>OGCL01000020.1_pt1 | contig 200244 bp, 177 predicted proteins | sample 1570041 | NCBI WGS metagenome assembly OGCL01 (sample SAMN06266162, study PRJEB24511) | hot springs metagenome | isolation source: Hot spring water | place: South Africa: Limpopo | collected 2015-06-22
TTGTTGACAAAACTAGCTTACCACAGGATTAGTGTGTCTATTGTTAGAAAAGGAAATCTTAAGATTCAACACTTCTGATCAACAAGATTTGGCACAGGGTTATGGATCGGTCTACTTACCCTTTGCCCTAGAGAGAAAATATAAGAGCGCCGATCGCGACTGGGTTTGGCAATTTGTCTTTCCTTCCGATCACATTTCCCAAGATCTCCGCAGTGGTATCATTCGTCGTCATCACGTACATGAGAGCAGCCTACAAAAGGCAATCAAACAGGCTGTGAAGATGGCAGGGATTAACAAACGGGTTAGTTGCCATACCTTTCGTCATAGTTTTGCGACCCACCTGCTCCAATCTGGCTACGACATTCGCACCGTTCAGGAACTTTTGGGTCACAAAGATGTTAAAACCACCATGATCTACACCCACGTCCTCAATCGGGGTGGCCAAGGCGTGAGGAGTCCTCTGGACATTTAGACACACAACTCTAAACGTTTACTTCGCTATCCCACTTGCCAACGTCATTGCCAAGAACTCCTGTAATTGCTCAACTAGGTTGACAGGGTTGGAAAGGTTGGGTGAGGGTGGTAGGCTGAGGTCATGAAAGAACTGCCGCCCCTAGAGCAACTGACCCCTGCGCAGAAGGATGCCCTGATCCGCGAATTGTGGCAGCGCTTGCAAGTCCTAGAGGGCAGCCAAGCCCAAGCTGCGGCGAAGCGGGTCAAGAAAACGTCAAAGAACTCCAGCCAACCGCCGTCGCAAGGTTTCAAAGCCAACGTCAGTGCCTCGGAGCCACGTCTAGAGCAGCGCCGCGCCAGTGTGGGTCGGGCCGGGGGTGGCCGGGAGTTGCGTGCCGATCCTGACCAAATCGTGATTGCGCGTGCCAAACAATGTCCCCACTGTGGTGCGGGGGTCTGCGCCTCGAGCCAAAAGCTGAGCGCGATCTACGAGCGCCTGGAGTTACCGCCAGTGCGGGTGCAGGTGACGCGGGTCGAACGGTATGGCGGCGTGTGTGAGGGTTGTCAGCAGCACTACGAGTCGCCCGTGCCGGTCGGTTTAGAGCCAGGGTCCCCCTACAGGGCGAGTATTGCGAGTTTATTGAGTTATCGGCGCTATACCCAAGCCGTGAGCTACACGCGTCTCAGTCAATTACTGGCCGACCTCTACGGCTTAGCGATATCCGAGGGCGCGATTGCGAATCTGTTGCAACGGGTGCAGGCGCAATTGCAAACGCCAATGGCAGCGATGCTGGCCCGCTTGCGGCAATCGCGCTTAATCGGTAGTGACGAGACGGGGGCGCGGGTAGCGGGTAAAACGCAATGGGAATGGGTGTTTCAGAATGAGCAAGTCTGTGTACATGTGATTCGCCCGACTCGGGGCAAACAGGTGATCCAGGCAGTGATGGCGGGTCATCGACCAGAGGTGTGGGTATCAGACCTGTATAGTGCGCAGCGCGCGAGTCCGGCGGCGCAGCGTCAAGTCTGCTTAGCCCATCAGTTACGGGATTGTGAGTATGCGCGGGAGAGTGGGGATCGGTTATTTGCGCCGTTGATGAAACGGTTGTTGTTACGAGCGATTGCCTTGGGTCGGCGTCGGGGCCGGATCAGTGCGGCGACCTTTGCCAAACATCGTCGGCGTTTAGACCGATTATTAGCACAGCTTTTGTGCCTGACGCCAGAGCATGAGCAGGGTCAACGGTTGCAGCGTCGGTATGAGCGCATTCAAGGAGAATTGTTCTTATTTTTAGAAGACGAGACGATCCCGCCGACGAACAACCACAGTGAACAAGCACTGCGACCGAGCGTAATTTTCCGCAAACTGACCAACGGCTTCCGCTCCGAGTGGGGGGCGGACTTGTTCGCCAGTATGCGGTCGTTGCTAGACACGGCGAAGCGTCAGGGTATCGGTGCCTTTGAGGCAATCACCCGTGCCCTGAGTACCCCCCATGCGGATTGGCTTTTCACTTGAGACATTACCCCCAATGCCCTGCATCCTCCCCCGCTCTCTAGGTTCCTGTCAACCTAGTTGAGCAATTACGAACTCCTGATTGAGCAAGGCCCGATCGCGCCACGCCTAGATCGCCGCTGCCGCCAACCCCGGCCTCTGGCCCAACCCTGCCCAACAAACCTAGCAATCCTCATGTTGGCAAAAAGCTGTTCAAGCGCGGGGAATAACGGTATGGGGATGAAACACTCAGTCACACCCAGCTTATTAATCCCTTTGTGCTCTTCGTGCCTTTGTTCCCGCCAGTCTCAAGCCGAATCCCCCACGATCGCCCGTAACCCCTGCACCAGCCGTTCAATTCCCACTTGCGCCGTTTCCGGTCGCAACGCCCCATAGGCCACCCGTAAATAACAGGCATTGTCTAACCCAAAGGTCGTCCCCGGAATCACCGCCACCCCATGCTCCCGAATCAGTCGTTCCGTCACCGTCATCGCATCCAACGGCGTATCCACCCGGAGTAAACAATAGAACGCCCCCTCCGCCGTCGGTAAGGTACAAAAATGACGAATCGTGTCCAATTGGGTCAAAACCTGCTCCCGAACTTGGGCGATCGTCACCCGCTTCTCCTGACAGTAATCCCGGCCCGCTTGCAGAGCACCCATCGCCGCATGTTGAGAAATCACCGGCGGACAAATCGCGATCGTATCCTGGATTTTCATCACCGCTGCCAACAAATGCGTCGGAATCACCATATAGCCAATCCGCCAACTGGCAAACCCATAGGCTTTCGAGAGGCTAAACAGGGAAATCGTGTAATCCTGACTATCCGCGATCGCGCCCGGTGAAAAATGTTGGGTATCCCCCCAGGTAAAATATTCATACGCCTCGTCACTAATGTGATAAATCCCCCGATCGCGACACAGTTGATTGATCGCCCGCAACGTTGCTTCTGGATAGACCGCCCCACTGGGATTATTCGGAGAAATCGTCACGATCGCCCGTGTTTTTGGCGTAATCGCTGCCCTAATTACCTCAATCTGGGGTTGATAGTGGGCATCAGTGGGCACCAACACCGCCCGACAACTCGCCATTGTCACCGCCATTTCGTGGTTGAAATAGTACGGCGTCAGGAAAATAATTTCATCCCCCGGTGACGCGATCGCCAACAGGGCATTCACAAACGCCAAATTACTTCCCGGCGTAATCACAACTTGGGCGCGATCGTCGAGCGTTATCCCATTTTCCTGCTTGAGTTTAACTGCGACTTGCTCCCGCAGTTCAGGAATACCCTGGGCTGCCTGATATTTATGATTATCGGGATTGGCCAAAAAATCCGCTAGGCGGGCGATCGCGGCGGGTGGGGGACCATAAAAGACCACCCCTTGCCCCAGGGAAATCGTACCGGGGTGCTGCCGGATCAACGCCCCCACAACGGGAATAATCGGCGACTGGACGGCTTGCATCCGAGGGGTTTCCAGGGGAGCATCAAATTGAGTCATTGTTATCCTGCTGAACGATGAGGGAGTTAACACGAGAGACCGTGGGTGTCACGCTAGACTTAAGAGCGTGATTGAGCAGTGATCGGGGAGTCAATAATGGACCAATTGGCACGGGAGCGCGAATTTCACGATGTGTGGGCAGCCGCGATCGCCGTTGATGGCATTCGCGTCCAGGACTATTTTCAAGCCTGCACGGCCCCGGAAAACCGTTTTATTCGGCAACACTTGGGTCCCGTCGCTGGAAAGTCGTTGCTGGATCTGGGCTGTGGGGCGGGTGAAAATAGCGTGTACTTTGCCCAACAAGGGGCACACTGCGTCGCAGCGGATTACTCCCCCGGCATGGTCGAAGTGGCCCTCAAGTTAGCCGCAGCCAATCAGATCCCCATCGAAGGTCGGGTCATTAATGCAATGGCGATCGACTTTCCCGATGCGACGTTTGATATTGTCTACGTGGCTAATCTGCTCCATCATTTGCCCGACCCTAAGCAAGCCATTCGCGAAATGCATCGGGTGCTAAAACCGGGCGGCAAACTGTGCTTTTGGGAACCGCTCAAACATAATCCCGTAATTAACGTCTATCGCCGCATCGCCACTAAGGTCCGCACCGAAGATGAACAACCCTTAGATATCCAGATCGTGGACTTTGTGCGATCGCTGTTTACCGATACCCAATACGATACCTTCTGGCTCGCGACCCTCTGGATCTTCCTCCAGTTTTACCTCATCGAACGGGTGAACCCCAACGAAGAACGCTATTGGAAAAAAATCATTATTGAGCATCAACGCCTAGCCAAAACCTATGGGCAATTGGAAAACTACGATCGCTGGCTCAAACGCTATCTCCCCTGGACAAAACGCTATGCCTGGAACCTCGCCGTCGTCGCCACTAAGTAGATCAAGATCTTGTGGGGTAGGCATCCTGCCTGCCTCTTTTAGATTTTAGATTTTAGACTTTAGATTTTTGATTTTGGATTTTTAACTTCTAGCTTTGAATTTTAAATTGACTGGTGACAGCCAGTAGTCTGTCAATGTCAATTTGGTAGGTTGGGTCAAACGCAGTGCGACCCAAAAAAGTCAATAATGTGCTGGGTCTCGCAGGCTCGACACCAACCTACAACCCGTCATTTTAAGCCTGACAGAGTATTAGTAGTCCGTCATGCCTAAAGTGATGGGTTGCAGATAAGCTCCAAGCCCCTTCGACAGGCTCAGGGTGACCGGGAAGAGTCCGTTTGGGCTGAGCCTGTCGAGAGCACTCATCTTAACCTTGACAGACTACTAGGATAGCCATCCCACGGAGGATCTACTATGGCAATGCGACTCGATCAAGTGGTGCCCTTTGGCCGATCGCTGGCTGAATATATCCAAATGTTTAACCTGACGGATGCCGACTTGCAGAAGAAAATTCTAGGGGTGGGGGATGGTCCCGCTAGTTTTAATGCCGAAGGGACACGATTAGGCTATCGGATTAAGTCAATTGACCCGTTGTATATTTTTAACGCTGAGCAAATCCGCGATCGCTTTTATGCAGTCGTTGATCAGGTGATTGCCCAAGTCGAACAAACCCCAGATGATTGGGTGTGGACCTATCACGGCTCACCGGCTGGGCTGCGCCAAAATCGGGAACGGGTCACCCAGCTTTTCTGTGAAGACTTCGACCAGGGGAAACGCCAGGGACGCTATGAGGTGGGAGAACTACCCCAGTTAAAGTACCAGGATAATGAATATGACCTGGGGCTGTGTTCCCATTTATTATTTCTCTATTCCGACCATTTTGATGAGGACTTTCACCTGAACGCGATCGCGGAAATGCTGCGCATCTGTCGCGAGGTGCGTATTTTCCCCCTGCTGACCCTCATGTTGCAGCCCTCCCCCCATCTCACCCCGATCGTGGCCAAGCTCGAACAGCACGGTTACCGCTGCACGATCGAAGCGGTTCCCTACGAACTCCAACGGGGCGGGAACCAGATGCTAAAGATTGTCCGCTAGCACCCGTAAGACACTTGGGATCTGGGCCACCACGTCTAGGGTTTCCAGTTCCGCGAGGGCCTGCCGGAAGTTGCGCTCCAGCACATTATGGGTCACGACCACAATCTCAGCCCGTCCCTGCCGCAGGTCAATCTGTACCACCGACTCCAAACTCACACCGTGGTTGCCGAAACAGGTGCCTAGCTTCCCAATCACCCCCGGCTGATCCTGGGTGAGGACACGGGCATAAAAGCGAGTTTTGAGATCGGCGATCGCACTCACCCGACACCCCTGCTGGTGACTGGGGGCCAGCAGCGGATGCAACGTCGGGGGTGGGGTTGGGGAAATGGCTAACAACGCCGCAATATTGAGAATATCCGAGACCACCGCGCTCGCCGTCGGACCGGCCCCCGCACCGGGACCGTAGAGCATCACCTGCCCGATCGGCTCCCCTTCAATCAAAACGGCGTTATACACATCATTCACACTGGCCAGGGGATGAGATTGGGGTAACAGGGTGGGATGGACCCGTACCGATAGGCGGGGCGGTTCACCGTCGGCGCCTGGCTGTTCCCAGTCCTGCTCCGCGATCGCCAGCAATTTGATCACAAACCCTAACCGCTCCGCATAGGCGATATCCGCCGCATTGATCTGGCGAATGCCCTCGCAGTACACCTCATCCAGCTTGATCCGTTTGCCAAAGGCCAGGGAAGCCAGAATCGTGATCTTATCCGCCGCATCCAGGCCATCCACATCCGCCGTCGGGTCCGCTTCGGCATAGCCCAGCCGTTGGGCATCGGCCAGTACCTCGGCAAAGTCGGCTCCCTCCCTCCGCATCCGCGTCAGGATATAGTTCGTCGTGCCGTTGACAATGCCGGTAATCGTGCGAATCCGGTTCACACTCAGGGCTTGCTTGAGCGGCTGAATCACGGGAATGCCCCCCCCCACTGCCGCTTCTTCTAGGACATATACCCCGGCCTTTTCCGCTGCCGTGAAAATTTCATCGCCATAGCGGGCGATCACCGCCTTGTTGGCCGTCACCACATGTTTGCCGTGGGCGATCGCCTTGAGGATCAAGCTACGGGCGGGTTCCAACCCCCCAATCACCTCAACGATAATATCAATATCGGGATCGGTGACAATGCTGTCCAGATCGGTCGTCAGGAGGTCAGCCGGGAGGTCCACCAGGCGCGGTTTATCCAGACTGCGCACCCCCACCCGCTGGATCTTCAACCCTTGCAAAAGCGGATGGCGACGATCGGCGTGGAGCAGAATGTTTGCGGTCCCGCCCCCGACCGTCCCTAAACCCAGTAAGCCAATCTTAAGTACGCCCGCTGCGATCGCCATAGTTCCCTCACGCTTATCCCCACCCATTGTGCCATTATCGGGGAATTTCCTAGCGCGATCGCCCTGCTCCTTAGACACCGCCCCTTAAATAGGGTCTAGGGAAGAGGAGTGAGCGAAGAGGAGTGAGTATTGAGTTTGTCATTCCTCACTTCTCGTTCCTCGTTCCTCGTTCCTCACTTCTCGTTCCTCGTTCCTCGTTCCTCCGCACTAATCGGTGGTCCCCTCAAAGGCCAGATCGATTAAATAGTGGTTAGTCGTTGGCAGGGGTGGCGCGATCGCCCCATCGGGTGTCGCCTCGTCTGGTTTCGCCTCATCGGACTTCACCTCAGTGTTTTGCACCTCAGCTTGCACCCCAGTATTTTGCGCCTCAGCCTCTAGGGGTGCGGACATCAGGACGGGCATTGCGGCTGGGGAGGGGGCTTCGGCCTGGGTGCCTATTGCGTCTGCATTTGGGTCGGACGATTCGGGCACGGGCGATTCTGCTGCTGGGGACGTTGCCGCCGGGGATTCTTCCTCCCCCCCTGCGGATTCCCCCGCTCCCACCGCTCCCTCGGACCCTCCTGCGCCTTCTGCTCCCTCCGGTTGTTTCGGTTGCTCCGACTCTGGCGATTCCGACTCCAACCAGGGAGAATCGTAACGATTCCAGGGCAAAATCGGCTCATTGGGGAGCTTACTGGTCAGAACCGTGATGTTATCGTTATCTGGCTCTGGCAAGGGCGTTTTTGGGGGGTCAACCACCGAGTCCTTGACATGGTTTGCATCCATAACATCCGTATCCTCATGCAAATCAGATTCCTGGCAGCAAAGGCAAACCCGACAGATGCGCTAAATCTGGGATCAAAAAAGCCACCACAATGTGCAGCAAAATGATCAGCGCCAGCCCCCAGGTGACATAGGCAGAGTAGCGGAGTGATGCTGAGACATCATCCAACCGCTGCTTATTGGCATTATACGTTTTTGCCAAGTTAACAAGCATTTGTATTTGGTACTCTTCGGGAGATAGGGCCAGGTACCGTTCTAAAAAATGATGGTCTTCCAGGTTGGGGCTAATGGCCGTTTGGCGGGGGAGAAAGGCGTTAATCAACAAGGAAAAATTGATGAGAAAGCTAAACACCTCCAGGAAACTAAAGACATTGGGGACCATCACTAGCCGCGATAGGGTCAGACTGGTGAGCAGGGCACCGTTGGTGACAAAAAGAATATTGAGTTTGGTGGTGAGGGCATGGCTATGCTCCTTTTGTTGCTGAATCACACTCCGCACATCCTGGGAGGCCAAGCTCAAGGTGGAAGGTGACGGTAGGGTGGCGGGTTGGGGGGGATGAATCGGGGCAGGATAGGAGTCCAGAGGCTCCGGATGCGTGGCACTCGTTTCGGGCGTTTCCCGGTGCGGGTCGGCGTGACTGGCTTCGGGTGCCTCCCGGTGCGGTGTGTGGGTTGGGATGGCGGCGCGAATCGTGTCGGTAGTTGGAGTTTTATTAACAGGAATGGCGGGTGAATTTAGCTGGGTGTCAAGTAGGTTAACGGTTGCTTGCATAATGGGACAAGGGTGGGGAGCGATGGCCGATATTTTCTCCGATATTGTCTATTGTGGCGCATCGAAAAAGAAGCTGCACTCATCCTCGTCAACGTGTTGGCATCCAGTATTTGCCTCACCAGCGATCGCAGCACGCTAAACCAGCGATTCTAGCCACGGGAGGCGATCCCGCCCCCGCCGCTAGGGGTCCAAAATATAGTCCTGATGAACTAGTTCAAGCCGAATCACCATAGGTCGTCGCCCACACGTCACCCAAGCTCAGCGTCAACCCTACCCCAGTGACTTGAGTGATGCCGAGTGGGCTATCCTCGCACCGCTGTTGCCCCAACCCAAAGGTTGTGGTCATTCCCGGACCGTTGACTTGCGTGAGATTTTCAATGCCATTTTTTATGCCCAGTGCAGTGGCTGCCAGTGGGAAATGTTGCCCCATGACTTGCCACCGCCCTCAACGGTTTATGGTTATTTTCGCCAATGGCAGTGCCAAGGTATCTGGGCATCGCTCCATGATCAGTTGCGACACCGTTTGTGGAAGAAGTTGGGCCGTGAGCCAGAATCCAGCGTAGTGATGGCCGATTCCGAGTCCGTTGGGATGTTAGTGACGGCTCTCTCATCCGTTTAATGACGGGGCGGTTGCCTCAAAATATGCAAACTGTTAATAAAACCTAACTAGGCTTAATAAAAATATAATCTCTGCGAGAGTAATCAGCTAATTTAGTACAGATGAAAATACAAATTGTTACAAGATAAAAGTCTTTCTATCTCTGCTTGACTCAGGGGCTTGGCAAAGAGATAACCTTGCCCAAATTTGTAGCCAAGGCGTTGTAGCTGTTCTAGTTGTGTGGGGGTTTCAATCCCTTCCGCGATCACATCTAGCTCTAACTGATGCCCTAGAGTCGCGATCGTTTCGATAATTTTATGATTCTGCTCCCCAGGTTGAATTTGCTTCACAAAGCTACGATCGACCTTCAGATAATCGATTGGTAAACGGTGAAGATAGCATAAGGACGAGCGGCGAACCGGGTACTCGGCGTATCGTTGGGGTAGAAGGGAAGGAAGCTCAATGCTAAACTAGGGCAGCTTTACTTGTACTCAGCAGCATCAAACACCGTGGGGCTAATCGTTCAGAAATATGGGGGCACTTCCGTCGGCACGGTCGAACGTATCCAGGCCGTCGCTCGACGGGTCCAGGCGACCGTCAACCAGGGACATGGGGTAGTGGTTGTGGTGTCGGCAATGGGGAAGACGACCGATGGCCTGGTGCAGCTAGCCCATGAGATTACGGCCAACCCCAGCCGCCGGGAAATGGATATGTTGCTCTCCACCGGAGAACAGGTGTCGATCGCCCTGCTCAGTATGGCCCTCCAGGCACTTGGCCAGCCTGCAATTTCGATGACCGGTGCCCAGGTGGGAATTATTACGGAAGCCATCCACAGCCGTGCTCGGATTTTGCAGATCGCCACCGATCGCATTGAACGTCATCTGCAAGCGGGTAAAGTCGTCGTCATTGCTGGTTTCCAGGGCATCAGCAGCACCGAAGAGTTGGAAATTACCACCTTGGGCCGGGGCGGATCGGATACCTCTGCCGTGGCGCTGGCCGCTGCGCTCCGAGCAGATTGCTGTGAAATCTATACGGATGTGCCCGGTATCCTGACCACTGACCCACGTCTTGTCACCGAAGCGCGGTTGATGGCGGAAATCACCTGCGATGAGATGCTGGAACTGGCCAGCTTGGGCGCGAAGGTGTTGCATCCCCGCGCGGTGGAAATTGCCCGCAACTATGGGGTGATGCTGGTGGTGCGATCGAGTTGGACGGATGATCCCGGCACACGGGTGTTGGCTCCGGCCTATCAACCCCGCCGGATCGCAGGTTTGGAAATTGTCCATCCGGTCGATTGTGTCGAATACGATCGCGATCAGGCGCGGATTGCCCTGTTGCGGGTGCCCGATCAGCCAGGGGTCGCGGCACGGCTGTTTGGTGAGATTGCCACGCAAGATCTCGATGTGGATCTGATCATCCAATCGATCCATGAGGGCAATACCAATGACATTGCCTTTACAGTGATTCAGGCATCCCTGCTGCGGGCCGAGGCAGTTGCGGAAGCTCTGGTGCCCGCTTTGGCCGGGGCCGGGTTAGGTGAACACGCCTGTGAGGTGATGATCGATCGGGCGATCGCCAAGGTCAGCATTGCCGGAGCGGGGATGATCGGACGTCCGGGGATTGCGGCCCAGATGTTTGCCACCCTGGCAGCAGCGGGCATTAATATCCAGATGATCTCTACCTCAGAGGTCAAAGTGAGTTGTGTGGTGGCGGCAGCTGACTGCGATCGGGCAGTGGCGGCCCTGTGTGAAGCCTTTGAGGTGACCAGTCAACCCACGGCCAAAGCGACCAGCGAGTGGTCGGAGGTGCCCCCAGTCCGGGGGGTGGCGTTGGACCTGAACCAGGCCCAATTGGCGATTCGGGCCATTCCCGATCGGCCCGGTATGGCGGCGAAGGTCTTCCAACTACTAGCTGCCCAGCAGATCAGTGTTGACATGATCATCCAGTCCCAGCGGTGCCGGGTGATTGACGGGGTGACTACCCGTGATATTGCCTTTACGGTGGCCCAAGGGGATGCGGCCCAAGCCCAAGCCTGTCTGCAAGCGGTGGCGGCAGAGTTGGGATTCCGGGAGGTGGTCGTGAACACAGCGATCGCCAAGGTGAGTGCGGTGGGAGCCGGGATGGTGGGGCGGCCTGGGGTTGCGGCTTGTATGTTCCGTGCCCTGGCGGCTGAGCAGATCAATATCCAGATGATCACCACGTCCGAAATCAAGGTGAGTTGTGTGGTGGCCCAGGCGGAGGGGGCCAGAGCGCTGCAAGCCATCCACCGGGCATTTAAGCTGGAAACCGCTGGCATGGTGACGACCGGGGTTGCTACCCGTTAAGTCGCTCTGTGAATACGGATAGCATCAATAATCTTTTTGATATCCACACGGAACTTTTTTGCAGCAAGATCGATGCTTTATTGTATCCCGACATAATTGTATCCCGACATACCGGAGGGCCACCTAACGGCTAAAGTGAGCAGCGGCAGATATGACCAAAACGAGGTGCAAAAACTTCTATTCCGTCCGCTCTACCACGTTGTTAGCTGACTGGCTACTACGCGATGCTTCTAATTTCTGCCGAATTGCTGCTTGAATCTTTGCGTCAAAATCAGGATCGCTTGGGCTTGCAATGAGGGATTTTGGACGCTGATTGAACCTGTCCAAATACGCCTGAAAAGCAGCTTGATCTTGGCGATTTGATAGAAAGTACCGTTTTAATTCGGCATCACTCATGGCATCAAAACTCACTTGACTCATCAGAACACCTCTCCATTCAGTAAAATTTCAAACTCAAGGTCTTCAACACATCCAGCTAGGACGTACACGTTGCGAGTCCGACGATCAACACAAACTAGATGAATCGGTTGTAGCATGATATAAGTCAACTGATAGCTAACGCGATATAAGCTCTCTAATTGAGCAGCAGTAGGCATTCCAGTCACTCACTCCACCTGCTGCCCATTTTAACAGACACGCACCCACTCGAAATATGCTTTTGCGATCGCCATTGATGATTTATGGTCTGATGCAATTCGCTTGGCAAGTGAGATAATTTCTGGATGTTGCCAATTAATAATTTCACTAGATCTCAAGTATTCTTCCATACCAACTGCTAAAGACACTGCAAGTTCAACTCTAACTAAATAATCGGTAACTTCAACGTTTTGTGCTATCTAGAAACGGAGCAATCATTAGTTATTGATGCTGGTATCGCGTTCAAGCACCCAACAGCGCGGATTGTTTGTGAAGCCAAGGTGCTCATAGTAGCTATTTGCATTAGGGGCTGCTATAAGAATTAATTTACATTGCGGACCTAGCTGATTCTGGGTAATGATTTGTAACCGCTTGCCTATACCACCCTTTTGATAGGATTGACAAACAGCGAGGTCAGACAAATAGCACGCATAATGGAAATCAGTTATCGAGCGGGCAATACCTACCAATTTACCTGACTCCCAGGCGCTTATGATCAGGTTGCTATTTGCAATCATGCCCTCCATGCACTCGCGATCGTGAATTGGGCGGCGTTTGCCAAGGGTTGAGCGTATCAGTAGATCGATGAACTGATACACACTGATGGGAGCGTTGATCCTGTACTCAATGCTCATAGTTTCGTTGTTTCAGATAAAGTTTCTGCATCATAGGGATCTCCAACATTCATACAGCCATCTAGCTGCGCAAATCTGCGATCGCGCCTCGTGCCATTGCGGCGATCGCTTGGTCGGTGGCCTTGGGCAGGTGATAGTATTTGCCCCCAGCAGTTTGGGCCAGTTCCTTAGCAAAGCCGGTTGAGACGAATTTATTTTCCGTATCAATCACCAGCAATTGCAAACCCAGTGCCCGAATTTTGGCCGCAATTTCCAGGAGTTCTTCCTTGATATTGGGCTTTTCGTCGTCCAGAATCGGCTCTCCCAGCGATCGGGCTAGGGGAATATTGCCCCGGCCATCGGTAATCGCCACGATCACCACCTGGCCAATGTCCCCCGATTTTTGGGCATTAAGACCCACCCGCACCGCCTGGGTGAGGCCGTGGGCTAAGGGCGATCCCCCGCCACAGGGCATCCGTTCCAGACGACGGCGGGCCGTGGTAATCGATCGCGTCGGGGGCAGCAACACCTCCGCCTGTTCGCCTCGGAAAGGAATCAGCGACACCTGATCCCGGTTCTGATACGCTTCCGTCAACAGTTGCAAAACGGCACCCTTGGCCGACTGCATCCGGTTTAACGCCATCGATCCCGACGCATCCACTACAAAGACGACTAATGCCCCGGCCTTCCGGGCCAGCCGTTTCGCCCGCACATCGCCCGACTCGATAAACACCCGTCGCTGGGGCGTACCATTCCCCTGGCGTTGGGCCTGACGGGCACGTCGCGCTTTTTGATAGGGGGCAGCGGCCCGCAGGGTGGCATCGACGGCAATGCGCAGGGTATTCCCCTTGGGCAACACGGGTTTGACGTAGCGGCCCCGATCCTGGGAAAAAATCAAACTGCGGCTACCGGACTTACCCCGACGATAGGCTTGTTGGGCGAAATACAGCACACTCGGATCAAGGACCACCCCTTCCGGATCAAATACAAACTCTTCGGGAATGTCCAATGATTCCTGTTCTTCCGGTTCGTCGGGGCTTTCGTCCTGCTGCTCTTCCTGATCGCGATCGCGGTCGTCCAGATCCTCCGGCGGCGGGGGCGGCGGGGGCGGCGGTTCGGGGGGCGTTTCCACCACCGTGGCCCTGGGAATAATCACCAATTCCACGGCACAGCGCAAATCCTCCGCTTCCACCCGATTGCGACCCTCTAGGGCCGCATGTGCCCTAGCCACCCGCACGGCAAACAGTTCCGCTCGATGGCCCTGTACCCGCCCCCGCACGGCTTCGGTCACCAGGTAACCAATTTGCTCCCGGCTGATGGTCACGTCCTTGAGCCATTCTCGCGCCAGGATAATTTGGGTTTTCAGGTCCTCCAGATCGTCCGTATAGTGCTGGAGAAATGCCTGGGGGGAAGTGGCATAGTCCAAGGCTTGTTCCACCGCCTGCACCCGTTGATCCAGACCCAAGACGCCATCGGCAGACAGGGCGATCGCAATGCGATCGAGTAAATGCTCCCGCAGCGGTCCTTCCTCTGGGTTATAGGTGGCAATCAGGAGCGATCGGCAGGGATGCTCAACACTGATACCTTCCCGTTCAATTACATTGCGCCCTTCCGTCAGGGCATTCAGCAGCAGATTCGCGATCTGGTCATCCAGCAGGTTGATTTCGTCCAGATACAACACGCCGCGATGGGCCTCGGCCAGCAGGCCCGCCTGGAACACGGCTTCCCCCTGTTTGATCGACTGGGCGACATCAACCGAACCCAGCAGCCGATCCTCGGTCACCCCCAGGGGCACTTGCACAAAGGGGGCGGGAATAATTTCCGTGGGGGTGGTGTCGGGATTGGCCCCGGTTTCCGCCTGCCACTCAGCCACCGACGCATTCCAGTAGGACGCTTTGACCACCTCGATCGGGGGTAACAGGGTGTGCAGTGCCCGTGCCATCACCGACTTGGCCGTGCCTCGACGACCGGCAATCACCACCCCGCCTAAGCCCGGATCGATCGCGGCTAAGAGCAGCGCCAGTTTGATCGCTTCCTGACCAACGATCGCGGTTAGGGGGAATTGGGGCAAGGGAGAGAGGAGGGCGGGCATGGTTGGGCTTGGGGAAAGGGGTGGGATTTTAGATATGGGATCTGGGATGCGGGATCTGGGATTTTAGGATTTTTAGGCTGCCAGGAAGTGGGGAAACGACATGGGCTACTCGATCATTTGGGGAGCGGCGGCAGGTTCGGGGGGCGGTGGCGGGGCGACATAGGTGGGAACTTCGTAGTTACCGGGATCGCTGGCGGGGGGAGCGGGTTCAGGGGCGGGCGGTTCGGGGACGGCGGGGACGGGCGGCGGAGCGGCAGATTCTACAGGGGCAACATAGTCGGGTTCGCGGCGGGCGGGGGCTTCTTCCCAGGCATCTTCGCGCCCAGTTTCGGCATCCGATGGCTCTGAGGCAGGACTGTCCTGGCGACTGGGTTCTTCGTAATAGGTATCGTCCCAATAGTAGTCACGATCGCCCTGGCTGTCGGTGTTGGGTTTACTGGTGGCTGCGGTTGCCCGACCGCGCACTGGCTGGGCCTTAATCGTGGCTTGTCGCCCTTCTAGGGCAGGGAGGCTGGGGAATGCCTCGACGGGCATATCTTGGACGATCGGCTCCATAAATAACCGCCAGTTGTAGGCGGCGGTACCGCTGCTGCCGTAGGTGGGGGTGTTGTCGTCGTTGCCAAGCCAGACGCCAGTTACCAGTTGGGGGATATAGCCGATAAACCACAGGTCCCTTGCCTTTTCTGAGGTGCCGGTTTTCCCGGCGACGGGTCGCCCCAGCGCCGCTGCCCGCCCCGTACCACCCTGGACAACGGACTCCAGCATCCAGGTGACGATCGCGGCAGTATCCGCATCGACGGCTTGCTTGGGTTTGAGGGTGGCATTGGCATCAAAGAGGACCTCCCCACGCCAATTGGTAATCCGTCGAATCCCGTGGACGGGTACGTGTTTCCCTTGATTCGCCAGGGTGCCGTAGGCGCTAGTCAACTCCAGCAAGTTAACTTCCGATGCGCCTAGGGCCAGGGAATAGGTGGCTGCGAGGGGGGATTCGATGCCCATTGCCTTGGCCAGGTTAATCACGGGTTCAAAACCAACATCGATTAGGACTTTGACAGCCACCACGTTGATCGATGCCGTGAGGGCTTCCCGCAGGGACACCCAGCCCCGGAAGGTGCGGCCATAGTTCTGCGGCTCGTAGCCATCAATCCGGAAACTGGCATCTTCGTATCCCTGGTTAGGCGACATCCCCGTGGCGATCGCCGTGGTATAGACGAAGGTTTTGAAGGTCGATCCGGGTTGCCGCTGGGCCTGGGTCGCCCGGTTAAACTGGCTATCGCTGAAGTCCAACCCACCGACCAGGGCTTTGATTTCACCTGTGCGGGGATCGATCGCCACGAGGGATGCCTGCTTAAACCCTTCGGCGGGACCATCCAGGGCGATCGCGTCGGCAATCACTTTCTCCGCCTGCTCCTGCCACTGGGCATTTAGCGTCGTTTCGACCGTCAGCCCCCCCACCTCAATTTGCTCTGGGGTCAGGTAGCGGGCCATTTCCTTCTGGACGTAGCTGGTGAAGTAGGGCGCTTGACTGTTGAAGTGTTTGGGGGGAGCCGGGTTCAGTTGCAGGGGGGCCGCCATTGCCGCATCCGCTTCGGCGCGTGTGATGAATTTGGCCTCCACCATCCGACTTAACACCCGATCGCGCTGTTGGCGGGCGGCGATCGGATCAACCAGGGGCGAATACACACTGGGGGCCGGGGGCATCCCCGCGATCAGGGCAATTTCCGGTAGCGTCAGTTCGTCCACCGACTTGCTGAAATAGATCCAGGCGGCATCGGCAACACCATAGGCACCCGACCCCAGGTAGACCAAGTTGATATAGCGCTCCAGCAGTTCAGCCTTCGGGATCTCGTCCTCGAGCTTTTGGGCCAGGAGGGCCTCCCGGAGCTTGCGATTCAAGCTTTTTTCCTGATCCAGGTAGACAATCCGGGCCAACTGTTGGGTGATGGTGCTGCCCCCTTCGACCACCTCCCCCGCTAGGGTATTGGTGATGACCGCTCGCACGATCGACCAATAATCGACCCCCTCGTGCTGATAGAACCGCCGGTCTTCTGCGGCGATGAAGGCTTGGGCGACCAGGGGCGGTAACTGGCGCATCGAGACTTGTTCGCGGCTAATCGGGCCGATCTGGTGCAGAACCGTGTCATCCTCAGCCAGAATCGTCAATGTTCCATCTCGCACATAGGTCAGTACCTCGGCGGAGTCAGGCAGATCGGCTTGTAACTGCATCCAGTACCACCGCAGGGCGACGGGGGTTGCCCCAAGGCCTAGAATCATTAGGATCAGCGCACTACGCCCCCCCCATCGAAGCAGCGTTTGCGATAGCTGTCGCGGCCCCAGGGCGAGCAGTTGGGTTGAGGACGGTTTGGGCAACAACCGGGGGAGAGTTACTTTGAATCGGGGGCCGACTTTAGTCATGCGCTTCCTCACGCTAGTTGCGGACTACACTGTGGGCAAACGAGCGATTCTCCGAGGGAGACGCTACGCGAACACGCCACCCCCTACGCGGCATGACCGATCGCCAAGGCGGTGACTAACATCCCCAACACCAGGAAGGGCTGGGCACTGGCCTGGTATTTCACATCATTCTCTAACGGGTTCCGAAGAAAGTACATATCCTGGAAAGTGATCTGGGGGATCACCAGCAAAATCAGGATAACAGCATAGATTTTTTGCTGAATGCTAAATAAATAGAGGGCAATGCCCAACTGAAACACATCGATCATTAGCACACAAACCCAGGCCGACGCCGTGATCCCAAACATCACCGGGAGGGATTTCAACCCCAATTGCCGATCGCCTTCCACGCTCTTGAAATCGTTCACAACGGCAATCCCTAACCCGGCCAAACTGTAGAACAGGGTCAACACCATTGTTGGCCAGTCCAGTTGCCCAAACAGAGCTTGTCCAGCCCACCAGGGGAGGGCGATATAGCTGGCCCCTAGGGCGTAGTTACCCAACCAGCCATTTTGCTTCAACTTCAGGGGCGGAGCCGAATAGATAAAGGCCAGGAAGCCGCCCAGAATGGCGATCGCGGCCACGGAGGGGAAGGCATGACCCGCCCACAGGTCCAGGCCAAAAGCGAGCACCATCGAGACCCCCAACAGCACCAACACCTGGACAATCACCTGGGGCACGGAAATCGCGCCGGAGGGGATGGGCCGATAGGGTTCGTTGATCGCATCAATCTCACGATCGTAGAAATCATTCAGGGTTTGGGTATAGCCCGTCATCAGGGGACCCGACAGCAACATACAGGCCGCTGCGATCAGGACATTCTCCAGGCTCCAGGTATACTGCCCCGATGCCGCTGCCCCGCAGACCACCCCCCAGATCAGGGGAATCCAGGTGATGGGCTTCATCAGTTGCAACCGCAGTTGCCAGATCGAGCGATCGCCGGCGGCGGCTCCCTTCATCCCCAGTAATTGCCGCGCTTTACTGCCTTGCTCGTTGACCGTTTCAACCGCCGGGGACGACAGGCTCCCGTCAGGCATTTGGGGGGACTCAGGCATGGAATCAGTCATGATGGGGTTCACCAGGGAATTCAAACACGGCGAGGCATTATCCGAAGGAAATAATCAAATAGCTATCTTGAAATTTGGCCCCCGCCACGGGACGACCACTCAACTCCGGAGGCAGGAAGACATTATGACGCTGATCCCCCGCTTCGATCGTGATCTCAGGGCCATACTGGGTGAGTTTAACTTGCTTTTTCTCAAACCCTGGTAGGAATAGGCTGACCTTGCGACCGGTGATATCAATGCTCATGGGGGCTGGGACGCTGGCCGGGTTGGCAAAGTCGGGGAGAGCCGCCAGCAAGGGTTGCCAGTCATCCCCCTGGCGTTGGGGCACTTGACTCAGGGGAAGGGGGGCAAAGTCCAGTTGGGTTGCACTGGCCACAGGAATGCCTTGATTCAGGATCACCCCCCCCACCGTCAGGCCAATTTGCTGGGCACTGCCCCACAGGTAACGGGCCATCGCGATCGCGGCGGCATCCCCCGTAGTTACCAGGTAGGCCATCACCTGATGGGGATCGGCTAGGGCGGCTTTGCCGCGATCGAGGAGATCGTTAACTTGGTTGGTGGGTTCCGCAAAATTATCGCTGGAAAAGCTAATGTTATGGAAAATGGCCGATGAGATGGGTTGGAGGAAGGGTGAGAGTGCCCGCGCCAGATCGGAATTCGTCACCACCTTGCGGAAGCGCCGCAGATACCAACTGAGGATCTCCGGCATCCCAAACATCCGCAGCGTTGTCAGATCGCCAGCGCCGTCATAGACGATCGTGTCATAGCGTCCGGCTTCCACATATTCCCGCAGCGCATTTAACGCAAGGGCCTGGTCCATCCCCGGTAAGATCCCCAACTCCTGGCCGAAGACTTCCTTGAAAAACGGCGTCCGGACGTGCTGGGCTTCCAGTTCTTTCATCGTTTCCCAACTCTGCTCTAGCAGGTGGGTACTTTGGAACTGCACCACGTCCAAGTGATCCGTCAGGGGATGGGGATCGGGACCGTCGGGGATTGGCCCCAACAGCAGGCGCAGAACGGGACTGGCATCTTGGCTCACCAGCAGTACCCGCTGGCCTTGGGCGGCCTGACGTTTCGCTGCTGCGATCGCGACGGTGGTGCGTCCAGTCCCCCCTTTACCCAGGAATGTCAGGATTAAGGTCATGATTACGGGTGTCGTAGCTGATGTGCGGTTATCCGTGCAGTTAAGGGGGCCAACAAAGCCCTATGAATCCTAGGCCGGTTCAACTTCATCCTCAAAAAACCAGGTGGAGAAGCCGCTCTCAAACTGGACGACAACACCCACACCGCTGCCGTCTACCATCTTGTAGCCCTGGACGGTGCCTTTGGGGTTTTGCTTGATCTTGCTGACGACATCCGCCGGAATCCGATCTCTTACGCGACGTACTTTTACGGTTTGTCCGATCTCCATCATGGGTTTTTAGCTGGGGAATATTTAATAGAGGTCAATGATCTAGGACGAGGATGGGAGTTGGGTTCCTAGCTGGGCTTAGGCAAACCAGCTTCCCAACCTGGCTATGGGAAGAAGCCATTACAAAGTGTAACAGTTTCGGGATCGTCCGCGATCGGTCTGGGCGAATTTACAAATTTACGCGATTCTCCCACTCGTGGTCTGTCAGCCCTAAACTGGAGAGTTGCAGATAAACGCTAAGATCCTTCGACAGAGAAGCGCTCTCTCAGGATGAGCGGGAAATTAAGCCGTTTCTGCCAGGGAGACGCGGCGCGGACGGGCTGAGCGAGTCGAGAGCACTCATCTTACGGCCTAATAGACCGCCAGAAGCGCTCCTTTCGACAGGGCTTCAGGATGGCGGGGGAAATAAGATACCTAAGATCATTGCTGAGATCATTGCTGAGATCATTGCCGAGGGTGCTTTGCGGTGGCGCTCGATAAGCCCGATCAGCATCGCAGCTAGGGGAGATCGGAAGCACACTCTGTCATGGCACAATAGTGACGCTTAAAATACTAGAGAGCAAAATTCTAAACTGTTTCAAGCTCTCTTCCCTACTTTTTCTCAGCCCCTCGTGAATAATCCAAGTTAGGGTGAGGGCCGCAAACGTGGGAGGCTCCCAACGCCTCAGGTGGGGCTAGAAGATGCCTCCAAATTCGCGGCAGCATTGCGTCGCCACATGGCGGGTTTAATTCGTCGCAGGGCCGAGGCGGGTAATCGACGTTCCCAGTCGGCCTCCGAGAGGGTTGCCAATTCGGTCAAGGTTGGCGCGAGGTGCCAGGGATAGGGTTGAAAGTCGGTCACGTCCGTTTCCTGGGCAAAGCGTTGATTCCAGGGGCACACATCTTGGCAAATATCACAGCCCGCCACCCAGCCGCCGAGTTTGGCCCCGATCCCGGGAGGCAAGGTTTCGGCCCGATTCTCGATCGTGTGGTAGGCAATGCAGCGGTTGGCATCGACCACAAAGGGGGCCACGATCGCCTGGGTGGGGCAGGCCTCCAGACAGCGGGTGCAGGTGCCACAGTGCTGGGTATGGGGGCGATCGGGGGCCAGGGGCAGCGTGGTGAGCACTTCGCCCAGAAACACCCAGGACCCATAGTCGCGGGTGATCAGATTACTGTTTTTGGCAATCCACCCTAACCCGGCCTGCTGCGCCCAGACCTTATCTTGGATGGGGCCTGTGTCGGCATAGTACCGTACCGAATGGTCCGGGGCTTGGGCGCTTAACCAGGTGGCTAGGGCCTTGAGGCGGCGGTGCAGAATGCGGTGGTAGTCGCGTCCCCAGCCATAGCGGGAGATCTTGGCATGGTCGGGCTGATCGGAGTGGGTGGCGGCGGTGTAATAGTTCAGGGCCACACAGATGACCGCTTGGACACCGGGCAGGAGTTGCCGCACCTCCTGACGTTTGGGATTCGCCATCCAGGCCATATCGGCTTGATAGCCCTGCGCCAGCCACCGTTGCAGGGACGATCGCCCCAAATCAGGATCAACAGCAGCAATCCCCACCTTATGGAACCCAATAGCCAGGGCGCGGTGTTTCACCTGATCCGCTGTGGGCAAGGGCGATCGGTCGGACATGGGCTGCGGGAATGCATCGACATCATCGCTGGGGACGGTGTGATCGGCCCAGGGGGACGGCAACGGTTGCTTAAACGGTTTGTTTGTCACCCACTGGCTCCGCAAGGGGGGGCACCGTCGTCACCAACTTCAGGCAATTACGACCGTCCATTTGTAGGCAATACTCAACCCGATCCATCAGCCGGGTCATAATCAACCAGCCATAGCCTCCCTCCTGTTGTTTGTCCGGTTGCGGGGGCTGGTAGGTGGACAGATCATAACCCTGGCCATAGTCCCAAACTTCGAGATCAATCTCGCGATCGCGCACTTCAAGGCGGAACAGGATAGGCAGTTGGGGTTGGTCCTTATGGGCATGGCGCACCACATTGGCATAGGCTTCCACCAAGGCTAGGCGCAGGCGACTGGATTGATGCGGCCACTCGACATTATCCCCAAATTCCTTGGCTAGACATCCCAGGAGCCACTGTTCAACAATTTCTAAAAATTTCAAGTCACTGGGGACGTTTAGTTCAGTTCTCATGACCTACAACACCTCCAGAGCCAGTAGTGTTTGGTCATCTTCCTGCATGGCCGTATACGATTGCATTTGGGCCAATAGTCGTTCCAGATCGAGGGGAACGGGCTGTCGTAGGAGGAGTTGCCACAATCCCGACTGCTGCAACATTGAGCCAGCCTTCGCCACCGGGGTATCTCCGGGCGGAAACACTTGCGCTTCCGTAATGCCATCACTGGCTAATAGGAAAACATCCCCCTTGTGCAGCGATCGGGTTCCCGCTGCCGCCCGCCAGACCGGTAGAATTCCCAACGGGACACCCCGTTCTTTTAAGAAATCAGGCTCTGGGACAGGGAGGGTTGCCCCATTATTGCGATAGGACAGCACTTGATGATTAGACCACAGCATGGGGTAAATATGTCCTGCATTGGCATAGACAAGGTTTTGATTGGCAGGGGTATAGCGGGCTACAACCATTGTAATAAAACAATTATTACTCACCAGATCGTCCAGCAAAAAGCTATTGAGGTTTTGCATGACCAGGGCCGGATCGGGCGAAACTTCCTGGGACAACTCCCGGCGCAGAATGGAAATGGCACTGGCCATAAACAGGGCAGCGGGAACCCCCTTCCCCGACACATCCCCCACGGCCAACCAGATATCTCCCTGGGGATGAATAAATACCTCAAAGAAATCCCCCCCCACTTCACGGGCGGGCTGGCAGCAAGCTTGTAGGTTTAGCCCGTCCAACTTCGGCCAACTCTGGCGCAGGAGGTTGCTCTGGATCTGGCGGGCTACAGCCAGTTCGTGGCGCATTTGTTCCGCCTGTTCCTGGGTTTGCTGATAGAGCTTGGCTTGGGAAATGGCGAGGGCGGCTTGGATGGCGATGCTCTGGATGAGTTGCAGATCCTCCTCGGCCCAACCGGCGATCGTGTGGGGTTGGCAGAGGGCGAGGACCGCTAGACAGGCTTGCTGCGAGATCAGGGGAATCACCAACTGACTGCGGCTGGTGCTGTTCTGGACCAGTTGTAATTGCCGTTGGGCGATCGCGGCTTCGAGGAGCGGTTTGAGGCTGAGTTGATCCGTGCTGGTGATCGTCAACTGCTGGGGATCATCGCTGGCGATCGCCAGGATAGCTGGTGATTGATAAATAAAGGGCTGGGGGACAATGCGATTGTCTTCAACGGACCAGAGGTAACCCGCTTCCACTTCAAACACCTGGCCGATCGTGTTGACGATCGTTTGCAGCATATTTTGATAGTTTAACGACTCACGAATCGCGCTGGTAATGGCATTGAGCAGGGATTCGTGGCGCAGGGCGCGGCGCAACTCCGCTGTCCGTTGTTTAATGGCCCGGTAGGTGTCGGCGGCTTGGTGGACCACGGCCTTGAGTTCGTGGGTGTCCCAGGGCTTGGTGATGTATTTGAAGACCTTGCCAGAGTTAATCGCCTCGACCAGATCTTCGACATCGGTGTAGCCCGTGAGCACAATCCGAATCGTGTCGGGAAAGCGATCGACCGTGCGGCTGAGGAACTCGGTCCCGTTCATCCCCGGCATCCGCTGGTCCGAGATAATGATCGCCATCTCCCCCTCCTGCTCCAGCAGGTCTAGGGCGGTATAGGCCGAGTCTGCCCGGAAGACCTCAAATTCCCGCCGAAAGGTCCGATACAACAACGCCAGGTTGTCCGGCTCGTCATCCACAACCATGAGCGGCAACTTGGCACTACTGGTGATGTTTGGCTTAGTCCCTGAATCCATGCAAGCTACTGGTGGCCCTGGTAGGTAGTCAATGTAGATCGGAGTAGATCGGATCAAGATCGAATCGAAAGATCAAAAAGCAGTCGGTGGGGGAGGTATTCTGCCTGCTGCTGAGACGACCAAGGCTGCGATCGGCTCAGACGGCTATCCCCCCACGTTTTGTTTGTGATCTACGGATGCTGGGTCGTCAACGCTGGGTCGTCAACACGAGAGCATCAACACGGGGTAGTGTGATTAGGATTGCCATCCCTGGAGGCATCGCAGTCTCTCTGCCAAGCATTTCAGCCGAGCATTTTAGCCGAGCATTTCAGCCAAGCATTGTTTCTCAGGCATTGAGCCTTATTGTGTCATACTACCCGACTCTGCTGGTGGCCTTCAGGTGCGATCGCGCCGATATTCCACGATCGCGGCGACGAGGCATTGTCCCAGCACGGGGCAGGGAAATTTTACAGACCGTTCGGTTTTCAGCTTGTCCGGTTGGCAGCGCCCCCTGGGGATCGAGGGATTCGCTATAGTGAGCTAGATGCGACCCGTTGCCATCCCCTGATCCTTCTGCTCCCATCGTCGGCAGCGATCGCTGGTGGGAGATGAGGTGGGATATGAGACAATGCGGCCAGCTTGTTTATTGGCGCTTGAAGAGAAGGCAAACCGCTGTTATGTTACCCCCCCTAGCCGCTGGCACTACTCTCCAGAATCGCTATCGCCTGCTGGGACTGTTGGGCCAGGGCGGGTTTGGCCGGACCTACTTGGCGGAGGATTTAGGTCGCTTTAACGAACGGTGTGTCCTCAAGGAATATATCCCGATCCAAGCGGGTCCCTTAGCGTTGCAAAAATCCCAGGAGCTTTTCCAGCGGGAAGCCCAAATCCTCTATCAAATTCAGCACCCGCAAATCCCCCAGTTCCGAGCCACCTTTGAGCATGATCAACGCCTGTTCTTGGTCCAGGACTACGCGGCGGGCAAAACCTACCGTACCCTGCTCAACGATCGCCTCCACACCCAGCCGACGCCACCAGCCCAAGGCTATTTCACCGATGTGGACATTATTCAACTGTTCCACCACTTGCTGCCCGTGCTGAGCTACCTGCACCAACAGGGCATCATCCACCGCGACATTTCTCCCGACAATATTATCCTGCGGGAACCGGACCGGCTACCGGTGCTGATCGACTTTGGGGCGGTGAAGGAGGTGGCGACGCGCTTCCAGGCGGGCGCAGCCAACACGCCTCCCACGACGGTGGGGAAACCGGGTTATGCACCGAGTGAACAAATGCAAACCGGACAAGCCTACCCCAGTAGTGATCTCTATGCCCTGGCCGTCACGGCGATCGTCCTGATGACGGGGCGGGAACCAGGCGAGTTGTTTGATGCGGTTAACCTGGTCTGGCATTGGACCCAGTGGGTGCCAGCGGTTCATCCGGGGCTGGTGGCGATTTTGGAGCGGATGCTGAGCCAACGACCGGGCGATCGCTATCCCAGTGCGGCGGCAGTTCTCCAAGCGATCCAAACCCTTAGTCCCAACGCGCCTGCCGTTGCGGCTCCTCCCCCAGCTCCCCCGGCCCCCGACCTGTCCCAGGTAAAGACAGTGGCGGTGGCCCGTCCCCAGAGTCAACCGGTGATCAATCCAGCAACCGCCTATGGGACTTCGGCCCCTAGATCGGAGCCTAAGACCTCGTTTTGGGATGATCCGTGGGCAGTGGGCTTGCTGGGCTTAGTGCTAGTGGTTTTGACTGGGATTGGCTCTTGGGCAGTGGTCACCTATGTGATGGATCGGCAAGGTGTCAGTAGTCGTCCTACACCGACCCCCACCGAGAGTCCGGCCCCTAGTCCTACACCAGACGCTAGCCCAACCCCAGTCCCCAGTCCCAGCGAACCCAGTAGTTTCAGTCAGCGGATTATCCTGAAACTGGGGGAACCCCTCCGCCGCGAGGGCCAACTTCAGGCGGGCCAAACCCTCACCCTGCGGTTCCCAGCGGAGCAGGGGCAGCGCTTGCAGGCGATCCTGAATAGCGAAGGGATCTTGATGACGGTGCTGCGACCCGACCAACAGCCGATCGACGATCGGGCGGAGCGGGTCACGGCTTGGGAAGGCGAGTTAACCTATACGGGTGAGTTTGCGGTGCAATTGCGCCCGATCGCGGGCCTCGCCAGCGGTGACTATCGCCTGGAACTTCTCCTGACAGGGGCCAGTCCAACGGAACCCAGCCCCAGCCCTACCGAGTCTCCCTCGCCGTTGCCGGAACCCCCACCCGAACCCAGCTTTGAGACACAGCCGTTAGATATTCAACCTGATGCGCCGGAGGTGAACGTCAGCGGCCAAACCAGTCCCCAGCGGGTGAAGCGGTTTACCGTTAGTGTGGAAGCGGGCCAAATTCTGTCGGCAGTGGTCCTGTCGGGACAGGCAGCGACCCTGGATATTCGCTACCCAGATGGCCAATTGGTGGAGGATGCGGGTAAGGTTCTCAGTTGGCAAGGGCAGATACCCCAGGGGGGAGCCTATCAAATTGATGTGGTCGCCCCGGAACCGACCGACTTCACGATCGCGGTGGGGGTGCGCAATCCGGGCTAGGGCTACTGCCTCTGGCGGCTAGCGGATGACCCAACGTCCCAGCCTTGACCTTCCCTGGGGGCCTGGAGCCGCTTACTCGCCCGACAGCCCAGGGTAAAATGAGGGAATTTAGACTGACCTTGCCCCCATGCCGTGAAACCCGATCGCGATCTTGGCAATAACCTCAAACAGATTCGGCTACGCTTGGGCCTCAGTCAGCAAGAGTTAGCCGCGATCGCGGGCGTATCTCGCCAAACGATCGGCGGGGTTGAATCGGGCCAATATGCCCCCTCCACCACCGTCGCCCTCCGCCTCGCCAAGGCATTAGGCTGTCAGGTGGAAGACCTATTCTGGCTAGAGCAGGCCTCCCTCACCCTGGAGGCCGTCCCGACAAAACCCTTCCCAACCGATCGCCCCGTCCGTCTGAGCTTAGCCAAGATCGGGGGGCGCTGGATCGCCCATCCCCTCCAGGGAGATCAAGCCTTCCGCCTAGAGATGATCCCTGCTGATGGCGAAGGCACCTACATGGCCAATACCTCCACCCTCCAGGTGCAACTTTTCGATGACTTAGCAAGGCTAGAGCATACCGTTGTGATCGCGGGGTGTACCCCAGCTCTCTCCCTCTGGGCACGAGCGGCTAAACTTTGGCACCCCACCCTGCGGGTTCATTGGACCTTTGACAATAGTATGAGCGCCCTGCAACGGCTGTGTCGGGGCGAAGTCCACCTGGCGGGGATGCACCTCTATGATCCCATCACCCAGGAACACAATCGCCCCTTTGTCCAAGCCGCCCTGACCGATACGGCTGCGGTGTTGATTAATTTAGGCAGTTGGGAAGAAGGTCTCCTGCTCCCGGCGGACAACCCCCTGCATATTCAGACCGTTGAAGACCTCACCCAGCCCCAGGTCACGATCGTCAACCGCGAACTGGGTTCAGGCAGTCGCCAAGTCCTCGAACGATCGCTGCAAGCAGCAGGGATTGCACCCCAGCACATCGCTGGCTTTGAACGCATCGTCTACGGGCACGTGGAAGTTGCTCAAGCCGTCTTACGGGGGGAAGTTGCCGCCGGGGTGAGCACCGCCGCCGTCGCCACCGCCTTCGGTCTAGCGTTTATCCCCCTCCACCGCACCCGCTATGATTTGGCCATTCTCAAGCCCTACCTGACGGAAGCCCCCGTCCAGCAGCTACTCAGCACCCTCGGCCATCGCCGAGTCCTATCGCAACTGGCCGCGATCGGGGGCTACGATACTCAGCAAACCGGAGAAGTCATGGCGACAGTAGAGCCATCGCCGCCCTAAGCACCCCCACTTCCCAGCTAACTCATGCCACTGTGGCTGCGATCGTACCCGGAAAAGTCATGGGGGACTTTCCCCTGAATGTGGCTTTCATAGTTGGCCGCATCTTCCACCGACAGGCCCACTTCCTCATCCAGGCGGGTGAGCATGGACCGTTCCCGTTGCCGCACCTTTTGATGCCGTTCGATAAACAAGGCCCGTGACCGTTCATCCAGGTTCAGCGGGGTGTCTGATGCTTGTCCGTTGCGATCGGTGAGTTCCATAATGTCCTCCTCGAAGGGATGGGTGCAATCTGAGGCGCGTTCCTTCGGGATGGCTCCCTACTTCCGTCTCTCCGAACCCCGATTCCAGCGAAATAGGCAAGAGAGATGAACGAATTTCTATTTATCTGTATTGTAGGCTACCGTTTTAACATTTTTTGGAGTTATCTTAGAATTGCAATATAATGCAACGTTTCGCCATATCTCTAGAGAATGCCTCGTAACCAAACTTAACCATGACCTTTTCCTTTGGTTCAACACCAACGGCTGCGCCCCGATCGTCGGTTGCCCGCCCGGACAGGATTCGCCTGCTGGTTCTCGACATTGATGGCACGATCGCCGGGGAATCCAATACGATTCGGGAGCCGGTGCTCGCGGCCATCCGTGCTGCCCAGGCCGCTGGAATACAGGTGGCGATCGCGACCGGGCGGATGTTTTGCTCGGCGTTGCGCTTTCATCAGGCGGTGGGTTCCCAACTGCCCCTGATTGCCTACCAGGGTGCCTTCATTAAGGACCCCCAAACCCAGCAGGTTCATCGCCATTGGCCGATCGATCAGGAGATGGCGGCTCGGATGCTGGATGATTTGGAACATTCGCGGTGGCGATCGGCCTTATCGATTCATTTTTATTTAGACGATCGCCTGCACGTCCGGGATCTGTCCCCCGTCACCCAACTGTATGTGGGACGCAGCGATATCGAACCCGTGGTGGTGGGTGACCTGCGGCGGCTGTTCCCCCAAGCGCCCACGAAAATCCTGGCCCTGAGCGATGATCCAGATCTGATTGCTGCGCTCATGGCACACCTGCGCCAACGCTATACCCCCGCCGAACTGTACCTCACCCACTCCGTGGCCACTTTTTTTGAGGCGACCCATCCCGCCGTCAACAAGGGGACCGCCGTGCGCTACCTGGCGGAAGGCCTATTGGGTATCCCAGCCCACCAGGTCATGGCGATCGGGGATAACTACAACGATGTGGAAATGCTGGAATATGCGGGCTTCAGTGTGGCGATGGGGAATGCACCTCCAGCGGTGCAAGCGCTGGCCGATTGGGTGGCCCCCAGTGTGGAAGCGGACGGGGTAGCTGCCGCGATCGAACAATTTTTGTTGTAATGCCGAAGGTCTTGCCGAGGCCCACCCGATCGGTAGCTAGGGGTGGCGCTGGGGTTGCCAATGGGAGGTTTCAAATCGGAGGATGCAAGGGGGAGGTCCCCAACCAGGGATTTGAAGGCTTGAGGTGATGTCTGGAGTTTTGATGTTTGGAACTTTGATGCCTAGCATTTAATGCCTAGAGTTTAAAATCAGAAAGGACACCGACGACTTGCCGTGTTTCGTCTCGGTGTCCCTACTGGTTCGCTCCTCACACTGGATACAGATTAGCAGACCTTTTTGGGTTTGTCATCCCCTCAACCCTAAATTTTTTCTGAATTCCCCTAAATCCCCCGCAAAGCGACCTAGGGTATTGGCGGCAAACCCAGACCTGGTGGGGGGTTCACGCAATTTTGGCTTTATTCTCGATCGCGGGAAATTTTTGGGAAATATGCCATGATCGCCTTAGTATCCCCGGAGGTGGCATGATGACACGGCATTGGCTCCCCCTGACCCTGGGTGGGTTGGTCGCTTCCCTAGCGATCGCGGCTCACCATCTGCCTGCGGTGGGTGTCCAGTTGGCCGATGGGACGATTTCCTTTGTGCAGCAACCCGTCCTCTTCAATGCCACAACGACCCAAACGACTGCACGGGCCTGGTCTGCTACCTATTACTTCAATATGGCCTTACCGGCAGGGGCCAGTGAATCCCTGCAACGAGTGCGGATTGACCAAAACCAGGGGGGCGAACTCATTGGGTATCGCCTCAGGGAAACCCGTGCTTATCTCGGTTCCCGATCGCGGCGGGGGGAACCCTTGGCGATCGGGGAGCAGAGCTTTGATCGCCGCACTGGCAGCCTCACCGTTACCTTTGAGCCACCCATCCCACCCGGCACGCGCTTTACATTGGCCCTCAGCCCGGTGCAAAATCCCGTCAGTGGTATTTACCTGCTGGGGGTCACGGCCTTTCCTGTGGGCGATCGCGTGGCTTCCCACTTCATGGGGTTTGGGCGACTGCACTTTTATAGCGATTGGTTCTAGGCATCTCCCCTAGCGCAATTGTGATCCTGCAACCTGTAAAACCAACCGGATGGCACCTGCTAAGTCCTGTTAAATGAGAGGCATTCATGAACCGTTGATCTGGTGGTGGGAGGGTGAGAGTTCAATGCCTGCCGATACAATTCCTGGGTTATTGAAACACCTATTGGCAAAGCAGTTTAAATCTTGTGGCGAATGTGTGGAAGCTGCCCATTCTTTATTGGGAATTTACACGTTTACGCTTTCATGGCAAACTAGTCAGCCACTTGCTTTGTTAAACATGAGTCCAACTTTGCACGAAGCATTACTGCCCGTACTGGTCGATGCAACCCCTGGTTTCGTATCAGAAGGGTATCGATTATCGGATACTGGACACGATCGGGTCATCCGCTCAGCCCAAGTGCAACAATTACCGAACCGGGCTTGGGCTTGGGTGCCCGATCGCGAAGACGATCGGGCGCTGGTTGAGTATTTACGCTTAGAGGGGTGGGGCTAACCATGAGGCCTAGGGCATGGCACAACGATAAGGATGGCTAGACGAAACCGTACCCAGGGAAGAGAGCGCATCCATTTCTTGAGTTCAGGATCGTAAACTTTCTTGAACCCTTGTTAATTTCCGAAACGCAATCGAGGGCTAACTAGCAGAATTCTGTGGTCAGGCAGGTCAGGGAACTTTGGCCATTCTCTGGATAGTTAAGATGCCCTAAAAGGCTTGTCCATTCAGCGTTTAGGCGACTTTTTGGCTCATCGTGGTAGCCCGCATTTGATCGATTTAGTAATGTACTGAAAGATTACTTTACGGTTCCTGAATCAGATTTTGATTAGGCTAGTCAGTAAGCAGATTGTTATACATCCTGAGGTCGTCATCATGGCAATGATGTCTAATTTTGAAGTAAAGGAGCGCGACTGGCGATCGCTGGCGCTCCTCACCCTGGGGTTTTGGCTCAGTGGGAGTTTGTTACTAGATTTAGTGGTTATGCCGGTCCTGTATACGACGGGGATGATGAGCGATGCCAACTTTGCTACCACTGGCTATACCCTCTTCAACGTGTTTAACCACATTGAGGTTTTTTGTGCCGCCCTGGTGTTGACGATCGTGCTGGGCTTTCGGCACCACCACACCCAGATGGCAGCTAGCGTTACCCGTCGGGAGAACTGGTCCGTTTCCCTGGCGATCGGCCTCTTGGCTGTGGCTTTGCTCCTGACTTATTTACTAACGCCCCAAATGGGTGCCCTGGGTGTTCAACTGAATCTGTTCCAGCCCGTGACTGAGACACCTGCTGGAATGAACCAACTCCACGGAATTTACTGGACGTTGGAAGCCTTGAAATTAGTAGCCGGTGGGATGCTCCTAGGTTTTCTCTATCGTCACGATCGACCAACTGCCTAACTCAAGTGGCACCACTTAGGTTAGGTTAGGGCCACCAAAATCAACGCTGGCCCAATGCAGATCAGTGTGCTGTTGGGTCACCCCCTCGACACTGCCATGACCGCTACAGGCCAATAATGCTAGAGGTATCTACCTTACTGGCAATATCGTAGCGGCCTACTCCCACTATCCAGCGATACTCGGCCAGAATTTCAGGACGGGCAAACTGTTCGCAATTACGCCATTCTTGGTCTGCTTTTTGGGCTTGATTCGTTTCCGCAAATACCTGGGCAAGGAAACAATGGGCCATCCCCGAACCGATATTAGCATCTGCTTGTTTGCGATCGAGGTGGAGAGCGGCTTGTAAATAGGTTTGAGCACGGGGATAATTTTTTTGCTCAAGGGCCGCCCAGCCGAGGTTACGGGTGATCTGAAATTGGGTGTTAGGATCATCGGCCCGTTGTAAGCCCATCAGTAACAGCGTATTCGCATCGGCAAAATTTCCATCTTGGAGATGAATACGGCCCAGGTTATTAAAGGCTAAGGAGTTACCCGATGCCAGCGATTGTTGATAGAGAGGCTTCGCTTGGTTGTTGTTGCCCAATGCCTCATGGGTCATCCCCAAAGCGATCGCAATTTCCGGGCTGTCCGGATAAAACCCTTGGGCACGCTGGAGTTGCTTTTGAGCCTCTTTAATTAACCCTTGGCTTTGAAGATGTAGGGCACGACGATAGTAGAAATCCGCTAGTTTAGGTTGACTATAGTAACACTGGACTGCCAGCAAGAAGAGAATCAGCGATAGGCCAAAAGTCGCCTCACTGTAGTAGTAGGGTGGGATTTTGGTGCGCTTTAGGGTTGACTGAATGAGCTTTTGGCCATCCCCCCCGCGCAAGCTCGAAATTGCCACGACCAGTAGGCCACTGGGGCCTAAAATTCCCAAGGACTCTAGCGCGCCTAAACCCCCTCCCAACAGGAGCGGAATCAAAGCTACAAAATGGGTTACAAAGCCAGTTAGACAGATAATTGCTAATCCATTCCAGAGCCAGTCTAGACGATCGCGGCGATCGACCGCTTGGGGTAATTCTAAATACCACCACCAAGCCGATGTCGGCGGCTGAAAGCTCGATCGCCAATTTGCCAAATCTCCGTGTTGTACAATCGTGTGGATCTGCTGTTGCAAGCGATCGTCTAACTGACTTAGCCGTAAAAGGACATCCGCTGGCAATATCATGTTTTTCTGACAATATAGTTGAGCAGCATCCCGCGCCAGTAAGACTTCCAAGACATCCTCACGCGTGACTGGCTGAACCGATTCTAAACGCACGATCGCTTGTGTATAGCGTTGCCAAGGCTGCGAACTCTCCACCCCAGTATCAGCATGATCTACGTTCATAGTCCCCCTGATTGAATGGTGTATGGTGCCTTAATACGGTCAGCACAGGCTGCGCTCACAGTTTACCAGGAAAGTGATTAGCGTGATCAACCTACCCATCTAGGGTTGTGCGGTGAGGAAGTAGGCGCGAGTTGCCCCCATTATTTATTGAGCCAGCCTTCTAGCTCAGCCAGATTAAAGATATCCTCTACTGGAAATGGTTAATTGCGCGAATAAAGTAGAGTTTTTGATACAAAACCCCCTCCTTCTCAATCACCGGTTCCGCTTCCCCCAGCGCCGTCACCATCTCTTCATAGAGGGGCAAAAACTCCCGATAGTAATCGGCTAAGGGTAAATCCAGACGATGGACCACCGCCCAGTTGGCCTCCCCTCGTTCTGACCAGGGAAGACAATAATCTAACGGATCGTCGCGATCGCTGATCATTCCGACTCCCCAATACTGATCCATTAACTGTCGGGTTTTGTGTGCTCCTTGCTTACTAGTCGTTACAAAAAGAATCTCTCCGCCCGGATTTAACAGACTTCTCCCCTCCGTAATCAGGGCATCGGTTACAAACCGTCCCCAACGACCATTATGATTCCAGTCAGCAGCCGGATGATGCTCGCGATCGACCATCAGTTTTTGGAAAAACTCACGGGTACCAGGAAAGGTGGGAGGATTCGAGTAAATGCGATCGACCTTACCCGTTTGTTCAATATAGGGATAGACTGCGGCAAAACAGTTGGACTCTAGGAAGACGGCTTGCGAGGTGGGTAATTGATTTAAGGACCAATTGTGTTGCGATGTGACAATCGCTTGGGGGTTGAGATCGCTAAAGATTACCTGGTCTGCGCCTTGTATTGCAGCAACAACGCCCAAAATGCCAGACCCCGCTGCAAAGTCAATCACCCGCATCCCGGCACAGGTATCCGCTAGGATTAACTGACACATTTCGGTTGTAAATGCCGTTGGTGCCCAAACGCTAGGGTTAGTTTCCAGAAAAACTGGCTTGGCTGCTTGGGCAAATTCGAGCCTTAAAATTTTGCCCAGTTCTAAGGTTTGATAACACTGGGATTGCAGCGGATCGTAGGTAATCACTTCGCGATCGCCAAAAGGCTGGACGATGCGATCGCGATCGACGACGGCATCAAGTGGATTCATAAATTCTCCCGGATGATCAGCCTAGATATTTTGTCTGCCACTCTAACACTTAAGACTCAACGGCCTAGGGGCAGGGGTCCCACCGGCCTATGGATTACCTGCGCAGGGACTCGATCGTCAAAACCCCGATCGTTAAAAAAACCCGATCGTTAAAAAAATCAGTTGATGACCCTCACCCCACCCCCTCTCCCTGGCGGAGAGGGTCCGAAAACCTGGGTAATGTCGTTACTCCCCCTCTCTCTCCAAAGGGGCTAGAGGGCAATTCACGGCTATCGAACTCACGTCAAAAATTTCCCACTTTGCCCTGGAAGTCCGCTGTTTTTGCTAACCGAAGGGGATATAATAAAAAGTTCGTGCTCATAGCTGCGCAGCGATACGCCGTCGGCGTCGCCAAGCAATCGTCCAGGGGACCCCCTAGGCAAACTGAGCGATATGGGCAACGGCTCACCATTGGTTAGCGGGAGGGTCCATCCTGCTGCCGATTTCGCTGTGATCGGGCCGTGGCTGTGATCGTGCTGTGATAGAAACCCGCAAGCGTTTATGAACAAGACCTACGTTCCTCCCCAAACCACCTCGCAGACGTGGTATGTCGTCGATGCCGAGAACCAACGGCTCGGACGACTGGCCTCAGAAGTTGCCAAGGTTCTGCGCGGCAAAAACAAACCCGAATACACCCCCCACATGGACACGGGTGACTTCGTGATTATCGTCAATGCCGAAAAAATTGCCGTTACTGGTCGCAAGCGTAGCCAAAAGCTCTATCGTCGCCACTCCGGGCGTCCTGGCGGGATGAAGGTGGAACCCTTTGCCAAGCTACAAGCCCGTCTGCCCGAACGCATTGTTGAACAAGCCGTGCGCGGGATGCTGCCGAAAAATAGCCTGGGTCGCAAGCTCTTCACCAAGCTAAAGGTCTACGCTGGCCCCGATCATCCCCACCAAGCCCAAAAACCCCAACCCATGCAACTTCAGACGATTCCAGGAGGTAACTAATGCAGGCTATCGATCGCAATCCGGCCCAAGGGGGTCGCGTCATGTACTGGGGCACGGGTCGCCGCAAGTCTTCCGTCGCACGGGTGCGCCTAGTGCCAGGGAACGGCCAGATCATTATCAATGGTAAGCCGGGGGACCTCTATCTCCAGTTCAACCCCGCCTATCTCAACAGTGTCAAGGCTCCCCTGGAAACCCTAGGACTTGACACTGAGTATGACATTCTGGTCAATGCCTCCGGGGGGGGCCTAACTGGGCAGGCGGATTCGATTCGGTTGGGGGTGGCCCGCGCCCTGTGCCAACTCGATCCGGAAAACCGTAAGCCGCTCAAGATCGAGGGCTACCTGACCCGTGATCCCCGCGCCAAGGAACGCCGCAAGTATGGTTTGCGCAAGGCCCGTAAGGCTCCGCAATACTCGAAGCGCTAAACCCAGTCTGTCTGGCGGGGCCGGGGTCCGGGTGACGGATGTGTCCATGCCGACTGCCTGCTGGACCAAGGCCGCAACGCTAAAATGAAGGTGGATTAAGAAGCTGGATCAGTGCCGAAGATCAAATTGCAGATCAGCAGATCAAATCAAATGCAACTTGAAGATCAAATGAAGATCAAGAAAGATCTGCAAAGGAAGATGACAACGGCGTCCGCGATCGGACGATCGCGCTACGGCTGAACCAGGGATCACCTTCCCCGGTGGGAAACCATCGCCTCCCAGGGCCAAACCCTTTCATTTCTATTCCCATCTCTATTTTGAAATCACCCTCTGACAGTAAGGAACGCTGAGATCATGCCTAAAGCTGACATTCACCCCACCTGGTACCCCGACGCCAAGGTCTACTGCAATGGCGAAGTGGTCATGACAGTGGGTTCAACGAAACCCGAAATCCACGTGGATGTGTGGTCGGGAAATCATCCCTTCTTCACCGGCACCCAAAAGATTATCGACACGGAAGGTCGGGTGGAACGCTTCCTGCGCAAATACGGGATGGCCGCTGCCGATCAAGGTGCCGCCCAGTAAAGATCAATGGGATCACGGGAAATACCCTGTCGTCCCTCCCAAGCAACATTACCTTGTCGGTTGGGGCTGTTCAACGGCCCCCATCCCAGGTTTACCATCCCAGGTTTATCGGAGCGTCCAAATCTCCCTGCTGTTGACGACAACTTAACGTTCTCCTGGTTGAAACCCTTTTCTAAATTGCTGAGTCAGAGGCGCAATGGCTGAGTCCTACCTTCTGGAAAAATTACAATCGGTTGAGCAAACCTTCGCGGAACTCACTCGCCGCTTGGCCGATCCGGACGTGGCCACTGATCCGGACGAACTTCAGCGGTTGGCAAAGGCGCGATCGTCCCTGGAAACCGTCGTCACCACCTATGACACCTGGAAAGCCTCCCAAGCTGAATTGGCGGGGGCGAAGCAGGTGCTCAAGGAGGCCATCGGCGACCCAGAAATGTATGCAATGGCCAGCCAGGAGGTTGCGGATCTGGAGCAGCAGCTTGCGGCCTTGGAGCAACGCCTGAAGGTCCTCCTCCTACCCCGTGATCCCAATGATGACAAGAACATCATGCTGGAAATTCGGGCAGGAACCGGTGGGGACGAGGCGAGTATCTGGGCCGGGGATCTGCTGCGGATGTATACCCGCTATGCGGAACAGCAAGGCTGGCGGGTCAAGCTGGTGAGTGAGTCGCTGGCGGATATGGGTGGCTTCAAGGAAGCGATCCTGGAAATCCAGGGCGATCAGGTCTACAGCAAGCTCAAGTACGAGGCCGGGGTCCATCGGGTGCAGCGGGTTCCCGTGACCGAGGCCAGTGGTCGGGTGCATACCTCAACGGCGACGGTGGCGGTGATGCCAGAAGTGGACGATGTGGAAGTCGAAATTGACCCCAAAGATATTGAAATTAGCACAGCGCGATCGGGCGGGGCGGGTGGCCAAAACGTCAACAAGGTGGAAACGGCGGTAGACCTATTCCACAAGCCAACGGGGATTCGCGTTTTCTGTACCCAGGAGCGATCGCAGCTACAGAACCGGGAGCGGGCGATGCAAATCCTGCGGGCGAAGCTCTATGAACTCAAGTTGCAAGAACAGCAGGCAGCGGTGACCTCCATGCGCCGATCGCAGGTGGGGACTGGCTCGCGATCGGAGAAAATCCGCACCTATAACTACAAGGACAATCGCGCCACCGATCACCGTCTGGGGCAAAACTTCCCCCTCAACACCGTTTTGGAAGGGGATCTGGAAGTGATTATCCAATCCTGCATTAGCCAGGATCAGCAGGAGCAACTGGAAGCACTGGCCGAGTCCAGTGCCACTCCCGTCGAGCAGTTGGTGTAGCCCTGCCCCGGCACCGATTCCCGCCCCGTTAATGAGTAAAGGCATGGCCTTATTAACCCTACGCGCCATTAAAAAAGATTTTGGGACTAAGGAAATTCTCCGCGAGGCCAGCCTGAGTCTGGAGGCAGGCGATCGCGTGGGGTTAATTGGAGTGAACGGTTCCGGTAAGTCCACGCTGCTGAAAATGATTGCGGGGCTGGAGCCGATCGATGGCGGCGATCGCTGGGTGAATGCGGCAGCCAAGGTGATCTATCTGCCCCAACAACCCGCGTTGGATGAGGCGCATACGGTTTTAGAACAGGTTTTTGCCGATAGTGGTGAGCAGATGAGACTCGCGCGCGAGTATGAGACCGTCTCCCATCGGCTGGCCCACGGGCAAGGGGATACGGAGGTCCTCATGGCCCAGTTGACCCAGCTATCGCAACGGTTAGATGCCCTGGGGGCTTGGGATCTGGAAACCCAGGCGAAGGTGATCCTCACCCAATTGGGAATTGAGGATTTTGAAGCGCGGGTGGGGGATCTATCCGGGGGCTATCGGAAGCGGATCGCGATCGCCGCTGCCTTGCTGTCGGAGCCGGACGTGCTGCTGATGGATGAACCCACCAACCATCTGGATGCCCTGTCGGTGGAATGGTTGCAAAGCTATCTCCGGCGCTATCGCGGGGCCTTGTTGCTGATTACCCACGATCGCTACTTTTTGGATCAGGTCACGAATCGCATCCTGGAGATCGATCGGGGGGATTTATATACCTATGCCGGTAACTATGCCTATTATCTAGAGAAAAAGGCAGAACAAGCGGAAACCGCCGTCAGTCAACAGCGTAAACATGCAGGGGTGCTCCGGCGCGAGTTGGCGTGGTTGCAACGGGGTCCCAAGGCTCGGAGTACCAAACAAAAAGCCCGGATCGATCGTATTCAGGCAATGCAAGCGCAGGAGTTCAAACCGGCGCAAGACAAGGTTAATATTTCCACCGTGGGGCGACGTATCGGCAAGAAGGTGGTTGACCTGGAAGCGATTACCAAAGCCTATGGCGATCGCACCTTAATTCAGGACTTCACCTACAGTTTTAACCCAGAAGATCGGGTAGGGATTATTGGTCCCAACGGCATGGGAAAATCAACCCTAATGGATATTATTACCGGACGGATTGAGCCAGATGCGGGACGGCGTGAGGTTGGCGTAACGGTTCAGTTTGGCTATTTTGACCAGCATTCCGATGACCTGCAAGCCCAGGCCAACCAGCGGGTCATTGATTACCTCAAGGCTGTGGCGGAACTGGTCAAAACGGTCGATGGTAGTGTGATTACGGCCTCACAAATGCTGGAGCGATTCCTCTTTCCCCCCAATCAGCAATATGCCCCGATCCACAAGCTGTCTGGGGGTGAACGGCGACGCTTATTTCTCCTGCGGGTTTTGATGGCGGCTCCCAATGTGCTGATTCTGGACGAGCCAACCAATGATCTGGATGTGCAAACCCTTGCGGTTTTAGAAGAGTATCTAGAAGACTTTAATGGGTGTGTGATTGTGGTGTCCCACGATCGCTATTTCCTCGATCGCACGGTGGACAAAATCTTTGCCTTTGAAGGGAATGGCTTCATTCGCCAGTATCCCGGTAATTATTCGATTTATCTGGACTATCAACAGGCCGCCGCCTCAGCAGTTACCAAGGCAGCGTCGGTGCAGGAACCGGCCCAGCCTGCGAAGGTGGCAACGATACCAGCAACTTCGTCGGATACCCCGAAGCCGCGTAAGTTATCCTATAAAGAACGGCAAGAGTATCAACGATTAGAGGCCGAAATTCCCCATCTAGAAGCAGAGAAGGCGGCGCTCGAAAACCAGCTTTATACCGATCCGCCCAGTAATTTCACCGAATTGCAAAGGCTAGCCGCTCACTTGGCTGAACTCTCGGCCACGATCGATACGGCCACCGAACGCTGGCTGGAACTGGCCGAACGAGCCTAGGGAGATTCGTTGAGCGCCCGATAAAGCACCTGTTCACCCACGATCGTCCCGTTCTCAGTGACCCAAACTAGCGTCGCGTCCGTAATCACACCCCTGTGTAGACGCACCAGGGAAAAGTTACGGCGACAGTCGTGGGCCGTTTTGACAATCCGAGGAACACAGGCGGCATTCAGGTAAAACGTGCCCGCTGCATCCCAGTGGGTGGTCCGGCGGGTGTGGTGCTGGGTGTGGCGCAGATGGTGGTGCATGTGACCAAAAGCCACTAGGGGCACCCGTTTCCCCATGTGTTGCGCCGCCGCGATCGCCGCTGCCAAGTCCGGATCACCAAAGTCCCCCCCCAGAGGCTGCCAATCCCGCCCACAGGGATCATCGGGGTGATCCCCTAACCCTTGGGGACCGCAATGGCTCAGGAACAGGATCGTATCAGCCTGGGTTTGCTGGACGGCTTGGCAGAGTTTGGCCGTCGAGGTTTCCATGCTGGTAATGCCATAGCGCTCGCGGTAAAAGGTCGCGTGCTGCCATTGGGGACCGCCCCAACTAAAGGGCCGCCCACCCACCACACTCAAGCCGAGGGCCGGAAAATCTAGATAGCTATACCCCACATGGGTTTCCCCTAACAGATCAAGCTGCTGCTGAACGCGATCTTCCTGGGTGCGATCGTAGGGGCACTTTTTGCGGCCCCAGTCCGTGGCGCTATACCAGGCATCATGATTACCCAGCACAACGGCTTTGGGGATTGGCAAATGGGCGATCGCCGCCACCGTACTCACGGACTCATTGCCGAAGTCACCCACCAGGAGCACCAGATCAACCCCCAAGTGTTGCAGGGCGAGGCCATCCTCTGGCCCCCAAGCCTCATGGACATCGCCGACAATGGCCAGGGTCAAGGGGCGATCGGGGGGGTGGGGCATACGCATGGACTGACTGATAAGGTCGAGACTCGGCATACAAAAAATACCATTTTGGCTAAGGCAATGCTTAAGGCGCTATGGGAACAAGAAAGCTCTGGCTCAACTGGGCGATCGGCACCGATCGGCCAATCTAAAACTGCGTATATGGCCTTTCCCTTCTTGATGAGGTGCAATCATTGCCATTCTGGAAATCACGGGTAGGGGCGGGTTTACCGGCAAGGGGAACTTCCCCCCCAACCCCCGCACGCAGGGGCAGGGGGCATCCATAAAACCCGCCCGCTAGAGTTCAGGTACGGGGCCAAACAGGGCGGGTTTATATTCAATTTATTTTGTTAATGGTCAGCGGGTGGCTAAACCCGCCCCTACAGAATCCGGTTGAGGCTGGGATGACAAGACACTGGACCTTACGGGCGTGGGAACCGCTATAGGAGCCTCATTTTATGGGGGCTGGTGCGAGCAAGTGGACTATTAATCTCTAATCTCGTGGTTTGTCAAGCTTAATGTTGTAGGTTAGGTCAAACACAGTGCAACTCAACAAAGCGATTGAAGGTGCTAAGTCTCGCAGACTCGATGCCAAACTACCTTCAACCACTGCAAAACTGACAGTCCACTAGATCATAAGCGAGATCGTTAGAGAGCCGGTGAAAAGTTCAAGGACACATGTTTTTTTCGACTAAAGTCGCTACTACAAACTGGAGAAAACATTGAGTCGATTTCCCGTTGGGAACGCTGCGCGAATGACAAGAAAATTCTGCAACGTTTGTCGTAGGGGTCGGTTTAAAACCTACCCGGCTCTAGCCTGCAACGACTGAAGTCAGGGCAGGTTTATTGAGGTTGTCGGTCAACACAATCAATAAGGGTGAACCTGCCCCTAGGCAACCGAACATTACGGGCCGATCGCGGCGCAATCTATTTCCAGCCAGCGAATTCCTAGCAAATCGGCGGGTAGGCTTCCGCTTATACTGAGCGTATCCTTCTTACGCTTAGGTCTGGTTGCCGGCAAGTTAGCAACGGTCGGGTGTGACAGACGGTGAGGGTTGAAGGCGGGCCAGTCACGCCCACAAATTCGTGTTAGAAACAGGCAGTGTTTGCGGAGAGGAACCATGAAGCGGCGGCAATTTATGACCCAAACGGCGATCGGGGCGGGGACCGTAGCTGCCCTGGGGGCTTGCAGCAATGCCACCCCAACCGCAGGGACCACGGGAACCGATCTCCCGATCGTGCGCTGGCAGATGGCCACCAGTTGGCCCACCTCCCTCGACACCCTCTTTGGCGCCGCCCAAACCCTAGCCGAGCAGGTCAGTGCCATGACCAATGGCCGCTTTACGATCGAACCCGCAGCGGCAGGCGAAATTGTGCCAGGGCTTCAGGTCCTGGATGCCGTGCAGGCCGGTACCGTCCAGTGCGGTCACTCTGCCAGTTACTACTACATTGGCAAAAACTCCGCCCTTGCCTTTGGCACCTGTGTCCCCTTTGGCCTCAATGCCCAACAACAAAACGCTTGGCTCTACTACGGCGGTGGCATCGAGGCGATGAACAAACTCTACAGCGATTTCAATATCGTTGCCTTCCCCGCTGGCAACACGGGGGTCCAGATGGGCGGCTGGTTTAAGCGGGAAGTGAATACCGTCGCCGACCTGAATGGCCTCAAGATGCGAATTCCCGGCCTGGGAGGGGAGGTTCTGGCACGGCTGGGGGTCAACGTCCAAGTGCTACCGGGGGGGGAAATTTTCCTGGCCCTCGATCGGGGCGCGATCGATGCAGCGGAATGGGTCGGTCCCTACGATGACGAGAAGTTGGGCCTAAACGATGCCGCAGACTTCTACTACTATCCCGGTTGGTGGGAACCGGGGTCGAGTTTTGACCTGACGATTAACCGCACCGCTTGGCAACAACTGCCCAAGGAATACCAGGCCGTGGTGGAAACAGCAGCCGCCTATACCAACATTGATTGCCTGTCCAAATACGACTCCCGCAACCCGGAAGCCCTCACCCGCCTCCTGGCCAAGGGCACGAAACTGCGCCCCTATAGCCGAGAGATCCTCAGCGCCGCCCAGCGGGAATCCGCCGCCCTGTTGGAGGAGAAAGCCGCCGCCAATCCGAGTTTCCGCGAAATCTATGAACCCTGGAAAACCTTCCGAGAAACCATCTTCCGTTGGCATGGGGTGAGTGAACTGGGCTATGGCAGCTTTGCGATCGCGTCCCCACCGCCGCCCTAAATCGGCATTCCCCCGGCCAATCTGCTGGGTCCTAGTTGCTCGGCAGGTAACTTCTGCACCGTTGATCGTGCTGGCTTGAGCCTGTAACGACTGAAGTCGTTACTACAAACTTGGCTGGCTACCTTGCCCTTGCCCCTCACGAACCTGCCCAAATCCCGATCGATTGCCCAAATCCCATTAGTGATCTCGGTATTTAGTACGGGTACTGGCCCATCGGCCTGAAGAAAGGGAGTAGGGGGAGGTGTGGGAAGTTAGATCCACTGGGCCACGATCGGGGTCACCCCACGCTGCCGATCAGCCCAATGTCACGCCCTTAGGCAGGATGGAAACCCATCGTCATGGCTAATCCCGATCATGTCGCACGCTTAAAAGAGGATGTCGCGGCCTGGAACCACTGGCGACAAGCCCACCTGGATGTGATCCCGGATCTGGGGGGTGCAGACCTGCGGTATGCCCAATTGCAGGGAGCTAACCTCTTCGGGGCACTGTTGGCCGCTACGGACCTGTTTGCTGCCGACCTCAGCCATGCTGACCTCAGTGCGGCGAACCTCAACCTTGCAACCCTCGATCACGCTGTCCTCAATACCGCTAATCTCACCCAAGCCCTCCTGGCCAGTGCCCGTCTGCGGGAAGCGACCCTAAGTGCAGCCAGCCTCAGTCGCGCCCAACTGTTCCGCGCTGACCTCACCCGCGCCTTCCTGCTCCAGGCTAACCTGTATGCTGTCGATCTGCGGCAAGCTTCCCTGGTCGATGCCACCCTTAAGGGAGCCAGCCTGAGCCGTGCTAACCTCCAATCCGCCAACCTCACGAGAGCCGATCTGCGGGGAGCCGATCTCCGCCAAAGTAACCTGGAAGCCGCAACCCTAACCGGAACCGTCCTCGCCGGAGCCGACCTGTGTGGCCTCGTCTTGCCCGATGGCACGCTCTACCAACCGCCCCTCCTGGCCGACAATTCCACGGAAGTACCAGGAGCGATCCCAATTTGTTCTAAATTGATATAAGACAGCCTGTCAAACATACGTGAAATTCTGGAGGTAATTATGCGCCTCATAACTTCGCTCAGACGGAGTTTGAGTCTTCTGCTGGTCACCAGCCTGGTGGTGCTGGGTACCCTGTGGCTAGGGGTGGCTCCGGCAGCGGCGGAAACCTACACAGTCAAAATGGGTGCGGATAACGGGATGCTCGCCTTTGAACCCGCCAAGCTCACCATCAAAAAGGGCGACACCGTACAGTGGCTGAACAATAAACTCCCCCCCCACAACGTGGTCTTCGATCCCGCTAAGGTCCCTGGCGGTGACGCAGCGCTGGCGAAAAGCCTTTCCCATAAGCTGGTTTATCAACCCGGTGAAACCTTTGAAAACACCTTTGATGTTGCGGGTGAATACAGCTACTACTGCGAACCGCACCGGGGTGCAGGCATGCTTGGCTCGATCACAGTAAACTAATCCATCCCGCTTAAACCGGGACTGGCGATCGCGGCCCGATCGCTGCAATACACACCTCTCCAACGGAGAGGTGTTGTTTTGTTTGACATCCACCCCGTGCTGAAGAGGCGGGGATTCCTACACTAGCAAACAGACCTAACTGCTCTGCCATTAGGCGGGGGAGTACGATCGCCCCCATCGTTGCCGATCGCGCTCCCTCCCCTCTATAAAGGGGGTATCTTGGGATCGGTACCAGTACACTGCTCCCCAAGCCTTCCCCAGAAAGCGATCTAAAGATTTGATTAAATGTATGCGTTGATGCAGAATCTCAGTAAAAGATCGCGGGACCCTGGGAAAGACTGTCTTCCGATAACTGTTATTATGTTAGTATTTTAACTTGGCCCTCAGTAACGCATTTTCCCGAATAGGGGGGTCATCCCTAGGAATATTCCTAGTGAGAGGGATATTCCTATAGATAAAATAGATAAATTTGCTTTTATTAAGTTGACTTTTAGTAATCGCCTAATTTTATTTCAGTTTCTTTTTAGTTTTACTTCAATATACTCACGATCGCCTAGCACTAGGCATATCCAATCCCCGAGCGGTTATCTGCTGGAGTGGGGTCTCTACCGCCTGTCGCTTGCCATATTGATTTGTCTGTAGGTTTGCGTAATCTTACACCTCCCTCTCTCCAAACCTATTTCACCTATTTCCAAAAGTTGGGAAATCGTCATGGCTCATTTACAACCGACTGTCCTCGTCATCCAGGCGACGGAATTCCAGGGACAAGCCTGGGAGTTAGCCTTGGCTTCGCAAGATATAGCGGTTATTCGCGAATCCCCGGAGGCCGATGTTGTTCTGATTTTGCGCCAGTTGCAAGAGGCTGGCATCGGGTTACCAGACTTGTTCCTGTTGGACATGGGAATTTCTGGTCTTAATCCCTATGCCTTCTGTCGCCTTTGTCGAGATACCTTCCCGGATCTCGCGATTATTCTCACCAATAATAGTCAGCGCCAAATTTCCGATGCTGAACGCCGATGGGCAGTTTTCCAGGGTGCCCAAGGGGTTGTGCCCGGTTTCCAACCCGAGACGTTGCTCACCGATCTGATGTCGGGGGTTGAGCAAGTGCTGCAATTCCTAGAGAATAAGGCCCTGGATCAGCAAGCCTTGATCCCGGTCTTGCTGGACCTGAGTAAGGCATCGGAGCGACGCCCAACCTTGCCCCAGAAGCCAGCGGTCAAACGTGTCGAGCCGCGCATCCCTACCCCCCCGGTGGTCAATCCCAAGATTCAGGTGGACACCAAGACGATCGCCCATACGCTCAAACCGGCTGCTCCCCCCCCAGAGGAATCAGCCCCCACCCCGGTCCGCCGCTATCGGGGTACGGTCTATTAATTATTTATATTTATTTATATATTAATTATTTATATTTATTTATATATTTATATATTTAATCTGCTAATTAATCTGCCAACGCGGGATAAACCTGCAATCCCCTGTGAACTGGCCACCGCTTCCGAAACAGTTGCTTTATAATAGGGCGACTGTGAGAGGTGGTTTGCCTCCTCGTAACGCCCGGAGGGGACTGTACCTGCAAGCACTGAGACTGCAAGCACTGAGGCTGCAAGCACTGAGACTGCAAGCAAGTATATTAAGGCTGCCAAGTATCTTGAGACTGCAAGCACTGAGGCTGCAAGGATTCAGCTAGGCAGTGGGCGATTCAGGGATTGCTTCAAGTTGGCGGAAAACATGACACTGTCCAGATTGCCATTACTACGCGGAAGACGATCGTCGCGTGGCGGCGCTAAGCGATCGTCCCCACCCCCCACCTCCCCATCGGCCCAGACACTCCTCCCAGCCGAAGGGATTGATCGTCCTGACGGGACCATTCCCCCCAGCAAGGGCAAGCGGGGCGATCGTGCCGTCGTATCTTGGCGATCGCGACTGACTCCCCCGCCAACGGCCCCCACCCGTCCGCGATCGCACCGAGGGGCCACCCCGAATCCCAAACCAGCGATGCCGCTCTTCCCCCGGCCCGCCCGCCGCACCCGGTCAGGGGATCTGCCGATTCAGCCCTGGCGGTTCCGCTTTTTACTGGTTTGGGGGCTTCTGTTGGCCAGTAGCCTGGGGTTGTTAGTAAATCTGGGGCGCTTACAAATTGTTGAGGCAGCGGATTTACAAGAACGGGCGCAGGAACAACAAACAGCGCTGGTGCGGCCCTTTATCCCCCGCCGTCCGATTACCGATCGCAATGGGGTGGTTTTGGCCGTTGACCAGCCCGTGTACTTGATGTATGCCCATCCCCGGATGTTTACGCTACCCCCCCAACAGGTGGCCGCCCAATTAGCCCCGATCCTTGACCGTCCAGTGGACGAGCTACTGCAAACCTTTTCCCAGGCGGAAACAGGCGTTAAGGTGGCGATCGATTTGCCAGAAGCGATCGCGCAACAGATCCAACGCTTGCAATTGGATGGGATTGATTTAGAACAGCAGCAAGAGCGTCTCTACCCCCAACAAGAGTTATTCGCTGGCGTCGTGGGTTATGTGAATGACGATCGCCAAGGGCAAGCGGGCGTTGAGTTCAGCCAGCAAAAGGTCCTGGAGCGATCGGCCCCCGATCTGCGGCTCCGGCGCACGGGGGATGGCACCATTCTGCCGATCGATCTCCCGGAAAGTTTTTTATACGCAGATACCTTGCGCCTGCAACTGACCCTGGACAGTGGCCTGCAACGGGTGGCCCGGACTGCCCTCCAGGAAAAGCTCAAGGCATTTAATGCAAAGCGGGGAACTGTCCTGGTGATGGATGCCAGGGATGGTGCACTGCTGGCCCTAGTCTCGGAACCCTCGTTCGATCCGAACCGCTACTACGAGGCCCCGATGGAACTGCTGAAAAATTGGGCGCTGACGGATCTGTATGAACCCGGTTCCACCTTTAAGCCCATTAACGTGGCGATCGCCCTAGAGGCGGGAGCCGTGGAGCCACAGACCGTGCTGCCGGACGAAGGGGAAATCCATGTTGATGGTTGGCCCATTCGCAATAACGAGGGAGTGGCCTATGGTTCCCTATCGGTGAGTGAAGCGGTGAAATATTCCAGCAATATTGGCATGGTCCACATGGTTGAGCGCATGAAGGCCGATGTCTACTACGATTGGCTGGAACGCATTGGCTTGGGGAAACCGGTCGGGATTGATCTGCCCTTTGAGGGTGAGGGGCAGGTGCGATCGCGTCAGGAATTTGTCGAAGCCAAAATCAATCGGGCCACCACCTCCTTTGGCCAAGGGTTTTCCCTCACGCCGTTGCAACTGTTGCGCCTGCATGGCACCCTTGCCAGCGGGGGCTTGATGATCACCCCCCATGTGGTCCAGGGGCTAATCGATGAAAATGGGAAATCCCAATGGCAGCCCACCCTCCCCGATGCCAAGCGTATTTTCTCCGCCAAAACGGCTCAGGCGGTGGTGGAGATGATGGAGCAGGTGGTGAAGGACGGCACCGGTAAACCCGCCCAGATTCCGGGGTATCGGATCGCCGGGAAAACGGGTACAGCCCAGAAGGCCAGTCCCTACGGGGGGTATAGCAATGCAGTCATTACCAGTTTTGTGGGAATTTTGCCCGTCGAAGCCCCTCGTTATGTGGTGCTGGCCGTAGTGGATGAACCGACCGGGGGCGTAGTCTTCGGCTCAACGGTGGCCGCCCCGATCGTCAAAACGGTCATGGAAGCCCTGATCGTGACCGAGGGCATTCCCCCCACCAGTACCCGTTAGGAACAGGGCAAGACGAGCCGTGAGCGGGAACGCAGCGATGCCAGGGAAAATCGGTACTTTGTACGGTCTCAGTGTGGGTCCCGGTGATCCGGAATTACTCACCCTCAAGGCATTGCGGTTACTGCAACGTGCCCCGGTCGTGACCTTCCCGGCGGGGGTCGGGGAAAAACCGGGCATGGCGGAGCGCATCATTGCCCCCTGGGTACAACCCCACCAGCAGCAAGTACCGATCCCGTTTCCCTATGTCCACGATCGCGACCAGTTGCACACGGCTTGGCAGCGAGCAGCCACCACGGTCTGGCCGTATCTCCAGCAGGGGCAGGATGTGGTCTTTGCCTGTGAGGGGGATATCAGTTTCTACAGTACCTTCACCTATTTGGCCCACGCCCTCCGGCAGTTGCCCGAAGTTCTGGCCCTAGATCCCCAGACGATTGCGATCGTGGCGGTACCGGGAGTCTGTTCGCCAATGGCCGCAGCGTCTAGCGTCGGGTTGCCCTTGACAATGGCGGAACAACGGCTATTAGTCCTCCCTGCACTGTATGCGATCGCGGATTTGGAAACAGCTTTGAGCCAAGCAGATGTGATTGTGTTGCTCAAGGTCAGTTCGGTCTATGGGCAAGTCTGGTCAATTTTGCAGCGCCATAACCTGTTAGCCCACAGCGCCGTTATTGTCCGCGCCACCAGTTCTGAACAACAGATCTATACCGATCTCCGGCCCTATCCCCACTTGCAGTTACCCTATTTTTCACTGCTGATCATTTGGCGATCGCGGGTCGATGCCCTGGACGGATTGTCGTCTGGATCAACCCAGGCGATCGCAGCTAGGGATTCAGCGGGATATCTGAGACCTTGAGGCTTAATTCCTGATCCGGGTAATTCGTCAGCATCAGTGACACACTTTGGGCATCCTCCAACAACGCCGAGGGAATGCGCACCGTTCCCTTAAAGGCATCACTGCGGGGGGGTAGCTCCCCTGGTAACCCCTCCGCGATCGCACTGAGGGGACGGCCATTATTGTCAGACACATCCAGAAAACTGTAGAGAAAGCGGATCGGCTGGGCACTTTCATTTTGCAGACTAACATCCAACAACAGCGATCCCCCCTGACGACGTGCCCCCAACACGGCCAGCTTGACCTCCTTGTCCTGACTCACAAACGGAAAACTGGCGGACGGTGGGGCAGTGGGGCTGGGGCTGGCCGGGGGACTGGGTTGGGCAGCGACTGGAGAGGCGGGAGGCTGCGTAAACGAATCCCCCGCAGCACCACCTTGTTGAGTTCGTTTGAGAACCGTTGCCAAGATGTCCGACTCCTTCAATAGGATCGGGGTTTCGCTGTCATTGAGGCCCGGTCGGTGACCCAGCGGCTTCTTCGTTGGGCGGGCCTCCGGTTGACGAACCCCTTTCAATGCTTGCCGTCCTAGGGCAAAGCCCGCCGCCGCACTGACAAAGCCCGCCCCAAACATCAAGGACAACAGAAGTAAACTAAGTGCAAGCGTTGAGTTAAGTCGCATACAGCCCCAAAAGCCCAACCGGGGAAATCTACTAGCTACATTGCTAGCTACGTTGTAAGGCAAATCGGCAAATTTTGCCAGTCCCGCCCCTGCCAGTGACAGTCAGTGACATTACAATAGGGGAAAACAAGCAGGGCAATCCCCCATGACCAGGGTTGGCCGAGCGGTCTAGGCAGCGAACTCATAATTCGCCTCAGGCAGGTTCAACTCCTGCACCCTGGATAGTCTGACAAGGCAAAATTCAAAATTCAAAATTCAACACTAAAAACTAAAACAGGGGCAGACAAGATGCCTACCCCACCTAGGTTCTGTCATGTCACAATGGGAAGTTTTAGGTTGGGGTCGAGTTGGCAACACCCAAGACGTTTACTCGCTTTGTTGGGCCGTACTGCGTTTGACCAACCTACCACTGACCAACCTACCACATTAAGATTGACAGAGGGCTGTTTTTGCGATCGCGGGGAAATCTTGCCACAGGACTGGTCGCTCAACCCCGCTGGCTTGACTCGCCTTAACGCAACGGAATCCGCTCGAAGACCAGTTCACTGCCCAGAATGCGGGCACCGCCCAACTCCGGCGACAGGCGAATGGAGGTGTTGAACGGATTATCGGCATCCAGGGTGCGAATCAGGGGATCGCTGGAGGTTTGCTGAAGCATGATTGCTTGGTGGAGCTGTGCCACCCGTCGCGAGTCGCGCAGGATTTGATTTTCTGGAAAATCCCAAAATAGCTGAGCCGTTTGTTCGAGTAGGGTCGCATTGCCAAAGATATCCTTCGAGTCACGGAACAACTCCGCGTCGATGGCATCGGGGATAGTCACATAGCGAATGCGATAAAACTCTAGCTGGTCTTCGGCTTGGACGGCTGATGCAGCAAGGACCACCCCCAGTAGGGTGAACAGGCCCAAAACACTCTTTCTCTTCCTCACATCCATAGGGTTAACCCTCAGAATTTTGCCCGATCTTAACTCAATTTTGGCCGTAGGGGTATCTGGGGGCTGATATCGCCAATCGGGGCGGGCCAGTAGGGGAGTAGGGGGGCTGATAGGAGGGGCCGACAGACCCAGCGCCCAGCGCGGTTCAAGGGCCGGTATTCCCAGGGGGCACCCTGTTCCCCTGGCCGCAGTAAGATAGGAAGGCTCCAGTTGTCGAAAACTGGGCATTGATGCCTGTTATTCGCTGCTATTAGGGTTTACTGGGAACGGCTTGCCCGTTGCGGGGCGTGATACCCGGTGTTTACCTCAAGCAGCAGAAGGCCCGCACCCTGGCAAAGCCGGGTGCCGGGATGAATGCGATCCCGGCGTAGGTACCGAGCCGGACAATCATCTATCGGACATCCATTTGCCCTCCCCGTTATGGCAAAATAAGCTCATAAGACTCAAATCTTGTCGTCCATGATTGTTCTGGAAACTAAGCTCAGAGGTAACCCCACCCAGTTTGCCTTGATTGATGAAGCGATGAGAACGGCTCAGTTCATTCGCAACAAGTGTCTGCGCTACTGGATGGATAACAAAAGAGTCGATCAGTACGACCTCTCTAAACTCTGTGCTGTATTGGCAAAGGAATTTGAATGGGCAGGCAAGCTCAATTCGATGGCCAGACAGGCCAGTGCTGAACGCGCTTGGACTGCTATCAAGCGGTTTTATGACAACTGCAAAGCCAAGAAACCGGGCAAGAAGGGCTTTCCCAAGTTCAAGAAGAATTGTCGCTCGGTTGAATACAAAACAACGGGCTGGAAACTCTCGGACGACCGCAAGCATCTCACCTTCACCGATGGTTTCAAAGCGGGAACTTTTTTGCTGATGGGAGCCGACGACTTGCATTTCTACCCCATTTCGCAGATTAAAGCGAATGCGGGTAGTGCGTAGAGCCGATGGCTACTATGCTCAGTTTTGCATCGCCGTTGACCGACAAGAAGCCATTCCGCCCGCAGGCAAAGCCGTGGGCATTGATCTGGGGTTGAAGTATTTCTACAAGGCAACCGATGGCGCTGAGGTAGAGAATCCTAAATTTTTGAGAAAGTCGGAGCGCAGGCTGAAGCGATCGCAGCGTCGAGTTTCTAGGAAGCAAAAGGGTTCTAACAATCGCAAGAAAGCAATCAATCGTCTGGGGCGACAACACCTGAAAGTGAGTCGGCAGCGTCAAGACTGGGCTGTGAAACAAGCCCGTGCGTTGGTGATGTCTAGCGACTTCATTGCCTACGAAGACTTGCAGGTGCGGAACATGGTCCGCAATCATCATCTAGCGAAATCAATTAGTGATGCAGCGTGGAGTTTGTTCATTGATTGGGTGAAATACTACGCTCAAATCTTCGGCAAAGTCGTGCAACCTGTTTCACCCCAGAACACCACGATAGATTGCTTTGATTGCCAACAGCCAGTTCAAAAGTCTCTCAGCACCCGAACTCATGTTTGTCCGCGCTGCGGCTCTGTCAGATGCAGAGATGAGAATGCCGCGTGGAACATCCTTGAGAAGGGTTTGAGATTGGCTGGTTTGAGTACGGTAGGGCATAGCGGAATGAACGCCTCTGGACAGAACGACCTCTATCTAAAGCAAGCGATTGGTTTGGACAAGTCGGCTGGATGAAAGAGGAACCCCGCGCTGTACCCCCTAGCCCCCGCACGCGGGGGTTGGGGGCAGCATCAGCGTCGGGAGGATGTCAGTGTACTAGGAAGCCACGATCTAGGAAGCCACGATCGACGATCCCTGGGGTTTGGCAAAAATCATCCGCCCTGCCGAGGTTTGCAGGGCACCGGTCACAACCACCTGCAATTCATGGCCAATATGAACACTGCCCTCCTCCACCACCACCATCGTGCCATCATCCAGATACCCCACCCCCTGGGCCGGTTCCTTACCGCCCTTGAGGATTTTCAGGTTCAGGTTATCACCTGGTAGATAGGTGGGTCGTAGGGATTGGGCCAAGTCGTTAATGTTGAGCACCACCACCCGTTGCAACGTCGCTACCTTATTCAGGTTGTAATCATTCGTCAGCAAGGTCGCGTTCAATTCCTGGGCCAGCCGTACCAGTTTGGCATCGACCGTCGGGATATCGTCGTAGTCGGCAGAATGGATGACAATGCGATCGGGATAGGTTTCCTTCATGTGTTTGAGGATATCCAGCCCCCGCCGTCCTCGTACCCGCTTTTGCTCATTGGAGGCATCCGCTACCTGCTGCAACTCCTGCAAAACAAACTGGGGGACCAGAATTTGGCCCTCTAAGAAGCCCGTATCCAGCAGGACCTCCACCCGGCCATCAATAATACAACTGGTATCGAGAATTTTCGTGCAAGCGGGCTTCAGCGTTCCCTCCGCCACCAGCATCGTTTCCACCGAGTGGGGATTAATCAGCCGCAGCAGGGTGCGGCCATGAATATCCGCCAGGGTCATGCCGGAAAAACCGAACATGATGCTGCCCAAAATCGCTGCCAGGGGTTTAATAAAAGCCAACTCCCAGGGGATCGGCAGCAGAAACAGGGGAGCCAACGTCAGGTTTGCCACCAGAAGGCCCAGCACCAACCCCACCGCCCGACTCAGCAGCACATCCACCGGCATTTCCCTGGCCTGCCGCTCCAGGCGACGATAGCCGGTTTGGATCGCCAGTCCCGTTACGCCCCCCACCAAGGCCGAGAAGCCAGCCAGTACCAGGCGTAACCCTTCCAGATTATTCACCTGATCAAGGGCACCGTTGGGCAAAAAGTCGATCCCGTAGTAACCGACTCCGGCACCTGCCAGGACGAAGATGACAACAATGATGGCGTCTAACATGATGACTGGCCTGCCAGGATAACTCTCATCAACTTGCCGATCCGCGATCGCATGGCCCCATTATATAAGACCCCCTTCTTTAAGACCCTGGTCCTAGAGGTCGGTTATCAGGGCTTGGCTTGTCCAGTTCGCACCGTTTAGCTGGCTTCTATAGCAATCCTAAGTCATTTATGAGAATGGGAAGGGACATAGTGAATCTCTATCAGTAGATATAGGATTGGCTTCTCTCATGAATCATCTGGGATTGCTATAGCAGATTGCTTTTGAGGTTGGAGTCTTGGGTAATCACAATCCAGCCTTGCTGACTGACGATGGGCAACCAGACAATATCTGGCGTATCTGTCGGAAAGTGATCAAGCAGAACTTCTACCTGTGCTCCAGCCGATCGCAGAGCCGCAGGCACAATTTTACGACCGACACAATGGTCAATAAAAAAGGTGAGCGGCAGCGGTTTCTTGAGCACGCAGCGTGGGTAAGGGAAAGTTCAAATCGGAGAGCATCGTGAACTTGGGCAAGGTCACAGCCATAGTCAGCCGCGATCGCGTCGGGGGATTCGCCCGCTTCGTAGCGATCAGCGATCGTGCGGGTGGGGATGCGAGTACCAACGACGATGGGACGGCCAAAGGCAATTCTGGGATCAATGGCAATCTTGCGAGGGACGGTAGCGATAGTATCAAGGGTGGCTAACCGGATCAGCGGAAAGAGGCGGGTGGCGATGCCTTGATCGTTCCATTCGACACGGGTTAAAAGATGGTGCAGAACGGCTTTCATCGCAAGTTGTCCATGCTCCGAGACGCTGACTAAGCGACCGACGGATTCGACAAGCAGGTTAACGCCATCGGTTTGAAATTCAACGCGAGCTAGGGGGTGCGGTAGGCCGAACTGCTGATCTAAGTAGTCGAGGGCGCGACGCACTTTGTCTAAGCGAATACCGTGTACCTGGCGGATGGAGCGAAGGACGTGGGCTTCGACGAGGTTGGTGAAGGAGAGTTGGGGGAAGTTGGGGTCGGGGCGCTGAATGAGGGGGGCGCAGGTTTGCTGACGGTTCTGGGTGGAGTAGCTGCGGCCATGCAACCAGAAACGGAGGGTACCCACAGGAATATGCAGATACCAGGCGGCATCGGTTACCGGATAGATCGGTGTGTTGTAGATATCGTGCTCCCACTGCACCATAGACACGCTCACGACGCTCTACTCAACAGTAAAATTTCCCGCAACAACGGATGTACGTCATACCACTCCCGTCGATTGCGATATTCCACTACCTGTAATCCCTTCAACGGGTGCTCTACTGAAACTGAGTGCCATTCTATCGTCACTCTCGCGCTGCTCCATCCGCTCGTGACCCTAGACCGGGGGATCGGTTGCCCCAACGGGATGGCTGGCAGCATGAGGGGCCGAGTCTGTTGCCGTTAGTCGGGACCCTGCCGATAACGACGGCGATCAGGAGCCTGGTGGGCATTGCCTTGGGCCAAATACCAGCGTTGCCAACCTTGGGAAGTGCGAATCGCCAACCAGAGCAGCAGCAGCGCAATTAAGCCACCTTGGTGGGGCGCATCGATCGCAAACAAGACCAAGGCCACACACAGAATATCCTGGGCAAAGATCGCCCATAGGGGCAAGTGAGGGCGGCGATAGGACCAGGCCAACATCACCAATTGCAGGACAAAGGCAAACAACCCCCCAATGATCCCCAAGAGCCAGATGAGCCATGCGGGCGTTTCATCCGTGGCCAGGGCAATGGCGACCCCAGCCCCCATGATGTAGCCGACAATGGGGCTAAACAATAGCTGGGTTAGTTGCAGAAACCGACGGGCGAGGAACTGTTTCGAGGCCAGTAGTTCAAACAAGGACCAACTGACCAAGACGGCAATGACCAACCGGGGTGGAATGCCTGCCAGCAAAGGAATTTGTCCCCACAGTTCGGTGGACAACAGGCCAATAATAAGGAGTGGGAGTGCGATCCTCATACCCGCCGCTGCCGAAGCGGAGAGGACAGCCAGGATTTCGATCATACGTGGTGGGGGAACGTTGCGTTACCCAAATACCCCTGATGCAAGATCTCAGCAACCGGATCAGCGAAACCAAGACGTCAGGATAGTCATAACGACTTGAGTCGTTGCAGGCCAAAGCCAACACTAACGTTTTGGCATGGGCGGTTTGAGCCACTAGCCCACAGCCTGTGTCCCAGTTTCTAGGATCAAGTTTCTAAATCTAAGATTCTAAGATCAAGATTACTTTAGCTAGAGCGTGGACACCTGACCTGTCATCGCTGTTACGGGGACGCGGGCGTACAGGCAGGCCCGACACGATCGCGGTTCTAACTTAACCCCTAGATAAATGTCTAGGTAAATTGCTGACTGAGGGCAACGGGATTGTGGACCGTGATTTTTTTCTTGTGAATCGAGATCATTTGTTCCTGACGTAGATCGCCCAACAGCCGGGTGACGGTGACACGGGTGGACCCGATCGCCTCCGCGATCGCCTGGTGGGAGAGTTTAAGGTCGATCGTAATCCCGCCCTCTACGCCGGGTACTCCGAAATCGCGACAGAGGATCAGCAGGAAACTGACGAGCCGTGATCCCATATCCCGGTGGGCGAGGGTTTCGATCATCATTTCAGTTTGTAGAATCCGCGACGAGAGACCTCGTAATAAGACCATTGACAGGTCAGGATGTTCCTGGAGCGCCTTCTCCATTTGTTCGATCGGGATCGAGAGCAACTCCACTGGGGTGAAGGCGACGGCGTGGTAGAAGCGATCGGCCCGTTGTCCCGTCAGCAGGGAGAGAACCCCAAACACACTATTTTCCCGCAGCAAGGCCACCGTAATTTCTTCGCCCGCCTCATAGACTCTAGAGAGCTTGACGGCACCCTTAAGTAAAAAATAGACTCGCTCCGCCGGATCACCCGGAAAAAAGATCGTCTTGCCCCGTTCATAGGTTTCAACGACGGGTGGGAAGACACTGCTACTAATCTGGCGAAAGACAGTCGCCAGCGACTTATCCTGCATTAACACCATATCTCCCGCCCTAATGGATGCTGCTGTGCCAAAATGTGTCCGAAAGGACTTGCTTGTTTAATCAACGTAATACAACTTCTCCAGTTTAGCGAGAAGGGTCAGTCCGATTCGATTTCCGTTTTTTTGCCGCCTCTCGATGGCTGAAATTGCCTTAATTTTTTAGTGTTCCATAGGGGGCCTGTGTTCCTGATGAGGGTGGACTTAGCTGTGGACATAGCTTTAGCTGTGGGCTTAGCGTTGGACTTAACTGGGGATCGGGGCCTGCCTCCCGTCCGCACCGGTTCAACCCAGGCTGACCCCAGGGGAACTCCGGTGGACGCTGGTTGGTGGACACCAGTGAACGCTCGTCAACACCGAGGGATTGGCTTGGCCGGGGCACCCCCTCAGCCTAGCCCTAGGGGACACGCCCAACCGCATTCCCGCCCCATCCCCGCCCCAACAATTTACTGGCGCAGAAAGCTTAACTTACTGGCGCAGAAAGCTTAACAATACTTAAGCTTGACCGTTTCCGCTTGTTTGTAGCTCTTGATACAAACTGCGGCTCTAGACCTAAGTTTTCCGGGCCTTCAAGGGCGTGCGCCTGCGGAGTTGGGGGCAGTGTCCTCACCGAGATGGGTGCGCTGGCGGGGTAGCGGTGCGATCGGCCCGGATTCAGCGCCGCCGCGATCGCCTGAAGGGATAGCTTTTTGTTTTAATGGTTACTTATTCGTCATTTTTTGTATGTTGGATCTCACTGGAAAAAATGCCCTGGTGACGGGGATTGCCAATAATCGCTCGATCGCCTGGGGAATCGCCCAACAACTGCATCAGGCAGGGGCCAATTTAGGGATTACCTTCCTCCCGGACGAGAAGGGGCGCAACGAGAAGAAGGTGGCCGATCTGGTGGAGCCACTGCAACCCAGTTTATTCCTGCCCCTAGATGTCCAAAATGATGACCAAGTGGCAGCAACCTTTGCCACGATCGCATCCCAATGGGGGCGGCTAGACCTGCTCATCCACTGTTTGGCCTTTGCCAGCAAGGAGGGGTTAGAGGGGGACTTCAGCCAAATTTCCCGTCCAGTCTTTACCCAAGCCTTGGAGGTGAGTGCCCACTCCCTGATTGCCCTCGCAGGCGCGGCGAAACCCTTGATGACGGCGGGGGGTAGTATTGTGACCTTGACCTACCTGGGCGGGGTGCGGGTGGTGCCCAACTACAACGTCATGGGCATTGCCAAGGCCGCCCTGGAGATTAATGTGCGCTATTTGGCCTCGGAGTTGGGGCCACAGAATATCCGCGTGAACGCCATTTCAGCGGGGCCGATTCGCACCCTGGCTTCGTCGGCGATCGGCGGCATCTACGACATGATTCACCATGTTGAACAGGTTGCTCCCCTGCGGCGCACAGTGACCCAGACGGAGGTGGGCAATGCAGCAGCTTTCCTGTGTAGTGATTTGGCCAGCGGCATTACGGGGCAGGTACTCTATGTTGATGCTGGGTATGAAGTGATGGGGATGTAAGCAATACGGTAAATGACCGTAACCAGATCTTACCGCACACTCACGAAGCGGCCTTGGGCGGATGTACGCCAATACTGGATCTCTTCCTGGCGGGAGACGGACAGGGGCACCGTGGCCTGGATTTCCTGGAGCAGCAGGGCGGTATCAAGGGGCAGCTTCAGGTAGAGGGCGCGGTACAGGCTCGCAATCACCACCTGTTCGATCTCGGCGCCACTAAACCCCTCGGTGGCGGCGACGAGGCGGGGTAGGTCAAATTTCTCCGATCGCTGTTTACGGAGGCTGAGGTGAATCTGGAAAATCTCTAGGCGCTCGGCCTCAGTGGGCAGATCAACAAAGAAGATTTCGTCAAAACGCCCCTTGCGCAATAGCTCCGGCGGTAATTGACCCAGATCGTTGGCCGTGGCAACGACAAAGACCTCCTGGCGTTTTTCCTGGAGCCACGTTAACAGACTGCCAAACAAACGCCGCCCCAACCCGCCATCGCTTTCCCCCTGGCTGGGACTCAACCCTTTTTCAATCTCGTCGATCCACAGGACTACCGGGGCCATTGATTCCACGAGGGCGATCGCCCGTCGCAGGTTTTTCTCGGACTCGCCAATGTATTTATCGTAGAGTTCGCCAATGTCGAGCTTGAGGAGGGGCAATTGCCATTCCCGCGCAATCACCTTAGCCGCCAGGGATTTGCCACATCCCTGGATACCCACCAGCAAAATGCCCTTGGGGGGGGCCAGGTTAAGGGCTTGGGCTTCGGCACTGAATCCCACCTGGGCCTGCTTGAGCCAGGTACGGAGGCGACCAAACCCGCCCAACTCGTAGCGATTATCCTCAACGGGGAAATATTCCAGGGGACCCCCTTCGCGGATAATTTGCATTTTGCGTTGCATCACCCGCTGCACATCTTCAACAGAGAGTTTGCCATCTACAAGGGCTGCGTGGGCGATCGCTTGACGGGCCTGGTTCAGGGTCATCCCCCGCAAGGCACGCAGCAAGGCTTGGACATCCTGGGCCTGGAGTTGGATCTGGATTTGGCCCTGGGTCCGCAGGGAGCGAATAACCGCCAGCAGGGTCTCGTGGAGTTCGGCTGGGCTGGGCAGGGTGAGGGTGTAGTAGAGGACACTCGGTTCAATCGCCGCTGGCAGAACGATCGGGCTACCCGTCAAGACCAGGGTGGCATGGGTTTGGGAAAACCGCTGGATCACTTCCCGGAAGCGACGGCTGACGGCGGCTTGCTCCAGGTAGGGCGAGAAATCCTTGAGCAGGAAAATCCCCTCAACCGTAAGGGTTTCCAGGTGTTGCAGGAGCCGCAGGGGATCGATCGTATCCCCGATACCCATTGGGTTAGGCAAACGGCGCAGACCCCGACTAATCGTCCATTCAAAGAGGGGGAGATTGAGTTCCCGGCTGGTTTGGTGGAGTAGGGCATCGACCCGCTCTTCCTCAACGGTGTCGATCGCGATCAACGGATGAAAGGACAGGATCAGCAACTTAAGCTCATGGGCGTTGGCGGCTAAACTCATGGTGGTCCCACGGGGGCAGCGATCGGGGGCACGGCACGGACATCTCTTCCCATCGACGACAATGGGCCGTTTAATGGGCCGTTTAATAGGCCGTTTAATAGGCCCTTTGAATAGACCGTTTGAATGGGCCGTTTGAAGGTGCAGTTTAATAGGCCGTTTACAGAGAGACTCCTCATCCATGCTACGCCCTTCCCCTTCCTTGGCAACTGGCACACCAACTATGACCGACCCTGAGCCGATGGATGTTATCCGCCTAGGCGTTATGACCATGACTGGGATCAACATACTGGGATCAATAATGCCCTAGCCCCCTCCCTTGGCCGGTAAATATCCGTAGCAGGCAGGCCATACCTTCATCTCATCCATCTCCCAGGTCGCGAAGACCCCTTCTTCCTCTTCCCTCCTCCCTCCTTCCTTCCCCCTATGCCCCTCCCCTCCTTCTCCCCAAAACTTCGCTTCACCCTGGCGGGCTGTGTGGGCTTACTGCTCCACGGTATGCTGATCGCCTCACCCGGAGCCTTTCTGCTCCAGTGGCAGGCAGAGTTTGGGGCCAATGCGGTCAATATTGGGCTGTACTATACGGCGTTTATGGTTGGGGGAATGACGGGACTAGCCCTGACGGCTCGACGATCGCGGCGACATCCCTTATTAGGGGGGGCCTTTCTGGCGATCGGGTTGGCCCTAGTCTGGGGGAGTCAGATGCATTCGTTTGGGGAATTGGGGTTAGCGGCCCTGATGATGGGGTTAGGGGATAGTGTGCTGACCTTGCAGAGCAATAGCTTGGTAGGAGAATTACACGTAGAGCGCGGTATTGCCTTCCTCAACTGGGCGAATGCCCCTTTTGGGATCGGTGCCCTGAGTACGCCGTTGCTGGCGGTCTTTTTCCCCTGGCGGGGGGTAATGCTCCTAACGGCAGGGGTGGCTTGCCTGTGCGCCTGGTTAGCTTGGCAAGCTCCCCCAGTGGCCAATTTCTCCCCCCAGACCGATCGCATGCCGTGGCAACAGGCCCTTCCCTTTTTGTGGGTGATGTTTCTGTATATCGGCCTGGAGGGGGCAATGGGGACTTGGAGCGGCACCTATCTGCGTGCCCAGGGTTGGAGTGAGGTTTGGGGCAATCTCATCCTGTCGCTGTATTGGGGCGGCTTGACGATCGGGCGGCTGGTGCTGGCCCAGTGGGTGAATCCCCGACCGTTGCTGCGGCTACACCAACTATTGTTCATTGGGGCGCTGGCGATCGCGGCAACCTTGGTGCCGAGCTTGGGGCTGGGGTTTGTCGGGGCGGCGGTGGTCTATGGTCCCACGTTTGCGATCGTCTTTGGCTTGCTCCAACGCCAGTGTGGCCATGCGGCCCTGCCCTATGTTTTTTACACGGCTTTTTTGGCCCAAAGCCTGATGCCAACCCTGTTTAGCCTGATCCCCAATGCGACGATGCGCGGGTATGGTTTTGGGTTATTGGCGATCGCCTTGTATGGAGCCAGTCGTTATTTGTCGTTCGCGATCGCTCGTCAAGATCATTGCATTTAAGGCTCTCCTCAGGGCCTTCGGGGCGGGGCGATGACGGTGGCCTACGGTGGTTAGCGGGGGGGCGAACTCACGTTCAAACTTAGTCTCAGCTTTTCTTTGAACTTTTGTCAGCCCGTCAAACTCACGTTTCGACCAGCTCAGCATGACCCTTCGACAAGCTCAGGGTGAGCGGGACTCATCCGTTTCTGCGAGGGAGACGCTGCGCGAACGGGCTGAGCCAGTCGAGAGCAATAATCTTAAGCTTGACAATTAGGGATCAAGCCTGGACCGGTCCTGGGATCTGGGGTCGCCGATAGCTTCGCGATGCCTTCGGCATATCGACCGTCGCAGCGGGACAGAGATCGGCCAGTTCACAGCGATCGCAGGCGGGATTGCGGGCGGTACACACGGCCCGACCGTGGTAGATCAACCGAATCGACCAGTTTTCCCAATCGGGCTGGGGCACCAGGTGCATCAACTCCTGTTCAATCCGCAGCGGGTCTGACTTGTCCGTGAGGCCCAACCGTTGACTCAGGCGTTTCACATGGGTATCCACCGTCACGCCCATATTGATGCCATAGCCATGTGCCAGGACCACATTCGCTGTCTTGCGGGCCACACCGGGTAATTGCAGTAAATCCTCCATCAGCTTGGGGACTTGACCGTGGAAGCGATCGACGATCATTTGGCAGGCGGCACGAATATTCTTCGCCTTATTGCGATAAAAACCCGTCGATCGCACCAGGGTTTCCAGTTCTTCCGGGTCCGCATTGGCCAGCGCAGGTGCATCGGGGAAACGGGCAAATAGGGCGGGGGTCACCTGATTCACCCGTTCATCCGTACATTGGGCCGACAGGATCGTGGCCACCAGCAGTTGCACGGTGGTTTCGTAGTTGAGGGTACAGGTGGCATCCGGGTACAGACGCTTAAGCCGGACTAAAATCTCCAGTGCCCGCTGTCCCTTCTGGGCATATTTCCGACTGATGCTCATCGGTTTATTCTGGTTGGCGCATTCTAGTAGATCGACAAGAAAATTCTGCAACGCTTGTAAGGCTGGCTCTAGCCTGCAACGACTAAAGTCGTGACTACGTTCGCGTAGCGTCTCCGCAGGAGAAACGTTGCGAAACTTTATGTTTACTGTACTAGTTGGCGCATTCTGGTTGGCGCATGGGTACGAACGCCTTGACAGGCTATTGCAACAGCCGCTGCACCCATGCCAACTGGGCCGTATCCCGGACAATTAGGAACACCCCCAAGCTCAACAGTAGCACTAGACCGGTCTGCATAACGCCCTCCTGGAAAGCGGTGGGCAGCGGCTTGCCACGCACCCCCTCAACGGCGAGTAGCAACAGTTGCCCCCCATCCAGCGCCGGGAGGGGCAGGATATTGATGATGGCCAGGTTAATGCTAATAAAAGCCGCAAAGGGGAGGAGGCTAAAGGCATCCGCCTGGGCAATATTGGCCCCGATTTCTACAATCTTGACCGGTCCCGACACTTGGGCAGCGGTATCCCGGAAGTGGGTCACTAACAGCCCCAACCCTTGAATAATTTGTTCAAAAATATTTTGGAACTCGGTGGCGGCTAGGGTAAACAATTCGAGCGGGTGGTGGGGACGGCGATAGATCGGCATCCCGTTGGGGAACAACTGCACCCCAATGCGGCCTTTGCCATCACTGCCCGGTTCGGGGGTTACGGAGACGGTCAATTGTTGCGCCCCCCGCTGGAGGGTTAGCGCTAGGCGTTGACCGGGATGTTCCTGAATCCGGCCCATGAGGGTGGGAATTGCCGTTTTCGAGGCGGGGAGGGGTTGGCTGTCGATCGCCACCACCACATCCCCGGCCTTAATCCCGGCTTGGGCGGCTGGGGAGGTTTCGCTCATGATCTGGGGAATCACCACCCCGGCTTGGTAGCGAATGCCGTCGGGAATCCCCACAATGCCCAACTGGAGGACGAGGAGCAAATAGGCAAAGATCAGATTGGCAATTACCCCGGCACTGATGACGATCGCCCGATCCCACAGGGGCCGGTTTTGCAACAGGTCGGGGTCATCGGCAGGAATATTGCTATCGGGGTCCTCATCGGGAAAGCCGACAAACCCCCCCAGGGGAATGGCTCGCAGGGCATATTCGGTTTCGGGACCTTGGTAGCGCCAGAGCACCGGCCCAAAGCCGATCGAGAACTTGCTAACCCGAATGCCTTGGGTACGGGCTGCCAGGAAGTGCCCCAATTCATGCACCACGATCAAGAGGGCCAAAACCCCGATCGCGCCCAGATAGGCAAAACCATTTGCCCCCGTCCCCGCCGCGCCACTGATTGCCAAAACCGACATATTAAGAATTCACTCAGCTTGGTTACGTTTCTTTAGCTATTGTAGGCGGTCTTCCCAGGGTTATTGGGGGAACCCATCCATTAGCCTTCCCAACGCCCCAAAATCTAAACACTCCGCAACGCCACGATCGGATCTAACTGTGCCGCCCGTCGCGCCGGAATCACCCCAAAAAAGAGACCAATCCCCCCGGAAACACTGACTGCCACCGCCACCGCGATCGGGGAAATGCTCGTCTGCAAGGGGGAAACCAGGCCAATCAAGATTACCCCACTTGCCCCCACCAGGGTGCCGACCAAGCCACCGGCCACTGCCAGGATCACGGATTCAATCATGAATTGGGTCAGAATGTCGTGTTCCGAGGCCCCGATCGCCTTGCGCAGGCCAATTTCCTGGGTCCGCTCTGTTACCGACACCAGCATGATGTTCATAATGCCAATGCCGCCCACCACTAGGGAGATCGCGGAAGTCGCCGCCAGCAGGATTGTCAGGCCATTGGTGACCGTATTCACCGTTTGCAGGGCATCCCGTTGCGATTCCACGCCAAAGTCATCTTCCTTGCCCTTACTGATCTGGTGGCGCAGGCGTAGCAGGTTGGTGATTTGAAACTGGGCGGCCCGTATACTGTCGCGATCGCGGGCGGCGATCGAAATAAACGAAATCTGGGTACCGTAGGGGGAGGTGCGTCCGGCAATCCGATTCGCCATTGTGGTCAGGGGAATATAGACCGCATCATCCTGGTTGGTGCCGAGAAAACTGCCCTTGGGTTCGGTAATGCCAATGACATCAAAACTGATATTGCTAATGCGTACCTGCCGCCCGATCGGGTTTTGCTGATCAAATAAGCGCCGCGCCAAGTCCGGCCCTAGGACGGCCACCCGGTTATTGCGCTCTAGATCGGCCCTGGTTAAAAAACGGCCCTGGGCCACGTCAAAGCTACGCACCACCAGGAATTCTGGGGTGACCCCCTGGGTCTGGGTAAAGGTATTGCGGTTACGGTAGGTAATCAGGTAACGACCATTGATCTGGGGGGCGACGGCCAGCACGGTGGGCACTTGGGCCGCGATCGCTTCCGCATCCTCCAGGACCAGGGTATTGGGCAGGTTGGTCGTGGTGCGGCGGGTACTGCGGCTACCAGGGATGACAAACAGGACATTGGGTCCCAAGGATTCAAACTGCTCGGCAGCTAAGCGTTGCGCGCCTTGGCCAATGCCCACCATCGCAATCACGGAGGCGTTGCCAATAATAATCCCCAGCATCGTCAGCAGGCTGCGCAGGCGATTGGTCACCAGGGTTGCGGTGGCCATTTTGGCACTATCGGCAAGGTTCATGGGCGTTCACCAGGGGTCGCAGATATCAAGTGTTCAATTAGGCTTTCTTTAATCATGGCAGAATTAACTTGGGGGCTTCACGATCGGGCAACGCCCAGAGAACCGGAATGAGGCCCTGTCAAGGGCGATCGCGGAGGTCAATATACAAGGTGCCAGGGGGCGGGGAAGAATCCTATTGAGTTGCCATTCAATAGTCGTTGTGCCAAATTAGACAAAGCGATCGCTGGTATAGGCTTTAATCGGTCGCGGTTTGACGGTTTGCCAGGGATAGCGGGGTTGCAGTTTATTGAGGGGGAAGCTGGCGAGGCGGGTTTCGATGTGGGTTTTCTCAGCCTCAGTGAGACCAAACATCTCGTAGACGGTGGCATCAATTTGGGCGAGGGCGGCGAAGAAATCGGACTCGACTTGTTGAAAGTTGGCGAGGCGTTGGCGGTAGGTTTCCATGAGATCGGCGTAGTCTTGAGGAATGAGCAGTTTTTGAATAATGGCTCTAGAGATTCTGGTTTCTTCGTCAGCGTTGAGAGTCAGGAGTTTGTAGATTAATTCGGCAACATCGGCATCGACCAGTTCTAGGTAGAATAGGCCCGAACGAATGAATCTATCGTCTAGGGTGAGTTCTTCGACAGGAACATCTTCTGGACTCCAGTTGGAGAAATTTAGCCCTAGGATTTTATCGCTTAATTTGTAACGTTGGGTTTCAATGCGGGTTTCTACTTCCGACAGAAGCCACTCATCGGGATTATTTTTCGCGATCGCGGCCAATCCTTCCATTTCACGATAACCCTCTGTCAATTTTTTCTCAATGCTTGGATCTAAATCTCTAGGCCAGGGCAATGCTTCCAGGGTGCGTGGATAAACATGGGCATAATAACCCTGAATTACACCGCTCCTGAGCCTCAAAGCCCAATAGAAACGGACTAATTTACTATTTAAATAAGCAGTGACAACTTCAGCTTCAGGCGATTCTGATCTGGGTGAGGTAACAACAATAGTGTTAACAGCCGCAACACTTTCCTCTCTAACAACACAAGCAAATGGAGCTTGCGAAAGTTCGGAGGATGCAATAAAGCCTTTTTGTGTTTGATCAGCCCATAAACTCAATTTACCGTAGGGCCTGTCTTTAACTGCCTCCAAATCAACCCAACCAGCAGGTTCGCCTCGCCATCCCATTGCTAAACTACGCCCCGCAATCACCTGGATTGGTTTAGTTCCCGTGGGTTCTGGTGTTACTTCCGCCCCACCCCGTTGAATTCCGTAGGTCCACCAGAAAGGACGATTATTACGGCTAACCTGGCGGGCAACGGCTTCCTTGAGTTCGACAATATGACCGCCATTCCCATTTGGATACAGCTTTTTCAGAATCGGAATATCGTCAGGATGCAACAGGGGTAATAGATAATCTCCCCATAATGCATCTCGTGGATTACTCGGATCAATATCGGTAACGCGGGGACTCACTTTGGCATCAAGGAAGTCTTTATAATTGATTTTGACGGGAGCTTCATCGCTACGCCAGGTGGCAGGTACATAGAGTTCAATTTCGTCGTCCTCTTTGGCCGGTGTTCGTTCAATGACTAAAATCAAGGGTACCCGTGCCACATCCCAGACGGGTCTCTCAGTAAACTCTAGCCAAACTAATTTTCGTAAAGCCGCTTCCCGATTCGGATACAAAAGCTTCCAAACTTTTGCGGCTGCCTCAGAATTAGCATAGCCACCACTGACGACCATCCCTAGCCAACCGCCCGGTTCCAACCATTCAGTCAGGGAACGATAGAGAAAGACTAATCCCGTATCCGAATTTTGACCCCAAACCTGCTGCCACAGGCCCTTCATCTCATCGCCATACTTCACCCGTTCAGCGCGAATATAGGGCGGATTGCCCACAATATATTTCCACTGTTGACTATCCCGTTCTGCCGAACCCGGTGCGAGAAACCCTTCCCCTAAAATCGAAACTAAATCCGCTTCCTTCAGCAAACTATTGATATTGTAGAGATGAATTTTGGGAATATCCGTCACTTCCGTCGAAGGCTTAAAGCGCACCAACGCCCACATCAGTTGAAAATGACTAATAAAAGCGGCAAAGGGATTTAGATCAAAGCCCCAAACATTCGCCTGTAGTTCCTGCAACACCGTATCCGGATCTAGGCCCCGTGCCGCCGCATCTGCCAAAGATCGATGCATATATCGCACCAAAAACGAACCACTCCCACAGGCCGGATCAAGCAGTTTCCCCTCCCCCTGTTGAAAAACCGTTTGTTCTAACAGCCAATCCACAATTGACGTAGGGGTGTAATATTCTCCCAAAAGCTTACGCTTCGCAGGCGGCAAAAAAGTTTGATAAATATCCCCCAGAATCTCCTCCGATAATCCCCGAAAATCGTAGGCATTCAGCCGCAAAATCAGTCGTTGCAGGGCCTCATCTAAAACCCCGTTCGTTTCATAAAGCCAGTCAAAGAGATTTCGCTCAAAGGGTTCATGGTATAACCGACCGACATCCGTTGAAACCAGCTTAACCAGCGTTTTCGCATCCCCCGTTAACTGATCCACAAAAACAGCCCAATCCTTAGGACCCCCATTAGATAAGTGTCGCTTTCTGGTCAAGCCTAAATCTTCCACGAGGCGCAAAAACAACACCCGCGCAATCAAGACCGCGACGGAATCCGCAATAAACGACTCACGAATCCGATCGCCAATTTGATTCCCCTTAGCTTTCACCTCCCGGCCATACTGATCCTCAAAACGGGGCAACAGGGTATTAAATAAATGATTATGGAAATCCGACTTAAACCCTAGTCGGACTAACGCTCGTCGCTGGGTATCGCCAGTATCAACCAAATTTCGTTCAATATATTGCTTTTGTTGTTGATAGCCCTGGTATTCCTGAGCGAGGTGTTGGAACGATCGCGCCGCTGCTTCCGAAAGTTCAGCAAAGCTGGTTTGCAAATCCTGTCGCAGGCGATCGAGAATTTCTGGTGAATCTAGCGTCAAATAAACATAGGGTAACTGTCCCTCAATAAACGTTGCCCATTGTTGCTGATGGGTGGCTTGCTCATAGGCTAGAAATTCAAGTTTTTCTTTTAACTCAGCAAACGCGATCGCGCCTAAATTACAGGGTTCCTCAAAACCGGATATGGCCTCGCCTGTTGGCAGGACTACCCAAAGATAATGGGCTGTTAGGAACAGAACATAGCGAGTTAACCCCTCAACATATTTACGTTTTTGCTCCCAGAGCTTTGCTCGACCCTTTGCCGTTGTGAGTTCGGTATCCTCTTTTTTCAGATCCCCCACAACCCAGGCAATTTTCTCTGCGGTTAACAACTTAATATCAGGATAGCCACCCCCACCCGCATCCTCAGTGAGGACCCGATCCTTGGGATAATCTAACAATCCTGCTAGAAAATCCCGCACATCAGGGTTATACGATCGTTCTGGCCGCTCCCAATCTAAGGCCAACCACTTTGCTAGTGGATCAGTCTGTTGAGATTTCCGTTGCTTCGCCAAAACTTTTAACCTCGATCGCTTGTTTTCAAAAGATTCAGGTCAATTAAAATTTTCATTGCGTATTCTAATGCCTCAGTGAGATCTTCTATTTCTAGATAGGGGTAGGCCCTGAAAATTTCATCCGAATAATGTCCAGAAGCCATAAATCCTAAAATAATACTGACGGTGACTCGTATACCACGAATACACGGCTTGTCTCTATTTTTGTCCTTTCCCTTAAATAAATGACCGATTTCCACATAATGACCTGCTGGGGAATCTGACGAACCAATGGTTGCTCAAATCTGCTCCAACCAACGCGCCAAATCCGCCACCTCAGCAAAGTCCAACAACGCCTCTGCCAACGCCTCCAACTGTTCCAGGGACAATCCTCGAATCCTCGTTGCCCACGCTGGAGTTACTCCTCCAAACCGTCGGTTCAATTGCCGCAAAATCAGGGCTGAGGCTTCCGCTTGGCGCCCCTCTTGGCGCCCCTCTTGCAAAATTTCCTGATAAATGACCGATTCGCGCATCATCCCCTCCCGAAAAATCTGACGGATCAACGGTTGCTTAAACTTCAACCCCGCAAAAATCTGCGTGTAGGTTGATAATTCCTGTCGCTGTTCCGATTCTAGCTGACCAATCTGAGCCGCCACCTGTCGTAGTAAGTCCTCCGGCTGACTCGTCGCTGCCAACGGAGCCAACGGTAACAAAGCCAGATCGCTCAGCAACACCTGCGGGTCTTGTTCCCACAGACACACTACCTGAAAGTGATGCTGCGTTTTCCCTACCTGGAAGGAATTCCGAATCACCGTCCCGGCCGTCGGTGGTAGCAACACGATCACCACCTGGATAATCGGGACCTGATACTGCCGATACAGCCGTACCCAGTAGTCCAACATCCGAAATTCAATGGGCGGTTTTGATGGCCAGCGGGTTTGGAATTCCAGGTGGAGAATACGGTCTGGGGTGCCCAGAAACACCAGCGAATCCGCCCGGATTGGCTCAATACCCAACTCCGTCTTCAGCACACTCACGGTACCTGGCGACTCACCCAAGATCCAGGCTGCAAACTGCTCTGGGTATTTTTCCGCCAACAATTTACCGAGGTTATCAAACGACATCTGCGACAGGACTCCGGGCAGAATTAAGCAACCAAGAATAGCAAACTAAAGGCTGTATAGCTGCTTACGCTAGACTCAACCGCAACGACAGCGATCGCGTAGCGCCTCCGCAGGGGAATCGCGCCGTCACCCGAACCCGTCATAATGGAGAACGGGTACTTAACAAACCTTTACTTATGGCTAGAGATCTGCGGGGATTCATACAACTGCTTGAGCAACGGGGCCAACTGCGACGCATCACTGCCCCCGTCAATCCCGATTTGGAAATTGCTGAAATCGCCAACCGTGTCCTTGCTGGTGGTGGTCCTGCCCTCCTGTTTGAAAACGTCCAGGGGTCCCCCTATCCCGTTGCCATCAACCTGCTGGGGACCGTCGAGCGCATCTGCTGGGCGATGAACATGGAGCATCCCCGTGAACTCGAAGCTCTGGGGCAAAAACTGGCTATGTTGCAACAACCGAAACCGCCGAAAAATCCAGCCCAAGCGATCGCATTTGGCAAAGTCCTCTTCGATGTCCTCAAGGCCAAACCTGGGCGTGACCTCCTGCCTGCCTGTCAACAGGTGGTGATCAAAGGCGATGATCTTGACCTCAACCAGATCCCCATGATCCGGCCCTACCCCGGCGATGCGGGCAAAATCATCACCCTGGGCCTCGTCATCACCAAGGACTGCGAAACTGGCACGCCCAACGTAGGGGTTTATCGCCTGCAACTGCAATCGCCCACGACCATGACTGTCCACTGGCTCTCTGTCCGGGGCGGTGCCCGCCATCTGCGCAAAGCGGCAGAACGGGGCCAAAAGCTAGAAGTTGCGATCGCCCTCGGTGTTGATCCCCTGATCCTCATGGCCGCTGCCACTCCCATCCCCGTCGATCTGTCTGAATGGCTCTTTGCTGGACTTTACGGCGGCTCTGGCGTCACCTTGGCCAAGTGTAAAACTGTCGATCTGGAAGTTCCCGCCGACTCCGAATTTGTCCTCGAGGGCACGATTACCCCCGGCGAAGTCCTGCCCGACGGTCCCTTTGGCGATCACATGGGCTACTACGGCGGCGTTGAAGACTCCCCCCTGATCCGCTTCCACTGCCTCACCCATCGTAAACAGCCGATTTACCTCACCACCTTCAGTGGCCGTCCCCCTAAGGAAGAAGCCATGATGGCGATCGCCCTCAATCGGATTTACACCCCGATCCTGCGGCAACAGGTGTCGGAAATTGTGGACTTCTTCCTGCCAATGGAGGCCCTCAGTTATAAAGCCGCCGTGATCGCGATCGATAAAGCCTATCCCGGCCAAGCCCGTCGCGCTGCCCTCGCCTTCTGGAGCGCCCTGCCCCAATTCACCTACACCAAATTCGTCATTGTGGTGGACAAAGACATTAATATTCGTGATCCGCGCCAAGTTGTTTGGGCCATCACCTCCAAAGTTGATCCTGTGCGCGATGTCTTCATCCTGCCCCATACCCCCTTTGACACCCTCGACTTTGCCAGTGAACACATTGGCCTCGGCGGTCGCATGGGCATTGATGCCACCACCAAAATCCCTCCGGAAACCGATCATCCCTGGGGCGAACCGTTGGTCTCGGATGCAGTCATGGCGGCCCAGGTCGATCGTCGTTGGGCCGAATACGGGCTAGCTGATCTACAACTGGGGGAAGTAGACCCCAACCTCTTCGGTTACGAAATGCCAACCGCGATCGGTAAAACCTAGGGTTCTATCATCTATCAACTGTAGGGTTGCCGAACTGTAGGGTTGCCGAACTGTAGGGTTGCCGATAGGCGCTAAGATCCTTTCTCCTGCGGAGACGCTACGCGAACGACAGGCTCAGGATGACTGGGACTAATCCGTTTCTCCTGGGGAGACGCTGCATTCAAAATTCAAAATTCAAAATTCAAAGCTCTACATATGCTCCCCCCCATCTACACCCTCCCCGCCCTCCAAACCGCGATCGCGGCTGATCCCGACCGTTGGCGGCCCCTGGTGCTCACCAATGGCTGCTTTGACCTATTGCATGTGGGCCATGTTCGTTACCTGCAAACCGCCCGCCAGTTTGGTCGATCGCTCGTCGTGGGGGTAAACAGCGATCGCTCGGTCCGCGCCCTCAAGCCAGCCGCACCGGGATATCCCCCTCGCCCGATCGTGCCCGAACAACAACGCGCCGAACTGTTAGCCGCCCTTAAGCCCGTCGATGGTGTCGTCATTTTTGCAGAACGCACCGCCTGTCAATTGATTACAGCTCTGCAACCCGAACTCTACATCAAAGGGGGCGACTACACCCTCGCCACCTTGCCCGAAACCCCAACCGTGCAAGCCTATGGAGGACAGATTAAGTTTGTGAACGTTGAAATTCCCACCTCTACCAGTGCCCTCATCGATCGCATCTTGGGGGAGCGAGTCGCCTAAACCGTCAAGTTTTGCACTGCAACGGGACTTTTTCCTGATCCCTGTATACACTGTGGGTAACTTTCCCAGAAGCCTCTTCTAGCCGCCAAAACGCATTGAACCGGAAGCAAGTCGCCATGTCTCAAGACGTAAGGACCCCTCGCTATGCATCCGACTTTCCCCCTCCGCCTGGGCCAACTCCCCGTGAGGATCTAGTCGGAGAGGCAACCGCTACGCCTGGGATAGCGACCCCGGAAACCATCACGGTTGATGGCTATGCTAACCATCTGATGGATGACCTGTTTGGAGATTTGGAGCGGGCACTCGAAGGGAGTTTGCAACTGCCGAATACGTCCCTATCACGGGAAGAGGTGGTCTCGCTGAAGCGGCTCTCCCTGGCGGAGCTATCCCTGCCCCCAGTGGCTCCCACCCTTAATGGGTCCTTAGCGTCCCCCTCTGCTCCAGGGTACGGTTCGCTGCCCCCGGCACAGGCAATTAAGCGGCGGCCTCGACGGCGTGGACAATGGCTCCCCCGGTTATTCCTAGGGTTAGCAGTGACCACCCTAGTTGCGGTGATTGGAATCTGGAGTCAGTACCCAGAGAATTGGCAACGGCTCCGATCCGCCCTTGGCGTCGCGAAGCTATCATGGCTACCCCCCGTTTCCCCCGTAACCCCCACGCCAGCAGCTTCCCCTGCCCCCGTGGCCAATCCGGATGCCGAATTTAGCCGCTACCTCCAACGCGCCTTGGCTATGATCGAGCAGCAACCGGCTAACGGTACCCCCATCCCAATTCCCGCGATGCCCAACGGCATGAGCCTGCTCCAACCCCTGGTGCCCCCAACGATCGGGACTGCCCCCACCGCCGAAGCTCCCCCAGCAGTTACCGATCGCGTCTACGTGCCGATCTATCCCACCACCCAACTCCCGACCGCCGTTGCCCCCACTGGTGTTCCCCTCCCGGCCCAGATTCCCGCTGTTCCTGCTGTCCCCCAATCGGTGCCGCTCCCCGCTCATCCCCCTGCCCTCCCGGCCCCAGCCACGGCACCAGCGGCTAGCAACCCGCTCCCAGCCAGCAGCGGGACTAAATATACGCTTGTCGGTGTATTGGAACTCGGCGATCGCTCGACGGCGTTATTTGAGTCCAATGGGGTGGCCCGACGCATTAACATGGGAGAAAGTATTGGCACCAGTGGGTGGTCGTTGGTGGAAGTCAATAACCAGGAAGCCATTATTCGCCGTAACGGGGAAGTGCGATCGATCTACGTTGGGCAATCGTTCTAGGCAATCGTTTTCGCCTGCGGAGAGGCTACGTGAGCGAACCATAGGGGTGGGGTAGGGGCATCCTGCCTGCCATCCAGACCGAGGTGAACGGGGCTTGTGGGGTAGGCATCCTGCCTGCCATCCGGACCATTAAGTTCTTCGATAGACTCAGGCAACTATCCCACGTTCAATCGTTCAATATTGTGAATTGTGATCGACTAAGGCAGGTAAGCAATGGGCTTATTAGAGGATTTCAGCCGTTTTTTGGAAACCCGTTTGGAGGAATTTCTGCGGGCACATCCCCAGCTAGAACTCCAGGCGATCGAAGAACAACTCCGGGAACAAGAGGAAGATACCCTGCGGCTGGTCACGGATCTCCGCCAGCAGGAACAACGCTTGCAGGATCAGATTTTGGCAACGGCCCAAGAGATTCAGCGCTGGCATATCCGCATTGAGAAGGCGAAGCAGGCCCGTCCTGATCTGGTGGAACCGGCTCAGCAACGGGAAGCTGCCCTCCTGCGCCACGGCAACCAACTCTGGGGGCAAATGCAAGGGGCAAAGCAACGCCAGCAACAGGCCCAAGCCCTGCTTCAGCAAATTCAACAACGTCGCCAAGAAGTAAGAGCCAAAGCCGCTGAACTAGAAACTGCAAGAGCAGCGGCTAAGGCCCAAACCGAGGTAAATTGGGCAACGCGGGGTTGGAATGAGGCGTATGCCCAGCGCGATCACGATCGCACTGACCCGCTGGAGGAACAATTCCGTCGCCTAGAGTTAGAAGATGAGATGGCTACCATGAAGCAGCAAATGGGACGCTAGGCAAAACATTAGCTAGCTGCCTCAATCACCAAGACCTCTTCTAAACCGGTGATTGAGAGAACCACCCGCATCGCTGGATGCACATTGCGTAACGTTAGGGCAATGCCTTGCTGACGGGCAATATTGATATTGCTAACCAGGGCTGCTAAGCCGTGACGGTCGAGAAACGACGTTTGGCTGCAATCCATCACAATTTGTTTAGAGGATACGTCCTTTTGCAAGAGTTGCTGACAGACTTGGGTGAATGCGGGTGCTTCGCGGTTACTTAAGCGTGTGGGTAACTGAAGCAGTAGCGTGCCGTTGAAGTAGGTCACCGGGAGGTTGGTTGTCTGATCTTGAACCAACATAGTCTGTCTCCTGCTCAATCAACATTCACCGTAACTAGGTTCAGTCTTTACCGCATTGGCCAGATCGATAACGCCCTGGGGGCTTCACCTCAATCTGTCTCTCCTTCTTGATAGGAGCATCATGGCAGACGGGTATGGGCTAGACCAGCGATGGTCACAACTTTACGAAAACAAAATCAAACGTCCGTAATTTTCCCTAAATCACCCCGATCGTGCCCGATTTTCTTCATCAAAACTACATAACTTCTGCCCTAAGTGGGGTATTACCGGCACCGCGAGCGATCGCCAGGGGGAAATTGGCTACCGGCGCACGGGGGCAGCGACCCGCCGCTGGGGCAGAACCAGACGTTCAGCACTCTGGGCAGGAGTCTGGGCAGGAGTCTGGGCAGGAGTCTGGGTAAGGTTGTTGGCATGACAGGCAAAATCGAAACCCAGATGTTACCCTGGCCCAGGGAGTAACTTCGGCCCTAGCCAGTTGAAAAACTGCCACAAGGGGGAGAAAGCCCCATGACCGTCAACGTACAATGGCCAATGGTGTGAGTAGGTATCAGTAACCCAAGGGTCCTATGTCCAGTTCTGTTGTGATCGCGACCGCTGCAATTGAGGCCCCCTATGGCTTCGAGGCAACCCCAACCAATCCGCCCCTGTCCGACGTGGCCCTCTCGCCCGCTAAGATGAAATCTCTGTATCGTGAAGATGTGCAGGCTGAGTTTCTGCATTTACAGGCCGAAGCCGATTGTTTACTCCGCCAACTACAGTCGCTCCAGCAAGCCAAGCGGAAGGCGTCCAGTGCGGTGACGAGGGCGATCGCCCAAACCGTCTCGCTGTGCTAAATGCCCTTTGATCGGTAACCCAGTTGCCTGTACCACTCTCTGACCTGCCCTAGTGGTCTATCCAGCTTGATTGGGTAGGTTGGGGCAACTACAGTGCGACCCAATAAATCGGTTAAATGTGTTCGATCGCGCCGACTCGACTTACCCCACCTCTTCTCCACCAGGGAGAGGGGCCTAAAGCCTTGGTGATGCCGTTACTCTCGCCCCCTTTGGGAGAGGGAGTTGGGGGGTGAGGGCAATTCACGGTTATCGAACGCACGTTAACCTATAACACCCCATTAACACCCCATTAACACCCCATTAACACCCCATTAACACCCCATTTTAGATATGACAGCCCCCTCGTCCTGAGACCGGATCAGCGGCTCGAACCGTTATCTGCGGATAGAGACCGATTTTTGCAAAAATTTTTAGCAAGTTTTTGGGCAACGGGGCCGCCATTTTTGCGAAATCCGACTATCCTGGACAGATGATGTGAGGAGCGTTGATGCTATGAAGTGGATTTCCTACCTAGCGGGTTGTGGCGGTACGGCTTTACTCTTGGCAAGCTGTGGGGGAACCCAGCCCCCCGATGTGGCTGAACAACCATCCGATACAACAACCTCCCCAAGTGCCACGGCAACGACCCCGACGGAAACGGGTACCTTGCCAGCGGTAACCCAAATTCCGATCGGCGGCGCCCCCTACGTCCCGGCGACCACCGCCCCACCGAAACCCGGTCAAGACAAGAATCAACCCCCTGGCCTGATCCAACCCGTCACGGCGACTGAGCGTCTGCCCAAGGTGCGGGTGGGCCGCCAAGATCCGTTTGCTCCCGTGCCGACGAAGGCAATTGTGGTAGCCGCGCAACAACCGGCTCCGGTGGCGGTGTCAAATCTGCCGGTTCCGCCTGCCCCCGCGCTCAACCCGGTGGACCTGGGGTTACCTGCCCTGCCAACGCTACCCACCACCACGGCAGCCATACCCGATATGGTGGTCCCTGCGCCCCCGGCTCGGCTTGCAGATGAAATTGCCATTTTGGGGGTGGTGTCGGTGTCTGGACGGGTGAGCGCGATCGTGCAGATCCCCACCGAAAGCACCAGCCGCTATGTCCACGAGGGTGAGTTCCTGTCGGGGGGACGGCTCTGGGTGAAGCGGATTGATCCCGGTGAGATGGGTGATCCGATCGTAGTCTTGGAGGAAGCAGGAGTGGAAGTGTTCCGGGGGATTGGTCCTGGCTTGAGCCAACCCACGATCGGGCAGACACCAAGTCCTGAGGGAATGCCGACGATTTCCGTTTCCTAGGCGATCGCAATGTCAATTTTGCAACGTTCTTGGTCGTTCTGATTTTAGTCTGCAACCTAAAGCCGTAACGGCAAGAACAGCAATCAGGCAATGACGTTGCCCCTCAGGATGGCCAGTCTATCCGGGGGGAACTCTTTTATGAATTCTCAATTCTCAATCCTCAATCCTCAATCCTCAATTCTCAATCCTCTGGGATCGGGTTGGGAACGCAAAGCCAAATCATCCAGGCAGTCAAGGCAATCATAAAAGCAGACAAAATAAAGGCAGACAAAATGCCTGCCTCACGGGAAGTTTGGATTCAGCGTGTTCAACGCTGGGTTTTGCTTAACCTTGGCGCTTAACCGGAAGGCTACGCACGGTTAGCCTGGTTTATTCCGCTTCAGCCGTTGCCAGTTCGGTGCTGCCACGGGTACGACGGCGAGTGAGGGAGTTGAACACAACTTGACCGATCGCCTTGATCAAATTCCCTTCTAGCTCCTGGAACATTTTCATGTTCATGCCAAAGGCATCATTGGCTTCCTGAACAATGCGATCGGCAGTAGCTTGATCGATGTCCAGTTCGTCCAGACGTTGGCGATAGAGTTGCTTGAACGCCTTCTCATCCGAAATCGCCGTGAATTCATAGAAAGCCGTACCTTCCCCTTCGGGCAGGTTCATGGCCCGTTGGGCAATCCCCTTAAGAATTTGACCGCCCGACAGGTCACCCAAATAGCGCGTGTAGGAATGGGCAACCAGGAGTTCCGGAGCCGTTGCCGACACCTCACGAATCCGAGCCACATAGGCTTGGGCCGCCTCGGATGGGGCTACTTCCTCCCGCCAGTTCACGCCAAAGTAGTAGTGCAGATCCTGCTCCAGGCTTTGTTTGCGGTTCAGTTGCGGGAAATAGATTTTCGACACGATCGGGTGTTGACTGTGGCGCTCCATCTCTTCTTCCATTGCCGTATAGACAAAGTAGAGATTAGCGGTCAATTTCCGATAGGAAGACTTTTCCACAGTTCCCTTCAGGAAACACTTTACAAAGCCAACATTTTCCGCCATTGTGTGGGACTTCTTTGTCCCTTCGCGCAACTGTGTCGCTAAATTAATACTCATGCTAACGTTCCAACCCGATAAGCCAATATAGGGATAGGTCGGCGGGGGCACCCCCAACCGGCTGATAGTTCACCTAAACTGCTAGCGTAGACGCATTTGCTGAGACTTTTCATTAAGTTTCCTAAAACTTAACATAGCGACGCGAGTAGAGCAGGCGTTGGTTACCAACTTTGTTACTATCAGCCGGGGCTAACCCCCTGAAAATGGGCTGGAATGTAAAAATATGTAAATAAACTCTTAACGTCAGGGAATATTTGCGGGTTACCTGCGCTGGATTGCCAAGCCCCTTGATTGCTAAGCCCTAGGTTGCCCATCCCCTGCGACCGGTTATCTCGGACTTGTTACCCGGACCGATTGGAGCCAATTGATGCGCGATCGTACCTTGAGCCTACCCGCCGAAGATCTGAGTCTATTGACTGATCTCTATGAGCTAACGATGGCTGCCTGCTACGTTGGGGAAGGGATCGACCAGCGTCCCGCCAGTTTTGAACTGTTCACCCGTGACTTACCCCCCCACTTTGGCTACCTGATCGCAATGGGTTTGGCGCAAGTCCTGGCCTATTTGGAGCAACTGCACTTCACGCCTGACCAGATCGCCGCCCTCCAGGCCAGTGGGTTGTTCTCCCAGGCGCCGGATCGCTTTTGGTCGCTCCTGGCGGCGGCAAGGTTTACGGGGGATGTGTGGGCAGTGCCCGAGGGTACGGCACTCTTTGCCAATGAACCCTTCTTGCGGATCGAGGCGCCGCTTTGGCAAGCGCAACTGGTGGAAACCTACCTGCTGAATACGATTAACTACCAAACTCTGGTGGCAACCCGATCGGCCCGGATTCGCGATGTGGTAGGTCCGACGGCGACGCTGCTGGAATTTGGCACCCGGCGAGCCTTTGGTCCCCAAGCGTCCCTATTCGCGGCACGGGCGGCCTTGGCTGCTGGCCTAGATGGGACCTCCAATGTGTTAGCAGCATTTAAGTTGGGAGAGCAGCCCCAGGGGACGATGGCCCATGCACTGGTGATGGCGATCGCGGCCCTAGAGGGGAATGAGGATGAGGCGTTTGCTGCCTTCCATCGCTACTTTCCCCAAGCGACCCTCCTGATTGACACCTATGACACGATCGCGGCGGCCCAACGCCTAGCGGCCCAGATCGAGGCGGGCAATCCTAACTTGCGGGGGGTGCGTCTTGATTCGGGAGATCTGGCGGGTCTGTCACGGCAGGTCCGTGCCCTGTTGCCAACGGTGCGGATTGTGGCCAGTGGGGATTTGGATGAGTGGGAAATTGCGCGACTTTTGGCGGCGGGGGCCTGCATCGATGGTTATGGGATTGGCACGCGTCTGGTGACGGGTCATCCGGTCAATGGGGTATATAAATTAGTTGAGATCGATGGGATACCGGTAATGAAGGAGTCGAGCCAGAAAATTACCTATCCCGGTCGCAAGCAGATTTTCCGGTGTCTTGATCCGCTGCACGATCGCCTGGGCCTTGCTACCGAAATGCCCTGGGCCAACGAGGTCCCGCTGTTACAACCGGTGATGCACCAGGGACAATGCTTGCCTGACTTTGCCCGTCAATTCCCCGACACGATCGCGGCGATCCGGGCGCGTACTGCGATCGCGGTGGCCAGTCTCCCGACTGAGATACGCCACTTGGATCAACCCACGGCACCCCCGGTGACGATTTCGGTAAGCCTCGATGCTTTAACTCAACAAACGCGACTACGCAATCCCTAGGCTGCCCCGTACTAGGGGGCTGTTAGCCGTAAGCTTGAGGGTTGCAGATAGCGCATAAACGATAAAATCCTCCGACAAGCTCAGGCTGACTAGGAGAATAATCTGTTTGTCCTAGGGAGATGCTGCGCGATCGGGCTGAGCCAGTCGAGAGCAATAATCTTAAGCTTGACAAACCACGAGACTGTCAGTCTTTTTGTGGGATGGGCCTCTGGCCTGTCAATTGCCCACCTACTGGCCTGTCAATACCTATTGCTGTCGGACCGCGTTGTTGGCGTTCACCCCTAAAAAAATTTAGCCTTGCTAGTTGTCTGGGGTACTGTGATAGCCTATACTGTACCGTCGAACTCCCGTTCAAGGTGATTTCCCCAAGGTTGTTGTTTGTAGTTACGAGGAGCGTCCTATTCCTGAGCCACTCACCCTAACTGTCAGTCTGAGAGGCACCCGCGAAGTGAAGGAAGGGTATCAACTGTTCCGCCTGACCGGGTTATTAGATGCCTTCTCTGAGCCAGCTTTTCGCAAAGTTTTTAACAAGTGCCTGGAAGAGGGGCCGATTCATCTGGTCCTTGATCTCTCCCAAATCGACTTTGTGGATAGTTCTGGCTTAGGTGCTTTGGTGCAACTCTTTAAGAAGGCGCAAAGCCTCGATGGTAGCCTGCAAATTATTGCCAACCCGCGCGTTACCCAGACGATGAAACTGGTCAGACTGGATAAATACCTAACGTTGCAACCGTCGATCGACGCGGCGATCGCGGGCATCAGTCAATCTTAAGATTTAACCCAAACAGCGGTTTGACCTGGGGCAATGATGCGATGATGAAAGCGTGAGCCTGCGGACACGTGTGACACTGACAGATGCCGATGATTGGGAGTGTTTAACCTCAGCCAGTGCGATGGCTGGTGCCGTTCCCCAGCTAGGGTTGCACGGAAATACCTTGCAGCCAGGGGTGTTTCCCAGCATCACAGCCAGCCAATCGCAGGTGCAGCAACTCACACCCGCTGCCCTTGCCTATTTGGGAGATGCGGTTTATGAACTGTATATCCGCCACTACTACCTCCTTCCCCCGAAACGGGTTCAGGATTATCACCAGGCGGTTGTGAGCCAGGTGCGGGCCGAAACCCAAGCCCAGCATCTACTGCGGCTGACCAGCCACCTAACAGATGCCGAAAAAGCGATCGTAAAAAGGGGACGAAATGCCACAGGAAAGCGATCCCGTGCCGTTGATCCCGAAATTTATCAACAAGCTACCAGCCTAGAGGCATTAATCGGTTACCTTTATCTGACCAGCCCCCAACGACTCAATTACCTGCTATCACTGTTGGTCTTAGAACCCAGCGAAGATTAAAATCTATCCCTGTCCACCAGTCCGGGTGGTGCGATCGCGAGGGCAAAACTGGGGGTAAGCTGAGGTCCCCCTACAAGCGGCTGACCAACCTGACAGATTAGGGTTGCCACCTGCTGTCGTCTCAACCCCAGTGGCCTAGACTGACTAGCCCTCCCAGCCCCCACAACCCGTCTTCTATCTCTCTCCTCTCTCCTCTCTCCTCTCTCCCCTACCCCCAGACCCAGCATGGCGACCCCCAAGCGTACCCCCCGACAGCCTTCTAAACCTGGCCGTTCTGTCCGCCCGTCCCGACCGCGATCGGAGGCAGGTTCCAGCCGTCCTCGGCGGCGTACCGGTGATGCCCGGAGTGATGCCTTTGGTCATCGCCCTGCCCGTCCCAAACGTCGCCAAGGCGGTGGGGCCGATCGCGATCGGGGCCGTGACCAGGCGGGTGCTGGGGGGGACTTTTCGCCTCGGCGGCCTGCACGGGGGGAGACTCGCGATCGGGGCCGTAACCCGGTAGGGGACCGACCTAAGCTTGATCGTCCCATTATTCGGGGTAAGGCGACTCCGGCTCCGGTGACGCACCAGGCAATATCGGTTCCCCATTCCTTAGACAATGCCCAGACCTTAGAGCAGCCGGAAACCCTCGCGATCGCGGCTACTGCCCCAGCGGGAGAAGTATCGGAGGGCGAGACTGAAGCCGATACGGACCTGATCTATGGTCGCCATACCGTTTTGGCAGCACTAGAAGGGGGCCGGACGTTGAATCGGGTCTGGATTACCCCACGCCTACGCTACGATCCCCGCTTTCACGGCTTGCTGCAACAGGCCAAGGCCGACGGCACGATCGTGGATGAAGTGGAACCCCAGCGGTTGCATTACCTCACGGCGGGAGCCACCCATCAGGGGGTCGTGGCCCAGGTGGCCCCCTATGCCTATCTGGATTTGGACAGCTTGATTCAACAGGCCAAAGCCGCCGTCGAGCAACCGGTGTTGGTGGCCGTCGATAGCTTGACCGATCCCCAAAATTTGGGGGCGATTATCCGCACGGCGGAGGCGCTGGGTGCCCAAGGCTTGGTTCTGCCGCAACGGCGATCGGTGGGGATCACCTCGGCGGTGATGAAGGTGGCGGCGGGCGCGTTGGAAACCTTTCCGGTGGCACGGGTGGTTAACCTGGGGCGGGCGTTGGAGACCCTCAAGGCATCTGGTTTTTGGATTTATGGGACGGCTGCGTCAGCGAGTCGTGCCCTGCATACGGTGTCACTGACGGGACCGATCGTGTTGGTCATTGGGTCCGAGGCCAATGGCTTGAGTTTGCAAACCCAGCGCTACTGCGATGAATTGGTGGCGATCCCCCTGCATGGGAAAACCCCTAGTCTGAATGCGGCGATCGCGGCGGCCATGACCCTATACGAAGCCTATCGGCAACGTTGGGCGAATACCCATCAACTGCGTCACTTCAACCCTATGGGGGAGAAGAAAACGGTAATATCTGGGAAAGAAATGTCATAAAAGTATGGAAGATGGGAATAGGGGCAGTTAGCCGACTGGCTGTGGTGATTAGCTGAAATCGACTTCACGCCTATCCTCTACTGGTTCCCGTATCTGCTTCGAGCATCCTCCACAACCCTGGAATGCGTATGAATAATCTTCTGGTTAACCTCCTCCAATCTATTGGCCTCGCCTGGTGGATTGAGATCACGACAGAATTCCCCCACTGTACTTACTACTTTGGCCCCTTTAGCAGCGAGCAGGAAGCCCGTGCGGAAAAGCGGGGGTATGTTGAAGACCTTGAACAGGAGGGCGCTCAGGGGATTGTTGTGGCGATCAAGCGCTGCAAGCCGCACAATCTCACGATTTATGAAGAGGGGGAAGAGGCAAGCCGCCGTGACTCCTCACGCCTCTTGAGTGCCTAGGATTGCGTCTCGATCTCCCTGGCCGATGTCTGGGAGGCGGCCCGAAACTGGTGCTGAATTAACCAGCGATCGAGGTCCGCTAAGACCCGATCGGGAATTTCCCAGGGAAACAGATGCGCCGTGTGGTCGTAAAGCTGCCAGGTGGCGTGGGGGAGGGCTTGGGCGGTGGCCTGACTCGATGCCGCTGTGATGTGCCGATCGTGGCTAGCGGCCATCACCAAACAGGGGCAGTGAATTTGGGCGAGGTCGGGTTGGCGATCGTAGCCTTGCCGGAGGGCTGTATTAAGCGCCTGGGTGGCTAGCCGGGAGGTCCGCAGATAGGCCGGGGTGCCCACTTGGGCCAGATAGCGGTAGGCTTGCGGCGTATGTTGCTGCAAGAGATAGCGGTAGAGCGATCGTTGGCCAAAGGTATTGATATTCCATGCCCAGCCCGGCTTGAGGAGATTGAGGACCGAGGCGATCGCCGTATAGATCTGATCGGCTACTGTCACGGCGGGGTGACTGCCCCGTGGTCGGGCGGCTGTGGCAATCAAAATCAACCCGCGCACGCGATCGGGAACCCGCAGGGCCAACTCCAGCGCCAGAATGCCCCCCAAGGACCAGCCCAACACTAGACAAGGTTCTGCCTGTTGGGTGAGTAGCTCTTCAAGATCGAGGAGATGGTCGGTCATGGCGAAGGGGTGGCGGGTTTGGCTGTGGCCATAGCCCCGCAGATCGGGCGCGATCGTGCGGAAGTGCTGGCACAAGTGTGTGGTAAACACTCCCATGCTGGCAGCGGACCCTGGGTGGCCATGTAAACACAGGATGGGCGGACCGGCCCCCGCCTCGGCCACGGCCAACGACATCCTCATGGGGCGGTCTGCTCCTGGAGTTGGACCACGACCCGTTCCCCAAACTCTGGGTCCAGGTGGGTTAGGTTCAAAAGCTGAAGGTATTCGGGCGGGGTGAGGCCAGCCGCTCGGATCAAGCTTTGGGCCTGGGTCTCGATTTCCTGCTGGACTCGGAGTGAGTCCAATTCGCTGTCTGCCCCTTGCAGGTCAGCCTGCCGCTGCTCAATCAAGGCAACGACCTGGAGATATGCCTGAATAAACTGGTTCACTTTTTCGGCGGAAATATCATTACTGTCCATTCCCGTGGGGAGGGTGGGGTTCGGCAGTGCGACCGTATCGGCTGCGCCTGGGGCTGTATCGGCTGGGGGAGTTGGGGGTTGGGCGAGGGCAAGGCGTGGCTCGATCGCGATCGTCAGGGTTACGAGGCATCCTATCCCCATGAGCACGATTAAGCTGCGAAGCAGACGCTTCAGGATGAATATCCAGTCCTGATGCAGGGGGGCAAAGCGTTGCTGCCGTGGGCAGTAGAAGGGGTTAGGCAGCATAGAGAACAAGGGCAGCATCTGGTTAGAGACTACTTAGAGACTACTTAGAGACTACTGATTAAAATGATGAATTATACCTAGCGAAAGGGCTGCTTTGGGAGCGATCATAGCCATTTGGGGACGATCGTCATCGGGAAATGTAAAACAACCTTACAACAAATGTGAATTTTCGTCGCGATCGGGCACTCTGCTTCTCAATCTGCGATAAGTTAAACATAGAAGCTAATCGCTTCTGATGTACGAAACGCCGATGTACGAAACGCCTAATTCACGAAATCTCAGGAGGTCAGTTATCGATTTCCGCGTGAATGTGTCTCGTTTAACGACAGCAGCACTCACCTTGATTGCGCCGATTTCCTCGCTCTGAAAACAGGAAGCTTTGGTACTAGTTAGTGTTATTAATTAGTCCAAATTCACCTAGTCTCAACGATAAGAGGAAGTGAAGCCGCGATTGGTCGAGTGCTGTTGTTAGTTTAACCCCCAAGTTTGTAGTAGCGACTTTAGTCGCAAAAACGATCAGTCTCTAGACTTGTTCAATCTGCCCTAACTAAGACTAGACTTTAAGGCCAGTAGACCCTCCTGAAGTCTGAAGCGTGGGGCAAAGCCTAAATGTTGCTGGGCGCGGCTAATATCTGCCTGGGATGCTTGAATATCCCCAGGGCGAGGTTCCGTAAAAAGGGTCTCAGCTTGCCATTCTGGGAAACAATCTTGTAAGGTCTCCTTGAGGGCAATCAGCGAGATTGCTTTACCTGTACCAATGTTGCAAACCAGCGAAGTGCCTGCGGCTAGGGGAATGGTTAGAGCTTGGGCAAAGGCCGCCGCAACGTCCTTAACATAAATAAAATCCCTGGTTTGGCTGCCATTGCCATTAATACAGATCGATCGCCCTTGTTGCATGGCTTTACTAAAGATTGAGATGACCCCAGAGTAGGGTGAATTGGGATCTTGGCGAGGACCAAAAACATTGAATAGGCGTAGACAGACGGAAGAGATGCCTAGGTGTTGACTAAAGAGGGAAATGTATTGCTCACCGGCTAGCTTTTGGAGACCGTAGGGCGAAATTGGGAGGGTTGTGGCGGTTTCTGGGATAGGCACCTGCTGCGGGTTGCCATAGACGGCGGCGGAACTGGCAAACACCAGTCTGGGAATAGCTAATTGCTGACAGAGTTGAATGACGGCAACCGTGGCGGAAATATTATTCTCATGGGTGGCCATTGGTTCCAACCAGGACTGGGTGACGGAGGGGGTAGCGGCGAGGTGAACCAAACCGTCGTATTGGTCCGGGAAATCCTGTGGATCACAGGTGAGCAGGCTTTTTTCAACAAAACGCAGGCGATTATGATCGAGCAGATTTTGAAGTTTACCCGTTGATAGATTATCGATCGCCGTCACGTCATGCTTTTGCGATAACAGTTCTTCGAGCAAATGCGAACCAATAAACCCAGCACCGCCAGTGACGAGAAAGTGCATAATAATACCCTAGCGACAATGCTTAAAATAGAAGTAAATTCCTGATAGACATCCTAGGATTTCTTGCTTAAACGTAGCTAGGCGTTGGGGATGCTGCCATAGACTTGAGACAAAGACATTCAAAAAGTGAATGGGAAAAAGTGCGATGCGCACTAGGTTACCCATATGCTGAAATCGTTCAAATCGGATAAGTAGCTCTGTCACATGACCACGCATATAGTAGAAAATTTGATGTTTAAGACCGTCCATCTCTCGGCGATGGTAATGGTAGGCAACTACCATCGGATCGTAGCGACAGGTGAAGCCAGAGGCTAGGATGCGATACCAGAATTCCGAATCCCCACTACAACCTGCGGCACCAACATCTAGGCGCTCATCAAACTCTCCAATTTTTGCAAAAATCTCTCGTCTAAACGCCATATTAGCACCGGCACCAACCCGCCAAGCGGGTGCGCCAACCGCCCAGTAGCGACAGAAGTAGTGAAAATTATAGATCAGGGGTTGATAGCCGCGATTAAAACTCCAAAACCTTTCAAAAATGTATTGAGCTTTCGTTTCTAATTCTGCGGCAAAAACTAATCCAGTGATCGCCATTATTTCTGGATTATTGAAAGATCGCTTAATTTGTTGAATCCAATTAGGTTCAATTAAAACATCATCATCTGTGTAGGCGATAATCTGTTGAGTGCTATGCTGAATACCAGCATTACGGGCATAGTCTAAGCCAGGTCGTGGTTCTAAGACATAGCGAACTTGCGGTAAGCTGGCAACAAGCGATCGGGTAGCATCAGAACTAGGTGCATTGTCAACGACAATAATTTCTTCTGGCGGTGGCGATAGATTGACTAGGGATTGTAGACAGTTGGCTAAATGCTCTGGACGATCGCGCGTGCAAATCACAACGGAGACGGTATTCTCTACCAACTGTGAATAGACTTCTCTTAACTGCAAGATGTAGGGTTCCCAATGCTTTAAGGTGTCTGCATCAGGAGCGGTTAATTGGCTTGCTTGGATCAGTTCTGCTGGCAGGGAAATGAAAGCATCAATTAAACTTGCTTGCAGGTTAGGAAGAATGATAGGCGCAGCCACATCTAACAATTCTTCAGCGGATTGTGGCAACTGAAATTTAGTTAGCTCCTGATGGCCTAACGGAATTCCATACCACCAAAAAACGAGATAAAAAGTCAAGTATTCTCTATCTATTGCAATATCCCATTCATCCTTCTCAAGATGAATATGAACAATCTGATATGGACAAAAAGTATTCATGTTTTTTACAGCATAAAAATATTTTCACGAGTGAATAAACTGATGACTTTTGATATCCCCAACTTGATGTATCGTTGTATCTGATAAAGATAATGTAGGCTTAAATTTTGATAAGGTAGTAGACCAATTTTAAGGGCTTGCCAAACGTGACGATTATCAACGTTTTGTTCGATCAAGTAGGCTTCCACCCATTTCAGGTACCTAAAATGAGGTTCACTGTACTGCATGGGTTTATATTTACCAGAGCGCTGCTCAACATAGCAAGCGGAATCTGAATGCTGCCGATAACGATCGTAAAAATCAGCCATGACTAGGGCTGGAATTTTCAGATAGACTTTTGTAAAAAAGGCGCGATCTTCAAACAAGCCGCGAAAGGCATCCTCAAATCCACCTATTTCTGTCAAAAGCGATCGCCGAATTAAAATACTACAGGTTGCGGGGGCATTAGCTTCGTTTTTGAGCATACGGATCAGCAGATCAGGCGGCTGATAGATTTTGTCTGCTGGGACCCCAATCGGTCGTAAAATATCACGATTGTGATCGCTCTCCTGGCCACTCCAACTATACCAATATTGCGTTGGACCAAAAACAATGCCAACGTTAGGATTACTTTCTAGTACTTCAACCTGTCTTTCTAATTTTTCAGGAAGCCAAATGTCATCAGCGTCTAGGAGAGCAAGATACTGACCTCTTGCTTCACGAATCCCTAAATTACGTGTAGCACTCATCCCTAAGTTCTGATGTCCTTTATGTTCTAGATAACGGATCTTATCCGGATATTTCTGAGCATACTCCTGGGCAATATGAGTACTTCTATCGGTTGAGCCATCATCCACTAGCAGTAATTCCCACTGGGAATAGGTTTGCGCAAAAACACTCGCGATCGCCTCTTCAATATAGGCTTCCGCATTTAAGAAAATAATAATTCCAGAGACCAGTGGTTGCCTCGTCATTTTGGGCTAACTATTAAACCATTGAGATAATTTTTGTGCAAACTCTTCTCTAGGCCAGTTTTCTACCCCATGACGGGGCAGTTGAAAGCGATCGCTACCACGCCAAATGCTACCAGGCCCCGTTGTACACGCACAGCTAAACCCCACCGCTTGGGCAATCCCTACAGTCTCCGATGCATAATCCCCAAACGGGTAGGCAAATAGGGGGACTGGGCGATCCAGCCAATTTTCCAATACCTGCTTACTTTGGTGCAGTTCAGCCTGCTGGATAGAGGGTGAGTGGGCTGACAGGTCAGGATGGGTAACGGTATGGGCACCGATCGTAATCAGCCCGCCTTGATCCAGTTTAAGGATTTCATCGGTGGTCATAGGACGGTAGGCAGAGCGGGTCGTTGATGCATCATTAGACCAGGCTCGGATTTCGGCAATAGCTTGCTGTTGTTGACTATCTGGTAATATTCTCAGCTTAGCCCATACACGATAGTAAAAACCAAGACGAGAATCGGGTGGGGCCTCCCAGGCTTTATAGGCACGATCCCGTTCCATATCTTCTGGAGAATAATCAATTGCACTGCCTAGTTGCCATATTTGGGACTCATCTGCTAGCTTTAGCGCGAGAATCGGTGGTAATGTCTTGGGTTGCAGTAAAATCCGGGCTAATTCATCCCACCAAAATTCACGGTTTTTACCTGTGTATCCTGTTGTAATAAATATAGTCGCAGGGACTTCATACTGCTCTAACAAGGGGGCTGCATTACTAAAATTATCACTGTAACCATCATCAAAAGTAATCGCTACAGCGTGATCGGGAATATTACCCTCTTGATGAGCTTGGACTAAGGCAGGTAGGCCAATGGGGTTGGCATCCCGGCGTAATATCTGTAGGTGTTCGGCAAAATGTTCGGGAGTGACTACTAATCCCCAGGGATCTTGAACTGCTTCAGCAACTTGATGATACATCAGAATGATCGCCTTGCTAGCAAAGCGACTGCGGAATCGGTCTAGCGATCGTCTAAGCCTCTTTCCCAGCCTCATGGCGATACCTCTGGCTTGACGGCTCGAATCGTAATCAACATTTGATAGCAGGGATCATGATAATCAAGTTCTTCTTTGAGGAGTTCTTCAGCCGCAATTCCTTCGAGAAAGGAAATCGAAGATAAAACGTTGCCAAAGGCTTCAATTTGAAGCTGTTCAGCCGGAAAAAATTCCTGAAAAAGAAATTGGCACGATCGCGCTGTAAAAGCCCAACACCAGTACTCAGCCCACTCGTCTACACTAACTTGACTAATGCCTGGGACCGTCATCAGGGCAACTCCACCCGGTTTCAAAATGCGATAAACAGTGTTTAGAGCAGCACGAAAGTCATAAATGAGATGCAAAGTCTGGGTAATAATCAAACAATCAAAAGCATCCGATGGGAGTTGGTCAGCATTGATCAAATCACCGACAAAGGTCGCGAGGGGATTTCCTTCTTTTACGTGTAATACATCACGAGTAGTAACGCGATCGCTACCAAACTGACGAGTATAGGAGTCGTCACCAATTTCCAAGACTCGACCTTTGATGTCGGCTGACTGGCGAGCCAGAAAGTTCTCGATATAATAGCGATCTACGGGTGAACCGCGATCGTAGCCAAAATGTTGGCTAATAGGCTGTACACTACGGAGATCACCAAAATCAATTTTGCCCATGGGAGGCTTACCCTTCAAAATAGGTAAGAAAGCTTTGAACCGATTCAAGATACTAGACATGAGTGTAATTGGGAGGTTCGGTAAGGTTTAGTGAAATATTATCTGTTATCAAAGCTAATAGCAGCAGAAAATAGATGGTGCTTTAGCCAATTACGCAGGCGCAGAAAAGCATATTGGACAGGGCTAACAAGCCGGGACAAATACGGATGTTCATAGGGCCAACGCTGGCGGTGGTATTGTGCCCAAAGCTGATCGTTATTAATATTCCTCTGGATCATATAGTTTTCTAGCCATTCTAAGAATACTTGGCGAACTGGATTCGGTAAAAACGGATGGTATTCCTTTTGTTTAACAGCGATCTGGGAACTGGAGTTTGGATGCTGACGATAGCGATCCCAACAACCTTTTTCGACAAATACAGGACTTTCTAAACAAATCTTAAAAAGAAACACTTGATCCTCATAGAGATGTTGAATAGATTCATCAAAACCGCCCAGTGCCTCTACGAGCGTTCGTTGTACTAATAGGCCACAGGTGCAAGGCACAACACCTGCATTCTTTAAGTACAAAGCAGCCAGATCAGGCGGAGAAATTAGGGTATCTGGCTGAACGCCAACCCCTGACTGAACATCACGGCGTCGATCACGAGGCTCCCCAGTCCAACTATACCAATATAAAGTGGGGCCGTAAACCATGCCAGCCTGCGGTTGGTTCTCTAGAATTGTCACCTGTCGTTCAAGCTTTTCCGGTAAGAAACAATCATCAGCATCCAGTAGGGCCAGATATTTCCCTCGTGCGTGCTGAATACCCAAGTTGCGTGAAGTACTCTTACCACGGTTTTGATGATCGGGGTGTTGTAGGTAGAAAATTTTTTCGGGATATTGACTGGCGTAGGTTTGAGCAATCTGGGTACTCCGATCGCGGGAGCCGTCGTCAATAAGCCATAATTCCCAATGGGGATAGGTTTGAGCTAAAACACTGACGATCGCCTCCTCAAAAAAGGCTTCGGCATTGAAAAAGGGGGTAATAATTGAGACGAGTGGGGGACTATTCATCGTTCGGTTGTCCAAATAACGATCTTCGATGCCAACTGTTGTAATGAAAAGGGCAAACGATTGAGCCAGTAGGCTAAGCTAGGATGTTCAGACTGCCATTGCTCCCAGCGCAGTGCTTGCCAAATGCGAGCGTCCTGAACCTTTTGATGTCTGAAGTAAGTTTCTAGCCAGTGTAAAAACGGTTTGCGTTGATTATAATATCCGAAAGCCTCCTCCTGAGCACTGCAACTTTGAGGGTGTTGACGGTATTTGGCCCAATAGGTATCACTGACAAAGACAGGCGCGTTCAGTAATACCTTAGTAAAAAACACCTGATCTTCGTATAGGGTACGGAAGCCCTCTTCAAAGTACCCGATCGTCTCAAATACTTGGCTTCGGATCAAGGCATTACAAGTTGTTGGGGTTTGATATTTATTCTGTAACAGTTGCAGCAATAATCTAGGTGGTTCAATGAGAGTGTTGGGAGTAACTCCTAAATCGTAGAAATGATCTAATTGCTGATCCTCAAGCTTACCCGTCCAACTATACCAGATTTGTGTCCGACCATAGACCATTGCAGCAGAGGGATGTTGGGTTAAAATCGAGACTTGGTCTGCTAGTTTTGTTGGGACCCAGATATCATCAGCATCTAGAAATGCAATATATTCACCTTTAGTATAAGAAATTCCTAAATTTCGACTGGCACTCATCCCCAGATTTTGATGATCCTGATGTTCTAGATAGCGAACTTTATCAGGATATTTTTGGGCATAATGCTTAGCAATTTCGGTACTGCGATCGGTTGAGCCATCATCAACTAAGAGCAGCTCCCATGCTCCATAGGTCTGGGCAAATATACTGGCGATCGTCTCTTTAATGAAAGCTTCACCATTAAGAAATATCGTAATACAAGAAACCAAAGCTTCAGAACTCATAAAACATACCAATTTACTTTAGAAGTTACTTGACATAGGGATATCCAGCAAACTTCATCCACCCAACTGTACGTTGGCAGGCAATATCAAAAGGAAGGATTGGTTGATAGCCAAAATACTGGGTTGCCTTATCATGGGGTAATTTATAAGTACATTGATACAGCATGGCCATTTCTAGACTTACACTCTGTCCTAGAGGAGGACTTTTGGTATCCGGCAGCATCCAAGGTGAAAGTTCAGATGAAGAATCTACTAAAGTATTCAGGGCAGCTCTTGCTGCTTGCCGCCAGCGGTTAGGGAATAAGGATAGAAAGGCTAAGGAACGTTTAGATGCAAGAATCGACTCGATGCGATCGTGCCAGCTTGGTGGTGGGGCATCTTGCACAGCCGTTATTTGAGGTAATCGGCTCAAATCAAACCCCATAGCTTCAGCTACAGGGCGATATAAATCAGCCCAGATAACCTGTTCACGATCTCCCACTAAAAATGCCTCTCCGTCAACACTAGAGGCTGTCATCGCTAAATCAATAGAATGAATAAGATTATCGACATAGATGCTATTACAAATTCCCTGTCCCTGATTAAATAAGTAAGCAGTACCGGCTAGAAGTTGATCCGCAAAATTTATAATCCAAAAAGAACGAGGACCAAAAACAATGCCTGGTCTGAGTAATACAATTTCTACAGTTCCCGATCGTCTTAACTGTAATAATTGACGCTCAGCCTGGACTTTAGCATTGTTGTAGGCAATCGGTTGACGATCGCTCAGGGGACTAGTTTCGTCAGTACCTATGCTGGGAGATTGGCCATGTACACTGGCGGTACTGAGGTAAATAATCCGTTTGACTCCAGCCGCTTGGGCCGCCTTGTAAGTAGGAGTTAGGCTATCAACGATCGTTTTGGGATCACCTGCGATCGCATGAAGAAGGATATCACACCCAATGAGTGCGTGGGTTAAGTCCGTTTGATCAAATGCATCGGCAATCCGACAGTCTAAGTTAAAGCGAGAGAGTCTAGCCAAATTAGGAATTGAACGCACGATCGGACGCACGATCGCCCGTTGACCGAGGTGAAAGATTTCCACGGCACGGCTGCCAATAAATCCATTCGCCCCTAGAATTGCGATCGTTAGCATATCGCCCCCTGAAGACTCAGGTGCTGAGCCTGAGTTTGCTCCTCAGTACTTAACCAGGGCATTGGCATCAATTGACGATGTTGATAGCAGGCCGCAATCAGCTTAAGGCTATGGATTGCTACCTCGGCGGGCACTGTTAAGGGTTCTAAACCACGCATGGCTGCAATTACATTCACAATTTGACTGGTAAAGCTTTGCTCAAAGTTGAAGGCTGGTCGGATGAGTTGAGGTGAATTACCGATTAAATTATATTCATTGAGGTTAATATCCATAACTTTCGCTGAATCATGAAAACCCATCTGTAATTTGTCTGCTACATTGACCTCCCAGCGTAGCCAGCCATTGCTTCCTTTGATCAGATAGTGATTGGGTAAAATACAATCCCGACTAAGCCGTACGTCTGCTTTAATATTTTGGCCAAAAGTTAGGCTAATTTGGCAGTTGACATCGATCCCTCCCATTGCATCATCTGCATAGATAAATGAGGTCGGATAGCCGAACCACCAAATCAGTAAATCCAGGAGGTGAATGCCAATATCAAGCAGTACACCGCCACTTGCTTGCGATCGCTGGAAATAAGCAGGAGACTGAACCGGCCAGTTAAAGATTCCGCCTTCAGTGCAGGTTATGGACTCAATTTCACCTAACCAGCCAAGGGATAAAATTTTATGAATTGTCTGGGTAGCTGGGAAAAATCGACGAAACAAGCCGATCGCTAATTGTTTAGAGGATTGAGCCGCAGCGTCAAGCATCGCTTCAGCTTCAGAAATTGTATTAGCCATTGGCTTTTCGCACAATACTGAGCACCCTGCCTGCAAAAGGTGGATAGTTTGCGATGCATGATACTGGGGTGGGGAAGCAACGATCGCTAGATCCACTTGGTTAGCTATGGCATTGATGTTTTCGACTGCAATCGCGTTTGGAAAACTTCCAAGTAATCGGTAAGCACTAGCTGTATTCGGATCAAACACTGCCTGAACCTGTAGCAGGTTACTATGTTGTAATGCTTGCAACGCTGGTTGATAATAAAGTTGAGAAACAGCCCCACACCCGACTAATCCGACTTTTATCGGCTGCTGATCGGTTTGCATCTGAGATGCTTTCATAGAACAGTTGCCTCCCGTTGACCAATAGAATGAACGGCAAGGCTCAGTAGTACCATAAGCGCCTTAGGTAGTAACCACCAAGAACGACTGAAAGCAAAGGCTTCCCGCAGTTGGTTCAGGGTAGCAACCCTATCTCCTTCTTTAGCAGTCTGATTAGCCATATATAGGGCTGATTGAGCATAGGTTTGTCTAGCCTGCCGGGTAACGCGAGGGGAGATATCAGGGGGAAGATAGGTGCTAAAGATATCGATCGCTATACGGGTATAACGCATATCCTCTGCCGTACGGATATGACGGCCTGTATTAGAGTTTGTATGCATCCGATAGACGGCCAAGGGTTCAACCTCATAGCCAATGGGGTAGTTGGCGGCAATGCGTACCCACATTTCCCAATCCTCGGCACAGATTAAGCGACGATCGAATCCACCTATCTTTTCATAGACTTCCCGGCGCACCACCATCGAAGGGGTCATGATTCGCTGCTCTAGGGCAAGACGCTCTAGCCAATTTTCTAAAATACCACTTTGGGTTTGCTCTAACTCAGAAATTCCTTGCCAATGGCCCTGTTCGTCCATGAAAATGTGACGACAAAATGCGGCCCCAATGTTAGGCTCTTGCTCAAAGGCTTTGCCCATTTTTTGATAAAACCCTTCTCGCACATAGTCATCTCCATGCAGAAGGTGAATTAAATAGCCCCGCGATCGTTGTAGACAGGTTTCAAAATTTCTCGGAACACCCACATTATGAGGTTGTCGATAAAAATGGACTCTTCCTTGTCCTATTTCTTTAACAATAGTTTCTGGATCATCTTCAGTTGAACAATCATCAACGACTTCGATTTGCATTTGTTCGGGACTAGGGGCTTGCGATAAAACACTGGCTAGGGTTTCTGATAAATAGGTAGCACAGTGATAGGTAGGAATCATAACAGACCAAAGTGGGCGATCGAGACCTGCTGCCATCCTGGGGAGGCAAAATATATGGGGTGAAGCATGATCATCCATAGCGCTTAAATCTCAAAGATTTTAACTAAAATTATCAAACCAAGATAATAAGTATACTTTTATCCATAATCTTATTAGCCATTGAGGTTTAATAAATTTATTCAATGGTTTTTCCGATATACATATTCTAAAACATTTCTTTGCATTCTCTAAATCGCCTCGTTTTTCATATTCTTTAGCCCATTCATAAAAGTAATTAGATAAGGCTGCTTTGACTATCGAATCATACTTAAAATCAAAACTGATATTGATTTTTTTGTAAAAATTTAAAATCTTTTCTAATCTTGCAGTTTCATCAAAAATGGAGTACAAACCACCACTATGGTGTCGATAAGCTCCCATGACATCAGGAATATAACCAATTAAACCATGTTCGGCGTTGAGAATATGCAGGGGCCAGTCTGTGATTGGGAAAAAATCATCATACCACGTAGGGACCTCACCAAATAAACCTCGTCGAAACATTGTGGAGCAAGTGGCGATAAAGTTACCTTTCCAAATATCTTCTAAGGTAGAGAATACTTTTTGTCTTTCTGAGTTCCAGTTCCACGTCTCTTGATCACTATTTTCGTAAAATGCTAAAACATTATGGAAGCACATCGAACATTCGGGATGCTGATCTAAGAAGTCTACTTGCTTCTGCAACTTCTTCGGCGAAGTCCAGTAGTCATCGCCGTCAAGTAGCGCAATATACTGTCCTCTGGCGGCATGAATACCCCGTGCAACTACCTGGTTACTATGAATATTTTCTTGGGAGAGTATTAAGCGAATTTTTTCTGGAAACCGTTGCTGGTAATTGATAACAAGTTCTCTTGTACCGTCAGTTGAACAGTCTTCACTGATTAAAATTTCATAGTCAAAATTTACTTGCTGAATTAGAACACTATCTAAGGCTTGGACAATAAATTTAATGTGATTATACGTGATCACTAAAACAGTAACTTTAGGCAATGAAGATGAATTAAGCATTGTTCTGATTTTTTTGGGAAATATTAAGTGAAGACATGGGTAAATACTCTAATTCCATCAATAGAGCAATAATCCACAAGCTAATATACTGGGGAAGTATCCATAGTCCTGTAATCACTTCAGTAACATTTCCTTGTTTGAAGCTTTTGATCATTCGCTCTAATAGACTTTGGCCAAAATAGTTTCGCCAAAATTGAATTCCAGATTTATAAGCTTGGACATAATTAGATTTTCCCTGAATATTTTCCCATTGAAAATTAAGGGCAGTTAAGGCAGATCTCAACATTCGTTTAGAATTTTTAGTCATATTACCATCATGCCAACGATACTCGGCCACAATTTCATCATACCGATGAACGGGAAAACGGCTAGCGACACGAAGATAGAGATCATAGTCTTCGCAAGATTTGAGGCTCGTATCGAATAAACCAACTTCTTCAAAAACAAATTTTTGGTACATGACTGTGGCATGCATACCAATATAGTTGCGTTTTAATAAGGCTTTGTAGCAATCAGGGTCAATCCATTCTGGTGGATATTCGTTTAATAAGGAACCATCTCCTTTAATATAGCGATGATGTCCAGAGACAAAAGCACATTCGGGGTGACAATGCAGGCAGTTAACGCCAAATTGGAGTGCATTCGGCGTGAGGCGATCGTCTGCATCTAAAAAGACAAGATACTTGCCATGACTCTCGCGAATACCTGTATTCCGGGCACCAGAAAGTCCCTGATTTTCCTGGCGGACATAACGAACAGTTGGATATTTGGCTGCTACTTCAGCCGTATTATCTGGCGAACCATCATCAACGACAACAATTTCAAACTTAGAGTAGGTTTGGGCAAGGACGCTTTCAATGGCCTCACCTAAATAGTGAGCCTGTTTATAACAGGGAATAATTACAGATACCAAGCTAGAATTTGAAATATTTGATGAAGATAATTGCATTATCTCTCTCCTCTTAATTTATGTTCTAAGATAGTTAAGATGGAAAAGAATTGTGTTTTTGAAGCTTAAAAGTTAAAAACTGATTTGTCCATTGTCGATGCAATATGCTAAATTTTTTCTTGCTCCAAGTATAAATCTCAGATTCATGAATACGAAGATGGTCAGCTTGTAACGGCCACGACCGCTGAAGCAGACGTAACAAAATCTGTAAGCGGGGCCAACTTGAATTCGCGAAGGCATCTTCACTAACTAAGCTTTCCCAAACTTTCTCGGCTGGAAATCCTCTGTCCAAGAGTTCATGCCACTTTGGAATCATGTCTTCCAGTACCAGAAAAAAAGTTCCCCCTGGCTTCAAAACCCGTGCCGCTTCCTGGAAAACTCGTTCTGGTTTGCTAGCATGATTGAGACTCCAAAAAGACAGGAGAACATCAAATGTATTGGATTTAAAAGGTAGATACTCACCAACTCCTCTAACAAATAATGGCTTAGTTGCTAAGCAAGGAAAACTCTCGGCAAGAGATGACCATTCAGATCTCAACCATTCAATACCAGGATCAACAACAATATATTCAGTTTTTTGAGGATCAAGATAGTGCCTAACAAGCCCTACCCCTCCACCAATATCAAGTATCCTTCCAGATAAGGTAGCGAGGTAGTCTGCATAGGCAGAGTAATCATGAGATAAACAGCTTTCTGCATTGGCAGGAGAGGAAACTAAATCCTGATACCATGCCTCCATATCTTTCTGTCGTTCTTCCCAATGAGTAGTTTCTTCTTGTAATAACCAATGAAGTGGAAATAAATTTATCCATCCAGGATCAAGTTGTCGAAATTGTGTATTACACTTTTTACATTGAATGGCCTCAGATAGAAATTCTAAATTTTCTTGACAAACTGGGCAAAGCAGTAAGTTTTTGAAAGCTGTAGTATGAACTCCATCACTGATATTTGAAAATGCCATTGCTGAATTCTCCATTAAATAAATCAACAAATATCTAAAAACGGGAATTGCTTTAATAGGCATTACCTTATAAGTAACTTTGAGGGATGTTAAACTTTAAATCTAAATTATTGCCAAAAGGCTCATCTAGCTTTTCAGTTTCCCAGAGTAAAATTGGTCGAACTGCACCTTCCCAGCTCCCATGCCAACCTGCTCGATTTTCCATTGAGTCAATGATTTCAAACACTAAAATATCTTCTTCTTTGAAGACAATATTGTCATTATTAATCGATAGAATAATCCGATGTAAGCCATTATTTAACAAATTGCCAGGGATATGACAGGTGTATTTGAAAAGTCCAATGGGAAAAGATCGTCCTAACCAGATCGGCTCATTAACTGGAGCAGTTTCAAATACAAGAATTCCGTATTCATTATACAATTGCAAGTTGACGGTAATGTTAGCTTCTGAAGAAAAATTAAAAAATTCAAATTCAATTACCAATGGCTGAGTAATAATAATAGGTTGATTTGGGATACCATTTTTAGGATAGACGCAAGCTTTACGCAAACGAATTAACTCATTTCCAGGTGCTGTTTTTATATCAGTCCAGGATTTGCTAACTAACGTTGATAAGGATGTTTGTAAGTAACGAGAAATGACCTCACTAGTATTGCCTGCCTGAACAACTTGCCCCGCATTGAGCCAAATCACTTTACCACATAAATCTTGCACAGAAAGCATATTGTGACTGACTAGAAGTATAGTTCTTCCTTCTTTAGCAACATTATCCATCTTGCCAAGACATTTTTTTTGAAATGCTACATCTCCTACCGCTAATACTTCATCTACAATTAAGATTTCTGGTTCTAGGTGGGCTGCCACTGAAAAAGCCAGACGTACATACATACCAGAAGAGTAACGCTTAACAGGCGTATCTAAGAATTTTTCAATCTCTGAAAAAGCAACAATTTCATCAAATTTTCGTTTGATTTCAGTTTTACTCATCCCTAAAATTGAGCCATTGAGAAAAATATTTTCTCGTCCAGTCAAATCAGGATGGAAACCCGTTCCAACTTCTAATAGACTAGCAATTCGTCCTTGAATGTGAATTTCTCCTGTTGTGGGTTCCGTAATTTGGCTGAGGATTTTTAGCAGGGTCGATTTACCTGCCCCATTACGGCCAATGACACCCAAGCGATCGCCCTGCTTCACCTCAAAAGAGACATCTTTTAAAGCCCAAAACTCCTCCTGGTTGGATTGCAGTTTAGGGGTAGTCCGCTGACCAAAATGACGAATACGCTGTTCCAGGGCCTTAGCACTATCCACCAGATAGTCTTTCAACGTTGCCTGTCCTGCCAGTTGTTGATGACGTAATAGGTACTTTTTGCCCACATTCTCAACCTTAATGATCGTATCGCTCATTGTGGGGTACCTCAAATCACATCTGCAAAGCGACGTTCCGTTTTCCGGAAGAACCAGATCCCACTTATGCAGATCAAGCTAACCAAAACAAGTGACAACGCAAACCCAGGCCAGTATAAGGTTGTCTCTCCAATTATAGCCCAACGGAAACCATCGATCACTCCCACCATTGGATTGAGCGAGTAAAGTAAAAACCATTTCTGGGGGATCACACTACTACTAAAACCAACGGGTGAAACGTATAGTCCGAATTGAACAAGAAAAGGAACAATATAGCGAAAGTCTCTAAATTGCACATTAAGGGCCGAAAACCACAGTCCTGCCCCTAGGGTCAGCGCGATCGCGATCGCGATAAACAATGGCAACGTTAGAATCCGCCAACTGGGGACGAAATTGTACCACGCCATTAACCCCAGCAGAATCATCCCAGAGACAACAAAATCCACAAAGTTAACCACCACTGAACTTGCAGGCACAATCAGGCGTGGAAAATAAATCTTGGAAATTAGGCTAGCATCATTGATGAGGCTATTACTGCAATCCATCAAAGCACTAGAGAAAAACTGCCAGGGCAGCATGGCTGCGAAGACAAGAATCGGATACGGGGCATTATCAGATGGCAATTGAGCAATCTTGCCAAAGACGACGGTAAAAATCACCATCGTAATAAACGGACGCATTAAAGCCCACAACAGCCCAATCACCGTTTGCTTGTAACGAACAAGAATATCGCGCCAAGCCAGAAAATAGAGCAGTTCCCGATAACGCCAGATATCTGCCCAATACCGTTTGTTGGCTTGTCCAGCCTTAATGACTAAAGTCGTTTTGGTCATAGCTAGCAAGACCTTACCATAGGAGTTGCTTGTCGGTAGAAGCCAGCAAACAGGGGCAGCAAGTGATGAAATAAATGCCCAATCAATACCATCATCTTGACCTTAAGGGTTGCTGGCAACTGATCCGCGATCGCCGCTCGATTCGCAACCACAGGTTGTGGATCAACAGGCAACCCTGCCGATAACCCTGACCTTGCACCCAAACGATATCGGTAACCTTTTAATAATAGGCGATAGAAGCTCGGACGCAAGCGTGGCGTGAAGGGATCAACCTGTAACGCCTGCCTGAGCCAGTGCTGAGTTGGGGCATCATCTCCTGTGCGATCGCTCTCAAAGGCCAAGTACATGAAAAAATTACCCTTGGATAACCGTAACAATCGCTCTGGCAGATCCGGATGGCGTTGCTGGACCCACGCAAGTACCTGACAATAGGAGTTGGCCATCGCAGTGTAATTACGGGACATACTGCTCGACAACTTGCGGTAACCAATTAGGAACTCTGGTACAACCTGGAAGTGATAGTGTTCCGCCAGTCGCAAGTATAAGTCCAGATCCTCACAGCCTTGGGCACCCTGGGCACGCAGTTCAGTCCGATAAAGGCCCACTTGCTCCAAACAGCAGCGACGGATCACGGATGCACTCGCATTGCCCAAAAAATCATGGCAAATCAGGGTCAGAAACACATTCCCCTGGATTGCAAAGGCACGACATCCCGGCAACGACCCGCCATCCTCATCAATATAACTGGACCACGCATAGACCACCCCAACCTTGGGATCACTGCGTAAAAAACAGGCGATTTGCTTTTCCAGATTTTGGGGAAACCACAAATCATCTGCATCGATCGGGGCAATAAACTCTCCCTTGGCTTCCCTAATCCCGAAATTCCGCGCCGCTGCTACGCCGCCATTAGCTTGTTGCAGAAGGCGAATGCGGGGATCACGATCGCCATAGGCTTGGGCGATCGCCGCTGTCTGATCCGTGGACCCATCGTCAATTACCAACACCTCAAAATTGGGGTAGGTTTGGGCCAAAATCGAATCCAGCGTTTTCGCCAGAAACCGCTCAGCATTATAGGCGGGCACAATCACCGAAACTAGGGGTAACGTCTGGGTTTGTGCCATAGGTCCTAGGGAGCCGTATAGATCTTCGGAAAATAAACCCGATACTCAGGCGGCAGGAACGCACTAATTTGGGTACGCAAGCGGTGGGCGGTTTCACTCTTCCAGGTACTTTGCCACTGCCAGAGGTGTCCCAGCATGAAAGCTAGGCCACTGTAGAAATAATACAACCAGTGCATCCCCACACTCCGCAGGGCAAAAACAAATCCCCGCTTTTGATAGAAAAAGCGATAGACATCCCAGTTGAGCCACAACAATGCCACTACACCCACTGGCACGAACCAGAGGAGGTAGGCATTCAAGAGACTACCTAGCAAGACCGCGATCATCGTAAATATCGTCACCACACTCAGGCGGCTTGCCACACTGAGGTTCAGATCATTGCGTGGGCCCGTATGATTCGTCAAAAGCAAACGCGTCCACGGCACCCCCCGATCGAGAATATCCGTCTTGACCAGGTTCGCGAGCGTCCAAGCCTTATGGTGCTTCACCTGCACCTGCTTAGCCAGAAGGATTTTGCCCCCCAACCGAAAAATGCGGAACCCCAAGTCAATATCTTCAATACTGGGTCGAGGATAGCGCTGCGTATTAAACCCCCCCATCGCCAAAAAGGTCGATTTTCGCACAGCCCCACACCCAGCCCAAAAGGTTGAAGCCCGTTCTGAGCTAATTTGATGCACATAATGATGCATCAGGTTCTTGAACTGAGCCACAAAATTATGCGCCTTGGGATCATCATCATAGGACCCGAAGACGGCATCCAGATCCGGCTGCTGGCGTAACACCTGGGCTAAATTCCCTAAAGTATTCGGATGCACTTCACAATCGGCATCAATAAAGCAGAGGAATTCACCCTTAGCGACCTGAGCACCTTGATTACGGGCCGCCCCTGGGCCAAGCCGCCCCTGGGTGTGCAACACCATTGCGCCGAATTCAGCCGCGATCGCAGCGGAGTCATCTTGGGAGCCATCGTTGATCACAATTAATTCCCAGTCCTTAAATTCCGATGTCGCGAGGGCCTGTAGGCAATCAACAAACGCTTGACCCCCGTTATAGACCGGCACCAATACAGACAGGAAAGGCATCGTCTCTTGTCCCATTGCAAAAATTCCTCCATCCAGCCCTACATCCAACGACCCGTTGCACTCGCCAGGGAACTGACAGCCATCGATTCATCGGGAAACAGTTCTTCCATCAGGCGGAAAACATCCTCAATCACCCCATCACTGTTCATATAGTGGAAAGAGCCGGTCCGGCCCAACAGGTGAAGATTAGGCCATTGGCTCAGATAGCGCTTAACCTGTTGCAGTTTTTCCTGGTATCCGATGTTGTAGACCGGATAGGCATAGGGTACCCGTAACACCCAACTCTTAAACACCTCGGGTTGATTTACCCAGCCGATCTCATGCATCTGCTCGACCACTTGGGTCGCAATCTCCTCATCGGACAGTTGCCAAGTCGGCTCACCCCGGCTTGCGAAAATCTCAACTGCTAGGGAAGTGTAGCGATCGTCCGGGATCATCGCCGCCGACCAATTCTTGGGTTCATGGGTCCGGCCAAACATCAGGTTGCGATCGGGGAAGTAGGTCCAACTATCCTGGCTGACCTGTTGCTTATCGATCGCCAGGAACAGACAAATTAAATCCCGGTATTCCAAGTCATATTGGGCGAGCGCCTCGCGACTGCCCAACTCGGCGGGAATCGCTTCGAGTAAGTAGTTCAGCGGGATCGTTGAAATTACCTGATCCGCACTGACGGTGTGCGTCTGGCCCTCCCGATGCTGTAGGGTCACCTCAAACCCGCCCGCTTCCAGGGGAAGCAGAGTCTTCACCGTCGTGGATGTATGAATGGCCCCCCCCCTCCGAACAATCTCTTGTCGTAGGGTTTCCGGGATCAGACCGAAGCCCTCGCGGGGGTAATAGAACTGGGAGATGGCCGTGGCGGGGGCATTTTGTGGCGGGAAAATGGCATGACGAACCGCCCGCCACATACTGGGAATCCCGATCCGTTGCGATGCCCAAGCCGCAGATAGGCGATGGCAGGGAATGCCCCAGACTTTTTCGGTGTAGGGTTGGAAAAAAACCTCATAGAGTGCCCGGCCGTAGCGCTTGATGACCCAATCCTCAAAGGACACCTCCCGACGTTGGCGTTCGGTGATCTTGGCCATCAGGTAGCTACTGATCATCTTGAGTGCCTTCAGCGGCGAGAAGATAGTCAGGGCACCGGGAAATTGAATCGGATAGTCTACAAATTGGCGATTGAGGTAAATGTGGCTGAAGCGCGGCACGGTTAGCAAATCCGTACCCAGGAGATCCTTAAGCCACTGCACCACCGAAGGGTTGTTACTATGGAAGCGATGTCCCCCAATATCAAACCGAAAACCCTCACGCTCAAAGGTGCGGGCAAGGCCGCCCACCTCTGATCCCTTTTCAACCAAAGTGACTTGACAACCTTGCTTGAGAAGTTCACGGGCGATCGTTAGGCCCGCGATACCTCCGCCTAGAACCACGTAGCCACCGCCCATGTGGGTTGTTCGCTCCTCTACGCACTCTATAGCAACCATAGATTTTTCCTAAAGTGGGATGATATGGGTTAACAACAGGTCAAGGGGACCCGCGATGACTTGGTGAAGATTCCAAAGACTGACTGGATTTAGGCTTCATCAGAGTGCTCCAACGGAGCAACGGGATATCTTATGATGAATATGATGAAATTAGTCACTGAATGCTAGCAATCCACAGATATTGAACAGATATTGAGTATTGAGGTATTGCCTCAAGGTCATCAGCCACCCTCTCCAAACTTCAGCCAAACACGACCGGGTTTAGCGGCAAATGGATAGGTTTGGCTTAACAACATTTTGGCAGGTGTTACCTGGGAAGAGAAGTGCTTCATGGAAACTTTATCTAAGTAGTCCTACGGATAAAGCCAAGGTGAATGGTCGTAGCCCCTATCGCTACTATAGCAATCCCAGATGATTCATGAGAGAAGCCAATCCTATATCTACTGATAGAGATTCACTATGTCCCTTCCCATTCTCATAAATGACTTAGGATTGCTATATTAAAACGCAAAACGCAACCTTCAACCTGCCATGCCAACCTGGCTCACCCCCCTGCGTCGGTCCCTACGGTACGTCCTGCGCCCACGCCGGATTGCTATCTTTGAAGCCTGTCTGATTGGTTTGGTGTCGGGATTAGCAGCGGTCCTCCTGAGCCAAAGCATTGGCTGGCTAGGTATTTGGCGAGTTCGCACCTCCTATAATTTCCCGGTCTATTTCGTCTTGCCCCTCTTTGGGATGGCGGGTGGGTGGCTGGCTGGAATTTTAGTGACGTGGCTAGCCCCAGAGACGGAGGGGAGTGGCATTCCCCAGGTGAAGATGGCGCTCGCGGGGTTACCCATGCCCCTGAATTTGCGGGTGGCCCTGGTCAAGCTCGTCAGCACGATGTTAGTGGTGGGATCGGGGTTTTCCCTGGGGCGACAGGGACCGATCGTCCAAATTGGGGCCGCCCTCGCCGCCCAGATGAGCCACTGGTTTCCCACCTCACCGGAGTATCGTCGCCAATTGATTGCTGCCGGAGCCGCCGCTGGCCTCGCCGCTGGCTTTAATGCCCCGATCGCCGGGGTTCTCTTCGTGATCGAAGAATTGCTCCAGGATTTTTCCGGCCTGACCCTGGGCACGGCGATTCTGGCCTCCTTTGTCGGGTCGGTCGTCTCACGGGTGTGGGGCGGCGGTGGCTTTGTCCTGACCCAGCGGGCACCGATTTTGGGGCGCAATTTGGCCGATACCCTCTCCGGCGCGATCGACATCCGTTTTTCCGTTCAGGATTTACCCTTTTTCCTGATCCTGGGCCTGCTGGCGGGTCTACTGGGAACCTTATTTAACCAAGGGGTGATCTCCTCTCGCCTCTTTTATCAACGCACCGTTCCCCTAGGTTTGCCCCTGCGCGTGGCCGTGACCGGGTTAGCCACGGGGCTAGTGATGGCGTTTTTACCAGAAGCCTTTCGTAACCATGCCGGGTTGCAGGATGTATTGCTCACGGGGAATACCACCTGGTTAGTGATTGCCCTAGCCTTTGCGATGAAATTTCTGCTGACGATCGTCGCGGCGGGAACGGGCGCACCGGGGGGGCTGTTTGCACCGAGTTTAGTCCTGGGATCGGCCCTAGGGGCATTAGTGGGGGTCACCTCCCAAGCCCTGATCACCCAGCTAACCCTTTGGAATTGGCTGACTGCCGATTGGCTGGACCATTTGGCGGCTCCCCATACCTACGCCCTCGCCGGGATGGGGGCGTTTTTTTGTGCCATTACCCGTGGTCCGATCACGGCGATCGTCATCGTATTCGAGATGACCATGAGCTTTGATCTGGTCTTGCCGCTGATGATTGGCTCCGTCGTGGCCTATCTGGTGTCAGAACCCTTTGCCCGTGGTTCGATCTACGATCGCCTGCTGGCCCTGAATGGCATCGACCTGAGCAAGGAGGGCCATACCCTGGATACCTTTGTCAGCCAACTCACCGCTGCCGATGTTATGCAACAACGGGTGGAAACCCTGAGCAGCCAACTGACCCTGGATGAAGTGAAGCAAGCCTTTTCGCGATCGCACCATCGGGGGTTTCCTGTGGTGGACAATGGCAGGCTGGTGGGCATCGTGACCCAGAGTGACTTAATGCAACTGCGGCTCGGTAAAACCCATCCATCTCACCCCCCTCGGCTGCACGAGTTTATGACCCCCGACCCGATCGGTGTCAGTCCCCAGGATACCCTCAGCCATGTTTTGCACCTGTTAAATATGCACCAGATGAGCCGTCTGCCAGTTACCGAGGGCCGCAAGCTGGTGGGCATCATCACCCGTGGCGACATTATTCGGGCCGAGTCGGATCAACTGAGTGGCAAGGCCGATCAACTGGGACCCCAACCCGACCCCTCCTATGTGGTCTACCAAACCCGTGCGCCGGCCACCGGTCAAGGTCGCATTCTAGTGCCAATGGCCAATCCCCATACGGCCCCGCTGCTGTTGCAACTGGCCTGTGCCCTCGCCCGCGATCGCCACTACGAATTGGAATGCCTCCAGGTGATCAAGGTCTCCCGCGCTCAGGCCACGCATGAGACGGCGGTGAATATCAGTGCGGCGCGGCGGTTACTGCAAAAGGCTGTCCGCTTGGGGCGACTGTGGCAAGTGCCCGTCCATACCCAGGTGCGGGTCGCCCATGATGCCGCCCATGCCATTCTGGAAACGGTGCATGAACGCCATATTGATCTGATTCTCACGGGTTGGAAGGGGGAAAGTACCACCCCCGGTCGTGTGTTTGGCAGCACGGTGGATACCCTGATTCGCCAGACGGCCTGCGAGGTGATGGTCGTTAAATGGGGCCAAACCCTGGTCGATCGCATGGTGGAGGCCGCCGCCGTTGGCAATACCCTAGAAGAAGCCTCCCTGTCCCTCGCCTTCGATCGCTGGCTGGTGCCCCTGGCCGGGGGTCCCAATGCCCAACGGGCGATCGAACTGCTCCCCGCCTTGACGGTGTTTAGCGAAGCGCCCGAAATCCGCCTCTGTCAGGTGTTTGATCCCGCTGTCCTATCCCCCGATACTCGCCTGCTTGATCGCGATGCTGATTACCTGGAACGCCATCTCCACGGCAGCATCCACACCCTACCCGTCCAGGCCACCGCGATCGCCGACACCCTCCTCGCGCTCACCCAGCAGTACCATTGTGATGTCATCTTGCTCGGTGCCAGCCGGGAAGGATTACTACAGCAGGCGTTTAAGGGCAATATTCCCGCCGCGATCGCCCGCCGCAGCTCTGCCACCGTGATCCTGGTGCGCAGTACCGTTACGAATACCCCCAGTTAGCCGACATTGCTCCGGGTTAAGGATTGGACCGCCGCCAGCAGTTGATCCAATGTGTAGGGTTTGAGGAGAAAAACCTTAGCGCCCGCCGCCAATGCGGACGATCGGTTCATCGGTAGCCCACTTGCGGCAATCATCACCACCCTCGGATTAATATCCTTGAGGTTTTGGATCAGGGCAAGGCCATCCATGTCCGGCATCATAATATCCAGAATCACAAGCTGAATATCCGCTAGGTGCGCTGTGTAAAGCGCGATCGCGTCGGCACCATTGCTCGCCACCCAGACCCGATAGTGATAGTGTTCCAGGAGGGTTTGGTTCGTTGTCCGGACATCCAGATCATCATCGACAATTAACACCCCTTCCCCGGCCCCCGTTTGGGGGAGCGTCGTTGGCTCTGGGTTAGGGACAGGGCCAGCGGCGATCGGGAGATAGACCTGAACCTGTGTGCCCTGCCCAACCGCGCTGTTCACCTGCAAAAATCCACCCAAGCTTTTGACGATGCCCCGCACAATGGATAAACCGAGTCCCCGACCTTGACCGGGTGTGTGGGTGGTAAAGAAGGGATCAAAGATGCGTGTGCGGATTGCGGGGGGAATGCCCGTGCCCGTATCCGCGATCGTAATGACCACATAGTCCCCCGCCTCAACGTCCAAATGCGCTTGCGCAAGTGTTGTATCGACCCCACAGGCTTGAATACTGAAGGTCAGGATTCCCCCATCGGGCATTGCCTCATAGGCATTAATACAGAGTTTGTTAAAAGCTTCTTCCAGGTAATTAGCATCAGCCGCCACTAACCAGGATGCCGAATCGGGAATGACGGTTTCAAGCTGGATTCCCGCCGGGAGCGTTGTCTGGAGGGTCTGGATCACTGTTTGGATAACCGGGACGATTTCGATTAGGCTAGCAGCCTCGTCAGTCTCATGAGTAAAGGTCAAGATTTGTCTGATTAAGCTGGCACCCCGTTTCGCACTGTCCTCGATCACCTGTAACATTTCCTGATGTTGTGGCTCCAGATTTCGTTGTTGTAAGCGTAATAATTTTGAGATGGCTAATATGGGCGTTAAAATATTATTCAGATCGTGAGCAATCCCACTTGCCAGGATACCCAAACTTTCCAGGCGTTGGGCATGGTAAGATTGATTTTCCAGATGCTTCCTTTCGGTGATATCAGTTGAAATTCCACAGATTGCAGAGGGCGTGCCCCCTTCATCATTCAGCACGAATTTAACCGTCAGGTAGGTATGCTGTTCACCACGGGCATCGGGTAGGGTTTCCTCAACTTGTAAGCGTTGTCCCGTCTCAAAAACCCGGCTATTATCTGCCGCAAGTCTGTCAGCCACCTCGGTTGGATAGAACGCATAGATACTCTGGCCCACTAAGGTTGCTGGTGTGGTATCGTTCAGTTCAGCACAAATTCGATTGGCAAAGAGAAACCGATTTTGACGATCGAACAGATAGATTGATGCCGGTGCATGATCTAAAATGGTTTGGAGCCAGTGTTGACTATCCCGTAGGGCTTGTTCAATCTGCTTACGACCCGTAATATCCGTCACAAAACCTTCCAGGTAGAGAAGTTCACCAGTAGGGGAGTAAACCCCTTGACCACGCGCCCACACCCACTTTTGGATACCCTCTTTCGTGGTAATACGATATTCACATTCATAGGGTTGGTGACTATCAACCGCTTGCTGGATAACATCCCAAACGCGAACCACATCGTCTGAACAGATTTCTTGACCACAGGAGGTCGTTCGATATACGAGATAATCCGCCTGCTGATAGCCCGTAATGTGAACAACACCTTCGCTAATAAACTCTGGCGTATAACTCAGATCGTTGGCAACGCGATAAACATATCCTGGTAAATTATTGATGACAGTCGAGAGTTTTCGTTCGCTTTCGCGCAAGGCGAGGGTGGTTTGTTGGCGCTCAATTTCCTGAAGCTTACGTTCGCTAATGTCGTGCAGGATAGACAGGTGGCGACCAGGGACAAAGTTGGCGATCGCGTTAAATTCCGTTTCGCGAATGGTGCCATCTGGACGGTAGATCCGAAATTCACCCGATAGCTTCCCAGTCTGACAAAAGGCCTGCCAAACTGAGTCAATAGCTAGACCCGGTTCGGCGAATCGGGCCAGGTTAGACCGCAAGAGATCAGCTTTGCCAACGCCAAATAACTCGCAGGCCGCCGCATTAGCATCGAGATAGTTTCCCTGATCGTCCGCAATCACGATCGCATCTAGGGCATATTCAAATAAGGCTTGCCACTGCTCCTGCTGTTGTTGTAGAGAAACATTCGCGGCTTGCAATTCGCTGGTACGCTCGGCAACCCGTCTTTCGAGGTGATCACGAGCCGCTTGTAATTGCTGGCGCTCTTTGGCAATGGTTCGATAGGCTACCTCTAATTCCTGATGTTTTTGCTGGAGTTCCGCCTGGGTCGATCGCAGTTGCTCCAGGGTTTTTCGCAATTCCTCATTAACAGCATTCAATTCAGCCACTTGCGGCAAAGTCAATTGCGCCGCCGTTTTGGGTAAGGGGAGCGATTCGTAGAGGGGATTTAACTGGTAACCGACCTTATAGATCGTTTTGATGAAGTCCTTCGGGGCACCCACAGCCTTGAACTTATGGCGCAACTCTTTAATGTGCGATCGTACAACATCTTCCCCTGGCGATTCCAAGGAAGTCCAGACGTGATCTAAAATGGCATGGGCATTCAACGGTTGCTGGGATTTACGCAATAATAATTCCAAAATTGCGTATGCCTTGGGTGAAAGGGAAACGAGGTCTGTACCGTAGGCCACCTTGCGACTGGTCGGATCAACCGATAAACTCCCCCAACTTAAGATGGATTGACCACTAGCACTGCTGCGCCGCAATAGCGCCTGTACCCGCGCAACCAATTCTTCTGGATCAAACGGCTTAACCACATAATCATCGGCACCGGTATTGAGCGCGATCGCCTTTTTCTTGGTTTCTCCTTGCCCCGTTAATAATAAGATTGGGCTTTGGCACCCCTTCGCTCGTAATTGTTGACATAGGCTAATTCCATCTAGTTTAGGCAGAATCACATCTAGTAGAAAAAGATCATAGTCGTAGGCATCTGCCATTTGTAAGCCAGCATCCCCATCTTCAGCAATATCAACGGCATAGTTATAGCTAGCGAACAGGAAACCTAATGCCTTAGCAACTGTGATATCATCTTCTACAACTAGGATTTTCATGCAAGTCTTGGTTATACATCAAACGCTAAAACAATCTCTAAAAAGAAAATCAACCCCTAAGGCTCTTTCAAACGAGTACTGCCTATCGAGCAGTCTAGCCAACAGGGACTGATCGGGCGGCATCCTCTGACGTTGAGCGACCAACCCAGTAACCTTGATGAAGTACCACCAGCTTAGCTCAGGCGAACCCTTTCGGCTCTGGGGTTTTGGGACTTATCGGGAGGTGCGGGGCAACGGTCTAGCCGCAAGCTTCTGGTTCAGATCGCCCTATACCGCCCATGCGGGGGTACAAACCACACCCTGAGGCTCAGCGCAGTTGGGAAAACTCTTCAGCAACTATGCCCAATCCTCCATTGCGTGACATCTACGCAGAAACGACTCGGAAATGACTCGGAAACGACTCGGAAACAACGCAAAAAGAAATGACGCACCCAAAAGCTACTCAGAAACGGATGCGGCCTCAGCAGTTGGCGCAGCCTCAGCACTCGGTGCAACCTCAGCAACCGGGGCAGTATGGTCAGGAGCAGCGACCTCAGCCTTGGGTACGTCACCCGACTCAGATCGGGAATTGGGGGCAGGGGCAGGACTGGTCGTTGGGGTGAGACGATCGCGCCAGCGCTGCAACCACCGATTTGCCTGGGTGGCGGGTGAGGGCGTATCGCTGCCTGGCCCAGCCGTTGGGCCAGGCGGTTCAGGGTTCGGGGCAGGCACGTCTACCTTGGGTGCCGCAACTTCGGCCTCGATCGGCGGAGCTGGTGTTAGGGGCGGTGTCACGGGAGATGCGGGTACGGCGGGGGAGGGGGTCACGCGGGCCGCAGGTTCTCGCTCAGAACTGGGGACAAGATCCGTATGGGTATCAAGCTCCGACGCAGACGTTGGCAAGGCCGTCGTTGGCAAATTTTGAGTAGCCGAGGTCGGAGCTACCACCGGACTGGGGACCGCCGCTGGGGTTGGTGGGGACGGTTGCGCAGGGACAGGCGTGGCCGGAGCTAGACTGGGGGAAGCGACGGGACTGGGGGCTGGCTTGGGCGTAGCGGTTACCGATGGCGAAGGACTCGGTTCAGCGATAACCCTGGGTTTAGCCGCAGGCGGGGCAGCGATCGGCGAGGGCACGACCGAGGGACTGGGTTGTGCCACGGGGGACGGCGGGACTGGCGAGGGCACAACCGAGGGACTGGGTTGAGCCACGGGGGACGGCGGGACTGGCGAGGGCACAACCGAGGGACTGGGTTTCAGGGCTGGCGTGGTCACCGTTTGCTTCACAATGCCCTGGGCCGCACTGGCCGACAGTTCCCCCCGCATCAAGCGGGATAGGGTATCCTTGCCGCCCGGTTCGTACTGGATGAGACGGACAGGATTATTAAAGGCATTGAGCACCAATTCACCGCGATCGTCCAAAAACTCCAGTTTGATCCAGTTATCACCGCGCTTAAAGCCCTTGAGATAGATGGGTTGCCAATGGTCTAAGACAAAGCTTTCCCCGTTAATCGTGACGCGAATCCGCCAATCATCAAGATCCTCAAGATCATCGCCACGATTGTCTGCCGTGGCCAGACGGAGCGGCGCATTAGCCAGATAGAAATCCAGCAAAATGGGTTCCGCCCCATAGCGCCCCTGGGGAAGGCTATAGGTCAATACGGGTAACTTGGGGTCAGGGCGGTTGGTCGCCGTTTGGGTGAGAACGTGGAACGTGACTTGGGCATAGGCCCCATCATTCTTAAAGCTTTCATGCCACGGGCGCGAGGCAAACACGCGTAAAGTGTGTGTCCCCGGTTCCAGATCTTTGAAGACCAAGGGCTGATCAAGATCGTAAACTGACTGATAGGGTTGATTATCCAAAATCACGTGCAGGTGAGGACCCAATCCCAGGCCCTCATCTTTGAAAATCGGGAGATCGCGCACCTGGAAGCGCACGTTGACGGTGGTTGATGACAGCACCTCATCGGGGCGGGGACTGACGATCGCCACTTGGGGTTGGTATACATCCAAGGATTGCCGCAGGGCTTGAATTGCCGCTGGGGGGGCCACTTCCGACAACCGTCCCCCTAGCTTCACGGGACTCGGTTGACTGGCAACGGGTAAGTCCACAGCCCCACTTTTACCCACCCAAGCCCCTTCACAGCCCGTGAGACCGAAGCTCAGTCCTAGCATGACCGCCAAGAGGAGGGGTAAAAGGTGTCGAGCGGCGATCCCTGCCCAGATATCCTTCATCACCGAGCGCTACTCCCGCACTGAATCGTAGACTAAGAACAAGCAGGGCGACAATACGCCAAGGGCATCGCGAAGCTATCGCGCTAACCGACGGGTCACCACAGGCTTTGCCCCCGTCATCATACTATTTTTCGGTTCGCCAACGGTTGACCCCGCTCCTAAATCCTTGTTCTGCGCCCTGTCCTAATAAGCTCCTCGACCAAACAGGATAATGCGACAGGTTTCTAGCAGAATATCTAAGTCCAGATTGAGGGACCAGTTATCGATGTAGTACAGATCCAAGCGCACCGCATCATCAAAAGTATCGATCTCCGATCGCCCGGACACCTGCCACAGCCCCGTAATGCCGGGTAGCACCTGATGGCGGGTATGGTGCCAGGGGGCAAACCGCTGCACATCGCGCAGGGGCAGGGGCCGGGGACCCACCAGGCTCATTTCGCCCAGGAGCACATTGATCAGTTGGGGCAGTTCATCAATACTGGTGTGGCGCAACCAATGCCCGATCGCCGTAATCCGAGGGTCCCGTTTAATTTTGAACATGATGCCGTCCTGGCTCTCGTTCAGGCTCTCTAGGTGGGCTTGCAGCCGGGGCGCATCCACGGTCATCGTGCGGAACTTCCACATTTGGAACACTTTACCGTTTAGCCCCATGCGCTCTTGCCGGAAGAACACGGGACCGGGTGAGGTCAGCTTGATCGCGATCGCCACCCCCACCAATAGGGGTGAGAGGGCCATTAACCCCAGCAGGGCACCGAAAAAGTCAATACACCGCTTCAGTTGATAGTCCAACCCACTCAAGAGGGGGGCTTCAACCTTCAAGGTGGGCAGGCCAGCCACCACTTCCGGCTCCCCCCGCCGATGCAGCATACTCAGGCTGGAGGGCAGCAACCGCAGATTCACCCCCACCCGCCGCAGTTGCCAGTACAGCGAGGAGGCCAAGTCCGCTTCTGGTAAACCTTCGGCCAGAACCTCCTGGGCTTGGGTGGCCAGAATCGCTTGGGCGGTAGCGGCGGTATGGACCTGCTCAGCGGGGACCCTGCCAACCACCCGGTAGTGGGCACGGCGCTGGAGGGCCTGGGTCAAGGGTTCGAGGCGATCGCGGGGGGCAATCAGAAAGACAGTGACGGGTTGGCTTTGCGCCACCTGCCGCAGGCCGAGGGTGGTGAGGAGCCGCAAGCTGACAATCAGCCCAACACTGGCCAACCAGGCACTAAAGAAGAGCGATCGGGGCGGATCGATCAGCGGATCATAAAAATAGGACACCACCAGGGAGGTCAGATACACATAACTCACCAACCGGCCTGCTTTGAGGTAATTTCGCCATTGTCCTGTGGTGCTATACAACCCATGCCAGGCCAAGACGAGGAGGACCGTTGCCGCAAACACCCAAAATAAACTGGGCAAACCGAACCAGACCCACCAGACCAGTTGGGCCGGGATCGGGGAATAAAACTGGTTGAGGTGGGCCGCAATCCGCCAAGCCAGGGCCAGGGCGATCGCATCGCTCAAGAGCAGGGCCAAGCCTTGGAGGCACCGTTGGCGCTGTAACGGCGAGAGGGACCAACGGTGGGAGGCACGAATATCGGGAATCCAGGGCACAGGGGTTGGCGGCAAGACGCGGTTGGCGTGGCTATGCGATCGGGACTCGAACATCATCTTTGGTGCATCCGCACTCACTGGGGTTAGTGTGCCCCCATTCCCCCCTTAAACCTGACAGTTGGCCAGAAAATTAAGGCTCCTCCCCTTTGGCACCCTTGCCAGGGATCAGGCCCCGCCGTCCCTCGCGCAGGGAAAACTGTAAGAAGTGGTGGAGGTGTTGGATACACTCGTAATCCCCCAGTAGCTCGACCTGGGGCAAGGCTTCTGGAAAGGTAAGGCCCGATCGATACAGCAACCGAAAAGCTTTTTTCAAGGCTTGGAAGGGTTGCCCATCGGCTTCGGTGGTTAGGCCCGATCGCTTCAGACCCACCAGGTTAAGCGATCGTACCCGTGCCGGGTGCCCTTCCACCAAGACATAGGGGGGCACATCCCGATCAATGCGGCTCATGGCCCCCACCATTGCCAAGCGGCCAATCTGGACAAACTGGTGAATCCCCACCATGCCCCCAATCACCGCCTGGGATTCAATGACCACATGGCCACCCACCGATACGGCATTGGCAATGACGACGCGATCGCCCACGATGCAGTCATGGGCAATATGCACATAGGCCATGATCAAATTTTGATCCCCAATCCGCGTCGCTTCGCCTGCCTGGTTGGCCCGGTTGATGGTTACATATTCCCGAATGCGGTTGTCGTTGCCAATGCGCACTTGACTGGGTTCCCCTGTGTATTTCAAGTCCTGGGAATCCAGACCGATCGCCGCTCCGACAAAAATATGGTTGCGATCGCCAATCACGGTGTCGCCATCGATCACCACATGGGGGTCAATGATCGTCTCGGCGCCAACTTTCACCTGGGGACCAATAACGGCATAGGCTCCCACCCGGACTGTGGGGTGTAGCTCTGCACCGGGATGGATAACTGCGGTGGGATGAATCGCTTGCATTGTTTGGGGGTAACTCACGGGTCCGCGTTCATCCCTATTGGGCAACCAGCGAAAACATCATTTCGCCATCCGCCGCCAACTGACCGTCCACTTCCGCCTTGCCATAAATCTTACAAAAACGCCGATGCTTCACCGCCAGGAGTTCAACCGTCATAATAAGCTGATCCCCCGGCACCACCGGACGTCGGAACCGTGCCTTGTCAATCCCCGCAAACACAAATAACCCCCCGCCCATTTCTGGCATCTGCACGGCAATAATCCCCCCCACCTGGGCGATCGCCTCCAGGATCAACACACCGGGCATCACGGGTTGACCGGGAAAATGACCCTGAAAATGGGGTTCATTCACCGACACATTTTTAATGCCCACCGCCCGTTCCCCCGGCACATAGTCAATAATGCGATCGACCAGGGCGAAGGGATAGCGATGTGGCAATAGGGCTTGAATTTCTTCAGCAGCGAAGGTGGTCTTCACCAGAGGCGGCGGAGCCTCCCGATCAGCGCGTTGGGTGCGGACCTCTGGGTTACTCATCTCATACGTTTTTTGGGGCACACGGGTAGAAACAGACATGGGCTTGGGGGTTAGGAACAACAAAGCCGCGCACATGAGCCAGTCGCTCAGTTAGGCGGCAGGAGAACGATTTGCAGTCTGAATATGGCGGGCCAGTTGGGTATGCAAACCGTGACTGCCCTTGTAGGCCACAATATGGGCGAGGGGCAAGGCCCCCAACAAGCTCAGGTCCCCGACCAAATCCAATACTTTATGGCGGGCCGGTTCATTAGCAAATCGCAACGGCGGATTCACCCAACCGTCTGCGCTACAAACGAGGGCATTTTCCAGACTACCACCTTTGATCAACCCCTGCGCTTGCAACTGTTCAATTTGGTGGGCCAGCCCAAAGGTTCGGGCCGGTGCCACGACGGTGGCAAACGCTTCTTGCCGGGGGGACCAGCTATGCCATTGGTTGCCGATCGCAGGCAGGTCAAAGTCAATGCCGTAGGTCAAGCGCGGCTCATTGGCGGGCAAGGCCGCAACAAAGGCATCGTCCCGGCGTACCCAAATGGGTTCTGTCAGGGTGATCACCGATCGCGGCCTACCCTGATCCACTAGGCCCACGGCAGCGATCGCCTGGACCCACTCCTGGGCCGAGCCATCCAGCAGGGGCACTTCCGTCCCGTCAATCTCGATCTCGGCATTATCTACCCCCAGCCCTGCCAAGGCAGCGAGTAAATGCTCGACCGTGCGGACGCGGGCCTCACCCTGGCGTAACTCGGTTGATAGCAGGGTTTGATCCACGGCATCAATGTGGGCAGGAATTCGGGGATGATCGGGCAAATCCACCCGCACAAACGCACGACCGTGATCAACCGGGGCCGGACTCACCCGCACCTGGACCCATTCTCCACTATGGAGGCCAATGCCTGTCGCCGTGAAGGCTGCGGCTAGGGTATGTTGGGTGGTCGCTAATAGGGCTGCGTTTGCAAGCAGAGACGGGGAGAGCGAGCGATCGCCGACATCAACCATCGGTCCAGCGTCAATCGGGTGGGCTGTCATCGTCTGTTCTAGAAGCGCTCCCCAATTCCAAAGTGGACCCGACTATCCCCCTCGTTATTGAGACCATAATCGATCCGAATGGCCCCCAAGGGTGACTGGATACGGACCCCAGCCCCATAGCCCAGACCCCAACCGGGTTTGCCCCGAATGCCTGCCGGATCACCGGGCACATCGTCGCCAGTACCGAGATCGCTCGCGAAGTCCACAAACAGGGCACCGCCCAAGATCGAAAACAGTGGGAACCGATACTCTGCACTGGCTTGGGCAAAGGAGCGACCACTCCCCACTTCACCCTCATCGTATCCCCGCACCGAGTTCAAACCGCCCAAGGAGAAAGCTTCATAGGGCGGGAGATCGCCAATCACGGTTCCGGCTTGGAAGTTAAAGGCTAGGGTTTGGGGACCCTTGGCAAAGTTCACGTATTTGACCGGAACATAGAAGCTGTAACTGCCGCGCAATCGGTTAAAGAGAATCGAGCCACTGCCCACCGGGAGCGATTGCTCAACCCCAAACCGCAACAGGGACCCTTGGGTGGGCCGGATGGCGCTATCCCGGCGATCGTTGACCATGCCAAACTGGAGGGTCAGCAAGTCGTCTCTGCCGGTACCGCTAAAACTGAGATCGTTCCCCTTCTCGTCTTTGGGACTCAGGTCGCCGTCCGCATCCCGAATCGTGACGTGTTGGTACTGCAAGCCCGTTGAAGCTGACCAGCCGTTCTGTAGGGGACGGCTAAAGCTAATGCCCCCCCCGGTACGCACCACGCGGGGCCGATCGCCATTGGGCAGTTCCACTTCCGGATCCCCGCCGTCGAAGATCAGGGAAATCGATCGCCGCCGGAAGGCATTCACCGTATAAGACGTGCGATAGGGATCACCCGCAATCCAGGGATCGGTGAAGTTGACATCAAACAACAACTCCCGTTGACCCACCTGAATTTCCGCCCCGAGCTTCTGGTTGTTACCCCCTAGGTTTTGTTCCTGGTAGCTGACTGAGCCAAACACGCCGCTGGCGGAACTGATCCCAGCCCCCGCAGCGATCGAGCCAGTATTGCGCTCAATCACGTTGACCACCACCACCACTTCCTGGGGATTATCGCTGGGATTGAGGGAGAGGCGAACATCCTCAAAAATCCCCAACCCAAAGACACGCCGCAGGTCATCTTCGATTTGCTGACGGTTGAAGACATCCCCCGTCTGGGTTTCAAATTCGCGGGTGATGATGAAGGGACGGGTCCGGCCTTTGATCGGATTCCCCTCGTCATCGGTGTCTTCCCCATCCTTATTGAGGAATTGCACCTGGATATCGGCAATCACCCCTTCCGCCACTTGCAGGGTCACGGTCCCGTCCGGCGAGACATCGGGGGAATCCACCACTTGGGCCAGAACATACCCATTTTCCTGATACCACTTGTTGAGTTCCTGAATGCCACTCTGGAGTTGGCGCAGGTTGAGGGTTTGTCCGTAGAGGGGTGAAAAGATGTTCTCAATCACCTCTGGGGGTAATACCTTGGCATCGGCTACCTGCACTGCCTGGAGAACCGGGTTAGCTTCCACGAAGAAAGTAATCCGCACCCCCAAGGGCGTATCTTCAGGTTCGGCCCGGACCCGCGCAAAGTAGCCCGTGGCAAAGATGGCGTTGATGTCGCTTTGCAGTTGCGATCGTGTCGTCGTTTGACCGGGCTGGGTCCGAATGGCCTGGAAGACCTCATTTTGCAACTCCGGCGCGGCCCCCTCCACCTGAACCTCGGCCACCAGTACCCGTGGCTCATTAGTGTCTGCGGGAGCCGGTTGGCCAAAGGGCGGAATCACCGGCGGCGGGGCGGTGGAGGGCATTTCCGTGTCCGGGGACACTTCCGGTTTGGCCGGTAAGTCCATCTGGATTTCGGGTTCCCTAGGCCGCTCAGGGGTTAGGTCGATCGTATCGGGCGTGTCCTGCAAGGGCGTTTCGGTCCCCTCTGGCACCGTTTCAATATCGGTGGGCGGGGGGGCAGTCGGTGGCTCTTCGAGGTTAAGGATTTCAGGGGTGCCCGCCTCTTGGGACAAGATCTGAGGCAGGGGGGGGGTCGGAGCGATTGCCTGGGGATAGGGTTCGCCAAACACGACGCTCACCGGCACCGTGATGGATCTTGCGGCTGGGGCACTGGCCTCCCCGTCCCAATAGGTGGGAACGATGACCCCGGTTGCTGGGTTAGGTGTCGCCAGGGAGGGCGGGGAAACCGCTGGCTGAGTCGTGATCCCGATCGTCGGGACAACCGTTTCACCCCGCGCCGCCTCCGACAAACCCAGGTTGGCCGAGGCTGCCAGCGTTGCTACTAAGACAGAAGATAAGCGAGTTTTCTTCACAGTGTTCCAGCACTCCCGCACACCAGATCTATCCATGCACTTTGCCTTTGCCGTTGGTTGTTACTGATCCGCTACCTGACCCGCTACCGTGATCCCGTACATTTCCGTTTCTAACCTTACCAGTAGTCTCTCCGATTTATCTGTTATCGTCTAGGATCTCACCGCTTAAGACAAGGCATCCAGTCAATAACGGGTAGGGTAAACGGTCAGGCTAAATGGCCAGGATACCCTCGCGATCGCGGTGGGTAATCACTCAGATCAGACAGAATTCAGGGTAGACCCTCAGCGCGGACCCTTGCACTCGGACCCTTACGTTCAGGCTAAGTACAGTTACTCATGATGATTGTAAAGCCTTGTGGCCATTTTCTGAACCGGGCTGGGGGGCCTCAGTGAGTCCTCGGTGAGTTCCCCATGAGTTCCCCAGGAATTCCTGATGATCTCCCGATGCGTCCCCCGGTCGGGGGGCAACCAAGGGGTTGCCTGGGCACGACGAAAAAACGGGTTCTAAAGTTTCCTAACAGCCAGGGGACGATCGGGTTAGCCATAACACGCTGCCTCCTCGTCTGCAATAGATCGGCGACCCACAACCAGACCCCTTTGCCCGGAGTTGACCGAAGTTGACCGGAGCAATCGCCCACCGATCGGAGCAGATCCGATTAGACTTGAGGGTGATGTCTTGCTCAGCGACTAAATCTCTGACATTATCGCTGGCTTGATTGCTGGCGGCCATCGGGGGCGATCCACCACGGGTGTCGCCAAGTTATCGGGGTATTTCCATGTTGTTGTCCCTGCGGATTGAGAATTTTGCGTTGATCGATCGCCTAGAGTTGGCGTTTGGGGAGGGGTTGAATGTCTTGACGGGGGAAACCGGGGCGGGCAAGTCTATCATTCTCGACGCGATCGCGGCCATCCTGGGGGATAAGGTGACGGCTCGTGTGGTGCGCACAGGGACAACCCGATCGCTGCTGGAGGCCAGTTTCCAGATGACACCGGCCCTTCAGGACTGGTTAACGACCCAGACGATCGAGCCGATGGAGGATGGCACTCTGATCTGTAGTCGTGAGCTAATGATTCCTGCCGAGGGCACGACCCGAACCGGGGCGACGGGGTTGCGCAGTCGATCGCGGGTGAATGGGGTTCTGGTCAATAAGCAACAGTTGGATACCCTGCGGGAGCACCTAGTGGAAATCACGGCCCAAGGTCAAACCCTCCAATTGGGTCAACCAGCCATCCAACGCCAGTTATTAGACAGTTTCGGGGGACCCGCCCTCGGTCAACAGCGGCAACAGGTGGCCACCGTCTTTGCCGATTATCAGCGAGCGCTGCACGCCCTAGCAGCACGGCAACGGTCACAACAGCAACGGCTCCAACGGCTGGATTGGTTGCAATACCAGGCCCAGGAATTGGCGGCTGTCCACCTGAGCGATCCCCAGGAGTTGGCCGAGTTAGAACAGGAACGCCAGCGCCTGGGGCATAGTGTGGAACTCAAGCAGCAAAGCTATGCCGTTTATCAGGCCCTTTACCACAATGAGCAGGGGGGGCTGGCAGCGGCGGATCTGCTGGGGCAAGCGGAGACCATTTTGACCGATATGCAGACCTATGATCCGCAACTGGGCAGCATTCTGGAGTTGGTCAGCAGTGCCCTCACCCAGGTGGCCGAGGCGGGACGGCAAATCAACGCCTACGGCAGTGACCTGGAAAGTGACCCCGATCGCTTGCTGACGGTGGAAACGCGCATCCAGGACCTCAAGCAAATCTGTCGGAAATATGGGCCAACCCTGGGGGACGCGATCGCCTATGCGGAACGCATTACCCAGGAACTTAGCGAACTGACCACCGCCGGGGAAACCCTGGAGGAACTGGAAGCCGCTTGTCAGGCCCAACGCCAGCGTCTAGATCAGGTTTGTGCGGATCTCAGCCATCTGCGCCAACGGGCAGCCCAACAACTCGAAGCGACCCTGGTGGCGGCCCTGATCCCCCTGGCAATGGAGCGAGTCCAGTTTCAAGTGGTGTTAACGCCTACCACACCCACGGCAATGGGGGCCGATCGCGTCGGGTTTCACTTTAGCCCCAATCCGGGGGAACCGCTGCAACCCCTGGCGGAAACGGCATCGGGGGGGGAAATGAGCCGCTTCCTCCTGGCCCTCAAGGCGGTGCTGGCCGCTGGTGCAACGCGATTAACGCCAGTCCTCGTATTTGATGAGATTGATGTGGGGGTATCGGGACGGGTCGCCCAGGCGATCGCCCAAAAGCTGCACCAACTGGCCCAGCAACAGCAAGTCTTATGTGTCACCCACCAGCCGATCGTGGCCGCAATGGCCGATCACCACTTCCGGGTCGATAAACGGGTGGTGGCAACAGCAGGGGGAACGGGGAATGGGTCTACCGAGGCCGAACGCACGATCGTCCAGGTTCAGCCCCTCGATTCTGCCCAGCGGCGGCAGGAGTTGGCCCAGTTGGCCGGAGGGGAAGTGGGCAGTGATGGGCATGACTCTGCGACGGCCTTTGCCGATCTGCTGCTCACCCAAGCGGCCAGCCTACGGCAACTCCCCTCAGCGCCCGATCCTGGCCCAACGACCGCGAGCACATCTGCCCGTGGGGTGAAGGCGACAAAGCAGACAAACCCTAGTACCCGCCGGGGGACCGCCGGACGATCGGGGGGACGGAAATCGAGCAACCGCCAACGGGCCTAGTTAATCAACTGGGGTTAATCAACTGGGGTTAATCAACTGGGGGGAACGGGGCTGGCGAATCGGGGGGACTACTCAACATCCATTTGGGACTGGAGGTAGTTTTGTAAGCCTACCTTGTCAATCAGTTCCAGGTTGGTTTCCAAATAGTCGATATGCTCTTCCGTTTCATCCAGGATACGCTCCAGGATTTCGCGGGAAACATAGTCCCGAACGGATTCAAAATAGGCAATCCCTTCCTTGAGGGTCGCCTGGGATGCCCGCTCTAGCTCTAAGTCGCAGGCTAAACATTCCGGTAAGTCTTGCCCAATCCGTAACTTGTGGAGCTCCTGCAAATTTGGCAAGCCTTCTAGTAACAGAATGCGCTCAATCACGGAGTCGGCGTGTTTCATCTCCTCGATCGACTCCTTGTATTCATGGGAACCTAACTTATTGAATCCCCAATTTTTATACATCCGAGCGTGCAGAAAGTACTGATTAATCGCCGTTAACTCGTTGGTTAGAACTTGATTGAGGTGCTGGATAACCTGCGGATCACCTTTCAATGTCAATCTCCCTAGTGTCTTGTGAGTAATAGCTGCTTGTGAGTAATAGCTGAGTTTGCACAGGCTAGTTTATGGGGTTTGCTTACCTTCAGTCGCTTCGCTAGGGGCAAAACTCTGGAGGATACCTGCCGCATACTCTGAACACCGACCACACATACTGCCCAAGCCTAGCTTGCTTTGGAGATCGTCGAGCGATCGACAGCCGCTATCAATGGCTTGGCGGACCTGAGCATCCGTAACGGGATTGCAAATACAAACGTACATGGTGTCGGTGCCTCTTAGTAATTATTCTATACTTTGGACCCAAGAATCCTGAATTCATCTTGAATTTTCAGGAACCCATAACCTCTCTCCCACTTTTGCTGCGCGATCGCGCGTGCCCTTTGCTGGGAAGTTGTGGGTGATCATTGATTTTAGTGTAGAGATTATTAGTATAAATTGTCAATAAGCGATTGCTAATGTGGGCGATCGTCCACAGCCCCCTCGCCACCAGCGTGCGGCAAACGGTAGATTCTCCGTAGAATCATCACTCGTAACCCAGTCGTCATGCGTATGGGACGAGCCGGTGGACTCGACTGATGGCCAAGCTTGTGGCCAAGTTAGTTGCTAAAAGTTTTAATTATCTAATGGTCTGGATTAAGGCTTCCCACAGTTACCAGAGCTTGCCATGCAACCCCCATCACGCCCCATTTACCTGGATGCCCATGCCACAACCCCCGTGGACGATCGGGTCCTAGCGGCCATGTTGCCCTACTTCCGGGAATGCTTTGGTAACCCGGCTAGTGCGGGTCACCCCTATGGTTGGGAAGCCGAGGCTGCGGTTAAACAGGCCCGTGCCACCCTCGCCACCGCGATCGCGGCCAGCCCGGAGGAAATCATCTTTACCAGTGGCGCCACCGAAGCCAATAACCTGGCCATTAAGGGAGTGGCGGAAGCCTACTGCCAACAAGGTCGCCACCTGATTACGGTCCAAACCGAGCACCAGGCCGTGCTGGGACCCATGCGCTACCTGGCTGACTTGGGGTTTGAGGTCACGGAATTGCCTGTCCTGGCGGATGGCTGCTTGGATCTCAGGACCCTGGAGGCGGCCATACGTCCCGATACGATTCTGGTGTCGGTGATGGCAGCGAACAATGAAATTGGGGTTTTGCAGCCCCTTGCGGCGATCGGTGCCCTGTGTCGGCATCATCAGGTTTTCTTTCACACCGATGCGGCCCAGGCGATCGGCAAAATTCCCCTGGATGTCCAGGCTATGCAGATTGACCTCCTGTCCCTGACGGCCCACAAAGTTTATGGTCCCAAGGGCATCGGGGCGCTCTACGTGCGGCGGCGGCAACCGAGGGTCCAACTGGCTCCCCAACTCCACGGCGGCGGTCAAGAGCGGGGTCTGCGATCGGGCACCCTGGCCACACCGCAAATTGTCGGTTTTGCCAAAGCGGTTGAACTGGCCCTGGCTGACCTAGCCACTGAATCCAGCCGTATCCAGGCGCTCCGCGATCGCCTCGCCCAGCGACTAGGGGTTCCAGGTTACACTGATACCCCCCAACCCGGCATCTGGCTGAACGGACATCCCCACCAACGGCTGGCGGGTAATTTGAATATCAGCATTGAGGGGGTTGCCGGCGCTGCTCTCCTGCTCGGCTTACAACCGGTCGTCGCCCTATCAACGGGGTCTGCCTGCACAACGGCAAAGGCCACGCCCTCCCACGTCCTCCAAGCCCTGGGCCGATCGCCCGATTTATGTGCAGCGTCCCTCCGGTTTGGCATTGGTCGCTTTAACACCGAAGCCGAGATCGATCGTGTGGCGGCGCATACCCTGGCCACGATCGCCGCCCTACGCCAAAACGCGGATACGTTTTCCCCCCATCCCGTTAACTTTGCGGACGATCGACTTGGCCAACAATCGATCGGTTAGAACTACGCCACTGGAGCCAACGAGGCTAGGGGATCAGGGATAGTCTCCGAAGGGGCTTGAAACTGGCCGGTCAGGACGTACTCCAAGCGAAGCTTCAGCCAAATGATAAACTGCTCATTCGTAGACACGATCGCCGCTGCCGGTTGGGGGCACTTGGTTTTGACCGCCGCCAACTCTGGGGCTTCCAGGAACGCAGGTTGCTGAATCAGCCAAAAGTCGATCGCCTTTTCTTGTTCGTGGTAGTGACGGGTCCGTTCGCGCAGAACCTCATCCAACGGTTCATCTTCAATCAGGAATTTTTGGCTGGCAAGGACGTAATAGTAGGTTTGCATGGTTTCTCAAGGGGCAGGATTCAATCAAGGGCGAAAGCTCAGGCTGAAATCACCAAGGGCGAAATCACTCAGGGCGAAACAATGCTGTCCACTGCTGCACGATCGCACCTCCCGCGATCACCCTGAGATGGCGTATCGCCCAACTGAACACTATAGATCCTCGCCTGTCCCCTTGTCTAAAGGTTGTCTAAAGGTTGAAACAGCTAACAAGCTAACAAACGGTTAACAGCTTAACAACTTCAACGCTGAACCTAGTCCCTGACCCAGCCACCTGCGGTTACCGGTTGCGCAACTCCGTCTCCAGCTTATCCAGATATTCCTTGGCAAAGATCACGAGATGGCCGCTATAGGCTTTACCCGTAGCCGGTTGGGCAATTTCCAGCCAGTAACCAAAGCGGTTGCCCGCTCGAATTTCGCCATTGAGGGCCATTTGCAGCGGCGTTTGGCGATCGCGGGCCTCCCGGACATCGTAGGCGGTGGGGTAGCTGAAGACTGGTTCCGCTTGGGCGTAGTCTTGGTAAATATCGAGACCATAGATGGCCCGCAGGGATTCTTCAAAGCGGTTACGGTTAAGGCCATTCACCATGTCGAACAGTTGAATCCGTTCGGTGCGGATGATGCCCCTGGAATCGACGGGCGCAACCCGACCGGGCGGGAAGACGGAGGCTTGGAAGACAAACCGCTGGGCGGGGGTATTACTTTTGCGAACAAGGAGCTTTTCGCCACTGGCAGGGCGCAGGGTGGGATGGGCTTGAATCCAGGCTTCCACCTCTTCGTTCAGTTGACCAGGTAGGGCATTCGCGGCGTGCCCCATGCCCATGAATAGGGCTAAACTGGCACACAAAGGCAGACCCAAGCCATAGCAGCCCTTGGATAGATGTTGCATCGCCATACGCTTCATCGCCATACTCTCCTCACAAATGCGGCCATCCGATCGGCAATTGCTCCTAGTATCGACGATTTCTCTGAGACTGCCCAGATCTACCTGCAGGGATTTTAGCGATCGCCCGCCCCATCCCCGTTGCGATCTACCCAGTCCCACCCCATAGGACTAGAGACGACAGCATTCAAATCCTGGATAACAAGCTTTAATGACAACTCATGTACGGACTGGCAGCTACAGACTGGCAGCGGGGCACTCTGTGCAGATCCGCATTGCCGATGGCCGAGATACCTGCATCTATGACCTTAAGGGCGTGTTTGCTGACGAGGATGAGGTCGAGAAACGCAAGGTCAACCTTTGTCATTTGGATAGGTTTTACTTTACAGAACGCTAGCTGGCTAGCGACTAGACCCGTCAGCGGGGAAAAAGCGGCGTGATACCCAGCTAATCAGGCCACTCAGGATCGCCCCTCCCATGAGAATGCCGATCGCGGGGGTGAAGACGGGCTCCCACAACCGTAGCCACAGGTCCAAGCCCAGCGATACGTCCAGCGATCGCCCGATCACCGCCACCACCAGCCAGCAAAAGCTGAAAAATACAAAGCCCGTATTGGCAACCAGCAGCCAATTTAAGCCATTCAGGAGTTTGTCTTTCATGGCGATCGCCCGTGCGCGTTATTCAAAGAGCCAGCGTTGGACCCGTTGGAGGCTGGCCCAATCCGGCTTACGCTGCAACCCATCGGCAAAATTAGCCTGCACCTCCTCCCGCAACTCCGCCACAACATTGACGATCTGCTGCGCCAACTCCACATGGGAGCGGACCCCCTTCTGGCCACTGTCCAGCATCGCGATCGCCAGATTGATCCGGGCTTGGGGATCTTCCGGGTTCAACTTCACCGCCTTTTGCGCCGCCTTATAGGCCGACTTGGGTTGATCGTTGAGCAAATACAACCAGGCCAAACAGGTCCAGGCAGGGCTGCTCTTCGTCGCGCGATCGCAAATATCGCGGAACACGGGGATGAGCGTCGCGGGTGACTCGCCCTCGCGATACCGCTGGAGTGCCTGCTCAAACAACACATCAACCGGCGTGGTATTCGTCGGTGTGGGGTCGGTCGGTGCAGCTAGGGTTTCAGGAGATTCAATCGTCATGGGTTAGGCGGAAAAGGATTTACCACAGCCGCAGGTTTGGGTGGCATTGGGGTTTGTAAACTGGAAGCCACCTCCAATTAGGGCATCGCTGTAATCCAGCACCATACCATAGATGTAGAGCAAACTGCGCTTATCGCAAACGACCTTAAAAGACCCGTAATCGGAGATATCATCATCGGGTTGAATTGTCGCCGGGTCTGCGAAATCCATGATGTAGGACATTCCCGAACAGCCGCCTTGGCGCACCCCTACCCGCAAGCACAATTCCTTACCTTGCTTCGCTTGGAGCGATCGCAGTTGTTCTAGCGCTGCCGCTGTTAGTTGGATGGACTGGGACCGAGATTCCGTGGCCTGGGGCATGGGTGCATTAACCTCCCTCAATTGTTGTGTTGGCATTCAGTTGGCATTGAATTGTTAACATTGAACATCCACAACCCACCTACCGATAAGATGAAGTTGCGTTCTTCAGTTCATTCTAAGGGTAAACCCCCGTCATCGATGTGCCCTGCCCTGCCAGTCTCCGGTTTCTTCTCGCCTCCCTCCTCTTGCAAAGTTGAGCGTTCCCAGGCATTTCCCTTTAAAGTGATAAATAATATTCATTCTCTCTCTTCCCTCTCCTCGCCGCCTCTCCTGGCATCTCAGTCTTTTGCAACAGCAGTCAACCCAGATGCAACCCCAGGCTATTGCTCAACGGATCGCCAGCGATCGCGAGAAACGCTAGACTGCAAGGGACCTGGAGCGGAATGACGCTGTTGGAAGCTCTCTGTGAAAGAGTACACCGAACTATGACCACCCTGAACCGTACAACTTGTCGCCGTTTACAGAAATTGCCCCAACTAACGAGCGTCTGGGAGGGCGATCGGCGGGTCTTGCCCAATGGCATGAGTACACGGGAGGGCGACGCGGCGGGGGAGTGTATTCTCTGGGTGGATGGTTCCGAGGGCGTGGTCCGGGCGATGGACGTGGTGGCTCCGGAGGTGGGCCAAGAGGCAGTGGTGCGGACCCTATTGCGGGCAATGGAACATCCCCATAGCTTTACGAAACCGGCCCGTCCCCGCAAGATTGTGGTGCGCGATCGCGAACTCCAGTTTCTCCTGCGGGGGATTCTCCAGGATCTCGATATCGTGGTCGATTACGAACCCGCACTGCCGGTGATCGATGAACTGCTGCGGGGGTTTGAAGAATTTTCCAGTAATCGTCCACCGCAACTGCCACCCCATTTTGAGGCATTGCTCAACCAGGTAGCGGCCACGATTTGGGAGGATGCACCGTGGGATTACTTGCAAGAGCAGCAGATCGTTGCGATTACCGTGCCCCCAGTGACCTTGCCCGATCACGAAGCAACGGCGACCCGGACAGCAGAGCCAGAAACGCTCTATGTGTCAGTGATGGGGATGCTGGGGATGGAGTATGGCTTGTTGCTGTATCGATCGCTGGAGTCTTTGAAGCAATTTCGGCAGCAGGCGATGCAACCCCACTCGCTGGAGGTGATGGAGGAGGCGTTTCTGCAACAGGATTGTCTGTTTGTAACCTATGAGGCGAGTGAAGACGTGGAGGTGGATGAATCGGTCAATTTAGGGATGCTGGACCCGGCGGTGATTCAGCCCAACTTTGGCAATATTCATCCACTGGAGGGCATTCGACCGGTACTCTATATGGAGGAGGCGGTGACGGTTTTCCTCGCATTGGAGGGGTTGCACCGCTTTATTCATAAGCACGCTCGTAAGCTGCAACACAAGGAATTCCCGGCGCTCAGCAGCCGTTTTCAGGTTCCGTTCCCAGTCGCGACTGAACTGCAATTGGCCTCAACGCAGAAGGCAGCACCCCCCTCCACGGTCAGCGTCAAGGTGGAGACCTTGCCCGATCTGGCGGATGAATTGCTGGGGCCGGAGGCAGACATCGAGGTACCGGTATTGCGCAATAATCTGTTGCCGGAAAAGTGTCTGGTCAGTATTGGGATGCTGCCGTGGACCCATGTACGGATGGTCCGGGCGCGGGCTGATCACTACCAAAAACCCGATCATTCGTTTCCGGAGAAGGGGCAGGGGTTACCGATCGTGTTAGTTCAAACCAGTCGGCCTAAGGCGAAGCAGTTGATGCAGCAGATTGCGGCAGCGGGGGGACTGTCGGCGATTTGTTTTAACCCTGGGGAAGATCCCTTTGGGGAGGAGCAGTTCGATCTGGGGATTCTGAAGCTGGCGGATGAACAGTTGCAGTTGTTCGGGGAGTACCTGGCCCATGATCCGATTCACCGTAATGCTCGCAAGAAATGGGATCAGCGGTGTCGATCGACCCAGGGCTATTGTGGGCTGGTGGTGGCAATGGGGATTTCGGTGGCGCGGGAAAACCCCCAAGCGGAACATATGTTGGGCCTCTATGAGGTTCCCTTCCTGACACCAGCCGAGTTAGGTCTAGGGCCTTTACAACTACAACCCCCATTCTTGCCCGATTGGCTTTGGGAAAAGGAGTAGGAACGCGGAGACCGCCAACCGACCTAGGGTGGGCAGCTGCCAACGTTCGCACCCAAACCGATCGCCCCTGTGAACTCGCCCCTCTAGAATTTTGAATTTTGAACTTTGAATTGTCCCCAATTCTCCTGACATTGCTCCAATTGGCTAGCCCTGCCTTGCCCGTCGGGGGGTTTAGCTACTCAGAGGGTCTGGAAACCTTGGTTGCCCAGGGCGTAATTACGAACGCGATCGCGCTGGAAGCCTGGTTGGTTCAGGAATTACAGATGGGGGCGATTCGGGTGGATGCGGCGGTGCTGCTCAGGAGTTACCAGGCATTTAGCGCAGTGGATCGGGTGCAACTGGTGCGGTGGAATCAGTGGCTGTCAGCAACGCGGGAGTGTGAGGAGTTGCGGCAACAAAGCTGGCAGATGGGGTGGGCGTTGGCGCGTTTGCTACCCGAACTGTACCCATCCTTAGCGCCCTGGCTGGATGCCTGTCAGCCGAACTGTAACTTTGCGACGGCCTTTGGCTTGGCGGCGGCTCAGGCCCAGATTCCCCCAGAAACCGCGATCGCGGCCTATCTGCACAGTTGGTGTAGCAATTGCGTGAATGCCGGTATCAAACTGATCCCCTTAGGGCAAACGATCGGGCAGGTCCTCTTGTTCCGTTTCCAAAGGCCGATTCTGCAAGCGACAGCGGCGATTCTAACCCTTACGGACGAGGATCTGGGTAGCTGTAACTGGGGGCTTTCCCTGGCCAGTATGCAGCACCCAGAACAATACAGCCGCCTCTTCCGCAGTTAACCCGACACGGGTGCTGGCAACGTTCCAAGATCGAGCGCCGTTGCGACTATGTGGGCAAAACCGGCCCCTCTTGCCTCACTGCTCTTGCCTCACTGCTCACTCCTCTCAACACGCTCGCACCCCCGCCTCATCATGCGATCGCACCGTAAAGGCTTGGAAGGTTTGATCCACGCCCTTGAGGTGTAAGGCGTGTCCCTCGATCAGATCAGCCTCATCCAGGAAAGACGCGACCCGTGACGAGACTAAAATCGTCCCCGGTGTGGCCGCTTCCTGAAGGCGGGCGGCAATATTCACCGCTGGCCCGATCGCCGTATAGTCCGATCGCACCGCACTGCCGAACATTCCCACCACCACACTGCCCTGGTGAATGCCACAGCGAAACTGGATCGAACCAATCCCCTGGCTAACCCACCGCTCGTTGAGGGCCGTCAGCTTCATTTGCATTTGGCGGGCCGTCGCGATCGCACAGCGGGCCTGTTCTGCCGCTGGCAACTCTTCCGGTGCCCCAAACAGCGCCAAAATGCCATCCCCCAGGAACTTATCCACGGTGCCCCGGTTTGCAAAAATGGCCTCTACCATGCCCTCCAGATACTCGTTCAGCAAGGCCGCCACCCGCCGGGATTTCAACCGACCCGCCAGCCGAGTAAAGCCAACAATATCACTGAATAAAATCGTCACTAAACGCGGCTCTGGACTCAAATCCAATGATAAATCGCCCACGGCTGCCTTTTTGACGAGGGAGGTGGGCAAGAATCGCCGCAGAACGGATTCGGTTAAGTAGGTATTGAGTTCAGCCACCCGTTGATACAACCGGGACTGTTGCACCGCGATCGCCGCCTGGGTCGCCACGGCCAACGCCAATTCCACCTCACTGGGCAGCCAATGCCGGGGGGCTGCCACCTGCCGCAGGGAAATACTGCCGATAATCTTGCCATCCGTCACCAACGGCACAATCAACAGCGATCGCGTTTGGGGATGGGGCACCATGTCCGGCAACTGGAACTCCGGATGTTTCTGCACATCATCGATCACCACTGGCTCTTGGTGCAGGAGCAACTCTTGCAGAGCCGGATTACTTTCGATCGGCACACTCGATTGGGGCAAGGGGGAAGACGACAAACGGGGCGAGGTGGGCGACAGCCGTTGCTCCAATGGGCGATCGTCAATCGCCATCAGCCGCTCATCCTCCGCCTGGGGATACCCCATCCCCGCTGCCCCTAGCTCACCCGTGGCTAAGGGGGAGACCCGGTGTACGGGGGCAGAAGCCTCACCCTTGGTCCCCCCGGTCTCCCGCCTCCCGAAGCCCAATTCCTGAAGCCCCACATCCAACGTCTGGCTGCTCGCATCTAGCACCCGACTGCCAACCCCCGACTCCCGCGTATATAACCCCACACACTGGACAAACTGATCGCCTTCCGACCACAACGAGAGCGCGCAGCTATCCACCCGCAGGGCCTCCCCTAACTGCTGGGTAATGGCGGCAAAAATCTGATCGGGGTCCAGGCTGGAGCGAATCGCCGTCGTAATCGTATTCACCAGCGATTCCCGCTGTGCCAGCGCCCGCACCCGCTCATAGGATTGGGCCTGCGCTAGGGCCAAGGCAGCTTGATCCGCCACCGTACTAATGAGGGTGACATCGGCTTCATCCCAAAAGCGTGGCTGACCACATTGGTGTAGCCCCAGGACGGCCATGAGTTCCTGGCGACAGATCAAGGGCACCAGCAAACTGGCATGAATATCCATTGCTTCGTAGATCTGCCGTAGCCCCTGGCACGTGACGAGATCAACGCCCCCAAGGGGGACCACCATCTGACACGCCGCCTCTAGTTCATCCAGGTTATGAATCCGTTGGACTTCCCGCGTCGCCCAGATCGTTTGCTGGAGGGGTGAGGGGGATACCGCCCCAGCCAGTTGGGTTGAGTGCGTGTCGGCAGGCAGTGGCTCCAGAAACGCAGCCTCCAGAGTAGCAAACTTTGCGGCTGCGGGTTGCGCTTGCCCACGCTGATAGAGGAAGGTTTCCGCCTGAAGCTGATTATCCTGACAGGGACGTAGCAAACAGTAGTCCACATCAAAGGACTGCCCCACCGCCTCCACGATCGTCTGGAGGATTTGGCGATAATCAATAGCACTGCGGATCGTATTGGTGAGGGTGTTCAGCAGCGACTCTTGGCGTAACGTCCGCGCTAACTCTTGGGTCCGTGCGCGCAAGACATTGTGGGTATCCACCGCCTGTTTCACCACCGCCTTGAGTTCCTGGTCGTCCCAGGGTTTGGTGACATACTTAAACACCCGGCCCGCGTTGATGGCTTCTACCAGATCCTCCACATCGGTATAGCCCGTGAGGATAATCCGAATGGTGTCGGGGTATTTGGTGGCTGTCAGGCTCAGGAACTCGGTCCCACTCATCATGGGCATCCGCTGATCAGAGATGATGACGGCAACGTTGCCTTCTTGCTCAAGAACTTCCAATGCCTTGGGACCACTTTCAGCCCGTAATACTTGATACTCACGGCGAAAGGTGCGGTACAGCAAATCCAGGTTGTCCGGCTCGTCGTCCACAACCAATAATTTCGGTTTTCTTGTGTCTGCTGGGGACCTCATGCACCGCTCTCCTGCTGCCAGGGCAGTCTTTAGTACTCAATCTGCCCCCTCCTCACTGCCGATGTTCAGGGGGAAGGGGCATCAAGGAGGAGTGTAGACGTTATCCGACCAGAACTGGTTTGCTCAGGCTGTCACCATCCCTGTCATCATTGTGAATACACAGAATGGTTAGGGCTGGAAACAAGTTCCCCCGGTTATCGTGGCTTAGCTGGCGCACCCCAGATTAAATTTTAATCTGAGTCTTCCCTAACCGACAGGTGTGCTCCCTCTCCCTGCGCGTTGGCCCACGACGATCGTGAAAACTTGATTTGTTATGACATTCTGGGGTTGGGCACCTCTGTCCGGACAGACCGATGAGACACCTCACCTAGGTCACACACCCCGTCGGACTCCCCTCTGAAAAATTTTTCCGGGACGCAAGAACTCTTTCATTATCATTTAATATTCTTATATAGGGGGCGATCGCAGATCATTGTTTGGTTTCGTTTGGTTTAAATGCAACCTGCGGGGGTATGGCGGCGGGGAGTTAGGCAAAGCACCCTTGACGGTATCCTTAACCTGCCCGTTTAAGCAGCTGATGGTCGCTCCTAGCATACCAACATTTCTTCCAAGCTTGTGTGACTGAGATCCTTTATTAAGACCCTAGACGAGATCGCTGACCAATTTTGGGAACATTGTGGGGCCTGCGGAACGATGCAACCTTCTCTGCCACGGGCGAGGCTGCTTGTGGACGGTTACAACATTATTGGCACCTGGCCCAGCCTACAAGCGTTGCGCGATGGGCATAATCTGCGATCGGCGCGACGGCGGCTTGTGGATATTTTGATCAATTATTCGGCCTTTCGGGGCTACGAAACCCAAGTCGTGTTTGATGCCCAATATGCCCAGGCTACCGAGGGGCGGGGCAAACACCACCGCTCGGAGCAAATGACCCATACCCTGTCGGTTCACTACACCAAATTTGGGGAAACAGCCGATTCTTTTATTGAAAAGTCGTGCTCCCGCTTTCGGCAGGATGTGCGTCGCTTTGAGCAGCGGTTGATTGTGGCCACCTCCGATCGCGCCCAGCAGTTAACGGTTGTGGGTTACGGGGCGGAGTGTCTGTCGGCAGCGCAACTAGCGGCGGATGTGGACTTGGCCCGTCAGGAGCAACACCGCAAACAACGGCCACCCCGGCGATCGCCCAATCGGCTGCTGGCCAGTCATCTCGATCCCCAGGTGCGTCAACAGTTAGCCCGCCTGCGTCGGGGCGATCGCCCTTAGCCTGGGGTGACCCGGTTGGCATGATTTTGGGCCTTGACCGATTTTTTCCCCTTAGCCCTTGCCAAAGGTTCTGTCTTGTCGCTACTATGGTTAACGCACGATCCTCAGTAGCTCAGTGGTAGAGCGGTCGGCTGTTAACCGATTGGTCGTAGGTTCGAATCCTACCTGGGGAGTTCAATTCCGAACTGTTCAATTTTGTTCCATACTGGTTTTGTAGGGGATTTGTTTGGTAGGGGCAAGTCGCGCTAGAGGCTCTAGCAGAATCCTGCCGCTTGATAGACTTGCCCCCTCAATATCGGCCAGGTCACCAGGGGATTGACTGTCACGAGAGCCGGTGGAGACAACCCGCGATCGCGCCTCGGCATAGATATCTACCTTGGCATGGATTGGCATGGATATGTATTAACGCCAACGTCATGTCAACACTCTGGTGACCTAGCAGATCGACAAGAAAATTCTGTAACGCTTGTAGTGCTGGCTCTAGCCTGCAAGGAGTGAAGTCGTTACTACGTTCGTGCAACGTCTCCGCAGGAGAAACGTTGCGAAACTTTATGTTTACTGGACTAGGACGACAAGGATTGGGCTTCCTCGATCGCCTGGGCTTCGGTGGGCAACTCTAGGCAATAGCCAGCCCCGTAGACGGTTTTGATATAGCGGGGATGGCGCGGATCGGGTTCGAGTTTGGTGCGCAGGTGGCGGATGTGGACCCGAATGGTTTCAATATCGTCATCGGGATCATAGCCCCAGACCTCCTTCAGGATTTCGCTGGGGGCCACCGTTTGGCCATGCCGTTGCAGCAAGCAATGGAGTAGTTCAAATTCCAGATGGGTGAGCTTGACCGTTTCCTCGAACCAAATGGCTTCAAACCGTTCCGGGATCAGGGTCAGGGGACCGTAGTTAAGGATTTCGCTATGTTTGGCCGCCTGGGGCAAGCGATCGGTCCGGCGCAGCAGCGCCCGAATGCGGGCCAGCATTTCCTCGACTTCAAAGGGCTTCGTCAGGTAATCATCCGCCCCGGCATTAAACCCTTCCACCTTATCCTGGGTTTGGTCTAGCGCGGTCAGCATCAGGACGGGAATATCCGCCGTGCGCTCATCCCGCCGCAGCCGTTGGCACACCGTTAAGCCATCAACCTTGGGCAGCATTAGGTCCAACATGATGAGGTCAGGGACCAGTTGTACCGCTAGGGCTTGACCCTTAATGCCATCATCAGCTCGACTGACATCATAGCCAGCCATTTCCAAGTTGACGGCCACGAGTTCTGAAATTGCCGGATCATCATCAATGACCAGTATCCGGGTCATATCAATTCACTTACCTGTTACTAGGGTTTACGTGCTCATTCAGAGAGTTGGGTTCGTAACCGCAACTTTACATAGCCGCCAGCCTGACCCAGGAGCGCGACTCCCAGACCAGGACTGAAGATACCGGCGAAACAGTCTTCAACTGCATCGTGCCAACCCCTGGTCGCGGCAGTATCGAGGACTAGAGTGCCTTAAGTTTTATCACATACCTTAAACAAAATCTATGCAATTGAACAGTATACGCAATGTCCATCAAGATTTTTTTACGTTGCTTTACGGATATTCAGGTTGGCAGACGCGCTCCGATCGCCCGATATTCCGAGGGAAGACGTTGAGCGGCGATCGCAAAATAGGCCAAAACCAACAATAGAGATGTATGAATTATAACGATTGACACTGACACCACTCCAGGACCCGGTTCCAGGCCCACCAGGGATCACGATCGCCGCTGGCCCGTTGGCTGGCTGGGTTGCTGAGATAGCCCACATGGCCCCCCTGGCGAGTCAGGCAAAGGTGGAGGGCCGGGGTGCGATCGCTGATGGCTTGTAGTTCGGGGATCAGGCTGGGATCAAACAGGGGATCATCGGCGGCGTAGAGGATAAAGGTGGGGCGCTGCAACTGGGGTAAAAAGGGTAAGGGGCTGCTGGCGGCGTAGTAGTCTGCCACACTGGCAAACCCCAGGCGGGGAATCACCAATTCCTGATCAAAGCCCCAAATACTCTGGGCACGAGCGATCGCGGCGGGATCAAGGGTGCCGGGATGGGCGGTGGCCAAGTCCTGGGCCAATTCCTGGAGCGATCGGGCGATCGCCCGCTCCAGATGGCGACCTAGGGGATGCTGCATCAGGTATTGCAGCGATCGTTGGGCGTCGAGGCTAGGGCAGACCACGGCAGCACCGCCCACATCTTCGGGACAAAGCCCTAGGGCGCGGCTGGCGGGGCTGAGATCCTGGGTCGCCTTCACGCCCCAAAGGGCCAGTTGTCCCCCCAGGGAATAGCCCACAAACCAAAAGGGCGGGGGACACCCCAAGGCTTTGGCCTGGGCCGCGATCTGCACGAAGTCTTCGCCTTCGTGGAGGCCATCGGAAGTGAGGGTGGGGGAAAGTTGGGCGGTTTTCCCATGTGCCCGCCAATCGAACAGGACCACGGCCCATCCCTGGGAAAAGGCTTTCCGCCCCAGGATATGCAGATACCACTGATTGGTGAGGCTACCGGTAATGCCGTAGGTGGCGATGATCGTGCCCTGGGGACCTTGGGGGCGATCGGGAATCGCGACTTGGCCAAAAAGGGGGACCGCCTGATCCCCTTGGAAATAGGCATCCTGGTAGGGGGGGGCTGGCTCTTGGATCTGGGTTTGCCAATGACGACCTTGCCAGAGGGCTATGTAGAGGGTCATGGCCAGACCATTGCGCAGGGCCAAGGGGGGCTGATAGCGATGGCTAAAGTCCAGGGCTAACGGTTTCCCCGTCAGGTTTCCGGTCCGGTTTCCGGCCAGGGGTGCGGATGGATCGGCAGCGATCGCGGTGGGTGACGATTGGGAGATCACGATGCGGTTACCGTAATCGTGCCGGTCATGCCAGCTTCCGTGTGGCCGGGAATGGTGCAGCGCAAGCTGTAGCGACCGGGTTTCTGGGGAATGAAGACCCATTCTGCCATCGCCCCTGGTTTGAGTTCGAGTTCGTGAATGGCCCCTTTAATTTCCACCTTGCCCGCTTCCACTTTTTGGCTCCAGATGGCATCGGCAAAATCCTTGGCGGTGAAGTAGTGTTTTTGGGGGCTGGGGTTAGTCAGCGCTAGGGTATAGCGTTTACCTGCCGTGAACTCTAGGGTATCAGGGAAAAACTTGAGTTCGCCCGTTTCGTTGCTCAGGCTGACCTCAACGGGGATCGGGGGCTGGGCGATGGGGGGGCTATTGGGTGCGGCGATCGCGATCGGGCGACTGATGCCCCAGGCCAAGGCTAGACCCAGCAGGGCTAACCCTACGCCTCGGCGCAACCGTTGCCAGAGTTGCCAGAAATGTTGCAGCAGTCTTCGGGGTGCTTGGGGTGCTTGCATAACCTGTGCCTACCTGATGGAATACTGAGCGCTTGATGTTACTGAGGGTGTTACCAATGCGGTTACTAAGGGGTTACTAAGGGGTTACTAAGGGGTTACTAAGGGGTTACTAAAGGGTTGCTAAGGTATTACTAATATAATTTTACGAAGCGTGTTATTGAGCTAATCGCGATCGTGGGCGATCGGGAAGGCGATTCGTCAGATGATGAATCCCAGGATAGCCCCAGGACCGGTTTGAGTTTACCAAAACCTCACATCACGACGCTTGCCCTAGTGAAAGCCCCTAGTCGAGGGGTTACAAATCGGCTGACATCGCCTATGGTAGGGGCAATCGGCAATTCTCGATCTTCCCCACCATTCTTCTTCACCATTCTTCCCCACACGTCCAATATGGATGATGCACAACACTCCCCCGCCACGGGTCCGGTGACCTTAGTCATCTCAGAAATGGTTAAGCCGGACCAAATCCGCGACTATGAGGCTTGGGTGGCGGGAATTAATCAGGCCGTACAACAAGCTGAGGGGTTCTTGGGCGTTGATGTGATTCGTCCGCGCGAACATGGTTATCCCGAATATGTCATTATCGTCAAATTTGATCACTACCCTCACCTACGCACCTGGCTAGCGTCTGCCACCTACCAGGCATGGATCAAAAAATCTGAACCGTTTATTGTCAGTCGATCGCGGCAGCAGTTACCCAGCGGGGTGGAGATCTGGTTTAATTTACCCCCCAGTCGATACACCTTTGGCGTCGCGAAGCTATCGTCGGCCTTATCCCAACCGCCCTATTACAAAAAAGTGGTGCTGGGGGTATTGTCGGTCTACCCCCTAATTTTGCTGGCGGATTGGCTCCTGGGGCCGCTGCTGCAAGGTATCCCTCCCCGCTTGGGTTTATTAATTTCGGTCATCTTTGTCTCGGCTTTGCTCACCTATCCGGTGATGCCTTGGCTAACCCAATCGCTCAGTTTTTGGCTATACCCGTCTCAGCCCCGATAAACCCAAGGGGTGTTCCGGGGTTAACTCACTTTGCCAAGCGTTCTGGAATTAAAAGCTTTGGCAAGTCCGTAAGGTCCGAGCGCAAGGTCTGAGCGCAACCTTGGGGGAGGCCCGATCAATTAACCTGACTGATAGCCTCCTCCGGCCCCACGATCGACAAATAGGGTTCGCCGAAGACGCGACAAGCTACCCGTTGGACATCCTCAATGGTGACGGCCTGCACCGCCACCTGGAATTGACGATCGAAGTCGATGCCTAAACCGAGGATCTCATACCAGCCGTAGATTTGGGCGATCTGGGCGTTGCTTTGTTTGCCTAGGGCGTATTGGCCCAGCATTTTGTTTTTGGCCACCTGGAGGGCATCGGCAGTCAGGGGCACCGTGCGTAGGCGTTCGAGTTCCCCCCGCAGCCCCGCGATCGCCTGGTCCGTATTGGCCGGGGCAGTGCCCATATAGGCAACAAACTGGGAGGGATCAAGGCGGGTGGGGTAGAGGCTGGAAACCGAATAGGCGAGGCCCCGTTTTTCCCGCAATTCCACAAACAACCGGCTGGAGAGGCCATTGCCCAGATAGGTGTTGATTAACTTTAGGGGAATATAGTCGGGGTCCTGCACCGGGGGAGCCAGATGACCGACGAGGACCGCCGCTTGCTGGGTATCCTGGACCGTGGTGACCGGACGCGGCTGGGGAACCGGCGTAGGTAAATCCAGGTTGGGGAGGGGGGTGTCGGGACGGGACCAGTCGCCAAAGACAGCTTCCACTAGGGCGATCGCCGCCTCAGGTTGAATCTGGCCGCACAGGCTGACGACTAAATTATCGGGCCGGAAGTAGGTCTGGTGAAAGGTGTGGAGGTGTGCCTGTGTCAGTTGGGCCATTGTGGCCTCGGTACCCATGCCTTCAAAGGCGTAGGGATGCTCCCCATACAGGGCGCGGCGCAGTTGTTCAAAGGCAACCGCAAAGGGCTGTTCCCGCAGCGATCGCAAACTTCGCAGGGCTAGTCGCCGCTCCAGGTCCACCTCCGACTCTGGGAAAGCGGGCGATCGCAGTAATTCCCCCGCTAGGTGCAAGATATCGGCAAAGTCCGCCGTTACCGTCTTCACCCGCAGCAGGAAAAAGTCGGCATCATTGTCAGCCCCCAGGCTTGCCCCCACCGACTCGACCTGTTCGGCAATCTCCAGCGAGGTGCGTTTCTGAGTGCCCTTGGTCAGGACAGATGCCAGGAGGTAGGACACCCCCGCTTGGGCGATCGGCTCATAGCGATTCCCCGCCCGCAGGAAGCACCGAGCCGCCACAATATCAGCGGTAGGATTTTCCCCCACCAGCACCACCACCCCATTGGCAAGGGTGACCCGCTGGAGCGGGAAGGAGGCTGATTGCGGGGTTGGGGTAGGAGCCGGGAGCGGGATAGACACAGATTGTAGAGTCATGCAGGTTTTAGGATAATGCAGGCTTCAGGTCATGCAGGCTTCAGGTCATGTAGACTTTAGGTCATGCAGGCTTCAGGTCATGCAGGCTTCAGAACAGTCACCGCATAGCGATCGCCCGTGAGATAGCGCTGGGCTAGCTGTTGCAAGTCCTCACGTTCAAACGCACGGATATAGGTAGGGTAGGCGATCGCTGCTTCTGGTTGGGCGATCGTGCTGTAGTAGCCGTAGAGATTGGCCAGTTGACTGGGAGTTTCCAGGGAGAAAATATGCTGGTTACAGAGCAGCCGTTGCGCCCGTTGTAGCTCCGCGAGCGTGGGCGGCTCGGTCACCAATTGGGCCAGGTGGCGCTGAATTTCTGCTTCGACGGTGGCTAGGTCCGCCGCTTCCAACCAAGCCGAAATCATAAAGACGCTGGAGTCCTTTTGCAGCATCAGATGACAGTTAATGTCCTGCACCAGTTGCCGTTCCTCACGCAAGTCCCGCACCAGGCGCGAACTGCGGCCATCACTCAAGAGGGCGGCGAGCAAATCCAAGCCATAGGCATCGACCAGATTATCCGTTCCCGGCCCCACCCAGGCCATCAGCAAGCGGGCCTGTTCCAACCGGGGCAGGGCCAAAACCTGACGGCGAATGTCGGTGAGGGGTGGCTCCGGCGCAATGCTCACCACTGGGGCGGAAGTCGGCGCCATATCTCCAGGGAGGCCCCCCCGGTGAGGGGCGGCGATAGCTTCGCGACGCCGAAGGCGTATCGCGTCTGGCATGTCCACGGGCGGTGCTAGGGCGATCGGGTCAGCAAAGCTTTGTTGGATGGCCTCTAGGGCTGCCGCCTGGGCAACATCCCCGGTTACCACCACGGTCATATTGCTGGGGTAATAATGGGTCCGGTGGAAAGTTTGCATTTCCTGGGGGGAGTAGCGCCGCAACTGATCGGCAGTCCCCAGCACCGGACGGCGGTAGGGATGGTGTTGATAGACCGTCTGCATCAAGGCTTGAAACCCAACCCAATCGGGATCATCGTCGGCCTGACGGATTTCCTCCAGCACCACCTCCCGTTCGCGATCGAACTCATCGGCGGGAATCGCGGCATTCATCAACAACTCCGCCAGGTAGGGCAGAGTCGCGGCAAAGTCTGGGGCAGCGGTAGTCAGGTAATAGTGGGCAAAATCATGGCTGGTGGCCGCATTGCTCATACTGCCACGACTTTCCACCACGTAGTCGAAATATCCAGGGGGAATCTGTTGGGTCCCCTTAAAGATCATGTGTTCCAGGAAATGGGCCATCCCGGACCACTCATCCGGTTCAACGATCGCCCCGGCCTTCACCCAGACATCCACCACGACCACTGGCATCGCCAGGGGTTGGTGAATCACCGTCAAACCACTGTCTAGCTGGCAAACAGTAGCGGGGAAGGGAGGCGTTGAGAGTGTGTTAACCAACGGATGCGCCTAGGCCAGTATTGGGAAGTTAGAAGAAGTGAGTGGGAAGTTAGCGAACGGAAAACCCTAGGATGATTGGGGGAGAACACAGTGCGACGAGGACACTATTCTACCGAGAAACTCAGAAACGCTTTTGCAATATAGCGTCTGAGGATTTTGTGTCTAATCAAGTTGAGTGTTCCCCTAAGGGAGGGTGGTTCCCCGCAGCGCCGTCTTACCTCAGTCTTCGACCTGGGTAAACCAGGTGGGTACCAAAGGACCGATTTTAGGTTTCCGAGTCGAGGCTCGGTTTACGGCCATCAGCCGCATGGCTCCCGTGTAGACAAGACTGTAGATCGTAAAACAGTATTGGCAGTCACCAACGCCGCAGTAGAACCTTGTTCCCCATTGTAATGACTTTTCGGCCAACCCTGGTAATGTCAGTGACACTTTGGGTACGGGAGCGATCGCCATCGGGCCGTGGAAAGGTTGCTGTACTTCTCTTGTGGGGTAGGCATCCTGCCTGCCAGGCAACTTAATTAGCTCCCCTTCGCCCCTGATGGGGCAGGCATCCTGCCTGCCAGGCAGCTTAATTAGCTCCCCTTCGCCCCTGGTGGGAGAAGGGGCTGGGGGATGAGGGGGAGAGCGGGAATGCGTCCATTTGGTTTAGATCGTGGGCAACACCTGCCGAACTTGCTCAGTGGTAAGCCGATCGGTGACCGTCGCAGCCCCAATCTGGGTGGGTAGGACAAACCGCACCTTGCCGTCTTTGACTTTCTTATCGGTCTGGAGGCTAGCCAGAATCGCCTCTGGACCCAGCCCTGGGGGAATTTGCGTGGGTAACCCTGCTTTTTTAATCAAGGCCAACTGGCGATCGGCCTCTGCCGCTGTCCAGAACCCGGCAGCCACCGCCAATTGTCCCGCTGCCACCATCCCGATCGCGACCGCTTCCCCATGATTCACCTGACGATAGCCCGTAAGACTTTCCACCGCATGGCCGATCGTATGGCCATAGTTGAGGATGGCCCGTAACCCGCCCTCCTTCTCGTCCTGGCTGACCACCGCGGCCTTGGCCTGACAGGAGCGGATCAGGCATTCCTCCAGCGGGGAGTAGGCCTTCCCAGCCATGCTAGGGCCGTGCTGTCCTGGGGGGACCGTTGCCAACGCCCGATGCTGGTCCAGCCGGGGCCATTGCTCTAGCCGCTCGAACAAGCCCGCATCCCAGATCACACCGTACTTAATGACCTCTGCCATCGCCGCCCGAAATTCCCGCACGGGGAGGGTGGCTAAGACATCCGGATCGATCACAACCAAGCGGGGTTGGTGAAAGGCTCCGATCAGGTTTTTGCCCTGGGGATGGTTGACCCCGGTTTTCCCCCCGATCGCCGCATCCACCATCGCCAATAAGCTGGTGGGCACCTGGACCACATTAATCCCCCGCAGCCAGGTCGCTGCTGCAAAGCCCGCCATATCGCCAATTACGCCTCCCCCTAGGGCGACGATCGTGGACGATCGCTCCAGCCGGTTGGCCAGGGCCGCATCGTAGATCTTTTGCACCGACTTCAGGGTTTTGTAGCGTTCTCCCGCTGGCAGCAAACAGTGGCTCACCCCAAAGCCCGCTTTCGTGAGTGATGTGACCAGGCGATCGCCATAGTGCTTGAAAATGACTGGATTGGACACCACCAGCACCTTTTTCCCTAGCTTCAAGGGCGGTTCCTGTGGTGGCGGCGATGGCACTGGGGCAGGGAGTTTACCCACCGGGGTATCCGTTAACCAGGCACCAATGGCATCAAGGCTACCGGGGGCGATCAGAATATTGTAGGACTGGGGACCTAGGTGAACACGAATAATCGAGGGCATGGTGGCGCAATTTGCGAGGCGTTCACGCCGTGTTGCCAACAGCGCAGCACGACGGAGCGGGTGAACAGGGGTAACGATTTCCCGTTGGGAACGCTACGCGAATAGGTTACTGGAGCCGGGTGTGGATTGTGTCCCAGCGCTCAGTCACCCACCGCAGGCTGTATTTTACTTCAGTGAATCCCCAAGCGATCGCGCTGGTAAACCCCGATCGGGGATACGCAGTAAGCTTGAGGGGGCGAAAGCCCAATGCAACTTTGACCCCTGTCTTAGGATAGGAGTTGCTTGTATTCAGTAGTATGAACAGCAAACCCTACCTCCTACGCCTGATCATTGATGAGGGGACCCCGCTCGTCCTTGTCACCGTTTATCGCACTATAGCAATCCCAGATGATTCATGAGAGAAGCCAATCCTATATCTACTGATAGAGATTCACTATGTCCCTTCCCATTCTCATAAATGACTTGGGATTGCTATAGCAAAATTCAAAAATATTGGAGAGAGCAATGAAAATTACCTATGACCCCAGCGTTGACATTCTGCGAATTATCCTCGATGACACTGAAATCGACGAAAGCGGTGAGGATGTTGAGGGCATCATTATGGACTACGACACCACTGGCAAACTGGTTGGTATTGAAATCTTGGACGCTTCCCAACGGGTTGATAATCCCTACGTCATGAGCTATGCCGTTACTACACCGAAAAGATGAGAGGAACTTATGACATCTCCCCACCCCAGTAAATAACGCCTCATCAGTTGTCCTCCCCGAAGGAATTTCAAGTGATATCCAAATTGGTTCAGAACCCTTGGAGATGCCCAAGCTTATGTCGATCATGCACGGCAAGAGAAGTGGGATTAGGCAAACCGGGCTAATGCGCTGCGAGTTGCCGTCCGTCTAGCGCCCATTATCAGGCCAAAACCGTTAAAGTGAATGAGTAAGCAGGCGATCGGGGTAACGAGTTATTAGTCGTGCAAGATCTTGTATCACTCAAGCCATGAAGTTAAGGGATCAAGTAGATGCGCTTTGGATCGATCCGCGCAAGTTCACCGACTATGTGCTGTCCCCAACTAATCCCCAAGGCAAAGACAAAGCCCTCATGTTTGAGCAACACTTAGGCTATACCCAAGATAACCACCAATCTCTCCTCGACCAAATTCGAGCACAAGCCCTAGAGGCAGAAGCAATCCCCCAAACAGTCGATCAGTACGGCCAGCGCTATCAAATTGATCTCAAAATCCGGGGTATCTCCTCCCACCAACAGGAAACCGTCCGCACCGGCTGGATTATTCCCCCCAAGGCCAACTACGCAAGACTGATCACCGCTTATATCAAGAGACAGCCATGATTACCCCAGAACCCTTTGATATCGTAGAACTCCTGGTTAACCTGCCAGAGCATAACCTGTTTGTCGGTGCCCAGGGGGCGATCGTTGAGCGTTACAGTGACCAAGACTTTGAGGTGGAATTCTCTAACGACAGTGGCGAAACCCTAGCCCTCTGTACCCTACCGAGTCAAAGCTTTATCGTGGTTTGGCAGTCTGCCACCCAGCAATGGGTGAGTGTATCCGAAAAAATTGCCGAAATTATCAACCAAATGCCCGAACGTCAGCAAGAAGAAATCCTCAACTATGCCCGCTTCCTCTACCAAAAAACTTAGAGCTGCACCTTACCCACCCTAGCGATTGACCATCACCATGTCCAGAGTCACCATCATTCAGCCCGACCAGTCCTACACCTTTGCCGACTACTTCAAACTCAACTTCGCTCCCCAGGATATTCTGGCCCACTTTGGCCTTGCCCTTCAGCGCCAATCCCTACGCTTTACTCCCTATCCTGGTGTCCTCAATCGTCTCACTGACCTCAAAACCCGCATTGAAGAAAGTCTTCCCCGCCTCAGTCTCACTAGCGAGATGGCCCGCCGGGAATTCCTCATCGCCCCCGTGCTGATGGACGTGTTGCACTACACCCAGGCGACCCTGAACGTCGAGTATCCCGTTGCCGTTAGCCACCAACTCAAGGGTTCGCTGGACTATTTGCTGCAAAATCATCAAACCCTGCTGGTGATTGAGGCTAAAAATGAAGATCTGGAACGGGGATTTTTACAACTCGCGATCGAACTCATTGCCCTAGAGCAGTGGCTTGACCCCGACCAACCCATCCTGTATGGTGCCGTTTCGACGGGTAATATTTGGCAGTTTGGTCAATTCGATCGTCAACAACGCCAAGTGACCCAAGACCTCAACCTCTATCGCGTCCCCGCCGACCTTGAAGCCCTACTCCGCATCCTTGTCAACCTCCTGACCCCTTAATTCACCTTAAACCCAAACTGGAGACACCCCCATGACATCCCCCCACCCCAGTAAAGAACGCCTCATCCAGGAAATCGAGACGCTGCCGGATACCCTAGTCAGTGAAGCTCTAGATTTCATCACCTTTATCAAATCTCGCCATCCGCAGCCTCCTGTCATCCCCCCCAGTCAGGTGCGATCGCCAGCCGAAAAAAAACAACTGATCCAAGCGAGCCAGGCTGGTAAGTATGCCTCTACCCGCGAAGAACGCCTAGCCTACAGCCAGACTGCAAGAGGCCGTTTTGCCCATCTGCCTAACAGTAGCGACGCTTTTGCTCAGCGTAAGCAAGCCGAAATTGACTGGGAAGATCGCGATCGATGAATACCCCGTCTGAATTCTCAAACCGTCCGATCAACGATGTCCAAAAGTAAATTAAACAATGAACTATCGAATCTACATGGATGTTTGTTGCCTCAGCCGTCCACTGGACGATTTAGAGCAAGCACGTATCCGTTTGGAAGCTGAAGCCATCACTGAAATCATTCAGAATTGCGAAGTAGGAACCTGGACACTGGTCAATAGTGATATCATTGAATTTGAGGTCAATCGACACTCAGACACCTTCAAAAAAGAATTAACTGGTGCTATTTTAGCTAAGGCAAAAGCTTACATCACAACAAGTGTAGAAATTATGCATAGAGCAGACGATCTTATGAAATTAAGCTTTAAGTTCCATGATGCCCTGCACTTAGCCTTTGCTGAATCTGGTGCAGTTGACGTTTTTCTCACGACTGACGATCGTTTACTAAGAAAGGCACAGCAAAATCTCAATTCCATCAAGATAAAAGTTGAAAACCCAGTGATTTGGCTAATTAGTACCCTACACAACGAGGTAGATACCCATGAAACAAACGGAAATTAGACAGCGGGGATATCAAGCACTCATTGATGCCCTTGGGATTGCCAATACCCTGCGATTCTTACAACAGCTTGGCGTTGGCTATGGCAACTATACCCAAGAACGACACCAATGGCTTGACCAACTTACAATGGAGGATTTTCAGGAATTCGTGCGGCAAAAATCTTCTGAACCCAACCCCTAACCAGACTCATCCGCCAAGTCCATGACCTAGACCTACGAAGTCGATACCCCGATCCTCAACTCCCCCTGCGATCGCCCCGATCGCGCAGCGTCCCCAAGGGGGAATCGCGTAGCGTCTCCCCTGCTCCCTAACTCCCCTGCTCCAACCGCGATCGCGTAGCGTCTCCCCTGGAGAATCGTGCCCCGTGCCTACCTGCCCACAACGCAGGTGACCTTCAATTTCTACAGTAGTCTCTATCAATGAGGAGAAAACAAGCTATGTGTTCAGAGCAGAAGTCCAAAAACGATGGATGCACATGGGAAAATATCACAGATGCTATCTTTATCTGGGGATTTTCAGCCTTACTTCTTATCATATTGATATTAGCCGTCATTGCTCCTAATGCTAATTTGCCCCGAATATGGGAAAAGTCTCAGCTTACCCCAACTAATAATCAGCCTATCGCTAAAAATCAGCGGATCTCTAGTATTACCGAGGAATATGAAGGAGAATACTCAGAAGACAAATCTAAGATAGCTAAGACTACGATCACAACGGCAACTCCGAAAACCCTCTGGGACTTGTTCAGCGTAGCAGGTGTACCACTTGCATTGGTAGTTCTAGGTTTTATCCTCCAAAAGATACAGAGCGATCGCGATGAGAAGGCAGCACAGATCCAGCGCGATCGCGATGAGGAAGCCGCGAAAGAAGAAATCCTGCAAACCTACTTCGATCGCTTGTCCGTACTTTTGATTGATCGCAACTTATTAACGATCGCAGCAAAGGTCTACCCCCCTGACTCTAAGTCCTCATCTGGAGCAACCCCGGATAAAGAGGCATCTACGCCCTTACCTGAAGCAACGCCGGAAGAGAAACAGCTATTAGAATCCTCAAGAGATCTGATCCGAGCAAGAACATTGTCTGTCCTGCGCAGGTTCGAGAATGATTCAAAGCGAAAAACTATTGTCATTCGCTTCTTAGATGATGCGGGAATCCTTAGTGGGTTACGGCTTGACCTTAGCAATGCTGATCTGAGGGATACTGACCTCAGTGGTCTCAACTGCAAATATATCCGATTAAATCACGCTGATCTCTCCAACGTTACCGCAGAATCAACTAATTTTGAGCATGCTGAGATCATGGCAGCTAAATTCAACAAGGCCAAACTTAGTGATGCTAATTTTAGTTACGCCAACCTAATGGGTGCCACACTTACAAATTCAACACTCACTAATGCTGTTCTTAATAATTCTATTCTAGGTATTCTCCTAACTGGGAAGTTTGTTCAAAGCCAAGAGAAATTAGAATCTACTGACAAGGTTATGCGTAGTACCGACCTCAGTGGTGCTGATCTCAGTGGTGCCGACCTCAGTGGTGCCATTTTACTAGCCGTTGATCTTCGTTGTGATGATCCAAACACGCGAGCTACCCTAGGACAGTTGAAACAATTGAGCGGATCAGTATTACTGTACAACGTTAACCTCCCTGAAGGAATTAACTTTGACCTTCCTGAAGGAATTGAAAAGAACTCAAATATCAACCGAGATCCCCTATCAAAAATCTTGTATGAACGATATCCAAATTGGTTCAGAAACATTGAAGCTGCCCGGTTTTATGTCGATAAGGCACGGCAAAAGAAGTGGGATTAGGTAAACCGGGCTAAAGTGCTGCGGGTTGCCGTCCGGCTAGCGCCCGACTGTCCTATCCCAACTTGACAGCGATCGGTCACCTTGAGAGGCGATTCTCCGGGGGAGACGCTACGAGATCGGTAAGTGAGACGGCGGAACTGAAGAGGTGCGGGCGTTGCGGTTGCGGTTGGGGCTAACTCAGGAACGGATCGGGGGAAGTAGGAGAGTTAATCGATACGCCTTCGGCATCGCGAAGCGATCGGCTCAAGGCTGGAGGAACCCCGATTAAGTTGGCACGCTCAAGGGTAATCTGCAAGGCTGTGGAGTGCTTGTTTGATGACTTATTGGTAGAACATTTGACCTAAACCCAGATGCCGCCTTGCTAGACGGCATTTTAATAGCCGTGCCAACATACTCCAGTGAATGGTTCAATAGGAGTAAAGATGTGTTTTGGTGAATGGCTATGGCGTTATCCGGTGTATTGGCCTATGGGCTGTTTCTGAGTATGGCAATGGGCACCGCCCTCGCCCTGTTCTTTGGGTTGAAGGCTGTCAAATTGATCTAGTTGCCGGTCTAATAGACTTCAAATTTCACCGCAAAGCGACTGGCCTGGGTCGTCGAGAGTTCGATCATGTAGTCACCAGCCTGGGGCAGTCGGGTTTGCCAACTTTTGCTACTGGCCCCGCTTTGGGCTACGCCCCCAGCAGGAATCTTGCCGAGATACTGACCGTTGGGCGCGATCGTGCGCACCTCGATCGTCCCCAATAGCACCTGAATCACCAGGAGTTGTTGCGCTTGGGCGGTGAGCAAATAGCGCTGCACCTGACCGGGGGCAAGCTCTCCCGTCACCGTGGTCGTGGTTTCCCCTGGGGCAAAGCGAATCCAACCCGCCTCCGGACTGGCTAGCTGGGCTGTCGCCGGACTCAGGGCCACCTCCAGGGTGTAAGCGCCATAACCACTCACCTCAATTTGGTAGTGATCGTCGGCAGGCAGTTGCCCGGTCCAGCGCTGGGTACGATAGGCTGCCGCATCGATCGCCTGACCATTACTGTGCAAAAGATTCATCACGGCCCCCGCCCCAACCACCTGGACGGCTAACACCTGACCGGTGAGGGCCTCTAGCACATAGCGTTGACTGGCGGCCTGCTCCAGATTGCCCCGCACCAGGGTGGACACTTCCCCAGGCGCAAAACGTAACGATCGGGCCAGTTCTCCATCCATCGGCTCAGCTGGGGGGACCCGGAGCGTCGATGGCTGCGTGGGGGAAAAGGGGGGGGCATTGGGTGCAAGGGGAGCAATGGGGTTGATCGGGGGACTGATCGGGACCGCCGGGGGAGACGACGACCCATCGGGGGCTAACTCAGGACGGGCGACAACGGTGGGCTGCATTCGCGTAGCGTTCCCAACGGGAAATCGCGATCGCAGAAAGTGGTAACTAGTCCCTAGCAGACTAACCACCCCCATCAGGCCCAGCCCCAGGATCAAGGCCGGACGCAGATAGCGTTGCCAGCGTCGGGGAAGCGTTTGCGTAGCGTTCCCAACGGAAAATCGCTGGGCAAATGCCTGGACGGATTGCCACGGAGACCTTGGGCCGCGCTTGTGACTCGGAACCGGCTCATAGATGAGGGTAACCGTAGCATCCGGCAGGTCGCCAGGCGGGTGGCCAAACGCAGTCGATAGGGGGGGCGGGGTCGTCTCTGGCAATGGGGAGAAAGCCTGGGGGACGGTCCGTTCAGCCTTCCTAGGGGTCAGGAGATTCACCTCCGGGCTGGGGGGAGGGGCAGGGACCAGCGGGACCGGGGTCGATGACCCATGATCGGTAGCGGGTAACGGTGGTGACTCCGGTATCGTTGGGATACCCGATAGCTTCGCGACGCCGAAGGCGTATTGGTTGAGGTCAACCAAGACAGCCGCCGCCGATTGATAGCGATCGACCGGCTTCCAGGCCAGCATCCGTTCCAAGACCATTGCCAACGCGGGACTGATGGACTCCCTGGGCCAATGCCAGGAAAGGGTGGCCTGGTTAAATAAGTGTTCGGGATCTTGCCCGGTTAAGAGCACCAGACAGGTGGCGGCTAGGGCATAGAGATCCCCGTGGGGAGGTACGTCGATCGCATGGACCTGTTCGGGTGGCATAAAGCCCATCCGTCCGATCGGGAAGAGCGCTTGCCGCAGATAGCGAATATCCAGATCGGTAGCGGATTGCTCCGTTGCGCTTAAGCGTCGCAGGAGGCCCGCCGGTAAGGACCCAAACGTCACCAGCAACGGTTGAGTTTGGGTAATATCGATAAGATCTTGGGCACTGGGCAGGGCGGCATCCCCGTTGGGCATTGATCGGCGATCGGGCGCGGGTAGGACTTTGAAGACGATCGCATCGGGCGCGATCGTGCCCTGACACAGGTGGTGCTGGTGCAACAGGTCTAAACAGGACAGCAGGGCCGTCAACAGAGAGTAAACTTCAGTTTCAGAAAACGTCTGGCGGCGTTGGCGACGGCTGAGCAACAGTTGACGACCGGAGAAACCGGGAATGAACTCCTGCACAATAAACAATTCCCGCTCCTCCATAAAGGTTGCCCAAAACCGGGGGATACAGGGATGTTGGAGTTGATAAAGCTGATTCACCTCTTGTTGAAAATAGAGTTTGATCTCTTCTAACCTTTGAGATTTCTCTATTTTAGGCAAATGGAATTGTCGCAGGACACAGCGTTCCCCAAACCGTTCTTGATCGGACGCTAAATAGGTATATCCCCACCGTCCTTGCCCCAGGAGGCGTTGAATTAAATAGCGTTGCCGTAGGCAGGTCCCAGCGGAGAGGGGTAATTCCATCCGTGATGCGGATTTTTTGAGGGTAAATGCAGGGTAGGGGTCATCGCACTAGACCTAAGCGTATTGTCCGCAGGGTCCCAGGCAATTTCCTAGCAGGTCTGCCCCCCACAGGGTTTGATCCCCCAGGGCTAATTCCCCACCCGCGATCGTTCAGCCGGTTAACGCCATGCGATGAATGCTTGACTGTGTTGGAAAGTTAAGCGAAACTAGCATCCAATAGCAGTAACCAATCTAGAAATTGGATCATTTTATTAAGTTCTTGTGAGATTTCCGTCTCTATACTGAGAAGAGTTGCGGGTTTGCTCAACAGCCGATCATGTACTGCTCATGCACCGCTGTGGGAGCGAAACCCTGGCTGAAGGGTACGGACCCTCCTGTGCGTACCACCCCTAGGCCAAACTGTGCCCTGTTATTGCTTGCTTCAGGACGATTGCCTACTTCAAGGACTATGGAAACACTGGAATTTGTCATTTATCCGGATGGCCGTGTCGTTGAGAAAGTGACAGGGATTTCCGGGTCCTCCTGTGCTGAAGTCACAGCGGCGATCGAAGCGCAATTGGGGCAGGTGCTCAGTCAGGAAACAACGGCTGAGTATTTCGCTGAGGTTTCCCAGTCTGCTGCGCCCACCGTGGCCCAAGCCATGTACGGCCAGTGGTAAGGCGTTGGTGATTGGGACATGATTGGCGGCTCCGTGGCAGGCAAGATGCCTATCCCACTATGGCAGGCAGGATGCCTACCCCACGTATGACTTTTTGTTCTCCTGAGTCTTGTTAACCCTAGTCAATATCGAGTATCCAAGCAGCCATGTCACACTTTAGCAACATCAAAACCCAAATCCGCAATCTGGAATCCCTGCAAACGGCCCTGACTGATCTGGGGATTGACTGGAAGAGCGGTCCCCAGTCGGTGCGGGGCTACCAGGGCCAAACGACGACGGCGGAAGTGACGATTCCCCAGGACAATGGCTATGACATCGGGTTCCGTTGGAACGGTCAAGAGTACGAGTTGGTCGCCGATTTGCAATTTTGGAAGCAAGCTTGGTCCGTCGATCGCTTCCTGAGCCTGGTGAAGCAACGCTATGCCTATCAGACCGTCCTCACCACCACGGCGGAACAAGGGTTCCAGGTGAGTGAACAGGAATACAATCAAGATGGTTCGATCCGCCTCGTCGTCCAACGCTGGCAAGGTTAAGCCAATCAGGTAATCTCGATAAATAGTGCAGTAAATAGTGCAGTGTGGGATAGTCGTCCCGACTGTCCCCGGCGCCAATCGCCGGTGCCAACTCCGTGCCAAGCCCATGCCAAGTCTGCACCAAGCTGATGCTAAGTCTGTGCAAATTGTAATCCTAGGAGCCAGTCCGGATGTCTGATGTTAGCCCTGCGCATGGCTATCCTCACGTCGCTGAAATCGCTGCATCGGAGCGAACAGGCTTCGAGCCGGAGTTGGGCAGTGAGTACCAGGCGGCTGCAAACCGCACTGGGTTAGAGCCGGAACTGGGGGGGGCATTCCGCCAGAAGGGTGTTTATGTGGACGAAATTACCTGTATTGGTTGCAAGCACTGTGCCCATGTGGCCCGCAATACCTTCTACATTGAGCCAGAGTATGGCCGATCGCGGGTAGTGCGCCAGGATGGGGACCCAGAGGCGCTGATTCAAGAGGCGATCGATACCTGTCCCGTGGACTGTATCCATTGGGTGAACTATACCGAACTGAAGCAATTAGAAGCTGAACGCCAGTACCAAGTGGTCCCGATCGCGGGGTTCCCGATCGATCAGGCTGTAGTCCGTTCCCAAATGCGCAAGATTCGCACGCGCGACAGCTTCGCGACACCAAAGGCGTATCGGCGTTCCTAGGGGGCTATCAGCCGTAAACTTGAGAGTTGCCGATAAACGCTCAAATCCTTCGACAGAGAAGCTCTCTCCGGTTCTTCGATAAACTCAGGTTCTTCGACAGAGCTTCAGGATCACCGGGGAAAGAAGCTGTTTCTCCGAGGGAGACGCTACACGAACGGGCTGAGCCAGTCACGAGCAATCATTTTAAGCTTGACAGCCCCCTAGGCCCGAAACTGTTCGGTCATCCGTTGCATGGCCGTCACAACATTGTCCCGGCTGTTAAAGGCCGAGATGCGGAAATAGCCCTCGCCCGCTGCACCAAAACCGGAGCCGGGAGTGCCCACCACATGGCAGGTCTGCAGTAACTTGTCGAAGAAATCCCAACTGGAGAGGCCCTGGGGCGTTTTCACCCAGATATAGGGGGCATTAACGCCACCATACACGGCAAAACCAGCGGCAGTTAACTGTTCACGGATAATCTGGGCGTTTTCTAAATAGAAATTCACCAGTGCCTTGACTTGGGCTTGCCCTGCCTCGGAATACACCGCCTCCGCCCCCCGCTGCACAATGTACGAAACGCCGTTAAATTTGGTGGATTGGCGACGATTCCACAATTGCCAGAGGGCAACCTCAGAACCGTCCGCTGCCTTGGCAGTGAGCGATCGCGGCACAACGGTGAAGGCACAGCGCGTACCCGTAAACCCGGCATTTTTCGAGAAAGAGCGAAACTCGATCGCGCAGTTGCGGGCACCCTCAATCTCGTAAATCGAGTGGGGAATCGCCGGATCGGTAATAAAGGCTTCGTAGGCGGCATCAAACAGCAAAATCGAGCCATGTGCCTGGGCATAGTCCACCCAGGATTGGAGGTATGCCTTGGTGGCCACGGCTCCGGTGGGATTGTTGGGGAAACACAGGTAGATCAGATCCACCTGTTGGGTGGGCAGGGCGGCGGTAAAGTCGTTCTCGGCGGTAATCGGCAAATAGACAAGCCCCTCGTATTCACTGTTGTCCTTAATGGGACCCGTGTTGCCCGCCATGACGTTGGTATCCACGTAGACGGGGTAGACGGGATCAGTGACGGCGATCGTATTGTTCCTGCCAAAAATATCGAGAATATTCCCGGTATCACACTTAGAACCGTCGGAAATAAAAATCTCAGCCGCATCAATCTCACAGCCCCGCGATTGGAAATCATGGGTTGCAATTTTCTCCCGCAGCCAAGCGTAACCTTGCTCTGGGCCATAGCCCTTAAAGGTTTGACGATCGCCCATGTCGGCTACGGCCTGAATCATCGCTGTCCGGCAAGCCTCCGGGAGTGGTTCTGTCACATCGCCAATGCCCAGACGAATGATGGGGGCCTCTGGGTTGGTCTCGGCAAAGGCATTCACCCGACGGGCAATTTCGGGAAACAGGTAACCGGCTTTCAGTTTGAGGTAGTTGTCGTTGATCGTCGCCATAGCGGATGATGACCAAAAAAGGGTGCGGTTTCTAGCATAGAGAGACAGGTGACCCCTGGTAAATACCTGGAAGGGATTCATCCCTGGCTGAATCGGACGAACCCGCTAAACTAGGGACACTCCCCCGTCGTCTCAGGTCGCCCTATCCAGCGTGCACAGGCAAAAGCGTGAATATCAGCCGTAAATAGGCGATTGTTATGAATCAGGTTGATACCGACTTACTGGTTATTGCGATTTATGTGATTTCGGTGGTTCTGGTCCTTTCGATCAAGAATCCCCTCAATGTCAAATTCGAGAAGAATGCCTTTACTGAATACAAAGACAAATTAGGCATTGCGATCGATATTAGCTTTGAGAAGCTAGATGGTCAATACCAAGCAAAAGATAAGATTACAAAATTGAGAATAAAAATTGAGAATAAATCCCTAGAAGATGCGATTAGGATTGATTGGGATAAGAGTAGTTTTGTTGATGTCAATGGTGAAGTTCATCGGATTGTCCGATCGCCGATCGGCTTAGATCCGGATGCCAATAAGACTGCTAATGTGAGCCTTGTTCCTCCTACTCAAAAGTATCCTGCCGATTTGATCACGGAAGATATTGTTAAAAAGTCAGATACCCCTTTGATCGATCTGGAAAAATTAAAATCGGGCAAATTTCCCTATCGATTTTCTCTATGGTTATTTACGGAAGTATTTAATGTCTATTTGAAAGAGAGCAAGCCCAGAGTTTGTATTTTAGATTGTCGATTTACCATTAGCGAAACGCCCTTCCAATGGTCAGATATTTTCAAACTACCCAAGCGTTAAGTCAATGTCGTCCGCAAGCCTACAGCCTTTTCTCGACTGACGCAGCAGAATTCTCCCCCTCAAAAATTCTCCCATCAAAAAACGAGCCGCCGCCAAACCTGAAAGCAGCGAGAACAGGTCGGTGGCCAACGATCGCTCGCCTCGCCCAATTGCTTCGCCGCCGTTACTGTTCGCTGCCGTTACTGTTTGCCGCCACCTCAACCCTCTGCGTCCCCCCCACTGGCCTCTGCGGGGGGCTGCCACGCCCCTAACCCATTTGCCTTGCGCCAGCGACTATGGTCTACCTGAAGCAGCGCGATCGCCGTTTCAAAACTATCCACACACTTGGGAATCGAGAGATCGGCGGGATCGGCCATCGTTGGGGTTGTCGCCAGCATATATTGCTCAGCCCAGCTTGCCAGATCCGCCCACATCTGCCCAATCAAAATAAAGGGGGTATTCCGCAGTTGCCGCACCTGGAGTAATTGCCAGATCATTAGCGCTTCTAGCGTCGTACCAATGCCGCCAGGAACCACGACAAAGGCATCGGAAATCAGGACAAAATGGTGCAAGCGTGAGAAAAAGGTTTGATGGCAGTAGAGTTGCTCCACAAAGGGATTGGTCGCCTGCTCAAAATCCAGATCCACGCGAATCCCGATCGATTGCGTTAAATCCTGGGGGTCCGCCAGGACACTGCCCTCATTCGCCGCCTGCATCAAACCGGGACCGCCCCCCGTGACAATATCGCAGCCCATACGAGTGAGTTCACTGGCCAAATGACGCACGCCTTTGTAGAACGGGTCATGGGGATGCATTCGGGCTGAGCCAAAAATGGTAACGCGATATCGCTCCTGTTTCGGCGGTCGAATCCGCGTTAAATTATTGACCACTTCCCACAGGCCCAAGACGGCCTCCTGGACGATCGCAAAGGCAGCATCCCCTTCCCCGATCGACACGGAATGAGAAGGGGCAGCCGGACAGTGATTAGAATTGGAGGGTCGATCAGACGGTCGATCAGACGATGACGGGTTCACGGGTAACAGACCAAGCAGAGGGATGGCAACGCGATCGCGTCAGATCAAAACAGCAATTAAAACGGGCTGGGATAAAACCGGAGAGAATAAAACAGGAGGGATAAAAGGGGATCAAATAGTATGAATGCGATCGGGGATTATACAAGTCTCGAATGTACCCAAAACGCGCAATCACGAACCGAATACGGATAGATAACATGAGGACAATCGAGCGCAGATAGTGGCAACTTCAGCCGTCACCACGACCAGATAGCCGGTCGTAAAAACTTTGAGTATTCAACCGCGATCGCCGCCAGTCCCGCCGATCGCTTGCAACTATCCTAACAGGTAGCCGGTTGCACTTGGAGAAAGGCTTGAATTTGCTGGAGATAGGCGGCGGGATCTTCCAACATGGGGAAATGGGCCGTTTGGGGCATCACCGCAAAGGTAATGCGATCGCTCAGGGCGGCGGCTTTATGTCCCATCTCTGCCGGGATAATTTGATCGTACTCGCCCGCAATCAACAGGGTCGGCACTGCCAACTGGGCGAATTCCTGGGGCATGGTATAGGCCGCCTGTTCACTCACCGCCGTCAGCATCATCCCCAGGGCGGCTTCGTAGTCCGCCATCAGAAAATCCTCCAGGAACGCAACCTGTAGCGCTTTTGCCAGGGGCCGATGGAGGAAACGGGCCATAAAGAGCCGCTCAATCCCCGGAATCTTCACCAGCCAACGGGGGCGGAACTGGACCACATACCCGCCAAAGCGATGAAAGGCCGCAAAGGCTTGGGCATCATACTCAAAAATACCGTTACAGGTGAGAATCGCCCGCTCGACCCGATCGCCATAGCGATTCAAAAACAAGAGCGCGATCGAGGCTCCGGTGGAATGGGCCTGGATATAAACGCGATCGATCCCTAGCTCAGTGAGCAGGCTGTACAAATCCTCAACATAGGTTGCCAGGGCATAGCGTTCCGCCAGTTCGGCGCGATCGACCGTTCCCGAGCCAACCCCGTTCGACGGCAGACAACTTTGACCAAAGCCGCGTAAATCGTAAAGCAAACAGTCAAACTGGGGGGCGAGGGCCTGGGCCGTACTTTGCCAGTAGCGACAGGACCCACCCCAGCCGTGGAGAAAAACCATGACCGGCTTGCCCGTGCGTTCATGCGCCGCCGCTGTGGTAATCCACTCGTAGTAGTGGCTAACGTTGCGAACCTGAAGATAGGCCATGCGATTGCGGCAGAGTAACTAGGCAGATTCAGGCTTGGGGAGCGAAGACGGGTGGAGCAAGAGGTCAGCAGTCGATCGCTTCTCGACCATCTCACGGGTAATGGTGCAGCGGGTAACATCCTTACGCGACGGCAGTTCGTACATCACCTCTAGCATTAATTCTTCGACAATGCCCCGCAGTGCCCGCGCCCCCGTCTTGCGGCGATAGGCTTCCCGTGCGATCGCCCGCACCGCCTCTTGCTTGAACTCCAACTGCACACTGTCCATCTTCATCAGTTTTTGGAACTGCTTCACCAGGGCATTGCGCGGCTGGGTCAAGATCGCCACTAGGGCCTCTTCGTCCAGCGGGTTGAGCACCGCCGTCATCGGAATTCGGCCAATAAACTCCGGAATCATGCCGTATTTGACCAGATCCTCCGGCTCCACCTGCTTGAGGGTATCGGCCATGCGTTTTTCCCGCGATTGAGTATCCCCCGGCTGGATAAAGCCCATCGACTTCTTGCCAGTCCGCTGCTCCACCACCTTATCGAGGCCGACAAACGCACCGCCACAGATGAACAGGATATTGCTCGTGTCGATTTGAATGCAGTCCTGGTAGGGATGCTTACGGCCCCCTTGCGGCGGCACATTGGCGATCGTCCCCTCCAGCATTTTCAGCAGCGCTTGTTGGACTCCTTCCCCGGACACATCGCGGGTAATCGAGGGGTTTTCGCTCTTGCGGGCAATCTTGTCGATTTCGTCAATGTAGATAATGCCGCGCTGGGCTTCTTCAATGTCCAGGTCTGCCACCTGTAACAGCCGCAGCAGGATATTTTCCACGTCCTCGCCCACATACCCAGCTTCCGTCAGCGTCGTCGCATCGGCTACCGCAAAGGGCACATCCAGAATTTGGGCCAGGGTTTGGGCCAACAGGGTTTTGCCACTGCCCGTGGGACCAATCAGCAGAATATTGGACTTCTGTAACTCGACGCCATCCTCTGGGGTAGTTTTACCTGATGTCTGGGATTGGACAAAGCTCAAACGCTTGTAGTGGTTATAGACCGCCACCGAAAGGATTTTCTTGGCCTCATCCTGGCCGATGACATACTCATCCAGGTGTTTCTTAATCTCCCTGGGCTTGGGAATTTGGCTGAGGGTGAGGGGCGCAGAACGGGTGCGTTGTTTTTCCGAGGCGGGGTCCTTCCGTGAAACCGCCTGCTGGGGAGCCGCACTCCCCGCCGCATCAAACAGTTCCTCATCCAGGATCTCATTGCAGAGATCAACGCATTCGTCGCAGATGTAGACTCCCGGTCCAGCGATCAGCTTACGAACTTGTTCCTGCGACTTACCGCAGAAGGAGCACTTGAGATGGGAGTCGTACTTAGACATATCTGCCTCTCAGTTGACGGCGGTAACAGGGGATAGGGGGGAGACTTGGGAACTACGAGAAATGACCTGATCGATCAGGCCGTAGTTCTTGGCTTCCTCTGCGGACATGAAAAAGTCGCGTTCGGTATCCAGTTCAATCCGCTCTAGGGGTTGTCCCGTGTGGAAGGCCAGCAGGCGATTAAGCTGGTTCTTGTGGTAGAGAATTTCTTTCGCTTGAATTTCGATATCCACAGCTTGACCTTGGGCACCCCCCAGGGGTTGGTGGATCATAATGCGGGAACTGGGCAGTGACAACCGTTTACCCGGTGCTCCAGCGGTCAGCAGGAAAGCTCCCATGCTGGCGGCTAATCCAAAGCAGATCGTAGCAACATCGGGACGAATCTGCTGCATGGTGTCATAAATCGCCATACCCGCCGTCACCGAACCACCGGGGGAGTTGATGTATAGTTGGACATCCTTTTCCGGGTCTTCGGCTTCCAGGTACAGCAGTTGGGCGACGATCGAATCCGCCACGGCATCATCGACCGGCGTCCCCAGGAAGACAATGCGCTCCCGCAGCAGGCGCGAGTAGATATCAAAGGCGCGCTCACCCCGCCCGGACTGTTCCACCACCATCGGCACAACATTGGCTTCAGCCGTGGCAAAGATTTCGGGCGATCGGGAACGACTGTGGAGCAAATACTTGAATTGAGACATCAACACCCTAGTTGCGAAACAACATGAGTTGGTAAAACAAGACCCTTGCTACCTTGGCAGAGTTACGCCAAACCGTTACGGGTCAGGGTGGAGAGCTAGGCGATCTGGGAGGTTGATAACGATCGCTACCGTTAGGCTCTCTGACCCCATTATGCCCTAACTGACCAGGGACTAACAGGCAACCGTTAACTTTTTACACGGGGCGCGGCTAGGCATCCCCCATCGTTCGGGTGATCTCCAGCCATCTGCCCGATCGTGATCCGCCCAAGGTTAGCACCGGGGGATGGATGAGCCGCCCGTGCAATTTTGCTCAAAGTAACCCGCACGTCCCTACCGGCCCAACCTAGACAGCCCCTTGGCACGCCATCAGGTGCAGAAGTGGGTGGATTGGCCATTGCCCACAGCAGATGCCCGTATCCATTGCCAGCGCTCTACCGACAACTAAAAGTCTGGCAGCCCCCTAGGCGATGATCAGCAACGATGCTGGCGATGCTTCATAAACCGATACGCCAGGGCAAACGTCTCATCCTGACCCCCCGCGATCGCGGTTGAAGTAGGGAGTAAGCGCAATGCTCTACCCCCCTTGGACTTTGGACCTGTGAGCGATACTCCTGCCCAACGCGTAGCCAGTTATAACCGCCAACTGTATCAATCGATCAAGCTGGCCCTCCGGTTACCGCTGCGACGCCAATTGTTGATCGCGGTCTGTGACGACTTAGCCCTGCGAAACCGGATCGCTGCCCGCTTGCAAGCGGAACTCACCACGGTTCCGGCCCACCCTGATCCCGATTCATCGCCCCTGCGTGTCGTGTCTGCGGCAGCGTCTCCCAGCGGGCCTCGGGTGATGCAACCCTATCCCCGGTTTGTCAGTTTAGGTCTCAACGTTAATAATCCCAATCCGCTGCTCCAGATTGCCCAGTGGCTCAGCCAGAATCCACTGCCCTTGACCCCCCAGGGCACCCGGTTCCCCCTCCCCCACTTCCAAATCCTGGGCGTTGAACGGCTCACCCGACATCCCTTGGCGGTGCAGCGGTTGTTCCTGAGTTACCTGCAAGGGGCGGAAGAGCAACTTGCTAAACTCGAATCAGGACTCTTGCTTTGGGTATCGCGGCCCTGGTGTCGATCGATCCAACAGTCGGCTCCAGCCTTTTGGAAGTGGCGTAGTGGGGTGTTTGAGTTTATTGGTGATCCCACTGCTGCCCTACCCGTGGGTGAACAACCGGAGGTGATGCGGTTGGATGCTTGGGAAGCAGCGGCGATGTCCGAGGGGATGGCAACCCGCATCCCGCCTGCGCCGTTGGGGCGTCCGGGTGCTGCCCTCTCCAGCCAAATTTGGGATATCCTCAGCCAGGACTTAGCGAAATTAGATCAAGGAATCAGGCTGGATGAGGAACCCCCAGAGACCAATTTGCAGTTGTTGTACCAATTCACGCGCCAACTGTCGGTCCTATTAGCCCATGCCCAGTCGGCCTTCGATACCCAGGTGTTGTCGGCTGTCCCCCCTTCCCTTGCCGCCGCCCGTGAGGACCCTCCGGCACCTGCCGCTGTCTGTCGTGCCCCCAAACGGACCAAACCGTCCCCACCCCGACCCGTCAAGGAACCGCCCAGCCCAGCCTTAGCGCGACGGGAGACACCAACGGTGTCTGCGCAGGAACGGGAAGCGATCCCTGTTGGTAAGGTTAAGACGCCCAAGGCCCCTGTGACCCCTGGAACCGGTGGCACCGCCCTCGCCGCCAAGGGGACTGTTGCGGTCGAAGCGGCCCCTGCGGGGTCCCGGCTGCTGACGGAAGCGCCGCCCCGGCGATCGCAGCCCGGTCCGGCCTCTCCAGAAACCCCCTCGGCAGTCACCACGGCCGCCCCCCCAGGCCAACGTAGCCAGGTGCCAGCGGCATTAGCGGAACGGGTCTTGGCGATCGCGACCCAACCCGCTAGCCGGGAGGATGTTCTCCCTCCCCATTCCTATGCGCTGCAATTGTTGCACCACCTGGAACACCTGCATGAGCAACAGGAGCTACCCAGGGTACTGGTGGCAGCTTATCTGGATCTGGGGAATTTCTACCGCGATCGCCTGGAACAGGGTGAGGTCACGCCGGACAATTTGCAAGTAGCGATTCTGGCCTATGAACAAGTCTTGGCCTGGTTGGATGAGGATTCCACGCTCTGGTCGGATGTGCTGAATGATCTGGGGAATTTCCACTGGATGTTGGCCCGCCATGCCCGTGAACCGGCGGCGATCGTCACCTACCTGGAGCAGGGAATTCGGCTCTACCGCCAAGCGCTGGCCAGTACCCATCCGCGATCGCAACCGCAAACGTTGGCAATGATCCAGAATAACCTGGGCACCGCCTACGCCGATCTAGCCCGCTACCAGGAACCGGCCCATTACCTCCACAACGCGATCGCGGCCTATCAAGCGGCCCTCGCCTACCGACAGGCCGAGACGGAACCGTTGAAGTATGCCGCCACCCAGAATAATTTGGGCACGGCCTATTGGAACCTGGCCCAATATGAACAACCGACGGCCCATCTGCAACAGGCGATCGCCGCCTATTCGGAAGCCCTGCGCTGCCACGATCTAGAGCGCGATCCCTTGGGCTATGCCATGATCCAGAACAATTTGGGCACGGCCTACTGGAATTTGGCCCAACACGACAATCCCGTGGCTTTTCTCCAATTGGCGATCAGTGCTTACCAGGTGGCCCTGCTCTACCGCACACCGGAAGCAGCCCCGGCGGCCCATGCCGCTACCCTCAATAACCTGGGAACGGCGTATTGGCATTTGGCCAACCATATGCAGGACGATGCTACTGCCCGGTTGGCCCATCTGCACCAGAGTATTGCCACCTACGAACAGGCGATCGCGGCCACAACCCAACTCCAGCAGCAAACCCCCAATGCAGTCCTGGCCTTCGATCGCTATGCTACCCACAACAACCTGGGGCTGGCCCATTTCCAATTGGCGACCGATCCCCAAACATCACTCGAACCCGAGGCGAAGTCGGACCACCTAGAGGCCGCTCTCGTCCAACACCTGACGGCCCTTCAGGGTTGGGAGAGCAAGCCCGAGCTGCACCAGGCTGCCTTTAGCTACGTGGTGCAAACGGTGCGAGCGTTTTATCAAGAGTGTGGGTTAGCGGGTCAAAACCTGGCCCTCTCCCATATTCCAGCCCACCTGTTACCCCAGCTACTCCCGCGCTTGTGAGGGGGTTAAGGAAGTTCGTTAACCGCCGGAACATTCAGCTTGGTTGCCGTGCGCAGGATTTGCCCGGCTAAAATTGCGGCTCCAAAGCCATTATCAATATTCACAACCCCCACGCCTGCCGCACAGGAATTCAACATCGTCAGGAGGGGTGCTAAGCCATTGAAGTTGGCCCCATAGCCGATGCTCGTGGGGACAGCAATCACGGGTGAGTCTACCAAACCGGCCACCACGCTGGGCAATGCCCCTTCCATGCCGGCAACGACAATCAACACGTGCATTTGTGCCAATAAATCCAGGTGACTCAGCAACCGTTGCAACCCGGCAACCCCCACATCCCAGAGCCGCTGCACGCGGAAGCCCGACAGTTCTGCGGTGACGGCGGCTTCCTCGGCGACGGCCAAATCAGCAGTCCCAGCGGAAATCACCCCGATCGTGCCCGCCGATCGCGGCTGGATTTCTCCAGTCACGAGGGCGCAGATCCGTGCCCTGGCAAAATATTGGGCATCGGGAATAGTCGCTTGAATTTGGGAGTAGACCTCTGGGGCAATGCGGGTTGCCATCACCACCTCATGCTGACGGCCCATCGCTTGCATGATTTCAATAATGTGTTCGACCGTTTTCCCCGGCCCCCAGATCACCTCTGGGAAGCCATTCCGCAGCGATCGTTGATGATCGAGGCGGGCAAAGTCCCCCACGGGTTCAAAGGGGAGGTACTTGAGTTTGGCGATCGCGGCCTGGGGACTGAGGGTACCCTGGGCGACGGCCTCAAGAAGCTGCTGCAAGGAATCAGAATAAGCCATTGTGTTCTCAGCACCCCAATCAACACCCGCTGACGGCATTCCCAATACTCGGAGGTTGTCTATTTTGGCAAACGCTCCCTATTTGCCAGTGATGATCATAGCGACAACTGGCTACGCTAGAGGAAGGAAGTTTTCAGTGAGGACCGTATGACTCTCATCCGTGTGCTGGCTGCGATCGTGTTACCGCCGTTGGGGGTGTTCTTAACCGTCGGCATAGGCTGGCCGTTCTGGTTAAATATTGTGCTAACCCTCCTAGGCTACATTCCGGGCATTGTTCACGCGATCTGGGTGATTGCTAAACAAGATCGTTAGGTGGCGGGCTACATTGGCCATGCTGTCAGCATCAGGATTGGGGGCAGTGGCTAAGGTCCCTAAGGAGTGCTGCACTCGCGTTTCAGCCAATCCCGTAGATCTGCCATTGAGTTGAAATCGAGTAAGGCTTCGCCTAGGGTTTCGACTTGCGCTAGGGAGAGGCGATGGATTTGGGTTTGAACGGGGGCGGGGAGCTTGCCCAGCCGTCGGGTCAGTTGGTGCAGGATCAGCGATCGGCCTTCTTCCAGGCGACCTTCCAGGCGACCTTCCAGGCGACCTTCCAGGCGACCCCGTTGTTCGCCGATTTGCTCTCCTTCGGCTTTGGCTTCTTGGTAAACCCGCGTCTCTTGCAACGTAATCCCCAACATGGCTTCGACCTCGATGCGACTGAGTTGGCTGAACTTGTACACCATAATGGTGGTGATCAACTCAATTATGCCCCGTTCAACCTGGGGGTTGCTGATTTCGGTCTCAACGCGCCTGAGCAGATCGCGGGCCGCCGCCGGGGCTTGGCTCTCCCTGAGGGTGGTCAGGCACATGAGCGCTAAACCCATTGGGAGGTCGGCGATCGCCCCCAGTTCATCCAGATAAATGCGATGAACCTGTCCACTCTCTAGTAGGGCACAATAGGGATAGAGATCGTCCTGTTCGGCGCTGCGGGAAGGGTAAATAACGATTCTCCTGCGGAGACGCTACGCGAACGCCTGCCAGTCGGAGAATTGCTCCCGGTTCTGGTAAAAGCAGAGGAAGGACTCACTAAACAGGCGCTCGTAAAAGCGGTTATCCTTCTGAAATTGGGCTTCACAGAAGTAGACGATGCCAGGGCGATCGTGTTCTGGGGGCAGGAAGACCCCATCGATCTCAAATTTAGGTTCTTTGATGGCGATGGCCGCAAAGCGATAGGCGTTGGCATTGGCGGGTGGATTCGGGACAAGGTTGCGGAGCAGGGCAGGCGCTTGCTGAAAAATTTGGTAGAAAATTGTGTCGCGGCGCATGGGAAAAAACAGACTCAAGGTTGACACAACTGGGGTGAAAGGGCGATCGCCCCAATATCCGCGAGCAATTGGCGATCGGCATCCCGTTCGGGGTTCGTTGTGGTCAGGAGTGTCTCCCCATAAAAAATCGAGTTAGCCCCGGCCAGGAAACACAAAACCTGGGCCTCCCGGCTCAGTTGTGAGCGGCCAGCACTCAGGCGGACCCTGGCCTTGGGCATGACAATCCGTGCTGTGGCACACATCCGCACTAGATCCAGAGGATCGATCGGGGGGCGATCGGCCAGGGGGGTACCTGCAACGGCGACTAGCGCATTGATCGGCACGCTTTCGGGATGGGGATTCAGGGTGCCCAGGACCGCCAACATCCCGGCCCGATCGGTCAAACTTTCCCCTAGGCCAATGATGCCGCCACAGCAGACCGTAATTCCAGACTGGCGCACATAATCCAGAGTTTGCAACCGTTCCGCGTAGGTACGGGTCGTAACAATTTGCTCGTAGAATTCGGGGCTGGTGTCGAGGTTGTGGTTATAGGCTGTGAGTCCTGCTGCCGCCAGCCGTTGCGCCTGAGTCGCGTTGAGCATACCCGCCGTCACACAGGCTTCCAGCCCGATCGCCCGTACCTGCCGCACCATTTCCAGCATGGCCTCAAAGGCAGGTCCCTCAGGAATTTCGCGCCATGCCCACCCCATACAAAACCGGCTGGCCCCCAACGCTTTCGCCTGTTCTGCCTGCTTCACCACCGTCGCCACACTCAAGGGGGCCTGGGGAGACACCGAGGTTTCATAGTGACCCGACTGGGGACAATAGGCACAATTTTCCGCACAGCCCCCCGTTTTCACACTGAGGAGCGTGGCCAGTTGAATCTGGTTAGCCGGTTGATATTGGCGGTGGACCGTTTGGGCTTGATAGACCAAATCCAAGAGCGGTTGTTGCAGCAGGTCGAGAATTTCAGAGGTCGTCCAGTTGTAACGGATCGCAGACATGGGCAATAGGCACATAGGGCATTCGCTATCGTCGCATATCCAACTCGCGATCGCTAGCACCGAAGCAGCGATCGCGCCCACACCGACTATTGCCACACTGACCATTGCAGGAGAACGATCGGTGACATCGGCAGCGGCTACCTTGGTTCCCCCACTTCCCCCACTTCTCCGCCAACCGTCCCCCAACGCAAACGGGTCGCCCTCGCTGCCTAGACCATCAAAATCCAAATGGAAAACAGAATCGCGATCTCGTCAACGACATTTTCCGCCAAACCGCCCCCCCCTAGCCTCCGGCCCGATGCCCTCGAACTGTTCGTTGAAATCAATGCCAAAGGTTCAGATCAGCCTCATCGGCAACGGCAGTAAATTGGGCAATAGCGGCGGCATCAGCCTCAAATTTATCCAGCCTCACTTTAAGGCAATCAACTGCGAAAAACAACATACAGCCTTTCCCATACTGATGAGGTACGATCTCATCATTATATAGTCGGGTGAACGATGAGATAACAGGATCTTGTCAGTCTGGAAATTAGGGGTAGGGGCGGGTTGACCGACAAGGGGAGTCTCCCCCCAACCCCCGCACGCGGGGGCAGGGGGCATCCATCAAACCCGCCCCCTAGGGTCAGATAAGGGACCCCAAAGGGCGGGTTTGATTCAAATTCAGGGTGTTAATGGCAAGATGGTTGGTAAACCCGCCCCTACCCATTGGGCTAATGATTAGATGATAGGACACCGTACTTACGGGCATGGGAACCGCTGTATAAACGGTCGAATATCCTGCTGATAAGCCTTTCACAATTCTGGAGCGATTTTATTCGCCTTGGGCTGATCAAAGAGAAATAGGATAAAAGCCAGAATCACCGTATTATGTGATTGGTAGGTATCCCGATCGCCTGGTTGAGCAAGTAATTCCATCGTCCGATCGGTCCCCAATTGCCACCAGGATCAGGGTTCCCGTCAGATTGATGCCGCTGATGCATCCTAGCCCCTCTTGATCGTGATATTTTGATTGGAATATTTTGACACCGACACTTTGACACAGGTACAGGGCTAATATGCTTTCGATCAAGTCTGCCTTCATGGCCACACTCCTAGCGATCGTTGCCAGTTGGAGCGGTAGTCGTTGTACGGCTGCTTCCCCCGCTGAATTGGTAAGTTTTGATACCGTCGCGATCGCTGACGTGGGCGATATCCAAATTAACTACCTGCCAGTTACCGATGACACCTTCCAAGATATTTACGTCATCCTGAAGGAAACCCAAGTCTTTGAGGAATTAGCTAACAGCATTAACGACTATCTGGCCTTACCCACAGATATTCAGGTCAACTTCATGGAATGTGGCGAGGCGAATGCCTACTATGATCCAGCGACTCAAGAGATCTCGATGTGCTATGAACTAACCCAAGCCTATGTGGAGGTTTTTACAGATGCAGATACCTCAGATGAGGACTATGTGCAGGAGGTCATCAATGCCACTGTCTTTACTTTTTTCCATGAATTAGGCCATGCTCTTGTCGATATTTTAGAGTTACCGATTACGGGCAAGGAAGAAGATGTCGTGGATGAGTTTGCCGCCATCATGCTGCTGCAAAGTGGGGATGAGGGGGTCAAAGCAACGCTGGCGGGTGTGGCTCAGTTTTCCGTCGATGCCGAGGAAGAAACTGAACTGGAAGCGCTTAGCTTTTGGGATGAGCACTCCCTGAGCAGCCAGCGGTTTTATAACATCGCTTGTTTCCTCTATGGGAGTGATCCGGAAACCTTCAGCGATCTCGTTGACGACGACTTTTTGCCAGCGGCACGGGCACAACTGTGTGAAGATGAGTATGCCCAGAAAGTTAGAAGCTGGGATATTCTATTAGGTCCCTACTACAAATAATGGGTAAATAATGGGTTCAGAGGGCAGTATGGCACAGTTGGAACATCACCTGATCGAACTTGACACCAGCCCTGGGATCAGTATTCATAATCTCACACCGCAGATTGCCGCTCTGCTCTCGGCGTCCGTGATTCAACAGGGGCACGTGCTGGTCTTTGCGCGCCACACGACCACCGCCCTCGCCATCAATGAATACGAAGAGCGCCTGCTGGACGATCTCAAGGCCCATCTGCGGCACTTGGCTCCACCCGACCAACCCTACCACCATAACGACTTGCACCTACGGCCCGGTGTCCCCCCCGATGAACCCATGAACGCCCATTCCCACCTGATGGCCATGATGCTCAGTACCAGTGAGGTTATCCCTGTACGCGATCGCCAGCTTGCCCTGGGCACCTACCAATCCCTGCTGTTTCTGGATCTCGATGGTCCCCGCCGTCGCACCATCTATTGCCAGATCTGGGGTGAATAGGGTCTACTTCAGAGGACATCTTGGCCCCTGTTCGCAGGATATCTTTTCGCGTTTTTTCGCATCTGATATGCCTCTCTGGGGACGAGAGAGCGCTATGGGATAATGAAAGCGACTGTCAATTCCTCGCTGTTTATCCTAAGTGCGATCGCCTGCCTATGCTGTGGTCTAGCCTGCCTTTGGCCTTCCGGTTTGAGTCCCCTGGCCCGATTTTGTTTGAATTAGGGCCGTTGACGGTGCGCTGGTATGGGTTGCTGATTGCCACGGCAGTCTTGATCGGGGTCACCCTTTCCCAGGGGCTGGCGAAACAACGGCGGGTCGATCCGGAGGCGATCGCCGATCTGACCCTATGGTTGGTAGTTGGGGCCATCCCGGCGGCGCGTCTTTACTACGTGCTGTTCCAATGGCGGGAATATGCCGCGAATCCGCTACAAGCCTTGGCGATTTGGCAAGGGGGCATTGCGATCCACGGGGCCATTTTGGGGGGGATGGTGGCCACGATCCTCTTTTGTCGCCGTCGCAAGCTCTCCTTTTGGCAAATGGCGGACCTCATTGCCCCTTCGCTGATCCTGGGACAGGCGATCGGGCGGTGGGGGAACTTTTTCAACTCGGAAGCCTTTGGCCGCCCAACGGATTTGCCGTGGAAACTCTTCATCCCCCTGGACCATCGTCCCCTGGCCTATCGCAGTTTTGAGTATTTCCATCCCACCTTTCTGTACGAATCCTTGTGGAATTTAGGGGTCTTTGGCCTGCTCATGGGGATCTTTTGGTGGGACTCGCGCCACCCGCAACCACGTTGCAAACCGGGCACCCTGTTCCTGGTCTATTGGCTGGCCTACAGCCTAGGGCGCGTCTGGATCGAGGGGTTGCGCACCGATAGCCTGATGTTAGGTCCCCTGCGGATTGCCCAGATCGTGAGCCTGACGGGGATGGCCCTGGGGGGACTGGGGCTATGGTGGCTCTATGGTCGCCGTCGTCCCCTGCCCGATACGATCGCCGATTCAGATTGGTCCCACAACCCACTACCTGCAGAGAGTGAAGTTCCTTGAGCCAGCCACACCGGGGCCTGCCGCCTAGCCTTGATCCCTTAGAACGGGGTTATCGCAAGATTCGCCGGGATCTGATTGGTGGCTCCCTAGCTTTAATGAGCTTGATCTTGGGTGGGACGCTGGGCTACCGATGGCTCGAAGGATGGCGGTGGCTCGATGCAGTCTACATGACGATCATTACCCTGGCCACCGTTGGGTTTGGTGAGACTTTACCCTTGAGCGATCGGGGTCGGATCTTTACGATCGGCCTGATCCTGGCTGGGGTGGTCTGTATTGCCTATATTGCGAATCGCTTTACAGAGGCGATCATTCAAGGCTATTTTCAGCACAGAATCCGCCAGCGCCGCTACCGTCGATTTATGGAACAGTTGTCGAATCACTATATTGTGTGCGGGTTTGGCCGGACTGGACGGCAGGTGGCCCTGGAGTTTGCTGCCGAGGGGATTAGCTTTGTGGTGATGGATGCGGACCCAACCTCGATCGATCTTGCCCAACAACGGGGCTATTTTGCGATTCAGGGCGATGCCACCCTGGATGCTTCCCTGTACAAGCTAGGGATTGAGCGGGCGATCTGCCTGGTGACGGCGTTGCCCACGGATGCGGAAAACCTGTATACCGTCCTCTCGGCTAAGACCTTGAATCCCCAGATTCGCACGATCGCCCGTGCCAACACGGAAGAGGGCATCCAAAAACTCCAACGGGGGGGAGCCGATGCGGTGATTTCGCCCTATGTGACGGGGGGGCGACGCATGGCGGCTGCGGCTCTGCGGCCCCAGGTGATGGATTTTGTCGATGGCATCCTCACCGGCAGCGATCGCACCTACTACGTGGAGGAATATCTCCTCGAACCCAGTACGTGCAACTGTTTGGGGCAAAGTCTGCGGGAAGCTCGTCTGCGATCGCAATCGGGGGTCTTGGTACTGGCGATTCGGCGACGGGATGGGGCGTTGATTGCGGGACCGACGGCGGAGACCATCCTGGAGGCTGGCGATCTTCTGATTTGTATGGGCACGGCGGAGCAATTGCGTAGCCTGAACCAGCTGTTGTCGCCCCTGCGGCCCGATCGCCTCCGTCCCCCCCGACAACCCTGAGGGTGAATTAGCCTGAGTTCGATCACAGCCCCATTGCCCTCACCCCCCAGCCCCCTCTCCTAAACGGGGTGAGGGGAAGTACGGCATTGACAGTAAATCATGACAGTAAATCATGACAGTAAATCATGACAGTACACTAGGGCATTGTCAGGTCTAAGTATTCGGGCACAGCCCCGATCGGGCCATTCCTTCACCGCTTGCCCCTTTGCAGTTTGGGGTCGTTAGGGTACAACAGGGGGAGCCTTGCGCCCGGACCCTACCCCTAAAGACTGAGCGCGGTGAGGATGGCGGGAAAAGTTGCAGGGAGTTTCTTCCGTGAGTCGAGGACTTTACAATGGCGAGTCCAAGCGTTCGTAGCAGGGTTGCCCACACTAAACGGTCCGGTCGGCGATTGCGTCCCAGGGCGTTGCCCGTCAGTTGGCGGCGGCTGAGTGCTTGGACGATCGAGGTCGCACTGATCGTGGCCAGTAGTGCCATTCCCTGGAGCTTAGGTCAACGGGCAAATCAGGCGTTTATGGGCACCCCCGTTCCCCTCAATTCCGTCCTAGTGACCACCCAGGAGACGATCGCCCAAACCCTGGCCATCCCCCGCCGTCAACCCGATCGCCTGGTCGCCCCGCTGACCAATCTTTTCTGGTCCAGTGCCCTGCTCCTGCCGTTGCTGCTGGCGGGTTGGCAACTCTATACCCTCGGCAAAACCGGACAAACCCCGGCAAAACGGTGGTTGGGGTTACAGGTCGTCGATGGAAGCGGTATGCCGCCCGGTCTGGTGCGATCGCTGCTGCGGGAACTGGGGGGCCGCTGGGGACTGCCCGTGGGGACGGCCTACCTGGTGTGGCGATATACGGGAGCGTTCCCCGATCTGCGTATCCTGATCCTGCTGGCGGGTACCTTAATGGTGGCGGCGGGCAGCGTGGCCCTCGGCGATCGTCAGCGACGGACATTCCACGATCGGCTGGCCGGCACCTATGTCCTGGGGGCCAATGCCACCCAACGACGGCGTAATCCACCAGCCCACCCACCCACTTGGCAATGGCAATATACGGTCCCCGGCTATCCCTCGATGCGCGGCGATCGTGTCAATGGTACCGAGAGTACCAATGGTGTCGAGAGTGTCGATCCCCCTGTTTCCCCGTCGGACTGGCGCGATCTTGAGGAGCAGGCTGCCATCACCTCCATCATCCTGGCCCCGGAAATACCCCGTCGGCAAGGACTCTGGCTGTGGATGCGGCAACACCCAGGCTTAACCCTCCTGATTGTGCTACTCTCTAGCCTTACCGCTGTCCTCGGTACCGTCGTCGGGACCCAGTTTTATATCCAGGGCCAAGCCAACCAACGGGCGCTGCAAACGCAGGGCAATGAGGTTTTTCTCACCCTGGTGCGCCTGCTCAGTCCCAACTCCGAGGCCGGAACCGACGAACGCCAGGAGGCCATTTTAGCCCTCGGTGCCCTCAATGCGGGGGGGCAGGTGCGTGAACCACGGGCCATCCCGCTCCTAGTGGATTTGCTCAGTCAGGAAACCCAAGCCCCGTTGATGGAAACCCTGCACCAAGCACTGGTCAGCACGGGTCCCCCGGCCTTGCCCTACCTGCATCGGCTCAACCGCACCCTGCGCAACGATCTCACCTCCCTGCGGTTTGCCACGGCACCCGCAACCCAGACCCTCGCCTTAGACCGGTTGCAGGCCACCCAACGGGCGATCGCCAAAATTTTGATTCTCTATAGTGGCCAGATTCGCAACCTGGACCTGAGCCAGGTCAACCTCAGTCAAACCACGTCCCCCACCACCCAGTTCACCCTGAATCTGGACAAGGTGGATCTAGCCGGTATCCAACTGCGGGGGGCCGCCCTCGTGGGAGCCAGCCTCCGGGGCAGTCGTTTCTATGGGCCAGGGGCCGACCAGCGCTGGGGGACCTTTGACGACTGGGTGGCCGATCTGAGTGGGGCAGACCTGAAGGAAGCCGATCTGGGTGGGGCGTTTCTGAGCCATGCCCTGCTGAAACGCAGTAGCCTCATCCGGAGCAATTTACAAAAGGCCGATCTCTCTAGGGCAGAACTCACTGGTGCCAACCTGAGCAGTGCTGACCTCAGCCGCGCCAACCTGGAGCAGGCCATCCTCGCCCAAGCCAGTTTGACCGGGGCCGACTTAGGCAATGCCAACCTGACCCAAGCCAATCTTCAGAATACCCAGATGGGCCAAGTGAAAGCCCTCGGTGCCCAGTTACCCTTGGCCGACTTAACCACCTCGGACTGGCAGGGGGCCGATCTCTCCGGGGCTAACTTGCAGCGGGCCAATCTCCAGCAGGCCAACTTCAGTGCCGCTCGCTTAGCCGGAGCCGATCTCCAGGGTGCCCAACTCCAATTTGCCCGATTACACCATGCCGATCTCAGCTTGGCCGATTTACGCGGTGCCAACCTGGAGGATGCCGATTTTTATCGGGTGGTGTTTAGCCAGACCAGCCCCACCGCTGGCAGTGAGTTTGTGCGTCCGGCCAGTGACACCAGTTTATCCACGATCGTTCAGGGGGTGAATTTCGCGAAGGTGCGCAACCTCAATCAAACCCAGATTGATTACATTTGCCAACATGGGGGCATCCATCCCCAGTGCTGGGCACCCACGGCCCAATAGCGGCAGTCGGTTCAATCGATCCCAAGGTCGAGCCAAAACCCATTGTGGGGTAGGCATCCTGCCTGCCCCGGAGACTCCTGAAACAGCAGATGAGGCAAAATGCCCAACATTTGCTAAGGTAAACCCGGCAACCGGGCGATCGGGTGACCAGTCCCTAGGGTTATCACCCACAATCAACACCCATACTGATCCCCTAACTATTCCCCTTACCATGATGTTCGATGTGACGAAGGAGCGGCAGATGCAACGTTTCAATGATTTAATCCCTAATCTCAGTACGATTCCCGCCGGAATCACAATGCGAATCGCCGGAGCCGGTATTGCCGCGATCGCCAGCTTCATGTTCAGTAGTCTCCCAAGGCCTGCCCACGCCCAAGCTGCCTACGGTAGCTACGTGGGGATTGGCTTTTCGGGCGGTTTAACCGAGGGGGAAACGCATGGGGGGAGTGATAGCGAAGATCGGAAGAGTGCAGCAGTTTTCGCCACCCGGTACAAAATTTTAGAAGTCCCAATCTCCCTGCGCACCCAGACCCTCCTGTTTAACCCGACCACCGCCTTTGTGCCAACGGTATCCTACGACTTCCCCCTAAGTTGGCAGAGTGATGCCTATATCGGTGTGGGCTATTCCTTCTCCAAGGGTGAATCCCCCTCACCGGTCGGGAACAAAAATGCCTTTGCCATCCAGCCCGGGATCGACTTCGCCATTCCCGACAGTAACCTCGTCCTCTTTGGCAATGCCATTATTGCCTTTGATGCCTACCGCGAAGCGGGTGGCGCAGCGGTCTCTCTGCAAGGAGGGGTGGGCCTGAACTTCCGCTAGGGAGTCCCGATCGTTAGGGACAGTTGGCGACAGGTTGCGATCGGGGATACCCCACGGGTTTGTACAATCAAAAGGTGAGCCGCTATCGCTCATTTGCCCATCGTCATTCGCACATTGCCCGATCGCCCTATGTTTGATGCCCTCGCTGAGCGCCTAGAGTCTGCCTGGAAGTCCCTCCGGGGCCAGGACAAAATCACGGAAAGCAATATCCAGGAAGCTCTGCGGGAGGTGCGTCGCGCCCTGCTGGAGGCGGATGTGAATTTCCAGGTGGTGAAGGACTTTGTGGCGGAGGTACAGCAGGCGGCCCAGGGGGCTGAGGTGATCGCGGGGGTGCGGCCCGATCAGCAGTTCATCAAAATTGTCTACGACGAACTGGTGCGGGTCATGGGGGAAAGCAATGTGCCCCTCGCCCAAGCGGAAACGGCCCCAACGATCGTCCTCATGGCCGGGTTACAGGGGACCGGGAAAACCACCGCGACGGCGAAGCTGGCCCTGCACCTGCGCAAACAGGCGCGATCGGCCCTGATGGTGGCCACCGATGTCTACCGTCCGGCTGCGATCGAGCAGCTAGTGACCCTAGGGCAGCAGATTGGGGTGCCCGTGTTTGAACTAGGCACGGATGTTAACCCGGTGGAAATTGCCCGTCAGGGGATTGCCAAGGCCAGGGAAGAGGGCTGCGATACGGTCCTGATCGACACGGCAGGCCGCTTGCAGATTGACCCGACGATGATGGCGGAGTTGGCGGAAATCAAGGCGATCGCCCAACCCCATGAGGTGCTGCTGGTGGTCGATGCCATGACGGGCCAGGAGGCGGCGAATCTGACCCGCATGTTCCATGAGCAGATCGGCATTACCGGTGCAATTCTGACCAAACTGGACGGCGACACGCGGGGCGGCGCGGCCCTCTCGGTCCGGCAGATTTCCGGTCAGCCGATCAAGTTTATTGGCGTGGGCGAAAAGGTGGAGGCGCTGCAACCCTTCTACCCCGATCGCATGGCCTCCCGGATTTTAGGCATGGGCGATGTCCTCACCCTGGTGGAAAAGGCCCAGGAAGCGGTAGACATTGCCGATGCAGAGAAGATGCAGGAGAAAATTCTCTCGGCCCAGTTTGACTTCAACGACTTCCTGAAGCAGATGCGGTTGTTGAAAAATATGGGGTCCTTTGCGGGCTTCATGAAGCTCATTCCAGGGATGCCCAAGTTATCGAGCAATCAACTGGAAGAGGCCGAAGTCAAGCTAAAGTTGACGGAATCGATGATTAACGCGATGACCCCGGCAGAACGGCGCAACCCGGAATTGCTGGCGGCATCCCCCAGCCGTCGCCGTCGCATTGCCAAGGGATCGGGGCACAGTGAAACCGAGGTGAGTAAACTGGTGACCGAGTTCCAGAAGATGCGCACCATGATGCAACAGATGGGCCAAGGTGGGTTACCGGGAATGCCGGGAATGCCCTCACCGTTTGGGGGTGGCCAACCGCCCCAGGGTTGGCGCGGTCATCCCGGTGGCGGCATGAAGAAGAAAAAGAAGCTCAAGAAGAAGAAGGGCTTTGGCGATTTGTAGCCAGCCAGGTAGGCTCAGTCGATACTCCTGCGGGGACGCTACGCGCACGCAAAGGGCGTTTCAACTTAATCATGACAACCTCCCATTTCGCAGTCACTCAATATGGTCATTGACGCAAAACTTGGTAAATGACGCAAAACTTGGTAAAGCGTGTCATTGTCAGATCGGCCATTTCCAGACTTTTAGAGACAATCTCGCTTTCTCGCTGAAAGCAAGCAAATCCATGCATGATTGAGTGCATACAGGAGCCAAATATCTGTGGCATTATCCCAGACGCGAATGGGAAGAATCAACCGGACATCTGGATGTGGAAGGGATTGGCCTGACGAGGGACGGCTACTGACTGCGAGAACAGTTAACATTCTCTACCAGTTGCAGCTTGGCCAGACTTAAGGTTTGATACAGAGTTGACGCGACAAAAACCAGCCCTGAGGTGGTGATGACTATACCCCCAATCGTGATCCGAGACGAGACTAGGGACGATATCGCCGCTATTGCTGAGGTCACGATCGTGGCCTTCGAGACGCTGGCGATTAGTAACCACACGGAGCAATTCATCATCGCAGCCCTGCGATCGGCCCAGGCTTTGACCCTATCCTTAGTGGCCGAAGTAGATGGCCGAGTGGTGGGGCATATTGCCTTTTCGCCGGTCACCCTGTCCGATGGCACGGGAGGTTGGTATGGGCTAGGGCTGCTTGCCGTCCTACCACCGTACCAGCGTCAGGGAATCGGTAAAGCGTTGGTGCAGGCAGGACTAGCGCGATTAAAAGCTTTAAAGGCAAAGGGGTGTTGTCTCGTGGGGCATCCTGAATACTATCGGAAGTTGGGTTTTGAGAATGCGGCGGGCCTCATCTGTGCCGGTGTGCCCGCAGAGGCGTTCTTTGTGATGGTCTTGGATGGCCACTTGCCGCAGGGGACGGTGATGTTTCACGAGGCATTTCAAGCCACGGGGGAACCTTGACTGGCGATCGCTGCGATCGCCTAGCAGTGCCAGTCAATTACCCAGTTCTTCCTGGAGCAGCAGTCATCGCTTTTCGCGAGCCAAATAGCTGTTAGGACATTGCTGTCATGTGCTTGGCACATCGCTTCTGCATCAAGTTTGCGATCGATATTAATCGTGGCCTACTGGATTAATCGTGGCCTACTGGCAGGAGGAGGCGAACGACAAGCGGACTGTGAGGGGGGGCAGAAGCGCGGATGGGAGTCAGCCAGTGGATGTGTGGGGAGCCAGTTGAAATCCATCAACACGAGAAGTACTCTATGAAACTCATGATGACGCGGGGGCGTAAGCAGTGCCATCTTTATGGGTGAATTGCCAACCTTCCGAGCTAAGCATAGCAACCAAGTCATCGTCGGGATAGGTGACCGCATCGCCGGGAGAACGATCGCCCACTTCGAGATAGGTGGCAACGGCATCCGAGCGATTGATCAGATGGTGCCCATTGGCTTCACCCGCCGGAAAACCGGCTGCCATCCCTGCGGTTAAGGTCTGCTCACCAATATCCGTCACCAGGGTGAGGGTGCCGGACAGGACATAGATAAACTCATCTTGACGACTGTGCCAATGCCGCAGGGCCGACTGACGACCTGGGGGCAGATGCACGAGATTGACACCGAAGTTTTTCAGCCCAGCCACATCGCCTAGGCGTTGCTTGAGGCGACCGGCGACTCGCGACTTAAAGCGATCGGGATAGTTCGATCCGGTTTGTTCCGGTACCGTTGTGGGATCAATGATCATGGCGTTAGCCCTCACCGTTTCTATCAGAGTAGGCGAAAGCGATCGGCCCTCACCACGACAAAAAACTCCCAAGCAAGGCTCAGGAGTCGGTTGGTCAGAGAGAGTGATGGGGTCTAGTGGAGGGCAGGTTGCAACTTCCGGGTAAACCAACTGTAGAGTGCCGCAACACCCTTGGATTGGGTTGTCACAGGCCGTTGCTCGGTTGTTGTGTGCGGTTGTGAATCAGGGGGGATATGGAAGCGGGTCCAGAAGTTGAGCGATTGCCGAACCAGTTCGCGTTCCTCTGCGGAAGTCCTGTATTGCAAACGGTGGCGCAGTTCTCCGATTTGCTGTGCTTTACGCAGGCGGAGTTCGTGGGCAGTCAACAGAGAAGCAATCTCAAAAGGCGATGGGTGAGTATCGGTTGAGAATCGTCAGCAATGCAGAGAAGGCGAAAAATGCGATGAGTGAGTATCTGCCGCAATGTTTGAACACTGGCGAGAATTAGGCGATCGCGCAGGTGGTGCTCAAGGGCAGTTCAACGCTGGTAGCGGAGGGGAGGGTTTCAGGGGTCGTCGTGCCGAGGTAAGCCACGCCGCGATAGACCATCTGAGCTTTGCGACGGACTGGGTTGAGGGAAGTTGTGGTCATGGCGCAAGGGGCACCGCGATATTGGCCAATGGTTTTGCGGGTAGTGGTAACGGTGGTGGTGGCTTGGGTGTAGGTCGTGCCGCGATAGGTGAGTTGCATCGGTGTGTGTCCTCTCGGTTGGGTTTTGGCTTGATGGGTTTATCATCCGAGAGATCACGGTTGGGGGCAGTGATGTGGGGACTGGGGATGCGTGATACTACGGGGAATCCCAGGTGACGGCGGAGCAACAGGGGTTGTGATCTGGCACCGGGGGAGGCCAGAAGCCAGTCACTATTTACGGTACAATCAGGCGTTCACACTCCCACTTCGTGCTACTTGGCCATGTCGCTGCTACCTACCGATCCCCGCCTATTGACAATCATTAAAATCATTTCCTGTAGCGTCATCATGGGTGCCCTTGGCTTAACCCTAGCTAAGCTCAACGGCATGGTTGTCGATCGTTCCCTACTCGATACATTATTCTGGCTCGGTAGCATGGCCCTGTTATTACATCTAGTAGAAGCGATCGCGGCAATGGTGTTAGCCGATCGCGCCCACCTCAATCCCCTCAAAGCCGGTATTTACACCTTCTGGATGGGGGTGGCTGGCATTTCTGAACTGCTGTTGCAAATTGAGAATAGCGATCGGACCCCCTCACAACCGTAAGTCACAAACCCCTCAGTGGGAAGCATCCTCTCTGATAAATAGATTCCTCTAAATAGATTCCTCGCCAGCTATGACGCGCATTCGGTTTGACCAGTTCAGCAAACTCTTCCTCGAAGAACTCCTCAGCCCCCTGGGCACCGTTGAGCGCAACCTGGAAGTCCCCGGTGAAGCGCGCTTTGTCGATGTCTGGTTTATCCCCAGTCCTCAACCGCCTGAGCCGCCGATCCCATTGGGCTTATTGGGACGCATCGCCAGCGCCACCTGCCTGCTCGAACCCTTTCGCAATCCCCCCACCGCCGCCGAAGTGCGCAATTGCCTACTGAAGCTATTCCTCATCCAGGCCCAGCAACAACGACAAGCCAAAAAGCAACAAATTTCCTTGCCCGAAGCCGACCTCCCCCAACTTTGGGTCCTGGCCAGCAGCCTTACCCAACCCCAACTCACCGGACTGGGCACGATCGCGCAACCCGATTGGCCCCCTGGCATCTACCACTTGCCATCGCTCCTACGAACCGCCATGATCGATATCAGCCAATTACCCGTAACCCGCGATACGCTCTGGTTGCGACTGTTGGGCAAAGGTCAAACCCAAGAGCAGGCGATCGCCGAAGTGATTGCCCTACCGCAGACTGATCCGGAGCGGGCGATGGCACTGAGGCTACTCTCAACTTGGAAGATTACGATCGACACAGACCACCCAGACATCATCGATAGCGAGGAGCAACGCTTAACAATGGCACTCTCACAAGCCTTCCTGGAATGGGAACAAGCCACGGAAAATCGGGGCCTTCAACAGGGCCTTCAACAGGGCCTTCAACAGGGCCTTCAACAGGGCCTTCAACAGGGCCTTCAACAAGGACAACGGCAAGTCGTAGAACATTTGCTACGGGCAAGATTCGGTGATCTGGATGCCCAATTGCAGGCGATCGTCCCCGCCATCCTAAGGTTATCCCCTGAAGACTATACCCCCTTGCTTTTGCACCTATCGCGGGCGGAACTGCTCGATCGCTTTCCAGCCCAGTAAGCCAAGAGCATGGCTTTTATTGCTCGGCAGTGGGTGGGTCAGCCCTTGCGTCCCCTCCAGCAGATGAGCCTTTGATTCGAGGCAGCACGACCCAGACTGGTTTAGAGGGCAAAGCAGCGCGACGCAAGGGAGATAGCCGACTAAGGTCAACGTCCAAGAGCGGCATGATCTTCACCAACACCGAGGGCAAACAGGAAACAGAAGATTTCCCCGATCACTGCTAGGACCTCTGGGCCACCCTCTCCAACCAGCAACTGACGCTTGATCGTCTACTAGGGATCGCCCAGCTAGGGATCGCCCAGCCGTCGGCCTGCATGGTAGCATCAGTCAGCTTGGCCCGTAGCCGCACCCCGTTCACGCTCACCCGTTAAGTGTCATGTTAAGAGCCGGAATCGTCGGACTCCCCAATGTGGGTAAATCTACCCTCTTCAATGCCCTTGTGGCCAATGCCAAGGCCCAGGCAGCCAATTTCCCCTTTTGCACGATCGAACCGAACGTTGGTGTGGTTGCTGTCCCGGATGAACGCTTGGCCGTGTTAGCCGAACTTTCCCACTCGGAACAAATTGTCCCCACTCGGATCGAGTTTGTGGATATCGCTGGTCTGGTGAAAGGGGCTAGCCAGGGGGAAGGGTTGGGGAACCAGTTTCTCTCCCACATTCGCCAGGTAGACGCGATCGTCCAGGTGGTGCGATGTTTCGAGAACGATGACATTATCCATGTGTCGGGGTCGATCGATCCGGTGCGTGATATTGAGGTCATCAACCTGGAGTTGGCCCTGGCGGATTTAGCCCAAATTGAACGGCGGATGGAACGCACCCGCAAGCAAGCCCGCACCAGCAAAGAAGCCCAATTTGAGTTAACGGTCCTGGATAAACTCAGCGCCACCCTGAATGAGGGCACTTCGGTGCGCCAAATTTCGCTGACGGATGAGGAAACCGAAGTCATTCAGCCCCTCGATCTGCTCACAGCGAAGCCCCTGATCTATGCCGCCAATGTTGCCGAGGACGAGTTGGCTACGGGCAATGCCCAGGTGGAACGGGTCCGAGCGATCGCGGCCCAAGAGCGGGCCCAGGTGGTGGTGGTGTCGGCCCAGGTGGAGTCGGAGTTAGTGGAACTGCCCCCAGCCGAACGGGCCGATTACCTGGCGGCTCTGGGGGTCGAGGAAGGTGGGCTGCAATCCCTCATTCGCGCCACCTATGATCTCCTCGGTTTGCGCACCTATTTAACCACGGGTCCCAAGGAAACCCGTGCCTGGACGATTCGGGCTGGGATGGTGGCTCCGCAGGCGGCGGGGGTGATCCATTCGGATTTTGAGAAGGGCTTTATCCGGGCCGAAACCGTTGCCTATGCTGATTTAGTCAAGGCTGGCTCAATGCAAGCGGCGAAGGAACAGGGATTAGTCCGCAGTGAGGGGAAGGAATACGTGGTGCAAGAGGGGGATGTGTTGCTTTTTCGGTTTAACGTTTAGGGCGCGAGAGGGCTGTCCAGCGTCAACACCCAATTAACCGCTCACCCACTCAACCGTCACCGGGGCATGATCGCTCGGTTTCTCCCATTGGCGGGGGGTACGATCGATCGTGCAAGCCACCGCCTGCTCGTATAACGGCGGCGTGAGGTAGTGGTGATCGATGCGCCAACCGTGGTTACGGCGAAAGGAGGCGGCTCGGTAATCCCACCAGCTAAAGTGCCCGGTTTCCGAGGTGAATTTCCGAAAAGCATCCGCCAGCCCCAAGTCCAGCACCGCCGCGAGGGCCTCTCGTTCCGCATCCGAAGCCATAATGTGGGTTGCGCGATCGGTGGCATCATAGATATCCCGATCCTCTAGGGCAATGTTGAAATCACCGCAGACGCATAGCTGGGGCGAAGCTGGGAGTAATGCCGCCAGGTAGTGCCGCAGGGTGGCCAACCAGCGCAATTTATAGGCGTACTTCTCACTGCCGATCGCTGAACCATTGGGCACATACAGATTCACCACCCGCACTCCCGCTGCCGTCACCCCCGTAATCACCCGCTTTTGGTCGTCCAGGCTCGGATCGATCGTCTCTCCCAAAATCGGCAGGAACCCCCGCGTTACCTCAGTGAGGGGCGATCGGCTGAGCAAGGCTACCCCGTTGTAGCTCTTTTGGCCCGACACATACACCTGGTAGCCGATCGCCTCAAAGGCTTGACGGGGAAAGCGTTCATCCGTCACCTTCGTCTCCTGAAGACACAGCACCTCCACCGGATTCGCCTGGAGCCAGTCCAGAATATGGGGCAGCCGCGTCCGCACCGAGTTGACGTTCCAGGTAGTGATTTTCATAACGTTACATTGGGGGCAAGAGGGAAAGTGCGCGTTGGGCAGTCAGCATTGTCCGAGTTTACCTTGTTACCTTGCCGAACCTTGCCTTGACCACTGGGAGATGCCTAGCCAGGTTGCGTATACTCAAAGAACAGGGAGATACCCTAGACCGATCCCTAGGGCAGCAATGGGCATAGGGTTTACTCGGACAAGTCTCGACGGCCCTTGGGATGGGGAGTCTCCACACAGTTGCACATAGTCAGGTTGCGTAGCAGGTTAATGAACCCAGTAGCGGATAATTGCAGAGCATCGATAGTCCTCATTGCCACAGCAGTAGACTGTCGCTCTGACCTGTGCGCGATTTTGGGCGATCTCGGCTATAACGTCCAGACGATCGCCGTTGCCAATGGGGCAGTCCCCTTGGCCCCCCTCTCAGCACACCCACCCAATCTGATCCTGCTGGACATCACTAGCCTAGGGGAAGCGGTCTATCGCTACTGTGAGGACTTCCGGCGAGCCACCGCCACCGCCACTGTGCCGATGATTGTACTCAGCGATGCCCTCAGCGCGATCGATCGCCCCCGTCTCTTCACTGCCGGTGCCCAGGATTATTGGCTGGCCCCCTTTCTAGCCGCCGAAGTACGATCGCGCGTAACCCCCTGGTTGGGGTACCGTCGGCTTGCGCACCAACTCGCCACCCAAAGCCAACAACTCCAACAGGAAGTTCAGGGACATCAAACCGCCGAAGCCACCCTCCAGCGCCAACTCCACCACACCCTGCTGCTGAAGCAAATCACCCAGGAAATTCGCCAAAGCCTGGATATCGATCAAATTTTTCAAACAGCGGTGGTGCAAATTGGCCAAGCCCTTCAGGTGAATCGCTGCATTATTCATGCCTATACTGCCCACCTGTTCCCGCCCATTATGCCCGTGGCGGAATACCTGGAACCGGATGTGCCCTCGGCGATGGGGTGGTCGATCCCCCAGCGGGATAATCCTTACATTGAAGCGGTGTTGGCCTACGATCGCGCGATCGCGGCTTCCCAGGCAGACACCGATCCCCTGCTGCAAGCAGCCAGTTTCTACCAACCCCTCGCCGTCAAGTCCCTGCTCACGGTGCGAACCTCCTACAAGGGCCAAGCCAATGGCATGATCGGGGTACATCAGTGCGATTGCGAACGGCACTGGAACGAAGCGGAAATCGAACTGCTGGAGTCGGTGGCGGCGCAAGTCGGGATTGCCATTGCCCAAGCCCAACTGCTGGAGCAGGAAAAACGCCAGCGGGTTGAACTCGATCAACAAAACCTGCACCTGCAACAGGAAATCCGCGAACGCCAACGGATGGATGCCATCCTCAAGGGCCATAACCATATTTTGGAAATGATTGCCCAAGGGGTGCCCCTGGCGACCGTCTTTGCGGCCTTGGCTGAATTTATTGAAGGGTGGTCGGAGCAGGCCCTCTGTTCGTTTCACCTGCTGGATGCCGATCGGGGCCAATTGGTTGCAGGCGTAGCCCCTAGCTTACCCCCGGCCTTCGCCCAGGCGATCGTCAACCTGCCGATCGGCCCCACGGCCACCTCTTCCGGGGCAGCAGCGTACCACAAATGTGCGATCACGGCCCAGGATATTGCCACCGATCCCGTCTGGGCGGACTGGCGGGACCTAGCCTTAGAGCACGGGTTACGGGCGTGTTGGGCGATGCCCCTGCTCTCGGCAGATGCGGATGTGCTGGGGACCTTTGCCCTGTACTACCAGCGCCCCCATGCCCCCAGTAGCAAGGACCAGGATCTGATCCCCCGTGTGGCCTATCTCGCCAAGGTGGCGATCGAACGGCACCGCAGTGAACAAACCTATCGAGAAATTTTTGAAGCCTCCTACGATGGGTTTATTGTCTACGACATTGAGACGGGGGCCATCTTGGATGTTAACCAACAGGTCTGTGAACTATATGGTTTTAGCCGAGAAGCCTTACTAAAACTTCGCTTCCAGGATCTCAATCGGGGATTAGCTACCGATGCCCAGACCGATCTGCTGGCTTGGGTACGCAAGGCTCCGGCAGGGGAAATTTGTACCTTTGAATGCCAAAGTCAGCGGGCCGATGGCGATCGCTTTTGGAGTGAGGTGATTCTCAAATCGGCCATGATCGGGGGCAAAAAACGGCTGTTGTCGATCGAACGGGATATCAGCGATCGCAAGCGCACCGAAACCGACCTGCAACAGGCCAAAGAAGCCGCCGAAGCCGCAAACCGGGCCAAGAGCACCTTCCTGGCCAACATGAGCCACGAGTTGCGTACCCCCCTGAATGCGATTCTGGGCTTTGCCCAACTGCTGGCCTATGATCCTGGCCTCAATGCGGAACAAAAGGAAGAGTTGATGATTATCAGCCGCAGCGGCGAACATTTGCTAGAGCTAATTAACGATATTCTTGACCTTTCCAAAATTGAGGCAGGCCGCTTCACCGTGAATGAAAGTTGCTTTAATTTGCACCGCTTTCTGGATGCTCTGGAAAAAATGTTGCAACTGAAGGCAGAATCGAAGGGATTACAATTTACCTTCCAGCTTGATCCGAACCTGCCCCAGATGGTGCAAACCGATGAAGGCAAACTGCGCCAAGTGCTGATCAATCTGCTGGGTAATGCGATCAAATTTACAGAACAGGGCCGCGTGAGCCTGCGGGTATGGGCAGAAGATCAGCCGACTGCCCCCCGCCCCACCGCACCGCACACACCAGCCGACTTGCCCCCCTCTCCCCCACCCGATCCAGAGTTGCCCTCACCCGTTGCCTACTACCTCTCCTTTGATATCGAAGATACGGGCCAAGGCATTGCCCCAGCAGAGCTAGGCAGCCTGTTCAATGCCTTTGTCCAAACCGAAACGGGGCGCAAGTCACAGCAGGGCAGCGGGTTGGGCCTAGCGATCAGCCGCCAGTTTGTGCACCTGATGGGGGGTGAAATCAGCGTCCAAAGCCAACTGGGCCAGGGGAGTTGTTTCCATTTCTACATCCCCGTCTTTGCGCATGACCCCACGCCTGCCTCCCTGGAGCGCCCGATCGTGCGCGTTCAGTATGAACCCGTGACTCTGACTGCCGAGTCCCGCCGCTATCGGATGTTAGTCGTAGACGATCACTGGGAAAGCCGTAAACTACTGGTGAAGCTGTTAAGTGATCTGGGCTTTGAGGTGCGAGAAGCGATTAATGGGGAAGAGGCGATCGGGCGCTGGCAGCATTGGCATCCCCATCTAATCTGGATGGACGTGCGAATGCCCGATATGAGTGGCTATGAAGCCACCCGCCGGATTCGTCGCCGCGAACAACAACCGCCCCTCCCGGTCCAAACGCCCGCCCCTGCGTCCTCTCCCGCTCCTTCCCCCCTTGGCGATCGTCCCCCCACCCCCATGACGAAAATTATTGCCTTAACGGCGAGTGCGTTCAGCGATGAGTATAACCAAGCCATTACCGCTGGCTGTGATGATCTGATCCGCAAACCCTTCCGTCGTGCAATGGTCCTCGAAAAACTAAGCCAACACCTGGGGGTACAGTTCTACGAATCCGACGATACCCCCCGCGAGGTTGCCCCGTCCCCCTTGCCCAGTCAATCGCTCCAAACTCATTCAGCCCTGGCCCCCTCCACCCAAGAACAGTTACAAACCATGCCGATCGCCTGGATTGAATCCCTTCAAGAGGCTGCCATGCAAGTGAATGCCCGGAAACTCACCAAGTTAATTGCCGCCGTGCCGCCGGAGCAAACCGTCCTCGCCCAAGTACTCACGGAAATGGTTGACAATTTCCGCTTCGATCAAATTATCGACCTTACTGATAGGGCGCAGCCGCATGGAAAATCAGCTTCTTGATCCTTCCAAAGGCAACATCCTCCTCGTTGATGATACGCCGGATAACCTGCGTCTCTTGTCGAATATGCTGAGCTGCCAGGGGTATGAGGTGCGCAGTGTCATCAATGGTCCAATGGCCCTGATGGGGATACATGCCGAGCCACCTGATCTAATTTTGCTGGATATTAATATGCCCCAAATGAATGGCTATGAGGTCTGCCAGGAGTTGAAAAGAGATGTCCAAACTGCCGATATTCCAGTGATTTTTATTAGTGCCCTGGATGATGTGATTGATAAGGTCAAAGCCTTTACCATCGGGGGCGTAGACTATATCACCAAACCCTTCCAACTGGAGGAGGTCCTGGCACGGGTTGAAAATCAACTGACGCTGCGGCGTTTACAACGGCTTCTCAAGGCCCAAAATGAGCAACTCCAGCGGGAAATCGAAGAACATCAACGGGCAGAACTCGCCTTGCAAGCAGCCAACCAAAAACTGCAATACTTAGCCATTACGGATGAATTAACCCAGGTGGCCAACCGTCGTTACTTTTATCAATACCTGAATGAGCAATGGCAAGCCTTGGCAGAAGCTCAGCAGTCCCTTTCCCTGATTCTCTGTGATGTTGATCATTTCAAAACCTTTAATGATACCTATGGCCATCTGGCTGGAGATGAGTGTTTGCGGCAAATTGCCCAGGCCATTCGGAAGACCCTGAAGCGCGGCCCAGACCTCGTGGGGCGCTACGGGGGGGAAGAGTTTATTCTCCTCCTGCCCTATACCGATGCGATGGGAGCCTTTGAAGTTGCGTCTGCGGTGTTATCCGCCATTCGAGCCTTGAAAATAAAACACGAACCGGCATCCGCTACGGGGTATGTGACGGTCAGCCTAGGGGTTGCCAGCATGATTCCCGATCGGGTAGCAAGTCCTGAAAGCTTGATCAAAGTTGCCGATACGGCTCTCTATGCAGCCAAAGCCCAAGGACGCAATTGTGTCATGCTCAAAACAACCGGTCTGTTTTTCTCCTGAGTCGTTAAACTTGATCATAGTGCTTGAGTAAACTGTTTGAATATTTTTCAGATAATACCTGGATATGATGCTTGAAGATATTTCTTGAAGATTTGCTTGAAGATATTGCTTGAAGATGATAATGCTTAAGGATAATATTTGAATCATTTCCCCACCGATGACGATCGATGATGCCGCTAGAGAATTAGGGTTATGAGCAGTCCCCACTTAGAAAGTCATAAAGGCGATATCCTGGTTGTTGACGATACGCCCAATAACCTGCGACTCCTGGCGGCGATGCTCACGGAGAAGGGCTACGAGGTCCGCAGCGTGATTAGTGGCAAGATGGCTCTGATGGGCGTACAATCGGCCCCACCGGATCTGATTCTGTTAGATGTCAATATGCCCCAGATGAATGGTTATGAGGTCTGTAAACACCTCAAGTCTGATCCGAAAACCCGTGATATTCCCGTTATTTTTATCAGTGCCCTAGATGAGGTGGCAGATAAGGTTAAGGGCTTCCAAGCAGGAGGCGTTGATTACATTACAAAACCCTTTCACGTTGAAGAAGTTTTAGCACGGGTCGAGAAGCAAATTACAATCCAAAATTTACAACAACAGCTACAAAAAGAAATTCACGATCGCCAAGCAGCGGAGGAAAAATATCGCAGCATTGTGGAAAATGCGATCAATGGAATTTGCCAAACGACAGTAGAGGGAAAGTATCTCAGTGCCAACCCAGCCCTAGCGCGGATCATGGGCTATGGTTCAGTAGAGGAATTAATGGCAACGGTTACTGATATCAACCAGGTCTATGTGCAACCCCAACGTCGGGCTGAGTTTATTGCCTATATGAAACACTATGAAACGGTCTCCGATTTTGAATCCCAAATCTACCGTAAAGATGGGAGCAAGATCTGGATCTCAGAAAATATGCGTACTGTCTATGATGCCAAGGGTGAGGTCCTCTACTATGAAGGAACGGTACAGGATATTACCGAGCGGAAACAAACGGAAGCGGAACTCCGGTATCAACGTCGCAAGGCGGAATTGTTGTTACTGAATATCCTGCCTCAGCCGATCGCGGAACGGTTGAAGCGGGATGCCCAAACGATCGCCGATAGTTTTGCAGATGCCTCGATTCTTTTTGCCGATATTGTCGATTTTACGGGTCTGGCGACGACCCAATCCCCTACCCAGTTGGTGCAACTGCTGAATGAGGTATTTTCCGTGTGCGATCGCCTAGCGGAACGGCATGGCTTGGAAAAGATTAAGACGATCGGCGATGCCTATATGGCCGTTGGCGGGGTGCCCTTACCACGTCCAGGGCACTTAGAAGCGATCGCGGATTTGGCCTTAGAAATGCAAGTGGAAATCGCCAAATTCCAGCGTCCCGATCATTCGCCCTTATGTTTACGCATTGGCATCAATTGCGGCCCGGTCATTGCCGGTGTGATTGGCACCAGCAAATTTATTTATGATCTCTGGGGCGATGCGGTGAATGTGGCCAGTCGGATGGAGTCGCAAGGGGAGCCGGGCAAGATTCAGGTCACCGAGGCGGTTTACCAACGGTTACGCCATACCTACCGGTTGGAGCCACGGGGAGAAATTGCGATTAAGGGCAAAGGCCAAATGATGACCTATTGGCTCCGCGATCGTCGCTAGGCCAACCGCCAGTCCCTTAGGCTTTATTGACCCGTTGCAAGGGTGCAAGATTGGGGTCCAGAATCTTTTGGCCAATGTTGGGGAACTTGACCGCGATCGACATTTTCTTGCCACTGCCAAAGACATGGGTGACCTGACCCGGCCCAAACGTCTTGTGAATCAGGCGATCGCCCACGGTCCAGGTTTCGGGGGAAACCGTTGCCCGACTGGCCGCAGCACTGGCGGTGGATCGAGCCGGACTTTCCTCGCGGCGGGGGAGATGGGTGGGGGTGGCTGTCCGGTAACCAGAAGCGCGATCGGCAACCGTGGGGCTAATCCGTTGGCTGGGATAACTGGGAATCGCGTGGGGCAGATTGGTACTCAATAATTCCCGTGGCAGTTCACCCAAAAAGAGGGACGGGACTGCCATCTCCCGACCTCCCCACAGACGACGTTCCTGGGCGTGGGTGATGAACAATCGCTCCTGGGCGCGGGTAATACCCACATAGCACAGACGACGTTCTTCTTCCAACGCTGCCGGATCATTGAGCGATCGATAGTTGGGGAATAACCCCTGCTCTAGGCCTACTAAAAAGACGACCGGGAATTCTAAACCCTTGGACGAATGGAGGGTCATCAGGGACACGGCAGTTTGCCCCTCGCTAAGGTTATCCAAATCCGAGGATAGGGCGGCACTGGCCAGGAAATTGATCAAACTGGGATCTTCGTTTTCCTCTTCAAATTGGAGAACGGCATTATACAGTTCCAAAACATTTTGTAGGCGTTCTTCCGCCTCTTCAGTTCCCTGTTCCTTGAGATCCTGGACATAGCCGGAATCCTCCATAATGCCCTGGATAATTTGGTTCGCCGGGAGGGCATCGATCTGTTCCCGCCAGTAGCGAATGATTTCAGCAAAGCGATTCACGGACTTGGCCGATCGCCCCGCCAAGGTATTCACTGAGGTTTCATCGCCCAGAATTTCCCACACGGGCATTCCCAATTCCTGGGCTGCTGTGCTGAGGCGATCGAGGGTGGATTTCCCGATCCCCCGTCGGGGGGTGTTAATGACCCGCATCAGACTCACGGTATCGTAGGGATTGACCAGGAGTTTCAAATAGCCCAAAACATCCTTGATTTCCTTGCGATCATAAAACCTCAGCCCGCCGACGATCGTATAGGGAATATCGGCCCGGACCAGAACTTCTTCAAAGGCACGCGATTGGGCATTGGTGCGGTAGAGAATCGCAAAACTCCCCCAGTTCAGTTCCGGGTGCTGGTGTTGCAACTCCCGCATTTGGTTAATTACAAATTGAGCTTCATCAATCTCGTTGTCGGAGCGATAGCAAAAGACCGGTTCACCAGCACTACGCATGGGACGCAGGATCTTGTCAATACGTTCCGTGTTATTTTCAATTAAATGATTAGCAACTTCAAGGATATTTTGGGTAGAGCGATAATTTTCCTCTAATTTAATCATGGTGCGGGTATCCTCATCGGGTAACCCATCACCAAAATCATCCTGGAAGCCCATGAGGATCTTAAAATCCGCCGCCCGAAACGAGTAAATAGATTGATCCGCATCCCCCACGACAAAAATCGATCGTCGTTGCCGATCGAACCGTTGGGGATCATCCCCATTCGTCGCCAATAATTTAATCAACTCATACTGGGTACGGTTGGTATCCTGGTATTCATCCACTAGGATGTGTTGAAAGCGATGGTGCCAGTAGCCCAGTACCGACTCATTCTGGCGAAACAGTTGCACAGGAATCCAAATCAGATCGTCAAAATCCAGGGCATTATTGGCCGCTAGGCGTTCCTGGTAGGCGGCATAGACTTCCGCAATAATCCGGCCCCGTAAGTTGGGTTGCTGCTGTTCAAACTGCCGAGGGGAAAGATCCTGGTTTTTCGCATTGCTAATGGCAAACCGTAGCGATCGCGGGTCGTATTTCTTATCGTCTAACTCTTTCTCTTTGACAATTTCCTTCACCAGACTTTGGGCATCGGATTCATCAAAAATAGAAAACGATCGCTCCCAGCGATGGCCTTCGGTACTTTCGTATTTCTCAATATCCAGCCGTAAAATCCGAGCACAGAGGGCATGGAACGTCCCAATCCACAGATCCTTAATAATGTCGCGATAGATCTGCGATCGCAATTGGGTTTGGGTTTCTGGCGGCAAGGTCGAGAAGGGTTGTCCATAGCGGTTTTGGGCCTGCTGCGTGGCGAACAGGGTTTCAATCCGATCCTTCATCTCACGGGCGGCCTTGTTGGTAAAGGTGACCGCCAAAATATTTTCCGGATCAACCCGATGGGTAAGCACCAAATTGACGATGCGATAGGAAAGGGCACGCGTCTTGCCCGAACCTGCCCCCGCCACCACTAATAACGGACCACAAAAATGTTCAACGGCCTGTCGCTGGGAAGGGTTGAGGTGATGGAAAAAGTCAACTTGGCTCATGGCGATTCTCCTGGGAAGATGCAACGCGATCGCGGCATCCAATGACGGTCCGTGGTTAAACCCAACCTGCCAACCAGACTAGCCAACAGGTTCCTCCCAACTCTACCGCTTAGCTGGGAGTGCGCCAACACCGCTCCCTAAAAAAACACATCAACACCAAAAGCTCAGGCCCCACTCAAACTTGCGGATGGGACCCAAGCTAGCGTATGCGTCGAGAAATAACCTACTGGGGTGACTCAGCGGGCGAAGGGCTGGGGCTAGCTTCACCGCCGCCGCCGCCCCCACCACAGGCTGCCAAGGTGGTGGTCAAGCTGAGTAAAACAAGTAGGGTTAATAGCTTTTTGGTCATACACTCCTCCACTGAGCGTGGCAGAAAGATAATCTAGTAGAATACGATACCTTACGGATTTAGCAAATAACCACTGTACAGTCAGGGGTCATCATGTTTAATTCGTTGCGTTCCCGGTTTGGGGGGTATCCGTAGGAATAAACAGAAGGTGAAAGCTTTTTTGTTAGACTACTGCTGAATCAGTGCTGTCTACAGTGCTACCTAAGAGTGCTGTATCAGCCTGCCCTTGCCCATTTCTCCCCTTGCTATGACTGCTTCGCCCTCAACCTCCGTACCACTCACCCCAGCCGATCGCGATCGCGCCGACACGTCGATCGCCGAGAGCAACCCGCTGCCCCTCAACGTCCCCCTGGCCACCCTGGCCACCCTGGCCCAGCAAACCCGTGACGCGGCCCGCCAGTTGGCCCAATGCACCACCCAGGAACGGAAGGCAGCGGTGCTGGCGATCGCCGAGGCCCTGGTTGCCCAAGCACCTGAAATCTTAGCGGCGAACCAGGCGGATTGTGAGGTGGCCCAAGCGGCAGGCATTGCTCCTGCCCTCTATGCTCGGTTGAAATTAGATGCGGCCAAGCTACAAGCGGCGATCGCCGGGGTGCGGGATGTGGCCGAGTTACCGGACCCGATCGGAGCTGTGCAAATCCATCGAGAACTGGATACGGGCCTGGTGTTGCAACGGCGGACCTGTCCCCTGGGGGTGTTAGGGGTGATTTTTGAAGCCCGTCCCGATGCGGTGATCCAAATTGCCTCGTTGGCGATCAAGTCGGGGAATGGGGTGATCCTCAAGGGCGGTCAAGAGGCGGTGCGCTCCTGTACGGCGCTGGTGCAGGCCATTCAACAGGGATTAGCGCAAACCTCAGTGAATCCCGATGCGGTCCTGTTGCTGACCACCCGTGCTGAAACCCTGGCGTTGCTGAAGCTCGATCGCTGGGTGGATTTGATTATTCCCCGTGGGTCCAATAGCTTTGTCCGGTTTGTCCAGGAAAACACGCGGATTCCAGTCCTGGGCCATGCCGATGGAATTTGTCATGTATACGTGGATGCCGAGGCGGATCTTGAGCAGGCCGTGGCGATCACCATGGATGCCAAAGTGCAATATCCTGCTGCTTGCAACGCGATCGAAACCTTACTGGTTCATGCCGCGATCGCGCCCGATTTCCTCCCCCGTGTGGTACCCGCCCTCCAGGCTAAGGGCGTTGAAGTCCGGGTAGATGCCGCCAGCCAGCAGGTCCTCGCCAACACGTCCCTGGCCCAACCCCTGGTCGAGGCAACGCAAACCGATTGGGCGACGGAATACAGCGATCTCATCCTGGCGGTGAAGGTCGTGCCGGATCTGGCAGCGGCGGTGGCCCACATCAACACCTACGGCTCTCGTCATACCGAAGCGATCGTCACCCGGAATCGCCAGACAGCCCAGGACTTTATGGCCCAGGTGGATGCAGCGGGGGTGTTTCACAATTGCTCGACCCGCTTTGCCGATGGATTCCGCTACGGGTTTGGTGCGGAAGTCGGGATCAGTACCCAAAAGCTCCCCCCCAGGGGTCCCGTGGGTCTGGAGGGATTAGTGACCTATCAATATCAACTGGTGGGTGAAGGTCACCTGTGCGCCACCTATGTGGGACCGGATGCCTGCCCCTTCAGTCATCGGGATTTGTGAGGGCGGTAGGGTTCAACTTCGCCTGTAGCCATTGGCGCAAGGCTTTGGCCCAACGGGTTTCTCCCATCGTCTGGCTCATCTGCAAAAACCGGAGAATATCTTCTTGGCGCAAAAGGGGCAAGGCGATCGAAGCCGTCTGGGCACAGTAATCGCCATCTACCAGCCGATACAGAGTAAGGGTTTCCCCATCAAACCGCCACACTTCCGGAATGCCCAGGGCCGCATAAATCGCCAGACGGTTGAGGGAACTGTGGGTATTGTCGATTTCGATCGCCAGATCGGGCGGCGGATCGATCGTTAAATCAATCCGCTCCTTCCCGCGAACCGCCCGTTCATTTTGAATATAAAAGCATTCGTCCGGCTCTAACCCCTTCTGCAAATCCTCCCGACTCCAGGTCGTTGACCCTAGGCTACGGATCTCAACATTAGTTTCCTCTGTGGTTATCTCTACCAAACGACCCATCAGAGACTTATACCCTTCGTGGGGAGGTCGGGGCACCATAATTTCTAACGTCCCTTGGTCATAGGTCAAGCGCTTGCCTGGCTCTGATTCCAGATCGTGGATCAGGGCTTGGTAGGTGGCCCAGCTTACCCCTTGTAGCACCATGTATTGCTGGGATCGGTTCAAAACGGCAGTCATGGCATCCCTCGGCTGCTGGGGTCTCGAATGGTAAACTCAACAACCATATCTCAAGCACACTGGTTATCATAGTTAGCATAGCGTTAGTGTATCTAGCGTTGCTCGGATTGATTTTTTGACGTGTGTTTCCTATCCTGACCACCCAGCGTCGCCTTACCCCATGACTCCATCGCCTGCGAAATCCCCCTCAACCCTGATTCGTCCGGCCCAGCATCGTGACCTAGAGGCGATCGCGGCCCTTTGGCAGGCAGAGACCACCGAGACGGCGGATCTGAGTTATCCCCTGCTCCTAGGACAACGTCTGGACTGGGTACGCCGCTGGTACGGTCCCCTCAAGTTTCTTAGCCTGTTCCCCAATCCGCTCCAGCATAGTTTTTGTGTCTATGTCGCGGAACAGCAGGACCAAATCCTCGGCTTTGTCCAAGTCTCCCCCTTCAACCGGGCGCGGAGTACCTGGAAAATCGATCGCGTGGTCGTCACCCGCGCCGCCCGCCTAGAGGAGGTTGGGTCCCAACTGTTGCGCCATTGTCTGGAGTCGATTCTGGAGGCCCGCACCTGGTTGTTGGAAGTGGGCGTTAACCATACGGATAGCTTGGCCCTCTATCGCCAGAACGGGTTCCAACCTCTTGCCCAAATCACCCACTGGGAAATTGCCCCGGCCCTGTTGCGGGAACTCGCCACCCGTGAGCCGGACCTGCCCAACCTCCTGCCGGTCAGCAATGCCGACGCCCAATTGCTGTGCCAGTTGGATACGGCCTCCATGCCCCCCTTGGTGCGTCAAGTCTTCGATCGCCACATTTTTGACTTCAAGACCAGCTTCCTGGAGGCGATCGTCGCCAGCATCAAGCAATGGCTTACCCACACTGAAGGCGTGAGCGGCTATGTGTTTGAGTCGCAGCGGAAGGCCGCGATCGGGCATTTCCAAGCCCACCTGAGCGTTCGCGTCGCGTCTGCGCAGGAGAATCGTCCTACCCCGTGTCCCCATGTGGTGCAAATGACGGTACATCCAGCCTACACTTGGCTATATCCCGAATTGCTGGCTCAAACCGCTCGCTTGACCCAAGAACTGCCGCCACAACCCCTCCGCCTCACCTCGGCGGATTACCAGTCGGAACGGGAAGCCTATCTAGAGCAAATTGGTGCGACCCGCATTGCCCACACCCTGCTGATGTCGCGATCGGTGTGGCACAAGCTGCGGGAAACCAAACCGGTGTCGCTGGAATCCCTCCAGTTGTCGGACGTGCTGCAAGGCTTACAACCCGTGCGCAAGCCCATCCCCAGCCGCAGCGCCCTGCTCCAATCCTGGCTAGAGTCGGGCAACTTTGCCTCCCTGGGATCGGACTATTCGCTGCTGGGACCCACGACAGCCCCCGATACCACCGGATCATCCACAGCGGGTCCCTCCCCCACCAAATCCAAAGCCGTCAAAACGCCAAAATCGCGCAAGGCTACACCCCTCCAGGCACAGTAGATGCAGGCGAGAAGCCAGCTTCACCATCCGGCACCCACTATGGCACCAACTATGATTGTGGGGCCGGTATCCTGCCCGCCCAGGCTAGGGGTCTGTCAGTCGCAAACTTGAGCGTTGCATGTCAGTCTCCTCGCCCCTGTTGGGAGAGGGGGCTGGGGGGTGAGGGCAATTGGGCTGTTATCGAACTCACGTTAATCTTAAGCTTGACAGACCCCTAGAAGCCTGATCCACAATCCAGCACCAACATCGCCATTGACCTAATCATTGACCTAATCATTGACCTAATCAACGTGACCTCAAGCAACCTGACCTCAAGCAACGTGGCCTCAAGCAACCTAACCCCCACCCCAAAGACCGTCAAGCCCGCCCGGATTTCAGCCCTAGGGCTAGATCTGGGTCAACGTCGCATTGGGGTTGCGGGGTGCGATGGGACGGGCCTGATTGCCACGGGATTAACCACGGTGGAGCGGACCAACTTTGCGGCGGACGTGGCCAAACTACGGGCGATCGCGGCAGAACGACAGGTGCAAACCCTGGTGGTTGGCCTCCCCTATACCCTTAAAGGTGAAGTGGGTTACCAGGCCCGCCAAGTACAAAAATTGGCCCATCGCTTGGCCCAAGCCCTGGACTTGCCCTTAGTATTTGTGGATGAACGGCTGACCTCGATCGCTGCACGGGACCTGATTCAGCAGGAAAATCGCTCCCCCTCCCGCAACAAAGGGCTAATCGATCGCAAAGCAGCGGCCCTGATTCTGCAACAATGGTTAGACGAGCAGCGATTCTCCCGCAGAGACGCTACGCGAACGGCCAAAGATATTCCGTTGTGATTGCACCGCTGCCCTTACCTAAGAAAGAAAAACCGTAATGGATGTTCAGACCCTAACCCTGAAGGATGACGCTGGGCGCACCCTAGTTTGCGAGGTGAAACATACCCTCGAACTCGAGCATCAACCGTATGTCCTGCTCCTGCCGTTAGACTCCCCCGTTGAGATTTTTGCCTGGGATGACGACGAGGATGAGGACCCGGAAATTGTCCAGGACGAGGCCGAGATCGAGGCGATCTTTCCCCTCGCGAAGGCTGTCCTCGCGGAGCAAAACCTGCTGCTGCAACGAACAGCGGTTACCCTGACCGTGACGGGTGAACTCCCCGATCCAGATGAAATCTTCGATGACGAAGACGATCTGGAAAACGATGAGGATGATTTTGAGGATCGTTGGGAGGATGACCTCAATGGGGCGGGCGGGGCCGACGTGGAGGAATTTCAACTCCTAGCCCGGTTTTTTTACCATGAGCAGGAATATGGGGTCTATGCACCCCTCGATCCCCTGTTCATTTTGGCGCGGTTAGATGACCAGGGACAGCCCCACCTGATTTCACCGGAGGAGTTCGAGCGTCTGGAACCGCTGATGCCGGAATTGGAACGGCAACTGGAAGACCAAATCTTTAACGTGTTTGATGACTGAACTGGATAACTGGGTGTAATGACTGAACTTGACGACTGGATTTAATGACTGGATTTAATGACTGAACGGCAATCCAATTCCCGCCAAGGTTCGCGCGATGCGAAGCGTCCCCGCCGCTGGTCCCGTTGGCTCTTCTACGGCCTGATAGTACCCGCGATCGTGGGGGTAGGGCTGTGGCAGGGCTGGTGCTGGTGGGATTGGGCCAGTCAGCCCGTCTTGGTGACACCCTCCACTGCGGCAGCGGGTGAACCCCCAACAGTACGGATACGCATTGAACCGGGCACCCCCGCCCAGCAGATTGGGGAAGACCTAGCCACGGCAAATTTAATTCGATCGGCAATGGCCTGGTCCCTGTGGACCCGTTGGCAAACCCTCCAGGCCCGACTGACGGGGGCGGCCAACCGAGGGTTTCAAGCTGGTACCTACGAACTATCCCCCACCCAACCCTTAACCGCGATCGCGGATCAAATTTGGGCAGGGCAAACGGTGGCCCGCCGCCTAACGATTCCAGAGGGCTGGACCCGGAAACAAATGGCGGATTATTTCGCCACCCAGGGATTGTTCTCCGCCCAAGCCTTTCTGGATGCAACGCAACAATCCTGGTCCGATCAATACCCCTGGTTACCGGAAGGGTTGCCCCACCTGGAGGGCTTTCTATTCCCCGATACCTATGAAGTGGCCGACGATCCCCTGACCCCAGATCAGGTTGTGCAAATGATGCTGGATCACTTTGAGGCCGTCGCTTTGCCCCTGTACCAACAGGCCCAACAACAGGCCCAACCGCCCACGTTAAGCCTGAAGGACTGGGTTACCCTGGCCAGTATTGTGGAAAAGGAAGCGGTGCTACCGGCGGAGCGGCCCCTGATTGCTGGGGTGTTTACCGCCCGTCTACAGCGAGGTCAACGTCTGGAAGCCGATCCCACGGTGGAGTACGGCTTGGGCATTCAGCAAACCCCAGACCAACCCCTCACCCTGGCGGAAGTCCGCACGCCTTCGCCCTACAATACCTATCTGAACGAGGGCTTACCCCCTACCCCGATCGCCAGTCCGGGTTTAGCCAGTCTTGAGGCAGTCTTAAACCCTGCAAAGACCGATTATCTCTATTTTGTGGCGCGGTACGATGGTAGCCATGTGTTTAGCCGCACCTTAGCGGAACATGAAGCGGCCCAAGCCAAAATCCGTGATGAGCAAGATGCCCGTCAACAAGCAACCCCATCCCCTTAACCTAGAATTAACCAGGGTAAAGGGTTATCGTTAAAACCCAAAGGAGTCGCGTGACGATCGCACTGCAACCGAATGATTGGTTAGCGCTCAGTCGGCGGCTGGTGCTAGCGCTAGCCATTGGAGGGGTTATTGGCTGGGAACGGGAACTCACCGGCAAAGCGGCGGGGTTACGGACCCACATGCTCGTGAGCCTGGGTGCGGCCCTGTTTGTCCTCATTCCCCTGCAACTCAGTGAAACCTTGGATGCCAATGCCCTCAGCCGGGTGATCCAAGGGGTGGCGACGGGGGTCGGTTTTCTGGGGGCGGGGGAAATTCTGCATCGCTCCAGCCAGGAGGGTAAACCGGTTGTGCGAGGACTCACCTCCGCTGCGGCGATTTGGGCCACGGCAGCCTTGGGGATCACGGCAGGTTGTGGCCTTTGGCAAGTAACGCTCTTAGGCGGCCTGAGTGGCTTATTTGTTCTGCGCGTTGCCAAGTACTTCGAGCGTCGCTGGCTATCTTAAGCTTGCAAATCTAGCTTCAAGATTCTCCAGGATATGTAAATTTCGCTACAGGAGGAGGGGATATCCCTTGTTAGGGTAAAGGATGCGATATGTGAGTATCTCCGCCGCTACGCCCGGTAGCGGTTTTTTTTCAGGGTAGTCCCCTCCATTTACAGACACCCCTTATTGCAGACACCCCTTACCGACACTACAACGCAGCGACAAGGCATCGATCGCCCGCCAAGCGATCCCCCGTTATATCGCCTGCCAAGATGACGAGGGACTGGCTGCATACCCCGTGCGCAGAGAACGAAAAGCTAGTACAGTAAACATAAAGTTTCGCAACGTTTCTCCTGCGGAGACGCTGCGCGAACGTAGTAACGACTTCAGTCGTTGCAGGCTACAGCCAGCACTACAAGCGTTGCAGAATTTTCTTGTCGATCTACTAGGGTTTACGAGCTTAGTTCTGTGTGCAACTGTGTCTGGGCTAATCGCAAGGCTGCGGGTAACTGACTCGCATCCCGTCCCCCCGCCTGGGCCAGATTGGGTCGCCCGCCGCCGCCGCCACCACAAAGTTTGGCGATTGCGCCAATAAACTTACCCGCCTGCAATCCCTTCGCCTGCACCTCCGGACCAAAGGCCGCCACGAGGGATACCTTATCTGCTGCCAAGACCGAACCCAAAACGACGGCTGCTTGGGGACCGAGTTTTTGTTGCAACCGTTCCGCTGCCGTTTTCAACGCCTCCGCATCCACCCCATCCAGTTGCGTAACGAGAAGGGAGAAGGCACCGACGGTTTCCGCTTGGGTCACCAGACTGTCGGATTTGGCGATCGCCAGTGCCGCCTTGAGCTGCTCCAGTTGCTTTTGGGTGGATTTCAACTCGCTTTGCAGGCTGGTAATGCGCTCAGGCAGTTCTTCTGGCTTCGCCTTAAAGCGATCGCCCAATTCCCGTACAATGCGATCGCGTACAGTCAGGTAATCGAGGGCCGCTTGTCCGGCTACTGCTTCGATGCGACGCACCCCAGAGGCAATCCCCGTTTCCGCAATGATCTTAAACAGGCCAATTTCCGCCGTATTGGCCACATGGGTGCCGCCACACAGTTCCATCGACACACCGGGATAATCCACCACCCGCACCTGATCCCCATACTTTTCACCAAACATGGCGATCGCCCCTTTGGTTTTGGCCTCGGCGATCGGCATCACGGCCACGGTTGCGGGCGTCGCTTCGGCAATCCAGGCATTCACCTGGGCTTCCACCTGTTCCAATTCCTCCGGCGTGAGGGCACGGGGACAGTTAAAGTCAAACCGCAGGCGATCGAAGGCCACCAGGGAACCCGCTTGGGAAATCGCTGGATCGACCACTTTCTTCAAGGCAGCTTGCAAGAGATGGGTGGCAGTGTGATTGGCCTGGGCACGGCGACGACACGCCACATCTACCTGCGCGGTCACGCGATCGCCCACCCGCAGCGTTCCCACTTCCACTTCCCCGTAGTGGACAAAGAAGTCCGACTCCTTCTGCACATCGGTAATCCGCACCTGTAAGGCTTTGCTAGGTTCTCCGGCTGACCGTGTGGCAGCGGTGAAGGGGGTGTCTACCGCAAATAGATAGCCGCGATCGCCGATTTGCCCGCCCGATTCTGCATAAAAAGGCGTTTCCCGCAGAATGACCTGAACTTGGCTGCCAGCCGATGCTTCCGGCACTTGCCTGCCGTTGACCAATACGGCTTCCACCTGGGATTGGGTCGATAGGTCCGTATACCCTTGGAAAACCGTCGCGTGAATCTGGGCTGCCAGTTGGTCGATGGCGCCTTGGACCGTGAGATCGATCGTTTCATGGGCAGCTTGAGAACGGCGGCGTTGTTGCGCCATCTCGGCTTCAAAACCCGCCACATCCACCGTTAAACCGTGCTCTGCGGCGATTTCCTGGGTCATTTCGAGGGGGAAACCGTAGGTATCGTAGAGGATAAAAGCATCCTGGCCAGCAATTCGTCCGGGTTGTTTCCCCTGTTTCTGCGTGGCTTTGGCTACGATTTCCGTCAGCAATTTTTCACCCCGTTCGAGGGTTTCCAGGAAACGGGATTCTTCACGTTGCAGTTCAGTTTGAATAAGGGCTTGACGCTCACGGGTATTGGGATAAACCGCTTCTGCCAGCGCGATCGCCGTTGCCGCCACTTCAGCGGTAAATTCGCGATCGATGCCAATCAGACGACCGTGACGCACCACCCGCCGAATCAAGCGCCGCAGCACATACCCCCGGCCCAGGTTGGAGGCCGTCACCCCATCGGCCATCAAATGCACAACGGCGCGAATATGGTCCCCAATCACCTTTAGGGAAACCTGGGTTTTAGCATCCGCCTGGGTATAGTCAAGCCCTGCAATTTCTGCTGCCGTTTTAATAATGGGCAAAATCAGGTCGGTTTCATAGTTATTGGGCACCTGTTGCAGGATTTGGGCCATGCGTTCCAGGCCCATACCCGTATCAATATTTTGGGCTTGTAACGGCGTGAGATGGCCCTCAGCATCACGGTTATATTGCATGAACACCAGGTTATAGAACTCGATAAACCGGGTGTCGTCTTCTAAATCGATCGCGTCATCGCCGCGTTCTGGATGGAAGTCGTAATAGATCTCTGAGCAAGGACCACAGGGGCCAGTAGGACCCGATACCCAGAAATTATCGGCTTCGTCCATGCGCTGAATGCGATGTTCCGGGATACCGATCTGATCTCGCCAAATGGCAAAGGCTTCGTCATCCTCACGAAATACACTCACCACCAAGCGCTCCGGGGGTAGGCCAAAGACCTCGGTTGAAAGTTCCCAGGCCCAGGCGATCGCCTTGTCTTTGAAATAGTCGCCAAAGCTGAAGTTGCCCAGCATCTCGAAAAAGGTGTGGTGCCGTGCCGTGCGTCCGACGTTCTCAATATCATTGGTGCGGATACACTTTTGGGACGAGGTGGCACGGGGAAACTCGGCTGGTCGCTGGCCCAGGAAAATCGGCTTAAAGGGCAACATCCCCGCGATCGTCAGCAATACGGTCGGATCTTCCGGCACTAGCGAGGCACTAGGGACAATCTGATGGCCTCGGTTAGCATAGAAGTCGAGGAAGGTCTGCCGGATTTCGGCACCGCTACGATACTGGGGTTTGAAGGACATATAGCTTGACAAGGGGCTTGACAAGGGGCTGCTAAACCTATTCTGACATCTCTGAGATCCTGGTTCGCCGATCGGTCAGGAAATTCTAGCCTAGCGGGCGGATCACGCTGGGACCATTGCAGGCCATACTTATTTACAGTCTTGTTTTTTACAGTCTTGTTTACCATCAGCCAGTCCAGTTCTCACGGCTGCGGTCTAGTCGTCGGTCAAGCTTAATTTACCCGGTTGGGTCAAACCCAGTGCGATCCAGCCACGCCAGTCAACGGTTTAAATCTCGTCAACTCGACACCGACTGATCGTCCCCCATTTTGGGGATGACAGACCCTTAGACAGGTATACCGCAGGGGTTAGCCATTGCCCGGTCCGATCGCCCTAACGACGTTGGCTCTTCTGGTTTCGTGGTGGAAATAACGGGACGCATAAAATTTTTGCTGTGTCAAGTGTTTGAAAGGCTTGCCCTGACCAGGTTACAGGCTATAAGCTAGACTTATCACCATATGACCAGAAGAGCCACGACGTTGGAAGTGCAGGTCACCATGATTTGTTGTCTTAATCCCTACTGTAGTGAACCGCTCAATCCGGACGATCAGGAAACCTGTTTGGCCTGTGAGCAACCCTTGGTTCCCCTGCTCAAGCACCGTTTCAAGGTCATTGAGCCGATCGGGCGGGGGGGATTTGGCAAAACCTATATCGCCGAAGATGTGGACAAGCTGAATGAACGCTGCATCCTCAAACAACTCATCTATCGATCGCAAAATGAGGCGGAAGCCCAAAAAGTCTTGCAACTCTTTGCCCAGGAAGCGCGGCAATTGCAACAACTGGGGGAACATCCCCAAATTCCCTCCCTGTTTGCCTACTTTCAAGCGGGTGATTTTTTCTTCCTCGCCCAACAACTCATCCAGGGGCAGGATCTGATGAAGGAATTTGAGCAGGAAGGTGTTTTTAGCGAAGCTAAGATCCGGGCCTTACTGGAAAGTTTGTTGCCCGTCCTGGCCTTTGTCCATGCCCAACGGGTGATTCATCGCGACATCAAACCCGAAAATATCATGCGTCAGGCCAATACGGGGAAGCTGGTCTTAATTGATTTTGGGGTCGCTAAAGTTTTACCGACCGCAGCGACAACCCAGACGGGGACCCTGATTGGTTCCCAGGGCTATGTGTCTCCAGAGCAGGTCCGGGGCAAGGTTAAACCGGCCAGTGATTTGTTTAGTTTGGGGGCCACCTGTTTTCATTTATTCACGGGCATCAACCCCTCGGAACTCTGGATTGAGCGCGGCTATGCTTGGCTAGAACAGTGGCACCAGTATGTGCCAGAGCCGATCAGTCCCGATCTGGCCTATGTCCTCGATCGCCTGCTGGTCAAAGACAGCCAAAACCGCTATCAAACTGCCGAAGCGGCTCTCAACGATTTGCAACATCCCCTGGGGCGATCGGCAGCGACTCCCCCTGCACCGCGCTCCCACACCGATCCCACGATCCTAATGCGAACGCCCCCAGGTCCCCAAACGGCTGGGGCTAGGACTGACCCATCCGCCATACAGCGACAGCCACTGGGGCGAGGCGCGATCGGCCTCAGTCAACCGCCCGTCCCCCAGCGCCATCCCCACCTCCGGCTTCAGCCCCACTGGCCATCCTGATGGTGGGTGTTGGCATTACGGCTACGCTTTTGGTGGGGATAGGTGCCTTTCTCTTTCTGCAATTACGCAGTAGCCGCCCCACCGCCACTCCCCCCCCCCCCCCCCCCCCCCCCCCCCCCCCCCCCCCCCCCCCCCCCCCCCCCCCCCCCCCCCCCCCCCCCCCCCC
>OGCL01000021.1_pt1 | contig 194239 bp, 173 predicted proteins | sample 1570041 | NCBI WGS metagenome assembly OGCL01 (sample SAMN06266162, study PRJEB24511) | hot springs metagenome | isolation source: Hot spring water | place: South Africa: Limpopo | collected 2015-06-22
GTGATGAGGGCATTCTGAAGCAACCAGAGGATCGGTCAACCGATCAGCTAAGGAAGTTGCTTAACTGATCGGTGTTAGGGGGCTCCCCCGGCTTTTACTTTTGTTTGATTGATCACAGCAGCCTGTCAGCTGCGTGCTAATAACCCTTGCCAGCCTTGTTGCAAATCGGTCATCACGGTTTTCACCGGTGCTAAGGCATCAACGCTGTTTTTTAAACTGGCTTTTAAAATTTCCTGGCCACAGAACTCATATAAATTATGCATATTAACTGCAACTTCACCGCCCTTTTCCAGGTCCAGCGAAGCGTCCAGCCCACCCAGAATTTTCAGCAGTTTTTCAACACTCTGGGCTTTTTTATCATAACGGTTGGCCTGAATATGGCCTTCGACCCGGGCAAGTTCATCTAAAAAACCATCAAATAACATCAGTACCAGACTGTGAATATCAGCACCTGAAGCCTTTGCATTCACATTAGTGTTCTGATACGCCTGATAGCCTTGTGCAAAATCCAACATAAAAACCTCTGTTATCCAAAGTTCGCCATGGAGCTTTCCAACTGCGCTATGGTTACCTGCATCTGGGTAAATTGTGCCAGGTATCTTTTGTAAACCAGCTCCATTGAATAATCGTGCCGTTTTTGTTTTGTGGTCACCAAGTCCAAACTGGCCTGCAAGGTTTGTTGTTTGTCCCTCATGAGACCAAAACGCTTAGTATATGGCTCCAGTCGATCTTGTATACCGCTGAACAATCCCGTATCAGACACCAGCATTTTTTCGATTTTAGCAGGGTCACTCGCCAATGCTTTTTGCATTTTTGTGCTGTCGATAGACAACACACCGCTTCTATCAAATTTAATACCAATCTCCAATAAAGGCGTACCTTCGTATAATTTCTGGAATGACTGACGCAACTGATTGGCGATGCTTCTTGCCATACTGTCGGTGTTTAACGAAGTGTCTGACCCTATCTGCTTTAACAATGCATTGTAACTTTCAACAAACTTTTTCAGTTTTTCTTCGACCGCTTTTGGATCCTGCGAAATACTGATTTTGACAGGTTGATCGGCCAACGCCTGTGCTTGCTTTAAATCAAGCGTTACCCCCTCAATCACATCCGTCAGGGTGTTGCTGCTTGAGGTTACAGTAATGGGATTCTGCGCACCAACCTTGATAATGGCATCCTGCGCTGTTTTGAGTTCAGTAGCTGCCGCCACTGCACCACTGATATCGGCACCAGAGTTATCAACACCAGGCACAAAATTTAAACTGATAGTATTAGCAGCACCTGATTCTTTACTGGTCAACACTAAATAAGACAAGGCACCGCTGCGCATCACTGTGGCCTGCACACCAGAATTATCAGCGGCATTATTAATCGCATTGGCAAGTGCAGATATGCCTGAACCCGCTGGCAATGCTGCCAGATTTACGGCAAAAGAATTGCCCGCTATTGTCAGCTCCAGCTGACCATCTGTGGGTAAGGTATCGGTACTGTTAAAATTCAGAGAAAGCTGATGATTCTGCGCCAGTTGCTGCACAAAAATTTCATAATTTCCGGCTATTGCCTTGCTGCCGGCCGTAACACCCAGTACTGTGTCAGCACTGCTGGTGGCGGCATTGCTCAATAATTCGTTGTTGGTGGTAAAACTTGTCAGCAGATCGCGCATGGAACCAAGTGAAGTTTCCAGTTTTTTATAAGATGCCAGCAAGCTCGAAAACCTGTTTTGTTGCGCCTTGAGCACGCCATCTTTACCGGCCCGTTCGATCTGTGTGTACTGCTGAGCAAGATAGGCTGGATCTATACTGGAGAATGCCATGTTGAATTCCTGCAAAAAATGAGAGCCAGCGATAAAGCCGGCTCCCAGTCAACCTCTTAACGTAACAGCTGAGCAACCATTTGTGTGGTGGTATTGGCTGTAGTCAATACAGAAATACCTGAATTCATCAGCAGTTGTTGTTTGGTCATATTAGATGTTTCACGGGCAAAGTCGGCATCCATTAACATACTTTTTGCATTGTTGGTGTTTTCAGACATATTGCTCAGGTTATTGATGGTGTGATCCAAACGGTTCATGGACGCACCCAAAGAGGCTCGGGCAGCACCAATAGCGGTAATCAGGTCATCAACTTCACCCATGCTGGTTGATGAATCGGCCTGATCCGCTAAACCGGTAAAACCTGAAATTGCCGTGTCTACATCACCAATTTCAGTAGAAATATCTACATCCAGAGTTTCTGCGGCAGAAGCACCGATTTGGAAGGTCACTGCTGCAGCCAGTTTACCACCGCTAAGCAATATAGTACCGGCACCAAACGAGGTATTGCTCATAATATTGGTTAACTCATCTTTTAGTGCAGTGAACTCATTGCCCAGAGCTGTATATTCACCTGAGGCATTGGTACCGTTGGCACCCTGAGTTGCCAGCTCTTTCATACGGTAAGCAATATTGGTCATTTCATCAAAAGCACCTTCTGCGGTTTTTAACATCGCATTGGCGTTGGCAGCATTGCTCATGGCAGTTTCCTGACCGACAACCTGGGCAGCCAGACGGGTTGCAATTTGCAAACCGGCAGCGTCATCTTTTGCTGAATTGATACGGAAACCAGTACCTAAACGTTCTAAAGCAACTGCCAGACCGTCGTTGGTACGATTTAACTGATTACGGATAACTGTTGCTGCTGCATTTGATTGAATTGATAAAGCCATTTTGAGTTCTCCTGAAATGATGCTCATAAACTTAGAGCGACAACTGCCAGCAGAAACTGAAATTTATTTTTTGAATTTTTTTGCGGTGCTTTTAACCCCACTCGAAATACGAATGAAAAGTTTCTTAATATCAATGCCTTAGACATTAAATAAAAAACAACTTTCACTTATCAAGTTCAGATCGGTTATCTTTTCCGCGACAGCTGCACTGTGAAAGCACGTTGTTGCACACTTTAGCCAACACAAAAATAACTGCTGCCGGCGCTAATTTAACTCTGAGTCTTCCGGCGTTAAAACAGAGAAAACCTGATGAACGACTGCTATCAGCAGAATATCACTGTGATCCGTCAACGTTGGCCGGTGCTGGCGTCGCAACTGGACACTATGGCAGAAAAAGCCACTGAACTGACCTTAGCGCTGGCCGAAGGTGCAGAGTCAACTTTGTCAGTCAATGGTATTCAGCTGACCAGCCGGCATAACCGTGCTCTTGAAGCCCGGCAACAGGCAGCACAGGTTCTGCAACAGCCGGTGGTTACACTTTATGGTACAGGGCTGGGTGACTTGCAGCGTGAGTTACTGAGCAGGCAAGAGCTGCAGACTCTCAAAGTGAAAATACTGAATGAATCGCTGTTTGGCCTGGTTTTGCAGTTGCTGGACCAACGCAGCTGGCTGAGCGATCCAAGGGTGCAATTAAGCCTGGCAGGTGAGGACAAAGAATTACAGCCTCCTTATGTGCTATTGCCATCTGAACTGGTGCTGGCCAGTGATTTTAATCAGAAAATCCGCCAGCGCCTTTGCAGTGAACTGGAAGTGGGTAATGTCAGCCTGCGGCTGGCAGAAAACACTGCGCCTTTACTGCCCCGTCTGCAACAGAACCAATGTTATTGGCAACAGGATAAACAGGTGCAACAGTTGTTCCGGACTATGAGTACAGGACAACAGGCTTTTGTGATTGCCGCCGGGCCATCGCTGGAGCAACATTATGGGTTGCTACAACAATGTCGTACTCAGCCAGTTCCTCCTTTATTGATTTGTGTCGACACTGCAGTTAAAGCTTTATTAGCCCATCAGATAGTGCCTGATATTGTGGTTACAGTGGATTATCTGATCAGCGCCCGCCACTTGCCGGTGGCCGAATTGCCGGCCAGCTGTAGACTGGTGTATTTCCCCATCACCAGTGCTGAAATTCTGGCGGATTTTCCCGGTGAGCGTTATGTAGCGATGAATGAGACTCAGATGTTTGCCTCCCTTCGCGATCAACTCAGCGCAGCGCGGCTTTTTATGCACGGCAGTGTGATCCATCCGGCCGTCGATCTTGCAGTCCAAATGGGGGCCCGTGAAGTGCTGTTGTTTGGTGCTGATTTTGCATTTAGCCACCAAAAAACCCATGCCAGCTGGCAGGATGGCGAAATTGGTATTCCTTATCAGCAAGCCAGCGAATGGGTCATGAACGCTTATGGTGAAAAAGTGCCCACTTTGCCTAACTTTATGACCTATCTGATTGGTCTGGAGCGTTATATCCAGCGCCATCCGACCATCACTTTTTACAACATGTCCAAAGCCGGTGCTGTCATTGAAGGCACCCATTATCATCCGGAGTACTGCAGATGACGCCAACACTTCACGGCTGCCAACAGCAGGCAAAACAGCTGGCGCTGCAATTTCGTCTTGGGAAAAACACCCAGGCCGCTTTGGAAATGGCCACTATGGTCAATCACCTGCTCAGCCTTTTTCCGACATCAGGCGTACAGCAGGTGCAAAACTTACAATATATTCTGAGCCAATGTTTGGCATGCCAACAACGCAAGGATTGGCTGGCTTTGGCTGATTACCTTGAATATGAACTGCAGCACTTATTACAACCACTCAGTGATCATCATCCTGGCACCACAATGTCAGCTTCGGAATAAATAGCGGTCTGTTCGGCTGATGGCATCATTTCCGCTATGCTCGCACCGGCCTGTTCATCAAAAATAACGGCTTTTTTTGGTTTGGATCTGCGGTGTAAAAGGTCTGAAGCAGCAGAAAACAACACGACTATTTGATATTTTTCTGACAAATAAAATTTTTCCAAAACAAGCTATAAAATTTTTCTTTTCGCTTCATGTTGTTATTCACAGCAGGCATTTTAACCTGATAAAAGAGAAACAAAACTGTATAGACAAACAGTTATTTCAGCTATTTTTATTACTCGTTTTTCACCAAAACGTCACAAGGAGCTGTGATGAATACATCAACCGCAGTACTTATTACAGGACAGGCTGGTTTATTGGTGTTAATACTGTGTTTTGTCGCCAATATTCCGGCTGTAGAGCAGTTTAATCAACAACAATGCCTTCAGATGCAGCAGGAGTTAGACGACAACAGAGACACACAAAGGCGGGGTTATAGTTTAAAAAACGCCGATGCACTCAAAGCTGCGGAACAAAGCCTGGCACAACAGATTTATCACCATTGTGTCAAACCTATCGCCAGCCCTGCCCCTGGTACTAAAAATAGAATTTTCCCTGTAAAAAGAAAACCTTATGAATACGCCAGCGACATAGCTGCAGACGCCACTATATCTGCACGCAAGTTTTTTGCTTCAGCTGTTGAAGTCAGGGCTCCTTATCAGGGCCGGCAACTGACGGAATGGCTCAGATATTATCAGGAGCCCAGATCCTGCTTTGGTGTGCAGCAAACAGCTCAGATTGTTGAATGTGTGAATAACCGACAAAAAGCCCAACAACGTTTTGAAGCCCTGTGGCAGCAACAACGTCTGCAGATCTTGTCTGACCAGCGAACGCAATGATAAGCTCCGACCAGTTGCAATAAGGCAACCTGGTGAGCGGAGAACACAGCGTGATGACCATCAACTTAAAACAGGCAAACCGTGAACTCTGGTGGTTCGGCTGGCGTTATATTCCGCTGATTGGTTTTTGCGCCCCAAAAATCCGTCAGATCAGCGAACAGAGCCTGACTGTTAGTATCCCGCACGGCTGGCGCACCAAAAACCATTTAGGCAGTATTTATTTTGGTGCTCTGGCCATTGGAGCAGATTTAGCCGGTGCTTTTCTGGTATTCAGTAAAGCCAAGGCGCGCGGCGTCAACGCTAATTTTGCCTTTAAAGATGTACATGGAGAGTTTTTAAAACGACCGGAAGCTGAAGTCTGGTTTACCAGTGATGACGGCGCTTTAATAGATGCCATGATTGATGAGTCACTGCAAAGTGGTCAACGTATTAACAAAACAGTCAGCGTCAACATTACCTGTCCTTCATTGCATGGTGATGAGCCAATGGCCAGGTTCAAATTAACTTTGTCGATCAAAGCAACACCAAAAAAACGCTAGGTGGCCCAAAGGCCCAGACAGCCAATGATGTGGTTACTGTGACGGATCTTGTAGCGGCTTTGGCCGCAACATCAGCACTCTGGTTAAAAGTTTGCAGCCTTGGCAACACAGACGTAAAATTCAACCTTTCCCGTTAGCTCAGGCATTGTTATGCAGCATTTACCAGGCAACCTTTTTATTCTGTCGGCGCCAAGTGGCGCCGGCAAGTCCAGTTTAATCCATGCGTTATTAGGCCAGCACGCCGATATGCAATTAAGTGTTTCTCATACCACCCGTGCGCCAAGGCCTGGCGAAACCGACGGTGTGCATTATCACTTCACTCGTGTTGATGAATTTAAAGCGCTGATTGAGCAAGGTGAATTTCTGGAATGGGCTGAAGTATTCGGCAATTATTATGGCACTTCCCGCCGTGCTATTGAGCAGGTGCTGGCGCAAGGCCGCGATGTTTTTCTTGATATCGACTGGCAAGGTGCACGACAAATCAAAGCGCAGGTGCCTTCGGTACGCAGCATTTTTATTCTGCCGCCCAGCGTGGCTGAATTAGAAAGACGGTTAAATCAACGGGGGCAGGATTCACAGGAAGTGATTCAAAAACGCATGCAGCAGGCCAAAAGTGAAATCAGCCATGTGGTGGAATACGACTATGTGCTGGTGAACGACGATTTTCAGCAATGCCTTGCCGACCTGCAACATGTGGTGCTGAGTCACCGTTTAACTTTGCCAAAACAACAGCAACGGCAGCAGGCATTGCTGACGGACCTGTTGGCGAATTAACCGAAATAGCGTAGACTATGCGGTCTTGTCAGAATTTGAATACCGGAGTGGTAAATGGCTCGCGTAACAGTTGAAGATGCAGTAAATAAAATTGGTAACCGTTTTGATCTGATCCTGGTTGCAGCGCGTCGCGCCCGCCAATTATCAGTTGAAGGCAAAGAAGCCATGGTTGAGATCGAAAACGATAAATCAACAGTTGTTGCCTTACGTGAAATCGAAAAAGGTTTTATCACCGCCGACATCCTTGATCAGCAAGAACGTCGTGACCAGCTGCAACAGGAAGCGTCAGAAATGGCCGCCGTTGCTGCTATCATCGGTAACGAGTAATCACACTTAAGCCTTCTGCAACCAGCAGAAGCAAAGGCCCCGGCAGCCTTAATGCCGGGGCGTTATTTTTCTGAATCCCCTTGTTATTCTTTCACACAAGCCGCTGTTTCTCCCGTTGGCAAGCCGGAAAAATCCACGTATATTTTAAGCAGATAGCGGGGATCGACGTGATGCCCCGATATGGAGCTTAGTGCAGTGTATTTATTTGAAGGTCTGAAACAACAGATCAGTGCGTATTTGCCGCCAGAACAGGTTGCCCTGGTGCAACAGGCTTATGTGCTGGCAAGGGACGCGCACGCCCCGCAAACCCGCTCCAGTGGTGAACCTTACATAACCCATCCGGTGGCAGTGACCAGCATTCTGGCCGATATGCGGATGGATCATGAAACACTGATGGCTGCGCTGTTACACGATGTGATTGAAGACACCGAATACAGCAGAGAAGACTTAGCAGAGCGTTTTGGCGAGACAGTGGCCGAACTGGTGCAGGGTGTATCCAAACTCGATAAAGTAAAGTTTAAAGATATCAAAGAGTTTGAAGTCACTAACCTGCAAAAAATGTTTATGGCGATGACGCAGGACATCCGCGTTATCCTGATCAAACTGGCTGATCGCACTCACAATATGCGCACTATAGGCGCGTTAAAACCGGAAAAACGCCGCCGTATTGCCAAAGAAACTTTGGAACTGTACGCCCCTATCGCCAACCGGCTCGGTATTCACAATATTAAAAACGAACTGGAAAACTGGGGTTTTCGCGCTTTATACCCAATGCGTTACCGCGCTTTGGAAACTGCGGTAAAACAAGCGCGTGGCAACAGACGCGAAGTGATTGAAAAAATTCAGAATGAAATAGAATCACGCATCCGCAATGCCGGTATTCAGGCCGAAGTGTCAGGCCGGGAAAAACATCTGTACAGCATTTACCGTAAGATGAAAAGCAAAGAACTGATGTTCAACGATGTGATGGACATTTATGGCTTTAGAGTGCTGGTTGACAGTGTCGACTCCTGCTACCGCGTGCTGGGTGTAGTGCACAATCTGTATAAGCCCATCGAAATCCGTTTTAAAGACTACATCGCCATTCCCAAACAAAACGGTTATCAGTCGCTGCACACTTCTCTGGTTGGCCCACATGGTATTCCGGTGGAAATTCAGATGCGTACCCGCGAAATGGATGAGATGGCCGACAACGGCATTGCCGCACACTGGATGTATAAAAAATCCGGTGAACAAGGGGATACCACAGCACAAATCCGCGCCAGGCGCTGGATGCAAAGTTTGCTGGAAATTCAGCAAAGTGCCGGCAACACCTATGAATTTGTAGAAAACGTCAAGTCTGAGCTGTACCCGGACGAGCTTTATGTGTTTACCCCTAAAGGCAAAATTGTTGAACTGCCAATTGGCGCCAACGCCGTTGATTTTGCGTATGCCGTGCATACCGACATTGGCAATAAATGTGTTGGTGTACGGGTAGACCGCAAACCTTACCCCCTGACCAAAGCGCTGGAAACCGGCCAGACCGTTGAAATAATTACCAGCCCAGGAGGCAAACCCAATGCCAACTGGCTGAACTATGTGGTCACCAGCCGCGCCATTATGGGCATCCGCAATTTCCTGAAAAAACAAGAACAAAGCGAAGCTATTGCGCTGGGTAAAAGGCTGCTAACTTCGGCACTTGGTGAAGTGCCACTGGAATCTATTGCCGGCGAACGTATTGAACAGGTGCTGCAAAACAGCAAACAAAAAACCCTGGACGAACTTTTTATCGACATTGGCCTGGGTAACCAGTTGCCAATTGCAGTCGCCCGCCGTTTACTCGGCGAATTTGACGAAAGTAATACAGTGGATGAAGTGCTGCCGGCCAAACCCAAAGCTTTTATTGTGGGTTCTGAAGGCATGCTCACCACTTTTGCCAAATGTTGCCGCCCTATCCCGGGTGACCCTATTGCCGCCAGTGCTTCACCGGGCAAAGGATTAAACGTACACCGTTCTGAATGCCGTAACATCCGCGGCTGGGAAAAAGAACCGGGTAAATATTTCCCGGTGCGCTGGGATAAAACCGGAGATAAACAATTTCTCTGTGATATCCGGGTTTTTATTGTGAACAAACAAGGCATGCTGGCAAAACTGACCACAGTCATTGCCAGCCTCGACTCTAATATTCAGGACTTATCCACTGACGATCGTGACACCGGCGACTATGTGATCAAAATCACCTTGTCGGTTCGCGATCGGGTGCATCTGGCCAATGTGATGCGCAAAATCCGGGTGACACCGGATGTGCTGAAAGTTTATCGAAGGAAATAACAGTTATGTCAAAAGTGATTATCAGCACTGATAAAGCCCCTGCCGCTATCGGTACTTACAGCCAGGCGGTTAAAATCGGCACCACAGTGTATTTATCCGGCCAAATTCCGCTGGTGCCCGCCAGCATGCAAATGGTGTCAGAAGATTTTGCCGAGCAGGCAGAACAGGTGTTCCAGAATCTGAGCGCCGTATGCCAGGCTGCAGGTGGCAGTATAAACGACATGGTGAAAGTGAATATTTTCCTGACCGACTTAAGCAAATTTGCCACTGTGAATGAAATTATGGCACGGCATTTTACTGCCCCTTACCCTGCTCGTGCTGCGGTGCAGGTCAGTGCTTTACCACGCGGTGCACAAATTGAAATCGACGGCGTGATGGAAGTGCCGTCAACCAACTAAATTCGGTCTGCCTTGCTGCTGGTTCGCCGCAACTACGACAATAAAGGCACAGCCCAAGCGCAGTGCCGGCAGGACAGAATTTGATGCCAAAAACCACGCTGGCCTTGTTTTTGCTGATATCGCAGATGATCACCTTGCTGCAACCTGCGGCGGCGGAGTCTGTGGTAAAAAAACCGGTATTACACTGGTGCCTTGACCATTTCCCGCGTTTTCACGAGTTTCAGGGCCGTGGCCTGCCAACAGGCCCTTCAGTGGCCGTGATGCAGGAACTGGCCAACAGAGTGGGTTTTGAGCTCAGTTACAGCCCCAAAACTCCGATAGCCCGTTGTTTTCGTCAGATGAGCACAGGTGAAGCAGATTTAATGATCAATCTGAACTTCACCGAAGAACGCAACCAGCTGATGTATTTGTTTCCCTATAACGAAACCATTCCCGAGTCTTTGTATTTGCGCAAAAACGATTTGCGTTTGATTGATCAAATCAGCCAGCTCAGCCCGTTGATCCTGGTGACAGTGCGCAACTACATTTATAACCCGACACTGATGGCACTGATTAAAAACCAGAAAGAGCAACATATTGAGGTCGACAGTATCGAAGCGGGTTTTGAACTGCTGCGTAAAGGCCGGGTTGATGGCCTGATAGTGCCAACCCAGAGTTCGCTGGAAGTGATCCGCAACAACCCTGCTTTACATTATCAGTTCAGAAAAGCTGCCTTAACGTTTAGGTTTGGTACGCCCAGATATATCAACATCGGTTTTTCCAGAAAAAGTAAGTACTTATACTTAAAAGATCAGATAGAACAGGCAGTGGCTTTAATGAAAGATGACGGTACAGTCGACCGGCTGTATCAGCTGCCGGACGGTGGCAAACAATATCTGGTCAGCGATAACGAACCACTGCAAAACCGTTAACCCCCGCAGGTTGTGTTGTAACTTGAGTTGTCAGCGGCTAACAGGAGCACAGTATGCCCTTTTTCCATTGCCTGATAAATCTCAGCCTGTTTTCTCTGCTGCTGTGTCCGGTCGCACAAGCCAAGCAACCCGAACTAGAGTGGTGTCTGGATCATTTGCCACCACGCCAGATTTATACTGGCTCACAACAACCCACAGGGCCTGTGGTCGATCTGATGCAACAATTGGCCAGGCAAAGTGGTTTTACCCTGAAATTCAGCCCGCCAACACCCAGCGCCCGCTGCCTGAAACTGATGCAACAAGGCAAAACCGACCTGATGACAGGTTTGTTGTGGTCGGCACAACGGGAGCAATTTATGTTGTTGCTGCCTTTTGATAACGCCAGGCCGGATGCCCTGTTTAGCCGGCATCAGCAAAACCCGCTGAACAGCATGGCAGCACTGAATGGCAAAACTATCGCCCTTGCTGAGAACCGCCATTACCCCCCTGATTTTATTCAGTTATTACAACAACATCAGGTAAAAGTGAAGCAAGTCCCCAATCTGGAGCAGGCACTGGCGTTATTACACTACGGCAATGTGGACTTAGTGGCAGGGCCACAACATATCACAATGAATTTATTAGAAAATAACCCGCGTTTGGCGGCCAAAATCGGTTTAAACCCATGGCAGCCGCCGCAATCGCAACAGCAGAAAAACCATCTGGCTTTATCCCGCCTGAGCCGGCATTTTGAGTTGCATCATCAAATCAGTCAGCAGCTGCAACTTATTACCGCTCAACAGCAAACTGATTTTTATCAGTCAAACAAGCTTGTGCCGGCGGCTCAACCAACAAAGCCTCACTGACATCCGTTGTCATCCCATGCGTTTTTGTCGGCAATTGGGTATGATGCATTTTTGTATTGCCCTTCAGGATATTGATTTTGCAACGAACTTTACTGGCAAATATGGCCATCGCCGAGATGAAAGGTGTCGGCGCCAAAACAGCAGAACTGCTGGCCAAACTGGGTATAGTTTCGGTGCAGGACATTTTATTTCACCTGCCTTTACGTTATGAAGACCGCACCCGCCTTTGCGCTATCAGAGATATCTGGCCGGCGCAGCAAGTGTCGGTCCAGGGAATAGTGCAAAGCAGCGACATTATTTTTGGCAAAAGACGAAGCTGGGTGGTGGTGCTTAGCGACGGCACTGGCAGCATCACGCTGCGGTTTTTCCACTTTAGTGCGGCACAGAAAAATGCGGTGACGCCTGGGGTCAGGCTGCGCTGTTTTGGTGAAGTGAAACGTGGCATGCGTGGTGTGGAAATGCTGCACCCCGAATACAAAGTCGTCAAAGACGAAGGCCCGCCCGAAGTGGCAGAAACTCTGACACCGGTTTACCCCACCACTGAAGGTTTAAAACAAGCCAGCTGGCGTAACCTGACCGATCAGGCGCTTATTGAATTAAAACGTTGTTATCCGGCCGAATTTCTGGCACCGGTATTGCCCCCTCAGGCCTGGTCGCTGACCGACGCTTTATGTTATCTGCACCGGCCGCCACCGGACGCTTCATTGCAGCTGTTAGAAGCAGGCCAGCACCCGGCACAACAAAGGCTGATTTTTGAAGAGCTGGTGGCGCAGCAGCTCAGTATGCTGCAACTGCGTGGCCAGTGCCGCAGCCAGCAAGCCATTGTATTTAAACCGGACTCCGCCCTCACTCCGGCCTTTTTAGCCAGCCTGCCGTTTTCGCCAACGTCGGCGCAGCAACGGGTGGTGCAGGATATTTTGCAGGATTTAGCCCAGCCTGACCCTATGCTCAGATTGGTGCAGGGGGATGTCGGCTCAGGCAAAACCCTGGTGGCGGCACTTTCCGCTTTGCCGGTGATTGCCGCTGGCGCTCAGGTGGCGCTGATGGCGCCCACTGAATTATTGGCTGAACAACATGCCGCAACTTTTCGCCGCTGGTTTGAACCTTTGGGCATACAGGTGGCCTGGCTTGGCGGCAAAAGCAAAGGCAAAGCACGTGACAACGAACTTGCCGCCATCCAGTCAGGTCAGGCCCAGCTGGTCATCGGCACCCATGCGCTCTTTCAGCAGCAGGTGCAGTTTGCCCGGCTGGCGCTGGTGATCATTGATGAACAGCACAGGTTTGGGGTGCATCAAAGGTTGGAACTTAGAGAAAAAGGCAGCCAAAGTGGTTATTACCCACATCAGCTGGTGATGACGGCCACCCCTATCCCGCGCACTCTGGCCATGACCGCTTATGCCGATCTCGACACTTCGGTGATTGACGAGCTGCCGCCAGGCCGCACACCGGTGACCACTGTAGTGCTGCCCGACAGTCGCCGTGCCGAAGTGGTGAACCGGGTGGAACAGGTGGTAAAACAACAGGGTCGGCAGGCGTATTGGGTATGCACCCTGATTGATGAGTCTGATGTGTTGCAGTGCCAGGCCGCCGAAAATACGGCCGCTGAACTTGCCGCTGCGTTGCCGGATTTACGTATTGGCTTAGTGCATGGCCGGTTAAAAAGCAGCGAAAAACAAGCTGTGATGCAGGCTTTTGCTGCAGGTGATGTTCATTTGCTGGTGGCCACTACTGTGATTGAAGTGGGGGTGGATGTACCCAACGCCAGCCTGATGATCATTGAAAACCCGGAGCGGCTGGGCTTAGCGCAGTTGCATCAGTTGCGTGGCCGGGTCGGTCGCGGCAGCGTCGCCTCTCATTGTGTGCTGATGTATCACGCGCCTTTGTCGGGCACAGCCCAGGCAAGATTGGCCGTGCTGCGCGAAAGCAATGACGGTTTTGTCATAGCACAACGGGATTTAGAGATCAGGGGGCCTGGTGAGTTGCTGGGTACCCGCCAGACCGGCCTTGCCAGTTACCGCATTGCTGATTTAACCAGGGATGGCGCTTTGATCCCGTCAGCACAACAGGCTGCCCAGCGGCTATGGCAACTGGATAAAACCGCGGCTGAAGGCTTGATCAGACGCTGGTTGGGATACAGAGATATATACGCCCAGGCTTAAGTTGCCGGTAACCTGCTGCAGCTGAAAATCTGACTTGAATAACGCTGCACTACACAGCAGCGCTTCACTATACGGCAGCGCTTCACTTAACAGCAGTGCTTTGTAGCAGCAGCGCCCACAACAAGGCTGTGCAAACGAACAGCCTTATGCTGAGAACCAGTTAAAGTTCGAGCGCCAGTTTACGCACCGCCGACACCGAGGGATGCGACAACACCACTTCAAGTTCTGCCAATAAGATGTCGGCAGCTGGCGCGCCCTGATCCTGACTCAGCTGCAGTTCCAGCATCAGACAATCAATGTCATGGTAAACAGCCACCACAGGCGCTGTTAAATCCAGCACAGCACTGTGACGCACATCAAAACCACATTGTTGTGCAACTTCAGTAAGATCTACATCGTCGTCTGAAATATCAAGCGCCAGATATAACTTCATGATGCTGCCTTTTTAGTTGTCGCCTTACGGCCTTTATTCATTTGCCAGGCGGCGTCCAGCGAGTACACCAACAGCGCTGTCCAGATAAAAGCAAAGGTCACCAGTTTGCTGGGGTCCAGCGGCTCGTTATATAAAAACACCCCAAATACAAACATAAAACTTGGGCCTATATACTGGAAAAAACCCATAGTGGACAGCTGCAAACGCCTTGCTGCGGCAATAAAACACAACAAGGGCACTGTGGTCACCACACCGGCCGCTATCAGCCATAAATTCAGTCCAACAGTGTTTTGCAGCAGATTGGCCGACGCAGAGTCGGCAAACTGCCACCAGTACAGCAGCGCCAGCGGAATTAATAATAACGACTCGACAAATAAACCACTCAGGGCATCCACCGCCAGTTTTTTGCGAAATAAACCATAAAGCGCAAAACTACTGGCCAGCACCAAAGCCACCCAGGGCAAAGAGCCAAAATAAGCCAGCTGGATCAGCACTCCTGTCAGTGCCAGAGTGACAGCGGCCCATTGTAACTTGCGAAGCCGCTCGCCTAAAAACAACATGCCAAGCAGAATATTTAACAGCGGATTGATGTAATAACCCAGGCTGGCTTCGAGCATATGTTCGTTATTCACCGCCCAGATAAAGAGCCCCCAGTTGCCTGCCAGCAATAAAGCCGTGCCCAGCATAGCGGCCAGCAACTTTGGTTTTTTAAACACGGCCTGCACCGCAGGCCATTGTTTCATCACAGTTAAAATCACCGCGAGCAATACAAAAGACCAGACTATGCGGTGCAGCAGAATTTCCAGGGCAGGAACAAAATCAATCTGTTTAAAATAAAGTGGCGCTATGCCCCACAGGGTGTAAGCACTGGCAGCAAAAATGCCACCAATTTTCTGTTCGCGGTTTAACTGCATAAAAAAGCGCCCCCGGCGCTGGCGCCAGTATCAAAGTGGCACTCTGGAAAAGGGCGACAGTGTAGCGAATTTTAACCCACAAGATAAGTGCCGGTGCCAAGGGCAATATGCACACCTTGTTCATTGTGCAGCTCCATGCGACAAACACAGACTTTATTACCGGAACGGATCACCTGGGCAGTGGCTATAAACTCTGTGCCGCGGCCCGGCCTTAAATAATCACTGCGCATATCAATGGTGCTCATTTTGCCCATTTTGGCCACCAGCACTTCGTGTTCCACCTGCTCAAGGCGCCTGAGTGCACTGGAAATGGCCATAATGCCACCCACAGTATCAAGCACAGAAGCTATCACACCACCATGCAGAATTTGTTGGACCGGGTTGCCCACCAGCTCAGGTTTAAAGGCAAAACGCACTTCAGCCTGGTCGGCAGAAAAGCCTGTGACTTTTAATCCCAGCAAACGGTTAAAAGGCATCTGATCAAAGACCTCAGCGATAAAAGGCAACAAAGCGTCAGCCGACATGGCACAACTCCAAATAGGGGCAACAAGACTGGTAAGAGCAGTGAAGATAAAACGCCGCTGCCCCGATGTAAAGGCTCTGAACTAAGCCACTGCAACAGCAGACAGTGCCAACGCTTTTGATTACAATGCCGGCTTTGTTTGCCGCGCTGGATATTTTTTTGACCGACTTACTGCACAACACCTTAAAACAATACTTCGGTTACAGCGAATTTCGCCCTGGCCAAACCGAAGTGATTGGCGCTGCCCTGTCGGGGCGCGACAGTTTTGTGCTGATGCCAACAGGCGGTGGTAAGTCCCTCTGTTATCAGCTGCCGGCGCTGTTATTACCCTGTGTCACAGTGGTGGTGTCGCCTTTGATGTCGCTGATGAAAGATCAGGTGGATAGCCTGCAGGCGATGGGCATAGCGGCCGATTTTATCAACAGCAGTTTAAGCCGCGATCAGGTGGATGATGTGCTGCAAAAACTGCATTTTCAGCAGCTGAAACTGCTGTATGTGGCACCGGAACGTTTATTACAACCGCAGTTTTTACAACGATTATCACAAGTCGGCGTCAGTTTGTTTGCCATTGATGAAGCCCATTGTGTGTCGCAGTGGGGCCACGATTTTAGACCCGACTACATCGCATTAGCGCAGCTGAAACAGCAGTTCCCGCAGGTGCCATTAATGGCACTGACCGCCACTGCCGACCCGGCCACGCAGCAGGATATCCGCACTCAGCTGCAACTGGTCAACCCCTACACCAGCATCAGCAGTTTTGACAGACCCAATATCCGTTATACGGTGCAGGAAAAATTCCGCCCTTTTGAACAACTGGTATCGCTACTTAAAAGCCAGGAAAATCAAAGTGGTATTATTTATTGTTCGTCCCGCAAAAAAGTAGATGAGCTGTATGAACAGCTGCAAAATAAAGGTTTTGCCGTAGGTGCTTATCATGCCGGATTAAGCAACGAACAACGGATGAGAGTGCAGGACGAGTTTAAACGCGACCACCTGCAGATCATTGTTGCCACTGTGGCCTTTGGCATGGGCGTGAATAAACCCAATATCCGTTTTGTGGTGCATTACGACTTACCCCGCACTATTGAAGCTTATTATCAGGAAACAGGCCGCGCCGGCCGTGACGGTGTAGCCGCCGAAGCTGTGATGCTGGTCGACCCTGCCGATATCAGCCGGATGCGCAGCTGGATCATGGCGGAAGAGAATCAGGCCAGAGCCGAAGTCACCATGCAGCGTTTTAATGCTATGGCTGCTTTTGCGCAGGCTCAAACCTGCCGCCGGCTGGTGTTATTAAATTATTTTGGTGAAGCCAATCAAACCCCTTGTGGTAACTGTGATATTTGTCTGGATCCACCGAAAAAATTCGACGGCACTGTGCTGGCGCAAAAAGCGTTGTCCTGCGTGTATCGGGTGGGCCAGAGTTTTGGCATGCACCATGTCATTGATGTGCTCAGGGGCAGCCAAAACCAGCGTATTCTGGAACTGGGGCAGGACAAACTCTCTACCTTTGGCATTGGCAAAGAACAAAGCCACGATTATTGGCTGTCGGTGTTTCGTCAGTTGATCCATCATGGATTGTTGCAACAGGATATTACCCAGCACTCGGTATTAAAGCTGTTGCCTGCGGCCCGACCTGTGCTCAGAGGCGAAAGCAGTCTGGCACTGGCAGTGCCGCGCCTTGCACCAGCCAAAACCAGCAGCAAAGCCGGCAAAGTACAGCAGAAACAAGAATATGACCGCGTTTTATTTAGTAAACTCAGAGCCTTGCGTAAACAAATTGCCGAGCGTGATGATGTGGCCCCTTTTGTGGTGTTCAGCGACGCCAGCCTGATTGAAATGTCACAACAAATGCCACAAACACCGGCTGAGTTTTTAGCCATCAGCGGTGTTGGCCAAACTAAACTCAGCCGTTATGGTGATGATTTCCTTGATTTAATTGCAGAATATCTGGATAACTGATGCAGATGTTAGTTCGTGTTGCCAAGGGGCAACTGTTGTTACAGCCGTCACAACCCCTGCCCGATCCCGAGTTGTTATTGCCATTTTTTAAAAACTACCTGCAAAACATGCCACAGCTCAGTCAGCTGCAAGCAGAACAAGGATTGGACTGGCTGCAGATCCGCTTTTATTTTTGCAATGCCGTTTTTGCGCTGCATTATGAACACTACAGTGACAGTTGCTGGGTGGAGGCTGACAACGCAGCCGGCGCTGTGTTACTGTCAGATTTAGCAAGCCTGCTGCAGAGCAATAGTGCATTATCATAGGCTTAGGGATTTAACAGAGCGGAGGTTGGTGTGGTAACAAGGTGGTGGCTGCTGCTGATGTTGTGGTTCCCGGCTATGCTGCAGGCTTTTCCGGCTGACGTGCTGAAACTGGACGAACAACTCAAACGCCTGTCTTTGCATCCGCACCTGCATTATCAGGTCACTGACGCCAGTGTCAGCATTGAAGACATAGTGTACGAACCTGAACACCACCACGCTTTTAGCCCTGTACCTTCCGCCGATTTTAGTTTTAAAGCCCAGGATAAAGTGGTGTGGTTTTTTACCCGGCTACATTATTTAGGGCAACGCCAGCAACAACTGATCCTCGATTACAACTTTCCGTCGGCCAATCTGGTGGAGTTTTATAGTTTTGACCGGCAAAACCACGAGCTGAAAAAACTGAACCGCGCCGGTACCAGCCTGCCTTTTGGCGAACGGCAGATCAAAAGCCGCACTTTTGCCGTGCCCCTGCAGTTTAAAGCCGAGCAAGAGCTGGATATTCTGATCAAAGTGCAGGACGGCACCCTGATCCGCTCTGATTTTCAGCTGTGGCAACCCGACCGTTATTATCAGCTGCAACTGACCTCCAATTTATTTGATGGCCTGATGCTGGGGCTGTTGCTGTTAATGGCAGCGTATAACCTGTTGTTATACCTGAACATTAAAACCGTGCTTTATGGTTATTTTGCCGGATTTTTTGTGTTTTTCAGTCTGGTGATTGCGGTGTTAAATGGTGCCGGCTTTGCGTTAATGTGGCCGGAATATCCGGAAGTCAATCAGGCCGTCTTTTATCTGGCCGTGGGCGCCTGTCTGGCGTTTTTAAGCCTGGCCACCCACGCGATGCTGAGCAAAGCCAGGCTTGGCCTGTTATGGCTGAACCTGCTGGCCTCTGCACTGTTATTGTTTAGTCCGCTTTATATTGAATTTGAACACCGGCTGTTGTTATTGCTGACGGTGCTGGCACTGGTGATGGGCACTAACTTGCTGCAGGTGTTGCCCCATACCTTTAGTGGTAAACCAAGAGCCCGCACTTTTAGCTTAAGCTGGTTATTGTTTTTTGCCGCCAGCCTGGTGCTGCTGCTGGCGCAGCTGGGTTATGTTTCAGACACCAAAACCTGGCAATATCTGCTGATAGGCTCAGTGGTGTGCAGCATGGCACTGATGAGTTATGGCCTGACGCAGCGCATGCAGCAGGTCAGCGAAGAAAGTACCCAGGCGCACCAGCAAGCCATTCAGACCCTGAAACAGTATTACGATATTTACCACAATGCGGTGGAAGGTATGTTTACCACCACCCTCGATGGTGGCCTTATTGCCGCCAACCGTTCATTGCTGAATATTCTGGGTTACCAGCAGCTGAGCGACATGGAACAGGATGTCAAAAAATACGGTATGGCCAAGTTTTACGCCAATCCGGATGACAGATTACAAATGGTGCGTCAGCTGCAGCACAGCAATAACCAGAGTTTTGAATTCAGAGGGTTACGCGCCGACGGCACACCATTTTGGGCACTGATGTCGGCAAGACTGACCCAAAACGGCACTGCCGAAGCTTTTATCCATGGTTCTGTCATCGACATTACCGAACAAAAAGTTAACCACGAACAACTGGCTTATCTGGCTTCACACGACCCGTTAACCGGCCTGTATAACCGTCATCATTTTGCCCAGCTGGCACAACAGGCCTGGCACCGGATGCAGACAGAGCATCTGACCAGCACCATTTTATATATAGATATCGACCAGTTTAAGCTGGTAAACAGCACCTGCAACCACAGCGCCGGTGATGCATTGCTGCTGCAAATCAGCGATCAGCTGAAACGGGCGCTCGGCAATCATGGTGTGCTGGCGCGCCTGGGCGGTGATGAATTTGCCGTGTTATTGCCGGGTAAAACAGCGCAGGAAGCCTTTGCCGTGGCTTATAACCTGTTGGAAGTGGTGAAGGAATTCCGCTTTTTCTGGCAGGACAGCCTGTTTAGTATCAGTGTCAGCATTGGCATGACCGATATCAGCCGCGACGATCTGTCGGCCGAACAGACACTGAAAAAAGCCGATTCCGCCTGTTTTGTTGCCAAAGAAAAAGGCCGTAACCGCATTCATTTATTCCATCCGGATGATGATGAGTTACAAAAACAACAAGCCGAAATTCAGTGGGTGCAGATCCTGCAGCGGGCATTGGAGCATGACAGTTTTGTGCTTTATATGCAGCCAATTCAGGCCATTCAGCTGCCACAGAGTGTCAGTAATTATGAGTTATTGCTGCGCCTCAAAGGCGAAGATAACAGCATTATTGCGCCTGGTAATTTTTTAAGTTCCGCCGAACGATATGGGCTGATGCCACATATCGACCGCTGGGTGATCCGCAATTATTTCCGCTGGCTGGCGCAACACCCGGCCCATCTGCAGAATTTGGGGCATTGCAGCATTAACCTGTCGGGCGCTTCCCTGGTAGACCCGTTATTTAAAGCTTATGTGTCGGCGCTGTTTCAGGAATATAAAATTCCGCCACGCCATATCTGTTTTGAAATTACCGAAAGCATGGCCATTCTGAATCTGCAAAACACTCTGGATTTTATTCATCATTTCAGAAATTTAGGCTGTCATTTTGCGCTGGATGATTTTGGCAGTGGTTTTTCATCTTATGGTTATCTGAAAAACTTCCCGGTGGATTACATTAAAATTGACGGCAACTTTGTGCGGGACTTATTAAGCGACAAATTTGACCGTGCTATTGTGAACTCGATTCACGATGTGGCCGCCGCCATGGGCATTATGACAGTGGCGGAGTATGTTGAAAGTATCGATATTCTGCACGAGCTGCGCGCTATGGGGGTGGATTACGCCCAGGGTTATGGCATTGCCAAACCTAAACCGCTCAGCGAGCTCTGAGCCTCTTGCTGATCGCTGTGTGACCTCAGTACAATACGCGCCCCAACTGAGGTAGCCCTATGCAACGTTTAAAACAATTGTCTCTTGAAGTCGAACAGGTGTTCGCCGACATTGGCCAGACTTATGCTCAATATCAAAGAGACCGCGGTTTATTCTGCCGCTCTGGTTGTGGTGAATGTTGTTTACACCCGGGCATTGAAGCCACAGTGCTGGAAATGTTGCCACTGGCTTACAGTTTACTGGAAGAAGGCAAAGCCGAAAGCACGCTGGATGCGTTGGCGAACCACCAGCAAGACGGCTGCTTTTTTTATCAGCGCCACTCCGCTGATGGCAAAATGGGCCAGTGCAGTGTGTATTTAAAACGCCCTGGTATTTGCCGGTTATTTGGCGCCGCCGGTTATAACGGCCGCGAAGGTGAAGTGTTGTTGTCGGTGTGTAAAAACATTAAAGCCGACCATCCGGTGGCTTATGCCGACACTTTAATAGCGCTGGAATCCGACCCACCGCCAATGATCCGCAACGGCAAAGAACAAATCCGTCAGATTGACTATGAGCTGGGTGGTGTCAATTTCCCGATTAACGAAGCCATGCGTCAGGCCTTGGAAAAAGTATTATTTGAGCAGTATTACGCTGGGTTAGCGGAATAACACTGCATTTTCACGACTGTTGGCTGCTGCTTTTGCTGCAGCCAACCCAAGCAATCTCAAACCGAATCATCCTTTACTATTTCGCGGCAAAATCCTGAGCGTGTGAATGTCTTTTTCCACCGCAAAAGTACTGTACAGCAGCTGCTGCGCGTTTATATCGGAAATGTCGGTTTCTGCAATATCCTGTGGAAGCGTTATGTTGCTGATTTTAGATGCTTTCTGGCTAGAAAAGGCAAAAAACCAGACCTCAGGTTTTGATTGGACCGTGCTCGATTGCATAACACTTAACAGCAAAAAAACGCCGTTGTTTTTGACAAAATGTCGTAAAATTTGTCTGTTTTCCGGTGCCTGAAACAACGGCGTCCCTTTACCATCCAAGAGCTGCCCTTGATTGATTTGATAACGCTGGTTCTGGTGATACAGCAAATCTCCGGCGCTGACACTTTGTTTTTGCTCAGCTGTAGCTAAATCAAACTCTATCCAACGTTGTAACTTCTGCGACCTCTGAACCAACAATAAGCGATCTGGTTGTTGCAACCACTGGCTTGGCTGGCCAATCACGGTATCAAAATACCGGACCTTCGGCTGCAGCGTATTGTGGCCAAGGAACCTAAGGTCAAGCGACACCAAGCGGTCATTTCTGGCAAATGCCAGTTGTTTGCCATCTGCTGACCACAACGGCTGTGACAAGGCCAGATGCTGATCCGGATTGTGATAAACCAGCTGCTCAGTTTTGCGCTGCACATCTAAGATAAAAATCTGACTGTGGCCGTTTTTGTTTGACACATAAGCCAGTTGGTTACCATCCGGCGAAACACTGCCCTGCCAATCATGTGCCGTGGCAGAGGTGAGCTGCGTTTTTTTCTGACTTCCCAAATCCAGGCTATAGATATTTCCGAAAATTCTGGCCTGGCTATAACTTAATAACCTGCCATCAGGCGACAGCACCGGATAATGAATAAATGCGTAATTTTCAAAAGCCAGTCTGCTGAGCTCTTGCTCAGGACTTAAATAGAATAACCTCTTGCCGTCACTGAGCAGGTAACCTTTCGCAGTGGCATGGTACACAATAAAATACCAGTTGGCGTCCAGCGTTTTATAGTCGGTAAGCTTAGCGCCATTTTTAGACAACAACTTGATTTGAGAGCGTTTTTTATCATCAAAACCCAATAATGTCAGGTAATTATGATCTGCAGCGGGCGCAATACGATAAGGCGAAAACTGTTGACTTGGCACATACAATAAATCGACCTGGCCTGAACTTAAATGGACTTTAAATAACCGCTGCTCCCCCTGCTGCAAGGCTAAAAAATAAAACTCATTTTCGGCACAAAAAAACGGATTCAGTAATTTGCTACCCGATAAAGAAAGATGTCTGCTGCTGGAACGCAGCTGATAATCTGCCGACAACAACAAACTGGCAAAATGCAGCGAATTATCCTGCTCTGTAGCAATCACCAGTTGCCAAGCATTGGGCTCGGCAGCTGTTTTTTTAGCTGCTGCGGCTGGCACAAAACTAAAAAATTTAATCTGCGCTTCAGTCTGATACAACAACCGATGCTGCTGCCCATTGGTTGGCGCCAGCCATAGCTCACTGTCGCCGGACACCGTTGCATCTTTAAGATACACAATAGCGTTGCCATCGGGCGTAAACTGGCTGAAAGACTCCTGCGCTTTGGAGGCGGTCAACGGTTGTAAATCTGCCACTGTCCACTCAGCTGCCACATCGGCTGGCCACAACAGCGCATACAATCCCCAAATCCCGCCCAATAGCAAACACCCCATCAGCAGCAATAACGCCACTGCCTGAGGCGGCCGAAACTTCAATGATGGTTGGATTTCCCCATTTGCAGGCGCAGCAGCTGACACCAAGTCAGTTTCCGTTGCGGTTGCAGCGAACAACACAACGTCGGCATGCAACGAATAACCACGTTTGGGATGGGTTTTGATCAGTGATTTGTTGTGATCCAAAAAGAGGTTGCGCAATTGATTCACGGAGCGCCTGACGGCAACCGGGCTATAAACCGACCTTGGCCAGACAATGGCAAATATCTGTTCGGCACTGATCGCGTCCCCGACACAGCTGGCGAGCACAAGCAATACGTCCATCACTTTGGGTTCAAGTTTTTCGACGCTTTCGGCCAAAAACACCTCACCGGTGGATGGCAAAATGCGCTGGCCATTCAGGCTAAACCCTGCGCGCAGCGCTGAGATTGCGATGACCGTGTCCGGGAACACAGCGACAGGCGCTGCCCTATTCACTTTTGTCGCTTCAACAATAGCCAAACCTTTGATTTCCTTATTTTTATAATTCCGAATCATTTCCGTACAAAAACAGTCGCTTTTCTTTATCGCTTCACGGCAACAAAACCCCAACACTCGCCCTGCTGTGTTTCCCCCAGCGACAACAACCGCGACCTGGGCGCAACAGCATCATGAACTTTATTTCAACGACCTCACAAGAGAGCCTTATGATAGCTTCAGCATTGAAACTTAAACACCTGTCTGCACTTTGGTCTGTTGCCTTGTTACTAACACTGTTTATCAGCAGCCCAAACAGCAGTGCCCAAACCAGCAACGACCACACCACCAAGCTCTATCAAAACAAAATTGATAGCGCCATACAAATGCTGCAAAGCACTGACCCGCAAGACGTCAGCCGTTACATTGACGCCGAACTGCACCCCGATACTTTACAAAGTTTTGGCGGCGACGGTAGAGAAAGGTATATCGCTTATATCAGTGATATCAAACGTTTTCATGGCTCGCTCAGCCTGTTGTCTTATGAAAAGTTATCTGATGAAAAACTCAGGTCTGAACCTTTGCAACTCTCTGCCAGGGTGCGTTCCGCCAATACCGAGCTGGATTACCAGTTGCGGCTCGACTTGTCGGCAGAGCCGCCTTATCAAATAACCAACATCGATATAGTTTATGCCCGGGCGCAAGCTTCAGAAAACAACAAGCTAAACAAGCAACAACTGGCACAGCAGTTGTCGGCTTATGTTGACCGGCTGACAAAACGCGGCACTTTTTCCGGTGTGGTGTTGCTGTCAGATCAAAACGGTGTGCTGTATCAAAGTGCCAAAGGCATGGCCGATTTGCGTTATCAGGTGCCCAACAATACCGACACCAAATTTAATCTGGCTTCTATGAATAAAATGTTTACTGCAATCAGTATATTGCAGCTGGCAGAAGCCAAAAAACTGGCATTAACCGACAAACTGGTGCGTTATCTTGACCCGGCACTTTTTGCAAAAGGTGATTTTGACCAGATCACCATCCAACAATTGTTGAGCCACACTGCGGGGCTTGGCTGGCCTGCTTACCCTGATACCCATCCAAACAATTTACGACACTTAAATGACTACCGCCCTTTGCTGAAACATCTGCCGTTAAATGCCAAACCTGGCAGCCGTTTTGGCTACAGCAATGAAGGGATGTTGTTGCTGGGCATGGTTATTGAAAAGGTTTCCGGCTTGTCGTACGACGACTATGTGCAACAACATATTTATGCCAAAGCCGGCATGACACAAAGTGGCAACTTTGATATCGACGGCATCACTGCCAATATGGCGATGGGTTATTTTTATTCACAACAACTGAAGTCGATGCAAAGTAACTGGTTTATCCAGGCCATTAAAGGCAATGCCGCCGGTGGTGGATATTCAACCATCCACGACTTACACAAATTTGCCACAGCTTTAACCAGCTATCAGTTACTGTCGCCTGAGCTAACCCAACTGGCTTACAGTGCCAAGCCCGAGCTGAATTCCCCTAATTATGGTTATGGTTTTTCGGTACGCAGTGCACACAATGGGCGGGTGGTTGGTCATGCCGGGGATTTTATCGGGGTCAGCTCAGCACTGCGGATTTATTTAGATAAGGGTTTTACCCTGGTGGTGCTGGCCAATCAGAGTTTTGCCAGTGAACCTGTGGTCAACAAAGCCGATTTATTGCTGCAGCAGCTGTAAGCGGCAGATCACAACAGGTCCACAACAACTGGCAGGTGCAGCATTCAGACAAGCTGCGCCTGTTTACAATCACAATAGTGAACTTGTTTACCAGGCTGAACATTGTTCAGTAAAAGCTTTCATCTCGCTCCTCGCATAAACGGCCATCTTTGGGCCGCGTAACATCGGCAACCCCTTTAATAACCTTTATATTCGCTGTCAGCCGGATTTTGTGGATCGTAGCGCACGGTAATTTTTTTACCCAGCGGATAAATGCTTTGTTGTTGCTCTACCTGCCGCTCATCATCCAAATCATCTTTATCAAAACGACCGCTATACTGCACACCATCTATTTGAAATTGATAAGAAACCCACAATCTGTATTCAGTGTCGCTACTGTGTTTCACTGTGCCGTCACTATTCTTTTTGCTTTCGGTTTCCGTATATTCTTCAACGGCATGGCTGCTGATAACGGCTGAAGTTTCAGGCCAGGAGCGCACCTCCATGGTACGTTGGCAGCCTTTGATTAAAATAAAGACGACAACAACAAAACCAAGCATCTGGGTTATTTTCTTCATTTTCTAATATATTCCTTTCAATTTCAGTCGATGAAATGTGCAAGACTCAGCGCCGGACACTTTCAGGTGCAATAACCGGGGTTTTATTTATTCGGGGATTTTGGCTAAGCACAGCTCAGTTCATAAATAACAAACTGATACCAAACAGCAGAAAACGTGGTTGTGATAAAAAAATACCATCAAAACAACGTCCGGCGTCCCTGCCAAAGCGGGTCAGCAGATTATCTGACCACTGCAGAACAAACAACAAAACCACACATAGCGAACAAATCACCACAACTTATCAGGTGAAAACTTTCAGTCCTCAACCCCCATTTGTTGCAGGCCATAACGCTCAATTTTTTTCAGCAGCCCCTGGCGCGATAACCCCAAAACGCGGGCGGCCTGGCTGCGGTTGCCCTGCGACTCCAGCAGGGCCTGGGTTAATAAGCTGACTTCCAGCTGTCGCACCTGCTCATCAAGCGACAGACCAGGGCTTGCCAACAGCGGCGTCGCTGCTGGTGTTTGCTGCGGGGTTAAGTGTAACAACTGAATATCCGAAAGAGTCACCACCCCACCCTGGGCTATTGCCAGCACACTTTCTAAGGTGTTTTTCAGCTCCCGCACATTGCCCGGGAAAGTTTGTTGTAAAAACCAGGCCATGGCTTCGGCTGATAACTGAATGTCCGCCGGATGCTGCTGTAAAAACCGCTGAATTAACAGGGGAATATCTTCACGCCTTTCATCAAGAGCCGGGGTTTCCAGCGTAATACCTTTAATGCGGTAATATAAATCCTCACGGAATTTGCCCTGGCGCACCAGCTCAGGCAACACCGCATTGGTGGCGCTAATCAGCCGTACATCAATCTGTTTTTGCTCACGCCCACCTACAGGGTAAAAAGTACCTTCCTGCAACACCCGCAGCATTTTGACCTGCATTGGCAGCGGCATTTCGCCAATTTCATCCAAAAACAAAGTGCCGCCGTTGGCCAGGCTTAACAGCCCTTGCCGGTCTTTGTCGGCGCCGGTAAAAGCGCCTTTCACATACCCAAAGAGCTCACTTTCTAACAGTTCAGCCGGAATAGCGCCACAATGCACAGAGACAAAAGGCCCTTTGCTACGCAAACTCAGCTGATGTAACACCCGCGATACCACTTCTTTGCCGGTACCGGACGGGCCTGTCACCAGCACCCGCACTTCGGTGGGCGCAATCCGCTGCACCAGAGTGCGGATATTGTCCATTTGCCTGGAAACACCCACCAGCTGCGACAACACATCAGTCGGCTGATGATGTCTTTTGAGTAAGGTCAGTTCGCGGGACAGCTGATGTTTGCTGATAGCGCGTTTTACCACCACCGCCAGCATATCGGGGTCCACAGGTTTGGCCAGAAAATCCCAGGCACCAAGGCTGATGGCTTTGAGTGCCAGCTCACGCTCGGCGTGGCCAGTCATAATAATCACCGGCTGGGCGGTAAATTCCGCTAAAGCCAACAGCGTCGCCTGAGGATCAAAAGCCGGTGGCAACGACAAATCCAGCAAAATTAAATCAAAACTCTGCGCGGCCAGCTGGGTTCTGGCAGTGGCTAAATCGGCCACCGACACCACCTGATGGCCTTGTTGCGTTAAAAAACGCTCGGCTAATAAGCGAAAAGCCGGCTCATCATCCACCAGCAAAATACGCGCTATGTCAAAACGTTCCAACGTCATCAATCAGGCTCCGGGAAAACAAATTTCAAAACTGACAGGCCAGCCTAAGTCAGTACGGTGGCAAATAGTGCCGCCATGGGCAGCAACAATGCGTTGCACTATGGCAAGGCCCAGGCCACTGCCGCCCGCTCTTTTGCTGACAAAAGGCCGGAACAACCGGCTCTCAATGGCAGGGTCCAGCGCCGGGCCATTGTTATGAAGGCGCAGCACTACAGAGCGACTGCCATTGGTTTGTGTAACTGCATCTGCTTCAATACAAAGCTCTGCCGCTGGCGCGTTACGTAAAAACGCCAGTGCGTTGTCAATCAGGTTAATCAGCACTTGCTGTAACCGCATAGCGTCCGCCTGCAGCCAGAGATCTGGCGAAATGCGTAAATCAAGCTGCACTTCACCAAGCTCACACTGCACCAGCACACCCTGCACCAGAGCTAACAACTGCAACTGTTGCCTCTGTAACTGCAGGTTACCGGCATAAACCAGCATATCGGCAATCAGCCGGTCGGCTCTTTTGAGCTGGGTTTGAATATGACCTTTGAGCTCGGCGTCTACAGCAGCAGACGCCATCGAAATAATATTCAGTGGGTTACGCAGCTCATGCGCCATAGAGGCGGCCAGCGCGCCAAGCTCCACCAGATGTTGCTGGCTCAGGCGGCTTTTTTCTGCCTCGGCCAGCGCCAGCGAGCGTTCCAGATTGGTACAGCTACTTTGTAATAAAGAGCCAAAGACTTCAGTGGTCAGCTGCATGCCAGGGGTGAGCTCAGTGTGCGGGCTATAGACAAAATGCCAGCCGTCCTGCTGCGCTTTACAACAAAGCTGCAGCGCTGCTGTGCCAGGGCCGCTCTGCGCCAGTAGCCTGTCGCCCTGCTGCAACCTGATTTGCAGCGGTTGTTTCAGCGGCTGACTCACCAGCGCCGCCGCCACATCGGCCAGTGCCTGCCATTGTTGTGGTTTGGACAATTCACTGAGCCAGGAGCTGACCATCTGCTGACTGAGCGCAACCCCAGGGTAAATTAATCTTTCGGCTAACCGGCTTAAAGGCCGGTAACAGGCGGCCGCCAGCAGCAATAATAACGATGAATATAACCACAGCTGCCAGCCAGGCACTGCGGCAAGCGCCGGCATCCCAAGCTGACCAAACAGGGCGCTAATCAGCCCCATCAGCAGCAGCAATAACAGCCCCATCACCAGCACAAATAAAGCTCTGCTGGCAAAAGCATTCACCGCCAGCATCTGATAACGCACCACACTGTACACCAGCAGCAGCAGATAACCCGGCAGCAGCAACATAGGATAGGGATACCAGTCGAGCCCAAGTGACGGCAACACAAAACTGCTGGCCAGCAGCAAACCTAAACCGGCGCTGACACTAATGGCGGCAATGGTGCGGCGTTTATTGCCACTGCTGTTGCGCCAGCCTTGCCAAAGCACCCCATGGGCCAGTACGCCAAGCGCGACTGTGTACAGCAGATTCACCCAGCCAAAACCGCTAAACAGGAAAAACTGCGGCAACTGCGCCGCAGGTTGCACAGTGGCAGAGGGTTGTGACCAGCTTAATAAAGTGACCAGGATCGAGGTTAAAAACAGCAGGGGTAACAGCGTTTTGAGCCTGGAAATACCGGTAGCGGCCGTGGCATTTTTGCCATCGGCAACAAAATACAAAGCAAATTGCAGATAAAAGGCCGGCATCAACGGATTGGCCAGGATCAGCGCCTTCCCCACCAGCCAGAATTGGTGTTGCAGCGCCAGATGCCCCAGACACCACAACATCAACATCAGACAAAAAGCACTGAGCGGTGATAACAACGGCTGAAACCGGGCATGCCACCATAACCACAAGGCGGTCCAGCCGGCACAGAGGCTGGTTAATAACAGCATCAGTTCAAACAGCAAACTTAAATCCAGCATAAGACTCCGGTTGCAGCTCTTTTATATCAGCTGTCCACACTGTTGACACCTCAAGGCGGCAAGAGCGTAAATCAAGTTCACAGTGTGTGCAAGCAATTCCAGAAAACTTGATATAGATCAATGTTTTCACTCAATGATAACAACTGGCCTGATTCTGGCACCTGCACCATCAGCACAAATAAATAACCGGAGTGATTGATGGATATACATATTTTTGTGGTGGAACTGGGTATGGCGCTGTTGCTGTTGTTGTCCAGTGCTTTGGTATGGCAGCTGCCCCACTATCTGGCGCTTGGCCGCAAGGATGAGGAGCGCTGAGCATGGAGATGGACAGCGTACAACTCTCCGCCATTTTATCGCGGATCCAATTTGCCTTTACCGTCAGTTTTCACATCATTTTTCCGTCTATTACCATTGGTCTCGCCACGCTGATTGCGGTGTGGGAAGGTTTATGGTTAAAAACCCGCAACCCTGTGTATCTGCAGCTGGCCAAATTCTGGATCAAACCTTTTGCCATTACCTTTGGCATGGGCGTGGTGTCTGGCATCGTATTGTCTTATGAATTTGGTACCAACTTCTCGAAATTTTCCGAACTGACCGGCGCTGTGCTCGGGCCTTTAATGGCGTACGAAGTGCTGACGGCGTTTTTTCTTGAAGCCGGCTTTTTAGGGGTGATGTTATTTGGCTGGCAAAGGGTCAGCGAACGGATGCACTTTTTTGCCAGCTGCACTGTGGCAGTCGGCACCTGGATCTCAGCTTTTTGGATCATCGCCGCCAACAGCTGGATGCAAACCCCGGCCGGCCATAAAATCGTCAACGGCCGCTTTGAAGTCGAAAGCTGGCTTGCCGTTATTTTTAACCCTTCGATGCCCTATCGGTTATCTCATATGCTGCTGGCAACTATGCTGACCGCCACTTTTGTGGTGATGGCCACCAGTGCCTGGTATCTGCTGAAACAACAACATCAGGCGTTTGCCCGTAAAGGCTTGTCGATGACCTTATGGCTGGCACTGGTACTGGCGCCACTGCAGGCGCTGGTGGGGGATTTTCATGGCCTGAATGTCAAAGAACATCAGCCGGTAAAACTGGCGGCGATGGAAGGGATCTGGCCAGCCCGCGAAGCCAATGTGCCTTATTTGTTATTTGCTATTCCCGACCCGGAGCAGGAAAAAAACCACTTTGAAGTGAAAATTCCGGGTTTGGCCAGCCTGCTGCTGACCCATGACTGGCAGGGTGAATTACAGGGGCTGCAGTCTGTGCCAAAAGCCGACAGACCCAATGTACCCCTGGTGTTTTTTTCGTTTCGGCTGATGGTTGGGCTTGGTCTTTTGATGATCTTTATCGCAGTAGCAGGCTTATGGCTGAGAAAACGTGGCACTTTATATCAAAGTCGCTGGTTTTTGCGGCTGTGCACTGTGATGGCGCCAAGTGGGGTTATTGCAGTGCTGGCGGGCTGGTATGTGGTGGAAGTGGGTCGTCAGCCCTGGCTGGTGCAAGGTTTAGTGCGCACTATGGATGTGGTCTCTCCTTTGCCTGCGGAGCGGGTGGCCTTGTCCCTGACTTTATTTGTACTGACGTACAGCCTGCTGTTTGGCGTGTATCTGTATTTTTTCCGCAAACTGATTAAAAAGGGTCCGCCTGAACTGGCCGATTTGCAGCAGTTAAAAGTAGGGGTAAAAGCGTCAGGTTATGCCGTAGCATTTACCAAGAACCTCGCCGACGAAACAAAACACCAGGGAGCACATTAATGGATATCAGCTTGTTTTATTTCCTGTTATTGGGTTTTGCCATTCTGATGTATGTGCTGTTGGATGGTTTTGATTTGGGCATTGGCATTTTATATCCCTGGTTTAATTCAGATGCCGAACATGATCATTTGATGCGCTCTGTTTCACACGTCTGGGATGGCAACGAAACCTGGCTGGTGTTTGGTGGTGTCATATTGTTTGGTGCCTTTCCGACGGCTTATGCCCAGTTATTGTCGACTTTATATCTGCCCATTATGTTGATGCTGATCGGGCTGATTTTCCGTGGTGTTGCTTTTGAATACCGCTTTAAGTCACACAGCTCCAAAGTGTGGTGGAGCCGCGCTTTTGCACTGGGTTCTACCCTGGCGGCATTTTGTCAGGGACTGATGCTGGGTGCAGTGGTACAAGGTGTACCTGCAGATGCCCTTGGCGCTAACAGCCTGCAGCTGGTCACGCCCTTTTCACTTTTTACCGCAGTGTCTGTGGTGGCTGGTTACGCCCTGCTGGGCTGCGCTTATCTGGTGATGAAAAGCCGCGGGGCTATTCAGCACAAAGCGGCGCAGCGCGGGCGTGTGCTGGTCTGGGTGGTGATGCTGGCGATGGCGCTGGTCAGCCTCTTTACCGTGCTCAGCGACGACTTGATCTGGCAACGCTGGTTTGGCGGCTGGCAAACCTTGTGGTTGTTACCTTTGCCACTGCTGGCACTGGCAGCAGCCAGATTGTTGTATCGCGACCTTGGCCGGGTGCGCAAAAGCCATCACAACAAAGAGCAGGTGACAGAAAAACACGAGGATAGGCCTTTTTGGCTTGCAGTCAGTTTATTTGTGCTTGCTTTTGCTGGCTTACTGGTCAGTTTATTCCCTTACCTGCTGCCACGTCAGCTGAGTTATCAACAAGCGGTAGCGCCTGAACACAGTCTGTGGTTTATGCTGCCTGGTGTGCTGATTTTTGTGCCGCTTATTCTGGCGTACACCCTGTGGGGTTATCGCATTTTTGCCGGCAAAGTCGAAGATTTTGAGGAGGGTTATTAATGTTTGCCAACCACAACAGTGTTTGCGGGCAGAAATTTTTGGTCACTGGTCGCAATTTTTACCGCAGGCTCAATAAAAAATTAACGGCGCCCCAATGGTTTTTGCTGTTATACCTTGTGGGTACAGTCTCTTTACTCATTGTTGTATTTTTACTGAAATTAGCGATGAAATTTATCTAAATCAGCGAAAATCACTGAGGCGGAATTTTGATTCCGCCTCAGCTTTTGTCAACTTTATTGACCTGGATCAGGCTTTTCCCGTTCTTCAGCCTTGACTTTATTTTCGACAACAGCAGGTTTTGGCGATTGCTATTTTAAATTAGCCGCTGCTATAGTCAGGTCATGGCAGTGTAGTACCGCCAATTTCCGGGATGTCAGGTTATGCGCTGGTTTCACCTTTTTATCACTATCATTTATCTGAGTGTGCTGTTTTCACCACCAGTGAAAGCGGTCACTGCCAGTCGTGTTGATGTGATAAGCGGCGGTATCGCCAGTCAGCAAGCCATTATGCCGCTCCCCCAACATCTTGCATCAGGCCAGCATGAATTTAACGACAGTCCTGATGATTTGGCTTTGTGCAGCAAAGCTACCCTTCATATCGCCAGCACCTCTAACGCTGTGCCTGTTTTTGTTGTCACCGAACCTCCGATCAACAGAGCCATTGCCGCTCAACCACGCGCTCCACCAGCCCATCACTGATTGTTCATTTTGTTGTTGTTTTAAATTTTGCCGCTGATACACAGCGCAAAATCACCTATCAAATGAATTCACAATGACTGCCTCTGAGTCATTGTCTGTGAGGTATACCATGAGAACATTAACTGCTTATACGCTGGACCAGATCGATCACTTAGTACAACCTGCTGAATTTCAGGATGCCACCTTAAAATCTCCGGCTCTGAGTGTATTTACCGACTTCAGAACCAATAACCCTATGCTGCTGGATGAAAGTACACCGGCTCTTGAAGCTGAAGAAATGATGCGGAACGAACACAGCCAGCTGAAACTGGTGGTGGATGCCAGCCGCGAAATGGTTGGGGTATTAAGTAACGACAGATTCAGCAGCCAGCATCTGATGCGGTTGGTGAATAAAGACGTGAAAGCCAAAGACTTAAAAGTGAAAGACGTGATGCACCCAAGAGCCGAAGTGATGGGGTTGTCTTATCAGCAGCTGCAACACTGCACTGTCGGTGACGTGCTGAACACCTTGCAAAAAGCCGGTGAACCTTATGCCGTGGTTGTCGACCATGAACAACATCAAATCCGCGGTATTATTTCCGCCCGCGATATCACGGCCAGATTACATATAGCCCCGGTGCAAATTGAAAAAACACCGACTTTGCTCAATGTGCTGGAGCTGGAAAGCGCCTGATACCACATTGACAACCCGCACAAAAAAACCGGCTATTGCCGGTTTTTTTTATTCACCCAAAGCTGTGAATTCACGCCCGGGAGATTCTGCCCCTCTGCTGTATCAGGCTGTTTTTAGCAGCCTGCTTTTCTCATTCTGCCTTTTTCAGCCTGTTCGCCGGCTTTGATCCAGCCATTAACCGCCATAATCATCCTGCATCCGGTACATTAAATCGGTCAGATACTGCACGCCGTTTTCTGCAGAAAGTGCCGACAGCGGTGTTTGCCCCATGGTGTAGGCATTGGTACTGGTCAGCCACTGGGCAAACAGCTGATCCGATCCAAAATATGCCAGTCCTTGTTGGTAAAACTGCTCCGCTTGTTGCGGGTCAATTGCATGTGAACGAATAAGCCGAAGTGCGTTTTCAGAAACCGTAGCCATAGCATCACCTCCGTCGGAATTGGGTTTTAACTATAGTCAAGGATAAAGCGCCGGGCTTGATTTAGATCAGGAAAGTGCCCTGCTGTTGCAAAGCAGGCTTTACATGCCGCCGGCCCAAAAAGAAAAAGGTGGAAAAACCACCTTTATTTCTGAAACTTAGGGCACTGCGGTCATCGCAGCGCCCTGATAACTGCCACAGAATTATTTTGCGGCTGGTAAAGCAGTGACACCCATATTAAACAGGGTAAAACCAAAAGCATCAGCGGCCTGTTCAATGGTTTTTGACACTGGTGTGCCGGCACCATGGCCTGCATTGGTTTCAATACGGATCAGCTGTGGGTTGTTGCCCCCGGCTTTGGCCTGCAGCTCAGCGGCAAACTTAAAGCTGTGCGCCGGTACTACACGGTCATCATGGTCGCCTGTGGTGACCATAGTGGCCGGATAAGCCACACCTGCTTTGACGTTATGCACAGGTGAATAACCTTTCAGATATTCAAACATCTCTTTGGATTGCTCAGCGGTACCATAGTCATAAGCCCAGCCGGCGCCCGCCGTGAAAGTGTGGTAACGCAGCATATCCAGTACACCTACTGCCGGTAATGCCACTTGCATTAAGTCAGGACGTTGTGTCATGACTGCACCCACTAACAAACCACCGTTTGAACCACCACTAATGGCTAACTTATTGTTTGACGTGTATTTATTAGCAATCAGGTATTCACCGGCCGCAATAAAATCATCAAACACATTTTGTTTTTTCAGCTGAATACCGGCGTTGTGCCATTCTTTGCCGTATTCACCACCACCACGCAGGTTAGGCACGGCATAAATACCGCCCATTTCCATCCACACCAGATTCGACACGCTGAATCTTGGCGTCAGGCTAACGTTAAAACCGCCGTAACCATACAACATGGTTGGGTTGGTACCGTCCAGTTGTAAACCTTTTTTATGGGTGATAATCATCGGCACCTTAGTACCGTCTTTGCTGGTGTAAAACACCTGCCTGGACTCATAATCGTCACTGTTAAACTTCACTGCAGGTTTAAAATACACCGCAGATTCGCCGGTTTTTGGGTTATAGCTGTAGCTGGTGCCCGGTGTGCTGTAGTTGGTGAAGCTGTAATACAACACTTCATCTTTGGTTTTGCCGTTAAAACCAGCGACTGAGCCCACGCCCGGCAGCTGAATATCCCGCACCAGTTTGCCGTCTAAGTTGTATTGCTGCACTTTAGAAACAGCATCCACCATATAGTTGGCAAAAAGTGCACCGGCACCTTTGCTGACACCCAGCACATTTTTGCTTTCAGGAATAATATCAACCCACTGATCCTGCGAAGGTTTAGTGGCATCAATCATAATAAGGCGATTGTTTGGTGCTTTAAAGTTGGTCTCAAAATACAGCTTGTCACCGACACTGGTCACCAGCTGATAGTCTGAACTGCCTTCAGCATCTAAGGTAATAAAAGCGCTGTCTGCTTTGGTTAAGTCTTTAATAAACAGTTTGTTACCTGAAGTTGCATTGGCTGCAGTGACCACCAGATATTTACCGTCATCGGTCACCTGAGCACCCACATAACGGTGTTTTTCCGCTTCGGTGGCACCAAACAGCACCTGATCATCTTTTTGCGCTGTACCTAACTTGTGGTAATACAGCCTGTGCTGATCGGTTTTGGCCGACAGTTCGCTACCTTCTGGTTTGTCATAACTGGAATAGAAGAAACCTTCGTTGCCTTTCCAGGCAATACCGGAGAATTTGACATCCACCAGCTCTGCTTCCAGCTGCTCTTTGCTTTCGGCATTGATAATACGGATTTTGCGCCAGTCGCTGCCGCCTTCAGAAATCGCATACGCCGCCAGGCTGCCGTCTTCGGTAAACTGTAAGTCAGCCAATGAAGTGGTGCCATCTGCGGAAAAAGTATTAGGGTCGAGGAACACTTCAGGCTCAGCGCCTTGTTTCTGACGGTAAATTACCGACTGATTTTGCAGGCCGTCATTTTTGGAAAAATAGTTATAGGCACCTTCTTTACTTGGTGTGCCGATTTTTTCGTAGTTCCAAAGCTCAGTCAGACGTTGTTTAATTTGTTCGCGGTAGCTGATTTGCGCCAGGTAATCAAAAGTGACTTTGTTTTGTGCTTTCACCCATTCGCCGGTTTCAGCACTGCGATCATCTTCCAGCCAGCGGTAAGGATCGGCCACCTGAGTTTCAAAATAACTGTCAACCACATCACCTTGTTTGGTCGGTGCATACTGCGGTTTGGCAGCTGGGGCTTTTGCCGGGGTTTCAACGGCGGTAGCCGGGCTGGTTTGAGCAGTTTCAGGTTTTGGGCCACAGGCAGTTAATAACGCCAGTGACAGCGCACTTACGGCAAAATACTTCATCAGGTTCTCCGGTTTTTATTCGAGTAGGAACCGGAGCATAACAAAATTGCAACCACAGACCAAACATTGCGATTGGCACCACAAAAATCAGGTTTAATGCCAACCGCAACTGAGGTTTGTTTAGGATGGGAATATTTTTAAGTCGGTATTAAAACCAAATAATTTGCCGGACCAGATAAACACCTGCCACACCAGCACCCCAAAAGGGATATAACCAAAATAACCCAGCAGCGGCATTTCAGAAAACAAGTGGATCACATCTACATAAGGAATGTTGTAGACCCAGAAATTCGGATTGGTCACCGGCTGTTGTACAAAATAATTGCTGCCGTGGTTCCAGAATTCCCAGAACAGACCATTGATTAAAGACGCCATGCCGATTAATAAACCTGCACTCCAGTCGCCTTGTTTGATGTCGGTAAAAGGATTCCAGATGCCAAGTTTTAATAAGATGCCGGTCATCACGGCGAAAGGCCCAATCCACACCACCCAAAACAGCGGGTAAGGCAACAGTACCATCAGGCCAATCAGTAAAGCACCAATAGCAATCAGCCAGTTGCCGTTTAAATTAAGCGCCGGGCCATTTTTATAACGCGCCACCAGTTTAGGGAAAGTATTTAACAGGCAATACCACTCAAGGATCACCGGGGTTACAGTGCTGTACGTCAGCAAAAACTCCAGCACCAGCACGGTATGAGACCAGGGCGCGGCGTTGGAATCCGGGTAATACCAGTTGGCCAGCACAAAATAATCGTAATATTCAAAATAGGCCCAGCCGACGATGGACACGAGTGCCGCCAGCAACACCAAGCCGGGCTGACGTGAACACATGGAGGCACCGTTATTGCGATGATAAACCAGACCATCGAGCAGCAGAATAAAACCCCACCACAGCGGAGTAAAAGCCCAAAACACCAGAACGCCAAAGGCGGTGGAATGACTCCACATCAACGCCCAGAAAAACAGCGTGACCACAGTGCCCAGATAAAACCACCAGGGCAAAGGTTTTTTTGCCGCAGCAGGTTTGGGGGCGGCGCCTTTAAATCCCATCAGCTTTGGCAAAAACATCATGCAGCTGATCCAGACAGCACCCACAGCCACAGCGATAAAATACCAAAGGTTAAAGCCCGGCGCCTCTGCCACAAACTGCGGCGGAAACTCGCCAAAACCAGGCGGTAAATGGGTGGGATACACAAACCAGGACACCAGCAGTGGCAACACTAAGGTTGCCAGCACCGGCCAAAGCAGTTGAAAGCGCATAAATAGTTCCTTGTTGTTATCATCAGACCTTCCGTGAACTGCGCTTCAGTTAAAACTGATAAGTAACCCCCAGTCCCAGTTGCCGGGCTTCACCACGCAATTCAGTGACTGCTGCCAAAGCAGCAATAGAATCAAATCTAAGCTCGGTATACTCTTTGTTCAACAGATTTTTGCCAAAGACGGACACTTCAAGCGCTGGCATCGGCTGATAAGACAATCTGCTGTGCCACAGCGTATAACCCTGTTGTTGGGTATAAGGATTTTCGTACTGATCAAAATAAAAATCCGATAAATAAACAAATCCAAGCTGGAACTGCAGATCGTGCAGCACACCGGAGAAGTCATAACTGAATTGTCCACTGGCCATCCATTCAGAGGTAAAAGGCAAACGGTTTTCCGGCACCAGCACAGCTTCGGTCTGATATTTCCCCAGTTTAGCTTTAGGCAAATGGCCTAAAGTCAGCTCCAGCTGCATCGCCGGGTCAATACGCCAGTTCAGCTCAGCTTCGAGGCCGTAAATCTGCGAATCACCGGCATTTTTCAGCACATGATAAGGTGCTGGCCCTGAGGTTTGATTGACAAAAACCTGCTGGTCCTGATAGTCGTAATAAAAGGCTGCCCAGTCAAAACGCACAGTTGTTTTTTCAGACTGCCAGTGACCGCCAATTTCCCAGGCATTGAGCCTTTCCGGCGCATAAGCAGAATCTGCCGCCTGTGCCGGACTGGTGGCATAACCGGCGTTATAACCACCGGCTTTAAAGCCGCGTGACAGGCTGTAATACAGGCTGTGGCTGTCACTGAGTTTTTGCAGCAGCGCCACCTTACCCGACCATTCGTTGTCTTTGACTTCACCCGTCAAATCCCACAAGGCCGGAATAAATACCGGCACCAAAGCTAAATCAGCTTTTGCCTGGTACTGGTTTTTTTCGCGGGTATAACGCCCGCCCAGCAGCACACTGAAGCTGTTATTCAGGCTTTGTTCCCACTGGCTGTACGCCGACCAGGAACTGTTCTCGAGTTTGTTGTGGTAAAAAAACTGCGCCGGTATCCCGGCCAGCGCCTCAATGGCACGGAAATCGCGGAACAAATCCAAGTCGTTGTGCTGTGTTAAGGCTTCATCCAGATAAAACAGGCCTGAAGTCCAGAAACTGCCATCCCCTTCGACCGCCAGACTCAGCTCCTGCGAGAAAAATTCATTGTCGGAGTCAAAACTGCCTTCGATAAAATTGCCCGGGCCGTCTGAATCAAAAGAATGGAAACGGTCCAGACTTTTATGCGCAGTCACAGATTTCAGCTGATAACCTGGCGCAAGTTCGGCGGTTAACTTCAGACTGGCACCATAACTTTCGGTGTCGTGTTTTTTATCAAAGGTGTCGGCCACAGTCTGCCAATAATCATCACTGGGTACAGCATAACCAAAAGCGTCAACACAACGTCTGCTGCCAACATCGGCCAAAGCACAAAGGCTGCCACTGCCGTCATTTTTTAAAATACCGGCACTGTAAATAGGCTTAGGGGCCCCTTGAATATTTTCACTGTGCAGCTTCAGATTCAGGCTAAAGTGCTCAAAATCACTGTGGATAATCAGCCGGGCATTGTTATGGCGCATGCCTCCGTCCTGCCCCAGCGGGAACAGGTTCTGCATACTGTATTGGTAATCCTGATGATTGACGGCCAAACGTGCCGAAGTTTGTTCACCCAAAGGTGCATTGACCGCGGCCGTCAGCTGGCGGCTATGATGTTCGGCGACATCCACACTGACATAACCGCCAAACTCAGCTTCCGGTTGGCGCGACATCAACAAAATGGCACCACCTGTGGTGTTGCGGCCAAATAAAGTACCTTGCGGCCCACGGAGCACGTCAACCTGCTGCAAATCAAACAGGCTGCTGCTTAAAAAGTTGGCACCACCACTGACCACATCATCGCTATAGATTGAAATAGGCGACACAGTGGAAGTGTTGTAATCAAACATGCCCACACCACGGATATTAAAAGAAGGAGTGGTGCCCTCACCAGCCACATTAGACGCCATTAAATTGGGTGCCAGGCCAGATAAGGCAGTACTGCTCTGGATACGGCGCTGCGCCAGGGCCTCACCATCCAGACTGGTGACGGCCACACTCACTTCAGTTTTGTCCTGAGCACGGCGCTGGGCATAGACTGTAATCACTTCCAGCTCATCCGCTGTGGTGGTGGCATCTGAAGCTGCCGCTGTGGTTTCAGCTGCAGTGGCCGAAAATAAAAAGAACATGGCCGGTGCCATGCTGAAGACGCTGGGATTGGTCATTGCAAGTCCAAATTTATCAAACAAATTGGCGATCACTTGCCACTGAACACATCCTGCTGTGCACGGGAATGATGGTGAAATCAGCTGACATTGTAGTTGCCGCTACCGCTTAGCGCAAAAATAGCATAGAACTACCCCTAACAAGATGAAAATGCTGCAGACTTTCCCTTTATTCTTTCCAGTTAAATGCATAAGCTGGAAGCAGTATCCGCCATTTCCCGCTTAAAAACGGAATTTTATTTATGTTGTCATCGAAACAGCTGCAGCAAGTTGCCGAATTAGCGCCTTTATCAGCTTATGCCAGACTATACAGCGCCAGATTAAATCAACAAGAGGTGCTGATCAAACAACTGGATAAAAACAGGCCGCCTTTGTCGCTGCAGCTGCAACAATTTCCGTCAGCTTTGCCTGCGCCATTACAACAAAGCTCAGATAATCAGACCGATTATTTCTGTTATGCCAAAGCGGATTTACCCTTTCATTTTGAACAACTTTGCCAGCAGCTGCCGCAGGGCGATGTAGCGGCGCAGCTGCAACTGATGTTACAACTGGCGCGGCTACTGGCCAGATTCCACCAACACCAACTGGTGATAGGGGCCTTAAGACCCAATGCCATTTATCAAAAAGCCGACAACAAAGAGCTGGTGCTGCTCGATACCAGTCAGGTTGCAGCTATTAAATCAGTGCAAAGCCTGCGCCTGCATAACCAGAGTGATCTCAATATGCTGCGCACTCTGGCGCCTGAAGCTACAGGCCGGGTCAACGCTGCTTTGGATCAGCGCACCGATTTATACAGCCTGGGGGTGTTGTTTTACCGTATCGTCGCCGGTGTTTATCCTTTTGCCCAGCAACAGCCGCTGGAGCTGGTGTACGCCCATATCGCTCTGCCTCCAGCACCTATAACCATGGTACCGGCCAGTCTGGCTGCACTGGTGCTGACCTTATTACAAAAAAATCCAAATCAGCGTTACAGCCATATCAACGGTGTATTACATGATCTGGCTTTGATGCAGCAACAGTGGCAACAGCTGCATCAAATTGAATTGCCAGCACTTTCACTGCGGCTGGGCCATCAGCAACTGCAGTTTTCCGGCCAGTTGTATGGCCGTGAACACCAGCAGGCCCAATTGGCCGACTGGTACAAAATGGTCAGACAGCAAGGACAAAACCAGCTGGTGCTGATTGAAGGTTCATCCGGTGTTGGCAAAAGCACACTGATAGAGCAACTGTACCGGCAGACGCTGGCCGAGCGGCCGCATTTTTGCCGTGGTAAGTTTGACCAGTACCAGCGCAACCAGTTGTACAGCGCCTTACAACAAATTCTGACTGAACTTGCCGAACAACTGCTGCAGGAGCCCGAACAACAACTGCGCCACTGGCAACAAGAATTACAACAAGCAGTTGGCAACGAAGCCGGGCTGTTATTAAGCCTGGTGCCGGCGCTGCAACCTTTATTGCCTGAAAGTACTCCGCCTTTGCTGGCAGCTAAAACCGGCAACGACCACAACTTTGACCAGTTGTTGCTGCGGTTTTTCCGCGTGGTTGCAAGCACCAGTGCCCAGGAACAAAGGCCACTGGTGCTATTGCTGGATGATTTGCAGTGGGCCGATGTATCCAGTTTACGCTTGTTACAGAGCCTGATGACCGACGATCAGATCAAAGGAGTGATGCTGATTTTGTCGTATCGCGACAATGAAATGGATGCAGTACATCCGGTACGGCATTTATTAAATCAGCTGCAACAAGCCGGCGTGCAGCCACAGCAACTGCAGCTGGATTCGCTAGATTTAGCCGCAGTGACGGCTTTATTGGCCGACACCCTGCAGCAGCCGGCAGCACAGGTCAGCGACTTTGCCACCTTATTGATCAGTAAAACCAGCGGTAACCCGTTTTTTGTCCGGCAGTTTTTATTAACGCTGCAACAGCAACAGTTACTCAGTTGTGATGTCAACGGCAACTGGCACTGGGATCTGACGCAAATTGCCCAGCAAAATATCACCGACAATCTGGTCGAACTGACCGCCCAACGTTTTGCACAATTATCACCCCAGGCGCGGCAGCTGCTGAAAGTGGCCGCCTTGTTGGGTGAAAAAGCAGATACCGCTTTATTGGCCGCTGTGCTGAAACACAATGATGACCAGCTGGAGCCCTTGATTGCCGAAGTAGTTGAAAGCGGCATTATGACAGCCTATCGCAATAACGACGGCCGCATCGGCATGTTGCGTTTTGTCCATGACCGGCTGCAACAAGCCGCTTTTGCCACGGCAGATGCCGATGCTGCCGCATTGCACTTTGCCATCGCCACTTATTATCTGGCGCAAAACGAACCCAACCGGCAGCTTTTTGCATTTATTGACCATTTGAACGCAGCCAAAGATAAAGCGGTGACACATTTTGGTACCGAACAGGTGGCCAGACTGAATTTACAGGCCGGCCAGCAGGCACAGGCCAGCAACGCCTGGCATGACGCCAGCGGTTATTATCAGCGTGCTGCGGATGTGTGCCCGCCAGCACTGGACAGCTTAAAATTTGAAGCTGAACTCGGTCTTGCCAGCTGCCAGTACCTGACCCAACATTATGAAGAGGCCGGGCTGCGCTGCCAGCTGCTGGCTGAACAGGCCAACAACACCTTAAGCCGGATGCAGGTGGCAAAATTACAGATTTTATTGTTGTTTGCCCGCAATGACTTTGTCGCCGCTTTTAGTCTGGCCGAATCTGTGTTGCTGCCGCTTGGGATTGACTTAAGCCAGCGCGACGATATTGCCGGCCGTTATCTGCAGCTGGAACAACTGTACGACAAAAACCACATTGCCGATTTGTACCAGCGTCCTGCGATGACTGCGCCCGAGCAGCTGCTGGCGCTGGAAATTCTCAATTCGTTATTAAGTGTGGCTTATATTGTCAGCCCCCTGCATTATCTGGCTGTCAGTTATGCCATGGTCAGTCTGGCGATTTCCAAGGGGCATTGCGCCACCGCCAGTAAAGCCTATTCCACTTATGCACAAAACCTGAGCGGGGCTTTTGATCAATACAAAGAAGCGCTGGATTTTGCCGATCTGGCCCTTGCCATTAATCAGCAATATCAGGGCAAATTTGCCCCTGAGCTGAACTTCCAGCGTGCCGCCACTGTATTACCCTGGAACGCGCCACTGGCCGACAGTTTAACCTCGCTCGAGCAGAATATTTTTGTTGCCCTGCAACACAGCAACGTGGAATACGCTGTGCATTCGGCGCTGTTCTTCAGTTTTTACCAGGTATTAAGCGGTGCACCTTTATCAGAGGTCGCGGCCAATCTGGATAAATACCGTCACTTCATTGCTGATAAACGTTTTGCCTACAACCTGCAATTTATCCGTTTATGGCAGCAATATGTGCAAATATTGCAGCAAAATAATGGTAATTTGTTGCAACTTTCCGGTGAGGCTTTTGATGAGGATTTGGAAGTTCCGCTGCTGGAGCAAAGCCAGAACGTCACCATTTTATTTTGTTATCACAGCATCAAGCTGATGCTGGCTTATCTGGCCGGCGATGATCAAAACGCTATCCGCCATTATCAGGCGGCCTTGCCGCTGGTGGGTGTTGCCATGTCGTTGTACCACCAGACCGAGTTTTATTTTTTTGCTGCACTGCTCGCTACCCGCCTTAGCAAACAAAACAACGAACTTGCCGCTGAGTGGCAGCCACTGGCCGAACAATATCTGGCCTTACTACAAAAATGGTCGGTACGCGCCGGCGCCAATCACCGGCATAAAGTAGCGTTAGTGATGGCTGAACTGAGTGCCATCAACAAAGAAGCCAATGCCTGGCAAGCTTATGACAGAGCAGTAGAACTGGCCCAGCAAAGTGGTTTTAACCAGCATCTGGCGATCAGTCTGGAGCTGACGGCCAATTACTGGCAGTCGCAGGATAAAGCTGATTTTGCCGTGCTTTATCAGCAAAAAGCGCAACAAAGTTATCAGCAGTGGCAGGCGCACAATAAAGTGATGCTGATGCAGCAACAACAACCGCAGTTGCAGCAACAAAAACCACAAAGCCAGCTGCTGGACATGGCCTCGGTGCTCAAAGCGGCCGAAACCCTGAGCGGCCAGATTGACCTTGCAGCATTCTTACAGCAAATGATTGATTTAATTGTTGAAAATGCCGGGGCTCAAGCTGGTCATCTGTTATTGCTGGATGATGATCAGCAGCTGCGTCCCAAAGCCTGCTCACCCCAGAGTGCCGCTGGCCGTGTGTTGTCCGGTCAGTTGCAGGCACTGGTTTGCCGCAGTTTGCAGCCCAGGTTGATTAACGACACCAGCAGCGCCAGCCATTTATTGCAGGATTTAGTCAGCAGTTCAGCCCAACAAGCCCTGCCGGCCGCCATCTTATGTATTCCGGTGATTGTCGGTGGCCAGTTATATGGTTTGTTGTATCTGGAGCATTTTGAATTAACCGGTGCTTTCACCGAACAACGTATTAATTTATTGCAGTTGCTGGCCAACCAGACCGCCATTCTGTTTGAAAACACCAGACTGTACCATCAGGTGGTGGCAGCCAATAAAAATCTGGAACAAAAAGTCTGGGAGCGCACCCAGGAGCTGGCATCGGCTAAGATCCGCGCTGAAGACGCCACTGCAGCCAAATCTTCGTTCCTGGCCAGAATGAGCCATGAAATCCGCACCCCGATAAATGCCGTGATCGGCTTAAGCCGGCTGGCCAGCAAAACCGACTTAGATGCCGAGCAGCAGGACTATATAGGCAAAATACAGGAATCCGGTGAGGTGCTGCTGAGCCTGGTGAATGACATTCTTGATTTCTCCAAAATTGAAGCAGGTAAACTGGAGCTGGAACAAACCCGCTTTGCACTGGAAAAAGTGGTACGTCGTGCCGTGAACTTAAATGCACTCAAAGCCCACGCCAAAGGGCTGGAGCTGGTGTGCAACATAGATCCACAAATTCCACCGGCTTTATTGGGCGACCCACTCCGTATTCAACAGGTACTGGTGAACTTAATCAGTAACGCGGTGAAATTCAGCGACAAAGGCGCTATTGGCATTCAGCTACAGCTACTGTCAGCAGAAGGCGATCAGCTAAAAATTCAGGGCTCTGTCAGTGACAACGGCATTGGTATTTCGCCGGAACAACAACGGAGTCTGTTCCAGTCTTTTAGTCAGGCCGACGGTTCCATTACCCGAAAATATGGAGGCTCTGGCCTGGGGCTGGCTATCTGTAAACAGCTCTGTGAACTGATGCAGGGGGATATCTGGCTGGAAAGTGAAGCTGATGTTGGCAGTACTTTTTATTTTAATATGGTGCTTGGCAAAGCACCGGCGTTGCCTGCCAGCAACCAGCACAACCTGCCGCTGGATTTTGGCAAACTCAGAGCACTGGTGGTGGACGACATCAGCCTGGCGCGCACTGTGCTGCTGAGTTTATTGTCTGAGCTGGGCATTAAAGCAGATGAAACCGACAATGGCTATCAGGCCATTGAGCTGGTGCAACAGGCACGTAAGCAAAACCGGCCTTATGATTTTGTACTGATGGACTGGCGGATGCCGGGACTGGATGGCATTGAAACCTCACGTCGTATTCAGCAGCTGGACAACGCACCGCATATTCTGATGGTGTCGGCTTATGATAAAGAGCAGGCCAAAGCCAATTTGCAGGGCGTGAAAATTCATCAGTTTATTGAAAAGCCGGTAAATCATTCGATTTTGCTTGATGCCATTTACAATATGCAGCAACAGCAACAACCTGTGATGCGCCGCCCTGTGGTGCAGGACAGCCAGATCCCGAACTTATCGCCTTACCGTATTTTGTTGGTGGAAGATCATCCAATCAACCGTCAGGTGGCTTTGGGTTTACTCAAAGACAGCAAGGTGCAGGTGGATATTGCCGAAAATGGCGTGTTGGCGCTGCGCCGTTTACAACAGCAAAAATACGATCTGGTGCTGATGGATATTCAGATGCCAGAAATGGATGGTCTGACCGCCACCCGGCAAATCCGTCAGCAACTGTTACTGACCGACCTCCCCATTATTGCGATGACAGCCCATGCCATGCAAAGTGACATAGCCCAGAGCAAAGTGGCGGGCATGAATGAACATTTAACCAAACCTATTGACCCCGAGCAGCTGTACCGCACCCTGCTTTGTTATCTGACACCGGTCAGCAACACAACACAACAGGATAATGACCTGGCGCTCAGTGCTGAAGAGCAACAATTATTGTACGCTCTGACCGGCTTAACCGGCCTGGACACGGCACAGGCACAGAAAAATCTCGGCGGCAAAACCCAGTTGTATCTGAACCTGCTGCGCGATTTTGAACAGGAACACAGGGATCAGGTGGCCAAACTGCAACAGCAGTATCAGCAGCAACAGTGGCAACAACTGCATCTGGATATACATTCACTGAAATCAACCAGCGCTTATATAGGTGCTTTTGCCCTGTCACAAAGTTGTCAGCAGGTAGAGACTATGCTTGCGGCCGGCACTGTTGATGAGCATAGCTTTCACCAAATGTTGCAACAACTGGCTCAACTACAGCATCAACTCAGCCAGCTGATGCCATCTCAGGTGGAAAAAACCGTTTTCGGCGACCTGGATGCAGTGTTGCAGGCCTTATTGCCGCTGCTGCGTGAGTCTGATTTTGCCGCTGAAGAGCTGGTGCCGGCACTGCTGGAATTGGGCAGGCCTGAGCCATGCTGGCCACAACTTTGTCAGATTGCCGATGAAATCAGTGATGTCGAATATGAAAGAGCTGCAGTACACTGTCAGCAATTGTTGCAACAACGGCAAAAAGCCAGGCAGCTGATTTGACAAGCCTGGCTTTATTGCAAAAACTGAACTTTGTTCAATCGCCGACGCCTTGGGGCAACTGTTGGCGTAACGATTTGAAAATGCCGGAGTATTATGCGCACTAAGCCGCAAAAACAACGGGTTTTGATAGTGGATGACAAAAAATCCAATCTCAAAATCCTTAGCGATATTCTGCGGGATGAAGTTGATGTCATTCTGGCTCAGGATGGTGAACAGGGGATCCGCAAGGCCGCTGAATACCAGCCTGACTTAATATTGCTGGATGTGGTGATGCCGGGTATAGACGGTTTTGAAGTGATCAGCCGGCTGAAACACGACGCCAATACCTGCGCTATTCCGGTCATTTTTATTACGTCACTGAACGATGTCAGCCATGAAGAACAGGGGCTGTTGCTGGGCGCCTGTGACTACATTAATAAACCCTTTCACGCCGCTATTGTGCTGGCTCGTATTAAACTGCATCTGCAGCTGGCCAGACAAAGACTGCTGCTGGAGCAACTGGCCAATATTGACCCTTTGACCACTGTCGCCAACAGGCGTAAATACGAAGAAATTCTGTCACAGGAATGGCGTGCTGCCAGCCGTAAACAAAGTCTGGTGTCGCTGGTGATGCTGGATGTGGATAACTTTAAACTCTATAACGACTTTTATGGCCATGCCGCCGGTGACCGCGTACTGCAGACCGTGGCCAAAACCCTGTCGGCTGAATTAAAACGTCCTTTTGATTTTATTGCCCGTTATGGTGGTGAAGAATTTGTCATTATCTTGCCAGAAACCCCGCCACAAGCCAGCTGGCAAATGATTGAAAACTGCCGTCAGGCCATTTTTAACCTGCAAATTCCGCATCAGCCCACTCAGGGTGTGCTCACCATCAGTGCCGGCGGTTGTACTGTGCGGGCCGCTGCAGCCGATTCTGCCGAGCAAGCCCTGAAACAGGCAGACGACATGCTGTATGAAGCCAAAAGACAAGGAAAAAACCGGGTGTTGTGGAATCAAGACCCGACGTTGGAGGACTAAAGACAGTGAGGTCGGAACGGGCCAGCCTGTTGCTGGTGGATGATGAAAAAACCAATCTGAAGGTGCTAGCCGATTTATTGCGGCCAGACTACAGCATCAGACTGGCGCAAAGTGGCCAACAGGCGCTGGACAAATGTCTGGAGCAGGCGCCAGATCTGATCCTGATGGATGTGCTGATGCCGGGGCTGGATGGTTTTGATACCTTAAAAGCGCTGCGTGCCAACACCCTGACCAGTCAAATTCCGGTGATTTTTATTACAGGCCTACAATCCGCCGACCATGAACAACTGGGGTTGCAGCTCGGCGCACAGGATTATATCCACAAACCTTTTCATGCCGAAGTGGTCAAAGCCCGGGTTTCCACCCAACTCAGACTGGTGCGTCAGCGCCATGAACTGCAGCAGCTGACTGCTCAATTGCTGCAGGCCAATGAAGCCAAAAGCCGTTTTTTGGCCACCATCAGCCATGAAATCCGCACGCCACTGGCCTCGGTCATAGGTTATGCCGAAGCTATTCTGGCTGGTGAGTTTGATGAATCCGATCAACAACAAGCCATTCAGACCATTTGCCGTAATGGCAAACATCTGCAGGCGTTATTAAACGATTTACTCGATTTATCAAAAATTTCCGCCAATAAGCTGGATTTGGAAGTGCTGCCGGTCAATCTGTGCCAGCTGCTGTTAGATCTGGAGTTACTGGTGAAAGAACGGGCGCAGCAAAAAGGGCTGGAATTTTCCCTGCATTATCAACTGCCATTGCCATCACAGTTGCAAACAGACCCAACCCGCCTGAAACAAATTTTGCTGAATTTATGCAATAACGCCATTAAGTTTACCGCACAGGGTTTTGTCCGGATTGAGATCAGCCAGCAGCACAACCAGCTGCAGTTTGCGGTACAAGACAGTGGTATTGGCATCAGCGAAGCACAACAACAACATTTATTTCAGGCCTTTAGTCAGGCCGATGTGTCAGTGCAACGTCAGTTTGGCGGTACCGGTCTTGGCCTGGTGATAGCAAGGCAGCTGTGCGAAAAAATGGGCGGTTCTTTGTATCTGCAAAGTGCCACCGAAGGCAAAGGTTGTTGTTTTGTCGCCAGCATTCAGCTGGAGCCGGGGCCAAACAGTGTGTTGCTGCAAAACGAAGCTGAAATTGCACTGCAGCAACAACGCCAGGCGCCGGCAGCTTTGCCAAGGCAACAGATCAAAGGTCGGGTACTGCTGGCCGAAGATCAGGCTGACACCCGGCAGTTATTACAACGGATGTTGCAACATGCTGGCATTGAAGTTCTGGCGGTGGAAAACGGTGAACAGCTGGTGGAAGCGGCACTGATGGACGATTTTGATTTAGTCTTGTCCGACATTCAGATGCCAAAAATGGACGGTGTGGCAGCTATTAAACTATTGCGTGCTGCCGGTATCGACACGCCCTGTGTGGCACTGACCGCCAATACCATGACGCATGAGGTCCAAAGTTATCTGGCGGCAGGTTTTGTCAGCCATCTGGCCAAACCGGTCGACAGATACAAATTTGCCGCTGTGCTGAATCACTTTTTAGCCGGACGCCATCATCAGCAACAATTACAACTGCCCGAAGCTGAACTGCGCGCCATGACAGACCGTTTTGTGCAGGCGCTGCCAGCGCAGATGGCTGAGCTCAGTGAATACTGCCAGCAAGCTGACTGGCCGGCGGCCCGTTATCAGGCCCACGCCATCAAAGGCACAGCCGCTTTGTTTGGGTTTACTGAACTAAGCCTGCTGGCGGCAGAGTTGGAACAACAACTGAAACAGCCATCTGGCAGCGCTCAGGTGCTGCAGCTATGCAAACAACTGCAGCAGCAAAGTGCTGTGCTGCACCATGAGGTTCAATAAAAGCGGTTGAATCAACCTTGTTTTGCTGTTGCGGCAAAAGGCCAGAAAGCCCATTGCCGCTGATTTGCAATTATCGCCAGTATAATCAATACCATACCGATGACTTGCAGCAACGACAACGCCACCTGGTAAAACCATAAATCAATCAGCACTGCCACCAGCGGGTACACAAAAGATAAAAACGCAATACTGCTGACCGGCAAACGCTGAAAGGCGCTATACATCAGGTTATACATCAGACCGGTATGCACCAGACCTAAAGTCAGCAAAGCCGCAGCTGAAGGCAATACCAGCTCACTCAGACTGGCTTTTTCCAACGGCAACATCAACAGCACCCCCAGCATCATCTGCAAACCGGCAATTTGTGCTGGCGCTATGCCACTGAGTTTGCGTGTCGTTAAAGTGGCCACCGCATATAAACAGGCCGCCAATGCTGCCAACCCTACCCCCAACCACAACTGCTGATGATCACCGCCAAATTGCAGTCCAGTGGTCAGTGCCACACCACAAAACGCCAGCGCCAGCCAGGCCCAACGTGACGCCGAAGGTGGTTGCCGCTGTAACAAAGCCGTGATTAATAACAGAAAAAAGGGTTGGGTGTGGTACACCAGAGTGGCAATTGAAATTGAACTTAAATGATAAGCACCAAATAAACAAAACCAGTTGGCCACCAAAGCCAGGCCACCCAACAATAAGTACCCCAGCTGTACAGGGTTTAACTGTTGCCAGCCGCGCTGCCAGCTCAGATACAACAGCAAAGCGGCACCGCCAATCAGACAACGGTAAAACACTACTGTGGCTGTATTCTGGCCACTTTCCACCACAAACCAGCCGATAGTCCCGGACAATAACATGGCCACCAGCATACGCCACAGGCCTGGCCATTCCGGATTTGTTGTTGCTGTTGTCATAGGGGGATCCGTTTTAAAAGCACCTTGCGCTCTTGCAGGGCACAAAGGGTTTTAGTTTTAGCCTTGTAACAGCGCAGGTTTTGGCGCTGCTTGTGTTTGTTGTTCAGCCCGCCAGTCCAGCAAAGCTCTGGCCACCACTGTGGCATGATCGGCCTGCAACAGTTTATGCTGATGGGCAAAAGACGCCGGCCATTGTTGCCACTGCCCCCCACATCTGGCCACCAGATTGGCAAAATTCAGCCTGGCATCGGCCGCCAGATAATTCTGCCACAAGCCGGCGTACTGACGCACCGCCCAGCCGTCGGGTTTGCGCCAGCTGACCGGATCAATAGTGATAAGTTGCTGTACCGGATGACCGGCAGCCACCACTGCAGCCGCTGTGCTGGCACCATAACTGTGACCAATCAGCAACACCGGCTCCTGCTGATGCTGTCTGAGCCAACGTGCCAGGGCTGCGTATTCAAACCATTGAAAATAATGCTGATTTGGCCCAACAAACTGCCGCAATAACTGGGTGTATTTATCCAGCGCCCCACCGACCCAAACCACTTGTAGCTGAGACTGAGTGCTGTGATTGACGCTGTTGTTGCTTGTCATGACGTGTCACCCGCCGCCTTATTCTAAGACCCAGCCAAATTCAGCCAGAATAGCCCTGTGCTCCGCATTGCCATACACCTGCTGCCAGGCCTGATGTAACCTCAGACGCAAATCTGCCGGCACACCGGCCTTGCTGGCCACAATATAAACAGGTGCTTTATGCAAAGTCAGACTCAGGCGATATTGCGCCTGTAACTCCGGATACAGCTGACTCCATTCCAGATATTGGGTTTTATCTTCAATCATGCCAAGCACCCGGCCTTTTTTCAGCATATTCAGTTTTTGTGTCAGGCTGTTGGCATACAGCAAATAAGGCTGATAACTTTTTTCGTGGCGCAGCTGCTCAAAAGCCTCGCCATAATAAGCGTCGCGCAGCACGCCAATACTGCCGGGTAACAGATTGATATCACTGAGCTGATGCACCAGATGCAGGTAGTTTTTATGCAGCACCAGCACCGACTCTTCCATATAGTGCACACCGATAAAATCTGCATAGGCTGCTCTTTCCTCGGTGTAAGACATAGTCAGCATCAGATCAATTTTGCCTTGCTGCAACAAGGTTAAAGAGCGTGGCCAGGGACTGCCAACAAGGGTCAGCTGACAACCCGCTTTGTCGGTTAATAAATGCAATAATCTGGCGTGTAAGTCGTACCAGCGCGGCAGCTGCAAACCTTCGGCATCAGTATCTGCTCTGGATTCATTCAGGTGTGCCACCAAAGTACAGGGCGCCCCGGATGAGGCAACAGCAGGCAAATTCTGCACCGGCGGCGAAACTTCAGCCGACGGGCTGCTTTGCAGTTGTGGTATGTGCTGGGCTTGCTGCACCTGTTGGGTTGCGCCAGCACTCGGCTCTGTCACTGCATTCTGCTGCGGCAAAGCCTGTAGCTGCGGGCTGACAAGCGCCAGCAGCATCAGCTTGAGCACACCAAAAGCGCGACAGCGCAGCGAGTTTTTTTTCATTCGTCAGAGGCCAAAGGTAATTCCAGATGGGCTTTTTCCAGCAAGTCCGCCGCCATTTCCGTTTTCACCGCCACCCCTAAATCTTTAAATTCAGCGGCTTGTTTAATTAAATTGCCTTTACCACTGTACAGCTGGCTAAAGGCTTTGTCGTAACTTTCGCGGGCGCGGTCCAGCTGTTTGCCCACCCCTTGCATACTTTCCAGAAAACCGGTCAGTTTGGCGTAAAACTTTTCGGCGCGGTTCGCCAGTTCAGCACTGTGTTTGTTCTGATCTTCAAAACGCCACAGCTGGCGCACTATATTCAGACTGGTCAGCAAGGTGGTGGGGGTTGCCACCAGCACATTGCGCTCCAGCGCTTGCTGATACAACAACGGTTGCTGTTTCAGCGCTTCGACGTAAGCCGACTCGATTGGAATAAACATAAACACCACCTCAGGTGAATTCAGGCCACTGAGCTGATAATAATTGCGATCGGCCAGCTCCAGAATCCGTTCCTGCACCGCCTGACAATGCTGACGCAGCGCCAGCTGCCGTTCGTCATCCTGCTCCGCATTGACATAACGGGTATAAGCCGCCAACGAGGTTTTGGCATCAATCACCAGATGTTTTTGTTGTGGCAGATATACAATCACATCGGGCCGGCGCCTGCCTTCTTCAGTGTGAAAGCTCACCTCGCGCTGATAATCCACCCCGGCCCTTAAACCTGAGTTTTCCAGCACATTTTCCAGCATCAGCTCGCCCCAATTACCCTGGGTCTTTTTCTGGCCCTGCAAGGCATTGGTTAAGCGGGCAGCCTGATCGGTAATGGCAAAATTCAGTTTTTGCAGGTTAATCAGCTCAGTTTTCAGTTCAGCCCGTTGTTTTAGCTCTTCAGTGTGAATGGACTCTACCTTGTCGCGAAAACCTTTCATATCGGCCTGCAGCGGCTGTAATAACTGCAGCAGGCTCTGGCTGCTTTGTTGTTTAAAGTCTTCACCCTTACGCTGCAAAATTTCGTTGGCCAGAAGTTCAAACTCTTGTTTTAACTGTGCTTTATTTTCCTGCAATAACGCCAGCTGGCTGTGAAAATGTTGCTGACGTTCCTGCAAGGTGACCGTCAGCCGGTCGTATTTTTCTTTGAGCTGCAGGTAATGTTGTTGTTGTTGCGCCTGTTGTTGTTGCAGCTCGCGCTGTTGTTGTTGCTGCTGTTGCAGTTGACTCTGACTGGCTGTCAGCTCAGTGTGCAACCGCATCAACTCCAGTGCCTGCTGCTGACGTTGCTGTAGCCAATACCAGCCGGTGAAAGCCCATAACAGCAGCAGACCCAGCGTCAGCAGCGGCCACACTTTGTCGGCGGCAAAAAACAAATCCATGCTAAGCTCCTGAGTTGTCACGTTTTTTAGAATAGTTTCAGCGGCAGATAACTGTATTACTATACAGCGCTTTTACTAAATCCACTACCCAAAGCCCGGCCTTGCAATTGTCTGGCTGACCCCATATAACAAGGTCAGATTATCAAGCAGCGCCCAGCGCGGCGCCTTATCCGGGATCATAAAATGACTGAACATTTTGACTACATCGCCATTGGTGGTGGCAGTGGCGGTATTGCCAGCGCCAACAGAGCTGCCAGCCATGGTAAAAAATGCGCCATTATTGAAGCCAAAGCCCTTGGCGGCACCTGTGTGAATGTCGGTTGTGTGCCAAAAAAAGCCATGTGGTTTGCAGGACAAGTGGCCGAAGCTTTTAAACTGGCGCCCGACTATGGTTTTGCCACCGACACACCGCCTTTGGACTGGGCCAGATTAATTCAAAGCCGCGAAGCTTATATCAGCCGTATTCATGCCTCATACGACAGAGTACTTGCCAAAAATAATGTCACTGTGATCCAGGGATTTGGCCGTTTTGTCAGCGCCAATACCATAGAAGTTAACGGCAAACTGTACAGTGCAGATCACATTAGTATTGCTACAGGCGGTAAACCGAGCTGGCCCGATATTCCGGGCGCTGAATTAGGTATCGACAGTGATGGTTTTTTTGCCTTGCAACAACACCCCAAAAGAGTGGCCGTGGTGGGCGCCGGTTATATCGCAGTAGAAATTGCCGGTGTATTAAACGCCCTTGGCAGCCAGACCCATTTATTGGTGCGCCACGACAAAGCACTGCGGCATTTTGACGAGATGTTGTCGACCACCCTGAGCGAGCAAATGGCGCGCGATGGTGTCACTTTACATCCGCACACCCAGGTGCAGGCTGTGGTTAAAAATCCGGATGGCAGTTTAAGGCTCAGCCTGAATCATGGCGGCACGCTTGAAGTGGACGTTTTAATTTGGGCGATAGGCCGAAGCCCGGCCACAGAAAACCTCAATTTAGCCGCTGCCGGTGTGGCTCTGGATGCTCAGGGTTTTATTCAAACCGACAAATACCAGAACACCAATGTGCCCGGTATTTATGCCATAGGCGACAACACAGGCCGGCTAGCATTAACACCTGTTGCTGTAGCGGCGGGCAGACGTTTAGCAGAGCGGCTGTTTAATGGCAAAACCGATTTGCATCTGGATTACAACCTGGTACCGACTGTGGTGTTTTCACATCCGGCAATTGGCACCATTGGTCTGACTGAAAACGAAGCCAGAGCACAATTTGGCGACAGCATTAAAATCTATCAAAGTGAATTTACTGCGATGTACAGCGCCCTCACCTCACACCGCCAACCGACCCGGATGAAACTGATTTGTCAGGGTGCCAACGAAAAAATAGTGGGTTTACATGTGATAGGTTTTGGCGCCGACGAAATGCTGCAGGGTTTTGCTGTGGCCATTAAAATGGGCGCCACCAAAGCAGATTTTGATAACTGTGTGGCGATACACCCAACGTCGGCGGAAGAGTTTGTAACGCTCAGATAAGCGCTAAAACTCCACTGCAGCGGCCCTGAATATTGTTTTATGTGTTCAGGGCCGCTTTGTTTTTTGCAGTGCTGTGAGGTCAGTTTGTTGTTGGGCTGGTTTTTGTCAGCTGTTGCAACCAGCTTGAGATATGGTCCAGCGCCAGCGGCGCTATGGTTTGTTCAAGCAATAAATACTCGTGAACACCCCCTGTTTTGGCCTGTTGTAACAGATGATTCAGTTCTGGCAACAACAGCACTTTCACTTTATGGTTGCCGTCCTCCACTGAAATACCGTTCTGCACAGCGACATTCCCCAGCGCTTCGCTGATCCGCTGCAGATTAGCGGTTGCAGGAACCTGGACATCTTTGCCCCCTTGCAGCACCAACACAGGGCACTGCACCTGAGTTAAATATTCAGCCGGATCCAGCTGCAAAAAACGCCGGAACCAGGGCGTTAATAATGTTTGATAAGCCCAGTCCGGGATCCCTTGTGGCGGAATATCCAATAAAGTTTTGGTTTTTTGTGGCAAAGCTGCCGTTGCTGCCTGCATTGCCGCAAGAGCCTGATGCTCGCTGAGCGAAGACGCAGCAATATCATAGAGTTGCCGCTCTTGTTGTTGATTGGCCAACACCAGATGTTCCGGCATCGCATCGGCCCGTCTGGCAGCTGCATCCTGCGCACTTTTTAATTCCACCCCCTTCAGACCAGGCGCGGCCAGCATCACAATAAAACTGACTTCTGCCGGGGCCTGTGCCGCAAGCATAGCGGCAATCAACCCACCTTCGCTGTGCCCCAGCACCCCAACTTGTTGACTGTTAACTTGTGGCTGCATTTTTAAAAAACGCACTGCAGCCAGTGCATCTGCCGCGTAATCTTCGGTGGTGGATGCCGGATGGGCAGCACCTCCGGTCAGCCCTACGCCCCTTTTGTCATAACGTAATACCGCAAAACCCTGGCGGGTCAGGTGATCAGCCAGCACCAACAGGGTTTTATGCAAGGACACATTGCCGTCCCTGTTATGGGCGCCTGTACCAGCCACCAGCACCACAGCAGGAAATGGCCCGCCTTGTGCCGGGTAACTGAAAGTACCCACTGGCGACACTTCAGGGCTGGCCGTATCAAACACCACTTCCTGTGTGATGTAAGGCAAAGGCGCTTTGGGGTGCTGCGGCCGGCGCCGCTCGGCATAAACGTGAAATTGCCCGGCTTTTTGCTCAATCACAAAATGACTGCCGATTCCGCTGGAACCTACACCATCAATCTGCAGTGTTTTTCCCTCAGCCAGCATTGTCAGTGCGCCAGTCAACTGCACCTGACGCTTGGCAAAAGCGGATTTCAGCTCTGATGCAGCGTCCACACTAAACCAATACCTTTTAATCGCTGTATCCTGATGGCTTGCGGCCACAGTTGCAGCCGATTTGTCGCTGGCTCCGGCCGCCATTGCGGCGCCTGTCCAAAACACCAACAGCATCCACATTATTGTTTTTCTGATATCCATGCTGAACTCCTGTTTGCCACTTTGAAGCCGTTGTAGCCTGAACGCCTACAACAGGCCTGCCGCCCTGATCCGCCGGCCCGATGAAAAAAGGGCGGCAGACAAAGGTTCTATTGGTTGTGGTTGGGGCTGAAAAAGTTGGATCAGAAAATTTTTTATCTAAAAACACCGCAGCTCAAAGCACGGGAACTGGCTGTGCAGGGTTGTTGCTGGCCTGACAGCCAGCAGCTGGAGAAAAGAATTATGCCGACTGTTTGAAGGCCTGGCGAAACATCATCGCTGCGCCCAGATACAACAACACAAAAAAACCATTAAGCAGAATCAGCTCGGCCGGGCCGCTGTAAGGTAAACCCAAACCGGTGTAGACTGCCAGCAGTGCAATCAGCGCCTGCACCAGGGCTGCGCTGATTAAGGCCCACATCATGGCCTTTGACTGAAAACGTCCGCGCACCGCCACCACAACGGTCACGACCAGCACTGCGGCATAAAGCAGATTGGCAATATCACCATCAGCACCAATAATGCCAACCCCCAGGCTTAACCACACCAACAGCAGCAGTGTCAGCACAGTCAGGCTTATCGCCGCGCTATACCAGCCAAACTTTTTTAGTTCCATACTGAACTCCTTTGCTCAGAAACCCGGCAGCTGAGGTTACAACCCATACTGCCTTTGCCGCAGCATAAATGATCCAAAGCTTTCTGTACCAGTGTTTCAGCCAACAGCAACTGTGATTCAGGCCAATGCCGGCAATTTGGCCGGTGCTGCACTGGCCGCTTGTAACAACGGCAGCCAGGGCTCTGGCTGATGCAGCGCATAACCCTGGCCATAAGCCACACCAAGGCCTGTTAACAGCGCACTGACCTCAGCGTCTGCGACAAATTCGGCTATGGTGGTTTTCCCAAGGCTCATGGCAATTTCCGCTATGGCTTTGACCATGGCATAGTCGGTGGCATCCTGCGCCATATTACGGACAAAAGAGCCGTCAATTTTGACAAAATCCACCGCCATATTTTTCAGATAACTAAAAGATGACATACCAGCGCCAAAATCATCCAGTGCAAAACGACAGCCAATCTGTTTCAGTGCCTGAATAAAACGGCTGGCACTGGCCATATTGGTCACAGCCGCGGTTTCGGTAATTTCAAAACAAATTTTGGCCGGAGCCACGCGACTGCTGGCAAAACGCTGCAATATATGGCTGAGGAACTGCTCATCACCTAAAGACAAACCGGATAGATTAATCGCCACTTTGTCTAGCTGCATTAAATAAGCAGGATGGGCTTCCAGGCAATCCAGCACCTGGTTAAACACCCAGCGATCAATATGTTGCATCAGGCCAAACCTTTCGGCCAGCGGAATAAACACCGCAGGGCTCACCGACTTGCCTTGTGGATCTTTGAGCCTTAATAACATTTCATAATGTTCACCACCACCCTGCGCCTGCAAAGGCACAATACGCTGGTAATAGAGTTCAAACTGATGCTGATCAATGGCTTGCTGAATAAGGCTGACTAAATCCAGCTCATTCTGCCGATGGTTCAGCTCTGCCGCGCCGGCGTTGACGATATGGTATCTATTGCGCCCGGCCGATTTAGCAAAATAACAGGCGCTGTCGGCGGCCTTTAACACTTCCACTGTGTTCAGCTGCTGGCCACACAATTCCAGCACCCCAATACTGGCCGCCACGGTAAAAATTTTCTGCTCCCAGCGAAAACGAAAAGCGCTGATGCGGCCAAACAACTGCTGCAACTTGACCGTCGCCTGCGCCAGCGTGGTTGCAGGGTAAATCAGACAAAATTCGTCGCCGCCAATACGTGCCAGCACATCTTTGTTGCTGAGATCTGTGGCCAGAATACTGGAGACATGACGTAATAATTCATCACCGGCCAGATGACCGCAGGAGTCGTTGACCAGCTTAAACTGGTCCATATCGATATAACATAAAATGGCCTGCTGCCCCGATGCCAGCAGTTGCTGCAGCTGCTGGTCAAAGGCATAGCGGTTTAAAAGCCCGGTCAACTGGTCGTGGTCGGCCTGGTAGCGGATTTTCTGCTGTAACAACAACTCGCTGGTGACATCCCGGCCTATCCCTTCAATCGCCAGTACCTTGCCTTGCTCATCCAGCACAGGCCTTTCGCGAAATTCAATCTGACGTTTGCTGCCATCTTTGGCTTTGTATTCAATCTGATAAGGCTGAGGTGCTATGCCTTGCTGGTACTGAGCCCGGATTTGCGCCATCTGCGCCGGCTCACGCAGCACATAACTTAAATGATTCCCGGCAAATTCAGCCGGGCTGTAACCGAGAATTTGCTGCACACTGTGGCTGATAAAATCCACAGCACCAGTCTGATTCAGCCGGTAAATAAAATGACCATCAATACCTTCCACCAACCGGCGGTATTTTTCTTCGTTGGCTTTGAGCTGCTGCTCATACATTTTGCTGTCAGACACATCACGCAGCGAAATCACCAGACCAGCCCCGGCTTTCACAATTTGCACCTGCAGCCAGGCTGGTGTTAATGCGGCAGAATCCACCGCCACTATGCCGTCAAAAGATTTATGTTGCTGATAAACCCTTAGACATAAAGGCCAGAAGGACGCGGCACAGAGCGCATGACAAAGTTGCTGCAAACTCAGCTGCTGCAACTGCTGATAACCGGGTTTAAACAAAGCCGCCACCTGTAAGTTGGCGTGTTGCAGTTCAAAGTCGCCTGACCTTCTGGGGTGCGGCACATAAAGCGCAATGGCATCGGGGGAGGCGTCGGCCGCTGCCAGAAACATTTGTTGTTGCAGCTGCAATTGCTGCTCACGGTATAACTTGCGAAACAACATGGCACTGACCAACAGCGCCGACAACAAACCGGCCAGCAGCACCAGCAACGCGCTATTCAGGCCATGCTGCTGTGCCTGAATCACAAAACGCCAATCGCGTCCGGCAAAACTCAGATGCTGACTCACCGCAGGGGCATTGGGGTCAATCTCACCGTGCCGGAACAGCGCATGGCTGCCATCCTGCAGATAAAAACTTAAGTCGTCACTGGCCAGCGCGCCCACCAGCACCGTCAGAATTTGCTCAATATCAAAACTGGCGGCAACAAAACCTTTGGCGGGTTGCTTCGGATCTATGGCTTTGACTACCAGCGTAAAAGGCTGGCCCTGCTGCTGATAAAAGGCGGTATAAAAACCACCGGCAGCAGGCTCTGTTTGGTAAAAACCCAGACTGGATAAGGCCGCGCCCGTTAATTTTCCCCTTTCGCTGGCCACAATACTCCAGCGGATCTGCTGAGCGGCATCGAGCAACAACATGTCGTGTAAACCAGGCAACATTTTACTTAAGGTGGTGGCGCGCACGTTAAACCAGTCCACCGGATTGGCATGATGCACAGGCCAGTTTTGCAATAAGTCGTCCACAGCCCTGAGCCGGTCGGCGGAAAACACTTCAAGGTTATTGCTGATTTGCGATGCAATGACGGTTACTTTGCCATGATTGGCGCGTTGTTCAATCAACCGGGTATAAGAAGCAAGTGCCACACTAAAAGCACTTAACAGCAGTAACAACAGCAAAGGCACTGAATAAATACGCCCTGACATAACCAACCACCTGGGATCCGGGAACCGACAAGGTATGCCAGTTAGATGACAAATTTATGTCAACACAACTGCAATGTCAGCCCACTTTACAGATCTTTATTGTGCCCAAACACCCACCTTGTGGTGCATTTTCCTATTGTTCACAGCGCTTGAGCGCCGAAACAACTCAGCTTTCCCTGCATTTGTTATTGCAGCTCTGCCTGCTGTAGCGACACAAAATCCCGCCAACTTGAATCTTTTTCATCTGCGTCATCGAAAAAATTCATTTAAACATAGATGGCCAGCCATCCAAACATCTGTATACTTAGCCGTATTCATTTTAGAGGTCCCTATTATGCCGTTAACGCTGCAACAGAAAATTTCCGATCCGAATCAGGGTGTTTATCTGATTGGCACCACGCCGCCTAAGGCCGGTACTGCTGATGACAAAACCCGCCGTATCGCTAAAAAGCTGTTAGCCCGGCTCAACGAAGTGGAATACGACGGTCTGGTGGTGTACGACATTCAGGATGAAAGCAGCAGAGTGGCCACGGAGCGGCCTTTTGCGTTTCACAGCACGCTGGACCCACGTGAGTACAGCTGCATTTTGCGTGAGCAGGCCAGACGGGATGTGATCACCTATAAAAGTGTGGCACAGCGGGACGCCGCCGAATTTAATCAGTGGCTGAGCGACAGCAAACAGCAGTATCAACTGGATAATCTGGTGTTGGTGGGGAGCCCTTCTTCGAACGGCACTATTAAACTGAGCCTGGCTGATGCTTACCAGCAGCTGGCCGAGCATCAGGCCGACTTTTTCCTCGGCGGTGTGGCCATTGCCGAGCGCCATGCCCAAAAAGGCAATGAACATGAAAGGCTGATCGAAAAAAGCGCCATGGGCTGCCAGTTTTTTATCTCCCAGGCGGTGTACAACGCCCAGGCCACTATTGACCTTATTACCAGTTATGCCCGCAGCTGCCGCCAGCAACAACTGACTCCTCAACGTATTATTCTGACTTTCACGCCCTGTGGTGGTGAACAAACTTTGGAATTTATGCAGTGGCTGGGGATCTCTGTACCACAGGCCAGCAAATACCGCATTCTGGACGCGGCCAACCCATTAAATGAGTCCATTAAAATTTGCCGCGACAACCTGCAACAAATTTTATTGCATTGTGCCGCACTGGATATTCCACTGGGGTTAAATGTGGAAAGCCTGACCAACCGCAAAGAGGAAATTGACGCTTCTATCCGCTTATTCCGTTTATTAAAAGCCACCATGGAACTGCACTTAGCGGAAAAACAGGTGGCCTAGCCGCCACCTCACCAATTTTTCCCTGGCCAGCCCAAGCAACAACCTGGTGCCTCAGCCCTAAGACAGTGAGCCAGGCTGACACTTTTTAAAATCAACACAAGACAACCAAGCACATCACCACAATGGCAACTTATATTTGCCTGCCGCCAGCCCGCTTTTTGCCAGCCAATTGGTGTTATTGCCACAACCATCAGCAGTTCACCCCCGGTTTTTTTCCTTACCCTACTGGTCAGAGTCAGGTAAAAATGAAATAATGCGAATAATTCTCATATAGCTTTGCATTTGTAGACTAACCTGCTGCCGGAACTCAGATGTTCAGAAAATCTTTATCTCAGCTACTGATCATAACACTGGTATTGGCCGCTCATCTGCTTGGCCTGGGCCTGATGTTCAGTCAGGCAGAGACCAACCCGCCTAGTGCCAAAGCAGCAGCTGTGATGGTGGCGGCCTTGTTACCACCGGCAAGTCAACCCAGGCCGTCGGCCCAGATCACTCCAGAGCCCAAAGCTGTGCCCAAGGCTGCACCGGCGCCTGCGCCAAAAAAGATGCCCGCTAAAAAACCAACAAAAGCTGTGACGAAAACCGCAGTCAAAACTCCAGCCAGGTTATCAGCAAAACCATTAAAAACAGCAGCGCCTTCTGAGCGCGCCATCACCACTGCACTGCATCAAACTGCGGCCACAAACACAGCCAAAAAGCCTGCAAGCGAAGCGATAGCGCCGCCAAGTGCCGATGCCAAAGCGGCGCAAAACCGCGCGCCGGCCTACCCAACTTTATCCCGTAAGAAAAAAGAACAAGGCACAGTGCTGCTGAAACTATTGGTTAAAGCTGACGGCACTGTCGGCAGCATCAGTGTGCTGAAAAGCAGTGGTTATCAAAGATTGGATCAGGCGGCTCTGCAGGCCGTCAAAAACTGGCGCTTTACCCCGGCAACCCAGCAGGGCAAAAACATCGATTATTGGTATGAAATGCCGATGAATTTTGCACTGAATAACTGATTTAAAAACAATTTTTACAATTTCAGCAGGCAAGCCCCTGCTTTAACAAGGAGACAAGTTATGGCACCAAATCCTTATGGTATCGCCAGTATCTGGGCACAGGGTGACGCTGTGATCAAAGCAGTAGCACTGATGTTATTACTAATGTCCATCGCATCCTGGTGTGTCATTTTAATCCGCGCCTGGCATTTGTGGCAGCTGCAAAAAGTGGCGCAGGCCAGCCGCGATTTCTGGCATGCGCAAAGTTTTGCCCAGGGACAATATATTCTGGCTTCGACCAACAGCCGCAGCGGCTGCAGTGCCAATCCGTTTCGTTATCTGGCTGATGAAGGTCAAGCGGCTTTTGATCATCACAGCAGTCATCAGGACGATTTACACGGCAAACTGCCGTTATCCGACTGGCTCACGTCCAGCTTAAAAGGCGCCATTGATGAAAGTGCCGAACAAATGCAAAAAGGCCTGGCTATTCTGGCGTCTGTGGGTTCGACCGCGCCTTTTATTGGTTTATTTGGCACTGTCTGGGGTATTTATCATGCGCTGGTGGGAATTGGCGCCAGCGGCCAGGCCAGTATCGACAAAGTGGCAGGCCCAGTGGGTGAAGCTTTGATCATGACAGCTTTTGGTCTGGCGGTGGCTATTCCGGCCGTGCTGGCTTACAACGCACTGAGCCGCGGTAATAAAGGCATGATCAGCAAGCTCAACCGTTTTGCCTTTCAGCTGCATGCGTATTTTTTAACAGGCGCAGCGCCCAAATCGTCCCAGCAGCACAGCGGCCAAAGTGGCCAGGTGCGTGCTTTTAAACAAGGCGCTTAATATGGCATTTGGTAGCGATTTTGAACAACAAGACGAGGTGATCAGCGAAATTAACATGACACCGCTGGTGGATGTGATGTTGGTGCTGCTGATTATTTTTATCATCACAGTGCCGGTACTGACCCATTCAGTGCAGGTGGAGCTGCCGCGCGCCAGCAACAGCCCGGCCGACAGCAAACCCAGCACCATCATGTTGTCGGTGAATGCCAAAGGGGAAGTATTCTGGAACGATCAGCAGGTGACCGCCACTGAACTTGAGGCCAAACTGACCGCGGCAGCATCAGCCAAACCCCAGCCCGATATTCAGCTGCGCGGCGACAAAACAGTGGCTTATGAACATGTAGTCAAAACCATGGCGGCAGTACAAAACGCTGGTTTATTAAAGCTGGGGTTTGTCACAGAGCCCTCCGCCTGACCCCTTTTGCTGCTCCAGCTGCCTGTGCTACGCCTGATGCAGCTACACAGGCTGTTACAGATTTATGCTGTATGGATCAATAAATTGCGATAATCTCAATTTTTGTGCTGATGCATTTGAGGAGAACAGGCATGGCAGAACAAGGTTCAGGCGGTAATGTAATAGCCGCTTTATGCAGCTTTTTTATTCCGGGCTTAGGCCAGCTGGTGCAAGGCCGTTTATTCGCCGCCATTTTATTTTTTGTGGTTTGTGGTGTGGGTTATTTTTTATGGGTTTTAATAGTGCCGGGCATTATTGCGCTGCTGGTGCATCTGTGGGCCATTATTGACGCCGCCACTTTTACCACCAGACGCCGGTTTTAACAGAAAGGTCTCAGTACAGCGCTGCACAGCTTGGCTTTAGTAAAAATAACAAAGGCGCTGATAAAGCGCCTTTTGTTTACTTAGCCAAAGCTGGGCAAACCCGGCTTAAACCTTTTTTACAAACTCAGATTTGAGTTTCATCGCACCAAAACCATCAATTTTACAGTCAATATCATGGTCACCTTCAACCAGGCGGATGGCTTTGACTTTAGTGCCAATTTTGACCACCAAAGACGAACCTTTTACTTTTAAGTCTTTGATCACAGTTACAGTATCACCGTCCTGCAATACATTGCCGGCCGCATCACGCACCACTTTGGCACTGTCGGCAACGTCAGTGGCTGCACCAGGCTGCCATTCGTGGCCACATTCAGGACATACCAGCTGGTTGCCGTCTTCATAAGCATAAACAGAATTACATTGTGGACATGGTGGCAACTGGCTCATGCGAACTCCTGTGGGTTATACCCTTAGAAAAAGTGCGGCATTATACAGTTTTTTGGCAAATTTACCCGCGGTTTCTGCACAGGCTTTGTTACACTGACCCGCTTTCAGGCAGAGGACAGCTGATGATCAACATAACAGCAGGCATAAGTATTGATGAAGCTGAACTGGACTGGCAGGCCATCCGCGCCAGCGGGCCCGGTGGTCAGCATGTCAATAAAACCTCAACCGCCATTCAGTTAATCTTTGATATCCGCCAGTCGTCCTTGCCGGAAGCATATAAATCCGCACTGCTGCAAAAAGCCGATCACCGTATTACCGCCTCCGGCAAAATTGTGATTAAAAGCCAGCAAAGCCGCAGCCAGGAGATGAACCGCGAAGCGGCACTGAGCCAACTGATAGAACTGATTAAATCGGCTGGCGTTAAACCGAAAAAACGCCACGCCACCAAACCTACTTATGGCAGTCAGCAGCGCCGGCTGGAAGGCAAAAAACAGCGCAGTGTGACCAAGTCGCTGCGCCAGCAAAAAAACAAATTCGACTAAGCCACCATTTTCACGCTGCACCTGCAGGGCCAGCCAGACCATTGCCTGCTTTTTGGTGTATCACCTTAGCACTTCATCTGCGGCGATCAGCTTTATCACATCAGAGGGAACTCCCAAAGCGCCGTGGCGGTTCAGCGCCAGCCTGCAGAGTCAATCCCCGGCACAAGTCCTCAGCGCCGCCATATATACTTTTGGTTATAACCTTGCTCCTAAAAAATATTTTAAGTTATTAATAGCCTCTGTTTTAATGCACTCAGGCATATAGATGTCTAAACGGAGATAACCATGACAACTTTCACGCCAGCCTGGTTAGGCTTTTTATTGGACCAATTTGAGCAGCGCATGATGCAGGCCGAATTTGGCGAAGCCAGCAGCGATTTGCCCACAGCCAATCACCCAGGCGAATAAAGCCTCAGGCGCTCAGGCAACACAGCAATTACAGCATGACGGCGCAACAAGCGCCGGCACGAGGTCATAATGAGTATTCAGATAGAACAGGTTCAGAAAAATTTTGCTGATTTTGTTGCCGTCGACAAGGTGAACTTATCCATCAAAAGTGGCGAACTCACCGCCCTGCTTGGCCCTTCAGGCTCTGGCAAAACCACCTTATTGCGCCTGATCGCAGGTCTGGAGCAAGCCGACGCCGGCCGTATTTTGTTTCATGGTGAAGATATCAGCCATCAGCACGTCAGCGAACGTGGTGTGGGTTTTGTGTTTCAGCATTACGCTTTGTTTAAAAATATGACGGTGTTTGAAAACGTCGCTTTTGGCCTGACCGTCAAACCCCGTAAACAAAGACCAAACCCGGCTGAAATTAAAAAACGGGTGCATCGTTTATTAGAACTGGTGCAGCTCGACTGGACAGCCGACCGTTATCCATCACAACTTTCCGGTGGTCAGCGCCAGCGTATTGCCTTAGCACGCGCTTTGGCGGTGGAGCCCAAAGTCCTGCTGCTGGATGAACCTTTTGGTGCACTGGACGCTAAAGTGCGGGCCGAACTGCGCCGCTGGTTACGCCGTTTACATGACGAAATTCATGTCACCAGTGTTTTTGTCACCCACGATCAGGAAGAAGCGCTGGAAGTGGCCGACCGTATTGTGGTGATGAACAAAGGCAGGATTGAACAACAAGGCACGCCGGAAGAAGTGTATGACAACCCGGCCAACCCTTTTGTCTACGAATTTTTAGGCACAGTAAATTTGTTTCACGCCAGAGTGCGTCAGGGCGACACCCTGATCAACCCTGCTGCTGCCGACAGCCCGGCCAGTGCTGATGATGTGACTTTGCCTGGTTTTGCCTATGTGCGCCCCCATGAAATTGACGTGTCACACCAAGCCGCAAATGACAGCATCGCCGCAAAACTGGAGCTGGTGACAGTGGTTGGCCCCACAGTGCGGCTGGAGCTGCAAACCGCACAGTCGGATCGGGTGGTGCATGTGGAACTCAATAAAGAACAGTTTAAAAAACTTGGCCTGGCCGTAGGGCAGCAGGCTTATTTAACCCCCAGATACAGCAGGGTATTTTTAGGCGAAGGGATTTAATCCAGGGGCGCAGCTGCTACAACACTGCGCCCTTTTTATTGCTGCTGATCGATATGGCGGAAACTATAACTTAAACAAAAACCCTGACCGTCCGGTAACTGCACTTGCCCGCCCAATTGCTGGGTAACCAGGTTATATAAAATCGACATGCCAAGGCCAACCCCACCATGATTGCGTGCTGTGGTAAAAAAGGGCTCAAAAATATGCTGTTTGGCCACCTGGGTTAAACCACAGCCATTATCGCGGTAGTGAATACAATACAGATCATCCGCCAGCTGTTCTGCACTGAGCCAAATCTGATGACCTTCACCAGCCCCAAAACCATGCTGCACACTGTTTACCACCAGATTGGTCAGTATATGCACATGACTACCAGGGTAAGTCTGAATTTGCCAATCAGGCGGGATCTCCATCTGCAGCTGTACCCCGGCTTTTTTCAGCACAGGGGATAAAGTTGAAATGATCTGCTGATAATAATGCGCCAGGTTTATTTGCCCCAGCTCAGCACTGTGTTGGTCGGCTGCGGTGCGCTTAAAGTTCTGGATCAGTTCATCGGCCCGGTTCAGATTGGCCTGCAATAACGGCAACGCCTGCGCCAGCACCTGACAAAAATTACGCAGTTCGGTTTTGGTCAGCCGATCGGCGCTGACTAAAGCGGCAAAATGGCTAAACTCGTCAGCCATCACACTATGAGTGGTAATAGCTACGCCCAGCGGCGTATTGACTTCATGAGCAATACCGGCCACCAGATGGCCCAAAGCCGCCATTTTTTCCGATTCCACCAACTGACGTTGCATCAGCTGTAAATCGGCCAGCGTTTGTTGTAACTGCGCAGTGCGGGCAGCCACTTTTTGCTCCAGTTGGGTGTTGAGCGCCTGCAATCTGTCTTCGTATTCCACCCGCTCCAGCTCAGCTTCTATCCGGCCGGAAAACAGCTCAAACAAATTTTTCACCAGCAGCGGATCGCTGATCGGCTGCTGATATAAAGCCACAATAATGCCAATGACCCGGCCGGTTAAATCGTGTAGCGGAGTGCCGAGATAACCTTCCACCCCCATTTGCACCAGCAATTCGTCTTTGGGATAAGCAGCACAGACATCTTTTGGATAACAACAAAAACTGTCGTCGCTGACATTGGCACAAGGGGTGTGTTCCAGTGAATAACTGATGTTGTCAACTAACTTGCCTTTGGCCACCAGCGCTATGGTATTGGCGCTATGACTGCTTGCATCCAGCCTGGCAATAAAGGTGTAATCGGCGCCAATCACCATATTTAACAGCTGCACTATCCGCTGGAAAAAATCATAGCCTCTGGTGTTGGACACCCCTTCTATCAGTTTTTGCAACAAAAGTTCCATGGCAGACTCCGGGGCACAAGGTGAAAAAAGTGTAGTGCAGTACACAAGCTCAGGTAGGGCTGCGGCTAAAAATTACTGGCCAAACAAAATGCTGCAGGCCATGATTTGGTTTTATGCCAAAGGGCCACATCACAGGACACCGCATGCATCCCCCACAAAAAGTCGCACTGATCACAGGCGCTGGCTCCGGCATAGGCCGGGCTTTGGCGCTTGAACTGCAAACACACAACTTTCTGGTGTATGTCACTGTCAGACGCGACAGTCAGCTTTTTGAGCTTGCAGCCCTTGGCTTAAAACCGCTGTTGTTGGATGTGAATGATCCACAGGCGCTGGACCTTGCCATACAACAGCTGGAACAACACACAAAAAGGCTGGATGTATTAATTAATAACGCTGGTTATGGCGCTATGGGGCCGGTGCTGGATTTTAGCAACGCTGAGCTTTGCCAACAATTTCAGACCAATGTGTTTAGTGTGATAGAGCTGACCCGCCGCTCTTTGCCGTTATTGGCCAAAACCGGCGGCACTGTGGTGAATATCGGCAGTGTGTCGGCTGATTTTGTTACCCCTTTTGCCGGTATTTATTGTGCATCCAAAGCCGCTTTGCATGCGGTGAATACCGCGCTTCGGCTCGAACTGGCGCCTTTTGGTATTCACACTGTGCTGGTGCAGCCAGGCGCTATCGCCTCTGCTTTTGGCGACACCGCCAGCAAGCATGCCGGTAAGCTGCTGTCAGCACAGTCGCCCTGGTGGCCACTGCGTGCCGGCATTGCCAAAAGAGCGGCAGCATCCCAACAAAAACCAACACCGGCCGCCCTTTTTGCTAAAAAAGTGGTGGCCAAACTGCTGCAAAGCCGCCCGCCACGGCTTATCCGCGCCGGTTACGGCAGTTGGGCACTGCCGTTTCTGGCCAAATTTTTGCCGGATCCCCTGTTGGATCTGTTATTGCGCCGGCAATTTTTATTGCCCAAAGATGGCAGCCTGAAGCTTAAATCCGATTAAAAACAGCATTTTTGGTCAGGACAAGGCCGGTGTAGTTGCGTTAGGCTGCATCGATACAACCTCCACACCAGAGCAAGCAGTACAGATGCGGCACTTTCTTCAGCTTGGTAAAGTTTTGCACTATATCGACACACAGCTGGCGCTTGATACGGCCAATCCGGCCCCGCAATTAACACAACAGCAAAGGGCTCAGTCCGTCGATGTGTTGTCGCTGGGCACGCTGTCGGTCGATAGGTTAAGTGCAGTGACCTGCTGGTCAAAATTTCATTTTCAGCGCCAGTTTCAGCAACATTGTGGTTTAACGGTGCAAAGTTACATCAGGTTACGCCGATTGCTGCGCGCCTCCAGCCAGCTGGCGTTTCGCGACAACACTCTGAGTGATATCAGTGCCATAAGCGGTTATCAGAACAGCGAGTCATTCAGCCGCGCTTTTGCCGCACTGATGGCACAAAGCCCCACTGAATTCCGGCAAAACCCCGACTGGCAACAATGGCAGGCGCAGCAACAAAAACTGAGTGCCCCCCACCACATCAGCAGGAGCATCACAATGCCAGCCAAACCCGACATTGTTGAGTTTTTATCTACCCCTGTCATTGAATTAAAGCACCTGGGCAGCCCGGCGCCGCTGGGACAGAGTATCCGCCGTTTTATTAAGTTTCGTAAAAACAATCAGCTGCCGCCCAGCCGCTTTGCCACCTTTAATTTTTTATACACAGATCCGGCCAACAGCGCCGACGAAGATTTTTGTTTTGGTCTGGCCCTGGCTGTGCCAGCAGCCGTCGCCGCCAGCCTGAGCCTGCCGGACGGTTTTCACCTTGGCCAAATCCCGACACTGCGCTGCGCCAGACTCAGCTTTGTCGGTGATGATCATCAGCTTGAGGCTTTGGTCAGTTATTTGTATCGGGATTGGCTGCCGCAGTCGGGTGAACAACTGGCTGATTTTCCGATTTTTGTTCAGCGAAAAACATTTTTCCCGGAAGTGGCTGCTCATCAGGCAGAAAATGATATTTATTTGCCGCTGCAACCAACTGCAGCTAAAAACCAGCATTCAGTGAAGGAACAGCAAGGATGAGCAGCGATACCAGCAATAAACAACAGCACTGGGAGCAGGTGTATCAGCAAAAACAGCCGGAGCAGGTCAGCTGGTATCAAAGCCAGCCTGGTTGGTCTTTGCAGCTGATTAAACAACATGCCAGCCCCGACGCCAGCCTGATAGATGTCGGCAGTGGTGCGACCGGCCTGATTGGCGATTTACTGGCCCTTGGTTATCACCAGCTGACAGTGCTGGATATCTCAGATGCAGCACTCAAAGTGAGCCAACAGCGTCTTGGCAACAAAGCTTCATTGGTGCATTGGCTGGTGGCCGATATCACCCAAGCACAGCTACCGGCCCAGGCTTATGATCTGTGGCATGACAGGGCTGTATTTCATTTCCTGACTGAAAAACCAGACCGCGAGGCTTATGTCAAAAACCTGAAACACAGCCTGAAAACAGGGGGTTATCTGCTGATTTCCTGTTTTAGTGAGCAAGGCCCGGAAAAATGCAGTGGTTTGCCGGTGGTGCGTTATAACGCAGAAAGTCTGGCGGCAGAATTTGGCGAGGCTTTTGTGCTGAAACAACAGCATAACGAGCTGCACTACACGCCTTTTGGCACCAGTCAGGCGTTTTTGTATTTACTGCTGCAAAAAGTCTGAGTTGCCGCTGCCGGTTTTGCCCGCCAATAACAAAAGCCGGCAGCAAGTCACTGAAGTTAAACTCTTCTTATTCCTTGGTTTTTTCGTCATTTCCGATGGAAAAAGCACAAAGGCCTGACTACGCTTTGCTCCAGACCCATTTAAGAGACAAAGGAGCAGTCTATGTTCAGTTTTCAGGCCAAATCCAAAGCCGACGATATTATCAGCGCCATTGATCAAAGCCAGGCCGTGATCCAGTTTGCGCTCGACGGCAGCATAGAACAGGCCAACACCAATTTTTTGCAGTTAATGGGTTATCAGCTGGCTGAAGTGCTGGGTAAACATCACCGCATTTTTGTTGAAGAAAAAGAAGCCCGCTCGGCGGCATATCAGAATTTTTGGGACGAATTACGCCGTGGCAAACCTCAAACCGCTGAATTTAAACGTATTACCAAAAGCGGTCAGTCGGTGTGGATCCAGGCCTCTTACACCCCCATTCTGCATAAAGGCAAAGTGGTGCGTATTATCAAATTTGCCACTGATATCACAGCCCAGGTGCTAAGCCGCGCCAATCAGGAATCACAGCTCGCCGCTATTCACCGTGCCCAGGCCGTGATTGAGTTTGATGTAAAGGGCCATATTCTGACTGCCAACCCAAATTTTTTGCAGCTGATGGGTTATCAGCTGCATGAAATCAAAGGTCAACACCACCGTATTTTTGTCGAAAATCAGGAAGCACAAAGCCAGGCTTATCAGCAATTCTGGGCGCAGCTACGCCAGGGCCAATACCAGACCGCCGAGTATAAAAGGCTCACCAAACAAGGCCAGCCGGTGTGGATCCATGCCACCTACAACCCCATTCAGGCGCCGGATGGCACAGTGCTGAAAATCGTGAAGTTTGCCAACGACATCACCCAGGATGTGCTGCAAAAACAAGAATTTAAGCTGCTGTCGATGGTGGCAAACGAAACCGACAACGCAGTCATTATCTCAAGTGCAGAACGCAAGATTCAGTATATAAATAAAGGTTTTAGCCGGATGACCGGTTATCAGCTTGCAGAGATGTTAGGCCATAGCGCCTGCGATGTGCTGGTGGGTCCCAACACAGACCCCGACACCAAAAACCGCATTGAAGCTGAGCTTGCTGCTCCCAACCCTTTTTATGATGAAATTGAAATTCACCGCCGAGACGGCAGCGCCTTGTGGATTTCTGTCACCAGCAACCCGGTGCTGGACGAACAAGGTAAACATCAGAGTTATATTGCGATTCTGGCCGACATCACCAAAGTCAAAACCGCAGCGCTGGAATTTAAAACCCGCTTTGACACCATCAGCCAGACCAACCTGCTGCTGGAATGGCACATCAGTGGTGAACTTTGTGAGCTTAATAACTTTCCTGAAAACGTGCTGAAAATTTCCAACGAACTGTTTCGCAGCCAGCTGCAGCCCTGGCAGTTTTATCTGACGCCTGAGCAGCAACAACAGCTGCAACAAGGCCGGAGTGTCAGCAAAGAGCTGGTGCTGACCCCGGGCAACCAGACTGTGGTGGTTGCCGCAACCTTTAGCGCCATCAAAGACCCTTATGGCAAAATTCAGAAAGTATTTTTATACGGCGCCGATATCACCCGCCGTCAGCAAGTGGTGCAGCACAGCGAAAGCATGATGTCGGCACTGATGAACTCGGGCCAGAGTATTAACAATATGGTGTCGAGCATTAACGCCATTGCCGACCAAACCAATTTGCTGGCACTAAATGCTGCGATAGAAGCTGCGCGCGCCGGCGATGCTGGCCGCGGTTTTTCGGTGGTGGCCGATGAAGTACGGCATTTGGCGTCCAAAGCCGGTGCTTCCGCCGGCGAAATTAATTCAGTCGTCAGCCAGAACCAGACCTTGTTGCGCAGCCTGGCTGATACCTTAGGCAAACTGAATCAGCAACAGCATTAACAGCACAAGGGCTGCCACGTTGGCAGCCCTTGGTTTTATTGATCCCCGTCAGGGCGGCCCCCTGACAAAACAGTTAGGCTGAAGCTTCTGATGTGATTGGTTGACGTTATTGGCTGATGCTATTTGCTGTGATGAACTGCATCCTTTATCGAGAATTCTTATGAAATATCAAAGCCCGGAACAAGCCCTTGCCCTGATTCAGGATGGTGAAACTTTATGGTGCCATTCCATGGCCGCTACCCCTTATGCCATGCTGAACGCGCTGGCCAGGGTGGCAATGGAAAAACGCGATTTAACCTTACTCAGCCTGCACACTGAACATAGCCAGGCTTTGTGCGCCGCTGAATTACAGGGCCACTTACGCCAGCGGGTGTTTTTTGTCGGTAGCCCCACCCGCCCTGCGGTGCAATGTGGTTTGGCCGATTATGTGCCGGCTTTTTTATCGGAAATTCCGAAAATGTTCCGAAGTGGCGAGCAGCCAGTCGACACCGCTATTATTCAGGTGTCACCACCGGACAAACATGGTTTGTGCAGTTTAGGTATTTCGGTAGAAGCGACCCGAGCCGCTATGCAGGCTGCGAAAAAAATCATCGCACAAATTAACCCCAAGATGCCGCGCACCCATGGTGATTCTTTTGTGCATCTGGCGGACTTTGACGCTTATGTTGAGCTGGAAAGTGAGATTCCGCTGCATTTACCGGCAGAGCAAGACCCCATCACAGCCCAGATTGGCCGTAATGTGGCGAGCTTAGTGCGAGATGGCGACTGTTTGCAAATGGGCATAGGCGCTATTCCGGATGCAACTTTAGCTTGCCTTGGCGATCGGCAGAACCTCGGTATTCACACCGAAATGTTTTCTGACGGTGTGTTGCCGCTGCTGGCCAAAGGGGTGTTTAGCAACCGCAATAAACGCAAACATCCGGGCAAAATAGTCACGACTTTTGCCATGGGCAGCCAGGCTTTATACGACTTTGTCGACGACAACCCGGAAGTGGTGTTTTTAGATGTGGCTTACACCAACGACACCAGTGTGATCCGGCAAAACCCGCAGGTGATGGCCATTAACAGTGCTTTGCAGGTGGATTTATCCGGTCAGGTCTGTGCGGACTCCTTAGGCACCAAAATTTACTCCGGTGTTGGCGGCCAGATGGATTTTGTCCGTGGTGCCGCTTTATCTGAAGGCGGCCGTGCCGTCATCGCCCTGCCCGCCACAGCAGCAGGCGGCACAGTGTCCCGTATCAGCTCCTTATTAGCACCAGGCGCCGGCGTGGTGACTACCCGCGCTCATGTGCATTATGTGGTCACCGAATATGGCGTGGCTAACCTGCGCGCCAGAAGTTTGACCGAACGTGCTAAAGCGCTGATCAACATCGCTGCCCCACAGTTCCGGGAACAATTGGCCAGAGATGCTTACAAGGATTGGGGATTATTGGTGTAGTGCTTTATGCCTTGGCAGCTTTTGAACACTGCGCAGCACAGTGCCCAACCACTGCTGCGCCTTGTTGATTTTAACTAAAATCAAGGCGCTGAAAATGAGGGTTTTGCACCAGCACTTCGATACTGGCAATGTTATCCAGCGGGATCAGCTGGTCTGGTTCTGCCAGCAGCATAGATTCCTGCTGTGCTGCGTTTCGTCTGGTATCCAACGCTCTGCCCTGCACTATATCGCCAGATTTTAATGTTAACTTCAGCGGATAACGGTACATACAGGCAATTTCAATATAATCGTGCTGTTCACAGGACATCATATGTTGCAGCCTCAGTTCAACTTACTTCGGGTGATCACCGGGTAACTCTTTACACAGGGTACAGGCAATGTTTTTACGGAAATTGTAATAACGCCGAATTGCAAAAATAACCACTGACAACAATGACCAAAACACACCAAATTGCACCGAATCAGCAAAGGTGTGGCCTTTTACATACTGAACCCCTGCCAGTACCACAAATACAACAGGTAAAGCAAAAGCGTATTGTATTAACCATTTTTTGAGCGGCGCATTCATTGAATAAACCTCAGTGTTTCATTCCATCCGCGGCTCCCTGAGCCTGAAATACCACCAGCCTGTGGCACAACAAAAATTTGGCCACGGCGGTGAATGCAATATTTTGAATAGCCCGCTTTAGCGCAAATCTGGCTTGTTAGCTTGTGCACACTGTGCTGCAGCTTTCTTCTTTTTGCTTGCACTAACAGCAACATAGATACAAAAAGAAAAAACAATCACGCCAAGAGCGGCTGCACCTAACGCGATAAAGGTCGCATTTTCCATGCCTGATATCTCCTCAGATAAATATATAGATGTTTATATCCACGCCACAGCGCTACTGCGGCTAAACCCTTTTTTCTTCCATTAAGCCAACCAGATTACCGTCGGGGTCGCGCAAAAAACCTAGCCAGAGTTGATGATCCGGCATCTGCGCCGCCAGCTGCGGCGCTCGCTCATTCTGTGCGCCCTTTGCTACCAAAGCGGCATGGGTCGCTTCAATGGCAGCAACTTTAAAATACAGCACAGAGTTGGCACCAACAGCGCCGGCGCCCTGCGGTGTGCTTAACATCAGCCTTACCCCATCTGCATTGAGAAAAGCCAGATGTGGACCTGCCCGGAACAAAAAATCCAGCCCCAGTAAATCACGATAAAAAGCCAGCGCCAAGTCAATATCACTGACGGTAATAGCTATCTGGCCAATAGTCGCTAACTTTGTCATGGCTGCCTTCCTGCGTCGTGGTGCCTGTCTGCCGGATGATTCACCCCATCATAGGTTGGTATATCCGGTATTTTTAGCGGGTTAATACCCTCAAGGCAGGCCACATTAAAGCCATACTCTGTTGGGTTTGACCTGCGCTGATGGTGAGTGTAAATACCACAAAGGCTACAAAAATAATGCCTGGCTGTGTTGGTATTAAATTGATACAACCGCAGCACATTTTCGCCTGTTAAAATTTTGATGCCAGAGAGCGGCACCGAAGCAACGATAGCCCCCCGCCTTCTGCAGAGTGAACAGTCACAACGGCGAACATCCTGCAAAGCATCCGGCAAATAAAGTTCAAACTGTACTGCACCACAATGACAGGACGCCTTGTGCCGCAGCTGGATAGGCACACCGTCAACTGCGGTTAAATGTAACGCCATCCCAGCCTCCTGTGAGGGCTCAGACCAGGCTGAGCAACAAAGTTAATCACCAACAGCCGCCACAAACCAATACAGCAGGCCAAGGGCACACAATAGCCAAAGCAGCACAATAACCGCTGCCGCCACAGGGCTGCTGGGCCGCTGCACCAGCTGCTGCGCTTTGGCTCTGCTGCTTTCAATCACCTCGGCTGGGGTCAATTTAATCACCAGAAAAATGCCCAAAGGCAGCAAAACCAGGTCGTCGAGATAACCCAATACCGGAATAAAATCCGGAATAAGGTCAATAGGGCTCAGCGCATAAGCCGCCACCGCAAGCGCCAAAAGCCGCACCAAGAGCGGCGTTCTGTTATCCCGCGCCGCAAAATAAACCGTCAGCACATCACGTTTTATATTCTGAGCTGCCTGTTGCAGCCGCTGTTTTATCCGCATCACAAGCTACCGCTTTGTTGGGGTTATGCAGTCATCTCTGGTCAAAGCTGGAATACCCGACTTTAACAGCTTTAAAGCACAAGCTGCATCACCAGATAAGTCAGCGCCAGGGATAACAAAATAAACAATATATTCAGCAAAGCCCGTACCGGCCAGGCCAAAAAACCGTAACTCAGCGCATATTTATTGGAAACAATGACCAGCGCGCCCATGCAACCAAACCAGGGCGTAAAAAACAGTACAGGTTTCCAGTGCACCAGTGCAACGGCCAGATCATGCAGCGCACCACTGACTAAAAAGGTAGTGAATACCGCCAGCCACATCGGCACCAAGGCACTGAGCGGTCGCATAATATTGCGCGACAAATAATAACCCCAGATCGGGTTCCAGTAATGCCAAAACACCGGGAAAGATGGCGCGCCAAAAGAGCGTAACAACATATTGCGCATCGAGCCTTTAGCACCCAGCGGTACACCATTTCTCTTTTTTACATACTGTGACAATGTACTTTGCATACCCAATCCCTGGCCTGATAGCCGCTTGTTTGTCTGGGGTCAGCTTTTACGCAGCAGCACTAAACCTAACCAGAGAAACCACAAAATCTGGCTCAGACCAAATAGTTCGGTGAAAATATCAGCCGGATAAAGCGTTAAAATTCCAGCACCGCCCACTATAAAACCCAGATAATTCAAAGCTTTCGGCAGCTTATTGCTCTGAAGCGCCGCTATGCTTAAGAACAACACCCAAAGGCCACCGACAATTTCATTGCCACCGCCCAGGCCCTCCACCACAGTGTTCACAGCCAGCCACACCGCCTTCGCCTGCTCTGGTTCTGTGCTGGCCAGCCCAACCACGTGATTTAAGCCGATATTGGCGATCATGCCGCTTGCAATCACCAGCCCAACCCAAAGCACACCAAATAAAGTGGCCAATTGCATCAGTGCGGGCGCGTTGTCTTTTAACCGCTGATACAAAGCCAACACCAGCACCGCCAGCAACAAGCCAAACACCACATAACCCAGCAGATTCGCCACAGACAACATCAGCTGATGCTCAGCTAAAAATGCCAGTTTTTGCGCCATGCTGGCGTTGGCGGGTAAATCATAAACAAGGGCATAAAACACAAACATCAGCAGATAAATCACTGATTGGCAAAGCGCCGATAGCCCGCCGGATTTTTGCAGAGGATTCATTGTTGCTCCCATTCAACCACGCACTGTTGTAAGCAGGCTATTGCCGCCCTGATGCGGCACCGGCGAATCAACACCTTTATTCAGCGCGGAACCACAGGCCGGATTTGAACCTTTACCAACAACAGCACCATTTCTTGTCAGCAGGCAGAGCCTTAAGCGCCCATAGCCCTTGCCAGTGTTAAGGCACTGATAACGCCAAATACCAGCCATGATAAATGCTTACCTCTGGTGTAATAAGCAGAAAAAATACCACTGCCGGCAAAAACAATACTGACGGTAAATAGCAAAATTTTTGCATCAGGCATCAACACTAACAGCGCTGCAAAACCAAACAAAGCGAGACTGGTGATATGCCATGCAAAACGCAGTGTGCCTTTTGTAAATTGATCCGAGCCAAAAAGCTGCGGCAAATTGTCCCGCTTAAACAGCCGGCGCAGTATGTAATGTTCACCAAGGATGGAATGAACCAGACCACATAAAACCAGTAACAACGCTGCGATGATTAACAAAAGGCCTCCTGCCGGTTTAAGTTAGCTTTAGCTGTGCAAGCAACCAAATATGAAAAATAGAAAGCTATAGAATTGTGTTTTCTTCTCAAAAGGTGAAATTTTCGACATGATTCCCATCACACATAACGCCATAATTTGCCTGCTGAAGCACAGCGTAAGGCAGTCAAATGAATGGGAAATACGCTGAAACAAAGAAAAATACGGTAATTAAATTAGCCAAAAATAAATCCATTACTTTCAAACTACTCCATTAGGCCTAACGTCCCAAGCAGGGGATATTTTGAGCTTAGCGAGAAATAGTCCCGTTGGCTTGGCTTGTTATGCTACTAAATAACTGATTTTAATTGTGCTACACCAAAACTGAGCACTGAACAGAAAATTGGTTTTCGGCGGAATCGGCTACTGCCCAAGGATGTATGGGAATCCGAATTCTACATCCCAGCAATCGCCACTTTGCATTGCCTCGGCATGAATGTAGCGGTATTTTGCACAGTTATTTAGAGCTCTTTAAATTTTATATTATTAAAAAATTCTTCGGCGTTTTTTGTTAACTCTGGATGCTCATTGTTTTTAAAGTGACGAAGAGAATATTCTGTGTGTACACCAACAGATTTTTTAAAAGGGTGTATGCAATTATATCCAAGATACTCGATCTGCATTACCGCTGATTTATTGCTGCCAATTTTGGCGTTGTTATCTTGAGAAATGCTTCTGTGCTTTACGCATGTCGCACCATTAAGTCTTACTAACTCCTCCCTATTTTCTTTGAGTTCGAACCTGCCAATATCTGGTGAGGATGCTCTATGCTTGACCACGTGTGAAAGGAATTCTTGATCTGAAGGAAACTCGGGTAATTGATATAGAGACATATTTATGACTCCACTACTGCGATCTTTGAGCTTTATCCCAAGTGCAACTTGATAGCCAGTTGAAGTAATAACAGACCAACTGCCATTTTGTGGTGATAACGATGAAACACCATAAATATTTATAGGAGTACCCGAATTCAATTGAGGTGAAGTAGTTGCGCATGAAGTCACAAACAATAACAAAGTAATAATAGTGGTCAGCCTTAACACTGCTCTCTCCTTGTGGCATAACTACGAAAGCAGCGGCGCTGCGATAGCTCGTCCAGCCCGCAGTGCCTTTGCTTGTTATGTGTTTATTCATCATATTCAATAAATTCCCAAGGGATTTCTTTTTTGAATATTTCAATACATTCTTGCATTAGCTCAAGAGACACAGCCCCTTTGAATAAAGTAATGGTACGCGTTCTCTCTGTATCATCTCGGAATATTTCTACGACGAGTTCGTCGTCTCGATAGATCTCGACGCCAATACCGTCTCTTGGATTCACATCGCTTGCGACTACAACCCTATCCTTTGATTGAGACATCAATGCTCCATTGACAACTAACACCCAAATTTAGCTCGGAAAGTCGCGCAGCGGGTTGAAGTTGCAGTAAGCACCTTTTGCCGGCGATAAAATTTGATTCTAATGCACCCGCTACACAATGATGACAAAGTACTTTTAGTGAATGGCCTGACTAACCTTTGCCTTACCTGCAACAACAGGTAACCCCATCTCAATCCATTTGATAATACCTTCATCAATAACCCCGGTATTTTTGTACCCTAAACTTCGGAGATGATTGATCACTGAATCTGAAGCAGCGTGAGGACAGGCACAGTAGGCAATAATCCAGGTGCCGTCATTGGGTAAGTTTTCGGCAATTTTGGATTTGTCTCTGTAATACGGCATCGGAACAGCACCGGGAATATGAATACGTTGCCAGGCAGAGCCCGGCCGGGTATCCAGAATAATCATTTTTTTGTGTTCTTTTAATGCTTGTTCAACTTCGTGAGCTGGCACATACCGGCCTTCTCTTAAACTAAATTGTGGCGCTTCACTGTTGGGGTTTAGCACATACTCAGCGGGGCTCGGCCAGGGTGCGAGTTCTGGCGGTTGTGGGCTCCAGCCCGACGCCTGACTTCTCAGATATGCAACAACATCATTGATTTCTTCATCCTTGAGAATTCCGGCAAAACTTTTCATCGGCGTGCCGTCTCTGCCATTGACGATAGCGTGTTTTAAATAGCTGTCTGTTGCGCTCGATAAGAATAATTGGTCTGCTAACTCAGTGCCGGTAATACCCTGGCCTTTGTCTCCATGGCAAGTTGCACAGTTTTTAGCATAAAGCGCTTTGCCCTTCTCAGCCTGTCCAGAGATTGGCGCCTGGTCTAAATCTAACGGAGAAATCTGCTCTTTCTGCGCCAGCCATCTGATCAATAAAATAATGTCTGATTCTGTCAGAGGACCGCCTGCGTCTTTGATATAACCATCCATGGCAGAATTCACCCGCCCGAAAGCAATGGAGTCAAACATCAGCTGAGGAAATGCGGTGCTCAGCATCGACTTTGAACGTAAAGATGGCGCATGGTCTGCCTTGTAACCCTCCCGCTGCGCGCCATGACATAAAGAACAATATCTTTGGTACATAGCGTCCGCTGTTGCCATCTCCACTTGATTTAACGGTGATAACAGATCAGCCCGGCATGGCGCATTGAAGCTCAAGGCGACAACAGCAAAAATGGCCAACAAAATCCTATTCATACAAATAATTCCTTTTAAAATTTTAGTTTATCGAAAGTTGCAAAAGTCTCTCAGGACTTACAACCTTGCCAGCAGCAACAACGCCATAAGCATTTTGATATAGCTTTTCCTCATCAGTATTAGCCCGAGGAACAAAGCACAAAATGGCGTTGATTAAACGAACACCAATACTATTCAGCGCTTTTTCATTCCAGTTGCTTGCCCATTTTGTGAATCCGTAGTTCATTTTGATGCTTAACGATGGAGTTCAGCCGCGGCGCACGAGGAGCGAAGCAACGAGAGCGACGTCGGCTGCAACGATTTGTTCGGCGTCACTGCATCCACACAAGACGTAAGCATGATCATGGTTGTTTGAACTCGTCGGACGGCGGGCATGCTATTGGCAGATCTGAAGTACGATCCGTTTTCATTTCTCTGTAGCTCTGCACGAGCTCTTCCACTGAATAGGCAGAAATCCCAAGGTCCGAAACGTGGTACTCATGAGTTGCGCTACCGAAGCCAGTACATATCTCAGAAACGACTGTATACACGCCTTTACCGTCTGACGCGGGAAACAGAACATACACGAAGCGCCTTCCTGCATGATCAATGAAAGAGCCGGTCTGTACAACGTCCTTGGCCGGGGTTTTCAATGGCGTGGTTTGCAACCTGATGAAGTCGGCAATCACTAAGCGAGAGAAGTTGACGGCAACGGTTGCGTCGTATGAAAAGTCCTCAAGGCCAGATACGGCGTAGCAGGTAGCGCTAAGCCAGGTCGCTATGCCAAGTAGGCACCTCAAATAACGAGTCTTCCAATAGTTTCTCATGTAAAAGCGGCTCCGGTTACGACTGTGACGCCGAACACCCCACTTAGGGGCAAAAACACATGGGCTAAAATGCGAGCGAAGCGAGACAGCCCATGTGTTTTTGTCACAGCGAACGCAGTGAGCGACTACAGTGGTTTGTTATACGATTTGTAGCGCCTCAGTCTGAACAGTGAGCTGACAACTTTGCTCAAATGGTAAAACGTTGTTTTTATCAGGCCAAAGCATGACTAGAACTTCAAATGGTTTTTGATAATAGTCTCTCGCAGTACCTGCGTATTCAGAAAGAAATTCAGGTTTCATCCTTTTAAACATGACTTCGAAATTGCCATTCAATACACCCTTAACTTTTTCATTGGGCTGAAAGACGATACCGCTTTTGATGTCAGTGGTCAGATTAGAAAGAAGCGAATGCATGACATCTTTTGATAGACCGAAAATCATAATCTCAGGATGTGAAAAAGACTCTTCAAAACCAATAGAGTATGCAAAGCTCGGCAGGTTTTCATTTTCGTCAAACACATACTGAAACTGCCACCCATGTTTTTTAATATTTTCTGCGATCTTGGAGTTCATAGCCCAGCCGTATAACTACCAAATTTAGCGCGGGAAAAAGCATATGCATTTTCCCGTCGCAGCCCATGCGCAGCATGGGCGATTAACATTTGCTTGTTATGTTCTTATACGCGTTTTATAGAAATCTTTGCATGATCAAAATCTTCCGAACCCCCAAATATTATTGGACATTCAACCACTGTATAAATGTATTCATCAGTAGATTTCTCATTAGGGAAATCAGACTCACACTTTGAAATAAAATCTCCAGATTTATTAAAAATGCTCAATGAAATTTTGTACGTATCATGAACAAAGGAGGCATCTTTCAAGTTCATGTGCTTTATTACAAAGGTAATCTCTTTAGATCCAATTGAAGTTCTAGCAATCTCTAAACCTAAAGAATCTGCGAGCAAGCTCAACTGTTTAGAAGATACTTCCTTTAATCGGTTTTTGTAACCGTATTCTATTGATGCACCTAACGTAGATATTAGAACTGAATATATAAGCCCCGTCGCAAGAGCGAAACCTATGCCCCACAAAAATCCTTTATAAAGTTCCATTAGATTTCTCAAGCGATGCTCCTTATACATAACTACCAAAGCAGCGGCGCGCGTTAGCGCGTCCAGCCCGCAGGGCGATGCTGCCTTTGCTTGTTAAGTGTTTACTTGGTGAATTTGGTTTCAATGATTTCACCTGTTTGACAATTAAACCTATGCTCGTATCCTGAAAACGAACCGGCATAGAATTCTGTGCCTTTGACCCATATGTTAACGATGTAATCGTAATCGGCGTTTGTTTGAGGCGGTATACGCCAAGCAAGCTCTAAATTTTTAAACGCTAGAAGCTGTGAATTGTATGGTGATGGCGCATCTTCGTTTAGAAGAACAAGAATTGTTCCTTCAAAGGAAAACTCCCATCTTCGATGACCATCTGTATGTCGGTACTCAGTAATTTCCATAGACACTTAACGCCCCGCGCATGCGCGCGAACTTGCGCGCGTCGCAGCAGCCACAGGCTGCAAATGACGCGGCTTGTTATGTTTAACTAACCAACTTTGAATAACTGGCACGTTCGATATCCATAACTTCAACGGTTAAAGAGCAATTTTTAAGCTCAAGCTTCTGAAGTTGAGCTAATACTGACTTTGATAGTACTTGCTTTTGTTCAACTGTTCGGCCCGACAGTATTTTCAAATTTACATGGATAAAATCTGTTTTTTCCGGCCCAGTTAAATAACTGTGGTAAGTAATCGCTCTTACTTTGATATCACTACCATCAATTTCGAAGAGCTCTGATTCCATAGCACCTGAAAATACGAGCGGTAATATCAATTCACTGTTCAATGATTCCGAATGTTCAACTATGCAATGTGGCACGTACTACTCCAAAACATAACGCAAAGCTTTGGGGCGGCTGGAGCGCAGCGCAAGCCGTCCCAGCCGCGCTAGCGGCACCAATAGCGCCTTGTTATGTGTTTGATAAAGCATCGAATTTTTTGATGACGTAGAAAACCACAGCAATATTTACAGTGCCCATGATTGCTAGAAGCTTAACTAAAATGCCAATTTCTGGCGCTTGAGCATACACAAAACCAATTGCAAAAAATGATATAGCAACGAGGCAAAATGCCAAAATAACCAACATTTTGAAATCCGATTTTGCATTCCGTAACTTAACCACATTTAAGACGTTTGACATTAAACTAATACCTCTGAAAACACATAACTACCAAATTTAGCGCGGGAAAACGCGCATGCGTTTTGCCGTCGCAGCCCATGCGCAGCGTGGGCGATTAAGATTTGTTTGTTAGGGCCATTTAGGGGTTACTACCAAACCTTTTCATGGCGATTGATAACGTACTTGGTGAGATTAAATCACCTTTTTCGATCCGATACTCATTCATCGTTTTGATTTTATTTATCGACTTATCATCCAGCTGATAATTTAAACCGTTAAAAATTAGATGATCATTAGTTATGAAGATTTCTAAAATTTTTTTCTGCTCAGGCAACATTAGAAGTAGTTTATCTGCACCATCTACGTTCACATCCACTTCCGTAGAGATGTTGCCAGCTAGGATTGTCTGGTCAATTAGATCTCTGAGCGCGTTAAAGCCTTCAAATCGAGCGTATACGATAGCGCTGTCTTCAGTCTTCGTTAGCCAATAGATAGATTGTATATTCTCAGCAGTACCAGAATCATATTCATGTTGCGCGTTTGCAAATGCGGAATTTGCAAAAAGCATCGTTAAAACAAAAATCCAAGTTTTGGTCATTGAACTGACTCCTTTAGTTGGCCCTAACTATTAGCGCACGGGCGACAAACCGCCTGCGGTTTGGCGTCCCAGCGGCCGCAGGCCGCGAGTGGCGCGCCTTGTTAGCGAACCGTGCAACAATTAACGCCAGCCGTGCAGTTTAAAAACTAATGACAGCAAAACTACAAAACCAAGCTGCCGCCTTCGGGTCGTTGGCGCAAGACGCCAACGGTTTGAATTACTTTTAACTGCCCTTCCAAGCCAGTTGCGCGATGACAACCAGCGTTGCCGAAACGATCAGGAAAAACCACCGAACGTACCGAAAATGCGCATTTGCACCGATTTCGTTTTTACACGCTAACGCCTCAATCAGCCGACGCGGCAGCGGTCGGCTGCATTGGCTTGTTAGGTAATTCTGCGCCTTCGCCAAGCAATATGGGCAGTATGTGTTTTCTGCTAAGCTGATGGTGTGTGGCATTTTTATATTTATTGTCATGTGCATTGAGCAACAGAACGATTAAAAGATTTCGATTCGGAACAAATTGAATCAGAGCGGTGTAACCATAGTCAGTGCTGCCACCCATCTGAACGATGGATTCACCACTGATTTCGACCTGCGCTAAACTACCCAGCAACCATCGTTCGTTTGCTTTAGAAAAAGCTAAGTTTGACGCTCCTGCGGGGAAGATCGCTCCGTTTTTAAGTGCATCAGACCAAATGGCTAAATCATCAATTGACGTAACCATACCACCGGCTCCAATGAGCGCCCAGCTTAAGCCTTTTTCAAAAGTGGTACGGCCTTGGTCATCTCCCCCGTAGCCACGAGCTAGGTAGTTTGAAGATAATCGTTGATCTTGATAGAAGCCGGTACTACTCAAATTTAACGGAGTCAATAAGTTGTCGTGAACATAATCCTGAAATGATTTATCGCTCACTTTCTCGACGACAGCCGCCAACAACGTGTAGGCAGCGTTGGAATACGCGATTTTCTCACCCGGCTTTGCAATTAGCGGCATAGCTAAGATTCTGTTCTCAGCCGAAGATTTATCCATTAACTCAAAGTCAGACTCATTGTGAAAGTTATCGAGGCCACTCGTGTGCCCCAAGAGCTGCATAATTGTAATCGACTTCAATTCGTCAGGCGCTATTGGATAAAAAGCCCCAATAGTGTCGGAAAGTTGCAACTTTTTATTCTGGACAAGTTGTAGCACTGCGGCTGCTGTAAATGTTTTTGCAATTGACCCCATATCAAAAATAGCTGCAGCACTATTTTTCACAGAACCTTCCCTGTCAGCAAAGCCATAAGCACTCTTAAATAAAACAACGTCCCTTTGAGCAACCAGAACAAGCCCATCAAAAGTACCAGCCATATGTTCTCGTTGAAGTTCATTAGACAAACTAGCGATTACCGCTTTATCTGACTGAACAATTGAAGATACATCGCGATGGTCAGGTCCCGCGCTACAACTTGAAAGTGCCAAGGCGAATATAAAAATGGCTAGACGGTTCATAGTTTTTATAAGTTACCTAACGCAAAGCTTTGGGGCGGCTGGAGCGCAGCGTAAGCCGTCCCAGCCACGATAGTGGCGACAACAGCGCCTTGTTAGCCTTTATTATCTAGAATATTCAATCAACTCTTCTACATACAAATAATCATCTTGTATCTGAGTTAGTTTGATAAACATTTTCAACTCTGGTGCATAAATATGAATATCTTCAGTATTTGCACTGTAACCACGGGTATTTGTAATTTTGCCTTTGTACTGAATGGTATAAGCCATAAAGGTTCCAGCCTCTACAGTTTCAGCTTTAAAAGAGAGCACTTCCGCATCTTGGATGGTGGAGCCTTTTGTACCATCTTCACTTTCCCAGTGCTCTTCCAATGTCCACTTTTTTCCAACCTGCAAAGGCCAATTGTAACGAGACTTTTTGCTATCAACTGGTTTAACAATATCTGTTAATGGAAATGTGCCAGGAGCGGTAACCATAAATAGCTCGCCGTTTTGTCTTATTATTTTTTTGGTATCTATTCCATCAGCACGAATTTCCCCCGATGACGTTACACCTTTATATTTCCAGACCCATTTTTCCCCATCAGCATAGTCAGCTAGCTTCGGTTGCAGTGTCACATCAGAGCCAATAGCAGCGTTACAAAGACTAAGCAGTACCAGAGATAAAAAAACTAAAAATTGACTTCGCATTACAAAATTTCCTTTTATAAATGACGTTTATCCAAGTGCTTTTTCGTGAATATTGTTTGCGAACTCTAGCAGTTCTCCAGAGAGGCTAACGCCCCGCGCATGCGCGCGAACTTGTGAGCGTCGCAGCAGCCGAAGGCTGCAAATGACGCGGATTGTTAGAATACATATGACTTAAACTCCAAAAACACTAAGAAAAAAACAATGAATGCCGGTAAGAGTAAGAAATTAAGTACCGTTTTATAATCTTTTTTTATTAATGCATAAATACCAATTACCGTATGCACTAAGGATATTACTGTGCAAAAAGCACCTGAAATAATTAGTCGGTTTGTGTATTCGGTATTAGGAAAAAATAAATACACTGTGATACCTGGTGGTAAAAGTAAAACTAAGCCCGTGACATGGATAGAAGAATCATTTATGAGTTTGATGTATTTCTTAACGAGGCTCATTACTTAACCTTCTAACGACTAGCGCACGTGCGCAAAAGCGCGTAGCGATTTGGCGTCACTGTGACGCGCCTTGTTAGCCTGAGCTGAGAAACAACAAGGCAAAGCCGACACCCAAACCACAACAACGCCGCACACGTGCAAGTAAAAACGAAACCAACAAACAGCTGACCCGCGCAGCGTTGCTGCCCACGGATGTTTATTGGCACCTGTAAAATTTACGTTAAGGACAAACTATCAGAAGGGATACTGCGAGCACAACAGGCTGCTTAAACTTGGCGCAAACGAAGAACTGCCAAACAGCGCCACCATCCTTGATGATTTGCCTTACCGGCGAAAACTATAAAACCCGAAAACAGGCTAACGCCCCGCGCATGCGCGCGAACTTGTTAGCGTCGCAGGGGCCGCAGGCCCCGAATGCCGAGGATTGTTAGGTGATAGCTTAATATCCATCGGCGACCAACTTGAAAGCCATACCACCAACTGTGCTGTCTTCGCTGAACGTAATATCAACTAATGAGCCACGATCTGGCGTGCCATAACTAATAGAAAAAGAGCCACTGTTAATCGTTAATTGGTTTCCGAAATTACCGCCTGGAGACAGGCATGAAATTGCATTTTTTACAGCAATAGCTGCGTACTCAGCTGAGGCATGTTCCATAAGATATGAGCATACATTTTTAGCGGCAGGATAATCACCATGTTCGCAACGCTTAGCAAACAATACGATCTCCGGTGTATCGTTAAAGTTTGAACCCCAAGACGTTCGGAAAACAAACTCCTTGGTTTCGTCAGGGTTTACTGAACCGACAAATGATCGAAGGACATCACAAAACTCTGTTGATTGCTCCGCATAAGCTGCAGGATAAATACATGAAGCCATCAAAATAATCATCGAAGTAAGAGAGACTTTCATTTCCCACCTAACGCCGTGGTTTGGGGCCGAAGAGGAGCGCCAGCGGAACGGAGGTCCCAGCCGAAGGCGACAACACCACCTTGTTATGTTTATTTGTGCAGTTTTTCAACAACATCCCAAACTACCAACCTCATTTCCTCTGCAAAGTGTACGATGTCGTTGTCATAGCGACCTCGTGAACCAACTTCGAATCTATACCTACCATCAACAAAATCTTCTTTGTACCGATCAAGGCTTATTTCCAGATCGCGTTTTGGGTACAATTTAGCAAAGGATGCTTTTAATTCTGATTTTAAAGAAGGATCAATTTTTTGATAAAGCTTCGGAAGGTTATGGCCGAAAGTTACATCACTATTTTGTTGATAAATTCCACCCACTCCAACTGGCGTAAGCTTTTCTTGAGACAAGAAACTTTTTAAATAAATTTCTAAAGCTATAGCAGCATTAATACCAGCAACCCACCCATACCCTAGGGCACTGCCTTTTTCCAGAGACTTCTCATTTAATAGAGAGGCAGAAATTTGATAGTCATTTGCGACATTCCACACTTTTATATCTGGAAGTTGAAATGGTGGCATGATCTCTCCTTAAACATAACGCCCGCAGCACGCGCGGCTTTGTAGTGGAGGCGCAGCCGCAACGAAAAAGACGTCGCTGTGCCTGCGATTGTTATAAGACATGATCAACCGGAGCCCCCTCAGCCAAGCTATCCAAATAGCATTCAAGATTACCCTTGATCTTTTCAAACACTCTCGGAAAGTAATCTGCTAGTTCTTGAAAGGTAGGATTGTCTGATTGAGGCCCGCCATGGTAATGACGCATATGGTCAAGAACGTCTTTCTTCTCTTCATCAGATACGGTTTCAAGTGGATTTGATGCGTTATAGCCATGAAAATTAGAAAGGTGAATAAAGGCACATCCGAATTTGTAGACAGAGCGCGCCCAACCGGCGAATTGTTGTGATTTTTCGACCATCATTGCGTCAGTGACAACAGCTTCCTTTCCTTTCGGGGTTGTTACTTTCCAACGCTCACCGTTAACGGTACATGCCATCAGCCGATTTCTTTCCTCTAGATCTGGTATAGATAATAGGTAAAGAACTCGAATTAAAGAATCAAGCTCTTGCCTAAGAATCGACATCATTGAGCCGGGCAGGTCATGTATGCGAGAGAACGCTATTTCGTGCTCATCCGAACGTGACTTTATCAATTTGATGAATTCTTGCACGAAACATCCCTTGTCTTATAACACCCCACTTAGGGGCCAAAACACATGGGCTAAAATGCGAGCGAAGCGAGACAGCCCATGTGTTTTTGTCCCAGCGAACGCAGTGAGCGACTACAGTGGTTTTGTTAGCCCACGTACAACGCCCTGTGTGCAATTTAAAAACCTACGGCAGCACCAAGAAAAAACCCCGCTACCGCCCTTTGCATTGGTAGTTTTACCAAAACATTTAACCAACGAACTTACCAAGAAAACCCTTTGTGCAACAACACCAGCAAACTGAAACTAGCTAGGCCCTCACAAACTGCCACTAGCTAAGGAAACTTGGAAACCGTTACTTGCACCGCTTGGCAAAAACAACCAACTTACTTTAGAAACCACGAGCAATAAATGCGCATCGATGCCTTCTGTCCGCCTTTCCCCGCTAACTATAAGCTTTAGGGCGGCTGGAGCGTAGCGTAAGCAGTCCCAGCCACGTTAGCGGCGATAACAGCGCCTTGTTATGTGTTGACTGCAAACCGAAGCTCCCCACCGATTATCTCTACCTCACCAAAATCACCAAATACTTGGTAGGTGCTTTCCAGTTTTACCAATACATCAATATTACCGTAATCAATTGACCCGTCCGGATCTTGGGCGAAACAAACAGATTCGATAGGCAACAATCCATGAACCTCATTTATCCCGACGAATTCGAGAGTAGCCTTTCGGTAGCAAGTGTATTCATTAGGCTTGGCCGCAATGTAATAGTCTGACTCTGGCCAAATACTCGCTTCAAGTTCAAAAACCAGCCTCCCCGGCTCAAGACTCCATCCGAGTACAAAGGAATCATTTAAATCGATGCCCTTGAATAAAGAAATCTCAGTCCAGTTCATGTTCATTCACAAATAACGTAGAGCTAACAGGCGCTGCGCGGCTTTATCGCGCAGCGTCCAGCGACTGAAAGGAGCGAGGTTGAGCGCCGTGTTAGCTTTCATTTTGCAAACCAAATTTCGAGAAACCTCTTTTCGCTGCCTTTGAACCAGAGATAAGCGCTTGACCACATTGAGCCGCAGAGAACTGATAAAAAGACGAATTGTATCCAAGCGCCAATGGGTATATCGGTGTGTGGATCGTTGAATAACTTAACGAGATTTTGGAATGGTTCGGTTAGGCCGACGGCGAGAAAAAAGATGATGCCAGCGGAAAAAGACAACGCCGAAAAATACCAAAAAAGCGCCAGTGAACGCTTTTGCGGTTTAGCGGCGGATTGCGATGGCGCATCGATGCATTTGAACTCGCTGTAAGGAACGCGCCTTGGTTCTTCCCCACGAAAGAACCAAGGACGAGCTTCACGCTTCGCACGCTCCCAATCGTGTTTTAGAAGTAGTGCCATTCGCTCAGTAAACTCATTAACTTGAGCATCTTTGTCTTCGGCTGTGGCAAGCAGCTCGGCAGCTTGGATCAATGCCCTATCTTCAGCGTCAAATGGGCTTACATTCAAGGAGAGTTGGGCACAACAAAGCCCAACAGCTTGGAAGTCTCTTGTACGAGTTGCCTTGATGATGGAGTTGGAAAGATCGCGCATGGCGTTGCGCCATTTGGCGCGCTCTTGCGTGACATTCTCAATGTGAATTTTCCTCTCATTTGTACGAAGAGAGACGAGTGCTGCCACAAGAGCCGCTACTACGGTTGATGACAGAAAGACGGCGAGCGATTCCAAAGCGACTCCTGTGAAAGCTAACACTTCAAACACCGGCGCAGCTTCGCTGCGTCCGCGTGCTTTTACTTGTTAGTTTTCGTTTAAATACAAAAGAATTTTTCATCTTCATCAAGAGACAAGATTATGTTTTTGGATACATTCTTATAGGTTTCATCTGATATTTTATCAGATAGCATTGACAAAATTTGTTGACCCGGAAGCTTCTTTGCTTCATTGAAAATATCTTCAATTTGTTTTTTATCAATATCCTCAATGCTGTCATGGAAAATAAAACTAGGCCGATTAAGATTTAACTCATTAATTGCATGTATATATGCAAAATCAAAAGCAATAACTTCGGCTTTCTTTTTCCCGCCCTCAGGATTAGTTGCTGTGTTATTGAGTTCTATAGAGCAAGTACCACTATCCGTATTGAAATCGAAGTCTATGCTGTATTCTTCATCGTGAAGACTTTTGGTAAGAGACCTTAAATGTGTATTAAATTTTTTCTCAAACTCATAAACATTGTCAATCTCTTTGGAAATCTCCTCAAGAATCTTTTGCAACTGAGTTTCGGCTTCAGCTTGATCTAATTTTGCTTTGGACTGCTGCTCAATTAAACCTTCTAACTTACCAAGCTCAACTTTAAGTTCACCAAGTCGTTTCAGATTTTTAGTCACATTGTCTAAGCTTTCCGTAGACCTCATGTCAGAAAAAACTTGTAATTTATCTTTCCGTATTGCACTGAGCTCTGCTTGAAGACCTTCAGACTCCTCATTCAAATTAGGTAAAGCAATTGTAAGAAAGTGCTTCTTTTTCTCAACGAGATTTCTATGGAACAAAATAACGTCTTCAAGTTCTCTTAAAGCTCCGTCAATTGCGACACCAGAGAAACTATATATAGCTTTAAGCTCGTTAACCAAATAACCATCTTTGTCTTTAGATAAGAGTTCGATAGTATGATTGATGTTGTCTACTTTTCGCTGTATAGATAGAAGTTCTTCAATATAGCGGTCTTCTTTTACTTGTAGCTCTGAAAGTCTTTCTATTGGGTTTGAATATTCTGGTGAATATTCGAATGTTAAAAGGTTGTCCTCTAGCTCTTTAGCATCTGCCTTATATTTCTTGATCTCACTTATTGGCTTCTGTTCTTTCACTAGCGCATTAATAGATGTGGAATTCCTTTTTCGCCTGTTAACCAGATTCGTTGCATCCCTTTTCTCTGTAAGTAGAGACGTATTATTGAAACCGAAAAGGTATAAAAATAGTTCGCTATAATCTTTAGGGCCTTGTCGTTTATCAAGAAACTTAGTCGTACTCAACATTCTGTGACTGTCATTTCTAATGAATTTCGGCGCTACAGATCGAACAGAAGGTCTTCTAGTAGTTATATTAAAAATTTTATCCAGAATAAATGACTCATACTCCTTTTCTTCAACGACTTCACCATTTATCCAAAATTTAGATTCAGATTTGTCATCAATACATAAATGGCGAGAAATTTGATTTATTTTGTTTGAGTAGTCAAAGAAACTGAGAGAAGCGGTTACAAAGTTGTTTTTAAAAAGTGCTTCTATTTCAAGGTTTGGCTTTTTGAATTCTTCATCAATATAAATACTACTTATGTTACCTAGCATAAGAAAATCAACCACCCGTGATAATGTTGATTTACCTACACTGTTACCTGTTCGACCAGAATTTGGCTTGTTTGTTACAAGGTTCAAACCAGATTCGAATTTAATAAATCTTTTTACTTCGTTATTTATCTTTATTTCAAGGCTATCAAGCTTCATTTATAAAAACCTCTACTCCATTAAACCCAATGGCCTTAATTGAAAACAACCAATCTAACGACAGTATGATGTGATCAATCGATACTTTTAGCTCAGAAGAGCAGTCAATAAGTATCGAATCTAAGGGCGGATTTTCATCTGCCACTTTCTTTAGAATTTTCGCCCCTATGCTTACAACATTTATTTCTGGGTCACAACCGCTTCTAGGAATCATTAGTTGGATTCTCCATGATTATGCATTCAATGAACGCATGAGCTACAACAACGTTGACCCCCAATTCAACATGCTCTTTGTAAGCAGGAGTATTTTTTGATTCAAATACTATATTTTTTAGTCTTTGAATTATAAAGTCCAAAATAAATTCTGAATTTTCTCTGATTTTAGTGATGTCTATATCGCAAATTAAATATTCAATCTCAACAGCATCTAAAGCAAGAAAGTACAAATCATTTAAATTCTGAAGGATTGTATCTTTCCCAAAAGCTATCAATGAGTCAATCTCTGAATAGGCTTCTTCTATTTTTGAAGAATGATCTAAGTATTGCTTTATGATATGGCTTTTAGCCTTAAGATTGTTGTGCTTTATTTTTACAACTGTTTCAGAAGATGGGCGTCTTCTGCTATTCTTGAACGTAAATGGCTTATTAGCTAATGACTTTAGCAATTCATTTATAGCTGAGCTGATCTCATATTCGGGTGAACTGCCGATTATGATGTTTCCAGCATTACGTGCAACATTAACTGTTTTGTTTACAGGGGGATTCTCCCCTTCATTTCCTATGGTCAAGGCTTAGTCCCTTACATATCTATTTTCATGCCGCCAGAATTGTTCTTTGTATATACATTCTTCTGGCCGTTTTGCACAACACTATCCTGACTGCTATCTACTGTTGAATTTTTTGTTATTTCACCAATTTTTATCTTCAACTGTTTGTTTTTATTTAATGTAATCACAGAAAAAAACATACTTACTACAGTACATACCCAAGCCAATGTGACCCCAATATCTGATTTTACAAATTCAATGAAAGTGTCCATTTCTATCCTTGGTGATAAATGATGATGTTGATGAGAAAACTAACAACTTATTAAGCGGAAAAATCCGTATTTAAACACGGACTTTTCCGCCTTTGTAATTTTAATGTGTAGAACTCTACATCGCTTTTTCATAACAGACAATAGGTTATAGGTACAGCCGGTATTTGTATTTGCTAAAAATACAGATCAGTCCGTCTAATAAGATCCCGCTATGCTCTAGTTAGGACAGGATATTATTGCAGTGCAAATCGTCTGCTTTTGGCACCTAGCCGACTTAAAAAAGAAGTATTTAACTACCCCTAGTCCAACCTACCGATTTATTTTCATAATAATTATATAACAATCAACAAGTTAACCTCACACTCAACGATAGCATAAGCTTTTGTGAAAGGCTATTTTTTCATCTAAACAGAGGAACTAGTAGCGAATCGGTATTGGCTTCAAACATCAGTATACCCGTAGACTTTGCACCTACTTCAGCTGCCATCGGAGCACAAAATGCACCTCGATTTGAGCAACATGCTGCCATCACAAGCAACTATCGATATTGAGAACATAGCTTCGACCTACCAGAATTGCTGCCGGGGCTTACTCTGGTTTATGTGGATACGTGAACTTGATACCGACAGGACTTCGATCAACATACTTCAGGCCGGAGCGCAGATGCTTGCCAGCTATGACTGCGTCACTGCATCTTTAAGGTTCGGTCTCTACTGCTCACGCTATTTCTCGAAGCACGGCAGCGTATTAAGTGACGATGTCGCTCTGTATTACCTGAGACTGAGCTTCTCGACCTTGGAGCACAGCTCTGACGCTGTTATAGAGTGGGTTCGTAAAGCAGAGGGCTTTGATTTTCCAGATGGCTTAAAAGAGGAGTTCTGGATTCAGGCATGTACGGCTTATGCGCAGCATGAGTACGACAACGACCAGGATCACTTTGACTCAACCATTGAATTTGCGATGAGTTTTTTGCTGAACGACCGGGCCTGATTGGGACTTGAAAAAAAGGCGAACCTAAGTTCGCCTCTAATCATCAGTGTTTCACACGAGTTTCCAACTACATTTGTCGGTTTCCAACTAGATTGGATCGGTTACCAACTAGAATTGTCGTGATCAGTGCTTGTGTCAGCGTGTAATTAAGTTTGTGACCAGCACCTATGAAAAATCAATAAGTTACAACGCATTAAATTTAATTAAGTTTGTGACTATGCGCAAGAAAACAGCAAAAAATCTGAAAGTTGTTTTAATTAAGTTTGTGACTCACCGCTGTAAGTCACTAACCCGTCTCCCTCTCATACGATTTGCCATTTATAGAGCAAGTATCCGAAAGTCTCCTTGTTGATCATAGTTGCGAAATCCATACCTTTTTAGCATATCCAAAACAGACGTATTGGACGGCAACACGTCAACAAACACCCGCTTTTTATACGTTTTCCGCAAACAAGTTAAAACATGTAGGAATAATCGAGCACCGGCTCCCCGATGCTCCGCCACAACCGCAGTCCATTCGATATGGCAACCATCAGCAAATACACACTGTGAAGAGGCTAAACAAAATCCGACTATGCGGTTATCTTTCACAAAGACATAAGAGTGGTTTTCACTAATAAGCGACCTAATGCGTTCAAAAGTCCAGCCTGACGCCAGTTCATTTGTATTAAAGTGACTTAGGCCAATGCTATAAACGCAAGATAAGTCATCCAAAGTTGCTAATCTAATCATCTTGTACTCCAGTTGTAGAAAGACACATAGATGAAGAGATTGGGAATTTAAAAAAATAACAAAAACGGTTTAACAATCAGTAGTTTTTCGCTTCGCGGAAGAGCGCATAACCACGAACAATGCTGGTGTTTATCTTGCCCATCTCGAAGCTACGACGCCTAGACAACAGTGTCGCCAAGATTTCGAGCTCCATCAAAACCCAACCATGACAAGGACGGAATACTATCCGAGATTGTCTTGGTGGGTTTGTGATAACTTTGGAAAAAGCACTTGCGGCATAGCGACACTTGCAACGCAAATAGCAATCAAAAATCCAGTGACACGCGTGAGTTAAAAGTCGCGTGTTTAAGCTTGAAATTCATCATGCGTAATTCTCCTGCAAGCATCTATCCGGTCGTGTGTTTCCATAGGGAGGGAAACTTTTACCAAACTGCAAAGGCACACTGATTTTTCGTCGCGCAAACAGTCTTAAAAGATCTTCGCGACAACATTCAACTAGTTGCGGGTCCAACGGACATTGGTGTGCATAGCTTTGTACTGCTAGCCATTCCTTCACTTGCTGATGAGCATCTAGTGGCGCGGGTTGATTGGCAATATCTCTAAGCTGTACCAATTTCAAGCGATCTGCCCCCTCTGGTTCAACTTCCGCAAGGTAAGTTTCAGCAGCGAAGTCGACGATGAATACTGCGCACAAGCCAAGAGCGGCTTTTATTTGTAAACCATCCAGACAATTTACCCACTGCAACCCTTGCTGCTGATACTGAACTGACAATGTTAACAACCGGATTGCCATTGACGGTTCATAGTTAGTAATTCGTAACGGCAATACCGTATTGCCTGCAGGTTGGCTAGTTAGCAAAGGTAACAGAGCCATTTTTTTGTGACTCTCTGGCTGCGCCCAATAGCTGCAAATCAATTGGTTGCGTGTTTTGTCATCTAAATCAGGCAATAGCACACGTAATAGATGTTGGTTTTGTTGAAACACGCTTCGAACAGCATTCCAACCATCTTTTTCCTGATACCGCAAGCTAACAGCCGCAGCACTCACCGGATCGTCTGGGTACCATTGCGCTGTTTGAGTCTGCAAATAATACCAATTCACCCACTCAAATGCGTCCTGTGGCCAAACACGCGCTGGTGTATTGACCAGCACCTTGCATAACCATAACGGCTTAGAGATCGAAAGCTGACAATTCAAACCATTCTGGTGAAGCTGATTTAATTGTCGCCAGACATGGCGCGGGATGCCGACTTGCTGCAAGCGGCTAGTTAAAGATTCAGTCGCACATACAGCCTTCGGAAGCTCTGCCTGCAACCCATCCAGCCACACCACAGGAGCGGAGTTCTGCTGAGCCCTCTTTTCCCAAATGTCCAGCCACATACGATGAAGCAAGCTCTTCGAATTTCCCTCGCTGATTCGAAGCCAAAACGAATCGAGTTGAGTGAACATGTTTTCAGCGCGATAGCGAGGGCAGGAAATGATATCCAGATATTCTTTGGCAAAGCTGCGTTTTAGGTAAACGATAAAATGAGCCAAACTGTTATCTGCGATCAGACCGAAATGATTCAACAGCCAATAAATACTGAGCTGACAGCTCTGTAATAACAATAAAACGTCAGTTAACTCAGTTCTTTTCAGCTCTACTAAGTGTTCTAATGCAGACTCCATGACTTTCGTCAGCTCAACAATTTGAAATTCTGACAAATCATCCATAAAAATTCGGTGTATCACCTGCAACTTCTGACTGATGGACAGCGCATAGGTGGTTAAAATCAACCAAAAAAGTTGTTGATGCTTTGGCCGAACAAAGCGATGCAGATGCAAGAGTAATAACTGATGAAAATTATTCGGCAACAGTGAGCCAGGCTCTACATTCGGTAGCTGCAAAAAATCTACCGGCATTGGCTTGACCCAACCGGTTAAGTCACTAGGAGCTCTGTAATGCCAGGCTAGGAATAGCTGCTCGGTTAAAGCGGCACGTTCCATTCGAGCTGAGAACAAATCAAGACCATATTCTTTTAACATCAAGGCGCCCTCGAATTGCAATTAATGAGTTTTCGTCTGGTTTTCAACACATCCGTTTTGACCAGTTGATTGAGTAGGGTTTACACGCGAACATTATTTGAATGTTGCAACGGCAACTTTTATAAGGTGTCGCTTCACGACGAGGCTGATTAACCGGAACGCAGCTCTAGATAAGACAGTCCGCAGCCGCTTATTAATCAGGCAAAAGTACAGTTTGATAATTTCTTTTGTTGGGTGTGCTTCATGAAAATTGAGTAAGGAAGTGCAAAACAGCCTATAAAACAAGCCAGCCATATGGCTGGCTTATCCAAACTCAATTGATAGGAGCAACCTGGTTTTCGCGGGACGATACAGTTCCACCGAACATGATGTATAAAGCAGCCAAAGCCATTAATTCCAGCAGTGTATTAATGAACACACTTGAAATTAACACCAAGCTTGCAGGCTTAACCTTCCAGCCCAGCGACTGCTCAACCACATTAGTAAAGGCGACAATAATTGGAGCATTGAGACTAAATGAATTCTCATCCATCATTTTTTCAGATGTGGTTTTTGCCAATTCATTTGTGTGCTCGTTAGTAATTTTTTCCATAGCATCATTGAATTCATTTCTTAAATTCGACGAACTTGTTTTAAAGCTCTCATCAAGCAGGTTTTGCCGATCCTGTATCTTTTGTGACACCAAATTGAGCTGGTCTTTTGCCTTATCGAACTCTGGCCCCCAATAATCTACAGTACTGCCTCTTTTAAAAATATTTCGCTGGCGCTCCAACTCTGTTTCCCACTGAAGTTTCTCATCAGCAAACTCCGCGACAACTTGTAATTTGGCTTGATTATGAGCGTCTAAAAGCTGTTGGTTTTGAACAGCAAAGTTATCTTTAAGCTGTTTTACTTTAAGATCGAATTTCTGAGTAGACATCGCTCTGCGCTCTGTCTGTACCGTCGCTAGATTCGAGCGGTCAAAGCTATAAGCAGAGGCAAAAAGGCCACAAAAAACGCTATGGACCACTAAAATCACGGCGGTGAATTGTAAAAGAAAAATCTTATGGCCCCGCTCTTGAAAACGAACCAGCGCAAACCAGATGGCAAATTTCATAATGTTTGAAGCAATAGAAATTGCCCAAGCCCAATGTTCAGCACTCAGTACAGCTGTGGCCTTGTTTCCAACCAACCAGAACTCATATTCAAACCGAACGCTATAAGTGAACGTCAACATCAACGCTATTAACAGCACCGTATTCTTTAAAAACGTATTCATAGCTCACCTCGCATAGATTAAGTGTTTAGGCACAGCACTGTTTTGCTCTGCTTACTGTGATAAAGGTGCATTTGTAGGAGAAGTAACGAATTGGATAAAAATTTTTTGAAAATTCTAACAAAGAGAGCCCTTGAGCTCTGTTGATAGCAACATTTAGGTCTTGAGTTCAACGATTGGTTAGTAGCGGGGGCAGTTAGTCTATGATGGCAAATTCAAAATTCTTCAAGTCTTGAGAGATTAATCACGCTGTTTATCAAGATAAAAGGGCTGTTATTCGTCGAGTGCGCTGAGAGATTACATTTTACAAATTCAAATTTTCCTGCAAAATTTGTAAGCCATCGCTTATAAAATAAAATTCATTGCTACTCCTTTCTGCGTCCGAGTAGCCAACAACAATTTCATTACAGTACTCAAATATTTCAAATGCATCGTCAGTAAATCCTAAACGCACTTTGAACAACCCTTCTACTACAGAAATGTAAATCTCCCTTTTTATGTAGCTATCATTTCTTTCAAATGAATCAAAAACCCTATATGCTTTGTCAATCAATAACTGAACAACACCTAAGTCATCATTTAGTTTTAAATTAAAGTAAGCTAGGTGAGTCAAAGCTTTAAAATAGATATCTAAAAATCTTTCATCAGTTCGAATTTCATGAAGTTTTATGCCAGAGCATACGGTTACGATTGCTTGCGCATTTAATTTATTTCGCTCCACATCTAGATTTAAGCAAGCATCATACATACTGCCTCGGATATTTAACAAAAAATCTACCACACGGTTTGATATTGATTTCTTTTGAAAATCCGACATGGATGATGAAATATTGTCTAGGATTACAGACAGCTCTTGTAAACTTGCACTGATATCTTTAATTCCTGAAAGATAAAGCTTTGGAATAAAATCCGTGTAGGAAAAAAAATACAACTCCTCTAACGACTTGTTAAATAAAAACTTACTGTAATTTCTTTTCTGTTCTTTTTCATCCGACGATTCAATATAGGCTCTAACGTCAGGCCTGTTAATAATGAATTTACTTGATGTGCCATAAGTGCGGTTAAGTTGAAGCCCTGCTTGTAAGTCATCTCGCGTCAATAAGTAGTTTTCACGAACTAATTCAGATGCAGCCTTCCACTTCTGAAAATCGCTCCAATTTTGTTCGAGCCATAATAAATAACGTTTTCTTGGACCAAGCCAAGATTTAAGTCTCGGCCAACTTCTAACAGAATCAAATAGACAATCATGAGCTAATTTTACTTTTGTCCCATGACGAGTACTAATAGCAATCATCAACTGTCGGTCAATCAACTTGGCTACTAATTGTGCAATAACTGGTATTTCACTTGTTAATGAATCTAAGAATATGGGCCTAGCATACAACTTACCATCTTCATTGATTGCTAAAACGTGTTCAAAAAACTCATCCGACTGACGGTCGTGCGCTTGCAGGATGGTTTCCAGTTGTTGCGTGATACCCCCTCTTAAGCCACCTAATGCGTCATACTGGGCGTGGGTTAGCGCTTTGCTGTCCGGGGTTTGTTTTCGCTGCTCATTCATTTGCTGGAGCATGTATTCAAGGGCTGGTAATGCGTGTTGAATACTCGTTGCATCTTCAACTAATCGTGCCACCAGACCATCTTCGTAGTGCAGTCCAAATGCCTTGGCTTGGTTTTCAATAATGGCTTCGAATCCCAGTGGTGGAATGCTTTGACTTACCGGGCTTTCATTCGGCACAAACCCAATGCTGGATACGTATTCTGAGCGAACAGAAGCGACAATCGATAAATTGGGAATTGCACTGGCCAAGCGGTGTAATGTTGCTGTGAATTGACTGCTTTCCAGCTCTTCACCAAATAAGTTTGCCGCTTCTTCAAATTGGTCCAGGTACCAGAGGGTTGCTGGTTGTGCATTGGCGTAAGTGATAAAGGTTGTTTCTGCTTCTTTATCTTGGGTCAGTAAGTCTTTGGCGTTGACTGCACATTGAGGATAGTCATTATCCAGTAAATACTGCAGTAATGCATTTAAGCTTTCGTGTTGTTTGGGTTGGGTAATACGATAGCGTAAGCCCAGATTGGCTTTTAAAAGTTGGGGTAAAAGCCCTGCTTTGATTAAGCTCGATTTGCCGGCGCCAGAGACACCCGTGACCATCAGCAGTCCATTGGCGTTGTTATAGTCTGTTAGCAGGCGTGACAGCGCTTCTTCTCGGCCAAAAAACAAAAAATGGTCGGCGTAATCAAAACTGGCTAAACCTTTAAACGGCTCCAGTCGTGATTCTAAGTCACCATCGTAAGTATCACACAACAGGTCTACAAGTGCTTCGCCTACACGCGATACACCAACCAAGCGACCACCTAGTTGCAGCGCTTGTGCGTGGTGTTCGTCACTAACGTCAGCTTCGTTGGCCGTCGGGTAATACACCACAAAAGGCTCACCCGTATGGCGGCTTTGCGCGCAGTTAAACGCGCCTTGCAGTTTTGTCGCGAGGTGGCCTATCTTCTCCACCACCCCGGAGGACTCCACTTTGCCAGTGGCAAACACCACCGGCATCGTCGCTGGCAAATGCTTGCCCAGCTTACGCCGAAACGCCACATGAAGCGCCAGTGCATACCCGAGCCCTGCACTGTTACTGCCCGCTTCAAACACCAGCGCATCACCCTGTAATGGCGTAAGGTTTAAATGCGCGCCCACCTTATAATGCCAGTCCAGCGGGCTCAGCGCCGCATGCGCTGCGGCCGCTGACTTTAACGCGTACTCCAGCTGCTCTGCACCGCGCTCGCCAAGCTTGGGCTTGGTCATCGCACCAAAGCCCACACTCACCTGCGCCGCATCAGCCGATACGTTTTGCGTGCGAACATCGACCCGATACGTCTGCTCGGTGCTGGAGAGGAGGATATACATCGCAACGTCCTTGTTTTGGTTTATTTATGAGATAGTTACTGTACAAAAGCGATAACACTAAAGCCAGTCTAAGACTGGCTCGACATCGTGTTTGTATTCTCAACAGGTGATAACTGTGCGGCCACTTTTACCGGCGCTAGCAGAATTGCCAACATTAATATAGTGATTAACTCTAACACAATATTGATAAGCACTGACGCGCACAGAATAATCCAGGCTGGCTTTACTACAGCAGCCGAAGTGTCTTTCATCACATTTAGAAACGACAAGAAGAGCGGATCCGTCAACGATACGCTATTTTCAGCCAACAACTTCTCAGATGTTGTATTTGACAGCGACGCGGTATGAGCGACAGTCAGATCATTCAAACGTTGTTGGTATGCCGCATCATGAGTGAGATTTTTCGTATTGAATTCCGCGGTCAAAACTTCCAAACGTCCATCACGTTCGACTTTAATTAAGCGCAATTGCTCGACAGCATATTTGTAATCTTCACCGATGTACTCTGTGGTTGAGCCAATTTTAAATATTTTTTTCTGTTTTTCGATTTCTGCATCCCATTTGGCGATGGGTTCTTTATATTCGGCATCAAGTAACTCTCGCTGAAGTTTGTAATCATTTTGAATACGTTGACGCTGTTGTGTATCCCAATCTTTCAATTGAGTAACCATAATTTCGTAGTTTTCAGCAGCAGAATCACGACGTTCTTGCTGCACTTGTGCCAATCCCGCACGATCGAAGTTATTGGCAACACTAAATACACCGCAAAGCATTGAGTGCACCACCAATACAATTGCACCAATCAAATATGCGGGAGGGGTTGTCAGCTTGTTGGCTTTAAACGCGACACAGCGGCCCCATACCAAAAACTTGGCGATATTTGAGGCAATTGCTACGGCCCACGCCATATGTTCGGGGCTCAGCAAGTTTGTGTATTTATTGCCGGCAAGCCAGAATTCGTATTCAAGCTTGGCGCTCAACATAAACAACAACGCCACGACGATTAATGCGCCGGTTTTCTCAGCAAAACGATTAGGACTATTCATAAATCACCTCGGTAAAATGTGGGTTAGAGCGCTGTTCTCTTGCGTTCATCAACTAAAAGGAGGTTATGGCGAACAAATAACAAAAAATGGCAATATTTGTTTTGAATAGCTTAGAAACTGAAACGGTTATCTATGCCAACGTTTTCGGATAAGAGCGACGATTTAAAGACATCCTTGTCTTAGAGTCGTCGTTGCCAGATGCTAAATGAGCTTCAACACCTCAGCTCCAGAGCAATCTCGAAAGAAACAAACGTTCATGAGATGCCAAATGTAGCTTCATCAACTTTGCTTTCTGCAACAAAAACCGCAGATAGGCATCAGCAAGTTTACGAGGGCGTTTTTTGGCGTCTAACTGCGGCTGAATTTTATTCAACACCGAACCAATATCGGCATCAGTAATTTTGGGCAGCTCATGTACACGCAAAGCTTCAGTAATGGCGTCTTTGATAGCGTTAATATCACGCGTTTTCATCCGAGCTGCGTTTTCAAAAATCACTTTAAACTGTGCATGTGAGCATTCAGGCAACGACAACTTCCTGTAAAGCGAGTCTCGCTCAGAATCATTCAATTGGAGCTGCACTGGCAAAGGCGAACGCCTTTTAATTTGATTATTGCCGCTCTCAATAACCCAATCTGTAGGTAGAACTGCCATCAGGTAGCTTTTAAAACCTTGATGTCGCCATTCTGCTTTAAACTCCCCAAGCCATAATGCAACCGTCGGTAATGCGATTGTTTCATGAGGAGACTCACAGAGGCTTTGAAGTAAAACACGTCTAGCCATTTTTGTTGTCAATAACCCTGATCTGGATAAAACGTCCATTCCACAATGCTGGACGAAAACAGACTCTTTCAATTTACAGCTGGCATAGCCAAAGAGAACCAGTTCTGTTCGAACGTTATCATTGTCTGCGATATCTTTAAGCACTGGACTGAAGCCGACATCGCAACTGACTAAAACCGTGGTGCATTCTGCTGAGGCTTGCCGTGAAATGTGAGTGATCATAATTTCATCGGTGATTGTTTTCCCTCTTCGGTTTTTCTCAACGGGTGTATCAATGAAGTCGACTGTCCAGTCTTGCCAAAACCAGGTTTGAACGCTTAATCCCCAGTGAGAAAGATTGCCATAGACACTTAGTTTGACCGGCGCTTGAAATTGCGCAGCCAACGCAAATATAAAATCTTGTGGTTTTGCCAAGATCGCCTTCTGAATATCAGGATTGAGTTGGCTTAGCGTATTGTCTAAATCGACATAAATTTGCGTAGCAAATTTTGCTGGAGATAAGTCTAATTTTGGAGTTACTTCTGGTTGACTAATCTCTGCTTGGCTATTGGCCACATCTAGCTGACTAGCGGGACTTGCGGTAAACGCTTTGAATAACGATACGATATGCTTAAACATAGCAGTGTCCTCAATGATGTTTGGGAGTAAGGCATCGCTCTGCCTACACCTACTTAAAGAAGGCCTTAGGCCACAAATAACATTTCCGAAAAAATAAAATGAAAACGCCCCAATCTCTGGGGCGTTATGCCGTGGCTAATTGCTAGCCGAGGGGCTTTTCGATACAGGTTTATTCTGCAAAGCTTTCAGTGCATCTAAGGCTTGTTTAAGCTTTGCAGGGTCCAGTTCCGTTCGTTCTGGTTTCTGCGGCCGCTCCAACTTCGCAAGCTCAGCTAGCTCATCCTGCAGTACTGGCTCAGTGGCCTTTACTGCCAAAGGTGGCTCTGATTTTGGGGCAGACTGAACATTCGTCGGCACACTCGGTGGTGATTCCTGGGCCAGTTCAGGAATGATTGAACCTTGAGCCACTTGCTCTACTTGCTTCACCAGTGCCTGACGGTCTATTTCGTTGCCAAAGGCCGGCATCTGTGCAATCAGCAGCGCACTTGCAAGAAATGAAACTGTTTTCATTGTTGACTTCCTTCTTTGCCTGAACTCAAATCCTCCAGCAAGGTGACGATGTCACCGGCTGTTTTTTTTCTCGTCCCATGGGATGCTTCAATTATTTGTTGCGCAGCTATGAGTTTACGCTGTTGATTATTGACCTCAATCACATGGTACCCCAGCCATATAACCCCAACGGCTGTGGCGTAAGGCAGGAGAATCTTAATGTGTTCTTTCATAACGCTGTCCTTCTGTTGGTTACGTTGACTTAAAGGCTCTATTTTTTGGAAAGTAGCAAACGGCCATGATTTTTTTAACGACACCGCATTACCCCTCGATAATGCGGCATATATGCATGGCAACAGCCAGGACTATTGTCCGTTAATTTGTTCCGCCAACACTTTGAAGGCCTCCACTTTGGTTGCAAAATCCAGGGTTCTTGCCTTCTGTGTAACTGGTGCCGTCGTGGCAGGCGCCACTGGATCCGGCAAAGCTAAGCGCGGGATTGCTTGCAATGGCTGGATATCGGGGAGCGTCAAAACTGCGCCGTTGAAAACACCGTATTGAACCAAGGTATCTGCCGTGCGCTGCATTGAACTTACTTCGTTCGCGACTGCCAACGAGTTTCGTGCTAATTGAACTGCATGGTATTCAAGTATCGATTTAGTACCGGCGAGGTTTGCGGCGTAACTTTTCATACCGTCCAGCCGCACAACGATATGACTTAATTCGTCCAAATTATCGTCTAACTTCGCCTCGAGGCTGTTAAGCGTGAGCTGGCTTTCCCGAGGTAAACTCGAGATGTCGACCTGTAAATTTTGTTCGCCCACCGATTCTTTAACAAGCAGCGCCATTTTTTGAAAACCAGCGATAATGTCTTCTTTTGCATACTTTTTCAGCTGAGCACTTTCGACTTGGAGCTCAGCTGGCAGTTGGTTTAAAGGCCCATCAATCAAACTCGCAGCCTTGACTGATAAATCTTTCATGCCTGCAGCTATCGGTATTAGCTTTTCAGCCGCGTTTTGAAGTTCAACAATGTGGCACTTCTGATCCTGACAAGCACTTACAGTGCGTGCAAATTCCTCACGAATTGTATTATGTGCCTGTTGCAGCTCATCGTAAGATGCCTTTATCGTATTGATTTCATTGACGATGCCGGTATAGGCTGAGACTTTACCAGGCATGCCCGTGGACTCAATCACTTGCACAGGTAAAGGATTATTTGCGAATACTACTGAGGGCAATAACGCACTAGCCAATGCCAGTGCTAGAGTGGTACGTGTTTTACGCATCGCGCTTCTCCTTAGGGAAAGACCGGACTACCCGGGCACTAATAGAGAGCGACTGACAGATTAAAAATAACCAACTGATTCAAAAAAGTTGTTTTAACGTTGATGCCTTGGAGTAACAAAGCTATCTGAGCTAACCTGTAGAATGAAAGCGACTGGCCCAAACCAGTCGCCATGGGTTGCTAAATCAAACTAAATTAACCATCAAGCGCAATATAAGACAACCCGTCGCACAGTCCGCTGTTGCACCGAAAGATCAGTTTTTGCCATGACATGATGGATAGGTTGTGGCCCAGTATGGCTATAACATCGAGGGGCGTTGTATCGTCCTCTGAGCCAAAATCGGCTCCTGTTAGCCGGGTGTTACTGCCGTTTTCCTGAATAAACAGGCTCCAGCCTGCCGAGAAATCGCCGGAAATTGTAGTTTTGCACACAATTTTGGGCTGCTTGTTTTCCAGACCAAACCATTCAGAGAGGCGACTGGGGTCAAGCAGAACCAATTCACCTGCATTTCTCGACCGATATGCGGGGATCGGAGTTAAATTCAGCATGTCTGTAGCTCCTTAATCAAGCATCGTATTTCATTGTTTCTGCGGAATTTTTCGTCAACATTTCACAAAACTGGATCACCGGATGGTGTTGATGATGGTGGAGCCCCAGCGGCTGCCATTTACGCGCCAGGTAGTGGCAGGTTTGATAAAGCAGCGGGTTGTGAAAAAACAATTGGCACTCCTCCCAAAAGCCAGGCTCTTCACAGTGCAGCAGAATGCCCTCAACTGCCAAAAACGCATACTGGTAACCGCTGACATCACAGATCACTCTTCGGCTATCTCCGTAGGCAGTCGATAGACTCAGCCCGAGTAACAGTAATGACGGTATACAGCCTCTGTGCGCCAGGCGTTGGCAGAATGCTTGTGCTTGTATCGTTTCCAGTCTTTGAAAGCCCTGCACTCCCATTTTTGTATATGGGTAATGGAAACGGTGGTGATGTCGCTGCAGGTGCTGAACCCTGTCAGCGTCAATGGCCAAATCTTCAGTCAAAAAATATCCCAACCACACCTGATAAATACCAAAGTAGTCACTCCCCTGCGTCATACAACCTCCAACTACAGTTAAACATGAACTAGCACATAACAGGACCAAATTTCATCCAGAGTATATTTTCGCTACCATGAATGACATAAAGCCACTTAAAGGTAGACCAATAATTCAATGCATGACAACTAAAAATCATTTAAAATGGCATTTTTATCTTTTGGGTGTATATTTTATTTGACGCAGATATGAAGGTGTTTTAGAAAGAAAAGGCTGTCAAAAGACAGACGGTACTGTCTCAATGCAGCCAGCGTTGTGTTCTGGGTGTTTCGGCGGGGAGCGTCTGGTATAACCATGCTGAGTCATGTTTATACAACCACATGTAAGCTGCTTTGGCAGTTCTTTGCACATCAACTCGTCGCAAGTTAGGTGACGTCATTAATAGTGATTGGATGGTATCGCGGTGCTTTTGTTGGGCCGCATCAAATCGTGCCTCTTTTCGCAGGCGCACGATATCGGGGTTCTGTGCCAAAATTTGCTCCACAGCAGCAACACTGCACAGCATCTTGCAGGCTATCTCTGCAGTCTTCAAACCGTCTTTGAGCAGTTGTTGAATTAAATCACGCTCCGCGCCGAATAGCATTTTCGGTCGGCGGTCTATTTGGATACCTTGTTGCACTGCTAATTTTTTTGCAGTGATCACTGAGCATTGGTGATTTCGGGCAAAACTCCTAAGGCTGCCATGCTTCTCAGGCAGATAGCGTAACACTCTGATTGTCAGCGGTTCCTTCTGAGGCGCCTGCGTTAATTCGCGATCGTTGCAATCAAAGTGGCTGTAAAAATCCTTAAAATTCTGCCAGGATTCAAATAAGTGAGCCAGTAGCAAAAAATGCTTTAGCGGCGACAATAGCTTAGTTTCAGAGGTAAACAGCGACTGTAAATAGAGGCCGGCATCGTTCTGTAGCAATGCCGCAATATCCTCTATAGCTGCGCTGGGCTCCCAACAGCCTCGGAAACTACGCTGCCATTTATCCTGTCGAATCCTTTTTTGTTCCGTAACATATCCGAATTCTTTGAGTTTCTCGCGGATACAGTTCCGATACCTCAGACCATCGTAGCGCTCAAGCGGAAACTTCCAGGCAGTTGAGGAAAACTTTGCCAATTTCAAAAGTTGTTCGGTCGTATCATGCAGTGTTTTACCAGGTGCTCCCGGAAAAACAATGCCCCTACGCCCTACTCTAACCTCAGTTAGCGCTATTTGATGTTGTGGACAAACATAAACGCCAGGTAACTGGTGCTGGATATGCCAATAAGCATAACCATGCATTTTCATGTTGTCGGCAGAGCAAATAGGACAATATCTCAACGGCACATTCAGTTTCATCCGATTTGCAGTAATTGAGAACAAAGTGTTTATAGATTCGATACGTCCATTGATTAAACAGGACTGCGCATCTTGATAAACATCATCAGTAACAAATGACCGGAACGCCGGTAAAATAGAGTGTCTGTCAGCCAGAACGCTACCGCTTGTATTCGACAACGCTGCAATCTGTGGCAGACAACTTACGAAAGCTGACGCAAGCTGTTTATGGTCCGAGCCAATTAAATGCTGCAGCGCCATACGCACATTCGGGTACCCCGTATGCAACGCGAGACGGGTAAGCCAACTGTATGGAGTTTCAGTCGAGTGTAGTGGCAGATGGAAGTTGATCATGTTTCAATTCCAGTTGGTCAAAATCAGTCAGGCCTAAAAATTTATACGCCAACAAATGGGTCAGCGGTGGAACCGCTTCCGGGTAGCGGATCGCACTGTAAAGGCGGGTAGAGAAATCGTTAGCCTCCATGCTGGATGTATTAAAATAACAATCTAAATCATTGTCTTGCATCCAGGTAAGGAATTCGCTCTGCGCTTTTTCCAATCGCTGATAACCTAGAATTTTTTTCTGTGTGGCCCATAACTCCACACCATATTTCATGGCATGGGCATATTTCAGCCTCACCAAATCATCAGCATCATGGTGTAGTTTCAGTCCCTGTGTCTGGATCCAACTGCTGATTTCGCTGTGCCGGTGGATTTCATGCTCAACAGCACAGCCACATTTACGGCACACGCCGATGTTAGGATATGGCGATTGAATCAAATCTGTGATGTCAGAACCACAAGTTTTGCACCCGCTGATCAGCCGGATCTCAGGATGATGTTCACAGGTTAATGACGTTGGCAGCTGATGGCTTACCCGCCAATAGGCAATGCCATGGTGCGCAAAATCTGATTCTGCACAGACTGGGCAATAGCGCCAAGCACCAGTAAAACGTTGTTTGGTAACCTGTGGAATTCTGGGAGTTGTCGCATCCCGCATGCAGTCATTTAATGCTGCTTTTACTGATTTATACGGCAGGCCATGGCTGTAATACCCCAGCAATGAATGCTTTAACAACAATTTTTCACGGGATCTCTTATCGATAGCGTCCCGCAAATATACATTCATCGCGGAGTGTACCAACACCCAGGATGATAATGGAACTTGGCGGCCACACAGCTTTAACTGCGCTTCGCTCAGCGTTTTTTCACCACTGAGCAGCAGCGTTCTGGCAACACCACCCAGCATATGTTCATCTGGTAACAGGCCGACCTTGAACGACAACTCCATGTCAAATACTCCCTACTTTTAGTTCAGCGGTTTTGTTTGCATCCGTCATTTTACTTTCTAACGGCGCAAACATCGGATTAGTTTGAGGAACCAGCTCTTTCTTTTTTGCGGATTTTGCTTGCCGTGTAACTTTTTCAGCTGGGTCTTTTGCCTGCGCTGGCAGCAATTTTTCATACTGTTCAGCTTGGCCTCGCCTGAGAGCCGCCAATGCTGGGGCGATCAATTTAAATTGGTTGTGATACACAGAACGGAGCATTTTTACGTCATTTGTCGTATCAAGCAGATTTCCATTTTTATGTACACGCTGTACAAACAAGTCATGAAACTGTTTTGCTAACCGAATCATGAAGGCAGGAATGCCACAACTAAGCTCATAAAACTGATCAATAAATTCTGGCGATAACTCAGAGCAATTCAGCATAATTTCTCTTGGGAAAAGAGCCTTAACAAACTGCTGAAATTGAGGGGAGTTTTTATCCAGTGGTTTAAGCTGAATTTCCCGATCATTGAGCATCCGCCTTGCTATTGTGACGTCGGCCATCCCATTTGGAGCATACTCAGGCGCAAACAACTTCAAACCTGCCGTTGTAGTACTGAGCAGCATCGGGATTCCCAATTTGTTAAAAATCGCCTCGAGCACAACCATTGAAGGCGCGTCTTTGCTCTTTGCGTAATTCAGCATAAATTGCATTTCATCGATGTGTATCAGGCCTAGCTCATGGGTTTGAGCAGCCAGCTGCATCCCGAGAATATGCTGATCAACGCTGTCCCTATTTCTACTCGACCATTTTTTATAATATTCGTCTGTACCCAAAGCCTGATCGACAGCCAGAAAAAAATTTAATGCCAGGGCCTTGATGCTGGGAGTAGCCGGAAGATCAATAGAAATCCAAACCAGCTGTTGTTGTTGATAAGCAACCCCCTGATATTCTGTGTGATTAATCACCTGTGGGATTGCCTGCAGCATAATCCTGGTAGCAACAGTTTTTCCAATACCTGAAGGTCCGCAGATCACGCAGGTAGGCGCTGTTGTCATCAGTGAATACTGAACAGGCCGTTTTTCATGTAAAGCTGTGGCGATCGTATGCCTAACCCTCAGAGCGTTTGTTGCCATGGGCTGCCTTCGCGCGTATGAACTCAGCAGCAAGGTCGTGACTTTTTCATAAATCGCTTCAAGCTGGGGCGCGGGAATATGAACACTGTTCAAACGCGCTATCGCGGATAAGCGCAAAATCTTCGGCAACTGCCAAAATTCGGCTGGGCACCACTCAGTTTTAGCTGCGAGCACCTTCGCTTGAAACTCGGGCTTACACAAGCAACTAAGTGCCTCCACCAAAGGGTTGTTATTAAACTCAGGTAAAGGTATCGCTTCGTAAATTGCGTCCATATATCCTCCTAGTCTTATAAGTCGGCATCTAAGTCGTAGAAATCGCTGTCATTTTTGTCGGCAGGTAATGCAAGAGAGTTATTTTGCGTAAGAGTTCGAGCTAATTCGGCAGTTTCGGCTGCACGGATCTGCTGATGCTGTTCCTTCTTACGCTCCTTAATGCCAGGTTGCATCGACTTACGGTTTGCGTCCTTTGCAGGTATCTTGCGCAGTTGGCCAGGGTGCCCTGACACGGCCTGAGCAATTCTGTTATCTCGTTCGGCACGTTGGGAGCGCTCGTTCTCTTGTGCGTTATGACCAATAATCTTTTCTTGGTACAACCGATGGTCCACGATTTCCCACGGCTGGTCCAAATACCGGCTGGTGTTGTTCACATTTTTTAAATTCAGTTGAATATACTCACCGTCAACAGAGCGATGCCACAAACAATTCACTGAATCTTTCAGACGTTTGACTGGGATTTTGAAACGCTTTTTGGTCGCAGCACTAAACATCCCCGCAATTTTGGGATGCTCAGAAACATATTCCAGCCCGTCAAAATGGATAGAATGATCGGACACCGTAGCCTCCTCTTCTGGCAGAAAAGCCCAACAAACTTTCGCATTATCTTTAGAGGTTGTCGGCTTCCCGCCCTTAAGGTCATGCTTCACACTGTGCAGAAAAATCTCTTGGGGAGTGATACCACAATTGTCAACCGTGGCCTGAAAACTCAATCGATGCAGCCGATTTGCAGATTTGTTCTGGTAAATAATTTCAGCTATTAACAGAGCTACCAGCTGGTTATAGTCATAGTAAGACTGGTTTGAAGGATGAGATTCTGTGCGGTCTTGCTTTTTAAATATTGCACCGGGCTGGTGATGAATGACACTGTCATTAAGTACACCAAATCTTCTTTCTACAGTCCCTTTTGCATCACCGCGGTATGCGGCTGCGATATTCACCGCACGGATGCCCAACAAGCTGCGTAACGCGCTGGATATCATGGTTTGTTTGAATTCAGGACCATTATCAATAGTAATTTCACGCGGGATGTGACAAGAGGGCCAGTCACTTTCAGTGAGATCTACCCCGTAACGGCGAGCAAATTCAACTTTACACAGGCAGGCATTCGACAATGCCTGCATCACACCCGCGCTATCAGGCCCGGAAAAGCCGAGATACATGCCGACTATCATGGTTGAATACACATCAACAACCAGATACAAAACAGGCCTTCCGACCGTGAGTCCTTTTTCGTACGGATAGGCAACGTATACGTCTAAAACTGTTGCGTCCACCTCATAACGGTGGGTGGCTCCGAGTACCCCGTCACTAGCAGAGCCAGTTCTTGGCGCCACATCCTTTGCATAACGTAGATGGCCAACAGTAAGCTTTGCGCGAGTTTCGTTGTCTAATAACTTTCTGAAATGGTAATAAAACTGATCGTAGCTAATACAATCAGCTTTCTTAAATGGCTGAATAATCTTATGCACTGTGCCATCGTCAAGCTCGCGCTGTAGTTCGGTTCGCTGGTATTGATTGTCAAAATCTCTCCAAACCTGCCGAATAGTGAACTTTCGGTTGGAAGCCTTATATTTGTTAAGAACCGATAGGATATTTTTTTTATCCTGTTCACAAATTCCGCGTGTTGGCTCTACAGGCAGGTCTGATTTGCGACCTCGTTTTACTTTAATATCATTGGATACCGCATACTTTGGACTGTTGGTACCTACATTTTTAAGCTTTACCGGCAATAGCGCATTTTTCGTCATACCTAACGCAATGAAACGATTTAGATTGCGGTAGTAGGCACCTTTGTGCTCCCAACCGCCAGCCACCATCTCAGCCAAAACTTCTTTATTAATACCGGCACCGAAAAAATATTGATGGATGAGTTCAGGTGTAGTTAGAGGCCGTAACATTTGCCATTTTACATCACGTTTACACAGCCAATTTGTCAGATTATTGGATTCAAGGAAAGAGTCGCTAAAACTTAACTCCGCAGGCAACTCATGGTGAGATTTAACAAGAGCATTTTTTTGGCAAAAAATCCGTAACTCATCCGCCGTAAATATCCGTGGTTTTTCGAAGTTTCCCTTATTTAAACGAGACATATCTGCGAGTGCGTAGCGTTCATTACTATAATCAATAGCGCAAACCCGATATGAAACACTATCATTGTTAAAGCTATCGCCAACAGCAATCATAGCAACTTACTCCAACTCTATTGGACGGAAATATTGAATGCAGAATGAGTGCTTCAACCTAACAATATTGTTGATCACGCCAAAATAGAATGCTTGCTCTGCATCGTCGATTGTGATCCCCATCGCTACTGCGGATTGGCGCAGTAATTCGGACAAACGGGTATAACGATTAGCGCACCAAATTCGGAGTAAAGTGTCCGCGAAATTCATCGCCAACGTTGTATCCACCGGTTGTTTTATCTTTGAACGGCAAAATTGGATATTCCATGCTCGTTCTTTTGTTGTGTGTAACTCAGTGATAATCCGATATTCAATACCGCGACGTCGCCAGAATTCCTGCTCGATTTGCAGTTTTTGAATGGTGCGAGTCGCTGAGGGAAGGAATGCTGTACAGGTTTTATCTGTGTAAATTTCAGAGCTGTATTTATAAGTGTAAGCCACGGTATTTAAAGACTTTACTCCACCAACGACATTGCAACTAGTCCGTAAAAAATCCGTAGTCATCACAGTGAACTGATTCGTCTTGTGATTACGCGGGTGTACATAACCGAGGTCCTCGGCAATCGATATCGTGTCATTGATATCAAGAGCGTACTGTTCCAAAACAGAAACAGTACCAGGGTGGGCAATCATCATCTCATACGCACGCCGCTCGCCATCAGATAGTAAGTGCACCTCTCGCTGCTGTTTATCACACCAGAGCTGATGACGGCGGCCAAATTTGTTAACGCTGCGAACAGTCAGGTATGGACGGTACACGCCAGTGTTAATATCGCGAACCCACTTATTGAATTTTTTTACAATCCGATTGTTCAACATTTCGACTACCTCCTGAAGTGTGCTGCAACATTTAGCATTTCAAAAAACAGATGTCAATGTACCCATATCAAATACAACAAAAATGATCCGAAACAAAACACTCGAGAAAATACAAAAAATATTAAATCAACAACATTTTTGTTTTACGGGTCTAGTATCCACGGTAAAGTTAATGAACAATAAGGCATAATTTCGTACTAACTTGAGTATCAAAAATATTTTTCCCGTTTTGTTCTAAAAGGATTCGGCGATACATGAATTTCTCGGCGTCATCGGTGATCAGCTGGCCCAGTTGAAAGCTGGCATGTTGGCTATATGCCATTGCTAACGGCTCATCCACCCAGCTAATAGCGGCACTTTTGATCAAATGCCGCGCACCGTTCAGTTCTACGAGGCCAAAAACGTGGCGCCCCCCGACAGGGGGGATCTGCTCGATGAAATATTGCAGTAGGCAGTAATGCTGGCTGTTTGCTTGTTGGCTCATTCCACATACTCCTGCCCGGTTGCAGAGATAAGGAAACGCAAGAACGCGTTTTTAACCTCGTGAAAAGAGAGCTCACCGAGGCTGTCTGTAATGCTTTGCATAAACTGACAAATCCAATGCAAAACAGCCTCTGCGTTATCGGTCTCTGTGCCAGTACCACAGACTGATACCAACAGTCTTCCGGTCGGCTCGATATGCAATACAGTCATCAATGTGATGGCCATATTGCCTGCCCGCCGACGCAGCTGGCGCTCAGCCAATTGGTTATCTGGGTATTTGCAACACTTTGCGCATCCACGGCGAGATAAGCGTGTCGGGCTTGGAAGCGCCGCAGCACGCTCGAAATGAACTGTCGAACGAACATCTGATGTTTTCATAGTATTTTCTCCAGCAGTACATTATCCTAAGCTACAGAATGATACTCACAGAGTGAAAATGTCATCCTAAATGAAATTTAGCATCCAAAAATGTCACGCGCAAGATTTTTTTGTCATTTTGGATGACATTTTTTTATCAGGGGAATAAAAAATTGATTAAATGCCATTTAGCCCGGCTTATGGGCGAGCACAAAATGAAGATCGTGGACGTAGCACGTGAGACAAACCTGAATCGAAATACCATTACCTTGCTCTATAAAGAGACTGCAGTTCGGGTAGATTTTGAGACGGTGGACAAGCTGTGCGACCTGTTCAAATGCAGGGTTGAGGATTTGTTTGAGAAGGTGTGATTTTTGAGTTAGCTGACGGCTTTCACATCGACAAACATGAAAACCGTGCCAATATTCAGCAATTGAATGCAGTCAGCTTTTCTTAAATCAACACATACCGCTCTTTAGACAAGCGGGTCAACACCTGACCAAAAGTGATGCTATGCCGTTCTGACAAATCTTTAAGTTCATTACCATCTATAACGGTAACGTCTAGTTGATTTGCAATATCTCTGGCACTTTTTGCAAGTTGAGTAGCGTTAGTCACAAAGATCAGTTTAGAAATCTCTCTACCTAAGTGCTTTCCGTAAAGCACTTTTGCATTCGATATTTCTTGAACAGCAGTATGACCTTTGTAGGCGCCATGCTTGTGTTTTGCTTGTATAAGCATCGATTGATTGCTAGTTGCCAATATGCCATCGGCGCCAAAATCTGAGCCGTCTTTTGTGAGCCAAGCGCTATCGGCTTGGTATTCTCTTGCGAGCACCTCGAGCGTATAGGCTTCAAACTGTTTCCAGCTCAAGCGTGGCATATCATCAAAGGTGATTAGACTATCAACGCCAAGGTGATCTCCGCCTGATCCGGTTGGATTAGGCATGACTTCGCCAGGCGTGACCACGGCATCTTTTAACATAGACTTTTGAGATAACAAACGGTGAAGATTCACATCAAAAGATTCAAATGTTGGATGGTGAAGTATAGGAACGTAGATATTTACGTCTTTCTTCTGACCAATACGGTACACCCTGTCAGTAGCCTGAGCCTCTTTAGCTGGATTCCAGTGTCTTTCGAAGTGGATGACATTATTTGCACCGACAACAGTTAATCCAACCCCTGCAGCAACTGGCGACATAATAATGATGTTAAAACCGTCTTTCGCCTCAAAATCGGCAATCAACGACTTACGGCTTAAATCGCCTTGTCTCTTAACAACTGCTTTTGTATCACCATTTATTACATGCAGAGGTCCCAAGCCAAAGTAACTTCCAAGTGCAATACTCAAGAAACGTTGAAGTCGTTTATTCACTGCAAAGATGATGCATTTTTCTCTTCTGGATTGAATGTCAGACAAGACTTCGATAGTTTTTGCCATCTTTGCTGACTCCTCGAATAGGGCCTGCAATTCACGCTTAGAACTAGGAGTATCCAGTCGACCACTATCAGCTAATCGCGGATGCAGTGAACTATCGCGCAAGCGCATTAATGTCGTAAGCACATGACTATCTTCATCTTCCAATTGTGCTTCTATAGCACCTTCATAGACCTTTTGCTGATAAGCAGTCATTACGGCATGTAGCTTAGGCTCATAAAGCCAATCTGTGGAGTCCATCCCAACCAACATGGTCTTTTGCGGCAACCCCTCAAGATTGTCCTCTTTGACACGGCGCAACATTAACGCTCCGACCTTTTCCCTCAGCTGTCGACCTAATGTTGCTCTAACTCGGTCGACTTCGTCACCTGCCGCCTGCAAAATAGGCGTAATATAAGTGTGGCGAAAATCCTGATAAGTTCCGAGATAGCCTTGACATGCTGTATCCATCAGACACCAAAAGTCGGCAAGACTATTTTCGACCGGAGTGCCTGTAGCAAGTAATTTGAACTTTGCTTTCAGACCTTTAGCAGCACGAGTTTGTAACGCATTAGGATTCTTGGTGTTTTGTGCCTCATCAAATATCGCTAAACCCCAGTCGATTTGAGACAACGAGAACTGATAATCGCGTAATGTCTGGTAAGTCGTGATCACTAATCTTCGGGGCAGATCTAATCGTTCAAGACCATGCTTCTCACCAAACTTTAGGGAGTAACGAGGCTCTATGGTTTCCTCATCAAAATTAGCGGCCCTAATTTCAATGCTGCCATCTCGAAAACGGTTTAGCTCCCCATCTGATTGCAAAATGACAATATCTCTAAATGGTGACTGGTGAAATGTGACGCCTACTTCGTCTTTCCAGTTCTCTAAAAGACTTAAAGGTGCAACGATCAACGTGGGCCGGCACGTTTCACCGTTGTCATCACATATTCTGTAATAATGCTCAATAGCAGATAAAGACATAAAGGTCTTACCCAAACCCATGTCATCTGCCAGCAAAGCACCATTCACAAGCTCTTTTTCGCGCGCCATTTCCTCAAGGCCAAGTATCCACTGAACACCGATGAGCTGATGCGGGAATGGTTGTCTCTTGTGGTTGCTCCAATCTAACTCTTCTTTATAAAGCACATCGTTAAGTGCTTCTTCAACGAGCTTCGACGGGCTATCTAATTCGTCATCGTTTAAAGCAATATCAATAACAATTGGACCATCATCCGGCAAGTCTGGCTCATCAGGCTCATTCGGGCCGTTCGACTCGCCATTCCCTTCCCCATCAACATCGTCAGGTTGATTCCGAAGTGTGTAGCCCAGCTTTTCTAAAGTTGCATTTACTTCAGACTCACTACCGATATCATAAACCTTGCCCTCAAAAACCACTTCTGACGCACCAGTTGCTCTTGCATCACTGATTAGTTGCTCAAGCTGACTTAAGTCCTCCAAAGTTTTCACAACTTTTGATACTGCACTTATAGGAAGAATTGTCCCTGATGCCTGACTTTGACCAAACCAATTAATCCCCGACCCATCGGTTTCACCAAAGTACGCATGTTTAAAGCGAGTTGCTCCTTTGACTCGCAATGCAAATCCAACGTCAAGATCGACCAGGCTCGCATCCAGAAATGCCCCAGGTGCTTTCAAAAACTGCTCAACTTGGGATTTTGGAATTTTTCTGTGAGAGATAATTTCTTTGACTGCTTTGGCAGTTTTTTCAGTAAAGAGCACGATCTCATTGCCAACTTTTAAGGTTCGGCTAGATTCAGACTGCATTTGTCCGAGGACACGTTGAATTTGGTGATTGCCGATAGCCTGCCCCACACTAGGGGTCAGGATTAAATTGCCACTCTCATCGAGCTCAGCCTCAACCGTAATCTGTTCAGGAACATGGATGTTTAACTTATCGAAGTGACTAAGGAACAACTTTGCGCCTGCTTTCTGAGCTAACTGCAATCTATAAAGCAGGAGTAAATTGTCAGATTCACTTTTAGGGGATTGTGCGTGTTCATCTAAAGCGGTGAAAACATCGAACATTTGTGCGCTAAGGGTATATCTCCTCTCCCCAAATGACAGGATGCCACCAACTCTTTGGTAAGCTGCGGTCATTCGACCTGAAGGCGAATCAACGTTAATGCTAACTTCGAATAACTCACTTGCTGTGGTGCCTCTGATATCAACCTTGGCTTCGCCACTCCATCTTTCCGGCAACTGCAATAATTGAAATGAATCTTCATCTAACGAAACAATGACTTCATGTGGAACTATAAATCCATTTGGAATAGCTTCAGCGTTGCCCTCTTCGGCTAGCATTTGCAATGCAACAAATTGAGCTGTGATAAAGTCGTCGGCGTCACCTTTTTTTATCTTGTTGAACTGATATTGATCGCAGAAAAAATCGATACTCTCTTTACTAATATCAATAGAAAACTTGGTTTCGGATTCTTTAACCCCGAAAAAAGATGAAATCCAATTTCTCACTAGCCCACTCCGTACATGCGTTTATAAATTCGATAATCATCGTCACTCAGAACATCTGCAGCCCTAACCTTTACGCCTAGCTCGTTTAAAGCTTCTATTGAGCGTCGCTGCCAGCTAAAGTTTTTGGGACTGTGTGTAAAATAGTCATATGCTTCGCAACCGTACTCGTACATTTGTTCGTTTAGGCCCGCAGTCAGCGCGCGATATCCAATTCTTTGCTTACCAAACTGAAGCACTTTTGCTGAATCATGAAGATTCCTGTAGAACCAAATCTGACAGTTGTGGCTGCCCTCAATCATATGACCATTGGTGAGTTCAGCATAAATAATTGAACGGTCACCATCATCTACGATGGAGTAATCAGGGATATGCTCAACTTTATAATTTTTGCGAATGTACCAGTCTGCTTTTTTCGACAGATACAACTTGGTGTGAACAATAGCACCAGCTTGATGCAATCCTTCCAAAAAGTGCTTTCGAGAAGGGAACATCCTCATCATGTCATCGTCTCGAGAGCTCCGAGAGTAATCTTCAAGGGCTTCAAGAAATAGCTTAAGGTCTAATTTAGAAAGCCAGCCTTGTACTTTTTTAATTTGCAGTGTTGAAAGTTGGCTCCACCACTTACTAAAACGTGGATGGCTTTTAGGAATTCTGGGGTCGCCAGCTATCGCTATTACCGCGTTTTGCCAGCTGTCATGCACTTGCTGTGCCGGAGCTCTGTCAATCAAGATCCGAAGGGCGACATGTCCAATCAGATCGTTTGCATCATAACGACTGGCAGCAACAGACGCTTTACTAATTTCTTCAAGCAAGGGGTGAGGTTTATTCGCCGGAATGTTTTGCAGTTGTTCGACAAAATAGACTGATTGTGCTCGTTTTACAAAATCACCAGCCGCATATCCATCTAACTTCCAAAGACCAACCTGTAGTTCGAATGTCGTACCTTTTTTTATTGCCTGCTTTGCCAAAAATGTGGGGCCATCAACGCATAGAATTTTTTCTTCCAACGGTTGATTAAGTCCTTTGCGTTTGCGCTCCAAGCACAGCCAATCACCGACAGCATCAGGATCACTAATTGAGTCAAAATCACTCAGAAAAAACTGTAACATTGATTCTAGAAAGAGGTTACTTCCCTTCGGAATAACCTCTGACACAGAGTTAAGCAATTGCCTATCGACTTTGATTGCTTTGCGTAAGGTGACATGTTCTGTCAATGCAATTGATAACGCTCTTACATCGAAGCGATTTTCAATTTTAAAAAGATCGAACCGGTCTCTAGTGAGTAAATTCAGCAAGCGCTGCCAAGCAGCGTCAAACTTTGGATTATCGGTACCCGCTCTTTTTGCAATAGCCTTTTGCTCCTGGGTGAGTCGTTCCATAACCTCAATGTTTTTTCGATAACTCGCATCAGTCAAAACGAATTTCATTATAAACCGTCCTCAAAATGGCAAAACTCAAACATCTTTAGCCTTTTTATAGTCCTCAAGCTTAGGTTTTTTGACGGTAAAACGAATATCTATTCTGCGGTTTCGAGCTCGTTGATCTTCACTTTTCTCAACTAAATCGACTCGCCTTGTGTCGGCATAACCACTAACTGAAAAGAGCAGTTGACCATTAAAGTTTTTTAGCTCGTTTAGTTTGGGTAACAAAGAGTTTTTTTCTTGCCAGAGCTTCCAGATTGATACTGCCCTGTCAGTTGATAGACCCCAATTGCCTTTTCCGCGATACCAAATATTTACGCTGTCCGTATGTCCCTCAACAAAGACAGTATCTAAGTACTTCCAACGCTCCTCTTTGGTAATCGCTTTATGCAGAGCATCACCAATGGCAGCGACTTCAGTTTGTGTCTTATCGTCTTCGGGCAAGGTGTCTTTTGCTGATTCAAATGACAATGTACTTTCAGGGATCCGCAAGACAGTGTCATTTTCTACAATCTCAACAATAATATTTTGTTTGGCCAAATCTTCTTTGATATCGAGCAGTATATTTCGGCGAGCCTCTTCAGCTCGTTGAAGTTCCTGGATGCTGGCATCAATTTTTTCAGATTTTTGTGTTAATTCAATAATCAATGCCACAGTCGCTAAAATGAAGATCACCAGTAGCGCCGACATTAAGTCGGAAAATGACATCCAGTAAGGGTTCTCTTCATCTACGTTAGAATTGCGACGCGAGGATAGTCTGTCCATGTGTTAACCCAACTTCGCTTGCATTTCATCAACCACACTCGATAGCGCTTTTACGGCGTTGTTCATTTGTGTTGAGTACGCTGTCACAGAATTTGACCATACTTTGAGATGTTCTGCCGTTTGTCCATTAGCTTGATCTGCATACTCTTTGAGTAGACCAGTCATCTTCTGATTCAAACCATCAACTTCAGCTTTGAGGTCACCAATAAACTCTTGATGTGCCTTTTTCAGCTCACTGAACGTTGAGCTGGTGCTGGAAATTAAGCCGCTTAATTGTGTTGTCAGTTCGCTAAACCGGGAAACATCACCAATCAATTCGTCTCGCAGTTTCTCCATACGTTGTGCAGTCGCTTGATTTTGATGTGCAAGATCTGAGGTACTTTCAACGGCATTACGTATAGCACCTGAGAGCTTGTTTCCTGCTTCATTAATATGAGAACTTAAAACCTTCATGCTATCTGCAGAAACACGAAGTTCTGTTGAGGATTCCTTCATAGCTTGAGTAGCCTGTGCGCTCGCTTCAACGGATGCAGTGATGCTGTTTTGCAGCTTTTGCCCTTGCACAAGCAACTGTTCAACAGCCATTACCTGTTGCGAAACGGATTTCTCTACTGAACTGAGAATTTCAGTTGATAATTGTGAAATTGACTTTGATTGCTGTTCAATTCTCTCATTGCGTGCAGTTTCTAACTCAGATGCACGCTTTTCTCTGTCGTCAAAAGTCTGCACCAACCCACCTAGTTGAGACTCTACAAAACTACTCAACTTTTCACCTTGGCTTCGTGAATTAAAAATGAGCTCGTCGACTTGCACTTTAATCGTTTTAACTAATTCTTCATCCCGTTTGGCTGAGGCAGCCTCACGGCTTTGCATTTGGGAGGTCATCTCACCAATCTGGCCTTCGATAAATGAGGTAAGTTTCTGATGAATTGACTGGGACTGAGTAGATAAGCTGTTAACTTGATTTGAAATATCTGCAATAAGCGCCTTTTCGCGATCTCCCGATGCGGCTTGAGAATTTTGAAGCTGTTCAATAAAGCCAGACATTGTTGCCTGCATTGCTTCGACAGATTTGTTAACCTTTGCGGACACATCATCAAGAGCTTCGCGTTGCTGGTTTCCAGCTTGCCCAAAGCCTTCCATGAAGCTTTGTAGCAGTCCTTCGAGCGCTTTCTGATTACCTTCGGTCGTCGAGTCAACAAGCTTATTAATTGCAGGTGCCATTATTTCCGACAAACTTTTTTCCAAACTTGTTTGAATGCCTTGCGTGGCAGTGACTAAGGCTTCTTGCATTTTTTCGCCGATTTTTTCTGCCAAACCTTGCAAAACTTCTCTGGATTCAGAACTGTTGTCAGAAATGACCTGCAACTGTTCTTCAGGTCGAATACGAGGAAACAACCAATCAACCATATTTTCAATATTTCGAATTTTACGGCGGATTACTTGCTCGCAAAGCTTTTCAAAAAAATTAAAAATGACGCTTAATGCTACCCCCCAAACGGAGGTTAAAAACGCAACTTTGGCTCCATTAACAACAGCTGCTACCCCTTCCTGCATTTCACTAACATCTACGCCGGCACCAAGCTTTAAATCAGCTAAACCTAACTGCAACCCCATAAAAGTACCGATGACACCTAACGCTGTTAAAAATCCTGGTACTGCTGCGATTAGTCGGTTTTCGGTGACGCTTCCAGCCAGCGAATATGAATTAAAAAAATGACCGGCATCCAACGTATTGCGAATCTCAATTCGTCCATTGCGACGAATTTCAACCAAAGTTTCATCAAACTCCATCCATAGGAAACCAATATTTTTTTCCCTACTCTTTGCCTTTGAAAGTAACGATTCTCGTTGCTCAGCAATATCTTTTCTATCTAATGGCTTTAATAATTTCTCTAGCCAGCTTAGCCTGAACCAGGTTGAAACACATTTAATGGCAAAAAATCCAGAAAATATGATAGTGACAACGATGAGTCCAAAAACAAAAAGCGTGCTGAGTTCATCACCAGTTGCGGGGAATAGTGTTAATTTATTGAAATCCGGAAGTAACCAGGAAAGCTCGATTTTCTGCTCAGTAGCCATTTTAGTCCTTTAATTTTTTAATTATTTTGATTGCTTAGAACTTGAATACAAATACCAGTTAACTGCTCAACAAAATATGCTCAATCATTCTGCTGCATGCCTAGTGCTATAAAAATATAAACAGGCTTGATGGATTGAATAAATCACTAAGTTTTCATTTTGATTACAACAAAATTTACGCCATCTGTCACTAATTTGAACACATTCAAACATGATCTACAAAACCAAAAAGCAATTTATGTTATCGATGACCGCCTGTTTTACACACAGCGTGACGACAAATGCTATAACTAGCTCCTCCTTTTCGGCTATTACTGACACACACTAGGTTTAAGAAGCCACACAACAACAGCGTTTGTGACCATTCGTTTGCCGTTGTGATGCGCTGCACATCCCGTTGCCACCACAAAGAACACCGACACTAAAAACGAGAATGGACTGAACGCAACAGCTACCGCCGGCAAGGTTTGAACACCAACCGCCAGCAGTAACGCGATGAAGATCGACACCACCATACTGTCGCGCCACTGCAAAAACGCTTTATGCGCGCTCTTTACCAGAGGTGCATTTTGGTGAGGATGGTAGATATTCTGGTACCACACACGGTTTTGTTGCTCTTCCGTTACGTTTAGCCGGACCAAAGGCTGGACCTGCTGCTTAAGTCTAAGCAAATCGATTCGCTGGTCGTGTTCGGCGAGTTGCAGGAATCGGTGGCCGGGTAATGCGTTTTTTTGTCGCAAAAAGACCAACTGATGCTTAACTGACGCTGGTAGCAGGCTGCTAAATAGCGCTGCTACCAACACGATCAGACTCACCACCACCGTATCTGGCGAAAATACTTCAATTGACGACCAGTCGAAACCCGGGTTCGACAATGCGTAAGCAATAGATACCTGGCCGATCATTACTAAAGCAAGCGTTGGCAAATTCTGAGTTTTAAGAGAAATCCAAGCCATGGTTATACCTCCTCCTCGTAAGAGAAATGGTATGGCTCAGGGGTTAATGACGACCAACCTGCCCGTCCTGGAGAATTGTGATTGTGCATAATGCCTTGCCCACGAGTGACCAAAACTCGGGCTCCGCGATGATTAAAAGCATTCAACACCGCCTTTCTCGGGTGCTTTGGTTCGCCAGCTTTTGCTGTAGACGCTACAGCGGTGACACCACGTTGAACACCGTGCGGCACGGGCTCACCAATCAAACGGTTTAATACCGTTGGCCCAATATTGCGTTTGCTACCATGATGTGGAATTTGTATCAGCTTCAACTCGGCGCCTGACTGACAGCCATCTAATTGGTCTGCAGCATGTGCTAAAGCCTGAATACCAGCATCCGCTGTGAACACCAGGCGCCGGCCATCAACAATCAGCTGGGTGATCACGCTCGAGTTGTTTTTTGCCGAGGTTTGACCGTCGTCTGAAATATGGTCTTCACCCCAGTTTGCAAAAAATTCTGTGACTTTTCGTAAAGCTGATGTCAGCCAGCTTTCGTTGGCTGCGTTACTCGCAACGGCTCGAGCAGGCATACCGTCAAAATCAGGGATCAGGGATTCGTAATAAGACTGACTGGGGCCCAACACTTTGACTGCCCCCGATTTATCGGTCAGCCCAGTGAAAGGCTCTTTGAGCACTGTACCTTTGCGGTTCGCCAGTTTAACCAGCGACCAGGCCCGTTCTAAGTTTTGCTTTAAACGCTCGCTCAGGCTTGAATCGGTTAAACGGCCATCCTCAAATTCATCGGCTAAGTTCTTGTTATGCAGCCATGGCTGATGCAACCAAAGCTCTTTGACATCAAGCTCATTTAATAACGCTTCAAGACCGTTGATGTGGTCTTGATCCGGATGGGAACTGATGACAAGGTCAACAGTATCAGTACCAAAGTGCGTACGGATATGCTCAACCAATTCAGTGCCGGTATCGCTAAAACCGCCATCAATCACCACCACTGTTTGCTCGTCTCGGCGGCCGTGCAAATTGCCAAACCGAATGGCAATGGCATCTCCACTTTTAGACTCGCTGCCTACACCTAAAAAATCTACTTCGTAACCCATTTTGTATCTCCTATGAAATGTTGGTCACAGGAGATAATTCACGAGACATGCCAAATGATTTAATTTTTAAATTTCAATTAGTTACACCGATCCCACAAAATCAACGCCCAAAGAAAAGTAATATTAAAAACATTAAAGTAAATATATTTACTTTAATCATTGGCCTTTATAAGCATTTAAATAAACGACATTTGACGGCGGATTTGATTCGCTTGGATCTGCGTCGCAATGCAAGGGCATTGCGTAGTAAACAAGCAATGACTGGCAATATGCCAGCAGAGACTCTACCGGTATCACCTTGTCTTTGCCTTTGTTGATGCGTTTGGGCTGGCCATTTAGATAAATGGCTAACTCCAGCGCAACCTCAGGCGATAGCTGTTCCCGCCTACTTTGCTCTAAAGTCTGAGTGACCCACACCCCTGCGTCACTAATGTGGCCATTGATACTTAAGTCAGTATTTTTAACCCAGCTCACGTCAAAGTTCAGCTGACTTAGTCTGTCTAATAGCAATGCTGTATCACTATGCGGCATGTAATCAAGTACCCGTAAACTTTCAGCAAGCACCCACTGCCATTCCATTTTTAGGCGCGCTGAAAGCTCTTCTACCGATAACTTCAATACCATGGGAATAAACACGGTAAACCGGCTATTGGCTTCTACAGCAATCAGGGTTTTATGCCGTGAACCATAACTGTTATCGATAATATGAACCTGCCAGCACATTCGCATGCTGTCACTTATGACGGTGTTGACCCCAACTTGTTTACCTGGCTCGACTGGTAAGCGCGGTAAATCAGCCTTCAACCATTTGATCAGAAAGTTTGTAGCACAGAATTGTAGTTTCATAATTTAATTGATCTTTTGCCAAAGTAGCCGATTTGTCATGCGCTTCTTTACCCAGCTGTTATAGCGGTAGATGTCGGTTGAGCGAGACTCAAAAGAATTTTCTGCTAAGACGCTTCAGATACACGAATTTCGCTTACGACTCCGATTTAGCGGAGAGTATTTTTTCACAGGCCTCATAACGCTGCTTCAGCGGGATATTCTGGTAATAGTCGCTTTCAACGTCCGCCGTCAAAATGTGTCTTTTGTGCCTAGTGTTAGGGTCTTCTACGTATGTTTTTATATATTTGGGGCTCTGCTTGTTTTCATACCATGAAATGTTAAAAGCACATAAGTTGGGGAAGAAGCGTAAACTGCTATAGGCCGGAATATGGGCATGAATCCACCAGGCTAATGATGTCCAATCACCGGTTTTTTCGAAGTAATCCAGATAGGCTGGAACAACAATACAAGCTGTTGCTCCCATAAAACCATGCTCATCCCGTCTGTCCCAAATATGGCTGGCGTAGCTATGCTCGTTAGTTGCACAATTTGCCCCTAACTCATTGCCTAGTTGGTTGACTTCACAGCCACGAAGAGCTGAACGAATATGAATACGTCCCCAAGCCGCCTGAATTGGTTCAAGCACCTGCTCGCAGAGTTGACGGCCTGCGGCTACAGCTATCTCCAAATCATCTGGAATATTGTTGATGCCATGCACTGCGGCGGTTTCTGAATACAAAAAATCGCGTAAGAAAAAATGCTTGGATAGACGAATTCGAGCCAGGTTATCCAACTGAGTGATTTTTGATTTCGACATATTAACTTCCGAGTTATTACGTTTGGTTTTCCAATTCAGCTAAAGATCGCTCTGAGGCTACTTTTTAGTCAATGACCCCATTTTTCAACTGAAAGAACAACCAGATAAGAACAGCACCAGAAACAGTAAAACCGAGCAAGAAAATGAGGCCAATTTTGGTCATGTCTGCAACCAACTTTTCGCGTTGTAATTCAATTTCTTTCACCATTTCTTTGGCTAGATTATCCGCCTGAAATGCTGACTTTCTCATCAATTCATCAGCATGTTTGATGATTAAGCAAATTTTCTTGTCAATCATCGGCGACACGTCATCATCGATAATCTTTTTTGCCACCGCATGAACTTGATCGAGTTCTTTCGTCCAATCTGTTTCAAATAAAGCCATCACTGCATCCAAATAACTAAAGTTTTTTCAGAACGTTTGCGAGCATTTTCTCAGCAAAATTCGGCTGAACTTGTTTTAAATGTTCGTTACCACAGGTCGGGCACTGTTGTGGCACCTGACCAGGATAACGGACATCACCCATCGGTGGAAAAAGCTTTCTCCAACCGCAAGACGGACATATAAGCTTGAATGCCGGCGTTATGATTGGCATATACACATTCCTTATGTTTATTGGGTTTTACAAAGAACTACGGGTGCGTCTTGTTAACACACCCGTTAGTTAACTACCGTTTATTGTTTCTTAAAAGAACGGAGCCTTGTCATAGATGATTCAAGCTGCTTATCAACAGCCTGACTCTCAGCGTCTTTCGATCTCAGCTGCTGAGCTGCAATTTGCATTTCATTCCAAGACTTACTAAGAGTCATCACATTTTCCATACATATCTTAGTGTCGACGTAACCCTGCTCTATCCATGACGTGATTTTCTCACTATTGAAGCCAAGCACATCCTTCACTGCGCCCAGCATCCCTTTGTCTCTACCCAAGGATGTTTGAGGCCTGATTTCCATAATGGTTGTATCTGGAAAGTCATGACGGCTCCACAACGAACCATCGTTTAGATGTGTAACAATCACCATGTTACAGCCCGCTTCGATAAGCGGTTTAATAGGCGTATTACCATGTTGTTTACTCCAAGCTCCTTGCCCACCATCAGTGTAAATTTCATCGCCTATTCGTTGGTCACTGAAAATGATTGGAATAGCAGCAGAAGCCATAAGCATCCGTTGTTGCTGACTTTGAGGGAGTGATTGAAGGTGAAAGTACTCTGAGTCGGGGTTATTGGAAATCCCAAATTCTGCTTTTAAAATACCGGCAAAATCCATTAATACACCGCGACTTTTAAAAACAGACACGTAAAATGGCAATCCTTCTGCCAACTTGTCGAGGCACAGATACTTGTCCAACAAATTGTTAAGGGGGCGATTACTAAGAACTGCCGCATCTAGACTTTCTTGATTTGGAAAAAAACGTCTTGCAAGAGATGGCAAAGCCAAACTCAAAATATTCAATTGAGGACTTATCCGCATACCCGCTGTAAGCAGTAATAGTGGATACACTGATTTATTCAACTCAAGAGGGGAATTTTTTGCAAGCTCAAGCCAAATCTCTTCCAAATGCGCAGCGCCCTCGCTCAAAGACGATGCTGAGGCCAAAATTGCGCCATTTAGTGAACCAATACTAGCTCCTGAAACAGCATGGACCTCAGTCCCTAACTCTGCCAAAGCTTTTAAAACACCAACCTGGTAAGCACCTTTTGCGCCGCCCCCCGAAAGAACAAGACCAACCTTCATGTTACTCATGCGCATGCTCCCAATACCTCGGCCACCAAAGCATCAGAAAGTCGTTCCGAAGAACAAATGCGAGGTACACCAAGAGGTAATATGTTACTCCGGCGAGCTACACTGCAACTAAAAGGAGCTGACTGCTCATGGTAATCACTTGCCAAATAAGCCGTTGCCGCAACGAAGTCCTCAGATTTATCGCTAATCGGATTGAGCCAAACTTTATAGTTAACCCGCGTTCCAAAACTCAATTCTGTATCTTCACGTAATTGAATCACGAGCCGGTTGCTCAAATCCTCGAGCATTTTATCGACCTGATGCTTATCAGCGGTGCGAACTAAGTCGCCATAAGCTCCCCAGTTCAGCTCCTCCAAAGCTGCATACGCCCTTGCTCCTACAGGTAAATGAACAAAACGTCCGGCCGCCCATTTATTAAAAACATGATCCACCTGATTAAAGGCACTAGTTTCCAGTTCAACTTTTGCTAACCGGTGTTCGAGTTGCCGGAACCGGCCACAGACCTGACTAGTTAGCGATTCAAGAATTTCACGTGTTTCAACGGAAAAATCTGCCAACTCTGCCACATCCTGCGTAAGACCGTTTAACCGTCCCGTCACGCAATCGATGGCTTTTAATCCTAAGGTGACTTTATTATTCAAATCATTGAGCATTTTGAGTTGAGACTGTGCAATAACAATAAGACTAGAATTTATATCATACTGCCGCTGCCATTCCTGTCCGGTAACTCCATTATAAAGGCGTGTAAAAAAGCTTTTTTCCGAACGCTGTGTGCGTTCGTGATCTTTAAGAACGGTAATATTATTTGCAAAATCAACAATGAATTTTTCTGGAACTGCAGACAATGTCTGACAAAGCAGATCGTTTAGTTGGATCTTATCGGACATAGTTGCCTCCTTGCTGATTAAGTTCTTCCTTACTTTTCCAGTTTTTCAATTCTTCATCTAAACCGATGCTGTCTATTTTTATTTCACGTGCATGTTTTGTGAATTTATTGAGATAATTTAACAGCTCATCCTGTACAGACTTCTCGTTTTGATGATCACGCACGCTCTGAAGAAGGTCTGCCCTTATCTTTTCGATGATTGCGCTGAGTTCAGCGAACAACTTATCTACCTCATCCTTCAGAGGTGACACAACTCGTTGCTTGACGTCGGCCGATGTTCTATGAAGCTCAGCATCTAATTTTTTGCTGATTTTCTGTCGAATCGCGCTAACATCAACATCGTAATAGGTTTGTTCGTATTCATAGCTTTCCCAACCCCAGTCGTCGGTATTGAACCATCGGCATACAGTCCCCCAAGCACTGTCTTTTCTCCGTTGACCGCGTTCTGTTTTGGTATGTTCTTTTGTTTCGCTAAGCTCAACATCCGCCAAAAGATCTATGCCATTTAAAAAATCAAATTCTGGCATCCTGATATGTACCTTAAAGTTCCCTTTCTCCAACTTCGTCTGCACACCAGCCAATAGACGTTCACATCGATGTTTTAAGTCAGAGTTGAGATAATCATTGAATTGGTCTAGGTGTCCCGTTAATTCATAGTTTAATCCGGAAACCGAATCTTTAATGATGCTGTCAAGTCGCTGTTTTATCTTACCTTGTAGCTCGTCAGCATCACTTTTGGACTCAAAGCGGATGACAGGGTTTGTTGCATCGAAATCAGCAGATTCCTGTCTACCTGAACCAAAAAAGCCGCTAAACAATCCACCAGTTTTTTGGCTTTTCGAGGCGGGTGAGGCGTCGCGCTGGTCTTTTTCTTTTTGCTTACCCTCTTTAAAGTAATATTCAATATCGCTCATTACTTTATTTTTGATATCAATAAACACGCCCGTGCAGGACTTCTCTAAATTGGATGCTGAACTTTTAAGTTTGTTATTTGCTTCATCACCCAAAGCAGTTAAATCGGCAATATCTTTTTTCAGATAGCTGATTTGTTTTTGTAAATCCTCGACACTTGTTTTTAAGCCTGTATGCCGAACTTCGAGGAAATTTTCTACGTCTTGAGCGGTGTGGTTAATCTTAGTAACCGCAGCCTCAAGCGACAGAATCCCAGCATTTTCGTGAGAACCTTGCACGACATCTTGCAATGGCGCAGTAAACCCGGCTTTTTCCCAGACAGAATTCGCTTTTTTGATCACTCGTTCACGATCATGAATATCATCATGCCAATCTTCGCCGAAGGCAGCTTTAGCAAAGTCTTCGACCCAGGCTTGTTTCACATCCAGGTTTTCACTTTTATCCAGTTCAGCGAGCGCTTTACATGCTAAAAACGCCCGGTTGGCCGAAACCGGATATACATTGCAGGCTTTCACAGCACCGGCCATTAAGTTTTCTGCGACATACTTGGTGAGTGTTTCGGCGGAATCAGCATTTCTGTCGCGCTGGTCAAATTTGTTAACCAGCACAAATAACCGGTCGCCACATTCAGCAACGATTTGCTGCAATTCTTGCCTGACCACATCATCTGCTTCGGATTTCAGCTGGGTATAATCCAGAACTGTTAAGACTGCAGATGCTTTTTTCAGCTGGTCACGCAGCATTGGTTTCAAATGCTCTTGGCCAGCTTCATTTGGACCTGGCGTATCCAATAAGGTTAAGCCTCCAATCTGACTGCTGTAATCACTGAGATGGGCAAATTCAACTTCGATGACCGGCAAGTTATCGACATTACGATAACTGGCAAATGGGAACTGGGTCTTGGTAATGACACTGAATCTGACTAGGTCATTTAACATCTTCAAAAACTGATAGATATTGTCCGAGCCTTTATATTGTTCTTGCAGCACATCTGGTTGCTTGAGCTTTGCAGCCAATTCAAGCATATCCTGACGATGTTCCGCTCCAACGAGCTTTTCGTCGATATGCTGGCTTTCAAGTACCTTGTTTAAATCTGCGATAAAATTCGTCAGCGGTGTTCTATTTTGCAGATACAGCAATGGCTCTTTTTGACCTGCTTTGTGTCTAATCAAAGTAGGTAATGCCGTCATGGGTCTGTTTCTGTTTGGCAAAATTTCAGTTCCGACAATCGCATTGATCGTGGTCGATTTCCCCGCTTTCATTGTTCCGACAACAGCAAGCACCAGCTCTTGTTTTTCTAATTTAATTCTTTCGCCTGACAGCACTTCAATTCGTGCTCTGACTGAATCCTGATCAAATGTCTGCTTTTCTGCATTATTTGCGGCTGTGACCAAACCGTTAGTTTGCGACAACTCATTAAGGAAATTGGATTCGACGGTGATAAGTCTGATTGCTTCTTCCTGCAATAACTCAATATTCTTCTCATGCATATGTAGTCCTTACATCATTTTTTGTTAATCGTTGTATTTGGGGGAATTCTTCCAGACGGATAGTTTGAGCTCAAAACACAGATCCAATGAACATGTTTTATCAGTTTTAAGTTTTTTTAGGTACATATTTTTCGGCGATAAGACTGGCTGTATTAGACCTTTGGCGTTTTGCTGTTTTAATTGGCATTACGCTGGGCAAGCCTAACAGCATTTGCAGTTTTAGCGGCCCAGCCTGAAAATTCTGGTTATGGACAGCATGTAGTATTTCTAGGCAAGAGTTTTTCGTGCTCGACCATCGCTGCGATTGCGTCAGCAGCTGGCAATCCGTTGATTTATGTGGGTCGTCAAACCATCGGCTGCCCGATTCGGGTTTAATGGTGATGCGTTTTAGTTTGACTACTTCTGGTTGTTCACTCATTTAAACGTCCTTGTTTAGATTTTATAGCTGGTCGGAAAAGGCTTTTTGGCTCAACGAATTAAAGAGTTCCAAATTATCTTCTTTTGAGAGCCTATTTTTTACGGCTAAAACTTTACCTTGGATGGATATAAAACGCTCTTGCAATTCTATAGGTGGAAGTATCACATCAAGTTGCTTAATTTTTCCGACATTCAAAATACCCATAGTCCCGCCATGAGAGAGATTCTCGATTTTACGTAACATCTCAGCTGTTGTTAGCAAGTATTTCATAAACCACGGGTCTGCTAATTTATTGTTAAATTTAATCTTCATTAGACGGGGGTTTATAATGCCCCTCTCAAATTGCTCAGGTACAACAGAAATTTTCCCAAAACTACCAACAAGACTTATAAGCACGTCACCAGGCGAAACAGCACATGTTTTTAAGCTTTCAAATTTATTTTCGTCAATATAATAGTGACCGAAACTAAGGTCATCACGGATAACCTGCTCCTGACCATAAATCTTGTAACCGTGCTCGACATAATCTTCTTTTTTAAGCGCAGAGCCGAAAGGACCGGCTTTAATTGCATACTTCTCGTTGGCAGCAAGTTCGTCAACCAGCTTCACTTCCCACCCCTTAGGATTGGTGACTGGGTCGCCGAACATTTCTAGGAAGACGGCGCGGAGGAAGTCGTCGGCGAGTTGGATGGCTTGTTGGCGTTTGCGGCGGATGGCGTCGGCTTTGTCCAATATCGCAGCAATACGTTTTTGCTCGGCTAATGGTGGGAGTGGGATTTCTAATTCTTTAATTTGCCCAAGGCTTAAATTGGAAATAGTCGCTGTTACTTTCTTACCACTGATTTGACTAAATGCATCATCTGTATTGAGCCAATGCAGCAAATAACGTGGCGAAAGTTGATGCTCATTAAACCTCAGTATTGCAACAGCCTGATTGCAATTGGATTCAGGAAAATCATCTGGAACAATAGCAGTCCTTCCGATTGTTCCAGCGATGGTTATCAGAAAGTCACCAGGTTTTATTTTTGAACGCTCTAAGCTGTCATGAGTACTTTGGCTAATAAAAAGTATGTCATCCAAACTAACTGTAAAATTTGAAATATTCTGTACACGAAGAAATGGCACACCATCCTCTTCAAATGACATCCCCAATGTAGTTGGAGTTGTTCCCTTCGTTACAACTGAGCAAAGTGTGCCTAGTTTAACTTTCTTAGCCAAACTCACAGTATATCCTCCAGCGCTTTTAAATCTGCCAGAATGTCGTTTTCAAGCGCCACTAATTTACTGAGGATCACTTTCGGGTCGTCATACTGCTGTTCGGCATACACCACTTGTTTGTAGCGGTTAATCGACAGGTCGTATTTATTGCCAACGATATCGGCTTTGCTGACCCAAAAGGCTTTTTGGCTGCGATCGTTTTGCGCGGTTTCGGCAATGGCTTTATCGCGGGCTTTAAACTTGGCGACTAAGTCTGGTAAGTCGTTGTCTTTAATAGGCGTGCGCTTGTCGTCCAGGCTCATGCCGTCGGCTTGCACGTCGTAAAACCAAACGTGGTCGGTGCGTGAGCCTTTGGTGATAAACAAAATCGCAGTCGACACACCAGCGTAGGGTTTAAATACGCCCGACGGTAAAGACACCACCGCTTGCAGCTCGTTGTTTTCAATAATGTGCTGGCGCAATTGCTGGTGAGCATTGGATGAACCAAACAACACGCCGTCTGGCACGATAATGGCGGTTTTACCGCCGTTTTTCAGCAGGCGCAGAATTTGCGCGACAAATAACAACTCGGTTTTTTTGGTTTTTACCATGCGCAAAATGGCAGGGTCGACGTCTTCTTCATCCAGCGAGCCTTTAAACGGTGGATTGGCGATACACATTGTGTAAGCGTCTTTACTTTGATTCGGGAATCGCTCGGTAAAGCTGCCGCTCAACGTATCCTGATAATGCACGTCAGGTTCAGTCACACCGTGCATTACCAGGTTCATGGCGGCAATACGCAGCATGGTGGCGTCGAAGTCAAAACCGTGGAACATATCACTGTTGACGTAATCGCGGTGTTCCACCAGCAAGTCACCACTGTAGATTTTGACTTGCTGCGGCTCGCCATTGTCGCCCACCACAGTTTCGGTATGTACGCCTTCGGGCGAGGTGTATTTTTCCAGCAAGTACTCGTAAGCCACCGTTAAAAAGCCGGCGGTACCGCAGCTTGGGTCGACAATACGGTCTTTGAAATCGCCATCTAGGGTTGGGTCCAGCATTTCGACCATGGCGCGGATAATATGGCGCGGGGTGCGGAACTGGCCGTTAATACCGGCGGTGGTGAGTTTGCTTAGCAGGTACTCGTACAAATCACCTTTGGTGTCGCTATCTTCGAGGGGCAGCTTATCAATCATCTCAACGGCAGATTCCATCAGCGTTGGCTTTTGGATCATGCACTGGGCGTCTTTCATAAACTCGGCAAATAACGAACCTTCGCCCGAGGCATTTTTAAAATGCGGGAACACTTCGTCGCGCACCAGCTTAAGCATGGTGTCTTTGTCCTGGTGGATAAAACGATGCCAGCGAATATGTTGCTGGTCGTCGTTAAAGCGCCGTTTAAAGGCAATGCCGCGCAGCTTGGCGCGTTTTTCGTCGCGCTGTTCGTGTAAATCTAATAAGCGGGCGTACATCAGGAAGGTGATTTGTTCTATCACGGTCAGTGGGTTCGCGATACCGCCGGTCCAGAACTCTTCCCATAACTTGTTGATATCGCTTTTTAATTTACCAGTGATCATAAAATCTCTTTCTTTAAATCTTCGTGTTGTTTAAATAGGTTTTAAAGACCCGCTTGTTGTCTGGCCGTCATATCGGCTTTGCTCAGAGGCACTGGCAACTCCAGGGTTTTCAGCAGTGAAAACACGTCATCTTCTGAACTGCCCAAAATGCCGTCATAAATGGTGTTGTAAGGCGCTTGATCTAAATCGGCCATTTTAATGCCGCCACTGCGGGCAATATGGCCAATCAACATATCAATCACCCGCAGCGCCTGCGGCGGCATGCGGTGTTTTTGCAAAAGCGCAGTAAAGCTTTGTTCGATGTAGCTGGCATCCATCCCAACAATGCTACGCAGCAGCTTATCCAGCGGCTCGCTGGTATCCGGATAGAAGGTTTTCAGCGTTTCAATATCCAAATCGGCATACTTGGCGTGAATGATACCGTTTAACTGGGCAATTTCATCTAATGTGACCGCTTTACCCTGACGAATTTTTTGGATCACCGGGTTGGTGTTAAAGATGGGCTCCAGCGCTTCCTGCACTTTTTGTTGATAAATTTTGTAATCCACCGTGTGGATATTGGCCGCCCGGGCTTTGTACTCGGTGTGCACGTCTTCTTCTTTCACATCGGTGTATTTGGGGCCGGGGTTTGGCGGCAAAATTTCGCCTTCGAGCAAATACATGAGGTCACGCAAGGCTAAGCGGTGCTGTTCTATCTGGGCAAAAGTAATACTTGGCCAGTTATCGTTATTCATCAGGAATTTGATTTCCGTAGCTTTAGCCTGTACCTGCACCACGTTTTTCGGCAGGCGCTCCAGCACACTTTGTACTTCAAACTGGAACTCGCCAATGCCTTGTGGGTTTTTAATCAGTTCCATTTGGGTTTGCGCAATCAGGCAATCCCAACGAAAGGCTTTACTTTGGCCTTTGATTGGCAACCAATCCATTAATGGCGCAATGTCGGCTTCCAGCATGGCCACTGTGGGTTTGGCAAATTGTTTTAGCAGTTTCAGATCTGATAACTGCTCCACTTTTGCCCAATGATCCCGCACGTTGATATTGCGGGTATCAAGTGACTTGATGTCTTGCTGCAGCAGTTTGATGGCAGTATCAAACTCGGCCAGTTCGAGTTTTTTTAGTGCCGTTTCAGCAAGTTGTAAACGCAGTTCAAAGCGTTTTTGCGCCAGCGACTTGCCATTCGATGGCTCTACTTCTTGGTAATGAAACTCGAAGTAATCAAAGTTATTCCAGTGGTCGAAAATCAGGAAACGGCTTTTGTCATTACCTTTGCCGAATAAGTCTTTGCACAGGCGAGTGCCGCGGCCAATCATCTGCCAAAACTTGACCTTGGATTTAACTGGCTTGGCAAACACCAAATTGACTACGCTTGGCACATCAATGCCGGTGTCGAGCATATCGACAGAAATAGCCAGTGTGATTGGGTCTGGCAACGAAGGATCGGCGGCCTTTTCTTCTTCGGTGATTTTAAACTGATCAATTAATGCTTCGGCACGCGGCTCGTCGGAGTGAATTACTTCACAGAAGCCTTTGCTTAGCTCCGGGTACATTTCGTCGAACAGCTCTTTTAACAAGCGGGCATGGTCGATGCGACGGGCAAAGATAATCGACTTGCCAATTAACTGGTTGTCTTTATCTTTAATGCCGTTTTGCATCAGGTTGCGCAGCACTTTGCGGTTGGTGTCTTTGTTTAACACCGCTTTGTCGATTTCGGCCGATTCAAACTCAAATTCATTGGGATCTTCGCCCTGCGCTTCTAACTCGGCAATCTGCTCGTCAGACAAAGAACGTTGGTTCATGCCTTCGCGCATAAATTTGGTGGTCATCGTGACAATTTCAAATGGCACCAAATGACCTTCTGCTATGGCTTTTTCCAGCGGATAGTTGGCGGTCGGGTCTTTGTAATCACAATCAAACAAATTACAGGTTGAACGCGACACCATTTCTACCGGTGTGGCGGTTAAACCCACTTGCAAGCAGTCGAAGTACTTAAACAAGTTGCCAAATACGTTGTAAATCGAGCGATGTGATTCATCGGCGATAATGAGGTCAAAGTAGCCAACATCAAAGCGTTCATAAATTCCCATCATGCCTGGATAAGTGGCGATAAAGACTCGCGCGGTGTCCTGGTATTTTTTATCGCTTTTGCCAACCACATAAGGTTTAACACCCAGGAACTCGACAAAGGCTTTGTCCGCTTGTTTACGCAGCTCTTTACGATCGCATAAAAACAGGATGCGTTTAACCCATTTGGCGTCCATCAAGGATTTTGCGAGGGCAATAGACACCCGAGTTTTACCGGTACCGGTGGCTTGTACGACTAAAGCTTTGCGACGTTTTAGCTCAAAGGTTTCGTGCACACGAGAGATGGTTTCCAACTGATAACGACGACCAGCAATGTTGGTATCTATCGCTACCTCGGATAGCTTTTTCTTTTCAATGCGCTGAAACTTCACCAGATGCTGCAACGAGCTTTTTGAATAAAAACCGTAGATTTTACGTGGCGGGTAACCTTGCACGTCATCCCAAATATAGATGTCATGGCCGTTGGTATAGAACATGACCGGGCGCTGGCCGTATTCTTTTTCTAACGCATCAGCGTAATCTTTGGCCTGCTTTTTACCGATACGGGCGTCTTTAGCGGTTCTTTTAGCTTCAACAACCGCGAGCGGCAGGCCATCGTCATCCCACAGCACATAGTCGACATAACCTTTACCGGTCTCGGTGGGTTGGTGATTAACTTCGACTTCCTGCCCCACTTCATCGGTGGATGTGTTGTTGTCCGAAACGTCCCAACCCACTTCGCGAAGCTCCATATCAATCAGATATTTGCGGGTTTCCGCTTCGTTAAGGTTTAAAGTGCTGGTGACGGTTTGGCTATTGGTCGCAAAGGCTTCGAACATCGGTTCATTGCGCACCGCCACCGTTTGTTTGGCGGCCGCCAGCAGTTTTTCATTGGCTTGTTGCTGGCGCTCCAGCTCTTCCATCGCTTGTTTGTACAGCTCTTCTTTTTGTTCGAGCTTTTTCTTTAAGCTGTGGGTTGGCGACACATCGGCGGTGAATTCGATAAAAGGCGGGATCACATCCGCTTTGGCTTGGTGGTAGCTGCAATAAAACCAGGCGCCTAACTGATAACTCTGTTTCACTGCAAACACGGCATCTTTATCGGTGCCTTTGTTTTCGTGCGCGGCTTTATTACCCAGCGTTTTGATGGCGTGGAATTTGTCGAGAATGGCAGCGCCTGCCAGCTGCTCAAAATCAGTACCGACCAGTTTGTCGTGGAACGAGGCTTTTGGCAGGCAGGGCAAATTCAGCGCGTGGTAAATGAAGTTCACCATAAACTCGCCGTACGAGCGCAGTTTAATCAATGCACTTTGAGGGTCACTAAACGCATACTCTTCCGCATAAGCGCCAAAATCAGCAAGTTCAGGCCAATTTTTTCGTAAAAACTCAAAATTCATCGATTGCTTCATTCCACAGTATTCCTTTTTCCCTATGGGCAACTTTGGTGCCAATGCAGTTTTATGCTGCTGGTAGCATTATTTTTCAGTGGCTATTCCTAAACGCTTCATCCAGTTAGTCAGCGTTTGATGGTCTTTTAACCCAAGCATTTGGGTCGCGTGTTTCTTCACGTTACCACTGGCTTTAAGCGCTGCTTCGAGATACTTTTTCTGAAAATTATCAGTGAGTTGCACTATATCTACTTTGTCGTGAAATGTTAAGGAAATCGAAACATCTTCCGTCGCAGTTGGCCTTGCCAACATCGCTTGAGAGAGTTCCTGCCGGCTAACAACAGAACTGTCTGACCACAAAAACGCCCGGTTTAAGGAGCTCCACAGTTCGCGGATATTGCCGGGCCATGGCTGCTCACAAATAAATTTAATTCCATCTTCGGAAATTTCTTTACTTGTATAAGCAGGATGCTTGGCACCCGCCTTATTAATTTGCGCGGTCAGCTGCGACACAATCGCTGGGATATCCGCCAGTCTCTGTTTTAGGGATGGTAACGTAATAATGCCAACCGCCAGCCGATAAAACAAATCTTCCCGAAATTTACCTTCAGCAACCAGTTGCGGCAGGTTTTGATGGGTTGCAGCAATCACGCGGACATCTAGCGTTTTGGTTTCAGTGTCGCCTAAGCGGGTCACCTCCCCCTGCTGAATGGCGCGTAGTAACTTCACTTGAATATCCAGGCTGAGCTCACCGACTTCATCGAGAAACAAGGTGCCGCCATCGGCTTGTTCAAACAGGCCGGGGTAATCTTTATCGGCGCCAGTAAACGCTCCTTTTTTATGACCGAACAAAGTCGAATCAACCAGCGTTGGCGCCAGAGCACCGCAATTGACGGTTTTCATCGGTTTATCAGCGCGCAGACTGGCTTTATGAATGGCTTTAGCCATTTCCTCTTTACCGGTGCCGGTTTCACCGAGGATTAATGCCGGAACTTCTGAAGCGGCCAAACGCTTTGCTCTGCTTACAACGGTTTGCATGCTTTCAGACAGACAAGTAATTGCAGAAAAGGCGTCCGCTAGCTTAGGAGCGGAGGATGCTTGTGATGCGACCTGCCGGGCTGCAGACTTGACATATTCGAGGCCAAAATCTAGCGGTATATCAACGTTCAGGGGCTCGTTTTCCGGAGTGACCTGCATAAACCGGACATTGTGCTTTCCTTTACCAATCAGCACTGACAAAGTTGTCATGGTTGGTGTGCCAGAGGTGAGATTGACCACCAGCGTCTCGGCTTCAGCACTTAATTTACCTATCCACTTTTCGGTTTCTTTGGCTATCGATTGATAGTCAATCGGACTTGAGATATGAGCCTGTTTGACCGATACATCGACATCAGGGCGAAGGGCCAACGCGATCTTTTTTCCAATAAATCGCTCAAACCTATCCCATACTTCGGGTTTATGGTTCGACAGAATGACAATCTTGTTGAATTGATGTTCAGACTTAGCAGCCAGTGCGGAGATCGCCGCATGCTGGTCGTTTTCCATGTTTTCGATGTCTTTGGTACCGAGCCAGGTAAGCAGCGTTTTCAAAAAGTATGTCTCGTGAACAAACGAATGATGTAATAGATATTACCCGATATAAAATATTTTACACCTGAAAGAGCACGAAATAAGATAGATAATGACAAGGTAAGTGCTTAAAACAAAAGGGCCTTTCGGCCCTTTTGGTTAGGTGTTTCGGTGAGTCACAAACTTAATTAAAGTCACAAACTTAATTAAAGCAGTCACAAACTTAATTACACGCTGACAGCTTGATTTAATTAACGATAATCCTCAGGACTAGGGCACGCACACATTAAGTTCCGGTCGCCATAGACGTCGTCAATCCGCGTCACTGTTGGCCAGAACTTGTTATCGGCCACATACTGCGCCGGGAAGGCGGCGTATTGACGGTCGTACACGCGATCCCAGTTGGCGTCGAAAATATCGGCCATGGTGTGCGGCGCGAAGTGCAGTGGGCTGTTGTCCGCGGTCCACTCGCCTGCTTCTACCTTGGCAATTTCGGCACGAATTGATGTCATCGCTTCGATAAACTTGTCCATTTCCACTTTAGATTCAGACTCAGTTGGCTCAATCATCAACGTGCCGGCCACTGGGAATGACATGGTTGGCGCGTGGAAACCGTAGTCCATCAAACGCTTAGCAATGTCCATTTCGGTGACGCCGGTTTTTTCTTTCAGCGGACGCATGTCGATAATACATTCGTGCGCCACACGGCCGTTGGTGCCTTTGTACAACACCGGGAACATTGGATCCAGTTTGGCGGCCATATAGTTGGCGTTTAAAATCGCCATTTCCGTGGCCTGCCGTAACCCGTCGCCACCCATCATTTTGATGTACATCCAGCTGATGGGCAGAATGCCGGCGCTACCAAATGGAGCCGCCGATACCGCACCGTTGTCGGCGCCAGTGCCGTCAATTTTCACCACGGCGTGATTTGGCAGGAACGGAGCCAGCTGTTTCTTCACGCCAATTGGCCCCATACCCGGGCCACCACCGCCGTGTGGAATACAGAAAGTTTTGTGTAAGTTTAAGTGGGAAACGTCAGCACCGATAAAGCCTGGTGAGGTCACGCCCACTTGCGCGTTCATATTAGCGCCGTCCATGTACACCTGGCCGCCGTGCGCGTGAATAATGTCACACAGCTCGCGGATCGACTCTTCAAATACACCATGGGTCGATGGGTAAGTCACCATAATCGCAGCTAACCGATCAGACACCGCTTCGGCTTTGGCTTTTAAATCGGCCATGTCGATATTGCCGCTCTTATCACAATCCACCAACACCACTTCAAAGCTGGCCATCGCCGCTGTCGCTGGGTTGGTGCCGTGTGCTGACACCGGAATTAAACAGATATTGCGGTGTGAATCGCCACGGCTTTCATGGTATTTACGGATGGCGATCATGCCGGCGTATTCGCCTTGTGCGCCTGAGTTTGGCTGCATCGACATTTGATCATAACCGGTGATGTTTACCAGCCAATCGGCCAGTTCACCAATCATTTCGTAATACCCTTGCGCCTGATCTTTAGGCACAAATGGGTGTAATGACGCAAATTCTGGCCAGGTCACTGGGATCATTTCCGCAGTGGCGTTCAGCTTCATGGTGCAAGAACCTAACGAAATCATCGCATGGTTCAGCGCTAAGTCTTTGTTTTCCAGCTTTTTGATATATCGCAGCATCTCAGTTTCGCTGTGATACTGATTAAATACCGGGTGCGTTAAGTATTTCGACGTCCGCACTAAATCGGCCGGGATTGAATGTGAGCCGTTGGCCACAATAGCGGCGTCCAGCGTTGCCACATCTAAGCCGTGACCAGTACCCAACACCACATCAAATAGCTCGGCAATATCGGCGGCTGACGTTTGCTCGTGGAAGCTAACGCTTAAGCTGTCGGCTAAGTCGGTGCGGAAGTTGATACCAGCGGTTAAACCGCGGGCGATCACATCGCTGCGGTTTGTCACAGTGAACGTGATAGTGTCAAACCAGCTGCAATGTTTCAGCGCAACGCCTTTGGCCGATAAGCCAGCTGCAAAGATATCGGCTGAACGATGAATGCGCTCGGCAATCGTCTTCAGGCCTTGCGGGCCGTGGTAGACGCAGTAGAACGACGCCATGTTGGCCAGTAAGACCTGCGCCGTACAAATGTTGGAGTTGGCTTTTTCGCGGCGGATATGCTGTTCGCGCGTTTGCATCGCCATCCGCAGTGCCTGATTACCACGACGGTCTTTCGACACACCGATGATCCGGCCTGGCATCGAGCGCTTGTAATCATCACGCGTTGCAAAAAATGCCGAGTGCGGGCCACCAAAGGCCATTGGCACACCAAAACGCTGCGCTGACCCCAGCACCACATCAGCACCTAATTCACCTGGCGATGTTAACAGTAACAGCGCCATTGGATCTGTTGCCACGGCCACAATGGCTTTTTTCGCTTTTAAACTCGCAATCAACTCTGCATCGTTACGCACTTCACCGGTGGTCGATGGATACTGAATTAATGCACCAAACACATCATGGTTCACTGCATCAGCGGCAGCGCCGACGATGGTATCAAAACCGAACATTTCAGCACGGGTCCGCACCACATCGATGGTTTGTGGGTGCACGTCATCGGCGATAAAGTAAGTATTCGATTTGTTTTTAGTCACCCGTTTCGCCAGCGCCATCGCTTCGGCAGCGGCCGTGGCTTCATCCAGCAGGGACGCCGAGGCCAGTTCCATCCCGGTTAAATCTAAAGACACCTGTTGAAAATTCAGCAGGGCTTCTAAACGACCCTGGGCAATTTCCGGTTGATACGGCGTGTACGCCGTGTACCAACCCGGGTTTTCCAGCACGTTGCGCAAAATCACATTCGGCGTGTGCGTTGGGTGGTAGCCCATCCCGATGTAAGACTTGAACATTTTGTTTTTGCTGGCAGCGGCTTTTAAATAGGCCAGTGCATCCGCTTCTGTGGTGGCGTCGCCGGTCGCCAACGGCGTGGTCAGACGAATACCCGCCGGGACTGTCTGTGCAATCAGCTCTTCCACGCTGCTGACATTCAGTTCTGCCAGCATGGCTTGCGTTTCTTGGGCATTCGGGCCGATATGGCGGGCAATAAAATCAGTTTGATTCGCAAGTTGCGACAGGGTTTTCACAGAAGTGGTCATGCCTGGTATTTCCTAAAAAGCTGAACGGAGGCAACGGTTTGGCGCTGCGGACTGTGCTGTTACGAAGCAAGTCTTTGCTTGGCCTAGCCATTACTTATATATCTACAAACAAAACTTAGTCTAAAAATGAAACCCCGCGAAGCGGCGGGGTTTCATTGAGCCTTGAAGGCTTATTCGGCGATAGAAGCGGCGTAACCGGCAGCATCTAATAACCCGGCCACTTCGGCTTCGTCAGATGCTTTGATCTGGAACATCCAACCATCCGTGTAGGGTGCGCTGTTCACAGTCTCTGGCGAATCGTTCAGCGCTTCGTTCACAGCCAGAATTTCACCGGAAATTGGCGCATAAATATCAGAAGCGGCTTTAACCGATTCAGCCACCGCAACATCGTCACCCTGAGCAACAGAATCACCCACATCTGGCAGCTCAACAAACACCATGTCGCCTAACAAATCTTGCGCGTGCTCAGTAATACCAACGGTGTAAACACCATTGCCTTCACTGCGAACCCATTCGTGTGACGATGCATATTTTAATTCTTGTGGGATATTGCTCATGTGTGTTCCTCAGACCTTTTATTCTCAATAGTTTGATGAGTATTTGTTGTTGAGTGCGACGGCAAACCGAGGTTTGCCATCGCAACAGCTAGTTTAGATGACTTTTTTGCCCATACGGACAAAAGAAGGTTTTACCACTTTGACCGGGACTAATTTACCACGGATATCCACTTCTGCTGTGTCACCAGTCGAAGCCGGGACACGAGCCATAGCAATACTGTAACCTAAGGTTGGCGAGAAAGTACCGGACGTGATCTCACCTTCGCCGCCTGCAACTATCACTTTTTGGCCATGACGCAGCACACCTTTTTGCTCCATCACTAAGCCAACCAGTTTATAAGTACCGGCAGCCCGTTGCGCTTCCAGCGCCTTGCGGCCAATAAAGTTACGATCGCTGGGTTCCCACGCAATGGTCCAGCCCATGTTGGCTGCCAGTGGCGATACCGTTTCATCCATATCCTGGCCATACAAATTCATGCCAGCTTCCAAACGCAGCGTATCACGGGCACCTAAACCGGCAGGTTTTACGCCTGCATCCAGCAATTTTTGCCAGAAATCAGCCGCATCGGCGTTTGGTAAAGAGATTTCATAACCGTCTTCACCGGTATAGCCGGTGGTCGCAATAAACAAATTGCCTGCTTGCACGCCAAAAAATGGCTTCATGCCAGCCACCGCAGCTTTTTGCGCGTCATCTAATAAAGTAGCGACTTTCGCTTTAGCGTTCGGGCCCTGCACTGCGATCATCGCAAACTCAGGACGCTCGGTGACAGTTACCTCAAAGGCTTTGGCTTGCGTGGTGATCCAAGCCAGGTCTTTTTCGCGGGTGGCGGAGTTCACCACCAACCGGAAAAAGTCTTCAGTCATGAAGTACACAATTAAATCGTCAATCACCCCGCCAGCTTCATTCAGCATGCCGGTGTATAAGGCTTTACCAGGAGTGGTCAGTTTGGCAACGTCGTTAGCCACTAAATAACGCAGAAATTCGCGGGTGCGGGCGCCAGTCAGGTCAACAATGGTCATATGAGAAACGTCGAACATGCCAGCGTCGGTGCGAACCGCATGATGTTCTTCAATTTGTGAGCCGTAATGCAGTGGCATATCCCAGCCATGGAAATCGACGACTTTAGCGCCTGCTTCGAGATGTTTGCCAATTAACACAGTTTGTTGAGCCATCTGTACCATCCTCTGCGCTGATGTGGGCATCAGCTGTTGTCATAGGGTAGTAAAGCTACTGCAGTTCCAGCTTGTCTGACAGCATGCCACTTTTACCCTTCATCATTGAAAATACGGGGTTGTTGCCTTCGCTCGCTCCAGTCACATAGAAAGCTATGCTCCTGAAGTCTCACTCACTCGGCGCCTACCCGCATCTTCAATGCTTTTGGGTAAAGATCACTGCGGCTTCTGCCCGGCAATTTTGCTGAATTCCACAGCATCATTACGGGTATCGCTAAAAGATGGCGCGGATTATAGCCGATGGACTAAACAGCAAACAGCCCCATTTTCATTAGATTTAATAATGTGAGTCTGGAGCGGTTTCAACCATTGTATACCTTATACTCTGATGCTGAGGCTAACCCTTGATCAGCTCAGGCCTTGCCAGCTGTGGCAAGTCGCCGGTATTCCCAAGGGCAGCAGCCATGATTTTTTCCTTAAGAAAGGGCAGTTGATCGGTCAAATTCATCCCGACAGCTCTGACCAGCTTCGGCAGTTTTCGCGGGCTGCCAAAGCCGCGTTTAAACAGCTCCATTGCTGCAATCATTTGTTGTGCTTCACTTTTCCGCCAGCGTTCGTACTGCCGCAGCATCCGGTGTTCAACCAGCGGTAACTCCCTGGCCAACTGTAGATTGATAAGTTCTGCTAATGCAGCAACGTCCATCAGGCCCAGATTCATGCCCTGCCCGGCCAGCGGATGAATGGTATGTGCCGCGTCAGCCACCAACACGGCTTGGCTGGCAAACCATTGCTTGGCGTAACGCATCGTCAGTGGATAAACCGCCTTTTCCCCAACGGATTCGACCAGACCGAGCACGGCATTGCAGGCTGCCGTCAGCTGCTGGCTAAAACTCTGCGCATCGGCTGCCAATAAGGCTGCCGCTTGATCCGGGCTGGTGCTCCAGACAATCGAGCAAAGATGTGGATCGGCCAAGGGTAATAGCGCCAAAGGTCCGGTCGGTAAAAACACCTGACGCGCGGTCTGCTGGTGGGGTTCGCGGGTGCGGATAGTTGCCACCAACGCATGCTGTTCATAATCCCAAAACGCGATCGGTAATTGCAGTTGCTGTCGCACCAGAGATTGCGCACCGTCGGCGCCGACCAGTAACTTGCCAAGCACCATCTGCCCATCGTGCAGTTGCAGCAGATTTTGCTCTGCTGCGGCATTGATCTCTTTGATTTTCACTGCAAAACGACAATTGATCTGAGGCAGCTGTTGTACCCGCGCAAACAGTTGCTGTCTTAACTGCTCATTATCGACAATATAACCCAGCGCATTTTGGCCAAGTTCAGCGGCATCAAACTGGATCCTGGCAAAACTATCGGCTTCCCACACGTCCATCCGCTGGTAAGCCGGATTTGCGGTCAGCTGCGGCCACACCCCTAATTTGTCCAGCAGCCGCTTGGATGCCAGATTCAGCGCACTCACCCGCTGAAAATTGGCGGCTTGGGGTAAAGGCGGCGCACCATGGTCAAGCAGCTGAATGGATAAATGTTTACTGTGTTCGCCGGTCGCCAGCAACAAAGCCAGCGTCAGACCGGCACTGCCTGCGCCGACAATCACTACATCAAAAGTTTGCATCGCTATCGCGCCGCCTTAGTCGTTGTTGTCGCTGAGCCTGCTGAAAACCAGGCTTCGAGTTGTTGCTTTTGTCGCAAAATCGGACTTAAGCCCATGCTTTGTCTTGCAAAGATATTTTTAAGCTCCGGGCAATGCATTAAAGCCGTTAAGCCGAGGTTGCGCCAAAGCGCTATCAGTCGGCTTTGGTTGGAAAATAGTCGCACCAGCGCATCCGTGAACAAGATCACCTGTTGAACATCGGCTTGACGCAGTTGCTGATAACCACGGCTAATCGCATAGCTGCCCGGGTCAACGGCTCCGATGTCACTCTGGATGGTCGGGTTAGTCTGGACGGCCGCGGCCTGTGCGCCGATTAAGCTGCTGATCGCAGCAATGTCCCGCAACGCCAGATTAAAGCCCTGACCGGCGATGGGATGTAAATTATGCAAACTATTACCACAGAGCAGCACCCGATGTTTGGCAGCTTCAGCACTGTATTTGAGGGTCAAAGGGTAAAGTTGCCGCTGGCCAACCTGGGTAAAGACACCAGCCCGATAGCCAAAAGCTTGTTGTAATGCTTCCAGAAATTGTGTTTCCGGCAATTGCTGCAACACTTCAGCTGCGGCCGGTGTTAAGGTCCAAACCAACGAGTAACGTTGCTGGGTCAGTGGTAATAAAGCGATGGGACCATCTTGGGTAAAGCGTTCAAACGCAACATGTTGATGCACTTCGCTGATCCCAATATTCGCGATCAGTGCAGTTTGACCATAGGGGTGCTCGCTCAGACTCATCCCGGCGAGCTGCCGGGTTGGCGAATCCCCCCCCTCACAGATAATGAGCAGCCTGGCTTGTAGTGTCAGGCCGCTCGCCAGCTGCAGCTGTTGCTGATCGATGCCGGGTTGTAAACTCACGATGCGGTCGGGTCTGAACCAGTGCAGCCGGCCTTGCGCCCGGAATTTATCTAACTTCGGATACAATAAAGCGCCGAGCCATTCAATTTCCAGCACTTGCCCCAGGCTTGAACGGTTAAATGCCGCCGCGTCTAAATAGGTTTTACCAAAGTGACCGCGATCGGACACCTGAATTTGTTGAATAGCGCAAGCATGCGCCGCCAACTCCGGCCAAAGCCCCCACTGCTGTAGCAATTCAACGCTACCGGCCGCCAGCGCAATACTGCGCCGATCAAAACTATTGGCCGGCGCCAACGACGAAGTTGCAGCTCCGGCGCTGGGTTCAAAAGGAGTCTGCTCAACAATCGCCAGTTGCAGATTGGGATATTGTGCTAACAACACCTGCGCCAACATCGCGCCGGTCATGCCACCACCGGCGATCACCAAATCAAAATTCTGCTCGCCTGAATTCACGTCACATCCTTCGTTTTTAAGATCTACGGGCTTCAGGATCAATGGGGTCAGAGTCATTGATCGTCAGATCAATGACTCTGACCCCATTGATCCTGAAGCCCATTGAGCCTGACACTTGCGACCTATCCCGCCATCAGTTGTTCAATAACGCTGATTTCTTTGGGCACAGTCTCTGTCAGATTCAGATGCCCGTCTTTGATCACCAGCAAATCATCTTCAATCCGTACCGCCAGTCCCCACCATTTGGGATCGCAATCTGAGCCGCTTGGGATATACAGGCCTGGTTCGATGGTCAGGATCATCCCCAGTTCAAACGGACGTTCGGTTTCGTTGATTTTGTAAGCGCCGACATCATGCACATCCAACCCCAGCCAATGACCAAGTCCATGAATAAAATACTTCTTACACGCCTGTTCAGCGACGAGCGTTGTCAAATCACCCTGCAAAATACCAAGATCAAGTAGCCCTTTCGTCAATTCCAAGATTGCCGCTGCCAGGGTGTCTTTGCTGCTGTTTCCGGGTTTCACCGCGGCACAAGCGGCATATTGCGCATTGAGTACGACCTGATATAAAGCCGCCTGTTCTTTGCTAAATTTACCATTTACCGGAAAAGTACGTGTGATATCAGCGCTATATCCCTCGAGTTCACAGCCGGCATCAATCAACACCAAATCACCGTCTTTGAGCTGGGCATTGTTGTCGGTGTAATGCAAAATGCAACCGTTTTCACCCCCACCGACAATAGTGTTATAGCCGCACTCACGCGCCCCATGCATCCCAAAATGATGGCGAATGGTGGCTTCAAGTTGATACTCCCACATGCCTGGCTTGCAGACTTGCATGGCTTTGGCATGGGCCTCAGCGCTAATTAACCCGGCTTTTTGCATAATGGCCACTTCGGCCTCATCTTTAAATAACCGCAGCTCAGCAATCAATGGCCGTAAATCAAGCATTTGCGTTGGCGCGCTGTAACCTCGTTTCGGGTATTTACGCAGTGTGGCTAAAATCGTACTGACCAGGGCGTCAAAATCCGGATAAGTCCCCTGCGCATAGACCAGAGTACTTTTTTGGTTGATCGCCTGAAGTAACTCGGACTCGATTGCGGTATTGGCAACGGCCGGCAATCCAAACTGCACCGCAGCCTGCTCTGGCCCAAATCGCCGCCCCTGCCAGATTTCAGCCAACGGATCCTTGGCCCGGCACAGCAGCAATTCACTGAGCGCTCCCGTTGCCGATTTTTGGATCATCAACAAGGCATCCGGCTCCGGAAAGCCGGTTAAATAGAGGAAGTCGCTGTCTTGGCGAAAAGCAAATTCGGTATCGCGACTGCGGGTGATTTCAACAGCGGCAGGCACTAATACAACGGAATTGAGTGGTAAATCAGCCGCCAAACGGGCACGGCGCGCAGCGAAATGAGCAACAGACATCCTGAACTCCGGAATAAAACGGTTATCGACCTGAATTTGCTATTAATGCAAGGTTTTTGAAGCGACTTCGCTGATGGTAAACTTCTGGCCCACTTCATTAAAACAGGTCAGCACCATCAAGCGCACATGCTCTAACACCAGATAATAAGACTCTTCATTCTCGGCATCGCTGGCATCATCTTCAGTATAAATATCAATACGGGTCACTTCGGATAACTGGTCAATCGCATCCCGGACATCCGCAGAAACCAGGGATAAATCGGTTTGCTGAATGGCAAATCCAACCAAAAACGCCTGCGCCCATTCCACCAAAGCTTCCAGGCGCTCAGCCATCGCATCATCGTCACCTGGCACTAAAAGCTGCAGACTATACTCTTCGTCCGACAATTGGGTTGCCGTTTCGACGATTAATTGTTCAACGGCAGCTTTTAATTGTGCATTCAACGCCTGGCCATCGTTTAAGAAGTCGTACAATACTGGTAAAATCGTCGCCGAATCTGCCGGAATTCCGGCGCTGAGCATGCCCGCAATCAGGCCATGCAACTCAGCGGCTGACGCCATCACCGAATTTTGATCAAGTTGGCTGGTCCAGTGATCGTAGTTAAGCAGTTGAGAATTCATTAATGAGTGCCATCACAAGAAAGATGGACTCTATGCTATCACCAGAGCCAGGCAGCGCCAAGTCAACCGAAGCGGTCTGAGCAAAACCTGAACTTTATCCTTGTCGATTCTGAAGGACATTATGTACCCAAAAAAGCAAAACCCACCACAACAACCGGCAAAACCGAAACCAAAACAACTGACAGTTTCGGTCTTGGGCCGCCATATGAAGATTGCTTGTCCGGCTGGTCAGGAAGAAAAACTACAAAACGCCATGCTTGAACTTGAAGAGCGCGTCGGCAAGACCCGCTATCAACCGGGGGTTCACGGCGCCGAAGATGTGTTGCTGATGATTGCCTTAAATTTGTGCAATGAGATCCTGGAACTGAAAAAGAACGCAGAATAAGGGTTTCAGCCAGGTATTCCGGTGATATACTTAAACCGTTCTCTGGGTTGTTTGTGATCAAGCTGATGTCCCCGAGCCGATAATTGTTTATACATAGGAATTCTTTTCCAGCACTATTGTGCAAGCCCGGCTAGTATCGGGAAGCCTGCGGTGCTGATCTGACTTCCGCCTTGAACCTATGGTTCGAGGCTAACGTTTGACACGGCAACCTCGAGAACACTTATCGACCTCACCACGCTGTGGTCTCTTTCATCCCCTGTATATTTCTGAACTTCACGGCTGATTTGAGCTTTGTTGGCCGCATTTGTTGATGGAGTAGTCAGTTGTCCGATATCAGTACCCGCCGTAATCAATTGCGTCAACTGGTCCGTCAGCGCCGACAAGATTTAACCCAGGACCAGCAACAGCAAGCCGCTACTGATTTGGTCAGGCAATTCGCCACACAACCCCAATTATTGAAACTGCAACACATTGCATTGTATTTATCAAACGACGGCGAGCTGGATACCACACCTTTGATCAAGGCTTTGTGGCAGCAGGGCAAATCGGTTTATCTGCCGATCCTGCATCCACACAAACCCGGCTTTTTAGTCTTCCAGCACTATCACGCCAATACACCAATGACCCGGAACAAATTTGGCATTGCAGAGCCGGTGCTCGACGCGACGCAATTAAAGGCTTTACCCGAACTAGAAATGATTGGTCTGCCCCTGGTGGCGTTTGATGCCCGGGGAAATCGGATGGGCATGGGTGGCGGCTTTTATGACCGCACGCTGGCCAATGCGGTGTTCTGCCAGCCAGCCCCATTATTAGTTGGGTTAGCCCATCAATGTCAGCAAGTGGCAGAAGTGCCGGCCGAACCCTGGGATATTCCACTGCAAATGGTCGTCACGCCAGAGCAGCTTGTCATGGCGCAGCGCAACTGACCAAGGGTCAAGCTGGGATCATGCCGTTGTTGCGTTGTGCTGTGATTGCCTGCATCTGGCCAAACAATCTGAAGATTGCGCAAACTAACAGTTCGAGCTGAAACCCACCGGTGAATAAACTGGTTTGCAATCAACTTTTTGATATACTCGCCACTTCGCAGTCACCCAATGGTTTATATGGAAATCCTCATACTCGTTAGTTTAATTCTGCTCAACGGCATTTTTGCTATGTCAGAAATTGCTATTGTTACCGCTCGTAAATCTCGTTTAACCGCGCTTGCTCACAACGGTAAATCTTCCGCCGCCATCGCGCTGAAGTTGGCCGAAGATCCAACCCAATTTTTATCGACAGTCCAGATTGGTATTACCTCCATTGGTATCCTGAACGGTATTTTCGGTGAAGCTATTCTGGCCGGTCCTTTTGCCCTCTGGCTGCAAAGTATCGGCATGCCGGTCGAGCTCAGTTCTATTTTGGCAACCGTTTTTGTGGTCATTGTGGTGACTTATGTCTCAATTGTGGTCGGTGAATTAGTGCCAAAACGGATTGGACAAGTCAGCGCTGAGACCATCGCCTGTGTCATGGCTAAGCCCATGTTATTTTTGGCAATGTTGACCAAACCTTTCGTTTGGTTATTGTCAGGTTCAACGCATACGCTAATGCGCATTTTCGGTTTTTCACAACATCAGAACTCTAACGTCACGCATGAAGATATCCATGCCTTGCTACAAGAGGGCTCCACCTCCGGCGTGATCGAACAGAATGAACATACGATGGTGAAGAACGTCTTCCGCCTGGATGAGCGCAGTATTTCCTCTCTCATGGTGCCGCGTTCCGATATCGTCTTTCTGGACGTGGAACATTCCATTGAAGAAAACCTCAAGCTTCTGACTCAATCGCCACACTCGCGCTTCCCGGTCTGCCGTGGCAATGCGGATGATTTGATTGGTGTGGTCTCGACCAAACAATTACTAGTGCAGTCGGTGACCGGCAATCTTAAAGATCTTACCGCTTTAGCTCAGCCATGTAACTTTGTGCCGGATAGCTTAACCGGCATGGAACTGTTGGAGCATTTCCGCACCTCTGGCAGTCAAATGGTGTTTGTGGTGGATGAATATGGCGATCTCAAAGGTCTCGTCACCCTGTTAGATCTGATGGAAGCCTTGACCGGTGAGTTTACGCCCGACAGCGGCGAAGATATGATGGTGATCACCCGCGAGGATGGTACGTTGTTGCTTGACGGTTTACTGCCGGTCATCGATTTAAAAGATGCGTTGAATATCAATAAATTACCTGAAGAAGAAAGTAACAGATATCAAACTTTAAACGGTCTGATTATGTTGCTGCTGGGGAAAATCCCACAGACCGCGGACAAGGTAAAAGTTGGTCGCTGGTCGCTTGAAATCATTGATATGGACGGGAAACGGATTGATAAGGTGCTCGCAATTAAAGATCCGGAACCTTTAGACCCGCTTGATCTGGATAGCGACAGCGAGAAGTCCGGTTAACCCCAGACAAGCACCGATGCGGGCATTGAAGTATTTGCTGACATCGGCAGCAGCTCTGCCGCTTTAAACCGGCGATTCGCCGCAGTTTATTAGCCACCTTCAAGGTGGCTTTTTCATTTCATGATAGGCTACTCTAACAATGACCTGACCATCCGTAGTCAGCCCCTTCAACTCCCTGTAATTTTTTGGAACATCTATGTCAAACAAACCCGGGATCATGCTGTGTTCAGCCCTGTCCTCTTTATTACTATTAGGTGCCTGTGCCGGCACATCAACGGCTGTAACGCCTGCCGCCGCGACGCAAAATAACGCCGACGCCAACCGTATTGAAGCCCATATGACCTTTTTAGCCGACGATGCACTAGAAGGTCGCGACACCGGTAGCCGTGGTCACCTGATTGCCAGCAATTATATAGCCACAAACTTTAAGCAACTTGGGCTTAAACCTGCAGGTGATCTTGTGGATGGTCAACCAGGTTATTTTCAGAAAATGAACCTGAAACAAGGTCAGTTAGTCAAACACAGCGCGGGTCTGACCATTCATCACAACGGTGTCGACACCGTCATTCCGTATCCAAAACATTTCACTACCCGCTCCAGTAGCCATGATGGTCAAGTGAATGTGACCGCAGAGCTGGTTTTTGTTGGCTACGGTCTGGTGTCACCGGAATTTGGGATCGACGATTACGCCGGTTTAGATGTCAAAGGCAAGATTGTGGTGATGTTGCCCGGTCGTCCGCATAAATTACCCAGCGAAGAAGCCGCTCACTTGAGCTCTCAAAAAACCCGATTGGCGGCAGAGCGCGGAGCTGTCGGCATTATCTCAGTAAATACACCGGATTCAGAAAAAACCCGGCCTTATGCCAACAGTTTGTTATATCTCAACAGCCCGGATTTAAGTTGGGTGAACGCCAAAGGCGTGGCGGAAAAAGATTATCCGTCACTTAAAGTCAGTGCTTTTGTCCATATGGATGCTGCAAAGGCTTTATTTACCGGTGCGCCGCAAAGTTTGGATCAAATCTATGCCATGCTGGAGAAAAAACAGGTGCCAAAGGGTTTTACACTGGCAACTTCAGCCAGCATGACCCGCGAATCCACCCACAGCATGATTGAAAGTCAAAATGTGGTGGCAGTGTTAGAAGGCTCAGACCCAGTCCTGAAAAACGAATATGTGGTGGTGACTGCGCATTCGGATCACATCGGGATCGGCAATGACATCCGTGCCAAAGACAAAATTAACAATGGCCTGATGGACAATGCTGCCGGCGTCGCCATTTTGTTAGAAACAGCACGCTTATATAGTCAGTCGGCGGTGAAACCGAAACGGTCAATTCTGTTTCTGGCGGTCACCGGCGAGGAAAAAGGTTTGCTTGGTGCCGATTATTTCGCCCACTATCCGGTCAAACCAATTGAATCGTTGGTTGCCAACGTGAATCTGGATATGCCGGTTTTGTTGTATCCATTTGCTGATATGGTCGCTTTTGGTGCCAATCATTCCACTTTAGGTGCGACTGTGGGCCGCGCAACAGCTAAACACGGAATTAAATTAAGTGCGGATCCGATGCCAGAGCAGGCCATATTCACCCGTTCTGACCACTACACTCTGGTGAAAAAAGGCGTGCCGGCGGTCTTTTTGATGACCGGCTTTACCTCCAAGGATCCAGCGCAAAAAGGCGGCGAAATCTGGGGTAAATTCTTTGCCAAGCATTACCACAAACCAACAGACGACGTGGCGGGTTTAACCAAAGACTTCGGCCCAATCCGATACGATTCAGGCGCACTCTTTGCTGATATCAATCTGGCGATTATCGAAGAGATCGCCAACACCGAACAACGACCGCAGTGGTTAAAGGAATCGTTTTTTGGCAAGACGATTGGTTTAAAGATTAATACTCAGCAGTAACCAACTCGCGCTCTTTGGGGTCAGGATCAATGGGGTCAGAGGGATCAATGGGGTCAGAGTGAATTGATTTTTATGAAAATCAATTCACTCTGACCCCATTGATCCCTCTGACCCCATTGATCCTGACCCCAAGCCGTTAGGCTTTACACAAATGCACGGTCACTTCTTCGCGATCGTGATACAGATGTTTTGCCTGAAAATGCACCGCAAGGCCTGCTTCGTCAAAACGCGTTTGCATTTGGCCGAGGATTTCCTGTAGCGTTTCATAGCGCTTTTTCATTGGCAGTTTTAAGTTAAAGATACTTTCCTGACACCAGCCTTTAATCAGCCAGTCGCAAATCAACTGCCCGACCCGATCTGGCTTTTCAATCATGTCGCATACCAGCCAATGGACGTTGCGCTTCTCCGGGCGGAATTTAAAACCATCGACCTGGTAGTGTTTCACCTGCCCGGTGTCCATGAGTTTTTGATCCATCATGCCGTTATCAATTGCCGCCACCATCATCGAACGGATCACCAATTGATAAGTCCAGCCACCCGGGCTTGCGCCCAAGTCGACCGCGTTCATCCCTGAACTGAGCCTAGTATCCCACTCGTCGCGTGGAATAAACTGCAAAAAGGCTTCTTCCAGCTTTAAAGTACTGCGACTTGGTGCATCATTCGGAAACTTCAGGCGGCGAATTCCGTTTTCCAGCTCGCTGCTGTTCTCAGGGTACGATAACGCCAGATAAGCCTGTTTACCGGAGATCAAAAACAGATGCAGCACCGGCGCCCGTGATTGTTGTTTTGCCAGCATCACACCGGCCTGCCGCAGACTCTGGCGCAGTGGCACAGTTAACTTGCGCGCCAGTGTCGACAATTCCTTACCATCATTGGTATCTGGATATTCCACCCGAATTTCACCGCAAGGACTGAGCTCAGCGCCCAGGGCCAGTTCAACAACCGCACTGACCCGATCCGTTGGCGGCAAATCGATCAGATCGCCAATCACCAAAGCCCACTGCCGGACAAACACCAGCTGCTCAAACGGGAAATCACGATAGAATTTCGCCAGTGCATCGCTGTCATAGGCTTCAAACACCATATAGGCACTGTCGTTTTTCAGTTTGCAGTAACCAAACACGCCATGCTGACCGGCTTTGTCCTGAATTTCCGCCGCGCATTCTTTTTCAAAACCAGCACGGCAGTACAAAATTAGTTGTTTCATCTTTATTTCCTGATCCAGGCCAACACCGCCAGCAACAGCCAGCTGATTAACAGAAGCTGACCGCCCAGAGGCGCCAACTTCCCAAAATGCAAGGGCAGGGCAAAAAGCCCGGCCCATACGGTATACACAAACAACCACAGCCCCAGATGCCAACCAAGTGCCACCATCGGCAGTAATTTGCCAGGGTTGCTCTGCGCTTTCAGATAGAGCCCCAAAGCGAGCAGTGCCAGCGTCTGAAAGGCCAGCAGCGCGGTGCTACTGAGCAGAGATGCCAGCTGTTTCCCGCTGAACTGCTGCAAAAATACATGGGAAATGGCCGCTGACATACCAACCACCACTGCGCCATAGACTGCAGTCAGACTCAGATTAAGCTTTAAAAAAGTTTGTTGATTCAACATGATATTCACTTATAAGCGGGTCTGACTCTGACCTTCGCTACTCTGACCTTCGCTACTCTGGCCTTCGCTACTCTGACCTTGTCGATAGCGCGCCAAGGCAATGCTGTATAAACGTCGCTGCCAACACCGAAGCCTGCGCTAATAACTGGTCTTGCGTCTGGCTATGACGTTTGAGTGTTTTTAAATCGTGGTCACCACCTGCAAGCCAGTTGATGCTGACCTTCGGCCAGCCGCTCTGCGCCAAATCCGCGGGACCACCAAAAGCATCCCGCTCCCCTTGCACGATCAATAATGGCCGAAGCAGTGCAGCAAAATGAGTGGTGCGTGGTGCAATCCCTAACTGCTTTTTCGCAGGTGGACAAAATGGATAACCAAAGGCCAGCACCCCTTGCACCGGCAAAACTGCGGCTGCGTCAGTAGCTAGTAATGTCGCCACCCGCCCCCCCATCGATTTGCCACCGATAAACAATGGCAAATCAGCAGGCATGCTGCCAATCATCGCCGACATTTCTTGTACCAGGAACGACATTTTAGCCGGAGGTTGCTTTTTTCCGGCGACGCTTTTGGCCATATAGTCAAAATGAAAGCGCCAGACTTCAATCCCCTGTTGCGCTAACAACTTAGCCAGTTGCGCCATATAACTGCTATCCATCGGCGCACCGGCGCCGTGTGCCAGTAACAAGCGGGCAATCGGCTGAGCGGCATGGTCAACAAGCACCTCAGCGCTATGGTGCGACGTCATCAATCGCTTACCGGCGCAATGTTAAATTGCTGCTCTTTAAAATCATCCTGCTCGCGTTGCACCAGCTCAATCATCCATTGCCGGAAGGCGGCAATTTTACCAAGCTCCGTCTGATTATCACGACAGACCAGATAATGCGCGTCTTTGGTCTGCAACACATGATTAAAAGGCACAATCAGGCGGCCAGAATTGATGTCCGGTCTTGCCAGTACATTATGCGCCAGCGCGACGCCCTGACCGTGAATGGCTGCCTGTAACACCATCGCGCTATGACTAAAAATCGGTCCCTGATTGACATTAAAATGCTTAAACCCCTGACTGGTAAACCAGGCTTTCCAGGCATCGCGGGTGGTATCGTGCAATAAGGTATGAAACCGTAAATCAGCTGGCTCATTCAAAGGCTTGGCCCGGTTTAACAACATCGGTGAACAGACCGGCAATAAGTATTCAGTATGTAACTTATCAGAATGTAAATTCCGCCAATTGCCGCGGCCGTAATAGATGGCAACATCAATATCGTCGCTCATCGATCCCTCTTCGGCATCGACCGCCCGGATCCGGACGTCAATGTCAGGGTGTAACTCACTGAATAAGCTTAACCTTGGCACTAACCACTGAATGGCAAAGCTTGGTTGCAAACTGACGGTTAAAGCCCCTTTCGCCCCACGCGCCAGCAGTTTTTCCGTCGCTTCGTGCAGATGCAGAAATATCTCTTTGATATCAAGAAAATAGCCTTGGCCTTCTTCTGTCAGCAATAAAGAACGATTTTTGCGCATAAACAGTTTCAGACCCAAGTGGTCTTCCAGCGCTTTGATTTGATGACTCACGGCCGCCTGCGTTACATACATTTCTTCTGCAGCCTTGGTAAAACTCAAATGGCGGGCTGCAGTTTCAAAGGTCTTCAGTGCATTAAGCGGCGGTAACCGGCGGGCCATAGTGCATCCTATTTCTGATCTACCCTTATTCCTTGAAGTACCGGGGTCGCTGGCCGACCGTACCGACCAACAGCTCAGCGAGTTATTGCGGCCCCAGCGACAACATCAAGGATGACAGTGTTTGCTAGTTTTTTGCCTGAGGAACATAACCCTCAACGGTAACGTCCTGGCCTTCAAACAGAAACTGCTGCATATTTTCTTCCAGCAATTTGCGATGCTCCAGATTCATCATATTGAGTTTTTTTTCGTTAATCAGCATCGTTTGCTTGGCTTGCCACAGAGCAAAGGCTTCTTTACTGATGTTGTCGAAGATTTTTTTCCCAAGTTCTCCCGGATAAAGCTGAAAATCGAGGCCTGGCGCCTGCTTCTTCATATAAACACAAAATACTTCACGAGCCATCAGTCAATCTCCTCATCAATACCGGCCTTTGCCGGTCGAACCAGCGGCATTGTAATCTATTTTCGGTATGCTTGCTTTAATCGATGTCAGGCTTTGCCCCTTCCCTGTCGCTTTGCGGAGAAAAGTCTGGTTGTTGTTCAATAAAACTCCGGATCGGCGCTGGTAAACCAACCTCAGCGAGTTTGGATTTGTGATACCAATCGCCGGGTTGCTGCTCCTGCACCTGGGCATACCTGGGAAGGTGCGCTGGCTCCAACTGCCATACCGTGGCATTCAAGCGATAATGGGTGAACTGATGGACAAATTCGCCCTGCTTTTTCGCCTCCAACAGCAAAGTATCATCGGCCACCACCTGCGGCAGCGACCACAGCGCAGCCCAAATTCCGGGGGTTGGCCGTTTTTGCAGGAATATCTGCCCGGCTTGCTCAATCCAAAGAAAGTGCCCTTCTTTGACCGGCACGATTTTTTTCGGTTTGGCTGTTGGCAGTTCATCGACCCGATTTTGTAATAATGCTTGGCAATTCAAAGCCAGCGGACATTGTTCACACAAAGGGTTCCGGGGTTTACAAATGGTCGCCCCCAAATCCAGCAATCCTTGGGCAAAGCTCTTGCAATGCTCGGTCGGCGTCAGTTGCTCCGCCAATGCCCACAGCTGTTTGTCCACTGCCGCACTGCTGGTCACGCCACTAATGGCAAAAAAACGTGCATACAGCCGCCGCACGTTACCATCCACAATAGGACCATAGGCGTCATAAGCAAAAGACATAATGGCACCCGCGGTATATCGACCCACTCCCGGCACCTGCAGCCATTGCGCAAGGGTTGCCGGAAACTCACCAAGCGCACAAATATATCCAGCGGCTTTATGCAGATTGCGGGCTCGGGCGTAATAACCCAGCCCCTGCCAATGTGCCATCACTTGATCGGTGGAGGCTGCCGCCAACGCCTGCACGGTCGGAAATGATTGCATCCATCGGGTAAAATACGGAATGACAGTGCTGACCTGAGTCTGCTGTAGCATTAATTCTGACACCAACACCCGATACGGATCGCTGGGCTGTTGCCAGGGCAATTGATGGCGGCCATGCTGCTTCTGCCAACTAACTACCTGACTTTGAAATGATTTTATGGTCGACTGCTGTAACATACTGACTTTAACTCCGCTTAGAACACGCAGTCTAACCCGCCAATTATGCGCTGCCAATGCAAAGTCGGTTGAGTAGAAGGCCGTTACACCGCATAATGTGCGCCGCAAAAATACCGATAGAGAGCGTCCCGATGACCACACCAGATCACGCCACAGCGCAGACCGCCGCACAGGATGATGCAGCAGAGCAGCCAAAGTATTTGCGCCGGATCCGCAGTTTCGTGCTGCGGGAAGGCAGATTAACCAAGGGCCAACAGCGCAGTTTAGAGTTATTCTGGCCAACCATGGGTCTGGAACATCAGCTGCAACCTTATGATTTTGAAAAGGTGTTCGGACGTAAAGCCGATGTGGTGCTGGAAATTGGTTTTGGCATGGGTAAATCTTTAGTCGCTATGGCCAAAGCGGCACCGGAGCTGGATTTTATCGGCATCGAAGTGCACAAACCAGGCGTTGGTGCCTGTTTGGGTGAGGCCGAAACCGAAGGGGTGAAAAACCTAAGGTTGTTCGAACACGATGCCGTGGAAATTTTGAATGACAGTATCGCCGACGGCTCTTTAACCACCATTCAGCTGTTTTTCCCGGATCCATGGCACAAAACCAGGCATCACAAACGCCGGATTGTGCAGCCTGAGTTTGTCCAGGTGTTACGCCGTAAACTAAAAATCGGCGGCGTCTTCCATATGGCAACGGACTGGGAAAACTATGCGGAGCATATGCTGGAAGTGATGATGGCCGCCGAAGGCTACCAAAATCTGGCCACTGACAATTTATACGTCCCACGACCAGATAACCGGCCATTGACCAAATTTGAAAATCGCGGCGTGAAACTCGGCCATGGTGTTTGGGATTTAATGTTTAAGAAGATTAACTAATGCTGACGCCACCGAGTCAATTACTGCTTAGAAATATCAGCGATTTAACAGGCAAGGTTCTGCTGGTTGAACCCATGGCTGACGATTTAGCCCGGGAGTTAGCGCAAGCTGCACCTGAGCTGCAGCTGTTTTGTTACACCACCGACAAAACGGTCGCCAACAACTGGCAAGCGCAATCAAGTGCAACATGCTTTTTTTCAGCCACGCTTTCAACCGAAGATCAGTTCGATACTGTGGTTATTTTCTACCCGAAAAGCAAAGAGCAATTGGCCTTTAGTTTGGGCCAGCTTGGCAACAGCATTCACTCGGCCACCGAAGTTTATCTGGTCGGCGATAACAAAGGCGGTATCAAAAGCTTAACCAGCCATGCAGAAAAACTTGGTCTGACAGCGCATAAACTTGATAACGCCAAGCATTGTTTGTGGTTTGCGCTGAACGGCTTGGCCGAAAAGCCGCAACCTGCGATCAGCATGCAACAATTTCGCGCCAACACGGCCAATCGCGTGATTCAGTTCTGCTCATTGCCTGGGGTATTCAATCATGGCAAGTTAGATGTTGGCACCGCCATTTTATTGGAACACCTTGGGCATATTCAGCAAGGCACGGTACTGGATTTTGCCTGTGGAGCCGGTATTGTCGGTAGTTATCTGCTAGCACAGCAGCCAGCACTGACTTTGTATTGTTCAGATGTCAGCGCCTTAGCGGTTGCAGCCAGCAAAGCAACCTTTGCACTCAACCAACAGCAAGCAACCGTGTTGGCTGCCGATGGCATACCGCAAGGTACGCCGCTGTTTGATCACATCGTGAGTAACCCGCCATTTCATACCGGGATCAAAACCGACTATAGCGTAGCGCAAAAGTTTATCGATGAAAGTCTTGGCAAATTAAAGAGTGGTGGGACTATAACTCTGGTTGCCAACGCTCATTTGCCCTACGCCGAATGGTTAAAAGCAACTTTTGGCCAGGTTAAAGAATTGACCAGACGTCAGGGATTTGTCGTTTATACCAGTAGAAAAAACTAACAGCCGACACGTAGCGGGCATACATCCGCGCCCGCTACGCATCTTTGCAGCTCCTGCGTGATAAACTCAAGCTTCAAAGCACAATCTGTCGCTGACAGTACAATCCCAGATACTCTTCTTGTTTTGGCATCAACGCCGGCACCAGAAATAACTTCCCAGCTTCAACCCAATAAATAGCATTTTGGTCGAACTGCAGCGCCATATCTAAAGCACTGGCTTTATCACACAGGACAGCAAAGCTATTTTCCTGGAAGGTTAAATCGGGTGATGCGCCAATCAAAGTCCGATATGGCAAGTGACGTTCATTCAGATGGGTTTCAAATTCACGGGTCAAAGTTAGATTATGTTGCAAGGGGTAAATGGCGCCTTTGGGATTTTGCGCACTGATGATGGCAAAATCAATCTGGTTTCCCAGCGGTTGGTGACACAAAAATACACTGGTCTTATAGTTTTCCCACAGATCCATTGTCAGCTCCTGTTCGCTACAGTTCGCTTCAAAAACCTGCGGTCGGCCGCAGGTTCAGGGCCACTATCACCACAGCACTCAGCAGCCGCTCAATACTATAACCGGCCATCAGATATTTGTCAGGGTCGTTTGCTTAATTTGCGGAAAATGCATAACATCAAAGTCATAACTATCTGACGTAAATTAAGGTTTAGTGACAGGATACATGAAACCCTTATTACGCACGACCTCAATAAAAGGTGCTCTGAGCTGGGTGGTGATGCTGATCTGCAGTATTACCTTGTTTGCTTCGCTGACCATCTCTTCCCTGCAAGATATCAGTTTCCAGAAAAAAAAGTTGGTTGATCAACTGCACGCCTACGCCAATATTGTCGCTTTCAACTCCAAAGCCAGTATTTTGTATGATGATGCGGAAATGGAAGACGGCCGTTTAAAATCGTTTGCCGCTGTCGATATTTTGCACAACATTCATATCTACAAATTAACGGCAGAGACCAATCAGCTTAGTTTTTTTTCCAGTTATAACAGACGTGATGTTGGTCCTCATCCGACCCAATTCGATAAAGTTGAAGAGCTACTGGAACCTCATTTTGACGGCAATATTATCGAAATCGCTAAAGCGGTTGATTTTGAAGGTAAGAAAATTGGCTACATCTACCTGCGTGCCAGCCTTGACGATTTAAACAAATACATGCAAAACAGGATCTTGTATGATCTGTTAATTGCAATTATTGCCTTAATCGGCGCCTTTTTTGTCAGCGTGCGCTTACAACGACGGTTCACTAAACCGATCGAAACCTTGCTAAGCATCGTGCAGAAAGTCACCAAAGAGAAAAGCTATTCAGTACGGGCGCCGGCAGCAGATATCGAAGAGCTGCATATGCTCGGCCGGGCTATTAACAACATGCTGGATCGGATAGAACAGCAATTTAATAAAGTGCAACAGGCCGAACAGGAAATCCGCCAACTCAACCAGGGACTGGAGCAAAAAATCAGTGAGCGGACCCTTGCCCTGAAAAGCTCGAACCAGGATTTACTCAATACGCTTGAAACCCTGCATCAATACCAGAATCAGATCGTCGAGACCGAAAAAATGGCCAGTCTCGGCCAGATGGTGGCCGGTGTTGCGCATGAGGTAAATACGCCAATCGGGCTTGGTGTGACTGCATCAACCCTGATGCAGGATAAGCTGGCAGATATCCAGGCGGCTTTTGACGAGAAAAAGCTCACTTCGACCCAACTGGCTAAATTTATGGCCGAGAGTAAAGAAAACCTCGGGATCATTTATCGGAATCTGGAACGCGCAGCCAGTTTAATCCGTAGTTTCAAACAAGTGGCAGTTGATCAGTCGAATGAAAACCGGCGCCAATTCAATATGCTGCAACTGATGAATGAAGTGTTGTTGTCGTTACGGCCTAACCTGAAAAAAACCCAACACCGTATCGAACTGGAATGTGATCCAACGCTGGAAATTGACAGCAAGCCAGGCCCGGTCAATCAAATCCTGATTAATTTAATCATGAATAGCCTGATCCATGCCTTTGAGCAAACTGATCATGGCCTGATTAAAATTAGCGTGAAAGTCGAGCAGAGTCGCTGCTTTGTGCATTACTCAGATAACGGTTCCGGTGTGCCTGAGCACATTAAGAAGCGGATTTTTGACCCCTTTGTCACCACAAAGCGTGGTGAAGGCGGCAGCGGCCTTGGTATGCATTTGGTTTATAACCTGGTGACACAGGCTCTGAATGGCAAAATCACCCTAGAAAGTAGTCTTGGCCATGGTGTTGATATCATGTTTGACTTCCCGGTCGTGATTAAAGCATCTGCCGAACAAACGATATAACCAACGCAAACTATTGAAAAACACTGTTTTAATTTTCGAAAGCCGCCCCATACATTAGCAACACCTAATTGTTAACAAAATTCCTTGTTAACAATTGGCCCGAAAGCTATAATTGCAAAAAAAATGACAACCGCTTGTCATTACCACGCGTTCGACCTGTATAAAAATCCAACACAATTTACATAAGGTTCATCTCCCATGCAGACGCCTGTAATATTGATCGTAGAAGACGAAGAAGTAACACGTTTAAACCTGGTCAGCCTGTTTCAGGGTGAAGGTTACGATGTGCTGGAAGCTGTTAATGGTGAAGAAATGCATCAGAAACTGACCGACAACGCAGTCAATCTGATTGTAATGGACATTAACCTGCCAGGGAAAAACGGCTTAATTCTGGCGCGGGAGTTACGCCAGAAAGAGAACATCGGTCTGATTTTCCTGACCGGTCGTGACAGTGAAGTCGATCGTATTCTGGGTCTGGAAATTGGCGCTGATGATTACCTGACAAAACCGTTTAACCCACGTGAACTGACGATCCGTGCCCGTAACCTGTTGAGCCGCACTGTGTCTCAGCCGGTGGTCGAAGAGCATAAGAGCATCGTGAAGTTCAACGGTTGGACGCTGGACGAAAATAGCCGCAACCTGACGTCACCCAAAGGTGTGTCACGTCGTCTGCCTAAAGGTGAATACCGGGCGCTGCGCCTGATGCTGGATACTCCAGGCAAAATCTTTACCCGTGAACAATTAATCCGTCATATGACGGGTCGTGATTTACGTCCAAATGACCGGACGGTAGACGTTACTATCCGCCGGATCCGTAAACATTTTGAATCTGATGTAGATAGCCCGGAATTAATCAGCACCATTCATGGTGAGGGTTATCGGTTTGTAGGCAAGCTGGAGAAATAAGTTTTAGCCTTCATCCTTGATGATTCAGGGGTGTTGCCTTCACTCATTCGCTGGCGCCAGTCCGACCCAGTCGCATAGTTCACTATGTTCCCGGGTCGGGCTGGCGTTGCAGCCGAATTCACTCGGCGCCGACCTGAATCACCAATAATTTTGCCTAACCACCTGCCTCAGCCTTTTAAATGTGAATACTCTTAGACAGTGTCTAATATTGTTCGACGTACTCATTTAGAGCGGTCAGGTGCCGCTCTATTGTTAAGTGAAATTCAATCAACTGCCGTTCGATACTCTGCCAGTTTGGTTGCTCTTCCTGCTCTAGCTGCTTCGCTTGCTGCTGCACCCACAATAACCCAACCGACGAAGCTGCGCCTTTGAGCTTATGCGCCGCTTCCTGAAATTCGTTTAGATCTTGTTGGGTAGCCGCTTCCAGCATTTTATTGATATAGCCGGGCAAGACCTGCTGAAATAACTGGATACTGCGTTTCACCGAGTTTTTACCAAGCGACTGCAGGTAATCCTGCAAGGTGTTGACATCAAGCACGGTGTCTTGTGGTGTGGCAACCACGCTATGTTCTGAACGCACCATGCTGGGCGAAAACAACTGCGCCAGCACTTGATCCAGATTGGTGGTATTAATCGGTTTAGCCAGCGATCCGGCAATCTGGATACCGGCAAGTTGCTGCTCAGCCTTTCGAACATTCGCGCTGAGTACCACTATTGGGATCTGTGCCAGATGCTCTTCTTCCTGCATGAAACGGGCGATTTGATCGCCTGTCATATCGGGTAATTGCATATCCAAAAGCACTAAATCGATATCATCTTCGGTTTCCAGTAACGCCAGGGCGTCCTCGCCGGTTTCGGCATGGATTACCAGATGACCACGTTGTTCCAGCAGATTGCTGGCAATTTCTGCATTTAATGGCACATCCTCAACCAGCAATATGGTGAGACTCGGGCAAGACACCGCGGCCACCTGCGCCGGCTCGGCCATCAATTCCGTCGGCAACTGGACTGTAAAACGACTGCCCTGATTGAGTTGACTCTGCAGACTGATGCGACCGCCCATGGCTTCGGTCAGCGCTTTGGATACCGATAAACCTATGCCTGAACCAACAATACTCAGCCGCCGGCCATCGCTGGATTTATAGTACATATCAAAAATCCGCGATTGTTCCTGTTGCGAGATCCCGATGCCGGTATCACTGACTATGAAAATCAATTGACATGGGGTCGCGTCAGACACAAATTGACAGTCGAGACTCACCGTTCCTTTGGCAGTAAACTTCACCGCGTTGTTGAGCAAATTCCATAACACCTGACGAACCCGGGTCGGATCTAACCGTGCAAAAACCTGAAAATCACCGGCTAATTGTAATTTGAACTGCAGACCTTTTTGCTGACAAATCAGCTCGGCAAAATTTGCGATATCACCTATAAACTGATGCAGATCAACACTTTGACAAGCGATATCCAGATCCTGACGGTCGATTTTATCCAGGTCAATAATGTCGTTAAAGATATTCCCCAGCGTTTCGGCGCTGCTGAAAATCGTATTGGCCCAACTGCGCTGTTCTTCACTAAGGCTAGTTTGCAACAAACGTCTGGTTAAGCCGACAATGCCATTTAACGGTGTGCGTAATTCATGGCTTAAGGTTGCAATAAATTTGCCCTTATCCTGATAAGCACGCTCCAGTGCCTGCTCTGCCAGTTTACGCGACGTGATATCACGGCCAAAGCCAAGTAAACCGATGTAACGGCTTTGCCGGTCAAAAAACGGTACTTTGCGCATTTCAAACCACATCACCTGCCCTTTCGGCGTCGTGTACTCGACGTCCAGTGTCAGTTCGGCCTGATTCACCGACACTTCGTGGTCGGTCAGAATGGCAGCCGGGGCGACATCAGGGGAATAGATTTCTGATGGATAACGGCCAATCAGCTCCGCCGACGTTTTGCCGATCAACTGTTCAAACATTTTGTTGCAGCTGGCAAAGCGGCCGGTTTCATCGCGGTAGTAGAATAAATCAGGGGAGCTATCGACGATAGAACGCATCAATAAACTCTGACCTTCCAGTTCAATCTGCGTCTTTTTTCGTTCTGAAATTTCTTTGCGAAGTTCGTCGATGGCACGGCGTTTCGCCTGAAAAGCTTTTTTGCGCTCTTCAATTTCAAAGTTAAGCTGGCGGATATTCTCCTGCAGGTTTTCATTGAGCAGTGTTTCCTGCCGCGCAGAATCCTTCAGGTAGAATAAGGCTGCATCCAAATGCAGCACCAGGTACAGCAGAATTGCAACAAACACCGGGGCGGCAACAGCAGCGACCAACAGTGCAATGGCGACCATATGCCAGTGCACTTGGTTATAAAGGATCAGGCTGACCGCGAGTGCCAGCAGTCCGCTGCTGAGCATCAGAAACAAGGTGATCAGGCTCGCTAACTGCAGCCAGCCCCAGGATTTCAGCACTGCAGCGAGTCGACGCACCCAAGGATGAACCGGATATTGGCTCAATGCAGCGCCCCTCTCGTCAGTGCCAAGGTTTATTCCGGAACAGGTTCAACCGATACCTGCACATTACGGTATGAACAATAAGTTTTATTGACATTGCCGACGACATACTGCCCCGTCCTGCTGGCAGCTTCGGCCGGACGGTGTAACTTCAGTTTATACTCACGACCGGCAACTTCAAACTGACCGGTCGCTTCCCGGCTTTGGGTGCCACACAACAATTGCGCTAACTGCCGGTAATTATCAGCACCAAAGACATTTCCTGAATTCAGTAATGGCCGATTACTGGTGTTGGGTGCATACTTCCAATCGGCAAAGTTGGTCAGTAGTTGCCCTTGCTGCAGGCTGAAACTATCGCCATTCGTGAAGTAATGGCTGGTCATCCCGGTGAGTCTTGAAGGTTGGAACTGACTGTTTTCGGCGCGCTCTGCCAAATAAACACCGTTACTGCCCTTGACGTGAAAACGGACCAGCTCCGGATTTTTCGAATCAAAACCAACCAGCAGTGCGGTTGCTTCATCCACCCCAAATCCAAAAGCTGCTTTGGTTTGAGCGACCAGCGTCAATAAACGACCTTGGCGGCCACGCTCGGAAAAGTGAGTATCCAATACCCCCCATGGAAACAAATTCAGGCCAGCAGTTTGGTAAGTCAAACTTTTCTCGTCAACGCCTTCTCCACAGCTGCGATCATTTTCACAACCATCCGACGGGGCTGGCCGCGCCAACGCTCCCTGATAGATCGCCTGTGCACTCTGACCATTACTGATCATCACCGTTGGCTGACCGCGATAACTGCCTCCGGCGAGCACGGCAGTACCGGCACTGGTGCCAGCCAACACGAGCTGTCCCCGCTCCAGCATCTGGCGGATTTTTGCAAGTTCAGCAGAGTCAGATCCGTCGGGTTGTTTCAACGCTTTGTAGGTCAAACTCTGATCGCCGCCATTGATGAAAATCGCATCAGCTTTACTAATCAGATTTACCGCATGGTCTGAACCTTTTAAACAGAACTCTTTTTGCTCAAGCGCTAAATCAGGATACACCCGCGCCCGCTGGAAGCTGCCATGTTCCCTGACTAAATGCTGGGAAAAATTATTGCAACCCGCCGTAACACCTGCACTATCACGCAACGCAGCCTGATAAGCGGCATTCACCGGCAACCAGCTAACCGTTGCACCCAACTGCTTGAATAATGACATATAATAATCGACCGACGCATAGGGATCGCGGCCAGACGCGGTTAACACCAGCACATGGGGCGCTTTTTTCACGCTCACTTCGCGGGCAAGGTCGACAAACTGTTGGTATAGCCCCAACGAGAATTGGTCAGCACTTTGCGACGGGGCAACCTGTTCTTTTAACCGTTCCTTTTGACCGGTGGTTGCTTTGACTTCAATTTCCAGTTGATCGAAGATGAAATTCAGCTCGGCGCCGGTCAGGCTGCCATAGAGCTCGCGACCGGAGACCCAAGTTCCATTGACTTCCACTTCACTGCTGCGCCACAGCCGGCTCAACTCGCGCTGACTGACCGGCGCATCCGCAAGTTTCAGCTGCAAATGTTGCAACATGGCGACGACCTGCTGCAGCAAATACTTGCGATCTGCTGACCAATTGACCGCGTTTGCGATATTGTTGATATATTGCGGTTGCACCAGATACAGCTCATGTTTTTTGGCAGCACCAGTCCATTTGGGTGCCGCTTGACAAGCTGACTCTTGGGCGGAGGAACAAATAGATAAGCCTCCACCCATTAAAACCATTGAATAAGAAGGAAGTTTTTTCGTTTCAGTTGCAAATGTAGACCCAATCGGCAACATCAATAGTAACAACGGCACGCAGCGATAGGCTAATTTCATAGACTCTTTCTTGTTATGTAGTTGGTATCAGGTCGAGCGTAAAACGAGGCAGCTAGATTAACTTGTATTGACATATTTGCCAATTAGAAGTAATTCTAGCGTCATAACTTAATGAAGTGATGTCGCGAAACTACACTGGTATGTTAAAAAACGCTCACCGTCTGGATTCTTATCACTACTCGTCATTCTATCTTTCGGAGTGGTTTAACGAGTAGACACTGCCAACACAACGCAAGTTGTGGTGGCGGTTGCTGTCTGCAGAGCCCCCACTATTTAAATCTGATGAACAATACAGGCCAGATATCATTCTGGGTTGTGCAAAACACCTTAACTCCAACCATGCTGCTCAGATGACGACAGCAGCGCTGTTGGATTGACAGGTGAAGCTCACCAGGATGCATGTCTAGGAAACCTTTGATGCAACCATGGTCGCCGACTCTGATTGTTCGTCAGTCATCAACACTCGTGGTGGAGCTGACTCCCCCGGTTTTTTAATCGTTTCATATACAGGTTGAAATTATGTCTACCGCTCATAAAAACCCGGTATCCATGCCTGATGCTTTTGTCATCCTTTTTTTTGTGATGCTCCTTGCAGCTATTGCCTCTTATATCGTCCCGGCGGGCAGTTTTAGCTTGCTACCCGCGGAATCGAATGCCGCTGGCGAGTTACAAAAACCGAGAATAGATCCAAAAAGCTTTAGTTATAGCGACAACACCGATCAAGGTGTCAAACTTTTTGCCGAACAAGGGGAGACCGGTTTCCTGAACTATGCCTTTGAGGGCATGGTTTCAGGCGATAAAATGGGGGCTGCTGTTGGCGTTATCGCCTTTATTCTGCTGACAGGTGGCGCTTTTGGCATCATTATGCAAAGTGGTGCGATTAACAACGGCATCCTGGCACTGATCAAACGTACCCAGCATATGCAGTTTGTGTTTGTACCCTTAATGTTCTTGATGTTTTCGTTGGGCGGCGCTGTTTTCGGGATGGGTGAAGAAGCAATTGCTTTTTGTATCGTCCTGCTCCCACTCATGCTGGCATTAGGTTATGACGCGATCACCACCGTTCTCGTGACTTACATCGCCACGCAAATCGGCTTTGCGACCAGCTGGATGAACCCCTTTAGTGTGGCGATTGCACAAGGGATTGCCGATGTACCTTTGATGTCCGGCTCTGGATACCGGATGGCACTATGGGCTGTTTTCACCCTGTTCGGTATCATTTTCACCTTGAAATATGCCAATAAAATCAAAGCCAACCCGGAGTTATCCGTCAGTTTTGCCACTGATCAAAAACTGCGCGGGCAACAACAGGCACAGCAGCACAGTACTTTTACCCTGGTCGATACCACGATCTTGAGTTTATTTGTTGCCGGGATCGGCTGGGTGATTTGGGGCGTGGTCGCCCGTGGTTATTATATTCCTGAAATAGCCACTCAGTTTTTCGCACTGGGGATCGCAACCGCGATAGTGGCGATTATCGGCGGACGGATGACCATGAATGGGGCTGCCGACGCTTTCAAGCAAGGTGCCGCTGAATTGTTGCCTGCCGCACTGATTGTTGGAATGGCCAAAGGTATTGTGCTGCTATTGGGTGGGGATGATCCAACCAAAGCCTCGGTACTGAACACCCTGTTATATGCCGCAGGCAACAGCTTCGATGGTGTCCCGGCCTATCTTTCAGCCTGGTTTATGCTGATTTTCCAATCCGTCTTTAATTTCTTTGTGACTTCAGGCTCAGGTCAGGCGGCATTAACGATGCCGCTGGTGGCCCCCCTTGCAGACTTAGTCGGGGTATCCCGGCAGATCGCGGTCTTGGGCTTCCAATTAGGCGATGGCTTGACCAATTGCATCGTTCCTACCTCTGCATCGTTAATCGGCTGTCTCGGTGTGGTGCGGGTGGATTGGATGGTGTGGGCGAAATTTGCCTGGAAACTGCAGCTTTGGCTTTTTGCACTGGCCAGCCTGGCCGTGTTGTTGGCTGTCGCCATTGGCTTTAATTAGGGAGGTAGCCATGAACACAATTAAATTATTTAAAAATGCCCATCTGTTGGCTCCTGAAGATTTAGGTGTACAAGATGTATTAGTTGCTGCGAGTAAAATTATTGCGATTGGCAGCGACTTGACTGCGGGTGATAGTAATTTTCCAGTGGAAATTATCGATGCCTCAGACTTCTACTTAACGCCCGGTTTTGTCGATTCGCTGGTGCATTTTATTGGCGGCGGCGGCGAAGGTGGTTTTGCTTCCCGTACGCCGGAAATGCAACTGACAGATGCCACTTTAGGTGGAGTCACCACAGCGATTGGTGTGCTAGGAACGGATGCGACGACCCGAACTTTCAGTAATCTGCTGGCCAAAGCGCATGCCTTGGAGAGTGAAGGGATCTCGACTTACTGTTACACCGGCTCCTATCAGGTGCCCTGCCGCACTTTACTGGGTTCAATCACGGATGATCTGATCCTCATCGATAAGTTTATCGGTGTGGGTGAAATTGCCATCAGCGATCACCGATCTTCGCAACCGACCTTCACTGAACTTCGAAAAGTGGCAGCAGAAGCTCGCGTTGGTGGAATGCTGGCAGGAAAAGCCGGTATTGTCAGCGTTCATGTAGGCGCCGGAGCGAGCTTGCTCGACCCATTGCACCGGGCGGTCGCTGGCAGTGAACTGACCATCAGGCAGTTTTATCCCACCCATATCAATCGCAATCAGGCGGTGTTTAATGCCGGCTTGCATTTTGCGCTGGCGGGTGGCGTGATTGATTTTACCACCAGTACCACAGCTTACGATTTACAACATGGCGAAGTTGCAGCAGCGCATGCCTTGGCCCAGGCATTAGCCAAAGGAATTCCGGTCTCCCGCTTGACCCTGAGTTCAGATGGCAATGCCAGTTTACCGATTTTCGATAGCAGCGGACAGTTGCTTGGGCTGGAAGTCGGCAAAGTCAGCACCTTATACCAAAGTGCCAGAAGCGCCGTGTTGGATTATCAGGTAAGTTTGCCAGATGCCCTGGCGGCAATTACTTCGTCGCCAGCAGATGTACTGGGTTTGTCGCATAAAGGTCGGGTTGCACAAGGTAAAGACGCGGATATTGTGTTGATTAATAAAAGCAATTTACACATTGATAGTGTTTATGCAAAAGGACAACAGCTGGTCAAAGCGGGTCAACCCTTGGTATTTGGTACTTTTGAAAACCGCAATTTATCAAGGTCATAGCAAGCCCCACTGTCACAACTTAGCCTGAGATTGCACAGGCAATTGATCCGGTTTGCTTGTCACCCCGTAAATTGGCAGAGTAGAATACCCGAGTGTTTTAATCGGGTATTTTCTTTTATTGCCATGTAAACTCAAAAAAATGGATAACCTCAACACAAATTTTTCATAAGACAAATTTGTGAACTGCGGTAAAATGCAGCCCTTTTTCGGCTATCCAGCAGTCGAGGCGTTTGATTCCGGCTATGATGCCCTGAACATGATCGCCCGCTGTATAAAACTTTTTGCAATTGACGGACTTGGAGAATTCATGCCGACAGCGATGCCAGATGTAGCCAACCACTCTTGTGCCACCACTGAAGGGGTACTGGACTGGGTTGGAATGAGCAATATTGAAGTGCCTTTGATGCTGGCCATTGCCGGTGAAGCGCCGCGTCAGGTCAGCGCGCATGTTGAAGCTTTTGTGAACTTAAAAGATCCAAAAGCCAAAGGCATTCATATGTCCAGGCTGTATTTATTGCTGGATGAGTTATCCCGCGAATCGAGCTTAAGCCATGCCAGTCTCTGCGAGTTGCTGGACGGTTTTATCAGCAGCCACGAAGAGTTAAGTAATCAAGCTTTTGTGAAGTTTGATTTTGATCTTCATTTGCGCCGCAAAGCATTAATCACTGAGAAACAAGGCTGGAAGGCTTATCCGGTAACGGTTACCGGTCAGGTTGTCGATAAAGCTTTGTCGGTGGAACTGGCAGTAAAAGTGCCTTATTCATCGACTTGTCCCTGTTCGGCAGCATTAGCCCGACAGTTAATTCAAGAAGCTTTCACCGCCAAATTCGCTGGCCAACAGCAAATCAGCAGTGAGTTGGTCGTTGACTGGTTAGGCACAACCCAAGGGATTGTTGCAACCCCACATAGCCAACGCTCGGTCGCTGAAATCAAGGTTCGATTAAATCATAAACTAACCGATTTCCCAATAGTGGCGCTGATTGATGCCATCGAAGATGCACTGAAAACTCCGGTGCAGGCCGCCGTAAAACGCGCCGATGAACAGGAGTTCGCCCGCTTAAATGGTCAGAATCTGATGTTCTGTGAAGATGCAGCCCGTCGATTGAAATACAGCCTGAATCAGCTGAGCGAATTTGACGACTTCTGGTTGCGGGTCAATCATTATGAGTCATTGCATGCGCATGACGCTGTTGCGGTGACGGTGAAAGGCGTAGCGAACGGCTATCGAGCCTGAGGTCTTCAGCAATGGATGGCACCAGCGCCGTATAAATCGCATAACTAGCGCATAAGTCTCGTGGTAATCCAACAAAAAAAAGCTGCTCCGGCAGCTTTTTTGTTGGCTTTTTTCGGCCAATTTTGGCCATTCACGGCTAAAGCTGTAATTTAATTACAAAACTCCTCTGATCAGCCAGAAGCGACGACTGACGGGTTATTCGCCAAAAGTCAGCTTGCATTTTTGGCAAATAATCGGTATATCTAACTCAGGTCTTTATGTTTAGACGTCTAAAAGGCGCGCCGACCACGCTAGAGCAAATACACTAACAACCCTTGACCCTTGAAAGTATTGCCGTTATTTTCTTTCAAACGTAAAAAAACTAAAAATTAGAATAATAATTCATTAATTTGACATATTTATATCAAACCCATTGATGCTGCAGCTGACACCGCTGCAGCATCAATGAGGACGGGTATTTTTGAATGCAGGACAGGTTGGAGGATAGTGTCATGGGGTTGTATCATCACAGTCAAGCCAGAGAAAACTGTGGTTTTGGCTTGATTGCGCATTTAGAAGGCACCGCCAGCCATCGGATCGTTCGCACCGCGATAAGCGGTTTGGATCGGATGCAACATCGGGGTGGGATTTCAGCAGACGGTAAAACCGGTGACGGTTGTGGTTTGCTGATGCAAAAGCCAGATAGTTTTTTTCGGGCTATCGCCGAAGAGAACGGCTGGGTTTTAGGCAAAAAATATGGCGTGGGGATTTTCTTCTTCAGCCAGGATCCGGTCAAAGCCGAATTTGCTAAACAAATCGCCGAGGCAGAAATTGCCCGCGAAACCTTAACCTTGGTCGGCTGGCGTGAAGTGCCGGTCGATCCATCGGTGCTGGGCCCTATAGCGCTGGCTTCAATGCCTAAAGTGCTGCAGGCTTTTGTCAGCGCACAGCCGGGCTGGGGCGATCACGATTTAGAGCGCCGCCTGTATATGGTACGCCGCCGCATTGAAAAACAAATCGTCAATGATGATGATTTTTATATTCCAAGTTTCTCAAGCTTAGTCACGGTATTTAAAGGCCTGATGATGCCGGCCGATTTGCCGGGCTTTTATCTGGACTTAGCCGACATCCGGATGGAAACCGCCATTTGCGTGTTCCACCAACGTTTCTCCACCAATACCATGCCACGTTGGGCTTTGGCACAGCCATTCCGCTTTTTAGCCCACAATGGCGAAATTAATACGATTACCGGAAATCGTCAGTGGGCACGCGCACGCCAATACAAGTTTGCCTCGCCTTTGCTGCCAGATATGCAAAATGCCGCGCCTTTTGTCGGTCAAAAAGGCTCAGATTCAAGCTCGCTCGACAATATGCTGGAGCTGTTCTTAGCCGGTGGCATGGATTTATTCCGCGCCATGCGGTTGCTGGTACCGCCAGCATGGCAAGGCAATAAGGTGATGGATGATGATCTCAAAGCCTTCTACGAATTTAACTCGATGCATATGGAGCCATGGGATGGTCCGGCCGGTATTGTGTTGACGAATGGTCAGCATGTGGCCTGTAATCTGGATCGCAATGGTTTGCGCCCTGCTCGGTTTGTCATCACCAAAGATAAATTAATCACGCTGGCTTCTGAAGTCGGCATCTGGGACTACACACCTGATGAAGTGCAGGAAAAAGGCCGCGTGGGGCCGGGCGAGATGCTGGCAGTTGATACACAAACCGGAAAAATCTGGCGCTCCGATGAAATCGACGAAGATTTACGCGCCCGCCACCCTTACCGGCAATGGCTCACACAAAACGTCCAGCGGTTAGTGCCATATGAAAAATTTGAGGTCGATCTGATCGGCAAACGCGTCTTTACCGACGATGAAATGATGGTCTATCACAAGCTGTTTAATTACAGCTATGAAGAAATTGAACAGGTCATTACAGTCCTTGCCAAAGACGGTCAGGAAGCGGTGGGTTCGATGGGTGATGATACGCCGATGGCGGTGTTATCTCGCAAACCACGCACTTTCTACGATTATTTCCGTCAGCAGTTTGCGCAGGTCACCAACCCGCCAATCGACCCTTTACGTGAAGCACACGTGATGTCGCTGGCGACCAGCATTGGCCGCGAGCATAACGTATTTTCCGAAACCGCCGGTTATGCCCGTCGCATTCAATTTGAATCGCCGGTGATGATGTATTCAGACTTAAAACAGCTGAAGATGGCCGATGAAAAGTATTATCGCCACCAGATTTTCAGTCTGAACTACAATCCGACCGAAGAAAATCTGGAACAAGCAGTGCGTCGCGTGTCCCAGGAAGTCACCACTGCCGTGCGTGAAGACAAAGTGGTGTTGGTGATTTTAACTGACCGTCGCATCGCGCCGGATCTGATCCCAATCCCGGCTGCGCTGGCTGTTGGCGCCGTGCATCATGCGTTAGTGGATGCCCAGCTGCGTTGCGATTCCAATATCGTGATTGAAACTGCCACCGCGCGCGACCCGCACCACTTTGCGGTATTGGTTGGCTTGGGCGCCACCGGTATTTATCCGTTTTTAGCTTATGAAACGGTAGAGCAGCTGTGCGAAAAAGGCTCGATCAACCTGACCGCACGCGAAGCGGTCACCAACTATCGTAAAGGCATTAATAAAGGCCTTTATAAAATCATGTCAAAAATGGGCATTTCAACCGTCGCCAGCTATCGCTGTTCGAACCTGTTTGAAGCCGTGGGCGTGAATCAGAACGTGATGCAGCTGTGCTTCCCGGATGTACCGTCACGTTTAAGCGGTGCCGACTTTGAAGACTTCCAGCAAGACGTGCAGCAACGCGCCAATATGGCGTGGCTCAAACGTAAGCCTTTAAATCATGGTGGCTTACTCAAATATGTGCATGATGGCGAATACCATGCCTACAACCCGGATGTGGTGCAAAGCTTACAAAAAGCAGTGAAAAGCGGCCTGTACGAGGATTACAAAGTTTACTCCGATTTTGTCAATCAGCGCCCGGTGGCCCATATCCGCGATTTGTTAACAGTGGTCACTGATCATGTCACGCCTATTGCGCTGGATGAAGTGGCGCCCGCTGAACAACTCTATCCGCGTTTTGACAGCGCCGCGATGTCGATTGGTGCTTTAAGCCCGGAAGCGCATGAAGCCTTGGCCATTGCGATGAACCGCTTAGGTGGCCGTTCGAACTCAGGTGAAGGTGGTGAAGATCCACGCCGCTTTGGTACCGAGAAAAACAGCAAAATTAAACAAGTGGCATCGGGTCGCTTTGGGGTGACACCGCATTATTTAGTCAATGCGGAAGTCATTCAAATTAAAGTGGCGCAAGGTGCAAAACCAGGCGAAGGCGGTCAGCTGCCGGGCGAAAAAGTCACAGCCGAAATCGCGCGCCTGCGTTATTCGGTGCCAGGCGTGACGCTGATCTCCCCGCCGCCGCACCACGATATCTATTCGATTGAAGATTTGTCGCAGCTGATTTTCGACTTAAAACAAGTCAATCCGCAGGCACTGATTTCAGTGAAATTAGTGGCCGAACCAGGGGTTGGTACTATCGCCACCGGCGTCGCCAAAGCTTATGCCGACCTTATTACCATCTCCGGTTATGACGGCGGTACCGGCGCAAGCCCTTTAACCTCCGTGAAATACGCAGGTAGCCCTTGGGAACTCGGTTTAGCCGAAGTGCATCAGGCTCTGGTCGAAAATGGTTTACGTGACCGGGTTCGCCTGCAAGTCGATGGCGGCTTAAAAACTGGTTTAGATGTGGTGAAAGCTGCGATTTTAGGCGCTGAGAGTTTTGGTTTTGGTACTGGTCCCATGGTCGCGCTGGGTTGTAAATTTTTACGGATTTGCCACTTAAACAACTGCGCCACTGGTGTTGCCACTCAAGATGCGACGCTGCGTCGTGACCACTTCAACGGCTTGCCGGAAATGGTGATGAACTACTTTAAGTTCCTGGCCTTAGAAGTGCGCCAGCTGTTGGCGCAGATGGGCGTGCGGGAAATTACCGACTTGATTGGCCGTACCGACTTACTGGTGCAGCGCGAAGGGCAAACCGCGCGGCAGGTGAAACTGGATTTATCGCCGATTTTACAAGCCTGTGGCGTGAAGTCTGAAAAATCGCTGCATTGCGTACAGAACAACGATCCGTTTGATTCAGGCCCATTGAATCAGCTCATGGTCGCCAAATGTGCGGACATGGTGAAGTACAAAACCGGTGGCCGCTTGAGCTTACCCATTCGCAATACCGATCGCTCAGTGGGCGCGGCGCTTTCTGGTTTAATTGCCCGCCATCATGGTAATCAGGGCATGGCAACTGAGCCAATTGAAGTGCAGTTTGTGGGCACGGCAGGCCAAAGTTTTGGCGTCTGGAACGCCGGTGGTTTGCATTTGTCGCTGCAAGGTGATGCCAACGATTATGTCGGTAAAGGCATGACGGGCGGCCAACTGGCGGTCTATCCGCCAAAAGGCGTCAGCTTTGCTAAAGACAACGCCACTATTGTTGGCAACACTTGCCTCTATGGCGCAACCGGCGGCCGCTTCTATGCCGCGGGTCGCGCCGGCGAGCGTTTTGCGGTGCGTAACTCAGGCGCCATTGCGGTGATTGAAGGCACTGGCGATAACTGCTGCGAATATATGACCGGCGGTGTAGTGGTGGTGCTGGGTCAAACCGGCGTCAACTTCGGTGCCGGCATGACCGGTGGTTTTGCCTATTTATTTGATGAACATCAGGATTTAGCCCTTCGGGTCAACCCTGAACTGGTGGAATGTCTGGATGTTAGCACGCCGATCTTACAAGAGCATCTGCGCAGCCTCATTCACCAGCATTTCGAAGCAACCGGCTCTGAGCGCGCGCATAAAATCCTGTCGTCGTTCCAAAGTTGCTTAGCAAAGTTCAAGTTGATTAAACCCAAAACCAGTGACGTCAATACGTTATTGGGCCACCGCGCACGCTCCTCGGCTGAGCTGCGGGTGCAGGCGATGTAAGGGCGAGGAATTAAAAATGGCACAGAATGTTTATCAGTTTATCGATGTAAAGCGGGTCGACCCGCCGAAAAAATCGCACGAAGCGCGCACCATTGAGTTTGTAGAAATTTACCAGCCGATGACCGACACTCAAGCAGCTGGTCAAGCCGATCGTTGTCTGGATTGTGGCAACCCCTATTGCGAATGGAAATGCCCGGTGCATAACTATATTCCGCAGTGGTTAAAATTGGCCAACGACGGCAAGATCATTGAAGCTGCGGAATTATCACACAAAACCAACAGCTTACCTGAAGTCTGTGGTCGGGTGTGTCCGCAAGACCGGCTCTGTGAAGGTGCTTGTACCTTAAACGAAGGGTTTGGCGCGGTCACTATCGGCTCGATTGAAAAATACATCACCGACAAAGCCTTTGAGATGGGCTGGCGGCCGGATTTATCGGCCGTAGTGAAAACCGATAAAAAGGTTGCTGTGATTGGCGCAGGCCCGGCCGGTTTGGCTTGTGCCGACGTACTGGTTCGCAATGGTGTGACGCCGGTGGTGTTTGATAAATACCCTGAAATCGGTGGCCTGCTGACCTTTGGGATCCCGCCCTTTAAACTAGAAAAAGGCGTGATGCAATTGCGCCGCGAAATTTTCACAGCGATGGGCATCGAGTTTCGGTTAAACACCACGGTTGGTGTCGATGTCAGTTTCGATAGTTTGTTAGAAGACTACGACGCGGTGTTTTTAGCGCTTGGCACGTACACGCCGATGGCAGGAAATTTGACTAACGAAAAAGCACCGGGGGTGTATGAAGCCCTGCCCTATTTAATTGGCAATATCAACAACCTGATGGGCTGGCAAACCGAACATCAGTTTATTGATTTAAAAGGCAAAAGCGTGGTAGTGCTGGGCGGTGGCGATACCGCGATGGACTGTGTGCGTACTGCCATTCGCCAAGGCGCCAGCAAAGTCATTTGTGCCTATCGGCGTGATGAAGCCAATATGCCGGGTTCGCGCAAAGAAGTGCAAAATGCCCGCGAAGAAGGGGTTGAGTTTATGTTCAACCTGCAACCTTTAGGTATTGAGGTCAATAGCGACGGTCATGCTTGTGGCGTGAAAGTCATTTCAACCGCTTTGGGCGCACCAGATGCCAAAGGCCGCCGCAATGCTGAAGTAGTGCCAGGGTCAGAGCAAATTTTAGCTGCTGATGCCATCGTTATTGCCTTTGGTTTCCAACCCAGCCCACCGAAATGGCTGCAGGACAAAGGGATTGAGCTGGATAGCAAAGGCCGCGTGGTCGCCAAAGAAAACAGCCTGTTTCCACTGCAAACCAATCATACCAAGATTTTTGCCGGTGGCGATATGGTTCGCGGCTCCGACTTAGTGGTCACTGCTATTGCGCAAGGCCGCAAAGCGGCGGAAGGCATGTTGGACTTTTTAGCGGTTTAGCCCCCTGCATTTTGTTCTGTGTTGTATTGGAAAAGGCATCTGTTGCGACAGGTGCCTTTTTTGTAATTGGCATCCTTCATCCTCGCTTCCGGCCACTTTTAGACTACTCCGCTCAATACACTGGCTGAAACATTTCAGGTTTACAGTTCACAATATGATGATTTTATTTACACATTAGTGTATTTTTTTGTGCCTGTTGAGAATTGTTTGTTGCCAGCCACATTTCAGCTGTTTCCACTCTGTATTCGCTCAGAAGCAAATTTCAAATTTCAAATTTCAAAACCGATATGGAACTCGATATGCGTTTACCCATGTTAATTCTCAGCCTGGTGATTGTTCAGGCGTGTACTAGTACGGCCCCTCAACCTCGCAATACCGCCGCGACAAATCAAAAAATATCTGATCCCAGCACAACATTTACAGCCACAACAACCAAATCGGGCCGAAAATCGGTGGTCACAGTCGATGTCACAGGAAAAACTGAATTGGTCATGTCACCCATGGTCTTGGAACCAACAGTTAAGATGAAACAAAACCGGGGTTGGGTTCAGATCACGCCGCTGCAGGTTAACGACAAAATTTATCTTGAACCAGGCGAATATCGCTTCAGTTTTGCGGCAAAAAACTCTGAGAGTATCTTGCGAAGCGCATTGTTACTCCCGCCGGCCACAGCGCGTGCATACCTGCATGTCGAAGTCAGTCCGGATTTAAAGCATGTGTACGGTTGGGCTTCATTAGTTGACTTGTCAGATGCTGGTTTCCAGGATGAAAAGCTCAAACATTATTGTCTGGGTGCCAACAATAGCTATTTCGCCACTCAACCATCATTTCCGGACTATGCATTTTCAGCCTGCGAGGAGTTAGCTTCACGCCAAGATCCGATTGCCACACAGCAACTGGGTTACTTCTATCAACATGGCATTGGCGTCGATACCAATTACGATAAAGCGATAGCTCTTTATAAACAGGCAATAGATTTAGACAACTGGGGCGCCGGGCATAGTCTGTTGTTTCTGTATAAAGAGCAGGAAAGCACTGCCGAAAGCATCAAATTACTCCAGGCCATGGCGAAACAGGGGGATGCTTTTGCCAAATCGGTCCTCGCCGAAGAATATGTGATGGGTAGCAACATCCCCGCCGATCCGGAGCGGGCAAAACAACTTGCGGAAGCTGGGTTTGCCGCAGGATTTCCAAGTAATGCGTTGGTATTAACCCACTTACAATTAAATAAGATCAAGGGTTTACCAAGTTTTATTGAAGCTCGCGCCTATCTGAATATCTATAAAAAACAAATTTCTGATCCGTCCATGTTGTATTACGATCTGGAACACCGACTCGAGCGTGTAATCAAACCTGGCGACGCCCCTGCGATTGCCGCCAGACAGCAACAGCTTGAAGCTGGATTGAACCGGAACCATGTTGGCTCTGTTTGCATTGCAGGGTTGGAAAAAAATCCGGAGTATAAAAATCGTGAGTTGCACTATCAAATGAACGAGGACATAAAAAGATATCCGGCAGGTCCGGGGCAGGCTGTAAGGTTCGACTACCTGCCGTTATTGCCAAATATCAAACACCAGTTAAAAATCTTTGCTGGAGACGAGCTCTTGTCTAATCCACAACTTGAGTTTCATCAAGAAGATGGTGCGGATCTTTGTTTTAGCTACGACAGCGACGAGCAAATGGACAAATTTAAAGTAAATCCAAACGCGCAGCGTTGTGATTGTAATCTTTAAACTAGATCAAAACTGAACCGTTTTTTCAGATTGGACAGGTGATGCCTAAGCTGGCGGTGTCATGCCGCCAGCAGGCTTTAACAGCTGGCAACTGCGTCAATTCGCTTTTTGAATAACGTGAATAACGGACACCCACATTTAATCAACTGAATAACGGCCACCCCCTAAATAACGGACACCCATCAATCAGTAAATCGATCAGAGACTCCACAAACTCAGATCCTGAACCTCTGCAAACCAAATCGTGAATAACGGACACCCACACTTAATCAACTGAATAACGGCCCCCCCCCTAAACGGATAAATAACGGACACCCATAACCCTAAATAACGGACATTCATCAATCAGCTAAATAACGGACACCCATCAATCAGAGACTCCACAAACTCAGATCCTCAACCTCTGCAAACCATGTTTTAAAGTATGGCTGTCCTAAATTGGCGTCTAGCAATCCAACTTATGCTGAATTACTGAAAGCTCAAGGCGCAATATTAACTGACAAATTACAGACATTCAGTGAAACTAAAGGTGCTTGCCAATACAAATAAAGCAAATAAAGGACAACCACATTTTAAATGTTTGCTTGGCATTGATTGGCTCATTTCCCGGAATAAGTCGGCATGTTGCTCATCACCCCTCCCCAACGAGTCTAAACATGTTTTGCCAGACCGCCAAATAACAGAGAAAAACCTTAAACCAGCATTGATTACACGTGTAATTTAAAATATATTACACATGTAATCAAGTCAGTTTTACGGCTTGGTAGCAGCCTAACCTCTGTTTGGATTGGTTAAAAAATTTCAATTCCTTTTGTCAGGATTAGGTTCAAGTGAGCTTGATGATTCAGCAAAAGCTATAACATTTGGAGACTTGATGATGCCCAACCTGGTTTTATTTTCCGTTTTAACCTCTGTATGTTCATCCGGAACCAAGCACCCGCTGGCGGTTAGCAGCCGTTTTTTTCGGCTGATCTCAGGACTTGCGATGCTTATCACATTCTGTCCTGCGCAAGCCATCGTAATTCGCCATGACGTTGCGTCTTCAGAGTATGAACATTTAGGCGCACAATTTCACAGTGTCGCGACATTTTGGGCTCACTACCAAGGCAAACCATCGGTCGCTGGCACCGGCACCTTGATTGCAAAGTCTTGGATTTTAACTGCAGCCCATGTCGCAAACGTGCTAAAGCCAGGAGCAAAAGTGCAAATCGGTACCGATTTCTATCAAGTGAAGCGCGCAGTATTGCATCCGGAGTGGCGCGATCAGCACTTTGGCAACGATATTGCGTTGGTGGAATTGTCCGAACCGACCTCACTGAGCGATTGGCCAGAACTTTATACGCAATCAGACGAACAAGGGATGGTGTTGGTGTTTGTCGGTCGGGGTGACACCGGCAATGGCCTTAAGGGAGTCACGATAGCGGATACCAAACTTCGGGCTGCAACCAACCAGGTGATTCAGGCTCAGGAGCAGTGGTTACGTTTTCGCTTTGATCAAGCGGCACTGGCGTTGCCCTTGGAAGGGATCAGCGGTCCGGGCGACTCCGGCGGGCCGGCATTGCTGAGAAAAGATGACCGCTGGTATCTGGTTGGTGTCAGTGCATGGCAAAACGCTGAACCCACACAATGGCAAGAAGGACGCTATGGAGTGATTGAGAATTACAGCAGGGTATCACATCATCTGCAATGGATCCGCCAGTCGATGAACAGTGCAACAGCGCCCGAGCGCACTTCAGCGAATAATGGACGAATCACGGACACCCATCAATACACGAATACCCATCAATCCACGAATAACGGACACCCATCAATCCACAAACGCAAATAATGGACAGCCAAAACAAATTACAGACATCCACTGAAACTCAAGGTACTAGTCAAAGGTATGCCGGGAAGATCAAGGTAAAACCCATATTTTCGCTGTCTGTCACGAGACAGGATGTTTCCGTGCTTGATTGCATACACGCTCGCGCCCAAGGCATCAAATGCTTCCTTCAACGTCTCCATCTTTAGTTCGGTTTTCTAAGCGTCAAATTACGCCCGGATCTTGTATCTGTTTTATCTACAACTTTGGTCTCAGATCGAGTGTTTCTGTTTGACAGCATTTAGGTGCTCACTAAAACTGATTATCTATCCATCTGTTAACTTTGAGGAAATGGCTATGTTGGCAAGGATGTTGTCGAACGCCCTGTTAGTCGTGTTAGTTTTTGCGTTAGTCAATGTGCTCTACTGGTTAGCGCTGCCGATTTGGCTGGTCAGTATCGTTGCCGCGACCTTGCTGTTTGCTTGGCTAAGCTGGCAACAGCGGGGTAGTTTTACGGCAACAGCTCAATCCAATCCCTCATCATCGCCATCCTTAGCTGTTGGCAAAGCCGTGAGTCCACAACAAGTGACTCAAAGTAGCCAGGTCATCACCAACGCCACGTCAGCCATGGCGATTGGTGCTGCGGAAGTTTCATTTTTCATGGATGGCTTAAATCTCAATATTCGCCAAATTACCGAAGAAAGCACCCAAATCAGCAAGGTGACCGCCACGTTATCCGGCACCAGCGCTGAGCTGAGTGATAATTTGCAACATATCAGTCAAAACGTTCAGCATACGGCAGAAAGTTCGGGCACTACTGATCAACGATTGCAAGCGGCTGTCCGACGTTTGACCGAATTAACCCAGGCGGTTGATTTGGCTGCAGCACTGTTACAACAACTGCGCTCGAGCGCAGACAACATCCAACAAATCACCGAAGTCATCCATAGCGTCGCAGATCAAACCAATCTTCTTGCGTTAAATGCTGCGATTGAAGCCGCCCGTGCTGGCGAGGCGGGCCGCGGTTTTGCTGTGGTTGCTGATGAGGTCAGGAATTTGGCCGGGAAAACTTCAACGGCTACCCAGGATATCGCCAAAATGTTACAAGACATCCGTCAGCAAAGCGCAGAAACCGGCGCTCAAATGGATGCGCTGGTTTCACTCAGCAATGGAGCCCGTGAAGAATTACAGGCCGTTGCTACGGGGATGCAGCATATCAACCGCGAAATTACCGCCGCTTCCAACGCATTAACGCAAATAGATCAAGCAGGCTCGGCCGTATTACAGGCTGGAGCGCAACTGAATGATGCGATGCAGAAGATCCAGCTTGGTTTGCATGCGATTGAAGACAAAGGTAAAAATGTTGCAGACCAAGCCATCGACTTATCGGAAGCAACTGAAGGGATCTTTCGTGAAATCACTGAATTGCTTGACGACTCGTTTTTTCATCCCATTTACCAGGAAGCATGCGCGGCGGCGGCGACTATTACTTCCTTGTTAGAGCGGGCAATTGATAGCGGAAAATTGACAGAAAAGTCGTTATTTAGTGAACAATACCAACCGATCAGCAATACGGATCCGCAGAAATATCACACCAGCTATGATAGCTTTACTGACCAACACTTCCCGGCGATCCAAGAACCAATCCTGTTGCGACATCCACAAGTTCTCTACGCGGGCGCAGTTGACCGCCAGGGCTATTTTCCAACGCATAACCGTAAATTTAGTCAGCCTCTGACTGGGAACTATCAAACTGACCTGGCACAAAACCGGACTAAACGTTTGTTTAATGATCGAACAGGAAGCCGTTGTGGTAGCTCCACGGCGAGCATGCTGCTTCAAACTTATAAACGGGATACCGGGGAAATACTACATGACCTATCAGTGCCGATTAGAGTCAAAGGACGGCATTGGGGAGGCTTTCGTATCGGATTTAAACGTCAATAAACCGGCGATGCCGCCGCATAACACATTATTGCGATTTATTCATTCCCATCATGTCCCGGCACTGGCTGGCAAAAGCAGTCAGTTTTTCTTTCATGGTGCGCTTTAAAGTGACATCCAGCGACCCCAGAACTGAATAGCCTTCAATCACAATTTTCGGCGCCTGACGATCCGCGACCGAAGTCGGCCGATGCGTAGAGCTGCCGACAATATTAAACATATTGGACACGACACTCACCTGTTCCGGTACCAGAATATTGAGCGAACCCACCCAGTTATTTACTTTAATGACCACATCTTGGTGTTGAAAAACCGCTTCAGAAAAATCAAGCTCCACCGATCCAAGCACATTGATCACACGGATTTCAGCTGGCACCAGCCATTTTCCCCGATGCTGATTGGAAGACAAAATGCACATAATTTTGTCGTTACTGTTGTCATTGCCGGCTTGATAGCTGGGAGAGAAACTCTTTTGCCGCTGCTCAGCATACTGCGTATCAGGTACCAGGCTTAAGTCTGCCACCACATCGATCAGGGTTTGATGGTGTTGCGCATCGCTGGCGATATCTAAGCGCCGTTCGAAAGCTTCGACCGAAATAATGCCATGGCTGTAATTCATAATCAGTTGATCGATTGCTTCCTGCCGCACTTGCTCCAGCGGCCGATCTTCAACTTTCACGCCTGTCACATCGATAGCCATGCTATTTTCCTTCAGATAAATGCTTTATGTGACTCAAAACCTAGCATATCAGGTAGCGAAAAGCTGAATTTTTCGGTTTCAAAATGTAAATGCGGCATCAAAAAGCGATGTTCAAGAACCGTCTTCAGGCGTTTGGGGCTGCGCTGTCGCCTTTTGCACCGCAAGTATCGGCTCCCGCTCGGCAAGTTCAAATCTCGCAAGTACCGCATGATGTTGTAATTGCCACTGTTGCATCAGGCTTTTATCTTGCAAAAATAATCCCTTAAGGAACACACTGGATAGGCTTTGTGTTGCAGCCTGCAACACCTGAGCCTGTACATTCAGTTCAGGTCTTTGCCGACGTCCCGAGAAAATATTGTGATTTCCGCCATGAAACACCGCGAGCACTTTGTAATGGCTGCCCATTGCCTGATACAAATCAATCCGATCGGAAGGCGCGGAGTGATAACCCGGTACTTCAATTTCATCCATGGTATTGGTGATATGTAAAGTGGGCACTGTGACGGATGAAAGCACTTCATTCAGTGGTTGGCCATCATAAAATGGCGGGGCAGAGATTAATAATGCGGCGCTAAAACGTGGATCACGCAACTCGGGTAAGCCAGACGAACGCTCGACATTCGCGCCAACCAACAACATGGAGGTATTGGCACCATACGAGTGCCCTGCCATCACCAGTTTATCCGGGTCAATCGCCCTACCAAGATCGGAACCCAGCAAAGAACTCAGGGCAAATTTGACATCAGCCACCCGCGCCAGCGCTTCTTCATCGCCGGCGGCGGCCATCAACCTGAACGGTAAGGTTAACCGGCTACCGCGCCAGATCTGACGATCACTTCCCACATGCTGGACATGCAAACTGGCAAACCCCTGACTAGCCCAATACTTGCCAAGGTAGGCATATCGCTCACGCGACCCGCCAAGCCCGTGTGAAAAGACAATCAAGGGTAATTTTTCATTATCCAGTTGCTGTTTTGGCGCGTAATATAGAACAGGCACCGCCCGCTGCCGGCTTGGATCAAACCACTCGAGTGCATCGGTTTGAACCAGCACCTCCCATTGATGATCCAGCGCAGCGGCGTGCTGCACTGAGGGTAAATTCAGTTGTTGCTGCCACTGCTGCTGACTGAGCGTCACTGGCGAATGCTGACTGCAACCAAAGAGCGTTATTAAGAGTAATGCACCCAAAAATCCCCGCCACCGCCCGCGTGACGGGCAATGGGAAATTAGAGATATCTTATTGATTAGCTTCTGATAAATATCGTGCACTGCCGGCCTTCCTATAAAACTGAACCTTGCTGAGTCGTCAACCCGGTGATTGGTCGAATTTTCTGCCCGGATGAGCCCTTAACACTTGCATCCGGGGGTTAAAACGTTGCAATCTGGCTTCCCGTTCAAAATAACAACAAAAAATGACAGGTCCCTGAATGAAACTTGCCACTTTTACACGCCGGACTCTGATGCTCTTATTAGGTTTTCTTAGCTGTCAGCTTCAAGCAACTGGACCAAATCGGCTGCAACAGCTCACTGCTCAGCAAGCGTTACAACTAATGGAGCAGCAACAACTCAGCGCAGTCCAGCTCACCCAATATTACCTGACGCAAATTGATAAAAATAACCAAAAAGGCGCGCAAATCAGGGCGATTGTCGATATCAACCGAGATGCCGTCAAATTGGCTACCCGACTGGATGCCGAACGCAAAGCCGGCAAAATACGCGGCCCACTGCACGGATTACCCGTGGTGTTAAAAGCGAATATTGCCACAAAGGACGGGATGCCAACTACCGCTGGAGCTCTTGCACTTAAAGGTTTTCTGACAAAACAAGATGCTGAATTAGTCAGCCAGTTGCGAGCTGCGGGCGCAGTGATCATGGCCAAAGCGAATTTATCGGAGTGGGCCAATTTTCGTGGCGAAGGATCTGCCAGCGGCTGGTCACTGCTTGGTGGTCAAACCAAAAATCCACACCTGCTTAGCCAAAGTCCCTGTGGCTCCAGTTCAGGCTCTGCTGCTGCCGTTGCGGCAGACATGACGCTGTTCGCGGTTGGCACAGAAACGGACGGCTCCATCACCTGCCCGGCCGCCGTTAATGGGATTGTGGGGATAAAACCAACCCATGGTGCCGTTTCTGGTGCCGGGATCATTCCCATCGCCTCCTCGCAGGACATCGCCGGGCCGATGGCGCGCACCGTCGCGGACGCTGCATTGTTACTGGATAGCCTGGCGCTTGCCAGTGCCAAAGCCAACTATGGCCAGAGTCTGGTTCTGGCCGCAACCCCTGAAACCTCTGCTTTGGCGGTAAAAAAAGTCGTTTTAGTCCGCGCTTATGACCAAGAATTTCCAGCCATCAAATTCATGCAAGACAAAGTGGCTGCGGCCCTCCGTGCCAAGGGCATTGCGGTGGATGAAATCAGCGAGTGGCAACTGCCGGAACAACTCGGCAAGGACGAGTTCAGCGTGCTGCTTTATGAATTTAAACGTGATTTAAATCAATGGTTGCTGGATTATCAAGCACCCAAATCGCTGAACTCTATTGCAAAAATTATTGAATTTAATAACAAAAAAGGCAAAGCCGCCCTGGCATTTTACGGTCAGCAATATCTGGAGCAGGCAAACAACATCGACCTCATCAAAGACGCCGAAGCCTATCAGCAAGCGCGGCAAAATAGCCAGCAACTGGCGAGGGCGATGTTAGACCGCTATCTGGTGGCCGCTGGTGCTGATGCCATTTTATTGCCGGCAACCAGCGCCGCCTGGGCTATTGATCATGTCCGCGGCGATCATTACAGTTTTGGCACGTCGACAGCAGCGGCGGTTTCTGGTTATCCCTCAGTGACCCTGCCGGCAGGGATGGATGGCTTGTTACCGTTGGGACTGAGTTTAGTTGGCCGGCAATGGTCTGAGCCGCAACTCATCCAGCTGGCCGCAGTTTTGGAGCAACAATTAGCTGCTCGTCCGATCCCGACTTTTGCCGCCAGGTAAGGCCACACACAGGAATTCATCTGCGGTTATTCTCGGTTGGCGGCAAAGCGCAGTTTTGCAACCAAATGCAGATATGGTATGTTCTGCGGCAAAAATGCAGGATAGAGCACTTTGCAACGACGTCAGTTTTTAGCCTTAACCACTGCAAGTCTGGCTGCTGCCGGTTGCCAATTCAGGCAAGTTCCAAACCTTACTCAGCAAGCGCTGCCGGAACTGACGCACTGGCAACAGCTAATAGAGAAACTGCAGGGCGAGGTTTTGTTTCAAAACGCCGATGGTTTTGAGCGGCTGAAAAAAGCCGCCAATGCCCGGTACGATGACGTCCCGACCACGGTGATCATTCGCTGCCGGACCACTTCAGATGTGCAGCATGCCATTCGATTTATAAGTCAGTACCAGTTACCTTTTGCGCTTCGCAGCGGCGGCCATAGCTATACCGGATTGTCCTCGACCTCCGGCGTCTTGCTCGATATTGGCCTGCTGAATCAAATCAGCCTGCACCAGCAGGTCGCACGTATTGGAGCCGGTGCCAAACTTGGGGATGTGTATGCGACTCTGGGACAATACCAAAGATCCATTCCGGCGGGTAGCTGCGCCAGTGTGGGGATTGCCGGCCTGGTGTTAGGCGGAGGTCTTGGTATTGCAGACCGGCGTTTTGGCCTGACTTGTGATGCGCTGCGCCGGGTTGAACTGGTGACCGCCAGCGGAGCGATCATTTATTGCAGTGCCACTGAACATCCGGAACTATTCTGGGCCTTGCGGGGCGGTGGTGGTGGTCAGTTCGGGATTGCAACACAGTTCGAATTTGATACCTTCGACACTGCGCCAATCCGCAACTATATTGGTCGTTATCCACTAAAGGATGGCAACAAAGTGTTATCCGTTTGGCAGCATTGGCTCAAAACGCTGCCGGATGAAATCTGGACTCAGGCCACCATTTGGTTTAACGGTCAGAAAAACTCGAAGCCGGAAATTCAGTTGCGTGCTTGCTGCATGGGTCATCCGGGATTGCTGAGTCAGTATTGGCACCAACTTGCATTACAGCTTGGTGCTGTTTGGGCTGAAGTCGATATGCAGGATCATCAGTATCTTGAGTTCATGCTCAGTGACTGTGCCGGCCTGGAAATGCCAGAATGCAAGCTTCCGAATCAGGACGAGCGCGGCCAGCTGAAGCGGGTGGCGATGGCTGGTAGCTCAGATATTTTTAACGACTATTTACCCCTATCGGCCTTACATCATTTGTTAAATGCAATCCGCAAACGCCATGCCGCTGGTTTTCGCGGCGGTTTAATGCTGACGTCTATGGGCGGTGCAATCAGCCGCATCCCCTCACAGCACACCGCTTTTGCCCATCGTGCCGCAGTTCTGAGTGCGCAGTATCTGTTTAGTGGTCCGGTAGGCACTCCGGAAGCGATGCTGCAGGAAGGTGCCGTCTGGGTGAATCAAATGCGCCAGCAAATGCGGCCATGGAGCACTAATGGTGCTTATCTGAATTACACCGACGCGCTGATTAAAGACTGGCCACAAGCCTATTACGGCGACAACTATGTTAGGTTGCAACGGTTGAAACGACAGTATGATCCAGGCAATTTATTCCGATTTGCCCAGAGTATTCAGCCCGGTTGATGATGTTCGTTGGGGCGGTCAATAAACCATTGATCTTTAATTAATTTATCCACTATAGACCCGCAAATCAATTCAAAGGAGTGTTGAGATGTTGTTCGTATTACCCTTGTTCGTTGCAGCTCAGGTATCCACTGCACCTGCGCCGGTTCAGCCCGGTCAGACTCCGGCGACCTCATTGCTGCAAAGTGAAACCTTTGTCGCAGACGGCGTTTTCCACGGCGAGATTGAGGGACCGGCCGTTGATGCTGATGGCAATTTGTATGCAGTCAATTTTGGTGGCCGCGACGATAGTCACAAAGGCACTATTGGTAAAGTCACCCCAAGTGGTGAAGCCAGCTTGTATTTGAAATTACCTCAAGGGAGCGTCGGCAATGGCATCCGCTTTGACCAGCAAGGCCGGATGTATATTGCTGATTATACCGGCCACAATATCTGGCGATATGATGGCAAAACGCTCAGTGTGTTTAGTCACCAGCCATTGATGAATCAACCCAACGATCTGGCGATCACTAAAACCGGTGTCTTGTTTGCAAGTGATCCAAATTGGAAAAACAGCAGTGGTCAGTTGTGGAAAATAGAAAAAGACGGCAGCTCAGTGTTAATTGAGGATAAAATGGGCACGACCAATGGGATTGCGGTCAGTCAGGATCAAAAGTTTTTATATGTGAATGAAAGTGCACAACGTCGGATCTGGGTCTATCAGCTGGATGCGGCTTACCAGCCGAGTCAGAAGAAGCTGTTGATTGAGTTTCCGGATTTTGGCTTGGACGGTATGCGAACCGACAGTGCCGGTAATCTTTATGTAGCCCGTTATGGCAAAGGCGTGATCGCGAAAATCAGCCCATCCGGTGCTTTGCTTGCAGAAATCGCGCTCAATGGCAAATATCCAACCAATGTCAGTTTTGATCCGACCGAACAATGGCTGTATGTAACCATGCAACAACGTGGGGCTATTGAGCGGATCCAACTCAAGCCATCCATGCCAGCGAACTAATCTCTGCCAGGGTCGACCAAGTTACAAGAAGCCGGCAACGCCAAGCTTTAATCCCAGCTGACGATATGCTGCTTCTTGGCCGCTCCACGGAGCATTTCTAGCAAAGGGATTGCTCTGGTTTGCAGACTCACCGGCAGCTCGTCTGTGTCAGCAACCGTTTCAGTGGGTCGCACCGGTGCTTCGGTGAGTTGCTCTAGGTTTTGTTGCAGTTGCCACAATGCCTGCGGCACATCTTCAGCATAAATCGCACCGGGCACTTTGGGCGTACAGCCCATTTTTTCAATCAGCTGCAACGCGGCTTCGCCAAACATAGTGATGGGATAATGATCTTTGCTATGAAATGTCACGATCATGATGGTCCTCCGAGCGATCAATTGGACGATAATATCTGCCAGACTGACGACAGACATTTCTAAGAAACTTCGGCACTATACACCCGATCCTTTGCTTTTGCCTGATGGTTTGGCCTGCCTTTGAGACGATTTTGACCTCGACATCTGCTGCAGTTGTACATCAGAACGTGGCAATGATTTAGTAAACCGACAATCCCAGTTCTTCGGCTAAGCGCCGGATCAGATACATCGATAAGCAGGAATTGCCAAAACTATTCAGTGGCGGGCTCCAACTGGCGATCACGCCATAATTCGGCACTATCGCGACAATGCCCCCACCCACACCACTTTTCGCTGGTAAACCGACGGTGAATGCAAACTCACCGGATTGGTCGTACATGCCGCTGGTCGACAAAATAGCATTGACTCTTTGCGCATCTTTGCGGCTACAGATTTGTTGATCGGTCACCGGATCCACGCCGCGATTGGCCAGAAATAACCAACTGCGCGCCAGTTGCTGACAACTCATTTCCACCGAACACTGATGAAAATATTGCGCCAACACCGCAGGGACATCAGATTTAATATTGCCGAAGCTTTTCATCAGATAAGCCAACGCAGCATTACGGCTGCCATGTTGTTGCTCCGAGGCAAAAACTTTGGCACTGGCAAAAATCTGCTCGGTTTGTGCGAGCCGGCGAATAAACATCAAAAAGGTGTTTTTTGATGCCGAATAGTGGCTGGTTAATACATCAGCCACCACAATCGCTCCGGCATTGATCACCGGATTCCGTGGAATGCCCTGTTCCCACTCAAGCTGAACGATCGAATTAAACGGCTGACCAGACGGCTCCATCCGCACCCGTTGCCACAACGCATCCCCCTGCAGTTGCATCGCCATCACTAAAGCATACATTTTCGAAAGGCTCTGAATCGAAAATGGCTCGCGGCTATCACCTGCGGCAAAGATTCTCCCGTCCTGTGTCGCAACCGCAATCGCCAGTTTATCTGCAGGTACTTCGGCCAAAGCCGGAATATAGTCCGCGACTTTGCCCTCATAGTTCATTTGTTTCGCATCGCGCAACAGCGCATCCAACCGCCCTTGCAGATTATCGATGGCACAGAAATTTTGAGTCATAGCAAGCTCTTAGGTTTGAAGATGCAATGTGGACTGATTTTACGTCATGAAGCAAGAGCTGTACTATAAACCGGATGGACTTTTTAAATCTGAGTTCCGGCTTCATTAAGCTAGTTCACTGCGGCTCGCTGGGCTTTGCGAATTACTCTTTCTGGTGCCAGGGACAGATACGCCCGAAGCTTTGTGCGCAGAATCGCCAGCTGCCCGATTTGTTAGAGGAGTCCGTGCACTTCGTGAACCCTCTGCTGTGACCAGGTCCCCCGCAACGATTCACCAAACCAAGCTCAGTTCATCGGAGTACAGTTGACAAAGGACATCCATAAACTTTCAGTTGACAAACAACGTTGACAATGGACATCCATAAACTTTTGAATCAGATTCCAAGCCCATAACCCATCCACAAAAACAGGCTGCAACAAAGTTCTTACCGAACATTGACATTAACCTTTTTGCAACCAAACTTAAAACCTCAAGTCTTTCACGTCAGGATGACATCATGCCAAAGCCAAGGTCGGCGCAAATCGCTCTGGAAGCAACGCCTTTTTATCATTTAATCAGCCGCTGTGTACGGCGGGCATTTTTATGCGGTATAACAGACACTTACAACTTTGAACATCGCCGTGAGTGGATTTTGAAACGGCTAGAGTTGCTGACCAAGATGTTTGCCATCGACATCGCTGCTTTTGCGCTGATGTCAAATCATTACCATTTGGTGGTGAGGGTCGATGCAGTTAAGGCTGCAAGTTGGAGTCAAAAAGATGTTATCGACCGCTGGCAGTTGTTGTTCCGTTTACCTGTTTTGGTTGAACGCTACTTGCATAAAGACTCAAGCGGTGAAGCGGAAGACCAAATTACCGAGTTAATCATTGAAACATGGCGCGCCAGACTTTGTGATATCAGCTGGTTTATGCGTTGTTTAAATGAGCATATTGCCAGACGTGCGAATTTCGAAGACCAGTGCTCGGGCAGATTTTGGGAAGGTAGATTTAAATCACAAGCACTGCTGGACGAAAAAGCATTACTTACCGCGATGGCTTATGTTGATTTAAATCCTATTCGGGCTCAAACGGCCACAACACCTCAAACGTCGGACTATACCAGTATCCAGCAACGGCTTGGTAAAGCCATCCATCGAACTTTTCATGGTGAGTTGCTTCCATTTGCCAGCGGTGGGGTTCAAGAACATTCTGAGCATCATATACCTTACCACTTCATTGATTATATTGAACTTGTTGATTGGACGGGTCGCCAACTACGCGACGGCAAACGCGGGGTAATTGCCGCAGCACAGCCCCCTATTCTGGCTCGGCTAGGAATACCGATAAATTGTTGGCTGCAAAATTGCCAACAGCTTGAAACTATTTTTCATCAAGTGATTGGCCCTATCAGCACAATCAAACAATTTTGCAAAAAGCTTGGACAGCGTTGGATGCATGGCCAGGCTGCTTGTCAGCGAAGTTTTGGATGAGGCCTGAAATTAAGTCGTGCCACTTCGCCGAAAGGTCATTGCATTTTCCCATGGCGCAAACGGCTGGATAGCTCTCTATTTTGGTAGGCTCAAAGACCAATTTTATATCCCATCCGAATACTAACTCCTGCCAGTTGACATTCAAGGCAATTGTTTCTTTGTCAAAATAGTATTTTAGCTGCGAATTATTGCTCGCAGCTATTAAAGGTGGGTGGCCTGTTTTTACCACTTTTTTGACAGCACATCCTTCATGGCTTCAACTTCCAGCATCTTGTCGGCCAGCATCTTCTTGAGCCTGTTA